>Ga0209270_1000101_pt1 | contig 217519 bp, 166 predicted proteins | sample MTBAKSrepl1MetaG_FD_187456 | JGI IMG/M metagenome (GOLD analysis project Ga0209270, IMG submission 187456) | Enrichment culture microbial communities from Arthur Kill intertidal strait, New Jersey, USA, that are MTBE-degrading - MTBE-AKS1... | ecosystem: Environmental > Aquatic > Marine >...
GCTAACTTATAGATTAAACAGACGTCTGCCTTTTCATTCCACAGGGCCCGCGCGGGCCCTCTTCCAGTCCCCCAAAATGCCTCTCACGGTCCCTTTTTGCACTGTTAATACCTCCCTGCCGATGGTTAACAAGAGGTCTATTTAATTGGCGCAAGGCATTAACATGGACGATTTCAGGCGATTTCTCACAGAGCAGGGGCTGGTACCGCTGCACCGGATACCCTACCACGTCAACTGGGTTCGAAAATTCCTCTCCCACGTGGACGGCGGGACCGGCGCAGACTTCGGGAAGGATGAGGTCGCCCAATTCCTCGAACAGATGGGGAAGAGCCGCGAGCAGTGGCAGGGCAGGCAGGCGGAGGAGGCCCTTCGCCTCTACCGCTATTTCCTGGGCCGGCTCCGCCCCGCCTCCGGAGGCGGGGAAGCCCCTGCCGACGAGTGGCGGGCCGCATGGACCGAGATGAGGCGGACGCTCCGCCTCCGCCATCTTTCCCTGAGCACCGAGAGAACCTACCAGCACTGGCTCAGGCCCTTCTACCGCTTCGTGCAAGGCAAGGCCGTAGGCACGCTCACGGGAGAGGACGCGCGGGATTTCCTCAGCCACCTGGCGGTGGAACGCCGCGTCGCCGCCTCCACCCAGAACCAGGCGTTCAATGCACTCCTCTTCTTCTACCGCCACGTCCTCGGCCGCGAGGAAGAGATCGACAGGGTGCGGGAGGGCGTCAGGGCGCGGCGGCGCCGCAGGCTCCCCGTCGTCCTCACGAAGACCGAAGTCGCCGAGGTCCTCGAAAGGATCGAGGGGGTCCACGCCCTCGCGGCGCGCCTCATCTACGGCAGCGGCCTGAGATTGAAGGAATGCCTCCGGCTCCGGGTACAGGACCTCGATCTTGCCCGCGGCATGATCACCGTGCGTTCCGGCAAGGGAGACAAGGACAGAACCACCGTGCTCCCGGAAAGTCTCAAGGAGGCACTCACCGGACATCTGGAGGGGGTTCGAAGGGTCCATGAGCGTGATCGGGCCGGCGGAGTTGACGGAGTGGCTCTCCCCGGTGCCCTGGAACGAAAATACCCAAACGCGGGGAAGGAATGGGGCTGGTTCTGGGTCTTTCCGGCTCAAGGGCTCTCTCTCGATCCACGGAGCGGCAAGGTCCGAAGGCACCATATCCACGAAACCGGGCTCCAGAGGGCCTTCAAGCAGGCGGTGCGAAAAGCCGGTATCCCCAAGAGGGCCTCGGTACACTGCCTCCGCCACAGCTTCGCCACCCACCTCCTGGAGAAGGGCTACGACATCCGGACCATCCAGGAACTCCTCGGCCACTCGTCGGTCCAGACCACCATGATCTACACCCATGTGGCAGGCCGAAACGTCCTCGGGGTGCGAAGTCCCCTGGATTGAGAAAGGATCAGCACAGGCCCCCCTCCCCGAAAGCACCGGCCGGCACTCTGGGGAAAACTGTCCCGCCCGGGAATGCCTCCGCCGGGATACCGGACCCGAAGCCGGTCGCCCCTCCAATCGCCCTGAAAGATTGCATAGCCCCGTATCGAGCGCCTGTCAAGCAACGGGCACGGCCCGGGGAAAATACGCCGGCTTCACCACAGAGGCACAGAGGACACAGAGAAAGGCGACACCGACCAAACATCCAATCGTCAAGAGCACACCCGCGGTTTCACCACAGAGACACAGAGGACACAAAGAAAGGCGACACCGACGAGACATCCAATCGTCAGGAGCACAACCGCGGTTTCACCACAGAGGCACAGAGAATACAGAGAAAGGCGTCAACCCCAAAATTCCAGTCGTCAGGGCCGGGACCTGCCCCTCACCACGGAGGCCCCGGCGAGAGCAATGCCAGGGGAAGCGTCCCTCCGGCATGGCGGACAGGAGGAGCAGGCCCTCCGGCGACGAGAGGCACAATCCGGGCACAAATTCCAGACGACCCGGCCGCGGCAGGCCTGCATTTCAGATAACATGTTGATATCATTGGTGCCCGGGGCGGGACTCGAACCCGCACGGGATTGCTCCCAAAGGATTTTAAGTCCTTTGTGTCTGCCTGTTCCACCACCCGGGCAAGCGGAAAGATCGGCATTTCAGGGACATATACTGAATCAGGCCCTGCTTGGCAAGGGCGGAAGGGGAAATGGACCCGCCAGCCGCCCTGCTCCATGCCGGCCGCGGCGCCGAGAACGAAGAAGATTCATCACTCTCGGATCGGAACGCGCAGGTCCGCCCACTGCATCAGCCGGGCCGCCGGTGTGTCCGGCAAAGGGCAAGAAAAAAGCCGCGGGAACACACCGCAGTTTTCCTTGACCTCCATTGACGTCGTTTCCCCTGACCAGATATATTCCCGCTCGTGCCCCACATCCGCCGTAAGCCTTCACAGGATACCGCATCTGCTGTGTCGGTGGGCACTTGAAGTACAGGGAGTACGTCTGCGTACCCGCCGCCGCGCATCTGCGGCACCCTGTGAAGGCTTCCAGTTCGGGGTATGGAGCATTCGGGCTGTGCCAAACCCCGTGACCAGATACCATCCGCCCACCTCGAACGGGCCCCGGCAAGGAGAACAGACGGCATGGAAATCGACGACGTACTGCGCGAGATGGATCTGGAATTCCTAGCCCTTGGGGAATACGGCATTCCCGTGCACGAGGCTGCGGGATTCGTGGCCCATCCGCATTTCGTGTTCCTGGACCTCAGAACAGACGAGGAAATACGCCATCTCGCCTTCCCCTTCGCAAAGCACATCCCGCTCTGCCAGCTCCCGGACCGCCTGAACGAGGTGCCGAGGGACAGGTTCATCATCACATTCTGTGTCTCCGGCTTCCGCGCCGCCATGGGCTACGTCTACCTCAGAGTCAATGGATACGACGAGGTCAAGGCGCTCAAGGGACCGCTCACCGAACTCGCCGGGTGCATGTCCCCCGGGCGTCTTTATAGGCTGGCGGGCAAGGAGAAGAGCCGCTCTCAAGTCCAGGCTGCGGCCCTGCGGATCTGATCAGGGGTAAGCCTTCACAGGGTACCGCATCTGCTGTGTTGGCGGGCTCTTGAAGTACAGGAAACGTCTGCATGCCCGCCGCTTTGCATCTGCAGCACCCTGTGAAGGCTTCCAGTTCGGGGCGTTGCAGTATTGGGGCTGTGCCAAACCCCGTGATCAGGTACGATCAGGGCTGGCTGGAACCGGCCAGTTTTTCGCCCCGCGCGGAGACACTCCCGGGGAAGGCCGGCGCCGGCCGTTCGACCCGCGTACGTCTTGCTCCAGGGGGTTTGCCCGGCATCGTGATCCGGTGACACGGTCCCCCATCCAACATATGGCCCGCAAATTGCTTTCAAAACGGCGAACCGGTCATACCCCTGAGGCCCGATCCCTCAAGGCCAGCACGGCGCGTTCTTGACCGTTCCTCCGCCGAGCCCTCTTCCCATCACGGGCAGGCACAGCCCATCGCATTCAGGAGATCATCATGACGAGCCATTTCCGGCGCCTGATGGCGCTTGTCTTTTCCCTCATCTTCTTCGCCCTGTCCATTGCGCTGGCCGGCATCGCGATCCAGTCCGCCGCAGCCGGCCTTTCAGAGGACAAGACCCTGACCGAGGCCCTTCTGAAGGCACTCAACATGGCGGTCATCTCGCTCGCCACCTTCGAGCTGGGGCTGGGCGTCCACAAAGAATACGCCGCGCACGACGAGGCGGGCGACATTCTGGTCGTGCTGCGCAGGACCGTATCCCGGTTCGTAAGCATCGTCTGCATCGCCCTGGTCCTCGAGGGATTGATCATGGTCATCAAGTACAGCCAGCTCGAACTCGCGGGGAATCTGCCCTACCCGGTGGCGATCGTCACCAGCGCCGCGGTTCTCCTGGCGGCACTCGGGGTTTTTCTCAGCCTCACCAGGGAACGGTGCAGCGAGGAAGGTCTCCGGGATACCCTCGCCGCCTCTCTGAGGGACGGCCGGGCCCCGTCGGCGGAGTCAGGGAGGACGGCCTCCGGAACCGGGGCCGAGCTGCCCCTGCGCCCGAGGCGCGGGCGAACAGGGCATCCCCGGGTCCATGAGGGCGGCCGGAAGGAGGCCGGGTAAAACCCTGGTCCCCCCCGGGGTGCGATGCGACGCGGGAGGGGGCGCGCGCCCGCCTCTTCCGCAGCACCTGATTGGCAAGTGGTCACAGGATTCGGCAAGCACTCATGCGGCAACTCCCCCGGACTGGAAGCCGTCACAGGGTGCTGCAGATGCAAGACGGCGGGCACGCAGACGTACTCCCTGTACTTCAAGCCAACACAGCAGATGCGGTACCCTGTGAAGGCTTACCCTGATTGTTCCCAGACCCGGCTCCCCGTGGCGGACCATACACGCGGCACGCGGTGCGACAGTCCGGTTCACAGCCCGTTCACTCCTTCCAAGGGTATGCGCCCAAAAAGCCGCCCACGGCACGCGGAGGAGACAGAGACTGGGCCCCCGGCCCCGACATCGCTGGGGCCGGGGCCTGCATCCCTCCCCTCCTCTCTCTACTCGTCGAGAGCGACCGCTTGGAGTTTCCAATAGGGAACGGTCGGATCGGCGGGGTTCTCGAAAAGTCCGAGGGTCAGGGCGAGACGCATGCCGAAAAAGGCGACGTCGGGGACAGTGATGGCGTGCGCGGGATCGATGACGGCCGTCTCGGCCCCGGTCGCCTGTTCCGGCCCGAGGGCTACTCTGGAGAGCCTCCAATAGAGTCCGGCCTGGTCATCCGGGTTGCTCCACCGCGCCAGGGCCGCCTGGTAGACGACGCCGGCGTACTCCACCTTCCAGAGGTTGAGATCGAAGTCCGGGTCGAGGGTGGCGGCCGCATCAAGTGCGCCGTATACAATGATCCTCTGCTGGTCCACAAAGTTCCAGCCCGCCTCGAGCACATCTATGTCTGTGGCCCATTCGGGCAGCGGCTCCACCCGGATCATGGTGACAGTCCGGGAGGAGAACCCGGCATTGTGGTCCCAATCGTTGTTATACGGCCACGTCACAGCCTGGTTTGTGGCCCTGGAGGACTGATCCGGCGGGGAGGGGACCTTCTGAGGCGGAACCACACGGAATGGCCCCTCGCCGTCCAGGCGATTCTCATCGTCGAGAAAACCCGGCTCCATGTACCCGCCCTCCCGCTTGATCGCCAGGATCATCTTCAGGCCTGCGGGGTTATTGATAAGGTCGCCGCTGCTCCTGCCCGCACACGACGGTGCACTGTAATCGCACCAGCCGTCGGCGGGATTGAGGGCCTGGTCGGCCTGGTCGTCATAGTGATAGACGATGTCCGCCGGGGTGACGGGATATACCCCCCGCACGTGATAGAGTGACGGATCCGGGTCCGGGTCCATGGGGTGGTATGTGGCGAAACCGTCCGGGGCGTACACCGTGATCCCGCTGGCCGCGGCGGAAGCGCCTGCGTCATCGAGGATGTCCTCCACGGCAACGCCGCTGTACTCGGCATAAAAGTCCCCGGAACGGCTGGTGTTCATGAGCAGGAACTGCGTGTGCCATGGCAGGTATTCCAGCTCCTCCCTCGTGTATATGCGGTACGGTGCTGGCATCTTGTCCGGGTCGTCGGCCGGATTGCCGGGAAAACGGATGGCGAGGATCTCAGCGAGGTTCGTGAATCCGTCGCCGTCGCTGTCCAGGGTTTCGATGGCCGTCAAAGCGGCGGTGCTCCTGCCGTTTTCGGCGTAGGCCTTCCCGTATTCGTTCAGGGTCTGAAGAATACTTCCGCTCGCGTCGTACCCGTAGCTGTAGTGGCACCACTGGCAGCTCCCCAGGGAAACGAGTCTGCCGTTTCGATCATACTGCCCGCCTGTGTGGCAGGTGGCGCAGTGATCAAGCTTCGTGCCCGCGGTTGCCGGATAGACCGCAAGAAATCGCGGAGAATCCTCCTCTCCTTCATGCTGATAGGCGCCGAAAACCACGGCTGCCGTGCAAAGCAGCACACTGAGACACACGACACCGAAAATTCCCTTTCCCATGGTGGCTCCTCCTGTCATGATTCGTTTCAAACGTACCTCCATTTAGAATCCGAACTGGAGACGGCCGGTCAGGACATCCTCCCGGTCGCTGTACACCGCTTCTCCCGTGATGGGATCCCGGTCGATGAGCAGGGGCATGTCGAACTCCGTCCGCGTTGCATCGATGGTGAGCCGCACCGCACGATTCAGAAACCAATTCAGGGCGAGGGAATATCCCCTTGCCCTGCGGACAGAAATCCCCTCCATGATCAGGGTGTCGTAGACCGACGGTTCCGCCTCGAAGAGATCGTACCGGAGGGCGAGCCCGAGGGCCCCCCAGCCGTCCTCCGGGAAACCGGCTCGGGGGAGCGCCGGGGCGAAACAACCGTCTTGAAGGACCGGCTGCTCTCCGGTGAGCATCCAGAGCAGGGCGATGTAGCTGTCCTCCATCTCGACGCTGAAGCGATCCGAACTGGTGGTGATATCCTTGTATTTAAGCCGGATATGCTCGGCGGAAAGGGCCACGGGACCCGCGACCCATGCGAGCTCCAGTCCGTACCTCCGTCTTGTCCCGGCGTCCCGGATGACATTGAATTTCGCCCCGGAGGCGATGTCCAGAAAAGGCGTGAGACCGGCGGTCTTCACGTGGATTTCTACATTGTTGCGATCGATGTCGCCGTAGCTCGCCGATCCTCCGAGTTGAAGCCCCTGAAGCAGTCCCCAGCCACCATGGCGAAAGGGGGCCAAAACAACACGCCCGGTGATCTCGGGCGCATCCTCGTCTCCCCCCGCGGCATCGTCGAACCCGTCGCCGTTGAAGAGTCCGGCGCCGTAGACGATGCGACCGCTGAACACAGAACCGTGAACCATAAATCCCAGGTCCCGTTGGGGGGTCAGATACCAACCCATGGAACGCTCGGCGAAAAAGAGATTCCGGTCCCTGGTGTACTGCTCGAAACCGAATGGTTCCTTGTACTGGCCTATCCGGAAGGAAAGCCCGGGGCGGAGGCGGAAGTCGACATACGCATCCATGAGACGGCGGCTTCCAGCCCCCTGGAACTCGTACTCGAATTTGTAGTCGAAGAGACGGTAAAGGGTCCCCCCGAGTACCAGACGCACCCGCCGCAGGTCGAAAGCGTTGTTGTCCGGATCGCCGTATGGGTAATGGTAATACCGGTAATCGGACTGGAGCAGGCCTCCCAGCCCCAGTGAAAACGTCTCGCCGTCGGGAGCATCGAGACGGAAACCCCCGTCCCATAACGGAACGAGCGTCTCGGCTCGTTCTGATCCTCCCCTGGCGGAGCGCAGGGGCTGCGATTGAGATCCGACCGTCCCGAGGGCCCGCTCCCTCTCCTCAAGCGCCCTCTCCCACTCCGAAAGCGCCCGCCTCTTCTCCTCGATCTCCTGTTCCTGCTCCGCAAGACGCCTCTGTTCCTCCTGGAGGGTCTGCCGGACCGCCTCCGCCTCTTCTCGGGTGAGGACGGCCCTCTCGGAGAGAATTCCAAGAAGGTGCTCCATGGCGGTCTGCCCGCCGGAGGAGGCGGCCCAGGCGCCTGGAGAAACACATGCAACCCCGATAAGCAACAGGACCGACACCACGGCCGGAGATCTCATGGGCGGTTTCGTCTCACGCAGGGTGGATGCTCCCTGGACCTTGTACGGGCAGATCCGCACTCAAAATAGCGACGCAACATTGCATTTTTATCCTGTCGCGAGCACCGGAAGTCAAGATTTTTCCCTAACCCCTTGAGGGGCCGGAACGCTTCCTGTCCCCCCAGGCCCTGAGCCGGATTTCTGCAAACCGCGGCCCGGTCGATACAGGGCCTCACTCATCACGGGAGAAAGAGAGCACGGGTTTGATGTCTATGACGGGTGTGCCGTCGATGACCTCCAACGGTCCGACCCTCAGGCGCCCAGGCCCCGCCGTCTCGAGGACCTTCACCCGGTGCAGGCCGACGGGATTGGGGCGGTCGGGGGAACGGGTGGCGAAGACCCCGCGGAGGGGTTTTCGGGGGTCCCCGCGGGGATGGAGCTTCAGGACCCCCCGCTGCGCCTGGTGGAGCCAGGTGAAAAGCAGGATTTCACTCCCGGCGCCGATGCCGTCGAGCCCATCGCTCAGGCCTGGATCGATCTCGATCCAGGCCTCCGGTGCCCCTTCGATCCCCTGGTGCGGGCAGTCTTCCCGGTGCCTCAGCACGGAAGAGCACACACGCCCGATCGGCCGGAGGACGTATCCGCCCTCGCGCCCCTCCTCCGCAACCATGACCGGTACCCCCTTCCCTTTTCGCACTTCGAACGCTTTTGCACTTCACGTCCTGCGCGGTCCGGCGGGAAAGCGCCGTCCGCGACAATCCCTTGTACCACGGTCTCGCGGCACGGAGAAGCCTTGCAGGCCCTTGCGGCACCCGACCAGATTGGATCCGCCTCGGGGGAAGCCCCTGCGGAAAGGGAGCCCACGCTCTCCGGTGCCCCTGCAGGCGATCCCGGCGAGCATGATTTTGCGCTTCCGAGCGGAAAGGACACCTGGGAGACTTTTTCTGAAAAAATACTGTCCTCACCCTATTTCACACAGAGCAAAAACTGTATGAAAATATCATACACACAAACGTGACAGGGACGCGGGCGGCGCTGATTCAAGGGGCCCCCAGTCCGCGAGCGCACCGAGCCGGCGGTGCCTCCTGGCGGCCAGTCCTGCGCCGGAGTACTCAGCCCAGCCGGCCTTGAGAGACTGCGGCCTTCTCCGCCCGCCGAACCGGAGGCGGCCATGGCGCGGCACGGTCTTTGCGGCTGAGGAACCCGCCGCGTGAGCAGCAAAAAAGGAGGTGATGCGCAGAGGGACAGGACGACGAGAGAGTATCCGGCTGACAACCGCGTTCCCTGGGAGAACCGAACACCCAGGCGGAAAAACTTCAACCCGGTAAGGAGAAACCCAATGAACACGAAAAGAATACTGATCGCTGCCCTCACCGCTGCCGTGCTTATTCTCCCGTCGGTGCGGGACGCCTGCGCGGACCTGACGCCGACGGAGATGTTCGGCAAGGAACTCTTCTTCGACAAGTCGCTGTCCGACCCGTCCCGGCAGGCCTGTGCGACCTGCCATGCGGAGCGGGTGGGCTTCACCGGCCCCGTCGCCTCCATAAACATGAAGGGGGCGGTCTACCCCGGAGCGGTGCCGCAGCGGTTCGGCAACCGCAGGCCCCCCACCGCTGCGTACGGCGGTGAGAGCCCCGTGTTCTCCTACGATGAGGAGGCAGGCCTTTTCGCCGGCGGGATGTTCTGGGACGGCCGGGCCACGGGCTGGGTCACCGGCGACCCCCTGGCAGACCAGGCCATGGGTCCCTTTCTCAATCCGGTTGAGCAGAACCTCGCCAGCGAGACCGAGGCTTGCCTGAAGGTCGCCTCTTCACCCTACGCGGCCATGTACGAGGACGCCTTCGGGATTCCTCTCGACTGCGCGACCTTCGACGAGGACGGGCATCTGAGGGCCTACAAGGACTTCGCCCGGGCCGTGGCGGCCTTCGAGCGCTCCCCTGCGGTGAGCCCGTTCACATCGAAGTTCGACGCGGTGACGGCCGGGGCGGACCGGTTCACCCCTACCGAGGAGGCGGGATGGAACCTCTTCAACGGCAAGGCTCAATGCGCCGCGTGCCACCCGGCGCCGCTATTCACCGATTTCACCTACGACAACCTGGGCGTGCCCCGAAATCCTCTGAATCCCTTCTACTCCATGGATCAGGTATACCTGGACAACGGCTCACCCATCAACCCCCAAGGGGCGGACTGGATCGACCCGGGCCTGGCCGGCTTCCTCGATACCCTGCCGGCCGAGGTCTTCGCCGGTTGGGGACTGGACAAGGCCGCGGCCGTTTCCGAGAACTACGGCAAGCACAAGGTGCCGACCCTGCGAAACGTGGACCTGCGTCCGGGCGAAGGTTTCGCCAAGGCATACATGCACAACGGCGCCTTGAAGACTCTGGAAGAGGTGGTCGCGTTCTACGACGAAAGGGATGCCATGATCGCCTCAGGCACAGTGGTCCCCGAGGTCTGGGAGAACATGAACACGAGCGAACTCGGGAATCTGGGCCTGACCTCTGACGAAGAGGCCGCCCTGGTGGCCTTTCTGAAGACCCTGTCCGACCGTTAGCCGGAAAAGACCGGGTTCTGGCCTGCACGGAGGTGCCGGGCGCGCCCCGGACCTCCGCGCCCCCTCGAAGCGCCTGCCCAGTCCCGGTCCCGGATTACCGCCGCCGACATGCCATTGACGAAACGCATGGGTTTCTCTATGCTCTTTCCAAATAGAAAACAACGCGCCCATCGAAAATTTCTATAGCGAATCCCCGTCGCCGGGGTGACGGTACATGCCCGGCACGGTCTGTGATCTTCGTCCTGGGTCCAAAAACGGACTGCAACCATAAAGGAGGTGTACGGTGGATTCCAAGGAACTGAAACGGATACTTGCCGGCTTCGGACTGGCGACGCTGATCGCCGGGGTCGGCCTGCTGGGCGGCGGATGTGACCAGGCCGCCCAGAGCGCGTGAAGCGGAGAAAAACCGGGCGCAGGTAGCGCCCCGAGCGGGTGAAGCGGCGGGCAGACGGGTGCCGGTGGCACCACTGACGAGCACGCTCCTCCCGGACAGAGCAGTTGAGGCGGTCAAAAACAGTAGTGCCGTGCGCACTCGAGGCAAAACGAAGGTGTAGGGGCAAACAGACATTCCCCCCCTGCCCCTTCGGATGAGTTGGTCTGGAGGAGGCCTCCAGGACGCCCTGTTACCGCAGTCCTTTTGTCGTCGCTCCCAGGACGGGTTGATGAAGGAACCCATGCCGACAGCTGTCATCAGCCTTTTCGAGGAGGTCTTTCCGGCCTGCCGTTCCATCCTCGAAGGCGGCACGTGGCAAAGGCTGGTAACGGCATGTGGCGACAACCCGGCTCCGGAGGCCTTCTTCTGTGTAGTCGCCCGGGAATCAGATTCTGCCGGGATTCCCGCGTATCTTAGCGAACTTGTCCGCCTCGAGGCGGCCCGCCATGAGGTGGCCCGCTCCGAGGTGTCTCTGGAACACCGTCCCGCGGTGCAGGAGGTGAATCCCACCCTGCGGCTGTTCCAGTCCGCGTGGAAAAATCTCGCCTGTCTTCTCGATTCCCCTGGGCAAGCTGCGGCACACGCCCCGGAACCTGGGGAAGAGATCATCGTGCTCTGGAAGGAGCCGCGGACGGGCGTGTGCCGCGCCAGGGCGGCAACCTCCGAAGACCTCCTCGTTCTCAAAATGACCGCCGAGCAGATCCCGCCGGAGAAGGTCCTGGAAACCGGCGGCATGTCCGCCGCCGCCCTTGAGGGGGTCACCGCCCGGGCGGTGAGGCGCGGGATTATCCTTGCGCCGGAATCCAGGATCAGGCGCGATCCGGACCGCCTGTCCGAAGTTATCACCACAGGCGAGCAGTACGTAACCGCCCGGGTTTTCACCCTCCAGTGGCACGTCACCCAGGCCTGCGACCTCCACTGCAAGCACTGCTACGACCGGAGCGAGAGGCCTTGCCTGGATCTTGGCCAGGCCGTGGCGGTCCTGGACGACCTGAAATCCTTCTGCCGGATGCACCACGTGGCGGGCCAGGTGACCTTCACCGGAGGAAACCCCCTCCTCTACCCGCATTTCCGCGAGCTTTACGAAGAGACCTGCCGGCGGGGCTTCGGCACGGCAGTGCTGGGAAATCCCTCCAGACGGGATGCGGTGGAGGGGCTGCTCAGGATCCAGAAACCCGGCTTTTTCCAGGTGAGCCTCGAGGGTCTTGAGGCGCACAACGACGAGATCCGCGGCAAGGGCCATTTCCGCAGGACCATGGACTTTCTCGCCGTGCTCCGGGATCTCGGGGTGTATTCCATGGTGATGCTCACCCTCACCCGGGACAACATCGGCCAGGTCATACCGCTCGGCAGGTTCCTGCAGGGAAAGGCCGATGTGTTCCATTTCAACCGACTCGCACTGGTGGGGGAAGGAGCGAAACTCCACCTGCCGTCGAAGGCGGAATACGCCCTGTTCCTGGAAGAGTACCTCCGGGCCGCCGGGGACACACCTGTCCTGGGGCTAAAGGACAATCTCCTCAACATCCTGCGGGAAAAACAGGGTCTCGAGCCTTTCGGCGGTTGCGCCGGGTTCGGCTGCGGAGCCGCCTTCAATTTTCTTGCCCTCCTGCCCGACGGGGAGGTGCATGCATGCCGGAAGTTCCCGTCCCCCGTGGGGAACGTGCTCCGGCAGCCGCTCGCCGAGATCTACCACTCGGAAGCGGCCGCACTATACCGGGCCGGGAGCGCTGCCTGCGCCTCCTGCAGACTCCGGCCGGTGTGCGGAGGATGCCTCGCAATCAGCCACAGTTTCAACCTGGACATTTTCCGCGACCGGGATCCATTCTGTTTTCGCGATGTTCCTGGGGAGAAGGCCTGACCCGGACCTGCTCAGGCATTGGGCGCACCGGGCCGCCCCGGGCGTCCCACCCCCGGGGCGGGCATTGCGAACCCGCCGCGCTAGGCGGCATGGGCCGTCACCCGATGGCCGTACAGGTTAGCGGCATAGACGTCCCGGATCCTGCACCGCAGGTCACGGAGTCTCGCCGTATCCTGATCCGTCGAGAACCTGGGCTCGCTGATCGAGTAGACGCTGTTGTGGAGATCGTCAAGCACCGACTCTGCGGCCTTGCACCACTCGCCGGTGCAGTCCCTGCTCAGATCTCCGGTCTCCTTGATATCGTGCTCCAGGATATCCACGGCCTTCTCGAGATTGGTCATGAACTCGCGGTGCGCCCTGAGCATCATCTCTTCCATCTCTATCTGGCGTTTCATCGTCGTACCTCCTGATGCGTGACATTTGTCCTCTCCTTCCCAACCCGTTCCCCCCATGGTAATTGTTTATTAAGCTTATTATTAATCTCCTTTTGATATAAAGGTGAGTCCGGAGGCGGGGCGTGTCAAGGAGGCGGTAGGGAGACAACGGCGCGCGGGCCGGGGCCTTGCCGTCGTAACTGATCACGGGGTTCGACACTGCCCCAATACTGCAACTCCCCGGACCGGAAACCTTCACGGGGTGCTGCAGATGCGAGTGGGCGGGCAAACAGACGTACTCCTTGTATTCAAGTGCCCGCCGACACGATGCGGTACCCTGTGAAGGCTTAGGGTCAGCCCTGGGGGAGGTCACCCGAGGCTGCGGGGGCCGGCGGGCCCTCTCCGGCAAGCTCCCTGATCCTCCGGGCGTACTCTCGCCGGAGGGCATCGAGGTAGGCCGCGTCGATGGGACCCTTCCAGTTCACCACCTTCCGAAAACGTTCGGGAATGGCCACCGCCGACGGATCAAAGCCCGTTGCCATCCGGGTCCTCCACCGCAGGCGCTGCACGCCGCGGGAGATCTCCCCCATCCTCTCTCCGAGAGCGGCGTATCCCACGGACCGGAGGCAATCGGCCAGGAGATCATCGGTATACACGCCCCGGGCGAACAGGCAGGCCACCATGGAGGTGAGGAACACTCTTGCCTCCTCGTCCCGCATCAAGAAGTCCACCGCCCCGGCGGCGTCCTTCTCCCGGTGCTGCTGGTCGTAGGAATATCCCCCCGTGTCGAGATGCGAATGCCGAAACCCAAGGGCCTGGGAGGCGAAGAAGACCTCTCCCGTGGCGTATCCCGCCATCTCCTGGCCGAGTACGCAGGCGAAATCCGCCCCGCCGTACCGTTCCGCGGCCCTGAGGGTTCCCCGGGCGAGGAGCCTGTAAAAGTCGTTGGCGCCTTTCCCCAGAAATCCCAAGGCCTGCTGATACGGACCCGGATCGCCGAACCGCAGCGGCACCATGGTTTCCCGTTCGGAGACGAGGCCCCGTTCCAGGGCCTCGGTCGCCCACGCCAGTGCGACCCCGGCGGACATCACGTCGAGCCCGGCCTTCTCGGTCACGTCCATCAGGGCCAGGACCTGAAAACAGTCGGTAACGCCCAGCATGGTCCCGGTTGAATAGATGGGCTCGTAATCGTAGGCGACCTGCCGGTAGAGGTATCGGTTCTCGGCCAGGAACTTCTCCCGGACAAATCCGATGTGAATGCATCCCACGGGACAGCCGGCACACGCGACGTTCCGGAGCAGGGTGTCGGCGGCGAACCTCTCCCCGCTGACGCCCTCGATTCCGGGGTCCGCGGTCTCTTTCAGATTCCGCCAGGGCAGGGATTTGAGTTCGTTCAAAACCTGGAGGTTGGCTGCGGTCCCCAGGTTGTGGTACTTGCTCATCATGTCCGTGGATGTGACCTTGCGGTACACCTCCTTGAAGAGTTTCGGATAGTCCTTCGTCTCCGGCAGTTGCGAGGCCCGGTCGCCGAGAATCACCACCCCCTTGAGGTTCTTCGCCCCCATGGCCGCACCGCCCCCGAGCCTTCCGAAGTGCCTGTAGGTATCGGCGTTGACGCAGGCCATGGCGGCGCCGTTCTCCCCTGCCGGACCGATTCGGAAAATACTCCTGTGGCCGGAGCCGGGAAACATCCGCCGCAGGAGCTTTCCGGCGGCATGGACGTCGAGTCCCCACATGAACTCCACGTCACTCACCTCGAAACGGCGCGATCCAACAGAGAGGCACGAGGGCCTCGGCGCCCTGCCGGTGATGACCAGGGCGTCGAGATCGGCAAAACGGAGCGCCAGGGCGGAACGGCCGCCAGCATGGCTCTCGGTATACTGATCGTGGTAGGGGGACTTGAAGGCGCAGACGGTCTTGCTCATGAGCGGGAAATATCCCGTGAGGGGCCCTATTGCAAAGACGATGGGCTGCGGGGGATCGTTCCAGGGCCGTTCCGGGGCCCCGTAACGGTTGAAAAGGAGCGCGGCAAGCCCGCTTCCGCCAGCCACCTCTTCCCGCCCGCCGACCAACTCGATCTTGCCCTTGCCGGCATCCAGATCCGCCACAAGAACCCTGAAATGGTCGCGGATCATCGCACCGCCTCCTCGCCCTCCCGGCCGGCCCCCGCCTTGGATTCGGCAGCCCCTGCCAGCTCCAGGCAGTCATGGGGGCAGAAGGACACGCAGCGGCCGCAATGGATGCACACGAACGGCTCCCCCGAGGCATCGAGATGGATCGCGTCCACAGGGCATGCCGCGGCGCACTGGCCGCACCGGATGCACAGATTCTTCTTCACGACCACCCCGCCGCCCCTGCGGTTCGAAAAGGCCCCGGTGGGGCAGGCCGCAGCGCACGGGGCGGGATCGCAGGCGAGACAGAGACGCGCCTCGAAGCCTGTGGAGAGCCCCCCCGAAGAGACGATCCTGATCCCGGCGGTATCCCAGGAAAGGCGCCGGTGCACAAGCCGGGCGCAGGCGAGGGAGCACGAATGGCAGCCGATGCAGCGTTCCATCCGCGGGGTGGTCAACACCTTCATGGGAACATTCCTTTCAGGGACGGACCGGCGGCGTACCTGATCACGGAGTTCGGCACAGCCCCAATGCTGCAACTCCCCGCACTGGAAGCCTTTATGGGGTGCTGCAGAAGGCGGCGGGCACGCAGGCGTATTCCCTGTAATTCAAGCGCCCGCCAATAAAGCAGATGCGGTACCCTGTGAAGGCTTACCCGGCGGCCGCCGCAGTATTTCGCCCCGGTGCAGAGGCGTTTTTCGGGAGAAGGGCGCCGGTTCTTCGAATCGGATGTCCGGACGGAATCTAGCATGCATCCCGCTTGGGGAAAAGGCTCCCCGAGGAAGAGCACAGGAGCCGGAGAGGAACACGCCGGGCGGCAGCGGATCGCGTATTCCAGTGAAGTCGCACCCCTCAGCCCAGGCCTGTGCACGGGAAGGCAGGGACTGGACACGGCGCGGCCGCTTCAATATGCTGATTGTAATCGAGCTGCAGAGATTCCTGAAAACCGATGCGGCTCAAACTACCTCAGATGCAAAGCGCTAAATTTTTTAGCAATAAAGCGTATTAAACGTGCGCTGCATTGACGAGGGAATAGGAGCGCAGCGCAGACGGGATATTTCGAGCGGCATCAGATGGCTGCTCAATCCTGGCCCTCTCCCCTGCCCTGCCGGCGGGACGGGGAGAGGGATCTTGCTCGAGGAGGTCCGGACGACCATCATGAAGAGCGAACTCGGTGCCGCTGAGATTCGAGTCCTGGGTTGCCTGCTGGAAAAAGAGATGGCCACCCCTGAGTACTATCCCCTCTCGCTGAACGCCCTGTTGGCCGCCTGCAATCAGAAAACGAACAGGGACCCGGTCGTATCCTACGGCGAAGACACGGTCCAGGGGGCACTTGAAGAACTGAAGAGGCTGCAGCTGGTGTGGCAGAGCGATGCGGGGCGGGTCCCCAGATACGCCCATCGTGTGGAAAAGGCCCTAAACCTCGTGAGACGCGAGGAGGCGGTCCTCTGCCTTCTCATGCTCAAGGGCGCACAGACACCGGGGGAGATCAGAGGCCGATCGGAACGGCTGTACAGCTTCGCCGACCTCGAGGAGGTCAATCTGACCCTGGAGCATCTTGAGGAGATGGGGCTTGCCAGGCGGATGCCGAGACAACCCGGACGGAAGGAATCCCGCTACGACCACCTGCTCGGGGCCGGGACGGCGCAGGACGGACCGCCCACGCCTTCCCCGGGACCCGAGGCGGCCACGGAGGACGCGAGCGGCGAAACCTCCAGGATCGCCATGCTTGAAGAAGAGATGAAAGACCTGCGGCGGGAACTGGAAGACCTCAAGGCGGCCTTCCTCCTCTTCCGGAAGCAGCTCGAGTAACCCCCGGTCCAGCCGGGGCGGGGTCCAGGATCCGGGCGCGGCAGGGTGGTACGGTCAGACCGGTCGAATGGCGCCGGATCCCTCGAAGCGGACGGGCGGACAGAAAAGGCCGGACCTGTCCTCTGTATCCTTCGGCGAATAAGGAAATCCCTGACTTGCGGAGACAAACGCGGCGGCGAGATGTGCAGGAGGACAGGCCATCCCGGCGCGCGTGAGAAACAGCGGCTTGCAAGCCTTCAAAGGGTACTCCAGATGCGATGCTGCGGGCACACAGACTACTCCGTGTACTTCAAGTGCCCGCCAACACAGCAGATGCTGTTCTCTGTGAAGGCTTACGAGGCAACTACCAGACCATACTCTATAATGCTCTTCGATCATATATGGAACATCAGGATCAGCCGTCAGAAGAGGTAATCCGCCGTGTCGTGCGCAAAGGGTTGCATGCAGCATAACAGGGGAAAAGTTCCTTGGTGCACCCCCGAACAACCTTTTTTGGGGAAGGTCATGGCGGCCGCCCGCATCCGGAACGGTCAGGGTATGCACCCCAGCGATTCGTAAAACCCCGCCCACATCCGGCGGGCCGGCAGAAGAGGCGCGTGCGATGAAATATGTCGAGGTGATAGCCGGGACTGGAAGTTCTGCCACCGTTTCGGCGATAGCGCGAAAGGTCAAGGCCCAGGATCTTCGCCTCGGCGCGCCGGGCGAGGACGGCATGCGTCAGATGCGGCTGCTGGTGGCCGATGACCGGCTCCAGTTGACCCTCGATACCCTTCAGAATGTCCTTGGCGCGCAACCGACCGCCCGCATATCGGTCCTCCCGATCGAAACGTCCCTGCCCAAGCCGGGGGAAGAAGAACGCAAGCAGGAAGATTCGGCGACCGCGGCGCGAGAGGCACTGTATGAGGAAGTCGAAAAGAGCACGCGGCTTGACCTGAATTTTTTGGTGCTGGTCGTGTTGTCAACGGTGGTGGCAGCCATAGGCCTGATCGAGAACAGCGTGGCCGTGGTGATCGGCGCGATGGTGATCGCTCCGTTGTTGGGCCCCAACCTCGCCCTCAGTCTCGGCACCGCCCTGGGCGACATCCACCTGGTGAGAAAATCGATACAGACGCTCTTCGCTGGAATTTTCGTGGCCGTATCCCTGTCCGCAGCCATCGGAGGCCTCTGGCGTTCCGATCTGTCGAGCCCGGAACTCATGGCGCGCACCGAGGCAGGGCTGGACTCCGTGGCTCTCGCGCTCGCATCCGGCGCGGCAGCGGCGCTGTCCTTGACGACGGGCCTATCGAGCGTTCTCGTGGGGGTGATGGTCTCGGTGGCTCTGCTCCCACCCGCGGCGGTGCTGGGAATCATGCTGGGACATTGGGAAACAGGCCCTGCCATCGGTGCCGGTCTTTTGTTGGCCGTCAACGTGGTTTGCGTCAACTTGGCAAGCAAGATCGTCTTTTTCGTCAAAGGCATCCGGCCCCGCACCTGGCTGGAAAAGGAAACGGCCAAAAGGGCCATGATCGTGTATGTGCTGGCCTGGCTCGTGGCCTTGTTCATCCTCGTACTCGCCATCTCCACCCGCCGGTCGTTCACGATGGAGTATTGAGGACGGGAACGCCGCGGGTGCTTACCCCGACTGTTCTTAAGCCCGGACCGCCGTGGCGGACTGTGCAGGCGGCAGTGCGTTCACCGCCCGTTCGCGTCGTTCACTGAACCCACAAAAGACACAGAGTGAATGCAGACCATGGTTCCCTCTGCGCCCTTTGCGCCTTGAACTATCGCACCGAGTGGGCGGTGCGATCTTCCACCACCCGTTCACTCGGGCTAGAGTCGCAGCGTGCACTGAGGGCGGCTTGGCATCCTTGATACCGGCCCCTGCGGGGATCTCCTTCTTTTCGCCGGGGGGAGAAGGGTCAGAACAGGCTGGAAAACACCCCGTAACCGCCGATCCAGGTGCCGATCATGCTGCCGATGCCAGGCAGGAAAAAGGCGAGAAAGACCTTGAGGAGCCGGTTCTTCCACCAGCCCGGGAAGGTGGCCATGTCCCCGGCGGCGGCCTCGAAGTCGCGGACCACGGGCGGCTGAAAAAAAGCCTGGGTGAAGGCGGTCACATGAGCCGCCCCGATCAGAGGGGTGAGGCTGGTGAGGGGAGCCGCTGCGAAACCGGCGAGGATGGTGGCCGGATGGGCAAGCGCCAGAATGCCTCCCACGGCGGTGGGGATGCCGTTGGCCAGAGTCCAGAACAGGATGCTCTCTGCAGCCACATCCCCACCCTTTTTCCAGGCGATGGCGGCGATAACCGCGACGATGGCCGCCGGAACGCCCCATCCAAGGACCTTCCACACGGGCGAGGCCGGAGGGACCATCCCGATGGCATCCATCTGCGGGCCCCTGTCCTCCGGGACGGCCTTCTCGATTCCGGCAAGGTGGCCCGCACCCACCACGGCCACGATACGCCTGCCTGCGGCAGCCTTCATCGTCTCCGAGAGGTACGTGTCCCGTTCGTCGATGAGCACGGTCTTGATGCTGGGCATCAACGTCCCGAGCTCATTCATCATTTCCGAGAGGACGTCGCGTTTTTTGAGCTCCTCGATGGTCTCCGGGGTGATCTCGGTATTTTCGAACAGGCCGGCCAGCATGGCCGCCAGCAGATACGCCTTCTTGTAAAAAGGGGTCATGCGCCACGCCCGCTTCAGCGTGACCCCCACGTCCCTGTCGCACAGCACCATGGGGATGCCATGGGATTCGGCGATCCTTGCCGCCTCGACGAACTCCGTCCCCGGCATCACTCCGAGGGCGCCTCCGAGCCTTTTCTGATAGGAGGAGAGCGTCAGGTGGACGAAGAGAGTCAGGAGTTGCCCCTGGCGTATCAACTCCCTGAGATTCATGTTCTGCCAAGGCTTTCCCCCGGTGAGCGCCTTAAACCGGCGGGAATCGAGCTCCACGCAGACACAGTCCGGCCGTTCGGCCTCGATGACCCGGCGCACGAGATCCGCGGACTCCCGGGAGATGTGGGCGGTTCCTATCAGGAGAATCTCCTTGTCGCCGACGGCGAGCCTGGTGACGTCTTCTCCGTAATCCCTGTCTTTTTCGCTAAGATTCGTTTCCAATGTTTCCTCGAAAATTGCGGCTGCACCGCTCAGGTGTCCCCCGTGGCCGCCGGGGTCCTGACGGCGGCCGGCAGCTGGAGGCCACCGTCTCCCCGCAGGGCGTTCCGTCCCCGGGAGCGACGGATGCCATGATGGGAATGTAACCCATTTCCACCCGGAGACAACGCGGTTTTTCCACACCCGATGCCCGATCCCCTGAGAAAAAGACTTTCCGCCCGTGCTTTTCAGGTGTACCGTCCATTCGACAGGGCCTGGAAAACACCGGTTTGAAAGGACGAGGCAGGATTTCCGGCGGGGCGGGGCCGTCTCCGGATCGCCCCCACAGCAAAAAATGCCGTTCTGCGCCTGAAGTTGTCCGTGGGGCGCCGGCGGCCGGAAAATACAAGCCAGCGGTCGTCGGGTCAGAGGATGCGCCTGCGGATTCTCTCGTACAACATCCACCATGCCGTGGGAATTGACCGGCGTTTCCGGCTGGAGCGGATCATCCGGGTCCTTGATCATCACCGGGCCGACGTGATCCTCCTCCAGGAAGTCGACGTCGGGGTGCCGCGCTCCATGGAACTCAACGTGGCCCGGGAAATCGCCGAGGGCCTCGGCTTCCCCCATTTCGCCCTGGGTCTCAACGTCGCCCTCCGCCGGGGGGCATACGGCAACGCCACCCTGAGCCGACACCCCATCGCCCGGCAGCGAAACATCGATCTTACAGTGGGCTCCCGCAAGCGCCGCGGATGTCTCCACACGACGGTGGACGTCCCTCTGGCGGGCGGCCTCACCCGGCCCCTGCAGGTCTTCAATATTCACCTCGGCCTCTCGGCCAGGGAGCGTCTTCGCCAGGCCGGCATCCTTGTCCGGTCAGAGGAGTTCGACGCGCTGGATCGGCAGGCTCCGTGCCTCGTAGGGGGGGATTTCAACGAATGGGGAAACCGGCTCTCCTCGATTTTCATCGAGATCCTGGGTTTTTGCTGCGCCACCGGAAACGGGAATGCCCCTGGAAACCAGAAGGCGATCCCCACGTACCCCTCCTTTTCGCCCACGAGGGGCCTGGACAAGGTCTTCTGCCGCGGGGCGGTCCGCGTTCTGGACGCCCAGCGCTGCCAGCTCCAGGTGGCGAGGGTCGCCAGCGACCACCTGCCTGTGGCGGTGGATCTCGAACTGGAGGCGTGACCGCCGGGCGCCCTGCAACGGAGGAGCGTGCTGCGGGGAAAAGGGCGCGGATTCGCCCTGCTCTGACGGCAGCCCGGCCCGCTCCCTGGGCCGGTGGAGCGGGGCAGACCCGATCGCTTCCGGCACGGGCAGATTCCCGTCGGCCCCCTCCCGGAACCCTTTCCTCTTGACAAATTGACAAACCGGAACCATTTCTGGGAGCGTGGAAATTAGAAGGGCCCAGCGCGGCCCGGAGCGCAAAAAAATCGCCGGCCCTGCCGGGCCCTGGAGGATGCAATGCTGTCGCACAATCGGGACATCGCGGCCCAGCTCGTGCTGAAGATGATAGAACAGACAGAGGAAAGCCCGATGGCACGAATCGAGGAAGACGCCCAAAGGGTCGCCGAGGCGTACGAGGCGATCCTCAAGGCCCTCGAAGATCAATGCACCGTGGTGGCTGGAAACAAATCCTGTTTCTGACCGGCCGCAGGCCGGGCCTGCGGCGCCGGCGCTCCCACCCGCCGCTACTTCTGGTCGGTCCTCAGGACGGAAACGAAGGCCTCCTGCGGGATCTCCACGGTGCCTATGAGCTTCATCTTTTTCTTCCCCGCCTTCTGTTTTTCCAGGAGCTTCCGTTTCCGCGTGATATCTCCGCCGTAGCATTTCGCCGTCACGTCCTTGCGCACGGGCTGGATGTTCGTCCGGGCGATGACGGTTCCGCCGATGGCCCCCTGGATCGGGATCTTGAACTGGTGTCTGGGAATGGTCTTGGCGAGCTGTTCGCAGTAGTGCAGCGCCCTGGGCCGCGCTTTTTCACTGTGGACAAGGTACGAGAGGGCGTCCACCTTCTCTGCGTTGACCAGTATGTCCACCTTGACGATGTCGCCCGGCCGGTAGTCGAGTGTCTCGTAATCAAATGAACCGTAGCCTCGGGTCACCGTCTTGAGCCTGTCGTAGAAGTCGAAAAGCACCTCTGAAAGGGGCATCTCGCTCACCACCTCCACCCGTCCCACCGCCAGGTAATTCATGGAGAGCTGCGCCGCCCGGTATTCCCGGCAGAGCTCCATCACCGCCCCCATGAACTGCTCCGGGACCATGATGGACGCCTTGATGTACGGCTCCGAGACCTGCTGGATCGCGGCGGGGTTGGGCCAGTAGGCGGGATTGTCCACCTCCTTCACCGTGCCGTCGGTGAGGGTGATCCTGTAGAGCACCGAGGGGGCGGAGAGGATCAGCGAGATGCCGAATTCCCGCTGCAGGCGCTCCTGCACCACGTCGAGGTGCAGAAGCCCCAGGAACCCGCACCGGAAACCGAAGCCCAGGGCCACAGAGGAGTCCTTCTGGTACACGAGCGCCGCGTCGTTGAGGGACAGTTTTTCCAGTGCCCTGGTGAGGTCCTCGTACTCGTCAGCGGACATGGGATACAGGGACGAAAAGACCACGGGTTTGGCCGGCTTGTATCCAGGGACAGGGGACGGGGCGGGATTGTCTGCGCCGGTCACGGTGTCCCCGATGTTTATGTCCCTGATATTCTTGACACCCGCGATGATGTACCCCACGCTTCCTGTGCCCAGTTCGGAGGTCTTGAGCCGCCCCAGCCGGTTGAGCCCCACCTCCTCCACTTCGTAGTCCTTGTCCGTGTACATGAAGTGGATCCGCCGGCCCGGTGCCACATGTCCGTCCACGACGCGGCACATCAGGACCACCCCACGGTAGGAGTCGTAATACGCGTCGAAGATGAGCGCCTTCAGCGGGGCTGCGGGATCTCCGGTCGGGCCGGGCAGCTTCGTCACGATCCCCTCCAGCACCTCTTCGATCCCCAAACCCTTCTTGGCCGAGATGGGAATGGCCTCGAATGGGTCCAGTCCCAGGTCGGCGTCGATCTCTTCCCTGACCCGTTCCACGTCCGCTGCGGGGAGATCGATCTTGTTGATCACCGGCAGCAAGACAAGGTCGTATTCCATGGCGAGATAGAGGTTCGCCACGGTCTGGGCCTCCACGCCCTGGGTGGCGTCGACGATGATGACGGCGCCGTCGCAGGCCATGAGGGAGCGGCGCACCTCGTGGGAGAAATCAACATGCCCCGGCGTATCGATAAGATTGAGCTGGTAGGACTCTCCGTCCCTGGCCCTGTACTCCAGAGTGATGGTGTTGCTCTTGATGGTGATCCCCCGTTCCTGCTCGATGTCCATGGAGTCGAGGATCTGGTCGTGGAACTCCCGGTCGGAGATGGCGCCGCAAGCCTGGATCAGGCGATCCGCAAGGGTCGACTTTCCGTGGTCGATATGGGCGATGATGCAGAAGTTGCGGATGTTCTTCATAATGATTTATCCCCCGGCGCATCCGAGGATCAAGGGAGAGCGGCCGACGCCGGCACCGCTCTCTGGATCCGGCCGACACCTTTCTGAGGGTGGATACGCGGGTCCGGGACCTGGATCCCGGACTACGGACGCCCAGGCCCGATTGTATACCCGAAAAACATCATTCTTTCCAGACCTCGGCCCGCGGCCGGGCCGGCGGGATTCCGGAGTGGATGGAGCCCCCCTGTCCGTGCGACCCGGGACCGCCCGCGTACCGGCGGCCTCACGGAGTATTGCAATTTTTCTTCCCCGGCCTACAATCATGCCTGTAAGGGCCGGACAGGCGCGCATTTCCCCCTCACCGATGGTCGTCGCGGCTGCCCGCGCCTCACAGGTCAGAAAGAGAGGTACTGCAATGCGTCATGGAGTTCTCCGATATGCGGCTTTTCTCTTCGCTCTGACACTTCTCGCCTGTTCCCTTCAAGGCCCCCTCCGCGCCGAAGAAATCGACAGCGCGGGTACCCCCCCGGGCGAGTACATGATCCTGGACTTCCTGCTGGCCCGGCCGGCCGGGATCACAGCCACGGCGGTGGGGAGCGTCTTCTTCGTCCTCTCCCTCCCCTTCAGTGCCGCTGCCGGGAACGCGGACGAGGCGGCCCAGGCCCTCGTGGCCGACCCCGCCAGGTTCACCTTCACGAGGCCGCTGGGACGCATGGAGAAATGAACCCGCCGCGGCGCCCCGTCCCGCGCAGGGCCATACGGCCCGGTGCCGCCCGGGGCTAGCGCTCCGCCGCAGTGAGACCTACCTCTGACTCCACCCCGTCCCGCAGGTAGATCACCCGGACCCGCACCCCGGGCGTGAGTTCCCTCAGGACCCCGGCCAGGTCCTTGAGGCCCTCGATGGGCCTTGAGCCCGCTTCCACGATCACATCGCCCTCCCTGAGCCCGGCCTCGGCCGCCGGAGACCCGGCCGCCACGCCGGAGAGCCGGTAGCCCCGCCCGGAGTAAGCGAAATCCGGAATCGTCCCCAGGGATACCGTTCGGGGCGGGCCCTTCAGTTCATGGTCACCTTCCCCGGTCCCGGCGAGGAAGGTGAGGGGCGCATCCCGCCCGGCGAGGGCAAGCGCCGCCTCCCGGGCCACCGCCGCCACCCTGGCGAGACCGCCGACGTCGATCCTGTCCGCCGTGTCCTCCGGGGTGTGATACGCCGGGTCCGCTCCGCTGAACAGCTGCACCGCAGGGACCCCCGCCTCGCGGAAGCTCTTCTGATCGCTTCCGTCGAGGTCCTCGGCGGGGGTCGCGATCTCCACGCCGGCTGCAGCCCCGGCCCCCCTGAAGAGGTGCTGCCATTCCCGGGCCGATCCCGAATCGAGGACCAGAAGCCTCCCGCCCCCGAGCCGGCCCACCGTGTCGATGTTGATCATTCCCATGCACCGTTCGGGCGGAAACCGCTTCCCGTCCTGCACGAAGCGGCGCGATCCCAGCCTCCCGGCCTCCTCGCCGGAAAAGGCGACGAACACGAGGCTGCGCCCCAAAGCCTGTTCACGGGCCAGGACCCCGGCGAGCTCGATGAGCACGGCCACGCCGCTCGCGTTGTCGTTGGCTCCGGGGTGCACCTTCCCCCTGTTCCCCTTCCTCGCATCCGGCCACCCGAGACCCAGGTGGTCGTAGTGGGCGCCGATCACGACGCTCTGACCCTCCCGGCCCGGAACGGTCCCAGGCAGAAACCCCACCACGTTCCTGAGCGTCGCGGACCGTTCCGGGTCCCCGCCCGTGGCCTCCCACTGCTGGAAATAGCCGCCCCCGTCGCCGCCCGGAAGGAGGCCGGCCTCCCGGAAGCGCCGGGCGATGAAGTCCGCCGCGGCGTCAAGCCCCTCCGACCCAAAACCGCGGCCTTCGAGGGCCGGATCCGCCAGGAAGCCGACCGTCTCACGCATCGCCTCTCCGGAAAACGGCGGGGGGAGGGACGCAAGGGCCTGGCGAGGCATCAGAGCCCCCATGGCCGCCTGAGGCAGGCCCCCGTCCTCCCCTGGGATGAGGACGGTGAGGGGCGACCTGCGTATGGGCCAGCGGCCCTTGAGGGTGTTCCTGGGCTCCGTGCCCTCGAAGGCGAGATAGCTGTACTTGTGGTAGTGGGGCAGCTTGCGCCCGAGACCCGGTGCGGCCCGGGGGCCCTGGACGGCCACCCACGTCAGGGCCTGATCCGGGTTCTCCGGATTCCGCGCCGTGAGCACCACCGAATGGTCCTCCCCCTGGATCAGGGCGTCGCCCATCACCACCGTCCGGCCCTCGATCCGCACGCCGTGCGGGGCTGCGGCGGCGCCGACAGCATCGAGGAACCGGTTCTCCCAGCCGAAGACGGCCACAGCGCGGTCGGAAGGGAGTCCGTCGAGCTCGGAGTCGCGGACCACCTCCACCTCTTCGGGCCCCGAGTGGCGCCAGGTTTCCGCGAGCCCGCCGTAGGCCTCGATGAGCCCCGGATCCGCCGAGGAAGGGAGGACGACGAGCGCCCGCTTCGCCCCGAAGGCCCCGGTGAGGGCCGGGGGGATCTCCTCCCGATCGAGGGTGCGGAAGACGTCGAACTCCGGATCGACATCCACACGGAGGGGGCGTTTCCCGGTCCGGAAAACGGCCTCCGTCTCCCGGCCCTCCATGACCACGACCTCCTGCAGGGCCTCGCGCTCCCCCTCCAGGGTGAGGGCGACCGGCACCCGGAGCCGATAAGAAGCCCCGTCCTGGACCTGCTCGAGCCGAACGGACGCCACGTAGCCCCCTTCCTCCTGCCGGATCCCGGAAAGCCCGACCCGGAGGGCGGGTGCCCCTGCCCGCCTCACCCACTGTTCGAACTCGGGGCTGAGATCCGTTCCGGAGACCGCCTCCAGGACCCGTTCCAGGTCGTCGAATGAGGCGGAGCGGAACAGGTATTCGCGGTAAAACTGCCGGAGCCCCTGGACAAAAACGCCGTCGGAGAGCCGTGCCCGGAGCATGTGGAAGAACATGAGCGACTTGCCGTAGCCCACCGCCTCGGTCGAGGAACTGTGGCGGGATTTGAATTCGGTGAGGGGGAAGTCCCTGGTCCCGGAGACGTAGTCCGTGTACTTCTGGAGAGCGGCCTGGCGGTAGGTCGCCCCCTCGCCCTCCTGTTCCTTGATGAGGTGGTCGGCGAGGTAGGCGGTGAGGCCCTCGGTCCAGTTCCCGGACCCGTATTCCGGATAGACGCCGTTCCCCCACCAGTTGTGGAGGATCTCGTGGGGGTAGGAGGAGCGGAGGATGAAGGGGAAGCGGATCACCCTGGGCCCGAGCAGGGTGAAGGAGGGCATGCCGAAGCCCGTCTCCCAGAAGTTCTCGACCAGGGCGAACTTGGGATAGGGGTAGGGCCCGATGAGCCCGCTGTACATGGCGAGATACCGGCCCGTGGCCTCGAGATACCGCCGGGCGAGGGCCTCGTCAGGGCGGCGCAGGAACACCATCGCCTCCGCCCCGGCGGCCGGCATCGTGTATTCGGTGAACAGCCCGGCCACGAGAAAGATCTCTTCCTGGGGCTCGGCCGAATCCCATCCGGACGGACCCCCGCCGCCGCCCGCATCGCCCTCCCGCTTCCCCTGGCTCACGGCCTTCCACCCCTCGGGGCAGGAGACCCGGAGGCGGAACGTCAGGAGGCCATCTCCGAACTGGGGATACCAGAAGGAACCGCCGGAGAGGTAGACCCCCTCCTCCGAGATGATCCCCCGGGTGTGGCGGAACCCCCGGGCGTATTCCCGGCCGTAGGCCTCGAGGGGATGGAAGATGGCCCCGGCGTAACGGATGGCGAAGCTCGTCCTGCCCTGGGGGAGGACCACCGAATACGCCTCGAGGTCCGGCATGTCCGGAGGCGGGGCCTCGGGCCGGACCTCGACCCCAGGGGTGGCGGAGGCCGGGACGAGACCCCGGTGCATGAGAAAGCGCAGGGGGGCCTCCCAGCCCTCGGGGAGCGTGACCGTATCCTCCGCCACGAGCCTGTGGCTGCCGGGTTCCAGGGTGACAGAAAGGTCATGGTGCTGCAGATCCGGCCCGGCCGCAAGGGCCGTCCAGTCGGAAGGACCGGCGGACGCAAGGAGAAAGGCCGAAAGGAGTGCCGGAAAGAACGGATTTCGCGTCATGGAATGCCCCATCACCGCGAGGTGGAGAGATACCGGCCGCGGGGCGGCCGCGGTCCGCCGCCCTGCGCCGCTCCGCCCGGAACGGCCGGGCGGAGAGATGCCCTCATCCGGTCTTGATCCTCCCGGTTGTTGGGTCCAGTTCCGACCCGAACATGCTGTGGGGGATCAGAAAGATGACCAGCGTCAAGGCGCAGGCGGCGAGGGAGAGATACGGCCTCGCCTTCCGCCTGTTCGCGATCAGCGCCGCACCCCAGGCGAGAAAGGCGATCAGCGTCTTGTTGTCGGTGAGATCCTGGCCGAAGGGGACCCCGGTCCAGAGTTCGCCGAAGGCATAGTACTGCATGACCGGTCCGAGGATCATCCCCCCGGCGAGGAGAAGGAAGAACGTGGCCGCCGTATACCTCCGGTACCGTGCGTCCCGGGCGAACACCAGGAGCCCGGTCAGGTTGGAGAGGAGCATGGCGGCGAACATGACGGCGACATGCGGGATCAGGACGGCGGCCGGGACAACGCCCTTGAAACGGATCCGCACGGGCTCCTCCCGGTGGATGGAAACCGTTTCCCCCGGCGCGGCGAGGGTGAGATGGTATTCGATCTTCCCAGCCGGGGGCTGGCTGGGAAGCCTTCCCGCAAGGACATCCCCTTCCCGCCTCAACTCCTCCGTGCTCCAGGCATCGGCCGACGGATAGCGCCGGAAGTGGATGGTCCCGGAGACCGAGGCATCGGGTATCTCCAGCACGACCCTGGCGTCGGAGGGTCCGCCGTGGCTGCGCGGGAGGGCGAGCCGGTACTCGGCGCCCCCAACCGGGACCGTCACCCGCTTCGGGTACGTGGGACCGGTGGCCCGCTGGTACACGGCGGTGGCCGCGGTCAGGGCCAGGGCAAGGACCCACAGCAGGACGTCCCTTGTCATCGTCACGTCGCTCCTTGTGCAGGATACCGGTAAGCCTTCACAGGGTACCGCATCTGCTTTGTTGGCGGGCACTTGAAGTACAGGGAGTACGTCTGCGCGCCCGCCGCTTCCATCTGCAGTACCCTGTAAAGGCTTCCAGTCCGGGGGAGTTGCACCATGAGTGCTGTGCCGAACCCTGTGATCAGCTACGGATACCGCGCCCTCCGCGTGGCAAAGGGCTTTTTTCCACACCGGCGCCCTGTATCATAGCCAAAAATACGGGGGTTTGCGAATCCTCAGGGCGTCCCCCGGGTTTCGCCGGGAGGCGCCTAAGGAAGGACCCTTCCGTGGCCGGATCCCCCCGGGCGCCGATTCAGGGATCCTCCCGTTCCGACCGATAGAATGACATGAGGGTCCCGGCCTGATCTCGCGGGGGTTCGGGAGAGGGCCTTCGGCGTCCGGGCACGGAGGTATCGCTTGGAGACAGAGCAGAGATCCTGGACCAAAAAGAGCGGATGGCGGACCGCCTCCGGCCCTGGTCTCTCGGGGGCCGCCGGGCTCGTCCTCTGCTTCGGCGCAACCGGCATTCTTGAGGACGACGGGTTCATCGAGGGACTCCGCGCCCTCTATCCAGGGGCTCATTTCCTCGGCTGTTCCACCGCCGGGGAGGTCTCCGGCACCCGGATCCTGGACGACTCCGTCGTGCTCACCGCGGCGGCCTTCACCCACACCGAAATACGCGGGACCGAGACGTCCCTCCGCCACCCGGGGGACAGCTTCGGAGCCGGGGCCCGCCTGGCTGGACGTCTCCTCAGCGACGACCTTATCCACGTCCTGGCCCTTTCCGACGGCCTTGCCGTAAACGGAAGCGATCTCGTGAAGGGTCTCAGGAGCGGGCTCCCCGCCCCGGTCACCATCACCGGCGGCCTGGCGGGGGACGGCCGGAGGTTCGCGAAGACCCTGGTATTCTTCAACGAGGGTCCGGCCACCGGCCGGATCGCCGCCGTTGGCTTTTACGGCACGCGGCTCCGGGTGGGGTGGGGTTCCCTCGGGGGCTGGGACCCCTTCGGCCCGGAACGGCTGATCACCCGCTCTTCCGGCAACGTGCTGTACGACATGGACGGGCGCCCCGCCCTCGAGCTCTACAAACGGTACCTCGGCGACTATGCCGGCGGACTCCCCGCCGCCGGCCTCCTCTTCCCCTTGAGCCTGCGCACCAGGGAGGGGGCGAAGGGGGTGGTCCGGACCATCCTCGCCGTGAACGAGGAGACCATGAGCATGACCTTCGCCGGGGACGTGCCGGAGGGGGCGTACGCCCGGCTCATGAAGGCGAACGTCGACAGGCTCATCGACGGGGCCATGGGGGCGGCCAGAACGAGCCTCCAGGGCCTGGGGCACCGACCGCCCGAACTCACGCTCCTCATCAGCTGCGTGGGAAGGAGGCTCGTCCTCAAGCAGCGGTCGGAGGAGGAGGTGGAGGGGGTCTGCGAGGTGCTCGGCGGGACGGGCGCGGTCACCGGATTCTACTCGTACGGAGAGATAGGGGCCTTCGCCCCGGAGGACCCCTGCGAACTCCACAACCAGACCATGACGGTCACGGCCTTCACGGAGATCTAGCCATGCACAATCTCCTCAAGCGCCAGCTGCGAAGGTTCTTCGGGGAGGGCTTCGTCATCCCCGCACGGTGGGAAGGATTCGTTCAGGCGGTGAACGAGGCCTACAGCGAATTCGACCAGGACCGCCGGCTCCTCGAACGTTCCCTCGACCTCAGCTCCCAGGAGCTCCTCCAGGCCAATTCGGAGATGCGGGCCGTGTTTCGGGCCTTCCCGGACATGTTCTTCTGGCTGGACGCAGAGGGCCGGATCCTGAACTCCCAGATCGGCCTCGAGACGGATCTCTGCATCCCCCGGGAGGAGCTGGTCGGCAGGCGGATACAGGAGGTGGCCGGCGGTTCGGCGGCGGAGAGGTTCGACCTGGCGATCAGGGAGGCCCTCGACCGGCGCACTGTGGCCGGCATCGAATACTCGATGAAGGTCAGGGGCTCCCTCCGCCACTGCGAGGCGAGACTCGTGCCCCTCATGGAGCAGCAGGTCCTCGCCATCATCAGGGACATCACCGAGCGCAAGCGGACCGAGACGGAGTTCCTGGAGGAGAAGGAGAGGCTCGCCGTCACGCTGGCCAGCATCAAGGACGGGGTCATCACCACGGACAACGACGGCCGGGTGGTCCTGATGAACGGCGTCGCCGAGGGGATCACAGGATGGAAGCAGGCGGAGGCTGCAGGCCTACCCCTGGAAGAGGTCTGCGTGATCCGCGGGATGAAGGGCAACCCGGAGGCACGGTCCGGCTGCGGCGGGGGTGTGCCCGCCGCCGGTGATCCACAGCTCAGGATCTACACCGTCGCCACCAGGAACGGGGACGAGGTGGTCGTCTCCGAAACCCGGGCGCCCATCCGGGATACCTCGGGAAGGGAGATCGGGACCATCCTCGTGCTGCGGGACATCACCGTCCAGGAACGGATGGAGGAGGAGCTCTTCCGGGCGAGGAAACTCGAGTCCCTCGGCGTCCTCGCCGGCGGCATCGCCCATGACTTCAACAACATCCTGACCGCCGTGATCGGCAACATCTCCCTGGCCAGGATGAGGTGCCAGCCGGATTCCGACGTGCACTCCATCCTGTCCAGGGCCGAGAAGGCCGGAGCAAGGGCGAGGAGCCTCACCCACCAGCTCCTAACTTTCTCCAAGGGGGGCGCCCCGGTCAAACGGACTGCCAGTGTGGACGAACTGGTACGCGAGACCGCGGATTTCGCCCTCCGGGGTTCGGGCGTGCTCCCGGAGTTCGCCCTCGCCGGGAACCTCTGGCCCGTGGAGATCGACGAGGGCCAGATCAGCCAGGTCGTCAACAACATCGTAATCAACGCCATGCAGGCCATGCCCTCGGGCGGGACCGTCCGGATCTCCATGGAAAACACCGTCCTCTCCGGGGGAAACGGGGCTGGCTCCCCGTCCCTGCCCCCGGGCCGGTACGTCCGGATCTCCATCGCCGACCGGGGGATCGGGATCGCCCCGGAGCACATCTCTCGGATCTTCGACCCGTATTTCACCACCAAACCAAAGGGAAGCGGGCTGGGCCTGGCGACCTCCTACTCCATCATCCGCAAGCACGGCGGGGACATCACCTTCACCACAAGGCTCGGGAAGGGAACCATCTTCTCCCTGTACCTTCCGGCCTCCGCCGGGATCGACGCCAGCCCCACCCCCTGCGAACCCAGGGAGGCGCCGGCCGTCCGCTCCGGCAAGGGCCGGGTGCTTCTCATGGACGACGAGGAGGGCATCCGGGACGTGGGCGGGGCCATGCTCAAGCAGCTCGGATACGACGTCGAGTGCGCCCTCGACGGGGAGCGCCTCCTGGCCCTTCACCAGGAGGCCAAAAGTTCCGGCCGCCCCTTCGACATCGTAATCATGGACCTCACTGTCCCGGGGGGGATGGGGGGAAAGGAGGCGATCCGGAGGCTGAGGGCGATCGATCCCGACGTGCGGGTGATCGTCTCCACCGGGTATTCCGAGGACCCCGTGCTCGCCTCCTACCGGGACCACGGATTCGACAGCTTCGTGATCAAACCATACACCATCGGCGACTTCAGCCAGGCCCTGAACGCCTCATCCTGAGCCCGGCCACGGGGCGGCTGCCTTTCCTGGCCCCCCGCCGGCAATATGACGTGTTTAATTCAAGGTCACCATATCGGACAGGCGCATCGTCACGGTCGAAGATCATGCCGTCTTCTTCCGCGAAAGCCTCCGGCCACCGCCTCCAGGGCGCATAGCGGGACCGCCCAGGCCCCTTCTGTAATACGGACGGGCAAAAACCGCCCACCACATCCTCACTCCCGTTTCCCCAAAAGCAATACCCCTATGAAGAAGAGAACCACGGCCGAGACGATTCCACCGATCGGCGCAACCGATATCGAGAAGACAACCCCGTCTCACCACAGAGACACAGAGAACACAGAGAAAGGCGACACCCCAAAACTTCCAACCGTCAGGAACGGGGGCGGGGTGAGGCCGTGGAGCAGGGAACCCGCTGTGCAGAGCCCACGGGCGGCTGCTATAGTGATCTGGTCTCATGCGCTCTGCGGTCCTTGAACGCGACGAGAGGAGGAAGGGATGAAAAGGCTGTCCGTCCTGTTTCTTGTGTCCCTGTGTCTCATGGCGGAGTCGGGACTCGCCGCGCTTTCGGCCCCGGTCCTTTCGGTGACCACTGCCGGGATCAACGTGTCCTTCTCCTGGACTTCCGTCCCCGGCGCCACCGGATACCGGCTGTTCTATGCCCCGTATCCCTATGCCGGCGCGGACACCATCGGAAGCATCGATGTGGGCGACCGGACCTCTCTCGCCGGTGACCTGTGGAGCGGAGCCGCCTTCCTGGTGGCGGTTCAGGCCTTCAACGCCGAGGAAAGCGGCGGCTTTTCGAACATCGGGAGTTTCTTCGTCATCGCCGTGGACGACCGGACGTACAGTAGTGTTGCCACCGGGACGTGGAGCCGCTCCGGGGATACGTTCACCTGGTGTTTCACCAGTTCCACCTGGCCGGAAGGGGAAGGGCCCCCAACCAATGTCGTCCTCCAGAGTCCGATACTTACCTTGACCGAAACCACGCTCGAGTTCCTGAACGAGGAAAACGAACTCATGACCTTTCACCGGGACCTGGGGCAAACGGGCGACATCACCGGAACCTGGAGGATGTACGAAGAAGATCTGGATGGAATCGTTCTGGACATCAGGCCGGATGGGACCGTCAGCGTAACCGGATACGGTGCGGTGTTCTGGGTTCCCTACGGGGCGGTGACCATCGACGGCAACTACAGCGACTGGACGCACGCCCACAGGGTCTATGTCGATATGGACGGCCCCGAGTGCGGGGACTCCCCCGGTCTCGACTTGCGGGAGGTCTACCTGGCCCAGGACGACGGATTCATATACGTGCGCTTTGTGCTGAACGGGAATCTGGACCCGACCGCCGGATACTGCTTCGGAAACGACGGCAGGAGCGCCGGCGTCACATGGGACGGCTGGAACGGCACGATATTCTTCGGCAACGGACTCGGCCTGCCTCCATCGAGTCTCCCGCTGAGCTTCCTCCACGTCGACGGGAACCAGTTCGAGTGCAAGTTCTCCAAGGCGGACTGCGCCGCCTTCTGGAGCGGGCCGAATGATCTGGCCGCCTGGCTGTGGCTGAAGCAGGAAAGAGAGACCCCCTGCCAGGACCATGTCCAAATGCCGATCCTGGAATTCGGTTTCTGATCGCTCCGGGGATAAGGGGACAGGAAAGGCACGACGCCGTGGGTCTGCCGGCAATACGGGAGGTGTCCTGCAGGGCCGGGATCGGTCCCGGGCGGAATAGGGCCGGTGCGCGTGCGGCCGTCGGCGAACCCATTCCCCAGGCGCAAAATCGCTTGGGTGAGGCGCTGCGAGACCTGCCGGAAGGGAATATGACGGTTGAGAGGCTGCGGAGGAAAGGATCCGAAGCGGCCCGAGACGGGCCGTTGCCACAGCGAAGGAAACTCCGCTCCCCTGCACCTCAAATCACCGGCACCGCACCTTCTGTGGCTTCTCCTCGAACACGCAGGAGGGTTCCTCGGGAGGCGCCTTGAAACCGGTGGCGGCGCACTGGTCCGTGGCGAAGGTCGAGGCGTCAAGGCTGATTTCCGCGTAGAGGGGGAGTTCGCTCTCCTCCACGCGAGAGTCTACGTTTCCGCCCACCGCCTCCACTCGCACGAGCCCCGGCTCCTGCCGGTGGTCCAGGTCCAGATTGATGGTGAACCACCCGTCGCGGCCGGTCTCCTTCCGGAAGTGGACTCCGGAGCCCTCCTCGTGGACCCTCCAGCCCGCTCCGGTCGTTTCGTCCACGAGGGTCCGGCCCTGGGCGGTCCGCACCACAAGGCGCACGCCGTTTTCTGCCGGGTCGGGCGGAGACGCAAAGGGGGAAGAAGGCAGGACCGTCTCCCCCTGAACTTTGATCTTCTGGCGGCCAGCCGGACGGTCCTGGAACATGACCTCGATTCCGGCCTTTTCGAAACCGGCCGGGTCCACACAGCTCACCCTCGGCACGGGCATGGGAAAAACGCCCGGGGCAAGGTCGAAAACGGTGCCGAGGACGGCTTCCACCAGCGCCGCGTCCTCCCCGTCCACCCGCGAGTCTCCGTTGAGATCGGCGACGCGGCACTCTGCGGCAAGGACGGCTGCGACAGGATCCGAAGGCTGCCCGTCTTCGAACGGCAGCTCGATCGCAAGGTCTGCCCCCTCGCAGCGCCGAACCCAGCCTACGTCCTCCCAGGTGACCAGGCCGTCGTTGTCGAGGTCGGCGTCGCACCGGTTTCCTACACCGTCACGGTCGGCGTCGGCCTGGTCCGTATTCGCCGCCCCGGGGCAATTGTCCGCCAAATCCGGCCAGGTGTCCGCATCGGCGTCGGGGAGGACGGCGCCTTCGGGGATCCCGATCTCCCAGGTGGTCGCCACCCGGAGTTCCGGGGCGCCCGCATCGTTCAAGGCCGGGGTCAGGCGGATTATCCCCCCCCGGGTGATGTCGCCGAACCGGACCGCCGAGGGGGGCCACTCGCCCACCACCGCGGCGAGGGTCGGACCGGCGCTTGCGGTTGCCTTCCTCCAGATCTCGAGCCGTATCCAGTCCTCTGCGGAGGCGGAACCGGACCGGACAGATACCTGGTCCAGGGCCGCGGGCTGGAAGGAACCCGCCAGGTCGGCGATGCCCATGGCCTGGATCGAGGGCGTGAGGCCGAGGGTCCTGTCGGGAACCACGTACAGGGTCTCCCCGAGGATCTGGAAGGCGTCGAAAACGACCTCATGGGTCGGGTCCGGATTGATGACATGGGTGAACTTGAGGGAGAACTCGAAACAGCCGCTCCCCAGGCACTCGAGCCACGGCGGCGGGCAGTTGATCGGGGACCCGCCGCCGATCGCGACTGTACAGAGATTGAGGGGGTCCGTCAGGCAGGAGTCGGGATCTATGCCCTCGCATTCCTGCCCCTCCCAGTCGGGGTCGCAGAGGCCGTCGCCGTCGTCGTCCCAGTCCTCGCAGTTTTTCAGGGTATCCTGGTCGGGATCGAGGTTTTCGCTCTCGTCCTCCCAGATCGTGATGTATTCCAGACCGGCGCCGCAGGTCCCAGCCAGCACGGGCACGGTACCCGCAGAAACCATCCTGAGGTCCGGATGCTGGTCCGCGTCGTTGGCGCACCCGTCGCCGTCCAGGTCGTCGTCGCAGACGTCTCCGGTCCCGTCGCCGTCGAGATCCGACTGGCCGGGATTGTAGTCGACAGGACAATTGTCGCAGTGATGCCCGAGGCCGTCGCCGTCGGTGTCGTCCTGATGGCAGAGGTTCCTGACTGTCGGGCAGCTGTCGTCCGCGTCGCAGACCCCGTCCATGTCCGTGTCGCCCCCCCGGTCCGCGCACACGTCCGGGAGTTGGAAGGCGTCGCGGACAGAAACCATCTGCCGGACGGCCCGCATCCGTTCGATCTGGCCCCCGGTACCCCCGGAGAACGCGGGCAGGGTCTGCCCGTAGAGCACGACCGGCCCGCGGCAGGGCGCGCCGTAGTAGGACATGGCGTTGTGGGGGTATGTGGGGGAATGAAACGAGAGTGTCTGGCCGGAGCTCCGTTGCCTCCACTCGACCCTGCAGTAGCCTGGATGCGGGCTGAACATGTCCGCCCCGCTCGGAATCACAAACACATCGTTCCAGACGTGGCCCTCCTTCAGGTTCCCTCCGGCGTCCTCGTCGTGGCCGGATTCACAGACACGCAGGCACGGATCAGGGGCACACTGGGCGTCGTTCGAGCAGCGGGGTAGCGCAGGGTCTCCGCCGCAGTGCCTCGGACAGCCTTCGAACCTCTCCGGATCGTCGGGAGTGTCGAGGACGACCGGGAGCTCATCGGCGATGCCGGTGTCAGGGTCGGTCCAGCCCTCGTCGTCGCCCTCGTAGTCGGGGGGCGAATCGGTGGCCGGGTCCTCCAGGGTGAAGGTGTGCACGAGCCCCCAGAAATGCCCCATCTCATGGGCGAACACCGTTCCGGTCCCGTACCAGCCGCGCGCCAAGGCGGCGTCACAGTAAAGGCCGTGGAGACCCGGTCCGTCCCTGTTGGTCCTCGCGATGGGGGAACAGCACGTCCCCCACCGGTCATCGAGCATCATGGTGATGACCTGGGGGTTGGCCGCGGCCACGTTCTGCTGCCAGTGCTCCTGCAGCCTGTCGTCGTCGGGATCTTCGTTCCTGCAGGCGTTGTGAACGACGATCTCCGAGTACTGGTCCTTGTCGGCCGGGGCCCCCGGGACCCCTCCGGCAGGGGCTGTGGGGTCGTTGGCGAAGATGGTGGGCCGGAAGGAGAAGCCCACGTCCTCGTACTCGAGGTTCATCTCGGCCACCGCCCTGCAGACGAAGTCCTCGTACTCCTGCCAGGTGCCGCGGCCGCAGTTGGTCCCGGGAGGGCAGTAAGGCCGAATGTGGAGGTCGAAGGTCTCGGCCCGGGCCGCAGGGGCCGACGAAGGCAGGGGCGCCGCGGCGAGGAACAGATGGAACAGGGCGAGAAGAGGGACCATTACGGCCGCAGCACGGGCGTGCCTGACGAGAGACGGGAGATTCATCGGCAATCCTCCTTGGGCGTTCGCTTGCATGGACCCGGCCGGGACAAACGCCACGGTTCGACCTGTAGCCTCGCCTGCGCGAGGCGGCCGCCGCCTCTCCTTCACAGAGCCTCTTGCGAGACTATGGAGAAGCACCAGGCCGCGTGTCAAGGAAATTCACGCGTCCGCGGCCGGCGAAGGATGGTCCCCGTGGCGGCGCGCACATCCCGCCCCGGGGCAGGGGGGCGCAGTGCCCCCACTTTCTTTCCTACTCCACCTCGAAGAACCCTGTCCAGAGGTAGCCGGCGGTTGGGCTCCCAGCCGGCGTCACCAGGGTATGAAGGCCGTAGCGGCCCGGGGGGAGGCCTGCCGACGGGATCTCCCCGAGGATGGGGTGGAAGAAATCGCCGGTGGTGCTCGAACGCCAGGGCACGAGGCCGTCGGCGAGCCAGGCCAGGGCCCCGGAGGGCGTGATCAGCACGAGGTCGGAAAGACCGGGAATGGAGAGCCCGAGATAGACGTCCGCCTCCCCTGCGATCTCAGGGAGGCCGATCCGGAGATCGAGGACCCCCCGCTCCAGCGGCCCTGCGGCAAAGGGCCGGCAGAGGGAGGGATCAGCGCTCCTGACAGGAAGGACCGGGGCCTCGTGGGCGGGCATCCCGGCCAGGTCTTCGGGCAGGGGGAGAAGATTGTGTTCGTCGGCCCCGATGTCGCACCAGAGCTGGGGCTCGCAGCACTGCCCGGTCCCACCGGGGCGGAGGTCCCCTTCGAAATCCTCCGCCGGGGCGGTCCTGGTGTACTTCCACCCCTCGGCGGAAGGGACCCAAAAGCCGCATTCCGCCGCAGAGAGCAGAGGTGAGGCCCTGTCGAGATGGAAGTCCCCGGTCGATGGATCCCGGAAGAGGGGATCCCGGTCCACGAGGGCGTCTTTTGAGTAGTTGCCGCTGACCACCCTCACGTCACCGATGTCGCTGTATGAGGCGCCGAGGGTGGCGAGCAGACCGTCCAGGGCCGCGTCACCCCCGTCTGCGGCTGAATTTCCCCAGAGGATGGTGTTGGCCACCTGGACCTCTGCGGCGTTTCTCGGGTCATCGCTCCCCACGTACAGACCGCCGCCAAGACTCTCCGCGCCGGAGCAAGTGTTCCCTGTGATGGTGTCGTTGGTGACGGCCACGGAGATCTCTCCAGGGTGAGGACTGTCCATCCGAGCCCGCACGGCGATCCCTCCACCGCTCCCCGGGGTATTGTTGTTGGCGATCAGGTTGTTTTCCAAAACTGCCCGGACAGTGCTCCCAGCCGAAGAGATGGATACGCCGCCCGCTCCGAGCCCACCGTTTCCAAGGATCGAATTCCGGGCAAGGGTGGCGGTGATCTCGCCCTGATCCATGGCGATGAGGCTCACCCCCCCGGCCAGGGGCGGGGCGTCGGAGCTGCCGTCGAGATCCCCGAAGGCGGACAGGTTGCTCTCGATGGTGTTGCCCGTGAGGGTCACCGCGCAGTGCCCCCCGATCACGGCGATGCCTCCGGAAAATCCGGCGTTCCGGGTTATCTCGCAGTCCGTGACGGTGAGTTCCAGGGACGAGGACGCCATGGAGTAAGCGAAGATGCCGCCGCTTCCGGTCGTGCTCTCGACGGCGGGGCTCAGGACCTCGATCGTGTCGGCACGGAGGATCTCCAGAGACGGCTCCGTGTCCCGGCCGCCGGGCTGATTTCGGGTGACGATGCAGTCTTTCAAGCCGACACCCATGGCCGCGCCGACGCTGGCGATCCCCACACCGGCAGAACCGTTTCGGATCTCAAGCCCCTCGATGGAGACGTTGAGGTTGGTGATGTTGGACTGGAGAAGGACCACGCCGCTGCTTCCGCCCCCGTCGAGGACCGTCTGGGAGGGATCGGCGGTCCGACCTGCGAACACCCCGTCCCAGCCGCCCTGGATGGCCAGTGCGTTCAGTGGCGACGCCACGCGGACGAGGCCGGCATAGGTCCCCCGGGCCACCCGGATGACGTCGAAATTGCCGGCGGCGTCGACGGCATGCTGGATCGTCGCGCAGGGAGACCCAGGGCTCAGGCAGTCGTTTCCGGCATCGTTCCCGGCAGGGCTCACGTACCGGGAGGCGGCCTGGGCCTGAACGCCGAGGATAAACATGCTGAATACCGCGGCGGAGAGCCCGGCGGCGACTCTGATGACCCCTTTCATGACCCCCCCTTCCCCGCCCTCGGGATTCATGCCCGAGGGGCAGGAACAGCGCATTTTACACCGGGGTCCCCGTGGACCGGAGAACCCGGGCCCGGCCGACCCCTCACTCACCCTTTGTAGCATCCGGGGGACCCTCCGCACAAGAAGGAGTCTCGCCCCATACCTTTCGAAAACCGAACTCCCACGGGCGGAAGGCCCACCGCCGGGCCTTGACTCTCCGCCCCGGCCCGGCATAGAATCCGTCCCCAGGGCTGGATTCGCTGGGAGGCGAGGTGCCTGCGGGGAACGCAACCCCTCACGGCCGAAAAACGGATACCCCCCAACCCCTGAGGCGGCCTTTCCTCATGGATCATGAACAATTCCATTCGCAACCACCGATGAAACCCGTATCAGTGGCCGTACGATCGAAATACCCAAGGAGATTCGCAAAACCAGAAACGGAATGCATCGCGAGAGCGGGCGAATGCATACGACGCGCGCGGAAACGGCTGCCGGTCCGGACGAGTATCTCTGTCTGTCCCGGCTCCGTCACCGCCACGCGACTTGAGGACGGTGTGCGTTTCATTTGCATTTCTGATCCGGAAAAACCCTTTCTTGCCATTGACCATGGCGATGTCACATTTTCCGGGGCCCCGGTGGATCCGTGCAAGAAGGTTGGCCTTTCTTTTTCGTCGCATCCTTTTTCCGACTCCGAGATGGAAATTATGGATGAGGCAATGCCTCATCTCGAACCGTTTTTGGACGATACCACCTTCTTTTTTGGAAATACGGAGACGCTCATAGATTGGTCTGTGGGAATGGATGAGCACGACGAGCGATTCTACAGCGCCGAGATCCATCCCATGATATTTTCAGAAATCCCCCATCTAGCCCTCGGTTCGGGCGACCTGGTCTGCGATCCGGCCTGCGGCACCGGGGTCCTGATACGAGAACTGCGGATGCGCCGTCCCGACCTCTGTTTCGTCGCGAGCGATCTGGCGGCGGCGAGGGTGAAAACCGCCAGGCGATACAATCCCGGGGTCCAGGTCCACGTCGGTGACGCGCAGGACATGGCCTACCTGAAACCGGCTTCGGTCTCCCTTTTTCTCCTGTGCGGTCTTCTGAACGACCAGGTGGTGACAAGGGAGCAGGGGGTGCGCATCCTGCGCGAAATAAGGGAAAAGGCAAAACACCACGCGTACGTTCTGATCACCGGAAAGACTCTTCCTCTCTTCAGCTCGGCGGAACTCCGGCGCTCGGGCCTTTTCTCCGTGCTCGCCACGAAATGGAGCCACTTCCGCTTCTGTCCATTTTCTCTCTGCCTGACGGGGGTGGAAGAGCCGTGTTCCGGCGGCGCGGGCCGGTGACGCCCGAAGCGGCCGCCCTCCGCCCGCCTGAATGAATCGGACCGGCGGTCAGAGATCCCTAAAGGCCGTATCCGGGCCGTTTCCAAGGCCGTTCCGCTGCATCTGCTGCAGGCGCCGGTAGAGCCCGTCCTGGAGCATGAGATCCTCGTGGCGCCCCTCCTGCACCAGTCGGCCCTTCTCCAGGACCAGGATGCGGTCCGCCCGCCTGATGGTGGAGAGCCTGTGGGCGATGACGATGCTGGTCCGGTTGCTGAGGGCGTTGGCTATGGCCCTTTCGACCAGGATCTCCGTCTCCGAATCGATGCTCGACGTGGCTTCATCGAGAATGAGGATCCTCGGGTCCCGGGCCAGCACCCTGGCGAAGGCGAGGAGCTGTTTCTGGCCGGCGGAGAGTTCGTGGCCCCCCTCGCCGATTCTGGTCTCGATCCCCTCCGGGAGGCGGCGCACCACCTCGCCGAGCTGGGCGTGTTCAAGAATCCGGGCAAAGGCCCCCTCGTCCATCTCCTTCTCAAGGAGGATGTTGCCACGGATCGTATCGGGCACGATGAACACGTCCTGCATGACCAGACCGATGCGCTCCCGGAGCCAGGCCGTGTCGAGCCGCTTGAGATTCACCCCGTCCAGCGTGACCGATCCCCGGTCGGGGTCGTAGAACCGTTCGATGAGATTGATGATCGTGGTCTTGCCGGAACCTGTGGCCCCGACGATGGCCACGGTCTCGCCTGGATCGACCCGGAAAGACACATCGCGCAGTACGTCCCTGCTGCGGTCGTAACCGAAGCTCACGCCGCTGAAGACGATCTCCCCCCGCACCGCTACGGGCCGCAACGGTGCGGCCGCCTGCGGGATGAAGGAGCGGGTGTCCTGGAGCTGGAAAATGCGCTCCGCCGAGGCCATGGCGGACTGCACGATGGAATACTTTTGGGAGAGCTCCCTCAACGGCTGGAAAAAGAGCCGCATGTAGGCGAGGAAGGCGACCAGCTCGCCGAGGGTGATCCTGCCTTCCAGCACCTTTCCGCCACCGTACCAGATGATGAGGGCCACCGCCACCGTGCTCAGCACCTCGATCATGGGCATGAAGACCCCGAATATCCGGATCTGGTGCATGGTCCGATCGAAGTACCGCTGATTGAGGGCCCGGAACCTCCCTGCCATGCTTTCTTCGCGCCGGAAGAGCTGAACGATACCGATGCCCGCCAAGGTTTCCTGGAGAAAACCATTGAGCCTCGCCACCTCCGTCCTGATGTCCCTGAAAGCGACCCGGGCGAGCCGGCTGAACCACACCGTGTTGATCGCCATGACGGGAACCAGGGCCAGCATGGCCAGGGCGAGCTCCCAGTTCATGATGAAGAGCAGGGCGAGGATGCCCCCTATGCGGAGGCAGTCGTTGAACACGGTCACGATGACCGAGGTGAACATTTCGTACATGTTCTGGATGTCGTTTGTAAGCCTCGTGACCAGCCGGCCCACCGGAGACCTGTGAAAAAACTCGATATCGAGATCCAGGAGGCGGCGGAAAAGGTCCTGCCGCAGGGAATGCATGATATTCTGGCCGGTCCACTCGAGGATCATGACCTGGCCCAAGTTCGCGGCGAACTCCACGAGAATGAGAGCGATGAAGAGGACCGCCGCCCTCTGGAGCCTCTCGAGGCGCTCTGTCCCGTCAAGGGCGGTGTTGACGATCGATCCGTCCACGACGTTCTTCACAAGATACGGCAGGGCGAGGCTCGCCGCCGTGATGATCAGGGAAAGGAATATGGCGAGGCCGATGCCCTGCCAGTGGGGCCAGGTGTAACGCATCACGCGGCGCCAGAGGGTGAACTCGACGGCCGTTCCCGGATCGTCCTCTTCGAGATACCCGAAGTCCGTTCTCATCGGCTTCACCTACGGGCCGTCGGCGGCCTGATGCCGGTACACAGTGCGGTAGTAGGCGTTCTCCTCCAGGAGCTCCTCGTGACGCCCCTGCGCGGCAATACTGCCGTCGGCCATGACGAGTATGCTGTCCGCGCCGGCGAAGGGGGCCAGCCGGTGGGAGACGAAGACGCAGACACGAGCCTTCACCCGCGGCGCCATGTTGCTGATGATGGCGTGTTCCGTCTCGGTGTCCACGGCGGAGAGGCCGTCGTCGATGATCAGAATCGGGCGGTCAAGAAGCAAGGCCCGGGCCAGAGCGATCCGCTGTCTCTGCCCTCCGGAGAGCTGCACCCCGCGCTCGCCGATCTTGGAGAGATAGCCCTCGGGCATGGAGAGGATCTCCTCGTGCATCATGACGAGTCTGGCCGCCTCCTCCACGGCGGCCTGGTCCGCGTCGGGCAGTCCGAAGGCAATGTTCGCCCGGATGGTGTCTGCAAAGAGGACGACGTCCTGGGGTACATAGGCAAGCTGATCGCGATACCAGGCGATCGGCAGGGCCGTCACATCTACGCCGTCGGCGAAGTAGCGGCCGGTTTCCAAAGGATACAACCTGGCCAGCACCTGGCACAGGGTGGTCTTCCCGCAACCGGTCCGGCCGGTGACCCCATGGAGGCCGAGGCTGAAATCGACGGTGATCTCCCGGAGGGCCGGCCTCTCCTCGCCCGGGTACCGGAAGGTCAGGCCCCGGAGGGCCAGGCTTTCTGGACGGCCGGGCATCCCGGCAGCGCCGGGAGGATCCTGCAGCGCTGGACGTGCCTGAAAGACCGCCTGCAATCTCTCCACCGACGTCACCCCCCGCTGGAAGAGGTTCGTCACCCAGCCGAGCGCCATCATGGGCCAGGTCATCATGTACAGATAGCTCATGAAGGCCACGAAATCGCCCACGGTGATGGTCCCTGCGATGGTGAGGCGGCCGCCGAAATACACCACCATGAGGAGGCTCGCGCTGGCAGCGAGGCCGGAAAAGGGCCACAGGGTCCCGTGGACGGCGGCGAGCTTCAGATTGCCGGCGATGTAGTCCCGGCCGATCCGGTCGAAACGGGCCGCCTGGGCCCCTTCCTGCGTGTATGCTTTGATGAGACGTATGGTGGTGAGGCTGGTGCGGGCAAACTCGGTGAGGCGGCCGAACTGTTCCTGCACCAGCTTGAACCGGCGGTGGAGCCTGGCCGACAGAACCATGGTGGCCGCGGCGAGGACGGGCATGGGCAGGACGGCGTACAGAGCAAGGCGGGGGTGGATGTAGGCCATGAAGCCCAGCGTGGCCGCGCCCATGAAGAGGGCGTCGGCGAAGGCGATAAGGCCCATGCCGAAGGCGAGTTGCACCGCCGCCAGGTCGTTGGAGGCAAGGGCCATGATGTCGCCGGTGGTGTGTCTCTGGTAAAAGGTCCTGTCGAGTCTGAGGAGATGATCGACGAGGCCCGCCCGAAATTCCCGCTCGAGGATCCTGGAAAAACCAAGGACCAGGTACCGCCATCCGAACCGGCAAACTCCGGTCACGAGAGCGAGGCCAATGAGGAAAAGGCCGAGGGTGAAGAGTTCCGCCCCCGTGATGTCAAAACCGCTCAACCCGTCGAACGCCCTCTTCGTCACCCTGGGGATCAGAAGCTGGAGAAGGTCCACCGCGACCAGGCAGAGGAAGCCGGCGAGGAGCCTCATCCGGTGGCGGGCGAGCAGCGGGCTGATGAAACCGAGGGCGGCCCGGGCCCGTTCGAGATTCTCGTTCATAACAACCTGTCGGAGAGCGGCCGGCCGGTCAGGACAGCCGGGGGGATCGCACCCCAGGCCCCGGCGCGGTGCGCCCCCGGTTCCCGGTCCGGAACACGTCGGACCGGGCCGGCCTTTGACACAGCCCGCTTCGAACCCGGAGGGCCTCCGCACTGTAAACCAGCAGGACGGAAATGGAAAAGGGGAAATCCACCGTTCCCCTGAACACCTTTCTTGACATGGGGCAAAGGACGGTGTGTTATGGGGTTGTCGGCACGGGCCGGGCGCGCGTGCATAAAAACGGCCCTGCGGATCCCGCCTCGATCAGGAAGGAAGGCATGATCGAGCCGCAAAAACTCCTGAAAGCTGATGCCGTTCAAAATGCCTCAGACCTGCCTGGGGCAGGCAGGTGCAGGGCGCGAGATTTTCGACGAATGAAGCGTACTTGGACGTACGCTGCCATGACGGGGAAATCGAAGCAACACCGCAGATGGGATATTTCCAGAGGCATCAGGCATGAATATCACTCCCCTGACGTATCTCGGCCTCCTGGCGGCGGCCTGCACCACGGCGGCCTTCGTGCCCCAGGTGGTGAGAGCTGCGCGGACCCGGAGGACCAGGGACATCTCCCTCGGCATGTACGCCGTTCTCTGTCTCGGGCTCTTCCTGTGGCTGGTGTACGGCCTCATCCTGCGGGACCTGCCCTTGATCGCGGCAAACGCCGTGAGCCTCACCCTTGCCCTGTGGGTCCTGATCCTGAAACTACGCCACGGCTGAGAGCGATGCCGCACGGGGGCAGGGCCCTTCCCCTTCCCCATCTTGGATAGACCGGGCCTTCCAAGGGCCGCGGGCCGGAGGAAAGAGAGAAAACCACAATGGGTGCAGTGCTTCTCAGGGCCTCTGTGGTCTGGATCTTCTTCGTCTGCGCCGCAATCCTGAACGGATTCGTGCGCGAAGGCCTCCTTGTCCCGCTCCTGGGGCGGAAGGCCGCCCTTCCCGCCAGCGGCTGCGTGCTTGCGGGAGCGATCCTCCTTCTCACCGCCCTCACGGTTCCGCTCCTCCGGGCCTCGACAACGCGCCAGTACTGGATCGTGGGACTGGCATGGGCGGGGATGACCGTGGTCTTCGAATTCGTCTTCGGCCGGTGGGTGCTGGGAACCCCTTGGAGCAGGCTCCTCGAAGCCTACAACATCCTCTCCAGAGACCTGTGGCTCCTCGTGCTCCTCGCGACCGCGGCCGCCCCGTATGTCGGGGCCCGGATCAGGGGACTCCCCTGAGGGCCCCCGGCCGCGGAGCCTGCCGGCAAGCCAGGCAGTTGCGGATTCCACCCCAAGGTACAGGCTTGTGCCCCCTTGGTGATCCAGATCCACTAGGAGGACCGGTCCACGGTCTACCCGAGGCCCGCCGCGACATTCACCGCAGGCGTGGTCTTGCCCACACGGCCTTTGTGGTTCGCCACCGAAACGGTGCAGCGCATCACCTCACTCCCGGCCGGGGGTCAAGGCCTGAGCCGGACGATCAGTCTGCCGTCCTCGACATGAACGTCCTCCACCCCTTCGGCGAATGATCTCCAGAAACCCGCTTCGCCGCCGAACTCCCGCACCAGATCGATGTTCTTGATTCCCCCGAGCCATGCGGCGGGCATGGGAACCCCCATTACGCTCACCCCCTTGAGGATCACCACGGGCTTGCCGCTCCGATAGGCGAACTCGATGCCAGCCCGGACATTCAAGGTGCGGCCGCCCAGAACAGGAAAGTCAGGGTCCATGGGCACAAGGAGCCTGGCGCTGATCAGATCGGCCGAGAGATCGACGGCGAGTCTGTCCGCCAGATCCGTGTTCCGGGCAAGTAGGGCGTTGAGCTCCCTCTCGGTCAGGGCGATCTCCCTCTCCGCCCCTTCCTCAGTGTAAGGCTCTGGCTCGATCGGGTGGGGCGGGACGGTATTGCCGGCACCGGTCTGCCTCCGGCTGTGTACTGCCTGCGGGGACTCCAGTCTGGCGAGCTTGGCGTCGAGGTCCTGCGCCTCACGGGCGCTCAGGGTCACAGGCCTGAACTCCGATGGAAACAACGCGGTCTTCACCGCCCAGAACGTCCCAGCCGAGGTCAGAAGGACGGCAATCACCACCAGAAGCGCCACGTGCAGCCGGTCGAACCGCTGCTTCGGGGGGGAAGCCTGGGAGTCTGAACCCTGAATGTTCATGGCGCACTCCCTATCCCGGGGCCGGGACTTGGACGCAGCCCTTCCCGCCGCGGTCTCACCAGCCAGGCCCGATCGGGTCCGGAGGCCGGCGGGTGAAGGCGCCCCCTCCAAGAACACAACATCGGCCCTACCCCAGGGCGTTCTTACGGCCCAAAGGCCGCCCGGGACGAACTGGTCTCCCTATGTATAGCACGGCCCCCAAAATCGGGAAAGAACCCGGGGGAACGCACCGGGCCGCTGCCGCCCCGTCACGGAGGCCCCGGTCCAGGGGACTGCAGTTCACCCCGGGGTCTCCTCCCTTTCAATCCGGGCCACCTTTTCCAGACGGCGCCTGAACCGGTCGGCGTTCTTGAACCGGGCTGCCAGGAATGTCCGTGTCAGGTCCCAGGCCAGGGCGTCCCCCGTCACCCGGCCTCCCAGGCACATGACGTTCAAATCGTCGTCCTCCACGCCCTGATGGGCGGAGAACATGTCGGTGATGAGGGCGGCCCGCGCGCTTCTCACCTTGTTTGCAGCGATGCAGGCGCCGACGCCGCTCCCGCAGACTGCGAGACCCCTCTCCACCCCTCCGGCTGCAACCGCCCGAGCAAGAGGCACCACGTAGTCAGGATAATCGTCTTCCGGAACGAACTCCACCGCCCCGAAATCCACCACCTCGTACCCCGCACCCCGGAGCCGGCGCACAAGACTTGTCTTGAGTTCCAGCCCGCCGTGGTCAGCGGCTACTCCAACACGCATCATCTCCTCCTCTGCCCGCCGGCCGCGCATGGGGGGAAAGGCAGGACGCCGATCCCCGCCCTTCCCTGCTTTCAACCGATCTCCTTCACTGCGCGCAGGATGGCGTCCCTCGAAATCCCCTCGAAATCGAGAAGCTCTCGGGGCGTGCCGCTTCTCGGCTTCCTGCGCACGGCGAGGCTGTGCACCGGGACGCCGGAGCCCGCCAGGGCGGTACCAACAGCCTCGGCAATGCCCCCTTCCGGGAAGTGGTCCTCCACCACCACGACTGCCCGGGTCGCCTTGCCCGCCTCAAGAAGCGCCTGCCGGTCGATCGGCTTGATGCTGTAAAGATCGATGACCCGCACGGCAACGCCCTCGGCCGTCAGCGCCTCATGGGCCTTGAGCGCCTCGTGGAGGGTCACGCCGGCCCCGACCACGGTGACAGTGTCCCGGTCGCTCCTCCGCACCACCTTGCAACCGCCGATGTGAAAACGCTCCCCATTGCCGTAAATGACCGGCGTCGCCCCGCGGGTGGTGCGGATGTAAACGGTCCCGCGCCGCCCGGCCGCCGCCTCCACCAGCCTCTCGGTCGAAACGGCGTCGCAGGGATAGAGGACCGCGCCGTCAAGGATGGTCCGGAACATGGCAATATCCTCGAGTCCCATCTGGGAAGGCCCGTCCTCTCCGATGGAGACCCCTGCGTGGGATCCCACGAACTTGATGTCGGCCTCGGAATACCGGCTCATCCTGATCTGGTCGAAGGCACGGGTGAAAAACGCGGCGAAGGTCGAGACGAAGGGAATCTTGCCACGGCTTGCGAGGCCCTGGGCCGCGCCCACCATATTCTGCTCCGCCACGTACATCTCGAAGAACCGCCTGGGGAATGCCTCCTTGAAGACACCGGCCATCGTGGAATTGCTCACCTCCCCGTCCAGGCTCACGATACCGGGCCAGGCCGGAGCAAGCCGCCTCAGGGCGTTGCCGTAGGCCTCTCTGGTGGAAATCGGCGCCCCCAGGGCGTAGTCCGGCGGCGGCGCCACTACCGGGGGCAGCAAAACAGGCCTCCGATCCTCGGGCATCGTGACATCCCCCCTAACCGACCGGTCGAGCGTCCCGAGTTCCCGGGCAGCCCTCTCGAAGTCCTCCTTCTTCAGGGCCTTGCCGTGCCAGCCGTTGCGGTCCTCGATGAACGAGATTCCCTTGCCCTTGAGGGTCCTGGCGATGATCATGACGGGGCTCCCGGACGGATCCCCAGCCTTGCGGTACGCGCCGAGCACCTCGGGGAAAGAATGCCCGTCGATGACCATGGTCTCCCAGCCGAACGCCGAAAGGCGGCGCTGATAAGCCGAGACGTCGTGGCCGTACATGGTCTCCCCGCACTGCCCCAGCCGGTTCACATCCAGCACGCCCACGAGGTTGTCGAGCCGGTAATGCGCCGCAATCTGGACCGCCTCCCACTGCGAGCCCTCTGCCATCTCGCTGTCTCCGAGGAGTACATAGGTCCTGTAGGGCAGCATGTCGCAATACCTGGCGTTGAGGGCCAGGCCCACACCGATGGAAAGCCCCTGACCCAGCGAGCCCGTGGCGGCCTCGACATACGGAAAGGCGACGGTGGGATGGCCCTCGAGGACGCTCCCGAAGCGCCTGTACGTCATGAGGTCCTCCTCGGTCAGCTGGCCCGCTGCCCTCCAGAGGGCGTAAAACAGAGGGGTGGCGTGGCCCTTGGAGAAAATCAGCCGGTCATTGTTCGGATGTTTCGGGTCCGTGATGTCGTATCTGAACGCCCCGCCGAACAGGAGCCCGGTCATGAGTTCGACCGCCGAAAGGGCGGATGTCGGGTGCCCGGAGCCGGCCCGGGTGGTCATGGCGAGGATGTCGCGGCGGATGAGTGTCGCTATCTTCTCAAGCCGCTCTGTTCTCTGATCAGTGGACATGGTTTTCCTCCTTCACCAAAGGATTGCTCCTCCGGATTGGCGGCGGTTTCGCCCGGGCGGCAGGGTTGCGATCTCCGCTCCGTTTCGGCGGTTGTCACCGGGTAAGCCTTCACAGGGTAACGCATCTGCTGTCTTGGCGGGCACTTGAAGTACAGGGAGTACGTCTGCGTGCCCGCCGCCTTCGCATCTGCAGCACCTTGTGAAGGCTTTCAGTCCGGGAAGTTCCAGCATTTGTGCTATGCCGAACTCTGTGATCAGTTACGTCACCGGAACGCCGCAGGGGGATCATCAGGGAGCGTCCCCCGAGAAGGCCCCGCCCCCTCAAGCTCCGCCGCGGCATCCCTGTCCAGGAGCCACCGCAGCGCCCCCCTCACCGGATGGATGAGCTGGGCCGGGAGGCGGTGCGGTTGATACACCCCCTCGATCACCTCCCTCACCACCCGGGCCTTGGCCGCCCCCGCCACAAGAAAAACCACCGCAGCAGCGCGGTTGATAAAGGGGGCGGTGAGGGTGACCCGGTCAAAATCCTGGCCGGGGACATCTCGAACCCAGCGCTCCCGTTCCTCAAGGACCGGAGACCCAGGAAAAAGAGAGGCGGTGTGTCCGTCCTCGCCAAGGCCGAGGAGCACGAGATCGCACCGGGGCGGGCCATGGCCGAAAAACCCGCGCAGGAGCTCCTCGTAGCCGGCCGCAGCCGCGGCCGCTGACGGAGAGCAGACCACGGGATGGATCTGGGTCTCCGGAACTGGAACATGCTCCAGAAAGGCCTCTCTCGCCATCCGGGCGTTCTTCCGCGGGTCGTCGCCGGGCACGCACCTCTCGTCGCCCCAGAACACGTGCACACGATCCCAGGGCACCCTGGCCCGGGAGGTCGGGGCGGCAAGGATCTCGTACGTGCGCTTCGGCGTGCTCCCGCCGGAAAGGATCACGACGAAACGGCCGGACCGTCCGGCGGACCGCCTGGCCTGCTCTTGGAACAGTTCCACCGCGGCCAGGCTCAGCGACTCGACATTCGGGAAGATCTGAATCAAAGGCTGCTCCCCGGGCCGGGGAAACCGGCCAGGCACCATGCGCTCCACAACACCCCGTCGGCGTAAATCTCCCTTATTATGCCTGAGATGACGGACTCTTGAAATGGGGTTGAAACCCCATTTCCCGCGGTCGAGAGGACGGCATTCCGGCCGGCGGCGTATCTCCGACACCGGGGGGGGATACGGCCCCTGGCGGGAACAGACCCGGAGCGACGAACATCCTAACGGCCAGGGGTGTATCCGGCGATAACGATTCCGGCAGGCCCTGTTCCCTTTCCACCGTCCACAGCGTACTGAATCGGAGGGGAATCCGGATCAACCGCTTCGTGCCGGCCGAAAATTTTTCCTTTCCTCCTGCGGATCTCTCGGGTCACTTCTTTTCTCCTGTCCTGTGGGGATGCATGCTGCGGAGCCGGCGCCGGATGAACCATGCTGTCCCTAACAAAACCATCAGCGCCAGAAAGAGCAAAGGTGCATGCTCTCCGGGCGAACTCCCCAGGAAGCCGCCCAGCCCCTCTTCAAAAACCGTGATGGCCAGGATCCCCGGAGTCATGCCAAGGGCCGTGCCGAGGAGAAACCGGGAGAGTCTGAGACGGCTCGCACCGGCAACCATGTTCACCACGGAAAAGGGGGCCACAGGCAGCATCCGGACAAGGACCACAGGAAGGACCCCGCTCCTCGCCAGGCGCCGGCTTATCCGGTGCAGCCTTCCTCCCGCCACCCGCCGCACTCTCTCCCGGCCGAGAAGGCGTCCCAGGCTGTAGGTTGATAGGGCGCTGGCCAGGCTGCCGGCCAGGGCCAAGGCAAAACCTGAAAAAGGACCGAACATCAGTGCCATGGCCAGAATCAACAAGGTGACCGGAAACAGGATCAACCCTCCAATCACAAAACCAGCCAGCGCAATCAACGGTGCTGCCGGACTGTGTCTGAAGATACCCCACCAGGACGCCAGGGTCTCGACGTTCAGGAGGCCCTTCAGGGGCGTCCACCACCAGAGACCCGCCAGGAGGAGGAGCAGGGCAAGGGCGGAACACAGAACCACTGCATCGCGGATCCCGCCCGTCCGATCCTCCGGAACGTCGTCCTGCACCGCTACCAGGTCCATCAACTCGCCCAGGGAAACAGGGCGTTCCGGATCAAGGAGCTGCGACTGCGGGACAATGTCATCGAGCCAGGGTTCCGCCTCTTCCGGGAACGGCTTGAGGCTGCGGTCTCCACCGCGGAGGGATTCCACGGCCTCGATAAAGGAACCCCGCCTGCCTGCGGCCTCGTCAACCAGTCCCGTGGAGACCCCCAGATGCTCCCCGAGGAGCCGATTGCGAAACCGGACGATGCCGCTCCGGACTTTTGGATCGTCCAACGCCTCGACGGCGAGGTCACATTCCGTATCGAGCCCCATGGAACGGTTGTTCAGATTGGAGGAACCCACCCGCACCAGGCGGTCGTCCACCACCAGCACCTTAGCGTGCACGTTGATGATTTGTCCGTCCAGGCCCTCGCGCTCGGGAAAGTACACCCTCAGGCGGCCATGGTGATCGGCCTCCCGGAGACGGTGAACCAGTCGTGCCTGCAGCACCCCCATGGTTCCTGCTTCCAGCCACCCCGAGCATTCCCGAGGAAGCACGATGATCACCTCGGGGCCCTCCTCCTCCCGAAGTCTGGCCGCCAGGGTTTCCCCCACGGCCTGTGCAGTGAAATACTGATTCTCGATATAGATTGAAAAACGGGCCGACCTGATCGCATCACGATAGAAATCCCGCACCTCTGCGACCTGCGGCCTTTCCAAGTAGGCGGGTTGGGTTCTAATTATGCCCACATCGACTCCCTCGATGTCCGGAACCACACCTTCGGGCCAGGGATCTTCCCCAGTTCCAGGAGGAGGCGGAAGCCTCTTCCCGCCCGCCCGTTCCCAGCGCAAGCGGGCCAGTTCCCCGAGACTATGGGCCGCCGCGCCGTCCACCATCATCTGGACGTCGTGAAAGGGGGGATAGGCCCTGCCGTTGTCCCGGCGGCAGGGGTTGTCCGGGTCGTGGCGAGGGGTGTCCCATCGGCCTGCGGCCAGGTCGATGCCTCCGCAGAAGGCCACGCGGTCGTCGATCACGACGAGCTTTTGATGGTGTGACGCACCGAGCGGGTGCTCGCCGTCCATCCGGAAATGGAGACGCCGGTGGCCGTCCCAGCCGAACTTGAAGAGCGGCAACGGTTCACGGTCAAGGGCGTAGAGCATGGCGAAATCCCAGTCGAGTACATAAATCTGAAGCGCCTCCCGGCAGGTGAGGGTCCGATTCAGAAAGGTACCGAGCCTCCAGGGGCTGTCTCCGTTTCCGCCGTTGCGCAACAACCGGATGCGGCTGTCAACGTCCCAGCCGACGATGTACACTGTGTGTGTGGCCCTGGCCACGGCGGAGACGAATGCTGAAAAATATGCCTCGGCGTCCACGAGGAAGGACACCCGCTTGCTTGGGACGATGCGCCAGCAGTTCCGTCCCGGGACGAGAACGCGACTATCCGTCATGGGCCTCCCTCCAGGCCGCCTTGCGCCGTAAGACAGCGCCAACGGGCATGGCGGCCTCCCACTGCGCCCTAATGTTTTTTGATCGAGTTCATTGTACCAGCTCCACGGCCCGGTGTTGACCCGGCCCGCCCGTTTCCCCCAGACCCGCCCGTTTCCCCCAGACCCGCCCGTTTCCCCCAGACCCGCCCGAGTTGATTTGCCTGCGCGATCAGAACATGATACCCAGATCAGAACACAGAGAAAAACCGCCTCCGTCATCCCCTGAAGACGGATACCCGAGACATCTCGAAGAGTTCCCGGGCGAACGGCGGAATCTTCGGGCGGCGGTTGTCGCTCCGGGACCTTTCCCGCCGCCTGGATCCGAGACACTGAAATCCGCCGGCGGCAAGGCCGCCGCAGGAGGAGACGTCGTGGAAACCACGAGAAAGAAATCGAATGTCGCCTTGAACCTCGACCCGCATGATTTCGATGCCGCCATCTTCGACCTCGACGGGGTACTCACCATGACAGCCGAGATTCATGCCGAGGCATGGAAACGGCTTTTCGACGGATATCTCGAAGACCTCGCGGGTAAAGAGGGCGCCGACTTCAGGCCGTTTTCCCCCCGGAGGGATTACCGGGAGTACGTGGACGGGAAACCGCGCCACGACGGCATCAGGAGCTTCCTCGACTCCAGGGGGATACATCTCCCCTTCGGAAAACCGGACGACGGCCCGGACAAGGCCACGGTCTGCGGCCTCGGAAACCGCAAAAACCTGATCTTCAACGGCCTCCTGGAACGTAAAGGGGCGCGGGTCCATGCCGCCGGCGTAGAATTGGTCAGGGAGTTCAGGCGGCGGGGAATCAGGACCGCCGTCGTCTCTTCGAGCAGAAACTGCCGAAATGTCCTGCGGGCAGCGGGGATTGAGGACCTGTTCGATGTCAGGGTAGACGGAGCGGTGAGCGAAAGCCTCGGTCTGGCCGGCAAGCCCGCGCCTGACATCTTTCTCGCCGCCTGCGAGCAGCTCGGGATCGAGCCTTCCCGTGCCGTGGTGTTCGAAGATGCGATGGCGGGGGTGGAGGGGGCGAAAGCGGGCGGATTCGCTCTGATCGTGGGTGTGGACCGGACCGGCGGCGGTGCGGGGCTCGACCGGGGCGGAGCCCATGTCGTGGTTGCCGACCTTTCCGAAATCAGGGTTTCAGCCAGCCCGGGGAGGGACACGAGCGACGCCCTGCCCTCGGCGCTGGACAGGACCGAGGAGATCATCGCACGGATGCGCGGACGCCGGCCCGCGGTATTCCTCGATTATGACGGAACCCTCACGCCCATCGTGGAACGCCCGGAGCTGGCCGTACTCTCCGAATCCATGCGGCGGACGGTCCGCGCGCTGGCAAGGACGTGCCCGGTAGCGATCATCAGCGGCCGTGACCTCCCAGATGTCCGACGTCTTGTGGAAATCGACGGAATCTCCTACGCGGGGAGCCACGGCTTCGACATCACAGGCCCTGGCGGAGAACGTTTTCAACACGAAGAGGGCACGCGATCCCTGCCGGTGCTCGATCAGGCGGAGCGGGAGATCAGAAACAGACTGGGGGATAAGAAGGGCGTGCAGGTGGAACGCAAACGCTTCGCCATCGCCGTCCATTTCCGCAGGGCCTCGGAGGAAACGGCCTCCTCCCTGCCCGGCATCGTGGATGACGTGGCGAAGCGGCATCCCGGCCTGCGGACCAAAGGCGGCAAGAAGATCATCGAGCTGCAGCCCGGAATCCCCTGGGACAAGGGCAAGGCCGTTGGCTGGCTCCTCGAGGTCCTCGGGCTGAACCGACGGGACGCCGTGCCCCTCTATATTGGGGACGACCTCACGGACGAGGACGCGTTTGCAGAGGTGGACCGGCTGAACGGGACCGGAATCCTTGTCAAGGACGAGAACCGTCCCACCGGCGCACGCTACGCCCTCGAGAATCCTGGAGAGGTGAAACGGTTCCTCTCCGCCCTAACCGCCGCACTGGAGACGCACTGAGGACCCCGCTTTCGCCGTCCCCGCCACGGCGGACGACGCGTGCCGGAGAGGAGAGGATTCGCACATGACGGCCTGGACATTGATTTACGAAGGATTCATTCCGGAACAGGAGGGCCTCCGGGAAGCGCTCTGCACCCTGGGAAACGGCTATTTCGCCACCCGGGGGGCGGCTCCAGAGGCAACGGCCGACGGTATCCACTATCCCGGCACCTATCTCGCCGGCGGCTACAACCGCCTGTGGTCGGAAGTGGCCGGCCGAAAGATCGAAAACGAGGACCTCGTCAATCTGCCGAACTGGCTGTCTCTCACATTCCGGATCCAGGGGGGCGCCCCTTTCCACCCGGGCAAGACGAACCTCCTCTCCTACTGCCAGACTCTCGATATGAGACAGGGCGTCCTCCATCGCACACTCCGGTTCGAGGATGGCGAAGGACGGCGCACCAGGCTCGCCACCCGAAGTATCGTCCACCTCGCCGACCCTCATCTCGCCGCTCTCGAAACCTCGCTCACCCCGGAAAACTGGAGCGGGAAGATCGTATTCCGCTCCGGCCTGGACGGACGGATCGTCAACGCGGGGGTCGAGCGGTACGGAAACCTCGCGGGCAGGCACCTCGAACCCCTCGAATCCGCCAGCCTCGGGGAATCCATCGTGTTCCTGCGGGTGCGCACCAGGCAGTCTCGCCTCGAGGTGGTCCAGGCCGCCCGGACCGAGATCTTCCAGGAGGGCGAACCGGTCCAGTCGTCCCCCAGTCTCATCGGAGAAGCCGGCTTCATCGGGCAGGACGTCGAGGTTGCAGTGACGGCCGGAAGGACCGTCACCTTGGAAAAAACCGTCGCACTCTTCACCTCGAGGGACCCAGCGATTTCGGAATGCTGTGCCGAGGCGGAAAAGACCCTAAGGCGGGCCGGACGTTTCGACGCGCTCACGGCATCCCACGCCGTGGCCTGGAAACACCTCTGGAATGATTTCGACGTTGCAATCGAACTCCGTAACCACGAAGACAGCATCGAGACGGAGCGCATCCTTCACCTCCACATCCTCCATCTGCTCCAGACGGTCTCCCCGGCCGCCATGGATCTGGATTGCGGCGTGCCGGCACGGGGCTGGCACGGCGAGGCGTACCGGGGTCACATCTTCTGGGACGAACTCTTCGTCTTCCCCCTCCTCAACCTCCGGGTCCCTGAAATAACCAGGGCGCTTCTCAAGTACCGGTACCGCAGGCTGGACGAGGCCAGGCACGCGGCCAGGGAGGCAGGCCACCGCGGGGCCATGTATCCCTGGCAGAGCGGAAGCGACGGCAGGGAGGAAAGCCAGTCGGTGCACCTCAATCCCGAATCCGGCCGGTGGATCCCGGACAACACCCGCCTCCAGCGCCATGTCAGCGCGGCCATAGTCTACAACGTCTGGCAATACGCCCAGGTGACCATGGACCTGGAGTTCATGGCGTTCTGCGGAGCGGAAATGGTCCTTGAAATCGCCCGGTTCTGGGCCAGCATCAGCTCGTACAATCCCGGGCTCGACCGCTACGAGATCTTGGGGGTCATGGGACCCGACGAATATCACGACAGCTACCCGGATTCAAGGGAACCGGGGCTCAGAAACAATGCCTACACCAACCTCATGGCCGTCTGGGTGCTGTGCCGCGCCCTCGAGGTCCTCGACCTCCTGCCCGGGAACCGCCGCATCGAACTGTGCGAGACCCTCGATCTCCGCCGCGAGGAACTCGCGCTCTGGGACGAGATAAGCCGCAAGATGCGGATCTGTTTCCACGAAGACGGCATCATCAGCCAGTTCGAGGGTTACGAAAGACTCGCCGAGCTGGACTGGGAGCGATACCGGAAACGCTATGGCAAGGTCATGCGGCTCGACCGGGTACTCGAGGCCGAAGGGGACAGCCCCAACCGGTACAAGGCGTCGAAACAGGCCGATGTGCTGATGCTCTTCTATCTGTTTTCCGCCGAGGAGCTCGGGTCACTGTTCCGGCGGCTCGGATACCCCTTCGAATACGATACCATCCCGAAAAACGTCGATTACTACATCAAGCGGACGTCCCACGGCTCGACCCTGAGTCAGATGGTGCACTCGTGGGTGCTTGCCCGCTCGGACCGGCGGCGTTCGTGGGAACTCTTCACCAGGGCCCTGCGCAGCGACGTGGCGGATATACAGGGAGGAACCACCCCCGAGGGTATCCACCTGGGGGCCATGGCAGGCACCGTGGATCTGATGGAACGGGGATATTCAGGAGTGGAGACCAGGGGCGACACCCTGTGGTTCAATCCCTCTCTGCCGGAGGAGCTGGTGCGCCTCCGGATGCGGATCCGGTACCGGCGGCACTCCCTGGGCGTTGAAATCTCCAGGGACTCCTTGAAAGTGAGCGCCCTGATATGCGACATTGAACCCATCCGGATCGGACACCGGGACAGGACCTTTCTCCTCGCGGGCGGAGAGACGGTGGAGATCCGGCTGTGAAGACTGGAATTCCCGGAAACGGAAGGGCGTCCATGCCGGGGATCCGGACGACGTGACGGAGCGAACGCGCATGCCGGTGAACAACAGCGAAATCGCCGAACTCTTCAACAAGATGGGCGATCTGCTCGAAATCGAGGGGGCGAATCCATTCCGGGTCCGGGCCTACAGGACTGCCGCCAGGACGGTCGGAGAGCATCCGGGCAGCCTGGCGGAGATGGTGAAGGAGGGCGGGGATCTCTCCGAACTCCCGGGCATCGGAAAGGACCTCGCTGGAAAGATTGCGGAAATCGTGAACACCGGCGGACTCTCTCAGCTCGCAGAAGTCGAAGAGCGTATCTCCCCGGAGCTGACCACCCTCCTCCGGCTGCCCGGGCTCGGGCCGAAGCGCGTCCAGGCCCTCCACCGGGCCCTCGGCATCCGAAACCTCGCAGACCTCAGGGCCGCGGCCATGGCCGGGAAGGTTCGGGATGTCCACGGGCTGGGCGGCAAGACGGAACAGACCATCCTCCGGGAAATCGACCTCCTGGCGCAGCGGGAGACCCGACCGACCCTGGCCTCGGTGGAGGCTGCGGCGGAATCCCTTGTGGACGCCTTGGAGAAGGTGGAAGGTGTGAAGGAGGTCACGGTGGCGGGCAGCTACCGCAGGCGCCGGGAAACTGTGGGCGACCTGGACATCCTTGTGACTTGCAGGAAGGATTCCCCGGTAATGGAACGATTTATTGGATACGAGGATGCAGCGGAAGTGGTGTCCCGCGGCGGGACCCGTTCCACCGTAGTCCTGCGTTCAGGACTCCAGGTGGACCTCAGGGTGGTCCCCCAGGCCAGCTATGGGGCGGCCCTGCACTACTTCACCGGATCGAAGGCCCACAACGTCGCCGTCCGCACCCTGGGGGTCAAACGGGGATTCAAGATCAATGAATACGGGGTGTTCAAGGGAAACCGGCGGGTGGGGGGCAGGACCGAGGCCGAGGTGTACGAACTGCTCGGTCTGAGGTACATCCCGCCGGAACTCCGGGAAGATCGGGGTGAGATCGAGGCCGCCCGGGACGGCCACCTCCCGGATCTGGTCACCCCGGCGGATATCCGGGGGGATCTTCATGCCCACACCGACGCCACCGACGGCCGGGACGGCCTCGAGGCGATGGCGAGGGCGGCCCGGAAGCGGGGTTATCAGTATCTCGCCGTCACCGATCATACGCGCCGGCTCGCCATGGCCCACGGACTTGATTCGAAACGGATCGCGGCCCAGATGGAGGCGATTGACCGGTTAAACGCAAAATTGAGCGGCTTTGTGCTCCTCAAGGGGGCCGAAGTCGATATCCTCGAGGATGGATCCCTCGACCTCCCTGATGAACTTCTTAAAGAACTCGATCTCACGGTCTGTTCCGTGCATTCAATGTTCGATCTCAGCGGCGAAAAACAGACAGAGCGCATCCTCAGGGCCATGGAAAACCCTTATTTCACCATCCTGGGCCATCCCACCGGCCGGCTCCTCGGGCGGCGGGAACCGTGTCAACTGCATATGGAACGCATCATCGCCGCCGCCAGGGATCGAGGCTGCTTTCTGGAGGTGAATGCACAGCCGGACAGGCTCGATCTCACGGATATCCACTGCAGGGCAGCCATGGAGCACGGCGTCAAGGTTGCCGTTTCCACCGACGCCCACAGCGCCGCCGAACTGGACCTGATGCGCTTCGGCGTGGGCCAGGCCAGGCGGGGCTGGCTCGAAGCAAATGACGTGATAAATACCCGGGGGCTGGAGGAGGTTCGAAAACTGCTCCGGGAGGCGAGAGGGTGAGGCAGATGCTGGAAAATGAAAGCATACCCGAGGTGCCACAGACGTTCCACTCGGCGGAGGAGGCCAAAGCGGCGGCGGAGGCCCTCCGCGGCGCCATCCGGTTCCACAATTACCGGTATTACGTCCTGGACGAACCCGTCATCTCGGACGGCGAATTCGACGCCCTCATGGAGAGGCTGCGGCGGATCGAGGACGCGTTCCCTGAACTGCGCACCGCCGATTCCCCCACACAGCACGTGGGGGGTGAGCCCAGGGCAGAGCTCGGTCTCATAGCCCATCCGAGCCCCATGCTCAGCCTCAAGGCCGTCTATGACGAAGCCGGCGTGCGCGGCTTCGATGAGACCTGCCGCCGGGAGCTGGGAACGAGCCCGGTGGAGTATCTCGCCGAGCCCAAATACGACGGGCTGGCCATAGAGCTCATATATGAAGGCGGGCGACTCACCACGGCGGCGACAAGGGGCGACGGCCGGACCGGAGAGGATGTCCTCGCCAATATACGGACCATCAAGGAGGTCCCCCTGGTACTGCTCGCCCTTGGCAGACAGGCTGTTCCTGGGCTGCTCGTGGTCCGGGGCGAGATCTACATGCGCCAGGACGAATTCAACGAACTGAATCGGTGGCGTGCCGAGGCCGGAGAGAACCCCTTTGCCAACCCCAGAAACGCCGCCGCCGGTTCGGTCCGCCAGCTCGACCCGAGGATCACCGCGTCCCGGCCGCTGCACGTCTTCCTGTACGAGGTGGCCCGGTGCGACGGGCGCGAATTCGCCACCCAGTGGGAAATGGTCCAGACCCTGCCCGAATGGGGCCTCAGGATCAACAGGGAGTGGACCAGACTCTGCGCCGGCATTGAAGATGTCCTCAAATTCCACCGCGATCTGGCGGCGGAGCGGGACATGCTGCCCTACGAGATCGACGGGGCTGTGTTCAAAGTCAACGACCGCGGGGCACAGAACCTGATGGGCGTGAGGCAGAGAGACCCCAGGTGGGCCGTCGCCTACAAGTTCGAACCCCGCCAGGGGACCACCCGTCTCAGGGACATCAAGGTCCAGGTCGGCCGGACAGGCGCCCTGACCCCGGTGGCCATCCTCGATCCAGTCCGGATCGGCGGCGTGGAGGTCCGGCACGCCTCGCTCCACAATCTGGGCCAGATCGAGCAGAAGGACATCCGGATCGGCGACACGGTCCTCGTGGAGCGTGCCGGAGACGTGATCCCCCACGTGGTGAAGGCGGTGACCGAAGGCCGGGACGGCTCGGAGCGCCCCTTCCGCATGCCGGACGCGTGCCCGGTCTGCGGCGGCACGGTGGTGGTGAGCCGGGACAAGAAAAGCGCCCGGTGCACCAATCTGGACTGTCCGGCCCAGTTGCGGGAGCGCATCGTCCATTTCGCCCGCCGCGGGGCGATGGATATCGACGGACTGGGCGACCGCCGCGCCGAACAGCTGGTGAACGCGGGCCTGGTGAAAAATCTCGCCTCCCTTTACAGCTTGACAAAGGACGACCTCCTCGCCCTGGAGGGTTACGCAGGCAAGGCGGCGGACAATCTCCTGCGGGAGATCGAGGAGAGCAAGAGACAGCCCCTGTCCCGCTTCCTCTTCGGGCTCGGTATCCCGCTGGTGGGGGAACACACGGCGGAGGTTCTGGCGGGCCGCTTCAAGACCCTCGACGGGCTCATGGCCGCCACGGAGGAGGAATTGCTCGAAATCCCCGAGGTGGGACCGGAGATCGCCCGCAGCGTGGCGACCTTCTTCTCCGACGGGCACAACCGGGGCACCATCGAAAGGATGCGCCGGGCCGGACTGGCCCTCGAAAACCCCTCGTACCGGCCTGGCGGCGAACCGCTTCCCCTGGCGGGTATGACCATCGTCTTCACCGGAAGGCTCGACCGGTGGACAAGGGACGAGGCCAGGAGGCTCGTCGAGAAACTCGGGGGAAAGGCCACGACCAGTGTCAGCGGGGAGACCGATTTCGTCGTTGCAGGCCCGGGAGCGGGCTCTAAGCTCGATGAAGCCGGAAAGAGGGGGGTCCGGGTGATGACCGAAGACCAATTCGCCCGTTTGATCGAAGACCGCCGCTGATCCGCGCAGGCGAGGAAGGAGGTGATGTGCGGACGCCGCTTCAGGCCCCTTCGCCGGCCGGCATGTTCTCCTGGGCAATGTATGACTGGGCCAACAGCGCCGTGGCCACGGTCATCCAGACCTTCGTCTTCGCAGCCTATTTCACCCGCCAGGTGGCGGTGGACGAGACCACGGGCAGTGCCCAATGGGGAAACATGGTGGGACTCGTCGGGCTACTCGTGGCCCTGGGAGGACCGATCCTCGGGGCAATTGCGGACAGGAGCGGCTCCAGGAAGCCCTGGCTTGCCGTCTTCACGCTGGGCTGCGTGGGCTCGACCGCCCTCCTGTGGTTCGTCAGGCCCGACCCCGCCTGGGTGCTGCCCGCCCTCCTCCTGGCCGCCGCAAGCCAGCTGACCTTCGAGTACGCGACGATCTTCTACAACGCCATGCTGCCGGGGCTGACCTCGCCGGAACGCCTGGGACGCTGGTCGGGTTGGGCCTGGGGTCTCGGCTATGCGGGCGGCCTCGCCTGCCTGCTCGCAGCCCTGTTGCTCTTCGTGGAAGGAAACGCCGCCTCGTGGATGGGGCTCGACCGCCGGTCGGCCGAGCCCGTCCGGGCCACGTTCCTCCTCGCCGCCGCCTGGTATCTCGTCTTCGCAGCGCCCTTGTTCGCATTCACTCCGGACGCCCCGGCCTCCGGCAAAGGCCTGGCGGATTCGATCCGGGAAGGCATCCGCCAGATCCAGGACTCTTTCAAAAACGTCCGCCCCCACGCCCACATCATCCGGTTCCTCGTCGCCAGGATGATATACAGCGACGGCCTCGCCACCGTCTTTGCCTTCGGCGGCGTGTACGCAGCCGGGACCTTCGACATGACGGAGGGCCAGGTGATACTGTTCGGAATATGGCTCAACGTGACCGCCGGGGCAGGCGCCGCTGTCTTCGCCTGGGTGGACGACCTCATCGGCAGCAAACGGACCATCCTGCTCGCCCTCGCCGGGCTCGTCATCACCTCCACCGGGCTCCTCGTAGTCACCAGCTCGACCTTGTTCTGGGCCTTCGGTCTCGCCCTCGGCGTATTCGTGGGCCCCGTGCAGGCGGCGAGCCGGTCGTACCTGGCGCGGGTCGCCCCGCCGGAGCTGCACACCCAGATGTTCGGCCTCTTCGCCTTCTCCGGCAAGGCCACCTCCTTCGCCGGACCCCTCCTCGTGGGCTGGATCACGTACTGCACCGGGAGCCAGAGGATCGGCATGGGAACCGTGATCTTCTTCTTCGTGCTCGGCGCGGCCCTCATGTTGACGGTGCCTTCGGCTCGGAGAGGTTGAGTGTAGAGGGCGTTCCGAGGCCGAAACGCACTCCGCTTTGGCCCTGAATTTGAAATACTGAAACCGGAGGCCCAGACGACCAAGGAGATGCACCATGAAGGCACAGGATCGTCTCACTGCAGAAGGCATTCTCTACACCGACCAGTATCAGCTCACCATGGCCCAGCTCTATTTCCGGATGGGACTTCATGAAAAGTCCGCCCAGTTCGATCATTTCTTCCGCAAATATCCGGACTACGGCCAGCACCAGGCGGGATACTGCATCAACGCCGGCATGGAGTGGCTCCTCGACTGGATACGCGATGCCCGGTTCAGACCCGAGGACATCTCCCTCATGCGGGCACAGAGGGGACAGGCGGGAACCCGCATTTACAGCGAGGATTTCCTCGAATGGATCGGTAGCAAAGGCAACTTCGAAGGGATCTCCATCCGTGCCGTTCCGGAAGGCCGAGTGGTCCATCCCAACACACCCCTCACCGTGGTCCGGGGACCCCTGGCCATGGCCCAGATCCTCGAGACTCCGCTCCTCAACATGCTCAACTACCAAACCCTCGTCGCAACCAAAGCGGCCCGGATCCACGAAAGCGGCCGCGGCCGGACGGTTCTTGAATTCGGTCTCCGCCGGGCCCAGGAACGGGGCGGCAACGCCGGGGTGCGGGGGGCGCTCATCGGAGGCGCCGACTTTTCCTCCAACACCGGCATTTCCCACGTTCTCGGATATGCTCCCAAGGGCACCCACGCCCACAGCATGGTGCAGGCATTCATGGCCCTCGGAAAAGGGGAATTGGGGGCGTTCCGGGCCTATGCCGAGATCTATCCAGACGACTGCCTTCTCCTGGTCGACACCATCGACACCCTGGAGAGCGGGATCCCCAACGCCATCACTGTGTTCGAGGAACTCCGCCGAAGGGGCCACAGCCCTGTGGGAATACGCCTCGATTCCGGAGACCTGGCCTACCTGAGCGTCCAGGCGGCACGGATGCTGGACAAGGCCGGGTTCCCAGATACGAAAATCGTTCTGTCCAATGAACTCGACGAACTGGTGATCTGGCAGATCATCACCCAGATAGAGAATGAGGCACACCGCTACGGGGTGGATGCCGCACACCTGATCGCACGCCTCGTGTACGGTGTGGGCACGAAACTCATCACCTCACATGGCGCTGCAGCCCTTGACGGGGTCTACAAGCTTGTGGCGGTGAAGGACGGCGGGCAATGGATCCCGGCCCTCAAGATCTCCGAAGCCCCGGCCAAGACCCTCAATCCCGGGGACAAGAGGGTATGGCGCCTTTACGATCTCAGGGAGAAGGCAACGGCAGACCTGCTCACCATGGCGGACGAGGACATCGGCGCCGTGGAATCCATCGCCCTCCTGCACCCAACGGATTCCAACAAGTCGAGGATCATCGATCCCCGCCTCCTCTCAGGCGCCGAACCTCTTCTGATCGATGTCATGAAGGAAGGCCGGCTGGTCTGCGACCTGCCGCCCATCGAAGAGATCAGGGCCCGCCGGAGGGCAGACATGGATCGTCTCGACGCCGGGGTGAAGAGGCTCATCAATCCACACACCTATCATGTCTCTCTGAGCCGGAGACTCTGGGACAGCAAACAGGGACTGATCAGGAAGGCCCGGACCGGATGAGGCGACGCACCCGGCGCGGCATCTTCCGGGCGGGGCCTTGGCGGGCTGCCGGGGGAAGGCTGCGGGACGCCCACCCTTCCCGTTGCCCCTGCGGGAAAAATGCTTACCATACTCATGGTTCGGTTAATAGAATCCAGCACTCAGGCAGGTGAAACCATGAAAAGCATTCTCTTCCACGCACCCCTTATCCTTGCGGCCGGCATGTTCTGTGCCGCCCTTGCCGGCCAGGCCGTAGCCCGAGCCGCTGATCTCAAGACGGCGACCTTTGCAGGCGGCTGTTTCTGGTGCATGGAAAGGCCCTTCGAGGAACTCGACGGTGTAGCCTCGGTGACATCGGGTTATACCGGCGGCACCACAAAAGATCCCACGTATCAGAACTATGCCGCCGGAGGCCACATCGAGGCCATCGAGATCGTCTACGATCCGGCCAGGATCTCCTACGAAAGACTCCTCGATGTCTTCTGGCGGCAGGTGGACCCGACCGATCCCGGAGGCCAGTTCGTGGACCGGGGGCCGGCGTATGCCACGGCCGTCTTCTATCACGACGAAGAGCAAAAGCGGCTCGCCGAGGCATCGAAGGCGGAGATCGAGAGACGGGACGTGTATGGAAAATCCGTTGTGACCCCCATTCTGCCGGCCAGCCCCTTCTATCCCGCAGAGGACCACCATCAGGACTACTTCAGGAAGAATCCTCTCCGTTACAAGTATTACCGCCACGGCTCGGGGCGCGACCAGTTTCTCGACCGGGTCTGGGGGCCGGACCGCAAGATATGGAGCGTGCGGGAACTGAAACGCAGACTCACTCCGCTCCAGTACGAGGTGACCCAGGAAGCAGGCACCGAGCCGCCCTTTGAGAATGCATACTGGAACAACAAGCGGGCCGGAATCTACGTCGACGTCGTCTCCGGGGAGCCGCTCTTCAGCTCCCTGGACAAGTACGACTCCGGCACCGGGTGGCCGAGCTTCACCCGGCCGCTCGTCCCAGAGAACATCGTCCTCCGCGAGGACCGCAAGCTCTTTTCGGTGCGGACAGAGGTCCGGAGCAGGGAGGCCGACAGCCACCTCGGCCATGTCTTCGACGACGGACCTCCACCCACGGGGAAACGCTACTGCATGAACTCCGCGGCCCTGCGATTCATCCCTGCGGAGGAACTGGAAAAGGAAGGATATGGGGCATTCCTCAGTCTCTTTGAAGACAGCAGGGCGGGGCAGGCGGAAGAGTAGGCGGGCCGTAAGCCTTCACAGGGTACCGCATCTGCTTTGTTGGCGGGCACTTGAAGTACAGGAAGTACGTCTGCGTGCCCGCCGTCTCGCATCTGCAGCACCCCGTGAAGGCTTCCAGCCCGGGGAGTTGCAGCATTGGTGGTGCCAAACCCTGTGATCAGTTACGACGGGCCCGGTATGCCACACGGGCCCCGCGCGGCCGCACGCCGGGGGGCCCGTGATACGATGACGACGCGGTCAGGCGTCTCCTACTGCACCAGCACAGTCACCCAATCCCACCAGACGTCACCGTCGAGGGCTCCGTTCCCCTGGCCGTCAAGGGCGAAATAGAAGGTATAGAACCCCGAGGGCAGGGCGCCCTTCAGGACCTCAATGGGCGCGGGAAGGGAAACGGGGGCCGCCTGGAAACAGGCGTGGAACCCCGGCTGCCATCCTCCGGGCAGCACCAGGGAAAACGGTCCGAACGGGGTGGACGCCACCACCCACCAGTCGCACACGTCATCCATGAGCACGCCCGGATCGAGCTGTATTGTCACCGAGACGGCAACGCCCGGCGCCACCGTGGCGGTGTCCTCCGCGCCGTTCGCCAGGATGCGGGGCACGGGAGGCCTCTCCTTCTCGGCGTAGAAACCAAAGGGAACCGTATTCCACCAGGTGAGGCCGGCCATGCCGTCCTTGGTCTGGGTGAAGAGATACCCCTCGAACTTCTGGTCGTCGGCGAGGTCGGAGGTATCGACAAAGTCGACGTAGAACTCGATCTTGTGGTCGGGCCAGTCGGCCGGGAGCGCGCTCCCCGGGGTCTTCACCTGGCCCCGGACGTTGTGGACCACGCCGCCCGCCGCCGTGTACCTCCCGGCGACATTTCCCGTGCCGACAAGGCTCACCATGGGCTGCCAGAGCTCGAGAGTCCCCTTCCATCCGTCGTGATCCATCCGGTAGGTCCCGAGGAAATCCGCCATGCCGACGGTGCCCGGGGCGAGATCCGGCCCGCCCACGAAGGAACCGTCCTTCCGGGCGAAAAAACCGAAGGGGACGTCGTTCCACCAGGCAAGGCCTGCCATGGTGTCCTTCTCCCAGCTGAAGAGGTACCCCTCGAATTTCTGGTCGTCATCCTCGGTCAGTGTGTCATTGAAGTCGATATAGAAGCTGATCTTGTGATCCTGGCCCCAGCTCGGGGAAATGGGATAGGTGGCTGTCCGGACATAGCCCCTGACCGCGTGCTCCGCCCCCTCGCTCGATGTGTACTTTCCCGTCATATTGGGGGTCTGTTCGATGAAGTCCCCCGAGGCCTTCGAGAGGCGGAGGCTCCCCCGCCAGCCGTCGTGGGCCATTTCGAAGGTCTTCGCGAAGTCGGCCCGCTGGGTCCGGGCCACGCCGCCCACCCGGAGGGAGGGGTCCCCGAAGAGCATGTACTTCTGGATGTGGTGGAACATGGCCTGGGGCACCCAGTCGGAACCGGTGTTGAAGTCTATGTGGAAGTCGTTATCTATGTAGCGGCGCACCGCATAGTTCCACAGGTAACCGAGGGGGGTGGGTTTGAGCATGTAGCGGTAGCCTTCGAAGAAATACCGGTCGAGGACCTGGCCTCCGGTCTGTGCCCCGGTATAGGCACCGATGTAGCCGATGCCTCCGGTGTCCCTCTTGACGAGAAACGCCTCGGCCATGGAATCCACATCGCGGACCGCCGGCTGGACCGCCGCCGGCTCGGGACTGTGCGCCGCGCTCGGATTCACGGGCCAGCAGCGGTTGGCGCCGTTGTACAGCGGGCACTGGACGCTTCTCGTGAAGGTGCTCCCGTCGTCTGCCAGAAAGGTGTCGCCGAAGTGGAACTGGGCCGTACTGCACGCGGCCCCGAAGACCACGGGGAGCTTTTCGGCGTTTCCGAGGGCCGCCACGTCGCTGCCGGTATACGGCCCCCAGGTGGTTGTGTTCCCGTGGCCGGAGAAGTTGACGAAGCCCACCCCTGCGTCGATCTCCGCGCTGATGTTGGCAGCGGTGGGTTCCGCGTCCCCGAGACCCGGGGTGAGCCCCTCGATCCGGGAGTCGTAGAGCTTCGTTGAGGCAACGCCGGCTGCGGCCAGGTTCGTCGCCACGTTTTCCTTGGCGGACCAGCTCCCGGGATACTCGTAGTATTTCCCGTCGTCACCTATATATCCAGGCACGACGAGCACCGCCTCATCAAACCAGGAGGCATTGTGGGCCGCGAACTCGTAGCTGACGACCTTGTTCACGTAGGTCGTCACCTCGGCCTCGGTGGACGCGGGGACCCGGCCCACGGCCACGTCAGGATAGAGGTCCATGCCGTCGAGGTTGATGGATGCCAGGGTGGAGCCCGGCGTCCAGCTCCCGGCCTGCATCTCGCAGAATATCCCGTCCCCGTCCCCGTCCCAGTCGTCGAAGACGGTTCCGCCGGAATCATAGAGATCGGCATAGTAGAGGTCGGCCGGGACATACCCGTCTCCCCAGTGCGTGGGGTCGTGGATCATGCAGTAGCGGACCGGGAACCGGTCCACGTCGCCCACCAGCATCACGTACTTGATGTCACAGCCCTGCCTGAAGGCGGCGATGGCCTTCTTGATCCGCTCCTGATCGTCCCGGCCCTGGTCGGCGAAACGCTCCACCAGGTCCTGCCAGCTGTAAATCCTGGTGGGGACGTCCGTATAGTCCTTGTGGGTCTTGAGGGGGGCGAGCTCGTCGAGGAAATCCTCGTGGGCGATGATCAGGAGATCGAAGGGGATGAGAAACTCGTATATGCCGAAGATGTCCGGTATCCCCGCCACCGGGCCTATCTCGATGGGGGACCAGGGCAGGAAGGTGTAATCGTGAAGCGACGGCGCGGCCGGCTCCAGCATCCCGCCCGGAGGGGTGGGAGAGACGAACTCCAGGTCGAGGGCGACGGGTCGGACGTACGGCCGGATGAAATCGAAATTGATGGGCGGGATCAACACAAGATTGTCGACGATGGAATCCGCGACGACGGGGCTGATCACAAGCGTGTCGGCCGAATGGGCGGTCCGCGGGGTAAACCCGCCCGAAAACAACCACAGCCCGATGAGGAAAAACGAAACAAAAATCTGTCTTTTGCGACTCATAATCTTCTCCTTGTGATAAAGCCCAACCCCACAGGTCCTGAGGCAAAACTCCCAGGATTTCCAGTTTTACTCTTCGATTTTCGCACACTGGCCCGTCCCGGGCAAGACCCGAAGACGGAATAGGCGGCTTCGAAGCGGCCACGTCATGTGACCGCACTTAGCGGAACCACAAAGGGGGCTGGATATTCCCCAGCGGGATGACGAAAGGGACGCCATCAGTTTCTCTCTCCTCCAGAGTCCAGACGCAACGCCGCGGGCGGTTCGGGATCAGTGTCCCAATAAGGTCCCGCCGCCAGGGCGTGAGAACGATTGCTTACGGACCTGCTCTCAATGAATTTGAGGGTCCCGGCGTCGATGATGCTCAAAGAGTTGTATGAGACAGAAAAGACCCTCCCGCCTTCCGCCGCGAAAAGGATCTGGGTCACGTCCCCCACCGGGGGCCAGCCGCTGTGCCCGGGCCCAAAGACAAGCATGGTCTTCTGCTCGAATGTCCTGGCGTCCTTTACCAAGATCATGTTGCTGAGGTAACTCTGGATCCAGAGCTCGGTCCCGTCAGGGCTCACGGCCAGGTTCTCGGGATGGAGGCCGACGGTGTCGGGCACCCGGACCACCTGAAGGCTCGCCGCGTCCACTACGGACACCGCATGCTCCGGGCCGGCGGTGATATAGAGCCGCGATCCGTCCGGACTCACTGCAATCTCCGCAGCGGTTCTCCCGAGAGGCGCCCTCGCGACCTCGGCGAATGTGACCGCGTCGAAGACGAGAAGATTGTCATACAGACCTCCTGTAACATAAATCCGGGAGCCGTCTGGGCTGAAGGCGCAGTCGGCAGGGCAGTACTCCCTGCCTCCTCCCCAGTTCCCGTTCTGGTCCACGTAGAAAAGCCGCCTGCGGGTGAGGATGTCCCAGACATCAAAAAAACAGTGATAGTTGGTCGAGTAGCTCGTGACCCCGAGCCTGGAGCCGTCCGGGCTCATGCACATGGCCCCGTAACGGACGGTGTCATAGAGGCTCTTTTCCAGACGTTGGGCCTCGCAGGTCTCCATGTCGAAAACGTCGAGCGCGGCGCCGTACTGGTCGCTTCCGGCGCTGAAGAGGTGGCGGCCGGTGGGATCCAGGGAGATGACGTCGTCCCGCTGCGACCACCATGTCAGGGAGCCGTGGAAACCCCCTGTCGTCCCATCGATGACGTCGATGCCGCCGTCGCGGCCGTTGGCCATGAACACCACATGGTCCGGCCTCGGCGGAAGGAACATGCTTGGATCGATGGCCAGGCTGATCGAGGTTGTGGGGAGAAAGCTCGCGAGATACAAGCCGGGAAAATCCGTCGAAACCGCCTGGATTCCCGGAAAGCGGTGGCGCAGGATCGAAAATGAGGTCGCCCACAGATAGAAGCGAGAGAAGTGATCGTCAGCCGGCGTCACGGCCAGAAAGAGGTCATACACCCCCTGGGGGAGAAAGGCGGTGGAGACCGCCCCGATGGGCGATTCGGTGATCGGGCCCAGGATTGCCTCCCTCCAGGGGACCAATCCCACCTCGCTGAAACGGCGGAATGCACCCGAGGCGTCGAGGATGAGCAAGTCGTCCCGCAAAACCGCCGGGGCGTGGAGCGCGAGATAGACGTCCACCGGCCCGGAAAACCGGGGGAGTGAAACCTGCAAAGCAACACTATCCCCGTTTTCTGCGACGGCCCCCGCCCCGAGCGGTCTGGCGAGGATGGGGTCGACGCCAAGGACCGGAGCGACCACCGCCTCGTACCTGTATACCTCCTGGCCGGATGGTGCAGGCATGGCGACGACGAAGAGATCCGGCAGGACGGTGAAATCGACCCGCAAGCCTGCGGTCTCAGCCAAGGTCCCTGGGGTGGTCAGGGATTCCGAGGGCATCAGCGCGGCCCACACCAAAAACACGGCGGAAACAACGGCAATGTGCTTCATGTCAGTCATCCCCGCGCGCCCGCGGACTGGAGAAAATGCGGCCGTCCTGTGAAGCAGGGACCCGGACGCCGCCGAACTCCTTATTGGTGCAAAGAGACGGCACCAACCGGAATGGTGAAATCCGCCCAATCTATACTGGCCGCCCCGGCGACCTCGTCCTGAACACCCATATAAAATCGGAGCGGAATCCCGAGAAAGTCCGAGGTGAGTCCCCGGTACGTCAAGCGAAATTCAGGCACCTTTTCACACACGGCAGAGGACAACTGAAAATCTTTGTGGAAAGCACCAGCGGGAATGCCGGAACGCCACTCAACAACGTTGGCCTTTGCGTCTTCGATGAGGCTCTTGAACGCACCGGTCTGAAGGTTCTGAATCACCAAGTAGAGAGACAGGGACGTGCTGGCGAAACCGCAATTCGCGATCACGAAGTTTTTCACCTGGAAGCCCAGCTGCAACGCCTCCACAGGATCGCTCAGCAACACCATGGGCCCGAAGTAGAGCCATCGATCGGAGGAGGCGCAGTTCCCTTCGAAATCACAGATCTCGAACTGGACCAGGGACTCACCGTTCTCTTCGATACCGAAGAGATTGTGCTCGGTCATGAACTTCTTCGAATCGGGCTGGAAGAAGAGCCTCAGCTGCTTTCCGTCAGCACTCAAAAAGGCGCTCACCGGGACCTTGGCCTCGTGGGAAACGGATACCGACTCGGCGACCAATTTTTCGAGAAAACGGCCGGTGACATCGTTTCCGTCCACGCGGACCCGGAACCGCGCCCAGTCGATCTTCCACGTCCCATCTGCTGCACGGAGTCCGTCCTCGTCCCGGACGAAAAGGTCGAACCCCTTGTCGTTGAGCACGTTGATCTGAAAGGCCGGATAGTCGCCGGGCGACAGCTCTAGGGCCGGAGGCTGTCCGAGAGATTCGGGAGGCTGGGGGATCTCCGCCATGCAGTTGGCCGCAAGGAGCCAGGGATGGAGTGCGACGCCGTCGCCGGTAACAAAGTCACCTGTCCCTGCCGGGTTTGCCGGATGCTTTGGACCGGTGTCGCTGCCCCACCAGTTTTTCGTGGCATCAGCCCGCTGGTAAGGACCCACAAAAAGGCCGTTATTGCCGTTCCCCGCGAGACAGTTGTTGTTGATCGCCACGGTGATAGTCCCAAGGACGGTTATGGCCGTGCCGTTTCCGGTGAGCGTGTTCCCGGTTACGGTGACCTGGCCTTGGTCGTCGTCATTGACTAGAATTCCCTCTGCATAGCCTCGAATGATGTTCTCTGTAATGGTTACTGTGGGCGAACTTGCACCCGCAAGCCCTACGAGGATCCCCTCTCCAAAGGTCCGGGAGTCGTCCCGACCCTCCAGAGGTTCCGTGTGATGGCGGCGTATCCTTCCCTCACGGAGATTGCGGCCTCGTACCCTTGCCGGGCGCCTGTGAGGAAGCAATTCCCCTCGACCGTGGTCTCCCCTGAGTCCCCGACGATCCGGAGAAAACTGAAACCGAGGAAGTCGTTTCCGACGATCACGGTCTGGGCGGCGGTCAAAACGATACTGGAATCCTGAAAGGTATTGTGCTGGTCGATAGTCAGGGCGCCCGGGGAAAGAACGTTGACCGCAGCCCTGTTGAAGATGTTGCCCGAGCAGACATTCTCCTCGGCGGAAGAGAAGGTGACGGAAATGTCCTCCACCACAACCCCCGTGAGGCGGATGGGGCCGCCGGGATGTTCGTACTGGCCCTCGGCGTTTCCGGCGCTTTCGATACCGGCGGAATAGATCCCCTCGGCCTTCCGCACCGTCGTACCCGGGGCGACGTTCAGCGCCGCCCCCGCGTGGACGTAGACCGCCCCGGTGAGGATGTGGGTGCCGGAGGCGAGGGAAAGGCTCCGGTACAGCCTGCCCTCCACGCCGCCGGTTGTGACCTCGGCCGGCCCCGCGTTTCTGAGCTCCGAGCCGTCCGCAGCCCGGTAGGATACCAGGTAGGAGTACGTCTCTCCGGAGGTGAGGCCCTCGTCACGGAACCACGGATCCTCGCCCCACGGGACAGTGCCGATGACCTCACCGTCCCGCATGACCCAGTACTCATGACAACTGCCGACGCTCCACTTGAGATCCGCCACGGTGTTTCCCACAAAGACAGCCGGATAGGACAAGTAGCCCAGCGCGGGCTGAGGAAACACCGCCGCCACGCAACACAGGGGCAACAGGACTTGCACCAACAGCCGAAGACACCGCAGCGGCCCAACGCCGCGTCTCGTCCGTCTCTGCCGGGTTTTCACACACCGCCTCGGCTCCATTCTCACGCCCCTTTCGGACCGCCCCGCCCGCGCGCCTCCCGGTTGTCTTCGACCAACGAATACGCACCTGCACTCAGGCAGGCTAGGGCTGAACCTCTTCCCAAAACGAATTCTAGCACGGAAATCGACCCCTCGGAAACATCTCTTCTTTACCGGAACCTGGAATTTTGCATCACGTTCTTGTTGTGATAGAATATCGCCTGCGACGACCTGTGCGGATGTCTTCGCCTCCGGTAAGCGACACCGGTGCGTCGGCATTCCGTGCATCAGACGCGACTGTCTGCCGCCCCTCAGCCGCCGGGGCATATGGTCCGGCGAGAAAATACACCTTGCCGGACGGCGTCGCCCGGCAGGCATCCAGCGCCCCAGGAAACCTGCAAGACAAGAGACGGAACCGTGCGAATATGCCCGACCACGTATGGAGCGTGCCCATGAGCCGCAAGGGAGCGGTGATCTGTCCAAATTGCAGAAAACTGGTGAACGCCGACGAGCCCCGGTGCCCTTACTGCGGCATTTCCCGTCCCGGATCCGGCCTGAGCCGGGGCCTCTGGACACTGGGAGGCCTTTCGCCTGAGGCAGCGATCACGTCTGTCATCGCCATCAACGCGGCGATGTATGTGATTTCCCTGGTTCTGTTCCCCAAGGGGATCGGGGTATCTCCCAATCCCTTCGCCATGCTGGCGCCGTCCCGGGGCAGCGTGATCCTCCTCGGGGCCACGGGCACCATCCCCATCGACGAGATGCACCGGTGGTGGACCCTGCTCTCAGCAAACTACCTCCACGGCGGAGTCCTCCATATTCTGTTCAACATGATCGCCCTGCGCCAACTGGGACCGATGGCCATGGAGGAGTACGGGCTCCACCGCACGGCGGCGCTCTATACCCTGGGCGGAGTGGGCGGATACTGCGTCTCATATCTGGCTGGGATCCAGTTCACCATCGGGGCCTCCGCAGCGGTCTGCAGCCTCATCGGAGCCATGCTGTACTATGGCAAAAATCGCGGCGGGACATACGGCCAATTCGTATTTCAAAGGGTTTGGGGATGGGTGATGGGGATATTCCTCTTCGGCCTCCTCTTCCCCGGCATCAACAACTGGGCCCACGGAGGCGGCATGGCTGCGGGATTCCTGCTAGGGATGCTCCTCGGTTACCGCGAACGGATGCCGGAGAACAGCATGCACAAACTCCTGGCTGCGGTCTGTATGGGTTCCACTGTCATGGTGCTCCTGTGGGCCGTGGGGACCAGCCTTCTCCTCCGCATGAGCGGCTAGACCGGGCAGGCACCGCCGCGGGTGCCGTGCACCTGCCCGGAGGGCTTTATGACAGACGGGACGACCCCCTTGATCAACCGGCGTGACGGCCGCAATACTCCACCACGGAGGATCAGATGAAATTTGATAGTTTCGAGCAGGCCCTCGCAGCCTGTGTCAGCGCCGAAGACGGGAGCGGCCTCCAGGAAGAAGCCATGCTGTATTGCCTGGAACATGCCCCGGACGATCTCAAAAAAATCCTTTACGAGAGGCTTGTTGCTTCACAGAGCAGGAGCAGCCAGTGCAATTGCGGACACGACCACCCAGGCTGCAAACACGATTGATCGTGGCCGGCAGAGGAAGGAGAGGCGCCGCCTCTCTTGCAGGAGTGCACCGCACATTTTCCCCCGAAGCGGCCCGTGAGCGGCAACACCGGGACATTCACGAAAGACCGGAGACCGCGGCGATAGGAAAGGGCTCGGATTCATTCCTCAAGACCGACCAAGAGAGCCGACACGTACCGCCCGTCTACGGCCTCCTCCGGGTTCACCCCTTCCCATTCCTGCTGGATATCGCCCAGGCATTCCGCGACCATCCGGCCCACGGTCCCGGCCGCAAGGCCCGCCGCCGCGGATGAGGGCGCAAGCGCCTCCACACAGGCCTCGACCGTAGACGGCGGCACGGGGCAACCCTCCAGCCCGCGAGACCCTGAAAACCATGCCCGGCGAAGCCGAGAGAGACTGGTCTCGGGCACCGGACGCACCACGGGTTCTCCGATGATAGTCGCATTCGCGAGGGCGGTGAGAAGCGCCCGGCCCCAAGTGAGCTCGCGGGGGTGTCCCAGGTTGGTCCGATCCCACGGCAGGACTCTGGACCACTCGCTCCAGTGCGGCTTCACGTGGGCCATGAGTCCTGCCCACGCCTCGACACGGTCCAGGGTTTCCCGGGCACTGGCCAGTTGGACCGAACTCTCGAAGAAACTGCGGGTCCCCTCGCCGGAACCCTTCCTGCCGGAGCGATCATCAAGCAGGCCGAGAAGGACCCCCTGCCAGGAATCGGGGAGCCCGAAGAGATCCCTGGGGACCAGCCCTCGATGCACAAGGGTCCGGGCTCGCGTTGCCAGGGGTCTCACCTGAGCAACGGCCAGACGGACGAGGTCTTCCACCACCGCGGACCGGAGTATCTCTCCGGGCCCTGTGCCTGAGCGCACGGCAGCCGTCTCCAGCCCCAGATTGAGAAGACCCGCCACGCGCAGCAAAGCGCCTTTCAGGGCGCCGACGTCATCGAAATCCACCGCTTCCACCATCAGCACCTTGTTGGCGGCCTGAACCCACTCCATCAACACCCGCTCAATGTCCGCAGTGCCCGCGAGTTCGGAGACGGCGGCACGCAAGAGGGGATGATCCCCCATGTAGAGTGTGGGGACGAAAGCGGACAGATCGTTCCCACCGCCATGCTCATCCTCGGCCTGAAATCCGTGCGTCGTTCGGATCCTGTTTTCCGGCAGGGGGGCGTAAATATCCAGAGATTCATAATACTCCGGAATCCCCGAATCCCCCAGACGAGAGCGTCTCAATCTGTAAGCCTGCTCCTGTACCTCCGGACCAGACTCCCAGAGTACCGTCTCCATGACATCGCGATAGAGACCGGCATCCACCCCGAAAAGTTCTGTGAGAAAACGACCCCACAAGGAGGCGAGTCCGTCCTGCATGAAATCGAGATAGTAGACGTCGTCCAGGGTGAAAGAAGGCAGACGGTCCCTGGCCTCTTGGATATCCATTTCGTCCGGGCGCTTGCACACCCGGACGAAGGGCCGCAGCACGGCCGGGATGATGCTCTCGTCCCTTCCGGCAATCCAGCGCAGCCAAGCCCTCAACACATCATCCCCCGCCTCGATGAGGATGACCGCCCAGGCCGCGACCTTCTCCGGCAGGAGATCGTCCTTGTGCCACCAGTCCAGATCAAAGAAAAACTGGAGCTGCTCCGGGCTGGCCAGCCGGATCAGATCCAGCGCATCGCCCGGCCCCGTCGCCTTGACCGTCCAGAAAAGTTCCTCTACCGGAAGACCCTGGACCAGGACGCGGGCGTGCCGTGACATGAGCACCACCTCATAGCGGCGGTCCCAAGGGGTCATCAGAACGAGGGAGGCCTGACGATCCAGGGTGAGTTCATTCAAGGCGGTTTCGGCCATGGAAGCCGGAAGCCCGAGAAGAGTTTCAGGGTCCAGTCCAATCAAGTCCTTGCTCCTTCCACCCGATAACGCTAGTGTACAAAAAGGATCCGACGCACCAGTACATCTGAGAGTACTCGCCGCACCCAGGAAGAACAAGCGAGACCCCGCACCCATGGACGAGACGAACAAGACCGGTCCGAAAGAACGACTTCAGATCCTCATTGCCGAGGATGAAAAAAACATCGGAGATCTTCTGGTGGAACTCCTGGTTCAGGCGGACCGGGAGATAACCATAGTCCACAACGGACTGGAGGCCGTGCGTCTCCTCAAGCAGAGGCCCTTCGATCTGCTCATAACGGACCTCATGATGCCCGAACTCGACGGAATGGAGGTGCTGCAACAGGCGAAGAAGCTGCACCCGCAGATCCTGGTCATCATCATTACAGGCTACGCCTCTCTGGAAACCGCGATCCAGGCTGTCAAGGAAGGCGCCTACGACTATCTCAGGAAACCGTTCCGGCTCGATGAACTCAAGATCAGCGTGGACAACGCCTGCGAGAAGATTCACCTCATCCGGGAAAACCGAAGACTGCTGGAACACCTGCGGAAGATCCACCAAGACATGGATTCGGCCCATGGAAGCGAGACAGGCGAGGAGGATTCCGAGCCGCCCCCCGTAACCAATTTTTTTGCCAGAGAATGGCTCCCTCCGGGCTACTACCAGACCGCTGCCATCACCGCCAGCGCTGCCCTGACCGAACTCGAACGTCTCGCCGCCCTCCTGCAGCAGGGCCTGATCACCAGCGAGGAATTCCAGGTCCTGAAACAAAAGATGCTGGGCAGGCTCGGATAAGGACCGCCCGGCTGAATGGTCATGAACAGGAGTTGCGCCGCGGCCGCTGAAATGAGCCCAGACCAAATCCTCCGGCGGGACGAGCCCCTCCAGATCCTCATCGTCGACGACGAACCCTCGATCCGCCACATGCTGGCCACATGTCTTGAGGATCTCGATACCTGTGAGTCCCACCAGGCCACCAACGCCTTCGAAGGGCTGGCGCTCCTCCAGAAGGTCGGACGGATCGACGGGGTCCTCGCCGATATCAATATGCCCGGAATGGACGGTATCGAATTCGTAAGCCGCGTCAAAAAATACGATCGGACCATCGTGGCCGTCATGATCACCGGCTACCCGTCCATGGAGATAATAATCAAGGCGATGCGGGTGGGGGCCTCCGATTTTCTCGCCAAACCCTTCCGGCTGGATCAGGTGCGGCTCGCCATACAGCGCCTGGCACGGGAGCGGAGCATACTGATCGAAAATCAACTTCTCACCGAAGAGGTCAAGGCGAAAAAGGCCTTGGAGGCCATGAACGACCGCCTGGAAAAAAAGATCAGGGAACAGGCGATCCTCTTTACCATCAGCGACAGCCTCAGCAAGATCAGAAGCACCCGCGAGCTGTATCAGAAGATCGTGAGTCTGGCCTGCTCGCTGACGGATGCTCAGCAGGCCTGCTTCTGGGTCGTGAACCAGGAACGCAAACGCCTCGTGCTCATGGGCGCGACCGGTCCCTACGACCCCAGCTGGGAGGAGATACACATGGAGATGTCTTCCCTGCCCTGCGTCCGCGTCGCCCGGGAGGCGCTTCCCATCCTCGTCACCGCGAGCAGCCAGGGCATCGAGGTCTTCAGTCATGCGGACAGAGCAGTGCCAGCCAGGAACGAACAGATACTCGTCCCCTTCACGATCCGCAAGGAAGTGTTCGGGGTTCTCGCAGTCAGCTCGCCGCGAGAAGGAAGGCATCTGGGGGAAGAGGCCCTCTTTCTGCTTCATCTCCTTGCCGAGAGGGCGAATCTCACGGTGGAGAATCTCCTCCTGTACGAAAGCGTCGCCCTGAACCTGCATTCGACCCTCAGGGCCCTTGTCCAGAGCCTGGAAGCCAAGGATCCCTACACCAAAGAGCATTCCCAGAGGGTCACGTGCCTCGCTGTCGAAATCGCAGCCACCATGGGCTGCAGCCCGGAAGAGATCGACTCGCTGCGCTTCGCAGGCCATTTGCACGACATCGGCAAGATAGGGATCCGCGACCAAATCTTGATGAAACCAGGGGGCCTGACCCATGAAGAATATGATACAATCAAGACACACCCGATCATCGGGGCCGAAATCGTGAGTCACCTGGGCCTGCTGCCCTTGGAAAAGGCGATCATCCGGCATCATCATGAACGCTGGGATGGGAAGGGGTATCCTGACGGCCTCGCCGGGACCGATATACCCCTCCTCTCCCGCATTCTCGCAGTGGCGGATTCTTTCGACGCGATCACATCCGTCCGGCCGTACCGTGCCCCTGTCAGCGAAGAGGAGGCTGTAAAGGAAATCGAGACACAGGCGGACACCCAGTTTGATCCCGCCGTTGTACGGGCATTTCTGGAGCACATGCAGAAAAAGGAAAAATCCCGCGAATATCCGCGCCGCGACGACCAATAGCCCCTTTGGGAAGATACCATGCCGACACTCGAACTCCCTGAAGAATTCATCCTGGATATCTTTCAGGCGAGCCTCATAGGCCGCCTGACAAGAGGAATCGTCCACAATATCAACGGGCCCATTCAGATACTCTCCATGCAGCTCGAACTCCTCAAGAGAGAGATCGAAAAAGAAAGGACGGCCCGGCAAGACCCCTGTGGCGTGCTGGCACAAGCCGGTTCGCACGCTGCAACGGATGCGACGCAGGGGCAGACAGGGAAACAGCTCGATCGGGTATGTCAGATGCAGGAAGTGCTGGGGCGTATTGAGGAAATGGTCAGCATCATCGGCAGGAGGAGTGATGAGGGCGGTGACGGCCCCAGACACCTCCTGATAAGCCAGATCCTGGAGGGAGAGCTCGAATTTCTCAAGGGAGACCTCTTTTACAAGCACCAGATCGAGACGAGACTTGAACTGCCGCCGAATCCTCCCCTTGTCGTCGCCTATGAGGGACTCCTGAAGGACCTGATAGCAGCGGTCCTGAGCGCATGCATCGAACAGATGCGCAACGCCGGAAAGCGGATCCTCGGGGTAGGCTTGCTGCATCACGGGGACGCCGGTTGTTGGGGCATCCACTTCAGCCAGACAGGGAACCCATTCAATGCCGGGAAAACCGCGGTTCCGGAAATGCATCCGCCGGAAGAAGGCCCGATATCCGGGGCGGCCGACCCCGTGTTCCTCGCCCTAGCTTTGCACGTGGCCCGGGTGAGGGCGGCACAGCTTGGGGGCACGTTCACCGTGGAACCCCACCGGATCTCCTACCTGTTCCAGGGACAGCCATAGACAGCGCAGGGTGCGCCCCGATTGGACACGTCCCCCTGAACTGTGAGAGTGCGGAGAGTGCGCAAAACAGGCGGCCGGGCCGCGGGTCGATATGGCAGGCCCCTGTTCACCCCATGGGTTCAAGCCGGACCGCGCACACCTTGTATTCCGGGGTCATTGTGCTGGGGTCCATACCAGGGCTGGTCAGGATATTGGTTAAGGTTTCGGGAAAATGGAAGGTCATGAAGACCGTGCCGCGCTGACTTCGTGCGGTAATCCTCGCCCGGGCGATCACCTCGCCCCGCCGTGATTCGACCCGTATGGTGGCCCCGTCGGCAATGCCGAGAAAAACGGCGTCGTCGGGATGTATCTCCGCCCGCTCGCACTCGGCGATGAGATCGAATCCCGCGCAACGCCGGGTCATGGAACCGTTATTGTAATGCTGAAGTCTCCTGCCCGTGATCAGGGAAAAAGGATATTCGGAGTCGGCCTCTTCCTCGGGCGCCACGTACTCCACCGGCACGAAGCTGCCCCTGCCGCGGGGAAAGCCTTCGGTGTGAAGGAGGGGTGTTCCGGGATGGCCCGGAGTAGGGCAAGGCCACACCTGTCCGTCTCCCCCGAGCCGGCTGTAAGTGATTCCGGCATAGGCCGGAGCGACTCTTGATATCTCGGTCATGATCTGTTCCGGGTGCGAATACGTCATGGGATAGCCGAGGGCCTGGGCAAGGCGGCAGACGATTTCCCAGTCTGCAACGGCCTGCCCGGGGGGCGGCACCGCCTTGCGGACCCGCCGCACCCTGCGCTCCCCACTGGTGAATGTGCCGTCCTTCTCGTAGAAACAGGCTGCGGGCAGGACGACGTGGGCGAACCTAGCGGTCTCGGTGAGAAAAAGGTCCTGCACCACCATGAACTCAAGGGCGCTCAGGGCCTCATGGACATGCCCAGCATTTGCCTGTGTATGCGCTGGATCATACCCCACCACGTAGAGCCCTTTCAAGGTGCCCGCGAGGGCGGCGTCGTACATCTGGGGCTCGAGCAATCCATCAGTCGCCGGAAGGGACTGCACGCCCCATTCCCTGGCGAAGCGCTCCAACACTTCAGAATCGTCGGCGTTCTGGTAGCCTGGATAGGTGTACGGCAGGGTCCCCATGTCGCATGCGCCCTGAACGTTGTTCTGTCCCCGGAGCGGATTGATGCCGTTGTGGGGCTTCCCCACATGCCCAGTGGCCAGCACGAGATTGGCAAGGGCCATGACCCCGGCCGTGCCGCTCTTGTGCTCCGCCACTCCCAGCCCGTAAAGGATCAGAGCATTTTTCGCCCTGGCGTACACCCTTGCCGCCTCACGGATCATTTCCGCAGGAACTCCGGTGACCTCGACTACCTGTTCCGGCGCGTACCCGACGACATGCTCCCGGATCGCAGCAAAATTTTCGGTGCGGGCATCCAGGAATGCCCTGTCCTCAAGTCCCTCCTCAAGCACGACATGGAGCATGGCGTTCAGGAGAGGGATATTGCTCCCCGGTCTCGCGCACAGCCACAGGCCCCCGGTCTGTTCCTCGGCCATGGCCGCAACTTCCGTGCGCCTGGGATCGATCACGATCAGACGCGTTCCCCCGGCGGCAGCTGCCCGCACCTTGAGTCCGACTATGGGGTGCGCCTCCGTCGTGTTCGAGCCGCAGACCAGGAGAACATCGGTCCCCAGGATCTGCTCGAACGGAGTGGTGGCGGCCCCGCTCCCCAGTGTGGCCAGCAGACCGCTGACCGAGGGGGCGTGTCAGACCCGGGCACAGTTATCCACATTGTTCGTGCCCAGAACCCCCCTTGCCAGTTTTTGGATGAGATAATTCTCCTCGTTGGTACACCGGGCGGAAGAGAGCACTCCGACGCTGTCCGTGCCGCATTTCTCACTGATGGCAGCCAGTCGGGCGGCCGCCATCCCGAGGGCCTCATCCCACTCCACCTCCCGGAAGGGCTCCTCACGGCTCTCCCGGATCATGGGCCGCGTGAGCCTGTCCGGATGGGTACGGAACGTATGGCCGAAACGCCCCTTGACGCAGAGTTCGCCCCAGTTCGGAGCCCTGTTCATGTCGGACCGCACCTCCAGAAGACTGCCATACTTGACGACCAGGGTGAGGTTGCAGCCTGTGCCGCAATAGGTGCATACACTCTTCACCTCTTCCACCTGCTCGGGCAGGAGAGGCACCACCATCCCCTGCTTGGTCAGGGCGCCGGTAGGGCATGCGTCCACGCAGGCCCCACATGAGACACACCGTTCATTGAGACGGATGGAGACCGAGGGGACCGTCTGGGTCGCTGGATCATCCTGGATATCCAACTCCAGTGCCCCGTATTTGCAGCTGCGTTCGCAGCGGCAGCACGCGACGCACTTGTTGGGGTCCACAACGATGAAGGGGTGGTTTTCGTCAGCAGGATACCTGCGGCGGGCCGGAGACTTGTTGGCATCCACCTTGTACGCCACGCAAAGCTCCCGGTACGAACACTTGGACAACCCAAGGCAGCCGCACTGCAGGCAGCGTTGCGCCTCCCGCCGGGCCATTTCCTTGCTGAGGCCCAACTCCACCTGATCGAAATCGTGTACCCGTCGCTCCGGCGGCCTCTTCGGCATGGACTCCCGCAGGCGGAGGGAGTGTCCGTCGAAATTATGCATGTCCACGTCTTCAAACCGCTTGCCCCTGGAAAAGTTGAAACGGGGCTCACCTGTGCCCACCCTCTCGCCCGCAAGAAACTCGTGTATGGCCTCGGCGGCCCTGCGCCCGCCTGCCACGGCCTGGATCACGGTACGCGCCCCCGTGACCACGTCGCCTCCGGCGAAAACGCCGGTCACGCTGGTCTTCATAGTGGTGGGATTGGCCTTTATGGTCCCCTTGGGGGTAATCCGTATGGCGGCCTCGACCTCGCCGTAGTCCCGAAAAGACGGATCGCCCTCCTGACCCAAGGCGGAAATGACCGTGTCCCCTTCCCAAAAGAGCCTTGAACCGGGCATGGGGATGGGCCGGCGTATGCCTTTTTCGTCCGGCTCGCCAAGAATGGTCCTTGCCATCTCCACACTGACGGCGCCCTTTTTCCCGGAAATCCGCAAAGGCATGGCCATGAGAAAAAACTGGACTCCCTCGCGTTCGGCCTCTTCGATCTCCCGGTGGGACGCCGGAAGCTCGATACGGGAACGGGGATAGATCACCGTGACGTCGTCGGCCCCCAGACGGCGCACACACCTGGCCGTGTCAACCGCGATGTCTCCCCCACCGATGATGAGCACCTTGCTCCTGATCGAAGGAGCATTCCCCCCGTTGACCTGACGCAGAAACGTCAACCCTTCGATGGCCAGGCCGCTGCCTTCGATGTCCAGGGCCTTCTGCCGCGAGAGCCCGACGCCGATAAAGACGGCCTCGAACCCCTGCTCTCTCAGACCCTGAAGCGTGAAATCCCTGCCCCAACGCTTTCCAGTCCTGACACGCACGCCCATGTTGACGATGCCCTGAATCTCCCGGTCGAGAAGCCCCTTGGGGAGTTTGTACGACGGGATCCAATGGCGGAGAGCACCGCCCAATTTCTCTTCTGCCTCGAAAACAGTCACCTCATGGCCGAATTTCCTGAGGTAGTAGGCCGCCGAGAGCCCGGCAGGTCCTCCACCAATGACCGCGGCCTTGTGCCCCGTAGGCAGACCGACCGGGGCATCCCTGAAACCATGCTCCAGAGCGTACTCCGCCACAAAACGCTTGAGGTCATTGATGCCGATGGGTTCGTCAAGCAGGACGCGGCGGCACCTGGTCTCGCAGAAACGAGGGCACAGCCTCCCAACCGCCACAGGCAATGGATTCTTTTCCTTGATGACCCTGAGCGCCGCCTCGTATTCGCCTCTGGCTATGAGATTCACATAGCCCTGGACGTTGATCCCACCGGGGCATGTCAGATTGCACGGTGCGCGGCAGTCGCCGTAATGGGTGGCCGCCAGAGCCTGCAAACGTGACTGCCTGTAGTCCTCCAAGGCTTTTGAACGGGTGGTGACGTTCCATCCATCCTCCGCAAGAGTCCTGCACGCACGGATCCTGCCTTTCCCCTCCACCTCCACGAGACACATCAGGCACGGCCTTTTTGATTCGCCCGGGCCTGAAAATGCACAAAGGGTGGGGATCACGATCCCCGCGGCCTTCGCAGCATCAAGGATGGTCGCTCCCTGCTCGGCCAGCACGGTGACCCCGTCGATTACCAGCCTGCATTTCCCTGTCATTGCGTCCTGCATCTCCACACCCTGTCCTGCCTCCGCTGCGGGAGCACGTGCGCCGATGCCCGCCGCCGCGGGCAACCAGGCCTTCACGGGGTCCCCCATGGGACCCCCTGCCTAGAGTTCCAGCCAGGACTCCGAGAAAATAGTCTTCCCCATGAGGACTCGGGTAGTCTTGAAATATTCAAGTTCCTTCGGAGAGAGGCCCTTCGGATCCGGATCGTTGTCCTCCATAATCGCGTGCACCAGCTTGACAAGTTCCGGCCGCTGCCCATGGGCGAGCGCCACAAGCTCCTGATCGTACGTGTCCACGATGGCCGACCAGATGCCGTATTTCATGAGCATGGCAAGATACGCCCGGTTCAGATAGGGGCGCTTCTCCGCGGACACACCGTTGGACACGTTGGAAAGGCCCACTGTGGACCTTGCCTCTGGGGCGATCTCGGGCAGCATGCTCATGAATTCGATACCGCTCATCACCTGATCCGACCCCAGGGTGATGGGAGTGGCGATGGGATCGACGAGGATCCGGTCGTTGGGTATGCCGTCCTGGTTCATAGCCAGTGTGAGATCCACCGTCATGGCGGCCCGTTCGTTGGAATCTCTGGGCATGCCGTCTACGCCCCACAAGAGCCCGACCACGTGGCAACCGGTCTCGGCAGCCACGGGAATGAGCTTCTTCATCCGCTCCGGCTGGAGGGAAATGGAATTCATGATGTGCCGCCGGGGATGCCGGGCCGCCCTGATCCCGGCGATCAGGGCATTGGCGTTGGTGGTGTCGAGAGAGAGCGGGCAATCAGTCACCCCCTCGACCACGCCCACGATCCACGGCAGGAGCTCCGTGCCGTCCTTTCTCGCCGGACCGATATTGAGATCCAGAAAATCGGCGCCGTCGGCCACCTCCTCGTTGGCCATGAGTTCGATCGGGCCTGGATCCCGGGCCTTCATGGCGGAACCCGTCCGCGTTCCCATGATGTTGATGCTCTCTGCTATGCAATGGACATACATCTCTTTGACCCCTGTCTCTGATGTGTAATCCAGTGGAGGATGCTCCATCGGCCACGAGGCGTCATGCCGGGTTCCAGTCCCTGAGGAATGAAGGCAGGTGACTGGCCTCCCGCGGGCCGATCTGGATCCTCCAGTCCGGCAGTTCCTCTTCGAGTTCCCCCTTCATGGAGGCCAGATACCCTGGAATGATCAGATTCCTGTGTTTGACCCGGTCCTGGACCCCAGACTTCTTCACAAAGGCGCCGATGAGATCGGCGCTGAACTTGCCTGCAGCCCACGCCGTGAGGACCGAGAGCCCCTCGGTGTCCTTGATGAGGAGCCAGGAGGGTACCTTGCTCCCCTCGACCTCCCCGGACACAATGAAATAGGTGAGAGAAAAGTTGCAGGTGATGAGGACCGGAGAATTCTCACCCGGGCCGTTGATCGGATAGACGTCCTCCTGCACCACCATGGGCCGCTGGGGATCCGTGAAGATATTGAGCCTCTCCAGCAAGAGCGGAAACAGGGTGTCGCCCTGGAGGTCGGACAGAACCACTATGCCCGCGTACTTGGCGATGAGCGCCGAGGCCGCCATTGCCTCCAGCAGCGGATCTGGGGATATCTCGCACGGAAACGCCATGGTGGGATAACCAAAAGGCCTGTACTTGTGCTTCACTGCAGCCCGCCGCACCGCCACCTGATCCTCGAAGGCCGCCCGCAGTGTCCGGGAACCAGGATCGAGGACCAGGTCCTTGAGCCCGCCCGCCGCGAGTCTTTCCGCAAGCTCCGCCGCCTCGCCTAGGGTCCGGCCCCGCACGGCGAGGGGGTTTCCGGTCTCCCTGGCCACATCCGCCATGGCCTCGGCGTTGGCGCTGGTGGCGCAATAGAGCAGCGGCCTATGCGCACCGCAGAGTTTTGTCCCGGCTGCCAGGGCCTTTGCTTCGTCACTCATCAGGATGAGGGCCGCCTCGGGGCAGGTCTCCAGAACTCTGGCAACGAGACCGGTGAAAGCGGCTTCACCGCCTCCGGCATCCTTCACTGCGATCATATCGGCTCGCAGTTCCATCCCCACCCGCTCGTAACGGAGATCCCTGAATCGATTGAGGCGACCGGCGATATCCTCCTCCGACATGTCCGTCTTCAGGAGCACGGCGATGCCCGTGGGGTGTTCGAACCGCTTCTCGTGGCGGTAGAGACAAGTCTCTCCACCGATGGTGCAAGTATGATCGCCGCTGCCGAGGGTAACGGTCCGGATGGGTGGGGCGGAGGCCTCACCGACCTGCTGCTTCACCTCGTCCGAGACATACGGACAGGCGCCGATGTCCGCCTGCCCGGCAGCCACCTTCATGGCGAAGGCCAGGCATGTGGGTACATCGCATTCCCCGCAATTCTTCTTGGGGAGCATCTTCAGGATCTGAATCCCTGTAAGCGCCATGGGTTTTCCCTCTCCTTACTCGTGATTTCTTCGTCCGCGCGGTCCGTGACGGCAAAACGGCTCCGTTGCGGTGCATCCATTGCCGGCCGCTACACCGCGATCTCCATGGTGAGCGCTGGATGCCCCTTTTCCTGGAGGAAGGCGAGCACCTTGTCCTCGGTGGTACCGACTTCCTCGTCGGCAATCAGATCCAGAAATCCCGGCAGATTTTCCTCCTCCGCCCTAACCGCCAGACGCTCCCGGAGTTCGTCTTTCAGCATCTTCGGCATCCATACCACCCGCTTCAGCCCGCCTTCCGCCTTCATGAACTTTCTGCTGCAGATGTAATGTTTGGAGACCCCAAGGAAACCTGGGGTGACGGCTCCTCCTCCCACCATTCCGGCCAGCGTAGTGAACTTCATTCCGCTGGGCGTCATCCCCATATAATCACGGTTCACCAGCATGATGCCGTTGCACATGGGAAGCATGGTGGCGATGCATTCGAAACAGCCGCAGGCGGTCATCGGATCCACCATGAGGCTGTAAGCGCTGACCTGCTCCACCTTGCCCCGCGAGGCCTGCCGCACGAAGGCGTTGACGCCGGCCCACTGACCCAGGGTCGGATCGATGCACTCGCCCTTCACGATGGGCTGATTGGGGCCGGTCGGATTGATCTCGAAAGAGGCCTTCCCGTCCAGCCAGTTGTATGCCCCGCACATCCCGACCCGTTCGGGGGTAATGACACAGACATGGCTCGGGGCGAAGGACTGGCAGAGTGTGCAAGAGTAAAATACGTCTTCGGTGTCGTCCGTCATGGAGCCGAGCCGTTCGTCCCGGCCGACGTACACCTGCTTCGCCAGTTCCAGCACTTCCTTGACCTTGTCTTCCTGGGTGAAGATCTTGACCTGGACCTTGTCCACAATGGCCCCGAACTCCTGATGGAGCTTGCCGTGCAGGATCCTGCCGAGGTGCTCGAATTTGAAACCCTTTTCGATGGCGGCCTTTCCTACCCGGAGCCACATGATGTTGCGCTGTCCGATGTGCATTATACCCTGGGCATAGTTGATGAGGTGATGGAACTGCCTTTCGAGGATGGGTTCGAAGTCGGACTGCATCTGACGCCCGGCCACCTCCGCCAGGATGGCCAGGGGCAGCTTCGCACCGGCCTCCACGTCCGTCATCTCGGGCCCTTCCACCGTCACAAGCCCGTCCTGGACATCCTCCATGGCCTTGGAAACAAGCAATTCCACTCCCAGGGTCCTGCCGCCCCCGCACTCGAGATAGAGGTCGTCCTTTCGGACCCTCTCCCCCTCGAAGGCCGGACCGTAGGCCACGGGAATATCGATCTTGCTCACGGTGACCTTGAGTCCCCTGACCTCGATGGACTTCTGGACGATCTCTTCATGAGGTACCTGACTCACCACGTGCTCATACGTGCAGATCCCGGTGGGAAGAACCTGAGGAATGTCCCAGTCCGAAATAGTGGGGAATCCCCAATTGATGGCCCCTGCGGCATTTGCGTACCATTCGTCCGAAACCGGACCGAAAGCCATGACAAAGGCAAAGGTCCTGTCCTTGTTGTAGACGAGATTTCCCTTGAAATCTCCGGGCTTGATACCGCCGAAGGCGAGGGCCACCCTGCAGGCGAATCCTATGGCGAAGACCACCGAGGTATAGGTGGGCCCGAAGGGAACCAAACGCGTGCCCCAGCCGATCTGGACGACATTCTTCTTCAACTGTTCGGGCATGTTCAGGCCTTCGGTCTGATCGTGCATGAAGATGTAGAGGTTCTTCTCTTGGAGTTCCAGGGCGATCTTGCTCGCAGTCTCCGGGTCGGAGGGAGTCCCCAGTATGGCGGCAAAGCCTGGAGCCGTCCCGTCTACGAACTCCACACCCCTCTTGCGGAATATCACGTCGTCTGCCGCCCCCAGCCACAAACCTCCTTCCGTGGGGTCCTCGGTTTTCGTATAGAAATTCGACTCCTCGATGTACCGGATGGCCTCGTACATCTCCTCGGCGAAAAAGGTGGCCATGCCCGCGTCCAGTGCGGGGGCAAGATAGGGCAGCCACAGGTTGTCCCGGACCGGCGCCGGAAGCAGGCGCCGGCACTCCTGAAATATCTCCCGCATGTCTCCGAGCTGCCTCACCGGGGCCCCCAGCATGCTGTAAATGATCGGCAGGAAATAGGCCGTATTCGGAAAGGCGACCTCGTGCTCCGGTCCATATTTCTTCAGGGCCCGCTCATACCCCTCTTCTGCCATGTCCACAATCTTGTGGGCCCCTCGAATTGCGGCGGAACATATGATCTTCGACATGACGCTCCTCGCTTCGCCTGGTTGACGTGCACTCGAACTCTTCTGGGCTCCGAGCCGGTGACACGGGGAATCCTGGCCTATTCACCACTTTTCTGAAGTGGGAACCGTACCGTTTTCTCGCCATCCGCCTTCACATGAGGCCGCGGATCAGGGCCTCGGTGAGGGCGACCGCTTTCGGATGTCTCATGACCAGGAGTTCACCTCCGGCCAGGAGCAGGGCAGAGGCTGTGACGGCTTCAAGAAGCACGCCCCTGCGCTCCTGATCCCCCATGACCGCATCGCTCGGCAGCCTGCACTCCTTCGCCTTCCAGACCTCTCTCCCGAGTTGACAGATGAAAGGCACCTGCAGCTTGTCGTCCTGCTGGGTCAAGGCTGCAAGCCGTATCCGCTCCATGACGGAGTAGCTGTATTCCAGCCCGTAGCCTACAGCTCCGATGGAGGGGTCCATCAGGATCTGCCCCAGCGGCACCCCCAGATTCTCCAAAAGGATGTTGAGCTGTTTCGCCAGATTCACGTCAATGGGAGTGGCAGCCACGATGGGCAGCTGGAAAGCCATGGCCGTGGCCCCTAGATTCCGGTAGTTCGCGTCGGTGAGAGGCCCGAGACAGACTTTGCGGTTCCCCGTGACGCTCGTCACCTCCCGCAGTGTCTCGGTGTCCTTTTCAGCATTGCCGCAGCCCCAGAGAATCACGGGGCAATCAACCGCCTCGATCACGGATGTGGCGACTTTTGCGGCCTCCCTGGAGGACCGGTTCATTCCGTTGGGATCCGTGCTCACAAGGGAGAGACAGATCGCCCGTGCCCCATACCCGGACACACATTTCTTCGCCCAGGCCACCGGATCGGAAAACACATCGGCATAATACTTTCCAAGGACCTCGGGCCAATCTTCCGGCGGAGTATCAAGGATTTCAAAGGCAATCCTCGGTGGATTGGGCTCCTCCCCCTCGAAGAGGTGGAACGGCAGGGTCTTGCTCCCCCCTACTGTCAATGCCTTTTCGCCGTCGCCAATGGTGACCGTCCTTATGGCCCCCGTAGTGGGCTCGACGAAATTGCCTTCCCCTACGAATCCGGCCCTGGCGGCCAGTGTTGATGTCTCCCGGAGAAACTCGGCGGCGGCGAGTCCGGACGCATCTCCCGAGGCAGCAGGGGCCGCCTCTCGGACCTTTGTCTCCTGGGGAGGCACTGCCTTTGGAGGAGCTTCGGCCCTCCCTGCCACACCCGCCTGCGGCCCTGGGGCAGGCGGAGCCTTCTCCGCAGAAGGGGCCGCCTTCGGCGCAGGAGCCGCCTCACCCCCAGCGGCTTCGGCCCCCAACCGGCTCAGAGCGTCTCTCGCCCGATCGTACTCAGGCACCAGCGCCAGCGCCTGGTTGAAGGCATCCATGGCTGCGCCGGCATCCCCGCGCTGCAAGAGGACATTCCCCCGGGCAACGAAGCGTATGGCCCACTTCTTGTGCCACTCATCAGGCGTGAATTCCACCGGGCAGGCAGGCACCCCCTCCACGGCCTGCTGGGCCGGCGGCGCTGGTCTGGCGGAGGGGAGGGCGGACTTCGCCTTCGCCAGGGCCTCCCTGGCCTTCTCGTCCTCCTGGTCCAGGGCAAGGGCCTCTTCAAAGGCCTTGACCGCACCGGCGACATCGTTCTTGTGAAGGAGCAGATTCCCCTTGGCTACCAGACGCACCACCTGCTTGTGCCTGGCCTCGGCCGTGGAGGCTTCTGCCACTGGGACCGTAACGCGGGGTTCCTCCACCGGCGCTATCTTCTCCGGGGGCTCCACTTCCCCTACCCATCCGGTCCCGGCCAGGCCGGCCTGCAGCCGGAACTCCGCCTCGAGAAAATACCTGAGAGCGTCAAATTGCTCGTCGGTGAGTCCCAAGGCTTTGCGAAGGGCCTGCAGGCCCTGGGTCAAAGACTGCAGGACCGTCTGCTCACGACCTGAAAGATCCGTGTCCGTCCGGGTCGCGGCCTGAATCGACACACCCGGGGCCTTGCCCGGCTCGGACCGTGTCCTGTCCAGCTGGACGGTCAGCCTCTCCACTTCGGCCTCCTTTTGGCTCGCCATGCCCCTTGCCTCCTCCACCCGCTTCTTCAGATCGGAGAGTTCAGCCGCCACCCGGGTTCTCTCCTTCAGCACCAGATCCCTGGAGGCCTGGGCCTCGGCCCTGGCTCGATCCAACTCCAAGCCCATCTCGGCTTCCGTCCGGGACTTCGCTGCCGAAACAGCACGCTCCATGGCATCCGCACTCACCAGCCGCCCTGGAGAGACCTCGACCGGGGGACGTGGGGCGAGTCCCGCCCGTGAGACGATCTCGGGCACGGCCTCCTCCCACTCGATCGCCATGATGTGCACGCCGGCCACACCCTTGATCTCCCTGATCTGGCGGATGATCTCCACGCATATGGCCATACCCTCTTCCCTCTGGTCCCTGGCGTCCTTCATCCGATCGATCACGCCGTCCGTCACCTCGATCCCCGGAACGAAATTCTTCATGTAGCGCGCCATTCCGAGGGACTTGGGAGGGGTGACCCCGGCCAAAATGAAGCATTTCTCATGAAGTCCGAGATCCCGGACCATCTCCATAAACTTCGCAAACTTGTCCACATTGTAGATGATCTGCGTCTGGACAAAATCCGCTCCAGCCGCCACCTTCTTGCCGAGACGTACAGGCCGGTACTCGAAGGGATCGGCAAAAGGATTGGCAGCCGCTCCGAGAAAAAGCCTCGGTTCGTGACTCTTGATCTCCTCCCCACACTGGAAACGCCGGTTGTCTCGCATGCCTCGAACCATACCCAGGAGTTGTATGGAATCCATGTCGAAGACCCCTTTGGCCTGAGGATGATTCCCGAATTTCTGGTGGTCGCCGGTGAGGCACAGCAAATTCCTGATCCCCAGGGCGGATGCCCCCAGGACGTCGGCCTGGATCCCGATCCGGTTTCGATCCCTGCAGGTCATCTGCATTACGGGCTCCACTCCCTCGCTCAGGGCGAGGAGGCCGGCGGTGAGGCTCGACATGCGCACAATGGCAGTCTGGCAGTCGGTGATATTGACTGCGTCCACGTGTCCCTTCAGGATGCGGGCCTTTTCCAGCACGACGTCGTGATTTCCACTCTTCGGAGGGCCCAGTTCACCGGTGACTGCGAACCGGCCGGACGACAGGACCTGTTCCAGATTGCTTCCAGCTTTCACGGCAGCAAATCCTCCCTCACTCTGCGGCGCGGCCCGCCGTGACCGGCAGTCGTCCAGTCGCGCATGGGCATGATCTCCGTCAGACGTTCGGCCTGCCGGAGTTCCGTCAGTCTCTTGTGAATGTGATGCCATACGCAAGGGACATCCGGATGGATCTCGCATTTTCCCGCCACCGAACCCCCGCATGGACCGTTGGAGAGGCTTTTGGCGCACCGTGCCACGGGACAGAGGCCTCCGGTGAGATGGAGTACGCAGGCCCCGCAGCCAGCGCACATCTCGCGCCACTCGCCGCTGCTCAAATTTGCTCCGTAGAACGAAGTGTTGACCGCAGGCAGCACACGGACCCCGGGACACTTGTCGGCGATGAAATTCACCCCCACCCCGCAGGCGGTGGAGAGTACGGCGTCATAGCTCAGGCCGGTCTCCTTGAGCGGCTCAAGGTACTCCGGATCGCATTGCCGCACGTAAGTCTCCTCGTGAATCTCGATGGGCTTTCCGGCGAGCCGGCGGCCCAGACGCAAGGCGGCGGCCAAGATGGCCACCTCCTTGTCCCCCCCGGTGCTGCACACGGCGACACAGCCCCGGCAGCCGAGGATCAGAAGCCGATCCACCCCGGAGATCATCTCAAGGAGTTCCTTCATCGGTTTGCGTTCTGCAATGATCATTAGCCTTCTCCCCGGCCCGCCCTGGAGGACTCCGCCGCCAGAGATCGGTGGCCGCTCTCTCCGCAATGTACCGGAAAAGCCGGATGTCGCGCCCGCACCCCTGCACCGGCCGCCACGTCCGGCCCTACCCGTGGTGCAGGAGACCCATGGCAGATACCCGGGAAGCGATCTTCCGGGCCGCTTCGACTATGGACTCCGTCTCACCGCGCGCGACGAAAATCATCTCGATGCGGCCGGGATCCACGTTCAGCTCCGTCAGGATGTTCCTGACGACGCCCACCCTCCTGGCGGCCCGCTTGCTCCCGGAAAGATTGTGACATTCATCCAGCCGGCAGCCGGCCACCATGACCGCCTCGGCCCCCTGCTCAAAGGCCTCCAGCATCGCTGGTATCTCCAGGCGACCCGTGCACGGGAGCCGCTCCATCTTGAAACCCTCGGGGAGCAGCCCCGCCTCACTCAATGTCTCTTGCGGGACCCCCGCTGCATAATGACAGCAGAAGGCCACGATTTTCGGGGTATCAGTCGGCTTTTTCACCACTGTTCTTCATTCCCTCCTGCTCGAGCGACGGCGCCAAGCTGATTGCCCCGGCCGGACACTCAATCACACAGATCGCACAGGCCCTGCAGAGTTCGGGATCGATATACGCCGCCCCTTCCTCATTCACGTGTGGAGCCGCGAAGGGACACAGCCGCACACACGTCAGGCAGGCCACGCACTTTCGCGGATCCACCTGTGCGAGCAGGCCGAGTCCCGCCAGCCTGGCAGGTGTCGCGAGGCCCCGCTTCGCTGCCTCGTTCCTCAGCGCCATGATCACGTCGCTGCAGCGAATCCCCTGCGGGCAAACCGGAACGCAGCTCTGGCACTGCGAACAGGCCCAGATGGTGTCGGAGCCGAGAAGCTGCTCCTCCATGCCCAGGGCCACCATGTGCAAGATCTTCCTGGGGTCGAAATCCTCCACGACCTTCTCCACAGGGCAGACCCCGCTGCACGATCCGCAGGCGTAACACAGGGTCAGCGCTGCACAGCCTTCGTGGACTGCGATCTCGGCTGCCAAGAGAGGATTCAAAGAGGAAATCTGGATGGTCATCCGCCCCTCCAACTTCAGGCCATGGCCCAGAGCGGGCCTTCGTGCCTGACCACGCCTTTCTTGTGAAGGCCTTCCAGCGCCCTGGATATGCTCTCCTCGGTGGCTCCGATCTCCCGGCACAAGACAGCGATGTCCGCCGGCCCCTGCTGATCGAGACGCAGGTGGATTTCCCGGTTGAGCCTCTCCTGCCGGAAGGCCGGCAGAACCTTGTCGGCAACCCCCGCGGAAATACTTCCGGCCTCGTAGTCCCCGGAGGCGTGCAGCCGCTTGGCGAGGTTGCCGAAGGCGGTCCGCACCTTCACCGCCTCGGCCGCGAGAACGGCGGCACGGAGGCGTCGCGCCAAGACGTCTTTGCCCGCTTCCCCTTGACCGGTTCCCAATGGCCCCAGGGAGCGGATACGCGAGACATATCCTGTAATGATCTCGACGAATCTCGGCCCTTCCGCAGCTGAGGCCCACTCCAGGGCCAGCCGCTCGGGATTCACGCCGCAGTCCCTCAGGGCCTCCCTGCATGTCTCCGCCATGATCATCGCCTCGTAATTACCAGACTGGTAATGGCACTCATTGAGGTGTCACCCGCCGGTAAAGACCCCGTCGACCCCGCAGCGGAAGGCCTCCAGCACGAAACGGCTGTCTATGCGCCCGGTGCACATCACCCGGATCACCCTGACGTTGGGGGGGTACTGATATCTGGACACCCCTGCGGAGTCAGCTGCGGCATAGCAGCACCAGTGACAAAAAAAGCCCAATATGCGAGGATTGAAGCCCTGTTCGGTCATCGGCAACTCCTTCCCAAATCCCCGTCAATCATTGTGGCTCGGGTCCCGGTCTTCGGGTCCCCCGCCGGCTGCGAAAGCGTGGATCTGGGCCATGATCGCCTCGTCAGTGAACCCCCCCATGCGTATGGCGAGGGTGGGGCAGTGCGAGGCACAGATGCCGCATCCCTTGCAGGAAGCGGTGATGGTCTGGGCCTTCTTTCTCTTGTCCGCCTTGACGAGCTGAATGGCCCGGAAGGGACATAGGGTTTCACAGATCCCACACCCGATACAGATGGACTGATCCACCCGGGACACGATGGGGGCCACCGGCACCCGGCCCCTGGCCAGGGGGATCGACGCCTTGGCGGCGGCACCCTTCGCCTGGGCGATGGTCTCTTCCAGGCTCTTTGGCCCATGGGCGAGACCGCAGACAGAGACACCATCCACTGCCGTTTCCAGAGGCTTGAGCTTGGCGTGGGCCTCCAGGAAAAATCCGTCGGCAGTGAGTGGTGTCTTAAAGATCTTGGCCAAGGCCTGATTGTCCCCGGGGGCCACGCCGACGGAAAGGACCACCAGGCCCGCCGGGATCTCGATGTCCTCTCCGAGCAGGCGGTCGAAGGCTCGGACCTTGAGTCCCCTTTTCTGCTGGATGACCTCGGGACGCCGCCCGGGTTCATAGCGCAGGAAGACGACCCCCTTCTTCCTGGCCTCTCTGTAGAGATCCTCAGCGAAACCCGATGTGCGCATGTCCCGGTAGAACACAAAAATCCTGGTTTCCGGCCGCAATTCCTTGATCTTCAAGGCATTCTTCACGGCCTGGGTGCAGCACAGGCGGCTGCAGTGACTCATGTCCTCGCCACGGCTCCCCACGCACTGGATCATCACCACGGTGCCCACATTTCTGAGGGCCACCTGCCCGCCGGCGAGGCGTGCCTCCAGCTCCAGCTGTGTCAGTACCCGGTCGCTCCCTCCGTAACAGTCCGAGGTCGGCCGGTATTCCATACCGCCGGTGGCGAGCACGGTCACACCGTGGTTGACCAATTCCGTCCGACCGGCTCTGCTCACCCTGGACGTGAAATTGCCGACGTACCCCGAGACCGCTTCCACCGTGGAGTCCAGCATCACCCGGATCTTGGCATGGCTGTTGACCCGGCCGACGAGGTCGGTGAGGATGTCCCCGGCCCGACCGCCGTCCGTCGTCCAGACCAAACGCCGCAGGTTCCCTCCAAGCTGGTCACTCCGCTCAACAAGCACGCACTCGAAACCCTGGTCCGCCACGCTCAGGGCGGCAGTCATGCCCGCCGCGCCGCCGCCTATGACGAGGGCCCTGGGGGTGACCTCCACGGTGGGCTGATCGAGGGGTTCGAGCAGGGCTGCCTTGGCCACGGCCATCCGCACCAGATCCTTGGCCTTGCGGGTGGCCTCCCGAGGTTCCTGGGCATGGACCCAGGAGCACTGGTCCCGGATATTGGCCATCTCCACCAGGGCCGGATTCACCCCGATTGACCGCAGGGTCTCCTGGAAAAGGGGTTCATGGGTGCGTGGAGAACACGCGGCGATGACCACCCGGTTCAATCGGTGGTCCTTGATGCGCTGGGCGATGTTCTTGAGGGCGTCCTGCGAGCAGGAGTAAAGCGTATTCTCGTAAAGGGCCACGCCGGGTAGCGTGCCAGCGTACTCCTTCACCGCCTTGACATCAACCACGCCGGCGATGTTCACCCCGCAGTGACAGACAAACACACCGATGCGCGCCTCCTCTTTCTGGAGGGCCTTGTCCTCTTCGGGATACGTGATGGTCACGGACTTGAATCCACGGCTCTCAGCCAGGAATTCCGAGGCCATGGCTGCAGCCCCGGAGGCCTGGGTGACGCTCTCCGGGACGTCCTTCGGCCCCTGAAAGGCGCCGGCGATGAAGACACCAGCCCTGCTGGACGCGAGGGGGGCGCCCGGCGAAGTTCTGCAGAAGTCGTACCTGTTAAGCTCTATACCGGCTGTCTCCCCTATCTCCCTCGCATCCTCCGGAGCATCGAGTCCATGGGAGAGAACCACCATGTCGAAAAGCTCCGATCGGGAGCGGCCGTCTTCGGTGGTCCAGCCGACGGCGAGCCGCCCGTCTACCTGTTCCACTCTGGGGACGCGGGCCCGGATCACTTTGAGACCGTACTTTTCTTCAGCCCGCCTCCGCGCTGCGTCGAAGCCCTTGCCCTGGGTGCGGACGTCCATGAAAAACAGACTGATGTCCAGGTCCGGCTCGTGCTCTTTGGCCACCGAGGCCTCCTTGACGGCGTACATGCAGCAGACCGAGGAGCAGTAGCCCTTTCCGCAAGTCTCATCCCTGGATCCGACACACTGGAGGAACGCAATCTTCCTCGGGGCCTTCCCGTCCGACAGCCGCACAAGATGGCCCTCGGTGGGACCGGACGCACAGGTCAGCCTTTCGAACTCCATGCTCGTCACGACGTCGGGGAAACGGCCGTAGCCGAACTTCTCGAGCACGGAGACCGGCACTCTGCCGAAGCCCGGGGCCAAAATCACGGCGCCCACCTCAAGGGCGAGGTCCTTGGGTTTCTGGCTGAAATCGATCGCCTTGGCGATACATGTCTGGGCACAAAGGTTACAGGTTTCGAAATTCAAACGGAGGCATACCTTCGGATCGATGTAGTAACTGGCCGGGATGGCCTGCGGGTAGTCGATGTGGGGCGCCCGAGTGACGTCCAGCCGCTCGTTGTACAGATCCGGCAGCGGGCGCGGGCAGTACATGGTGCAGGTCCCGCAGGAGGTGCATCTGTCTTCGTCGATGTAGCGGGGCTCCTGGTGCACCCGTGCCAGGAACCGTCCGGCCTCCCCTTCCAAGGCTAAAAGCCGCGCATTGGTCAGTATTTCGATGTTTGGAGACCGACCGGCCTCAACCAGCTTCGGCGCCAGTATTCACAAGGAGCAGTCGTTGGTGGGAAAGGTCTTGTCCAGCTGGGCCATCACCCCGCCGATGGACGCCTTTTTCTCCACAAGATACACGTAGTACCCCAGATCCGCGAGATCGAGGGCGGCCTGAACCCCGGCAACGCCGCCGCCAAGCACCAGTATCGCGCCTGATTGATTCATGATTCCACCTCAAACGCCCGGTCTCCGCCCCGCATGCCGCACTACACCGGCCCGTGGCAGCCGACGTCGTGCAGGGGAGCACCAGCGGAGCCCAGTTCGCGCCGCATGGCCATGTCGAAGAGCACGCGTTCCTTCTTTTTGTCCAGGCCAAGGGCCTGCCGCTTGCCGTTGATTTTGTCTATCATCTTGTTGGCGAAATCGTTGGCGCTGCCGGCCACGTCCCACGATGCGCCCCAGACCTCTCGCATCCCGTTGAAGCAGTAGTCGGTGACCTCGCGGGAACCGCTCGTAGGGAAATTGGGACCGAAAACAACGCATGCCCCGCTCGTGACAAAATACTGGCCGATGGCCACGGCCTTCTCGCTCATCCACTGCGGAGCGCATCCGATGGCGGGCAGGTCGCTGATGTCGTTTCCCAGCCCGCCGGTCTTGACCATCTCTGTGGCCGCGATGAGGATGCGGCTGTTGTCCACGCAGGACCCCATGTGAAGCACAGGGGGGCAGCCTACGGCCTCGAGGACCTCGCGAAGCCCGCTACCGGCAAGAGAAAGGGCCTCGGGGGTGAGGAGCCCCGCCCGGCCGAGCCCGGTGGCCGCACAGCCGGTGACAATGACCAGCACGTCGTTGGCGATGAGCTCCCGGGCCAGATCGATGTGGGTCTCCTCCATCACCTTGTAGTTGTCACAGCCCACAATGGCCGCAACCCCTCGAATTCGGCCGTTCATGATGTTGTCGTTGAGAGGCCTGTACGAACCCCGGAAACGGCCGCCCAGCATGTAGGTGATGGTCTCGTGACTGAATCCTGCGACAACGTCCATCTGGTGGACCGGGATGTGATATTCCCCGCGCCGCGGATAGCGGCCGATGGCGCGGAGGAGGATATCCTTGGCCACCTCCAGACCGCGATGTTCGTCAAAGGGTATGTGAGTCGCCCCGGACATCCTGGCCCGGTCGGAGGTGGATATGAGCTCGGTGTGGAACTGGCCGGCCACCGGTGAGACGCCCTGCATGATGCACTGCACGTCTACGATCATGGCCTCCACCGCCCCGGTGGCCAAGACCACTTCCTGCTGGATAAAGCTTCCCGCGATGGGAAGCCCCCGGCGCATGAGTATCTCGTTCCCGGTGCAGCACACGCCGGCCAGGTTCACCCCCCTGGCCCCCACTTTCCGGGCAGCGGAGACGATTTCGGGGTCCTGGGCCGCCATCGCCAGAGCCTCGGCCACCACCGGCTCGTGCCCGTGGACCGTCACGTTCACCTCGTCCTTCTTCAAAACGCCTATGTTAACCTTGGTGCGGATGGGAACAGGGGTGCCGAACATAATGTCGGAGAGCTCCGTGGCGATCATGGACGCACCCCAACCGTCAGCCAGGGAACACCGGGCGGACTGAAAGAGGAGATTCTTGAGCTCCTGGTCCACGCCCATATGGGTCCGGTGCATGAGTTCCACGACCTCGCGGTCGATGCCCCGAGGGGCCACCCCGGCCCTGGCCCAAATCTCCTGCCTCGCGCTGGGGGCCCGCCTCATGAAGGCAAGACCGCCCTGCTGTTGGCCGAACTCGGCGACAAGGCGTTCGCCGACCTGGATTGCCAAATCCGTCGCGGCCTTGTCAGCGGACTCAATCCCGATGCGCAGGGCCGTCTCCCTGAGCTTGGCCTCGTCCTTTATTTCGTAGGGCGTCTCCCCCCGGGCGGTGGCCAGGAACGCCAGAACCATCCCACGGCCGTGGTCTATGTGGGCCGCAGACCCCCCGGCCACGGTCCTGGCGAAATTCCGCGCCGCCACCGTTGCCGCGTCCGCCCCACATACCCCGACCATCTCGGAAACTCCGTCGATGATCTGGCACGGCCCCATGTTGCAGTTGCGGCAACACGTCCCCCCCTTTCCAAACAGACAGGCCTCGGTGGCCCGCATCTCAACGCGGTGGGCCGCGGTGACGACCCCGGCAGCGCAGGAATGACAAAGGACGTCCCGGTTGGCTTCACACTGGATGCTCGGGCACCCGGCGTTTCCTTTTGCAAAACGCTTGCTGGTATCCATACGAAGTCAGGTCTCCTTGTCGTGGGGTTGCGCGAGGACCGGGAAGGCTCGGCGGACTCAATGTCCTCGAACCAATCCACCCGGTTGGGCTCAGGCCGGATCGGAAATCTGGCGCGCCGCCTGGACGGTGTTCTTCATGAGCATGGTTATCGTCATGGGCCCGACCCCTCCGGGCACAGGAGTTATGGCGGAGGCCTTTTCCCGGACGGCATCGAAATCGACATCCCCGCAGAGGATCGCCTTGCCCTCGGGGGTTTTGCCGATACGGTTCACACCCACGTCAATCACCACCACGCCCTCCTTGACCATGTCGGCTGAAATGACCTTGGGGCGGCCTGCAGCCACGATGAGGATGTCCGCCCTGCGGGTATGAAATGCCATGTCCCGGCTCCGGGTGTGACAAACGGTCACTGTGGCGTCCCCGCCCCTCCGCTTCTGAAGCATGAGATTGGCGATGGGTTTCCCGACGATATTGCTCCTCCCCACCACCACCACCTCGGCCCCGCCGGTCTCGATACCGGAACGCACGAGCATCTCCAGTATGCCATGGGGAGTACAGGGAAGAAAGCACGGTTCGCCGATGACCATCTTCCCTACGTTGACGGGATGGAAACCATCCACATCCTTGTCGGGACTGATGGCGTAGAGCACCTTGCTTTCGTCCACGTGCTTCGGGAGGGGAAGCTGCACCAGGATGCCGTGAATGAACGGATCGCTGTTGTACTTATCGATGAGCGCGAGGAGGTCCGCCTCGCCGATGCCCTCCGGCTGAGTGTCCTGCACGGAATGAAATCCGAGCTCGTGGGCGGTCCTCTGCTTGGCCGTCACATAGGATACCGAGGCGGGGCTCTCGCCCACCAGGATTGTGACGAGGCCCGGGGTGATCCCGTTGTGTGCCTTCATCTCCGCGACATCAGCCTTCAGTTCCTGCCGGATCTGCGCGGCGATCTCGGTCCCGCTGATGATCTTGGCTGCCATTTCCCCCTCCTGACTGTCCTTGTCAGCAGCAAACGGCCTGAGGTCCATATCCTGCCAGTCGAAAGTGACTTCACCCCCGCCGGGCTGAACTCTTCCTCGTTACGCCAAAAACATGCCATTCAATAGGCAGGGGACGACAGACCGTACCTGTATTCTAATTAGTGCATGTATTGTATTTTTTCAACCACCGGAAGGTGTTACTGTCGCGAATAACGTAGCAAACGCCTCACCCCGGGGTGTTCCACCCCGGGGTGAGGCGTTTCTCTCCGGTCTAAAAAAGCCCCTTCACCTTTCCCGTCTCCACATCCACATCGATCCTCCGGTAGGCCGGATCCGACCCGGTGCCGGGCATGAGGCTGATCGCCCCCGCCACAGGTACGACGAAACCGGCCCCCTTGTATGTCAAAATGTCTCTTACGTGAAGGGTCCAGTTCTTGGGAACGCCCTTGACGTTCGGATCGTCCGAAAGGCTGAGATGGGTCTTGACCATGCAGGTGCCGAGCGTGGAGAGTTCAGAATCCTTTTCGATCGCCTGCGCCTTCGACGCCGCATCTGGACTGTACGTGACGCCGTCACCGCCGTAAACCTCCCTGGTGATGAGATCAATCCGCTGGCGCAAAGGCATGTCCAGCCCATAGAGGAAACGAAATTGGTTGGGTTCCTCGCAGGCCTCGATCACGGCATCGGCGAAATCGAGCGCCCCCTCTCCGCCCCTAAGCCAGTGCTCGGATAGGGCCACCCGCGCACCCGCCTTTTCGCAGAGGCGGCGCACGGTAGCCGTCTCATCCCTGGTGTCAGTGTAAAAGGCGTTAAGACACACCACTGGATTGATGCCGGCCTTTTTCACCGTTTCGATGTGATGGATCAGATTCGCGCAGCCCTTTTCCACCCATCCCACATTCTCCCTACCGTACTCCTCCGGCATAGGCCTGCCCGGCCTGGGAATCGGGGCCCCACCATGGCATTTGAGGGCCCGGATGGTAGCGACCACCACAGCGCAGTGGGGCTTCAGGCCGCTAAAACGACACTTGAGATTCCAAAACTTTTCGAAACCGATATCCGCACCGAATCCGCTTTCGGTCACCAGATAGTCTCCCATTTTCAGGCCGACTCTGTCGGCAAGCACCGAAGACTGCCCGATCGCGATGTTGGCGAACGGACCTGCGTGAACAAGGCAGGGCTGTCCCTCTACGGTCTGCATGAGGTTTGGATTGATGGCCTCCACCATCCAGGCCGTCATGGCCCCGGCCACCTCGAGATCCTCGGTGGTGACCGGCTTTCCGCTGCGGTCGTAAGCCACCACTATCCGTCCGATGCGCTCCCGCAGGTCCCTGAGGTCGTGGGCCACCGCGAGAATCGCCATGATTTCCGAACTCACTGCGATATTGAATCCGCTCTGCATGGCGAAGCCGTCCATCCGGCCTCCAAGGCCCAAGGTAATGTTCCGCAGGCCCTGGGCGCAGAAATCAATGATCCATTTGAATTCGACGCTCTTGGGGTGGATGTCCAGGCGGCGGAGTTTGCGCTGGCTCAGCTGCTCGTCGGTATAATTCGACTCGTGCTGCATCCGGGCCGTCAACGCCACCATCCCCAGGTTGTGAGCGTTCATGATGGCGTTGATGTCCCCCGTGAGGCCGAGAGAGAACTTGGACAGCGGAATCACCTGGGCCAGCCCCCCTCCGGCGGCACTGCCCTTGATGTTGAAAGTGGGGCCTCCAGACGGCTGCCGAAGCGCCCCGATCACCCGCCTGCCTCTCTTGCCCAACCCTTCCATCAATCCCACGGCACAGGTGCTCTTTCCTTCTCCGAGGGGAGTCGGCGTGATGGCGGTGACGTCCACGTACTTGCCGTCAGGCCTGTCTTTCAGCCTGTTCAATACCCTGGAATAGTCCACCTTGGCTACGTAGTGGCCGTAAGGCAGGAGTTCCTCCTTCGCGAGCCCCAACTCCTCGGCGAGCCGATAGACCGTCTTCATTCCCTCCTCGGCCGCCTCGGCAATCTCCCAGTCCTTCATCTTCCTCGGATCCAGTTGCATGTGTCACCTCCTAAAAATAATTCTGCACGCCTGTTGCGACCTAGGTAGAATACGCGTTCCTGCGGAAAAAGCCCCAGGCTTTGTGTTAAATGAGCATTCCTACTTGACGATGGCGTGATTTGTCAATCCCGAGGGCTGGAGGCGAAAGTGCTGCTGGAAATAGACCCTCAAAGGCCCAATCCCCGACGGATCCGCATAGTGGTGGATGCACTGCAGCGGGGCGACATCGTGGTGTATCCTACGGATACATGCTACGGAATCGGTGGAGACATATTCAACAAGAGGGCCATCGAGCAGATTTACCAGATCAAGGCCCTACCCAAAACAGCCCCATTGAGCTTTGTCTGCGCAGATCTGAGCGACATCAGCCGTTACGCCCATGTCACCGATTACGCATATAGAATCCTGAAAAAATTCCTGCCCGGCCCCTACACCTTTGTCCTGGAAGGATCACGGGAAGTCCCCAAGATGATGCTCACGAAACGCCGGACCGTGGGAATACGCATCCCCGACCACTCTGTCTGTGAGGCCGTTTCGAAGGGCCTGGGACACCCCCTGATCAGCACCTCAGCCAGTGCGGGAAAAGGGCCGGTCTTGTCGGATCCGCGGGAGATAGCCGAGGCCCTGAACAGGCGCGTTGCCATGGTGGTGGACTGCGGGCTGATCCCGGCGGTCCCTTCGAGTGTGATATCCCTCATAAATGATGTGCCTGAGGTGATCCGGAAGGGGAAGGGCGAGGTTACGTTCTTCGAGTCCGACGCGCGTGGCAGAGGCGAGGTCCGGATGGATCCGGATACCGGAGGGCGGTGAACACAGGGCCCCGGCAGCCGCCTGTGGAGATCATCCCCCCCCTGCTGAGGAATTCAGGCTCTTCCCCGCCCTGAAGCACACGCGGTTGTTCGCAGAGCACCGCGTCGCGGCTCCCGTCTTGGGATTGACGAACTCCCTCCCTCTCTGCCTGTGGACTGAAAAACTCCCGAGCCCCCGGATCTCCACTCTTCTGCCTTCCCTGAGAGCGGCGGCCATGGTCTCAAAAATGATGCGCACTACCGTCTCGAGATCCTTTTTCACGTGATCCGGGCGGCTTTCCTGGAGCCTGGCCACAAGGTCGCGCTTGAGGAGGGGCATCGCGAGACTCACATCTCGATGGGCTGGGAGCGCTCCCGGACGGAATCGATCATGTCCAGAAAAGCACGAACCAGAATTTGAGCCCCTTCCTGTTCGATGAACTGGCGGAGCAGGAGAAATGTGTCCTTCCGTGGATAGAGCAACGCGGGCGGGCCGTCAATACCGGCCATCTCGGCGGCCAAATCTACGGCCTTGCTGAAATTTCCCAGTTCGTCCACCAGTCGGTGTTCCAAGGCCTGCGCACCCGAGAAGATCCTGCCGTCCGCCAGTGGGACCACATCCTCTTCCGAAATTTGCCTGCTTTCGGCCACAGCCCGGATGAACTGACGGTGAATGTCCTGCATCACGGACTCCAGCACAGCCCGTTCCTCATCCCCGAGTTCCTCTGTCACGGAACCGAGATCCTTCAAAGCCCCGCTCTTTACGACCGTGACCCTGATGCCAAGCTTCTCCAGCAACGTCTGAAAATTCGGGATCTTCATGATGACCCCGATACTCCCTGTAACCGTGCCCGGGTCGGCTACGATATGACGGGCCCCCAGCGCTGCATAGTATCCGCCGGATGCAGCCAGGGTGGCAAGCGAGGCGACCACGGGTTTCTTGCCGTCCAGCCGCCGGATCTCCTCGTACATCTCCTGGGACGCGCCGACTGCACCTCCGGGGCTGTCGATCCTCACCACCACGGCTTTGACGTCGGACCTGAATGCAAAATCCCGCAGATTCTTGAGGGTGCCCTCGGAATCGGTGATGATGCCCTTGATCTCCACGACCCCGATCTTGTCGGCACCTCCGACAACAGGCCCGGAAACTCCGGCCCGGCCGAGCAGAAACGCCAGAGAGAAAAGGATGACCATGAAGAAGAGGGCGAGCCCGCCGATGGTGGCCAGGACTATCACGAACGCGCTGGTGGTGCGTGGTGGCGCCTGGTCCTGCGTCTGCTGCATAGAACCCGTCACTCTCCCCCGTTTTCTCCCTTGGCCCGGGCCCTGCCCTGCTGCACCAGCTCCTCCTGAAGGAGGCTGCCCAGAGTGGCGCCAGCCCGGCTGCTGCCCGACGAGTACTCACTGTAGTACGAGCGCTCCTCGTCCTCGGACATGCGCTTCACGGAAAGGCCAATGCGCCTCTCCAGAGGGGCTACATGTATGACCTTGGCGCTGACCTCGTCCCCCACCTGGAACATGCCTACCGGAGTCTTCACCTTGCCCGGGCCCAGCTCTGAGACATGTATGAGTCCCTCCACGCCCTCTTCGAGTTCCAAAAACACACCGAAATCGGTGACATTGGTAACGGTCCCCTTCACAACTCCGCCGATGGGATATTTTTCCGGGGCGGAGACCCACGGATCGGGATGGAGCTGCTTCACCCCCAGGGAGAAACGTTCCTTTTCCTTATCCACATTGAGGACGACCGCCTGAATGGAGTCCCCCTTCTTGTAAAGCTCGCCGGGGTGCTTGATCCTTTTGCTCCAAGAGAGGTCCGAGATGTGCACAAGACCGTCGATCCCTTCCTCGATCCCGATGAACACCCCGAAGTCCGTCACATTCTTGACCTGTCCCTCGATGACCGTCCCCACGGGGTAACGCTCCTGGACCAGATCCCAGGGGTTCGGCTCCACCTGCTTGAGGCCGAGGGATATCCTCTTGCCCTCCGGATCCACCTTGAGGACCACCGCCTGGATCCGATCCCCCACACTCACCACCTGAGAGGGATGACGGATGCGCTTGGTCCAGGACATCTCGGAGACGTGCACGAGCCCCTCCACCCCCTCCTCCAGCTCGACGAAGGCCCCGTAATCGGTCAGACTGACCACCTTCCCATCCACCCTCGTCCCCACGGAGTAAGCCTCGCTGACTCGCAACCAGGGGTCCTCGGCCAGCTGTTTGATCCCCAAGGAAACCTTCTCGGTTTCCGGATCATAACTGAGTACCTTCACCTTGATATTCTGGCCGACATGAAAGACCTTGGCGGGATGTTCGATGCGCCCCCACGAGATATCCGTGATGTGGAGAAGACCGTCGATCCCCCCCAGATCAACGAACACACCATAATCCGTGATATTTTTCACCACGCCGTCCCGGACCTGCCCTGCCTCGAGATGCGCGAGGGTCTCGGAACGTTTCTCGGAACGCTCCTTCTCGAGGAGCATCCGCCGGGAGACCACCACGTTCTCCCGCTTGCGGTTGCACTTCAAGATTACACATTCTATATTCTGGCCGATGAGAGCCTCCGGGTCGCGAACCGGCCGGAGATCAATCTGCGAGAAGGGGAGAAACGCCTTCACGCCCCCCTTGACATCTCCAATCCGGACGGAAACCCCTCCTTTGACCCGGGAGACAACCGTGCCTTTCACCGGATCCTCATTCTCGAACGCCCTGGAGATCTCATCCCACACCTGCCGGCGCAGGGCCTTGGAATGGGAAAGATTCAAAGTTCCGTCCTCTTGGTCCCAGCGCTCCAGGAGGACTTCCACCGTCTCCCCCGGGGACACGATCACCTGGCCGTCGTCGCCCAGAAACTCCCGGATGGGGATCTGCCCCTCCGACTTGTATCCCACGTCGACCATGACATGCTCTTTGTCGACGCGGACCACCTTGCCTTCGAGAATCTCTCCCTCCTGGAAGGTTCGAAGGCTTTCCTCAAAAAGGTCTTCAAATTGACCCATATCCCCCGTCTCGTCCGGCGAGGCCTGCTCCCCTGAAACCGCATTCTGTGGACGTTTGGGCGCAGCATCGTCAGGTGGCGCTGCGGCTAGAGTAGGTTCCTGCGTTGCCTGAGCTACCTTCTGCATCAACTCGTTTCCCCCTGCTTTCTTAAAGTACCGTCTTATAACAGGGCGGCATGCAAAATTCAATGGTACCACCCTGAGGGGCTATTCTGCCGGGTGCTACCACGCAAAACGGACTCCCTTGTGAAACGAGGCGGTTCCCCGTATCCTGCGAAAAAAGGACAGGACAGGCGCAGGCCATTCGCCTTCGCCCGGCCTTGTCCCGTTCCCTTTGGAGAAAAGGGCATCCGAAATGGAGAGCAACAAACTGGACGACTGGAAACAGACCGCGCCCCTCGCTATTTGTCTGGTGAGCGGCGGGCTCGACAGCTGCGTTTGCGCCGCCATCGCCGGCCAGACCTGCCGCCTGGCCTTTCTGCACGTGAATTACGGCCAGCGTACCGAGGCCAGGGAACTCCGGGCCTTTCGGGACATCGCCGATCATCTGGAAGTAACAAAACGCCTCGTGGCCGACATCTCGTACCTCAAGGCCATAGGCGGATCGGCCCTGACGGACCACGAAATTGCCGTGCCGCGAAATTCCGTGGGGACTCGTGACGTCCCGGTCACGTACGTGCCCTTCCGCAACAGCCATCTGCTTGCCATCGCCGTCTCCTGGGGAGAGGTGCTGGGGGCCCGATATATCTTCATTGGCGCGACGGAGACCGACAACTCTGGATACCCGGACTGCCGGGGGTCTTACTTTTCGGCGTTCAACCGCCTTATCCGAGAGGGGACGAGACCCGCGACGCATCTTGAAATCGTGACGCCCCTACTCATGTCAACCAAGGGCGAGGTCGTGCGCAGGGGCGCGGATCTCGGCGCCCCGCTTCATCTCACCTGGTCCTGCTACGAAAAGGACAGGCTGGCCTGCGGGAGATGTGATTCCTGCCTCCTCAGACTGAGGGGTTTCGCCTCGGCAGGATTGAACGATCCCATACCATACGAGGAACGATGACAGACGAACTCTTTCGCTGCCAGCGATGCGGTCACTGCTGCCAGGGACAAAGCACCGTCTCCCTCTCCCCTTGGGAACAGGAACGGATTGCGGACTTCCTCGGACTGGAACGCGAGGTCTTCCTCAGGGACTGGTGCGTCCGGAACGGAAACCGGGTAGAAATGAAGACCCTCGAAGGACACTGTATTCATTACGGTGAAGACGGCTTATGTAAGATCCACCCGGTCAAACCTGCCCACTGCAAGAGATGGCCGCTCCATCCGAGCATCCTGGCCGACAGGGCGGCATGGAAGGCCATCAGGGCGGATTGTCCCGGATTCCCGGACGATATGACATACGAGAAGGCATGCGAACTCGTCAGGAGGGCAGGCGGTGAAGACTGAGGATGTGAAGGCGAGGACGTTCATCAGTTGCCCATTCGATCTCCTGCTCCAAAAATACCTTCCAATGGTGCAAAGAGAGCGCATCAACCCTGAAATCGGCCTCAACGGCGGTGTCCTGGACCGGTTCCGGTGGACCACATTCGAAAAGGTGGCCCGCAGTCTCCGGGAGGCGGAACTGTGCTGCACGGTCCACGCCCCCTTCACGGACCTCTCCATGGGGGCGGTGGACGCCAAGGTGCGCAGGGTGACCAGGGAAAGGCTCACGCGAGCACTCGACATCGCCGCCCACTTCGGCGCCGCTTCCCTGGTCTGCCACACAGGCTTCGATCCCAGGCACTACGTAAATTCGGAGGACCTGTGGGGGAGACATGCGGTGGAAACCGCCCTGCTGCTCCTGGAGCGAGCGGCCCGGTGCGGGGTGCCTGTGGCGCTGGAGAACGTGTTCGAGCCCACCCCGGAGACCCACCGGCTTCTCTTCGAGGCCGTCGATTCGCCGCTTCTGGGATTCTGTTTCGACATGGGGCACCAGGAGGTCTTTTCCCAATCCAGAATGGAAACCTGGCTTGATGTCCTGGGTGGGCGCCTTGCCCAGCTCCACCTCCACGACAACTCCGGGCGTCATGACGAACACCTGCCCATCGGCAGTGGGATTCTGGACTTCGACAGGCTGTTCTCCCTGCTGCATTCCACCGGCAGAGCGCCGGTCATCACCCTGGAACCCCACAGGGAAGAGGACATACCGCCGTCCCTCCACGCCTTGGGACGGCTACTGGAGCGATATCCACTGGAGAACCGAAGGATCCTCCCACAGCGGTAGTCCGACCGCCCAATCACAGCCCCCACTTGCGCGGGGACCTCAACGATCACCGCCCCTTTCCGAACAGAGACACTATGGCGAGCACTCCCTGCACCTGGGCCTGATCAAGGCCATCGAACTGTATCCCCATGCCCCTTCTTTGTCCGGCCGAGGCGGGCCGGCTCCGGACCCACGCCACCACTCCACTGAGACGCAGCGGGTCCTGAGCACCGGGGACAAGAAGGTCCATGGTCAGCCTCGTGCCTGGCTCCAGTGGATCCGCCGTCGCTATGAACATGCCGCCCATGCTGATGTCCTCGACAAAATCCGCGCAGTGACGGCCCGACACCCGATAATCGACCCGCAGGACCGTGCCGAGCCTGGGAGTCGTCCTCTTTTCGCCCTTCTGAAACAGGTCTTTCATCCGTCCCTCCGTGGAAACCCTTGCAACAGTCGATGATGCAGGGTATATAGCCCTTGACTTTTCAGCAAATCGAGGCAGAAGTGAGGTACTCTGTACCATGTCAAAGACGTGTTCAATATGCGGAAAACGCCCGGCAACAGGCTCCAACGTGAGCCACGCAAACAATCATACCAAGAGACGGTGGCTCCCGAATCTGCAACGGGTCCGGGTCATGATGGACGGCCAGACCAAGCACGTCCGCGTTTGTACGCGCTGCATCCGGTCCGGGAGGATCGCGAAGCCGCAAATCTGAATCGGCCCCTTCCGCCTCCAGGCCGCGCCGGACTCCCTCCGCCCGGATCCCCGGACCGCGTCGGGGACAAACAGGGCGAAAACGTTAACCCGAGGCATCCCTGATCACCTGTGAGACACCCTCCACATTTCTGATTCCGGAGATGATCTTCTTCAGGTGCTCTCCGCCGTGCACCTCCACCACAAAGTGAAAAATGGCCAAATGGTCGGGGGTAGTGGTCACCCGGGCCTCCAGTATGTTTGCCTCGCCGGCGCTGATAGCGTTACTGACCGCGGCGAGCATACCTTTCTGGTCCACGGCCTGAACCCGCACCTTTACCGGATAGGTCACGCTGTCCGAGGCGGCCCAGGTGACTTCCACCCTCCGGTCATGATCCAGGTTCCGCACGTTGGGACAGTCCTCCCGGTGGACTGTCACGCCCCGGCCCCGGGTAATGTATCCGATCACATCATCACCGGGAACGGGGGTACAGCACCGGGCCAGGTGGATCATGATGTCGTCCACGCCGTGGATCTGGATGCCCTGCGGGCCGGCCCGCTCCGACGCCTTCTGCACCCGGACGTCCTTGTCCGCCAAAGCATCCTTGGCCGGCTGCTCATCCCGCAGCACTTTCCCCACGATCTGAACGGCGGAAACCTTACCATATCCGACCGCGACGAGCAGGTCGTCCATGGTCTTGAAGGACATCGCCTGGGCCAATTCGCCGCCCTTGTTCCTGATAAACTCGTTGAAATCCAGCCTGTGCTTCCTGAACTCGCGGATACACAGATCCCTCCCCAGAGCCAGACTCTTCTCCCTCTCCTCCGTCCGGATCCATCCCCGAATCCTGGCCAGAGCCCGGGTGGTCTTGGCAAGCTTCAGCCAATCACGGCTGGGGACATGATGAGGAGACGTGATGATCTCGACCACATCACCGTTTTGAAGCTCGTACCTCAGCGGAACCATGCGGCCGTTGACTTTCGCGCCTGCACAGTGGTGACCCACCTCGGTATGTATCCCGTATGCGAAATCCACAGGGGTTGCACCCCGCGGGAACTCCTTGACCTCCCCATTCGGCGTGAATACATAGACCTCGTTGGGGAATAGGTCCATCCTCACTGACTCGAGAAATTCCCTTGGATCCTCCAGGTCCCGCTGCCACTCCATCAGCTGGGTGAGCCAGTCGAACTTGCGCTGTTTCTCCCTGCTGAGGATGGTCCCCTCCTTGTAAAGCCAGTGCGCCGCGATCCCCTCCCTGGCCACCATGTCCATGTCCTCCGTCCGGATCTGGATCTCCATCCTCTCGCCGTACGGTCCGATGACGGTGGTATGAAGGGATTGGTACATGTTCGCCTTGGGCAGGCTGATGTAGTCCTTGAACCGTCCTGGAACGGGCTTCCATAGGGAGTGGACGATGCCCAGGGCCTCGTAGCAGTCCTTCACGTTCTTCAGGATGATCCGGAATGCAATCAGGTCGTAGACCTCATCGAGCGTGACGTTCCGCACGCGCATCTTCCTGAAGATGCTGTACAGGTGTTTGGGACGACCCAGCACCCGGCACGAAAGCCCGTACTCCGCCATCTTCTTCGCCATGAGATCCTTGACCTCTTCCACGTACACCTTTCTCTGGCCAAGACGCTCCTCCACGGCGTTGCGCAATGCCCGGTGGTCTTCACCGTACAGATGCAGAAAGGCGAGGTCCTCGAGCTCCCTTTTGATCCAGTCGATACCAAGCCTGCTCGCGAGAGGGGCATAGATGTCCAGAGTCTCCCTGGCGATAACCATCCGCTTGGACTCCCTCTGGTGCTCGAGAGTCCGCATGTTGTGCAGCCTGTCGGCCAGCTTCACCAGGATCACCCGGATATCCTTGGACATGGCCAGGATCATCTTGCGGATATTCTCTGCCTGTTTATGTATCCGGCTCTGGAAACGGATCTTGCTCAGTTTTGTGACGCCGTCCACTATTTGCGCCACGTCCTGCCCGAACAGGCCCTCGATCTCCTCCATGGTGGCCAGGGTGTCCTCGACCGTGTCATGGAGGAGGCCGGCGGCAACGCTGGCCAAGTCGAGTCTCAGCTGTGTCAGAATGAAGGCGACGGCGAGGGGATGGGAAAGATAGGGCTCTCCCGAGAGGCGTGTCTGCCCGGCGTGGACCTTGGCCGAATAGATATACGCCTTCTCCACAAGGCCCGTGTCCGCCTCGGGAAGATAGGAGTGGATCCGGTCGAGAATATCGTTGAGACGGATCATGGCACCGTGCACCGGTCAGGACCCTTCTGTGCGGCGACGCCTGGAATCAATGCGAGGGAGGCTTCCCGGCCAGGACCCGAAGCAGTTCGAGGGCCCGTTCCGGCGCATGCTCCAAGGCAACGGCCACCGTCTCCCCCGAGGCCCGGAACCGGATCTCCACTTCGCCCGTCTCCTTCAGCCTCTTTCCCACGGTGATCCTCAGGGGAATCCCAATGAGATCGGCATCTTTAAACTTCACCCCGGGCCGCTCGTTCCTGTCGTCCAAGAGGACGTCGAGGCCGCGGATCTCCAGAGCGCCGGCGAGACCCTCGGCAGCAGCGGCCATCCCCTTGTCCGAAACGTTCACAATCGACACGACGCAATCGCAGGGGGCGATCTGGGGGGGGAAGCGAATCCCGTCCTCATCGTGATTCTGCTCTATGGCCGCGGCCACCGTCCGGCCTACCCCTATCCCGTAGCACCCCATGACCATGGGGCGCTCACGGCCGTTGGAATCGAGAAAGGTGGCCCGCAGGGCCTCGCTGTATTTCGTCCCGAGCTTGAAGACATGCCCGACTTCAATGCCCCGGCGCAGCTCCAGCGCCTCCCCGCAACGCGGGCACGGATCCTCTTCCGTGACGATCCGGATGTCCACGAACCGCGGACGCGGGATGTCCCGGTCCCAGTTGACTCCGGCAAGATGGGCGTCGCCTTCGTTCGCCCCGGCCACGAAGTTTCTGCCGTGTTCCAGGGCGAGGTCGGCGACCATAGGGATGTCTCCCGCAAGGCCGACGGGACCGGCGAATCCCACCGGGGCCCCGGTGACCCGCGATACGGTCGCCTCATCGGCGAGGACGAGTTCCTCCACCCCGAGGGCATGCTTGAGTTTCACCTCGTTCAAATCATGGTCCCCCCGGAGCAAGGCCGCCACCGGCCCCCTTTCCGAGACAAGGAGCAGCGTCTTGACCAAACGCTCGGGACGGACCCCGAAATACGCCGCCACCTCCTCAACCCGCCTCTGCCCCGGCGTGCTCACGCGGCGGAGTTCCTCGAAGACCTCGGCCGTCACCCCACCGGCGGCCTTCGGCCTGGCCGGCGCCAGTTCCACATTGGCCGCGTACGGGCAGGATGTGCAGCAGGCGATCACGTCCTCGCCGGTCTCGGCGAGCACCATGAACTCGTGGGAGGCATGACCGCCGATACTCCCCGTATCGGCCTCCACCGGCCTGTATTCCAGCCCGCAGCGCTCGAAAATCCGGCAATAGGCACGAAACATCGCCTGATACGTCAAGTCCAGGGCCTCGTCGTCCACGTCGAAGCTGTAGGCGTCCTTCATGAGGAATTCCCGGCCCCGCATGAGACCGTAGCGCGGGCGTATCTCGTCCCGGAACTTGGTCTGAATCTGGTAGAGATTCAAAGGGAGATCCCGGTAGGAGCGCACCTCCCGGCGAACAAGATCGGTGATCACCTCCTCGTGGGTCGGCCCGAGGCAGCAATCCCGGTCATGCCGGTCCTTGATCCGGAGAAGTTCCCTCCCGTACCGGTCCCACCGGCCGCTCTCCTGCCACAGCTCGGCAGGCTGCACGATGGGCAGCAGTACCTCCTGAGCCCCGGCCCTGTTCATTTCCTCCCTGATGATCTGCTCGACCTTCCGCAGAGACCTGAGACCCAGAGGAAGGTACGAATACAGCCCGGAGGCCAGTTTCCTGATCATTCCGGCCCGCAACATGAGGCGATGCGAAACCACCTCCGCCTCGGCTGGGTCTTCCTTGAGGGTGGGCAGGAAAAGCCGCGAGAACCTCGTCAACATGAACCCTTTCTCCCTTCGGCAATCTTTGTCTCTCTTTCCGCAACCAGCCTTTCCACCTCTTCCCAAAAGGCCTCCAGCAGCCTATCCTCCGGGACCTTCCTGAGGACACGCGCCCCCTGGAAAATGATCCCGGCCCCTTTCCCGCCGGCCACGCCAAGGTCTGCCTCCCTGGCCTCGCCCGGCCCGTTCACCACGCACCCCATCACCGCCAGCTTGAGAGGATGGGAAATGGCCCTGGCCCTCTCTTCCACCGCCGCGGCGAGCGAAAACAGGTCGATTTCGCATCGCCCGCAAGTGGGGCAGGAAATTATTTCCGGGCCGCGCTCGCGAATCCTGAGGGCCCGCAGGATCTCGTAGGCAACATGCATCTCCTCCGCGGGATCCCGTGTGAGGGACACCCGAAGGGTGTCTCCGATCCCATCCATCAGGAGAACGCCCAGGGCGATGCTGCTCTTGACGGTCCCGGGAACCAGCCCGCCCGCCTCGGTCACACCGAGATGCAGAGGAAAATCTGTCTGGTCTGCCAACATCCTGTACGCACGGATGGTATTCAGCACGTCGGAGGATTTTATGGATATCTTGATGGCTTCGTATCCCATGTCCCGAATAAGGTCGACATTCTTGAGCGCGCTCTCCACCAGCGCCTCGGGGACAGGACCGCCGTAGCGCCGGCGCAGAGATTTTTCCAGGGAACCGGAATTCACCCCCACCCGTATGGGCACCCCCCTCTCCCTGGCCCGGGCCACAACCTTGCCGAGCCGGGACGGCCCCCCGATATTTCCCGGGTTGATGCGTATCCCGTCCGCCCCGGCCTCGATGGAGGCGACCGCCAGTCTCCAGTCGAAATGGATATCGGCTATGAGAGGTATGGAAATTGCTTTCTTTATAGAATCGATCGCCTGGGCGGCTGCAGCATCAGGCACGGCGACCCGAACGATCTCGCATCCGACCTGCTCAAGACGCAGGATCTGCGCCACGGTGGCGGCCACGTTCCGGGTGTCGGTATTGGTCATTGACTGAACGACGACAGGGAAATTCCCGCCTATCGGGACCCGGCCGACATGGATAACCCGGGAGGATCGGCGAGACGGCGTTCTCTGAGACGGCATGCCCATGCGGGCATGATAATAGAGGGTGCGGAAATGGGCAACGCGTGACATACGCCGTTCCGGGGGCAGTCGCCCGATCCGATGCGTGTTGACACTGTGTCGGAACACAGAGAAAATATGAACCGGTGTGAGGAGACTTGACATGAAAATATTGCCCGACCTCAACGAACCCGTCTCCATCATGAGGACGGGGAACGCGCAGAGGGGGGACCGGACCGGCACGGCCGAGCGGACCTTTTCGGATCTGTTGCAGAGAGCGGAATCCAAGAGGGAAACCCCGCCTGCAGAGGCCGGAGGACCGCTGTCCTTTCCCCTGCTCCCGCCTCTGTCCTCCACCCAGCAGGAGGCCCTGGCCATGGGCGAGGACACGCTCGCCCTGCTCGAACACTTCGCCACCCTATTGACGAAACCAGGCACGGATGATACTGCTCTGGCATCGTTGGCTTCGGTCCTCTCTGATAGGGCTGAAACGCTGCTCGTTCTCAGGGACGGCCTCGACAACCAGGATCCGTTGCGAACCGCCATTGACGCCCTGGGCGCTCTCACTGTGGTCGAATCGGCGAAAATCGACAGAGGGGATTACGGGTCGTAGGGACGGGATCCCTGTGGGCAGATGGAAGAACAAAAAAAACGCATTCTCGTAATCGAAGACGACGGGGAAGTCCTCAGCATGCTCGTGGACTATCTCACCTTTCTGGGGTTTGATGTGGCCTTCGCCGGCGACGGCCTTGAGGGGCTGAAAAAGATCAAGGAGGCAAATCACGATCTGGTCATCACAGACCTGGCCATGCCGTATGTCAGCGGAATCGGCATCATCTCGGTGATCAAACGCGATCACCCTGACATTCCTGTCATCGCCATCACGGGATACGGTTATTATGCCGAAGAACTCGCCCAGGAAAAAAAGGCGGACCGCATCCTGAGCAAGCCTTTTGAAATCCAGGACCTGAGGGAAACGATCGCGAACCTGCTTCACTGAACCGCACCCGACCCATCCGCACGCGGCGCCTCCCGGCTATCCTTGCATCTGAACACGCGACCGTCACCCAGAAATGATCGAATTGAAAAAAGCGCCGGAATCTGAATGCTGCACAAAATGCCTCGGATGGATGGAGCAAGATTCCCGAGGAATGAAGCGCACTTGAACGTACGCTGTCATGACGAGGAAAGCGAGGCAACGCCTCAGACGGGGTATTTTCATCGGCATAGGAAATGGAATGCACCCAGGCATTCGTCGGATTTCTGGCCTGCCTGCCCCTTGTGCTGCTCGGTCTTGCAGGGACCGTTTCCCCCGTCCTCGCCGGAGCGCCTCTCCTGCTGGCCGGGTTTGCCCTCTTCTTCTTTATAGCCGGCTTCGCGCTGGCTCCAGCCTTCTTTTCCCGGTGCAGGCACTCCCTGGCCGCGTCCGCCTGCGCAGTGAACGCCTTCGACGGTGCTGGGGGACCGGCCGGGCAGGAGGGTCCAAAACCGCGGCCTGGGAGTCGTGGGCCCCTGGGAAATGCTCACCGGACCGTTGCTCGGGGCTGTCGCAGCAGAACTGCTGACTGGGTGCGCGTGGAAGCAGGGCTTCAGATCCGGCGCGGCCAGTGTTCTCGGCCTCCTTTTCAGAACCCTCGCCCGCCTCGGCATAGCGGGGGTCATGGCTGCTTGGATTCTGCGTGAAATCACCCCCGTCGTCTCTCCCTGCCTCCCCTGGGACTGAGCTGCCGGCGCTCCGGCGCTTGCGGATACGGTCCGTTACAGGGTATAGAAAAGGGCCGCCCCAGGCGCAACACTGAAATACAGGAACCTTCATGTCCAATACTGGAGACACCCGCGGCGCCGTCAAAACGCCCGACATTGAAATCTCGGTCGTGGTGCCGGTCTTCAACGAGGCGCCCAACCTCGATCCCCTGGTGGCCCAGTTGCTGAAAAGCCTGAGGCCCATGGGGCGCAGCTTCGAGATCGTCCTTGTGGACGACGGTAGCTCTGACGAGAGCCGCTCGGTCCTGAAAGACCTCCATGTCCGGGTGCCCGAGTTGCGAGTGGTGCTCTTCAGAAGAAATTTCGGCCAGAGTGCGGCCATGACCGCCGGTTTCGACCACGCAAGGGGGAAAATCGTGGTCTCCATGGACGGAGACCTCCAGAACGACCCCGAGGACATTGCGATGCTCGTGGCCCGCATCGAGGAGGGCTATGACCTGGTCAGCGGCTGGAGAAAGGATCGGAAGGACCCCTTCCTCTCCCGGAAGCTCCCCTCGGTGATCGCCAACTGGATCATCGGGAAGTCGACGGGGGTCCGACTCCACGATTACGGATGCTCCCTGAAGGCGTACAGGCGGGAGGTGGCGAAGAACCTGCTCCTTTACGGGGAACTGCACCGATTCATCCCTGTCCTTGCCCATATTTACGGAGCACGCATCGCGGAGGTCGCGGTCAACCATCGCCCGAGACAGCGAGGAAAGAGCAAATACGGCATCGGCAGGACCTACCGGGTGCTCCTCGACCTCATCCTGATGCTCTTCTTCCAGAAGTTCGCCACGAGACCCCTGCAGTTTTTCGGCCTGAGCGGCGGGGCTATGCTCTCTGTCGGCCTGCTCATCGAGAGCTACCTCATCATCGTTGTCAAACTGTGGCAGGGCCAGAACATCGGCGGCAGGCCGCTCCTCCTGCTGGGCGCGCTTCTCGTCATCGCCGGGCTGGTCCTGTCCGGAATCGGCCTCCTCGCTGAGCTGGTCATCCGCACCTACTACGAATCCTCCGGCAGACGCATCTATTCAGTCCGCGAGGTCCTGGAGTGAGACGGAGTCTCAAGTGTACAGTCAAGACCTCCCTGAGAATCGCCGTCAGCATCAGCCTCCTCGGCTGGCTGGTCATGAGTTCGGATCCCCAGGGGATCGCGGATGCGCTGCTCGACATCTCTCCGCTGGCCTGGGTCGTTGCCTTCGGCATGTACCTGGCATCTCAGGTGCTAAGCGGTCTGCGCTGGGCCATCCTCGCCAGGACCCTGGATTTCTCCGGGCAGTGGACCACGTACCTCGGATATTACGCCGTGGGCATGTACTTCAACCTCTTCCTCCCTACCAGCGTCGGCGGCGACTTCCTCAAGGTGTTCTATCTCTCCCGGAGTGAATCGAGACGGCTGCGGGCGGCGTACAGCGTGCTCGCCGACAGGCTCATCGGTCTCGCAGCCATGTTCCTCTTGGGGGCCGGGGCTGTCATGTTACACAGAGGGCTCCTGCCCGCACGTTTTTCCACCGTGCTCTTGGGGGCCGGCGGCCTTACCCTCTTCCTCCTCTTCGCCCTCCCGCGGATTTCCCGTATGATCTCGGCGAGATGGACGGAGATTGGCCGCCGAATCGACATTCTGCTCGTCTTCTGGAAAAGACCCGACTGCATCACTTCCGCGGTCGGGCTGTCCCTTGTTCTTCAGGCTCTGGGCATGGGAGCCGTGGCGTTGCTCGCCCACGACATGGGGCTGCCGCCGCCGCCCTCCTTCTACTTCGCGGCCTTTCCTCTGGTGGCCGTCCTCACGCTCCTCCCGGTGAGTTTTAACGGAATCGGAATCCGTGAGGGGGGGTTCGTCTATTTCCTCGGCCTGAAAGGGGTGCCGGCCGAGAAGGCCCTGATCCTCAGCCTGAGCTTCTTCGGAATTCAGGTGGCGGCGAGCCTCATTGGAGGACTTGCCTATCTGGCCGGCCTGCATAACCGGACCCTTTCCGCCGCCCCTGGACCTTCTGGGCCCGGGCGATGATTCTCCATGCCGCAAGCCCTCCGGAGGACCGGAGCGGCCATTGGGATCAACGTTTCGCCATGCTGTTCCTGGCTCTGCTCGGCGGCCGGATCGCATATCTCTTGGCCGCGCCGCTGGATCTCAGCCCGGACGAGGCCTACTACTGGGACTGGTCCCGACACCTTGACTGGGGATACTACAGCAAACCCCCAATGGTGGCCTGGATCATCGCCGGGTCCACCGCCGTATTCGGCAACACGCCGTTCGGAGTCAGGCTCCCGGCCGCCGTCCTGAGCACGCTCACACTCCTGGCGGTCTTCTGCCTGGGAAAGGTTCTCTTCGGGAGCCGGGCTGGATTCTGGGCCGCCGCAAGCGCTGCGGCCATGCCGGGGGCAGCAGTACTCGGCCTTATAATGACGATCGACGCCCCGCTCATGTTCTTCTGGTCCGTGGCCCTGCTCTGGACCTGGAAGGCCGTAAACATCGCCGGGCGCAGCGCCGGATGGTGGATGCTCTCCGGCGCCGCCGCAGGTCTCGGCATGCTGAGTAAGCAGACCATGGCCGCATACTTGCCCCTCGCGTTCCTCTCCTGCCTGGCGACTCCGGCCGGCCGCGGCGTACTGCGCACTCCGTGGCCGTACGCCGCCCTGGCGCTGTCGCTCCTGGTCCTCGCTCCGATCCTCTGGTGGAACCATCACCACGACTGGATCACTCTCCAGCACACGGCCCATCATTTCCAGGGCGGGGAGGGAGACGGCTGGCTTTCCCTCAGGACCCTCGGCGAGTTCGTAGGATCACAGCTCGGGATCGTCTCCCCGGTCACATGGAGCCTGGCCGCCCTGGTCGGCTTCGCGTGCCTGGTCAGGATCAACATCGCTGACGACAGGATCCGGTACCTTGCCCCGCTCGGCCCCCTCGCCATCGCCGGGGTGCTCTTGCTGAGCGTGACGCAGCGGGTGAATGGAAACTGGCCGGCCCCCTTCTATCTGGCCTCCCTGACGTTGCTGGCCGGCTGGGCGGACGGCGCCGCAAGCTGTTTCTCACGGTTCGAGAAACTGAAGAACCTGTACCGGCCCGGCGTGGCCGTGGGGGCCGGGCTGACTGCCGTGCTCTACCTCACCCCGTGGATCATGCCCCTTCTCGGGCTTGGCGGCGGGCCAATGGACCCTGCCGCCAGACTTCGGGGCTGGACTGAACTCGGAGAACGTGTGGGCGAGATCCTAAAAAATGTTTCCGGAAACGGCGAGATGTTCGTTGTGGGCAGGAAGCGCCAAATCGTGAGCGAACTCGCCTTTTACCTGCCGGGGCAGCCCGGCGTACTGCGCTGGCCGGGCTCCGGCGGGAGGGTCAGTACCCAGTACGAGATCTGGCCCTCTCCCCATAAGAATATCGGACGAAGCGCCCTCATCGTCCTTGGCGCTGATGAAAACGTACCGCAGGGCCTGGAGCAGGCCTTCGAAAGCGTCCGTTTCCTGGAAGAGGTTGTCATCCCCATGGGCGGCGGGGAAAGGCGTTTTCGCATCCATCTCGGAACCGTACTCCGACAGTGGCCGGAGCGAGACTGATGGAGATCTGGCACGCTATCGAAGAGATCGACAGTGCCCTGCTGGTCCTGATCAATCACGGGCGCTCGGATCTCCTGAACTGGCTCATGCCCGTGCTCTCGGATTTTCAAGTCGCCCTGCCCCTTGTGGTCCTGATCCTCAGCTGGCGGCTGTGGAAGGGAACAAACAGGGAACGGATCATGTGGGTGGGCCTCGTTGCCGCGATCGTCCTCGCGGACATGCTCTGTGCCCGAGTGCTCAAGACGCTGGTCGACCGGCCCAGACCGTTCTTCCACACTGACGGGATCTACGTAATGAGGGACGGGCGCTGGATCCGCAATACCCTGGAGGCGGGGCAACGGCTCAAAGGAAGCCTCTCGTGGCCCTCATGCCATGCGATGAACATCTGGACCTTTGCGGCGTACACCGGCGCCTTCTCCATGAGATGGGGCCTCGCCGCCATGGTCTTGGCCGTGGGAGTGTGCTATTCCAGGATATACTTGGGGGTGCACTATCCCCTTGATGTAGTCGGGGGCGGATTTCTGGGAACCCTCGTGGGCGTGGCTGCCGCTGCGCTGGTGAAGACGGTCCAGGCCCGTTACATGGGGCCGCCCTGCTGAGCACATCGCCGTGGTGGGGCGCTTACCCCGCCCCCTCCCCTTGTTTCCTGAGTGTCACCGGCGTCCCGACCCCAGCCTTCAGCATATCCGCAGCACGCCCCCGGTTCACGGCCACCTCGAGAAACCCGCTGCTTCCGATCAGGGCAAGTGGCCTGCCTTCCTCAACGTCCCCGTAAGCGTCCAGCAGCGGGCATTCCCAGCCCGATACTTCCACTGTCCCGTGTCGCCCCCCCAAAAAGGCCATGGCCGCGGGGACGTCCAGATTGGTCAGGAGGGTGCCGAAACGATCGACGTACTGGACCCTCCCGCTCAGACCCTCCGGAGCGACAACCGGTACCGGACGGGGCAGGATCACCGGCACAGTGCAGACCGGCCCGAAGCGGCGGGGTTCCTCGCCCAGCGTGAGATGCGCCGCCACCGGACCGAATATGTCCCGGCCGTGAAAGGTGGTGCTCACCGGCTGCCGGAAATAGCGTTGCTCTTCAAGGCGGTAACAGGTAGGCCGAGGCGTTCCCCTGAGCACTTCGCTCAGAAGCCCGTTGTCGGGGGCCACGAAGGCATAAGGGCCGGAGACGGCCACGAGACCCGCTCGCTCCGTGCCGACTCCGGGATCGACCACGGCCAGAAATACCGTCCCTTCCGGAAAATCCCGGTACGCGGCGCCAAGGACAAAGGCTCCGGCCTTTACGTCATGCGAGGGGATGTGGTGCGTGAGATCGACCACATGAACCTGCCTGTTGATGCCCAGAAGGACCGCCTTGACCATACCCACATACGGATCCTGGAGGCCGAAGTCGCTGAGAAAGGCGACAATGCGCCAGGGGGTCACGGAAGGTCCAGTGCCCGCAATGAGCTCGAGTTGTATACCGAATAGGACGGCAATTCCTGGAGGTCAGGATCGTTCTCGCAGACATCAATAAGCTTCCGCCACCAGGCGGGCAGGGAAAAGGCCGCTCTGTGGCACTCGGGATTGTAATACCGGCGCTCCAGCTCCTCCCTGGGATTCAGGAGTGAATCCACGTCCCTGGCGGCGGCGACAAAGGCCATCTCGTCGCCGAAGGAAGGAACCGGCGCCCGGTACGGCCTGGCTCCCGGCAACACCGTCCGCATGGCCTTCATCACCAGGGGCATCACTTCGGGCATGGTCAATGGAGGGCCGCACTGGCGCACCACTACCCCGTCCTCGCCCAGGCAGCCGGCAAGGTCCTGGTAGAAGGCCTTCTGAAAAAGGGCAAGGGCGGGTCCCAGCGGATCGGTGGTATCGAGGAGGATCACGTCGAAGGCCTCGCCGCGTTCGGATACCCTCTTGACGAAATCCAATCCGTCCTCGAAAACGAGTTCCAGCCTCGGATCATCCCATACATCACAGAAGCCCGGCAGGAATCTCTGGCAGGCCTGAACCACTGCCTGGTCCAGTTCCACCTGCACCACCCTCTGCACGGAATCGTGTAAGAGAACCTCCCGCGCGGCACCCCCATCGCCGCCCCCGACGATAAGCACCGTTTCGGCAGGCCTCCTCCGCCCGAGCAGCGGGACATGAACCATCATCTCGTGATAGACGGCCTCGTCCCGCTCAGTGAGCTGGACCACCCCGTCCAAGACCAGCATACGGCCCCACATGACCGTATCGAAAATCAGCATATGCTGATGAGGCGTCCGCTCCTCGTAAAGGAGTTCCACTTCAAAACTGTGCTGGAAACCAGGTCCGACCCTCTCGGACCACCAGTAACGAGTCAAGTGTCCTCCATTTCGATGAGTTGTCCCCTCCTGAGTTCAATGACGTAGACGCATTCCGGCTGCAACTCCCGTTTCATCTGTTCGAGCACCTCGTAGGCCTCGTTCCGCCCCCGGGCGTAAATATCCACTGCAGCGTATTTATTTTCGGGCCAGGTATGAATGAGAATGTGGGCATCGGGTGTGCTGGCCGTGCCGGACACGCCATAGGGTGTGAACTGATGCACGCGGACATCGGTCCTGGACGCAATGCCCAATTCGTTCCCGGGCTGTCCGGTCCTTCCGAGGGCCTGTGCTATATTCGAGGCTTCGGCCAGGGTGGGAAAGGGAGATTGCCACATCTCGACGAGCAGATGCGTGTCCATGCCCATGGAAACACGATCCCCCGCCAGGCGGTGCGCAGGCCGCCGATCGGAGTGCTGAGCCGGGCTGCCGACGGTAGCGGAGCAGAAGGCCATGGCCGAACCCTCCTTAAGATTCGAAATTTGCCTCGACGTGAGACAGACACGAGGAGCACCCTGATATTCCTGCATAGACCGCTATCAGAGACCCCTCACCGGCCCTCTAAGACGGCCCGCGGTGACGTGGCAGGCCCAGGAAAAAAGACAATTGGTCGGGACGAGAGGATTTGAACCTCCGACCCCCTGAACCCCATTCAGGTGCGCTACCAGACTGCGCTACGTCCCGACAAGACGGGGGCGGCCACCCCCCTTCAGACTGGCTGCGATACCATGTTTTTGCGCCTACGTCAAGGATCGCAGCAAGAAATGCGGTGCCTCCGGTCCGGCGGAATCCTGCGGTGATTGGATGAAAGGGAATACGGAGCGGGCCGGGTGGCTCAGCCTGTCCGGAGGGCTTGTGACGGTTTGACTGCTGCAGCCTGCCTTGCCGGATACACCGTGGCCAGAAAGCAGATGGCTACCGCGGAGAACGCGATGACAGCCGCGTCGGAAACGTTGAGAAGTATGGGCAGGGTGTCTGTATAATACACCTCACTCGGGATCTTCACGAATCTGTATCGGCTCAGGAGCGCACAAAGCCCCACACCCCCGAGCACCCCAAGAAAAGTGCCGATGCATCCTACGAGCAGGCCGTTGAAGATGAATATTTTCAGTATCTGCCGGTCGGTGGCGCCCAGGGTCTTTAGGATCGCTATGTCCTGATTCTTCTCCATCACCATCATGATCAAGGTGCTGATGATGTTGAAGGCGGCGACCAGGACGATGAGAGTCAAAATGATGAACATGGCCAATTTTTCCAGCTTGAGGGCCGAAAACAGATTCCGGCTCATCTGCTGCCAGTCCATGGTCCAGAAGGGATAACCGAGCCGCTTCTGGATGAGATGAGAGAGCCTGTCCGCGGCATAGATGTCCGACACCTTGAGTTCGAGCCCGTGGACGCGATCCCCTATCCCCAAGAGCTTCTGGGCTGCCCCCAGGGTGATGAAGGCGAGGGATGCATCGTATTCGTACATCCCGGTCGTGGCGATTCCGACCACCTCAAACCGGCGTATCTTGGGCAACATGCCCACCGGCGTCACCGTTCCGCCTGGCAAAACGAGCTGTATCGTCTGGCCCACCGACACGCCCAGATTTCTCGCAAGCTCCTTGCCGAGGAGAACGGGAGGATGCCCGCCGGCATCCGGCCGTGACAATGCCCCGAGTCCCTCTCCCATCACGATCCCGCCTATGCTGATCACCTGCGAGACAGACGCCGGCTCCACCCCGCGGATAACCGCCCCCTGCACCGCCCGGCCAGAACTGAGAAGCGCCTGAATGTAGACGAGCGGAGTGACGGCGTCGACCCGGCTCTCACCGGCCCCTCGTCCCACAAGGCTCAAAAGGCGGGTGAACGGACCTTCTCCCGGGAGGGAAACGTTCAGGACCTGCCGTGCCACTTCTTCGGCATTTGCGAAGGGACCTTCGTAATTCCTCACTAGAATGTGAGAATTGATGTCGAGTATCTTGCTTCGCAGGTGCTCCTCGAAACCCGCCATCACGGCGATGACAACGATGAGGGCCATGACCCCCACCGCCACACCGGCGATGGAGATGAAGGTGATCAGGGAGATGAAGACCTGCTTGCGCTTAGCACGGAGGTACCGCAGGGCCACGAACCATTCGAACGACATGTCAAAGCTCAATTTTCAGGCCTGAGCTGGGGGAACAGGATCACATCCCTGATGGAAGGGGAGTCGCTGAAGAGCATCACCACGCGATCTACCCCGATTCCGGCACCGGCGGCAGGGGGCATGCCCACCTCCAGTGCCCTCACGTAATCATCATCGATCTCCGCCGGTATCTCCTCGTCCCCTCCCCTTTCGGCCAGCTGCTGCTCGAAACGTCGGCGCTGGTCACGTGGATCGTTCAGCTCGGAAAAGGCGTTCGCGATTTCCCGCCCTGCGATGAAGAGTTCGAATCGATCCGTCACCTCCGGGTCGTCCTCGCTTTTTCTGGCCAGGGGCGACACCTCGGTCGGATAACGGGTGATGAAGGTGGGCTGGACGAGTTGCGGCTCCACGAGGAGATCGAACAGCTTCGTCCAGAGTTTCCCTCTGGGTTCATCCCCCCTCACCGGGGTGCCCAGGGCCTTCACCCGTGCTGCCAGCCCTGGCCGGTCGTCGAGTTCAGACTCCGAAACCCCCCCGTACTCCAGAAGGGACTGCATCAACGTCATTCTACGCCAGGGCGGGGTCAAATCCAGCGCCCTGCCCTGGTAGGAAATCTCCATACCCCCGGCGACCTCGTGGGCGATCAGGCCGAAGAGCTCTTCCATCCGACCCATGAGGTCCTGGTACGTGGCATAGGCCTCATAGTACTCCAGCATGGTGAATTCGGGATTGTGCTGGATGGAGATCCCTTCATTCCGGAAATTACGGTTCAGCTCAAAGACCCGTTCATACCCTCCGACCAGCAGACGCTTGAGATACAGCTCCGGCGCTATGCGCAGGTAGAGATCCACTCCCAGGGCGTTGTGGTGTGTCTTGAAGGGGCGGGCAGTGGCACCCCCGACGATGGGCTGCATCATGGGGGTCTCCACCTCGAGAAAACCGTTGGACGTGAAATATCCCCTCATGATCTGGACGATTCGGGAACGGGTCCGGAATGCCTCCCGGACATCCTCGTTCATCACCAGGTCGAGATATCGCTGGCGGTACCGCAGTTCCTTGTCCTTGAAGCCATGGTACTTTTCCGGAAGAGGGTGGAGGGATTTTGTCACCAGACGGATCGACTCGGCGGCCAGCGTCAGCTCTCCGGTCCGGGTCTTGAACAGCCTTCCCCGGACCTCGACGAGGTCTCCTATGTCGATCTTCTTGAAGAGATCGTAGGCCTCGACCCCGACGGCCTTCTTGCTCACATGGATCTGCATGCGCCCAGAACCGTCCTGCATGTGAAAGAAGGCCCCCTTGCCGAAACTCCGGATGCTCATGATCCTTCCCGCGAGCCGGAACCGATGCTCCACCGCCTCCAGGGCCTCCGGTGCGTAGGCCTCGTACACCCGGCGGAGGGCCGCGGTCCGTTCCGGTGATTTCACGTCGTTGGGATAGAGCACTATGCCCGCCTGCTCGAGTTGCTCGGCCTTTTCTCTCCGCTGTCTGATGACCAGACTTTCCTCACTCAAGATAAATGCCCTCCCGCGGCCACATCAGGCCCACCGGACTGTACCTCACGTTCGTTTGCCGTACTGACAAGGCCACATTCTTAGTTTACTCTTATGACACCGTCAAGCGAATGCAAAGCCCGGGGGGACGTAAGGACCTCCGGACAGCGCCCTCTGCCGGGGCGGCGGCCGAGGTTTCCGGGGAAAACCTCTGGAGAACGGCGGAAGGGACGGCAAAGTTCCCCTGGGACCTTCGGGCCTCCACGTCCCGCCGCCGTCATCGCAGGCCGCATTTCCCCGGGACGGCTCTCACGACTCAGTATGCCGTCCGGGCGGCCCCCCAGGACACGGAAATGTAAATGGCAATGGACGAAAAACTCCGGGATCTCCTGGGCCATCTCTCTTCGTGGCTCCAATTCCAACAGAGGCTGGGCGTGAGTCAGCTGCCGAGGTCCGTCCAGCTCCGCCAGACTCTCGATGCGGCAGCGCCGATGAAAACAGCCCATCTTGGCCTGAACCGGCAATCACCGATCAGTAACGGCACGGGCCAGGTCGCCGGTCTTGCCGAGGTGCGGTCCCGACTCGGGGATTGTCGGCGGTGCGACCTCTGTCTGAGCCGTCGCAATATCGTGTTCGGCGAAGGCCCGGAGACGGCCCGCCTGATGATTGTCGGCGAGGCCCCGGGCAGAGACGAGGACATCCAAGGCCGGCCCTTTGTAGGCGTTTCCGGGGAACTCCTCACCAGGATGTTGCAGGCGATAGACCTTGCCCGCACCGATGTGTATATTACCAGTGTCCTGAAATGCCGGCCGCCTCGGAACCGCACCCCGGAGTCTGATGAAATCGCGAGATGTTCGCCCTTTCTCTTTCAACAAATGCAGGCCATCGCTCCGCACTTCGTCCTCGCCCTGGGTGGGGTGGCTGCTGCGGCACTCCTCGGCAAGTCGGGAGCAGTGACGTCTCTGAGAGGCAGGTTTCATACCATTGACAACATTCGGGTTTTGGTTACTTATCACCCTGCCTATCTGTTGCGCCTCACCGGAGAGAGGCAGAAGGCCCTGAAGCTCGAGGCATGGCGAGATCTTCAGATGCTGCAGAGAGAATACGCAGGCATGCACTGACCTGAGATGCACAGACAAACTTTACTGAATGAACGGCCGGACGAGACACCTCCGCCCCGGACAAGCTGGGAAAGGTGCTGCCCTTCGGGTCGGTCCCAGGTGGCCGGGACCGTGCACGGGGCGGTAAGCGGATGGCTCGCGGGAATGCTCCTGGCTTTCTGGATCCTGGTGCCCCTTACCCTGCCTGGAGAGGCGGCGGGCGAAACAGCCAGGGCCGAAGCTGCGGCGACGGTCACCCTTGTGGAACTGCGGGGAAGCATCAATCCGGGAACGGCGGAGCTGCTGAAACGGGCCATCGAAGAGGCAGAGGCCCAGGCCGCCGTCTGTCTGGTGGTCGAGTTGGACACCCCCGGCGGACTGGTTTCCACCCTCCGGGACATGGTCCAGGCGGTCATGGGGGCGCCGGTGCCCGTGGTGGTCTACGTCGCACCCGGCGGGGCCCAGGCCGCCTCCGCAGGGGCCTTGCTCACACTGTCCGCCCATGTGGCCGCCATGGCGCCCGGGACCAACATCGGGGCCGCCCATCCGGTGAACATCGGTTCTGGCGGCGGGGACGACCCCACGATGAAACAGAAGGCGGAGAACGACCTGGCAGCCATGGCCCGCAGCGTGGCTGCGGAACGGGGACGTAACGCCGAGTGGGCCGAAAAGGCAGTCCGGGAGAGCGTTTCCGCCTCCGCCTCGGAGGCCCTTGAACTCGGGGTCATAGATCTTGTCGCCAGGGATACGGCCGAGCTCCTGACCCTTCTCAACGGCCGGAATGTTGAAGTCAGGGGGAAAGAGCGCGGGCTCGCCACGGCGAACCCGGTTGTGAGAGAGGTGCGGGAAAGTCTGCGGGAACGGATACTTAGAACCATTGCGGACCCGAACATAGCCTACATTCTGATGATGATCGGCATCACGGGTCTCTATTTCGAACTTGCCCATCCCGGATCCATATTCCCCGGGACCGTCGGCGCCATCAGTCTCCTGCTCGGCCTCTTCGCCCTGCAGACCCTGCCGGTCAGCACTACTGGACTCCTCCTCCTGCTCCTCGCAGTGATCCTGTTCTTACTCGAACTCGTTGTCCCAAGTCATGGCATTCTCGGTGCTGCCGGTTTCGGGGCCCTCCTTCTGGGTTCACTCATGCTCTTCGACACATCGAGGACCGGCGTGGCCATCGCCGGAGAAGTGCTCTGGACCACCCTCCTCACCGTAGGCGGCTCCCTGACCGCCGTGGTATATCTCGTGACGAGGGCCACCCTGTCCAAACCCCGGTCGGGAGCCGAGGGCCTAGTAGGGGAACAGGGCATCGTGCGGGAAAAGGTTGATCCAAACGGAGGACTTGTGTTCGTCCACGGCGAGCTCTGGAAAGCGGTCAGCGACGAGGAGATCGCACCTGGCGCAGAGGTCAGGGTCACCGGCATGCACGGATTCAAACTTCACGTTTCGAGACCCGAAGGAGGGAGAAAATGACGCCGTTGCCCATACTGTTCCTGGTCCTGCTGGTCATCATATTTCTCACCCAAGCGATCAAGATCCTCAACGAATACGAGCGAGGGGTCATCTTTCGCCTCGGCCGGGTCCTGAAGGCCAAGGGACCCGGCCTCATCATCCTGATCCCCGTCCTTGACAAGATGAAAAAGGTGGATCTGCGCACCATCACCCTGGACGTCCCCCCACAGGACATCATCACCCGGGACAACGTCTCGGTGAAGGTGAGCGCGGTGGTCTACTTTCGAGTCCTCCAGCCAGTCCAGGCCGTGATAGAGGTGGAGAATTTCTTCTTCGCCACGTCGCAACTTTCCCAGACCACGCTTCGCAGTGTCTGCGGCCAGGCGGAATTGGACGAACTGCTGGCCGAAAGGGAAAAGATCAATACCAGGATCCAGGCCATACTGGATTTGGATACTGAGCCGTGGGGCGTCAAGGTCAGCAAGGTCGAGGTCAAGGAAATCGATCTTCCCGAATCCATGAAGCGGGCCATGGCCAAGCAGGCAGAGGCTGAACGGGAAAGACGGTCGAAGGTGATCAACGCTGAAGGCGAGTACCAAGCAGCCGAGCGCCTGGCCGAGGCGGCCATGATCATCCAGAGGGCCCCGGAGGCCCTCCAACTGCGGTATCTCCAGACTCTCAAGGAGGTCGCCGCCGAGAACAACAGCACGACTCTGTTTCCGATCCCCATCGACCTCTTCAGGCCTTTCCTCAGGGAATACGGTCCGGCGGGTTCTCCTAAAACGGAGGGAGGAGGACCGACCTGACACGGCGGTGGCCGCACGGGATACCGGCCCCAACCAGTCAAGAAAACCCGGGATATGCCGATAACTCTCTCAGGAGACACCCCCCCATGGAGAAATCGGAGAGAGACCTGCTGACCATCGACTGGGCGAGCCAGGAACTCCCCACCCTTCCGAGTGTGGCCCACCGCTTGCTCACCATGGCCTCCGACGAGAGACGGAGTTCATCGGAGCTTGCGGACCTGATCGGTAATGACCCCACCCTTGCCATCCGAATACTCAAGGCCGTCAACAGCGCCTTCTATTCCCTCAATATCGAGGTCACCTCCGTGCGGCACGCAATCGTCCTCCTGGGGATGAACGAGGTCCGAAGGATCGCCCTGGGATCCATCCTGGCCGAGCGCTTCCTCACGGTCGCCCCGGCGGTGCGGCCCCAGGCTGAGGCGCTCTGGCGGCACCTGCTTGCCACCGCCGTTCTTGCAGAGGATCTCGCCCCTGGAGGTGAGGAGGATCCGGACCTGTACACCCTTGGCCTTCTCCATGACATCGGCTGGCTCATCCTCCTCGCCCAGGCCCCGAAGGTCTTCGTGTCCATGGCCAAGGAGGAGCAGAGAAGCATGGACGATATCGAACGGCTCTGGGGTGTGAACCACCAGCTCTGGGGAGCCAGGCTTGCGGAAAAATGGGGCCTGCCCGAACCCTTTCAGATCATCGCCCTCCGACACCACAAACCCCTCCTCGAGGCCCAGCCGCCCGACTATCTCCTCAGGGTGCATCTCGCGAACCACCTGGCGTACGTCCTGGGAATGAAGACACTGAACACGGCTGAAGAACAGGTCCAAGGCTCCGTGCTGGAACGGCTCGACCTCGATGAGAGCACCTTCGAAGAAATGAAAAGGGCCGCCACCGCAGACCGCGATCGTATCAACAGCCTGTGGCGCGCGTTGTCCGGCTGAACCCGCCTCACTTCAGGACGTTTCGCCGTTGTCTACAGAACCGAGCAGCCTCACGCCCAGGTACATGTAATGGAGACCCGAGCCCGCGGTCACCCCGGCCGTGGCGTGAAAAAGTGCCTGTATGAAGCCGTTTCCCCAACCGGATTCGTGGTGCAGGAGCACAAAAAATATCGTCCCGAGCTGGGCCAGGGTGGTCAGTTTTCCCAAAACAGAGGGCCGTATTTCCACCCTGACCTGCAACAGTGAAAGGATCAGCACTCCGACCACGATGATGACATCGCGACTGATGACCATGACCGCCAGCCAGTCGGGCAGAAGGCCGATGACCGCCAGGGTCACGTAGGACGTCGTCAGGAGAAGTTTGTCCGCCAGAGGGTCCAGAATAGCGCCGATCCTGGTTTTCTGATGGAGCCACCGGGCGAGGAGACCGTCAAGGGCGTCGGTGACCCCCGCTGCCGTAAACACCAGCAGCGCAAGGACGAATTCCCCTTGGATGAAAAGGATCATCAGGACCGGGATCAGGACGATGCGCATGAGAGTGAGGAGGTTGGGGATGTTCACCTGTCACCCCCCGCACCCGCCACCCGCGGCCAGACTCTTTCACGCCCAGTGAGGTCTGCGGGGTCGAACCACCGGATTTCATGGTCCGCCCGCAGCCATGTGATTTGGCGTTTGGCATACCGTCTGGTGTCCCTCTTGAGTTGAGCCACGGCCTCATCCAGCGAGAGATCTCCACAAAGAAAGCCGATAATATGACGATACCCGATGGACTGCAAGGGCTTGAGCCGAGGGGAAAAACCCTTCTCGATCAATCCCCGCACCTCGTCAATGAGGCCATTCTCGATCATGAGATCCACCCGGCGGTTTATACGCCGATACAGTTCCTCGCGTGGCCGGATCAGGCCGATCTTCACACACCTGCCCAACCCCGGCCCCACTCCTAAACGCCTTCTCTGCCAGCAGGAGATGGGCAGGCCGGTGGACGAAAAGACCTCGATGGCCCGTATCACGCGAAAGGTGTCGTTAGGATGCAGCCTGTCCGCCGCTTCTGGATCCACCTGTCTGAGAAAACCGTGCAGGCATGCGGCCCCGCACTCTGCCTCCATCCGCCTGAGCTGGGCCCTGAGCGCCGGATCCGCCCCGGGGCAGGAAACAAGGCCTTGGAGGAGCGACCGCAGGTAGAGACCAGTGCCGCCGATCAGGAGCGGAACTCGACCCCGCGACCTCAGAGTTCGGATGATGGCACCGGCGCGACGCACGAAAACAGCAGCGTCGAAGGGCTCGTCGAGCCCCAGCACATCCAGCAGATGATGCGGGACGCGTTCCCGTTCCTCCCGAACCGGCTTGGCCGAGCCTATGTCAAGGCCCCGGTAGACCTGAATTGAGTCGCAATTGATGATCTCCCCGCGGAGTTCATCCGCCAACCTCAGGGACAGGGAGGTCTTGCCCACCGCCGTGGGGCCTGTCACTGCGACCAGAGGAAACTCTGTGAGCGCCCCACCAGGAAAAACCCGGCGGTCGGCCTTCGGACTCGAACCTGCTGTCATCTCCGTCCGAACCGGCGCTCGATCTCCTCGAATCCGAAGATCTGCCACACGGGCCGACCATGGGGACAGTGAGTGATCCCCTCGGCCGTCACCTGTTTCAAAAGGGCCTCCATCTCCTGAGACGCAAGGGGACTCCCCGCCTTGATCGCCGCATGGCATGCAAGCGAGGCCAGGAGTTCCCTAAATAAAGAGGCCGCCTCCTGCTGTGGAGAGGCCACCATGCGATCCAGGAGATCTCCCACCGCGTCGCTGAGCTGGCTGGACGAGGCGAGAAATTCGGGCACCGCCCGCACGGCGACCTGGGCCGGTCCGAAGGGATCCGCCTCGAGCCCGATACGGCCCAAGGCCGGCTTCAACTCAGAGAGTCGGCCGATGTCTTCCGGATCCCTATCGAGGAGCAAGGGAAATAGGAGCGGTTGAGAGGCAAGACGATCTTCCTCTTCGATCCGCCGGCTGAGGCGGGCGAACAGAAGGCCCTCATGAGCGGCATGCTGGTCGAACAGCAGGAGACCCCCGGCGCTCTCCACCAGGATGTAACTGCGCGCAAGCTGACCGAGAATCCGCCACTCCTGGAACACCGGAGCCGACTCGGTCGGCCCGAGCTGCGTCCCCGGACCACGGGGTAGCCTCGCCAGGACTCCTTCCGGTCTGTCATCCTGAGGCCAGGCCTCCAGCGGTGCCGCCTCCTCTGCTCCACAACCCCAGGGCAGTGGGACGTCCTCTCCCACACCGGACGCAGCCGGAACGGCCGGGGCCTGGACCGATGTCCCGAATCGGCTGCCGGTCCGCCCCCCGTCCTCGAAGAGCGGGCAGGCGAATCCACCCCTCCCGTTCTCCAATGCCCGCCGAACTGCATGGTAAACCACGCGGTAGACCGCCTCCGAATCGCGAAACCGAACCTCATGCTTGGTGGGATGGACGTTCACATCCACCAGACGGGGTTCAGCCTCCAGCAGGAGCACTCCGACCGGATGGAGGCCCTTGACCATCCAGCCACGGAATGCGTCTCGCACTGCCCGCCAGAGAATCCGATTTCCGACGGGCCTCCGATTCAAAAAAAAATACAACGCACGGGAAACGGCCCGCCCGTCATCGGGCCGGCCCACATATCCTGTCAACGAGAGACCCGCGCCTTGACCTTCTACCGGAAGCAGCCGCGGCGTGAGATCTTTCCCTAAAAGAGGGACAATCCTCTCGGCACCCTCCGCCCCCGCCCGGGACCTGAAGAGTTCCCTGCCCTCGCTGAAAAGCTCGAACGCGATCTTTTCGTGGCTGACCGCAAGCATTCGGACGGTAAGCGAGACATGGCCGATTTCGGTCTGGCGCGCCTTCAGGAAATGTCTCCGTGCCGGAATTTCCAGGAAGAGATCCTCCACCTCTACAACGGTCCCGGCAGGACATCCTGCCGCGGTGAGGGTCTTGCCACGGCCGAAGGCAACCTTGACCCGGGTACCCTCGAGGACCTCCGCAAGTCGTGACGTGATGGTGAGTCTGGAGACGGCTCCGATACTGGGGAGGGCCTCTCCCCTGAAGCCCAAGGTGCGCACCTCGTCCATATCTTCGGGCGCCTTGATCTTGCTCGTTGCGTGACGCTCCACTGCAAGTTCGAGGTCATCCCTGGCCATGCCCGACCCGTCATCCGTCACTCTGATCAGGCGTTTCCCGCCGTCCTCGAGATCTACCCTGATCCTGACGGCATCCGCATCGATGGAATTTTCAAGCAGTTCCTTCACCACCGAGGCAGGCCGTTCCACCACTTCCCCCGCAGCGATCCTGTTGGCCACGTAGGCCGGCAGAACATGAATCCTCGACATGAGAGAACCCTCCCTGCAGGCTCGACCAGATGGGCGCCCCCTCACTCCCTTCCCGGGGCCGGGCCCTGTCCCTTGCGGCGGAAATGGTCATGCACAGCCCTGGCAACGGAGGCCGGGATGCCGTGCACTCCGAGAAGATCATCGAGCGATGCCCGTTCCAGACCGGCGGCACTGCCGAAACGGGTGAGAAGCACCCGTTCCCGCTCCGGCCCCACACCGGGCACCGCCGCCAGCCCCGAACGCAGCCTCCCTCGGTCCCGCTTCGTCCTGTGGAAACGCACGCCGAATCTGTGTGCCTCGTCACGCACCTGCTGCAGGAAAAGCAGCACGGGATCATGGCGAGGCAGGAACAGTGGCCGCGGCCATCCCGGGCGGTAGATCTTCTCTCCCTCATCCCCACGCTCCTTGGCAAGGGCAACGAGTTCGACACGGCCGGAAATCCCCAGGCCGGCCACCGCTTCCAGCGCCCTCCCGAGCTGCCCAGGGCCTCCGTCTATAAGAAGGACGTCGGGCAACGCGGCGTTTTCGGGCTCTGTCCCGAATCGCCTGGTTACGACCTCCCGGATCATCCCCGGGTCATCAGGCCCCTGGACCCCTCGCACATTGTAATGACGATAGCCGTCCTTCATGGACTCGCCGCGGCGAAAGGCCACCACGCTCCCGACAGAAAAAGCACCACCCGTACAGGAAATATCCACTCCCTCCACGGTTTCGGGAGGTTGCGTCAGCCCCAGCACCGCAGCCATCCTCTCAGCCAATTCGTCCCACCAGGCGGCCCGCGCCAGGAGGCCGGCCACGAACTGCCTTGCGTTCTCCAGGGCCATTTCGGCTAATCGCCGTCTGGCACCCCTTTTCGCAAGCCTGATACTGACGGCGGTGGCGGCGGATCCGGCAAGCCAGGCCGAGACGGCGTCAAAATCGTCGGGAAGAAACGGAACCACGATCTCCCGCGCCGGCAATCCATCACGGTAGTGCTGCTGGAGAAAGATGGAAAGAAGGGCCTCGTCTGTCTCGTCTTCCACCCGGCTCAGATGGTGCACCTCCTGACCAAGCACCACCCCTTCGCGAACCCGTATCAGTGCCACCACAGCACGCTCCCCATGCCTTGCAAGCCCCAAAACGTCCCAATCGGCACCGGTGCTTGCCACCATGGATTGTGCCTCGGTCACCGCTTCCACCGCGGCGATCCTGTCCCGGAGGATGGCTGCCAGTTCGTACTCCAGAGCCTCGGCGGCATCGGCCATCCGCCGCCGCAGTTCATGAAGCAGGGATCCTGTCCTGCCCTCCAGAAAGAGCCGGACCTGCTCCACCCGCCCGCCGTACTCGGCAGGGGAAATCTTCCCCGTGCAAGGGGCGCTGCACCGTCCTATCTGGTACTTCAGACACTCCCGGGACCTGCCCCGGAGCACTGCGTCGCTGCATGTCCGAAGGCCGAAAGCGGAGGAAAGGAGCCGCAGTGTCTCCTTCACCGCCCCGGCTGAGGGGTAAGGTCCGAAATAGAGGGCACCGTCTCTCCTTCTGCGCCGGACAACGCGCAATCGGGGAAAAACGCCTGTAATCTCCAGCCGGATGAACGGATATGCCTTGTCGTCCCTCAACAGGACGTTGTATCTCGGCCTATGTTCCTTTATCAGCGTCGCCTCGAGGATGAAGGCCTCCGTTTCCGTGGATGTCACCATGTAGGAAAAAGACATGGCCCGCCTCACCATCAGGCGGGTCTTGGCTGGAAGGCGATCCGGGGGCTTCACATAGCAAGACAGCCGCTGCCTCAGATCCTTCGCCTTCCCCACGTACAGGACGATCCCCTGCGAGTCCAGGAAAAGGTAAACCCCAGGGGCCCTCGGCGCGCCCGAAAGGTTTTCGATATCGGCCCGGTCGGAACGTAAGGATTTCACTCCTGTCCTACAGCGCCGGCGAAAAAGGCGGGGAGCACAAAGGCGGCCCGGTGCAGTTCCGTGGTGTAATATCGCGTGGGGATATTCAGACCTGACGCCCTGGCACTGTCGAAATCTCGCACTGGGTCATAGCGCTTGCTCGCCATGACCCAGCTCCAAACTCCACTGGGGTACGTCGGCACGGGTCCCCAGTAGAACTTCACAACGGGGAATCCGGCCTCCCGCAGATTCCCGGCCATTTCCGCAAGGGCAGGCAGGTGATAGAAAGGCGATTCGCTCTGGGCCACAAGGATCCCGTCAGGCCGGAGGGCGGAGTTGCAGGCCCTGAAAAAATCCGCCTTGAACAACCCGGTGGCAGGTCCGATCGGATCGGTGGAATCCACGAGCAGTACGTCGAAGCACTCCCTTTGATCCGCCAGATATTCAATACCGTCCTGAATGATAACCTGCACCCTGGGATTGCCCTCGAGTTCACTGGATATCTCAGGAAAGAATCGCCTGGATACCTCCACAACCAAAGCGTCTATCTCGCACAGGACGACCCTTTCCGGTGCAGGGTGCTTCGTCACCTCCCGCACCGCCCCTCCGTCGCCTCCTCCTATGACCAGCACGTCCCTGGGCCGGGGGTGGAGATGAAGGGCGGGATGAACGATCATTTCGTGATATATGAATTCGTCCCGCTGGCTGGTCATTACCAGCCCGTCGAGAAGCAGAAGCCTTCCGTACTCCTCGGTGTCGAGGACCTCCACCGTCTGATATCTTGATTTGCTGACGAAGAGCGTCTCCCTGATCCTAAGCGTGAGACCGGCGTTGGCCGTGTGACGTTCGGTGTACCAAAGCTCCATGGAGAACCCTCCGCAGCACCTTGTGAAATTGGACGCACTATACCAGCAAATGGGCTGCCCTGCAGAGGGACGGAGACCTGGGGCGGAGCGGAGGGAGTGGCGGAACGACGGCGACCGCGGCCCCCCGTAGAAACCGCGGAGCCCGGCTTTCTCTGGTCGGGGCGAGAGGATTTGAACCTCCGGCCCTCTGCTCCCAAAGCAGATGCGCTACCAGGCTGCGCCACGCCCCGACGTGTGCCGAAATGTTTAACACAGGGCCGGGGACCCTTCAACCCGCAATCCGGCACGTTTCGCAGGAATGCCTGAGAGTTGCCCAGTATGCATCCCGGAGGTATATAAATGGTCCATGGCACGGCCTTCCAGAAAGACCCAAAAAAGGCGCAGGATCTTTGACCACGGACCTCTCCTGGTCATCATCCTCGGCGCCGGCCTGTTAGTCTCGGCGGCTGTCGGTTCTCTTGCCGCAGGATATCTTATCCTCGGCCTGCCCGACATTTCCTCCATCCGCACGTACAGGCCTCCTATGGTGACCGAGATCTACGACTCGGAACTCCGGCCTCTGGCATACTGGTACGAGGAGAAGAGATGGCCCGTCGGCCGGAGCAGGATTCCCTCCTCGTTGGTCCAGGCCTTTCTCGCCGCCGAAGACGCGCGGTTCTACGAACATCCGGGCATCGACTTCATGGGGGTTCTCAGGGCAGTACTGCGAAACGTGGAGGCAGGCGGCATTGTCCAAGGGGCGAGCACCATCACTCAGCAGGTCACCCGTTCCCTCCTGCTGTCGCCCGAGAGAAGCTGGCTCCGGAAGGTCAAGGAGGCGATCCTCGCCTGGCAAATCGACGCCGCTCTCAGCAAGGACCAGATCCTCACGCTCTATTTGAATCAAATCTATCTCGGCCAGGGCGCGTACGGGGTGGAAGCTGCCGCGAGGACCTATTTCGGCAAACACGTGGAGGAATTGAATCTGGCCGAGGGCGCCATGCTCGCAGGACTCCCCAAGGCCCCCAGCCGGTACAACCCGGTGCAACACATGGATCTCGCCAGAAAACGCCAGGAATACGTACTGCGCCGTATGACGGAGGAGGGATTCATCACTGAAGCCCAGGCAGAGGAGGCGAGGCAGACGCCGATTCAACTGGCCTCGGAGGAACTCCGCACACCGCCCGGGGTCGAGTATTTCCTCGCCGAGGTCCGGCGTGAACTGGAGAGCCGCTACGGCCGCAGACGCCTGCTCACGGAAGGCCTGAAGGTGGTGACGACCCTTCGCTGGGAATGGCAGGAAAAGGCCGTCCAGGCTGTGACGCAAGGACTCAAGGCCCTGGCAGGCCGACATCCAGGCGACAAAGAACTTGCTCAGTCGGTTCAGGCGGCCCTTATCGCGATGGAAAACGGGACAGGTGCCGTACGGGCCCTCGTGGGAGGGAAAGACTTCCAGACGTCGCAATTCAATCTGGCCACCCAAGGGAGAAGGCCGCCGGGATCTGCCTTCAAGCCGATAGTATACACGGCCGCCCTGGCCAACGGCATCGTGTCCCCGACCACCATGCTGGTGGACGAACCAGTCTCGCTGCCCGGGGCCGAGCCCGAGGTCCCTTGGGAGCCGGAAAACTTCGACCGGACGTATATGGGCCCCATCACGGTACGGACAGCCCTTATGTATTCCCGAAACGTGATCTCAGTCAAGCTCGCAAAAATGGTGGGGTTGACACCGATCCGCTCCATGGCCCACAGGATGGGGATCGAAACCCCTCTCGCCAATGACCTTTCCCTCGCCCTCGGCTCTTCCGGAGTCTCGCTGATGCAGATGGTGCGGGCCTACAGCACCTTCCCCAACCTCGGGCAGGCCGTCAGGCCGCAGTTCATCCAGGCGATACGGGACCGCGACGGCAGAGTCATCGAGAGCATGACCCCGGAATTTGAACAAATCGTGGATCCTATCACTGCCTACCAGATGATCCAGCTCATGGAAGACGTGGTACAGAACGGGACCGGGCGGACGGCCCAGGCCCTCGGGATACCGGTCGGAGGAAAAACAGGCACGACGGACAGCTACCGGGATGCCTGGTTTCTAGGTTTCACCTCGGAAGTTGTGGCCGGCGTTTGGGTGGGGAGAGAAGACCTGCAACCGCTTGGAAGCAGGGAGACGGGGGGGAGAGTGGCCTGCCCGGTCTGGACCACCTTCATGTCCATCACCAACCGGGACAAGGATCCTGAGGATTTCAGCATGCCCAACGGGACGGCGCTGGTGCCGGTGAACCGCCAGACCGGCGATATCATTGTACCTGAGAAACAGCTCACAGGCACGGTCGTCTGGGAGGCCATGCGGGAAGACTCCCTCCCTCCGCTCCAGCCTTCGTCCGGCAGATTCGGCATGCCTTCGTGGTTACACCGGCTGGACGACTTCTTTTTCACTCGCCAAACTTCTTCTCCTTTCGAGGAACCTTACTGAGATCCTCCCGGATCACATACAGCACCTTGAATTCCTCCCTCAATTTCTTCTCCAGCGCAGCGATCTGTTCGTCCGGGATATCCATGATACGTATGTACACCTCACGTCTTCCCGGGGCCACGAACTCCCAGCAGGTCAGGACACTCACGATCCTGGCCTCGTGGGCCCGGAGCACGTTGAGCAACTGCGTAGTGGCACCGGGGCGGTCTTCGAGATCGCAGGCAAGCTGTATGGCACTTCTGTAAATCCCGGTGATGCTCACAAGCACCTTGAAGATGTCGGTCTGCGAAATCATCCCCACAACATGGAGCTCGTCATTGACCACCGGGAGCCCTGAAATCCTGTTTTCCAACATAATGACCGCCGCCAACTCCACTGAGTCATTCTCACGAAGCACAATGGGATTTGCGGTCATGATGTCCCGTATCTTGGTCTCGGAAAGGAGATAGTAGAGTTCGTGCACATCGAGGGACGTCGCCTTGGACGGAGCAGCCTCCTTGATGTCCCTGTCACTGATGATCCCCACGAGCCGATTCCTGCGCACCACCGGCATCCGTCGGATCCCGTGCTCCTTCATCAACTGGGTGGCCTTCATGATTGACGCGTTTTCATCAATGACGATGGGTTTGTTGGCCATCCACTCTTTTACTAGCATGAAACGCCCTCCTCGCGATTCAGAACCGATTTTCCCCGGCCATTCAGGAGTGCGTCCTCCGCCGGAGCGGGCTCCAGACGTCCCCCCGTGCCATTAATTCGGATTGCACCATGGTGTCAAGAGATTGTATGATATTTATTGGGAAAATGCCATGTGCAATTATACTGCTGCCCCGGCTGGCAAGGCAGCGCAAGTCCTGATATATCCCGGCGCGGGCGGGGGCCGCCTAGATCCTCTTGAATCGCACTCTTTACACGCAACAGTATGGAGCGCCCCGTGTCGCCCGCTGGCCGCTGCCGGACACAATCAATCGGCCGGACAGGAAAGACGGGATAGACGCATGAAATGAAGGCCACCGTAGTGGGCCCCGGTGCCTTGGGCTGTCTCCTGGCGGCGACCCTCGCCTGGAAAGGTCACCCGGTGACCCTCCTTGACTATCGTGAAGACCGGGCGAGCCGGCTGGCAGAACGGGGGTTGACCGTCACATCGCCCGAGGGCGAGTGGACAGTACGCCCGAAGGTCAGTGCAAACGCCGCCACGGCCGGACATCAGGAATGGATTTTCGTTGTCGTGAAGGCCAACCAAACCTCCTCGGCGGTCCGGGGCCTTGTCCCGCTGATCGGCGACGGGACCAAGGTGCTGTCCCTGCAGAACGGCATGGGCCATGAGACCGCCCTGGCCTCGGTGTTTCGTGCCGAAGATATCTTTCTTGGGGTGACCTCCCAGGGGGCGACCCTTCTCGGCGAGGGCGTGGTCCGCCACGCAGGAACAGGACCTACCATATTCGGCCCGATCACACCCACGGAGAAGACCCTGCGGGAATCGGAGCGCCTTGCCGGGCTACTCACCCAGACGGGATGGCCCGCTTCGGTGACCCAGGAAGTCCCATGCCATATTTGGCGAAAATTGATCGTCAACGCCGGCATCAATGCGCTCACGGCCCTCACGGGGCTTCCCAACGGCGCCCTTCTCCAGTGCGCTGAGACCGAACGTATACAGGCGCTCGCCGTTGAAGAGGCATGGAGGGTGGCCATGGCACTGAAGATACGGCTCGGGATGTCACTTGACGATGTCATTGGGCTGGTGCACAGTGTGTGTACTCAAACCGCCGGCAACCTCTCCTCCATGCTCCAGGACCGCCTGCACGGACGTCCGACCGAAATCGATTTCATCAACGGCGCAATCGTGTCTCTGGGCAGAACCGTAGACGTGGAAACGCCCGTCAACGAAACCCTCACGCTGCTGGTGCGTACCCTGAGCCGCCTCGGATGGACGGCGCAGGTTCCGATCGCTGCCCGACAAGGGCAGAAGCCGTGAAGGTTTTCGTCGGGACGGTGGAAAAACTTGTCCAGCACGGCCTCGGGATCGTACGCAGGCCTGGAGGAAAAATCTGTCTCGTCCCCGGCGTCCTCCCGCAGGAGACCGTAAAGGTATGCATCCGGAAGGAACACAAGGGCTGGGCCGAAGGAGATCTCGTCAACGTGCAGGAGCCTTCACGCGACCGGGTGCCTCCGGCATGCCCACATGCCGGGGATTGCGGCGGATGCGCCATGGGACACGTTCATCCGGACGTCCAGCCCCGCCTCAAGGCCATGATCGCCGAGGAGACTATCCACCGGCTTGGCGGTCTGCGGCCCCCGGGAGGCATCGCCGTGACGGCCTCTCCGCTTGCATGGGGATACAGGCACCGGCTGCGACTCCATGCAGGGGAAACCGGGGACTTGGGATTTTTCCAGGGTAAATCCAGAAGATTCGTGCCTGTGACACGGTGCCGGCTTGGTGCGGCGTCCCCTCAGGATGCGCTCCTGGCCCTGAGGGGCTGCCGCGCCTGGGAGGCCTCTTGGGGCAAGACGCGGGATGTGGCGGCCGTTTCGGCCCCCATCCCTTCCTCTCCAAACGGCACGACCATCCTGATACTCACTGCGCGCGGCATCCCCCTGCCCATCGATAATCTCCGGGAAATTCTGGCACAGGTGCCCGGCATCGGGGGGGTACACTCCATGGAAGGGGGAAGTGCCCAGGTCCAAGGGGTCGGGGACGGAAGCATCATCTGCCACTTGCCCCGGGATGCGGTGGGAACCCCGTTCGACATTGACATCACATGCCCTGCCCGATGTTTCACCCAGGTGAACTGGAACATGAACATCAGGGTCATCAGACGCGTGAGGGACATGGCGAACGATTTGGATGCCCGCAGGATACTCGAACTCTACTCTGGGGTGGGAAACTTCTCGCTTCCCCTGGCGTCGGTCGGAGCCAGAGTGACGGGTATAGAACAGGACGGGTCCGCCGTCGAAGCGGCCAGGAAGAACGCCGACGCCATGGGTCTTCACGGCGCTGCCCATTTCATCCAAGGCCCCGCGGAGACAATCCTCCCCGAACATATGGAGACTGGAGGCCCTACCTTCGACATGGTGATCCTTGATCCGCCGCGGTCAGGCGCCGCAACGGCCTGTCAGGTGCTGGCCAGCAGCGGCATACCCCACGTCCTGTATCTTTCGTGCAATCCGGCCACCCTCGCCAGGGATATGAGGATCCTGAACACCAGCGGCTACAGGCTCGAATGGGCTGAAGCCTACGACTTTTTCCCTCAAACAGCCCATGTCGAGGTTCTGGCTTTCCTGGCTCTTGACAAGTTCCGTAACAGATGACTAGTATGACGTCGCGTCCCTCTGCGGGAAGCCATCAGGAACTCCACGCGTTCCAATTGGCCATATTCCGGCTGAAATCACGGGTCCCATTGTCATGTGTCTCATGCATTGACAGCCGTTCTGCAAATGAGCGCGGGACATCCCTCGAAGCGTACTGAAGACGAGTACTGATTGAAAAAAACACTGCCGAGGGCGGTCTGCCGGGTTGAATGAAAAGACATTCGCCACCCAGAAGGCTGTGTGAGTCCAAGACTCTTCCTGGACCATACCGCGACCCATGAAAAAGTTGCATCCGCCACAGATACAGGGATGTCTGGTGCAATTCGCGCCCTCGCCAGAATTGTCTCTGTCCGGTAAGGCTTTCGCCGGTGGCGACTCCGGCCGCTGACACAACAGGCATCATACCGGGACGGATGGAGCTTCATGAAAATGCCCTCTCCTGGGGCCATCTTGTCAAAATAAGGAAGCTTCCCGAGTGAAACAGGCAAATGACATATCGCCGTCGCGTAGAGGTAACCACATGCCGCGGAGAAAAAAGGACGTCAGGGACCAGGTCGAAGATCAGGTGGTCACGCAGTCCCCGGAACGGATGCTCAATCTTGCCGATCTGAAAAAACGGGGGGTAAGCGGACTGTACCAAATCGCCAAGGAGCTTGGGATCGAATCCCCGAGCGGACTGCGGAAACAGGAGCTGATTTTTGCCATCCTGAAGGCCCAGACAGACAAAAACGGCTCCGTTTACGGTAACGGCGTCCTTGAGATCCTGCAGGATGGCTTCGGTTTCCTCAGGAGTCCCGACTACAACTATCTTCCCGGGCCGGACGACATCTATGTGTCTCCTTCCCAGATACGCCGCTTTGCCCTCAACACCGGGGACACCATTTCCGGACAGATACGCCCGCCAAAGGAGGGCGAAAGGTATTTCGCCCTCCTCAAGGTGGAATCCCTCAATTTCGATCCTCCAGAGACGGCCTTTGACAAGATCATCTTCGACAACCTCACACCGCTGTATCCCGAAGAACAGTTGCGGCTCGAGACGGACCCGGACAATTACTCCGCCAGGATCATGGACCTGATGGCTCCCATCGGCAAAGGCCAGCGAGGTCTGATCGTCGCGCCACCCCGGACGGGCAAGACGATGCTGCTGCAAAACATCGCCAACAGCATTTCAAGAAACCATCCCGAGGTCGTGCTCATCGTTCTGCTCATCGACGAGCGGCCCGAGGAAGTAACGGACATGCAGCGTTCGGTGAAGGCAGAGGTGGTCAGTTCCACCTTTGATGAACCGGCCCAGCGCCACGTCCAGGTCTCGGAGATGGTCATCGAAAAGGCCAAACGGCTCGTCGAACACAAAAAAGACGTGGTGATATTGCTTGACAGCATCACGCGGCTCGCCAGGGCGTACAACACGGTGGTCCCTCCAAGCGGCAAAATTCTTTCGGGCGGTGTCGATTCAAACGCCCTGCACCGGCCCAAAAGATTCTTCGGTGCAGCCCGAAACATAGAGGAAGGGGGAAGCCTCACCATCATTGCCACGGCGTTGATCGACACGGGGAGCAGGATGGACGAGGTGATCTTTGAGGAATTCAAGGGAACGGGCAACATGGAGATTCATCTCGATCGGAAGCTCACGGAGAAGCGGATCTTCCCCTCCATCGACATCAACCGCTCAGGGACGCGGAAGGAAGAACTCCTCTTGCCCCGGGAGGTGCTGAACCGGGTATGGATCCTCAGGAAGCTCCTCTCTCCCCTCAACCCCATAGACACCATGGAATTCCTGCTGGACAAGATGCAGAGCACCGGCAGCAACGAAGAGTTCCTCGCGTCCATGAACAAGTAGCTCGCCCTCGGCCCTGGGACGGCAAGCACATCGGGGCAGAGGCCGGTCGCAACTGCTGGATATACCTCTCCGTACCCCCGCACCCGGGACATGCTTGACGACTGAGGCGCGAGAAACCATGGTATTGACGACCAACAGGTTTGGTGATTCTTTCTCTTCTGAAGTGAAACTGACACACTTGGAGACAAATGACCCGATGAAGCAAAAAATCCACCCGAAGTATCATGAGGCCAAGGTCCGTTGCGCCTGCGGCAACGAGTTCGAAGTGGGATCGACTAACCCGGAGATCCGGATCGAGATCTGCTCCAACTGCCACCCCTTCTTCACGGGCAAGCAGAAATTGATCGACACGGCGGGGCGCGTGGAAAAATTCCGGAGAAAGTACGGCTCCACTGAACAGAAATAACCTTGACGGACACCGTATGTCCCCTCAGATCCCCCCCGCAGCCATTGAGTTTCGGCCGTGAAGATTCCGGGCATTACCCCGAGCCGCGACCACCACCCCGCAGGATGGATCCGCAGGCGCTACCCGGGTATGGAACCATAATGGAAGCGGAAGGTGCGGTGCGGCGAAGCCGGAGGTCGTGTACTGGCAAGCCGGTCCTCCGCAACATGCAGGCGGGGTGTCCATCAGGGAAGCACTCTAGGGCAGCGGGGGATGTGACCCGAAAATGACCATCAGACTTCAAGAAACGCGCTGCAGAATCGGCCCCCTGTCCCGGAGCAACCCGACCGGTCCGGTACCTCTCACCCCATGCTGACGAAACTTGCCGAACTGGAGGAAAAATTCGCGAGCATCGAGACCGAGATGAGCAATCCGGATGTCTTGCAGGATCAGAAGAAGTACCAACAGATCGCCAGAGAACATTCGGAATTGCAACCCATCGTCCAGGCGTACCGCGACTACAGAAACACCCTGACGCAAATCGAGGAGAACAGGGCGCTCCTGAGCGACCCCGACTCCGAACTGCGCGAACTCGCCCGGGCGGAAACAGAAGAACTCCAGGAGAGGATCCGGGCCCTCGATCAGCAGATCAGGCTGCTGCTTCTTCCCAAGGATCCCGACGACCACCGAAATGTAGTACTCGAAATCAGGGCGGGCACCGGAGGTGAAGAGGCCGCCCTCTTCGTTGCGGACCTTTTCCGAATGTACAGCCGCTATGCAGAAAGGAAGAGGTGGAAGGTAGAGATCCTGACTGCGAACACCACCGGAATCGGAGGATTCAAGGAAATCGCGGCAATGATATCCGGTGACCAGGTATACAGCCGCCTCAAATTCGAGAGCGGCACTCACCGCGTCCAACGCGTGCCGGAGACAGAAACCCAGGGCAGGATACACACCTCCGCCGTGACGGTGGCCGTCCTGCCGGAAGCGGACGAGTTGGACGTGGGACTCGACCCCTCCGAGCTGCGCGTCGACGTGTACCGTTCTTCCGGGGCCGGAGGGCAACACGTCAACAAAACGGAGTCTGCGGTGCGCCTGACCCATCTCCCCACCGGCCTGGTGGTCCAGTGTCAAGATGAGCGCTCCCAGCACAAGAACAAAGCCAAGGCCATGAAGGTGCTCTACGCCCGCCTAATGGACCTGAAGCGCACGGAGCAGCAGGCGCAGATCACCGAGGAGCGGCGTCTCATGGTGGGCACAGGCGACCGGAGCGGTCGCATCCGGACATACAACTTCCCCCAGGGACGGGTTACCGATCACCGAATCGGCCTGACTCTCTATCGGCTCGAGAGCATCATGGACGGGGATCTGGAAGAAATCATCGAGTCCCTGGGGACGCATTACCAGGCCCAGGCCCTTTCTGAAACCACTGTTTGATGAGAACGGACCAGCTCCTGAAAGAGGCGGCCCGGAGGCTCACGGTTGCCGGCATGGAGGAACCACAGTTCGAGGCCGCGGTCCTCCTGGCGCATCTCCTCGGGATGGACAGGATCCGGCTGCATCTCCACCCGGCCGCCGAGGTGGAATCCTCCGCTGTCGAGGCGTTCCGTGACCTCATAGAGAGGAGGGCCGGAGGTGAACCTACGGCATACCTGACCGGTGAGCGGGAATTCTGGTCACGTTCCTTTGCCGTCACCCGGCACACCCTCATCCCCAGGCCCGAAACCGAGCTGATCGTCGAGACTGCCATGGCCATCGCGGCCAGGGAGAGATGGCGCTCACCCCGGATCCTCGATCTGGGCACGGGCAGCGGTGTCATCGCCGTCTCTCTGGCCAGGGAAATGCCGGAGGCGCGAATCACCGCGACGGATCGATCCTTTTCTGCCCTCTGCGTGGCGAGAGCGAACGCGCAACGGCACGCCGTGGCTCCCCGCGTGCACTTTGTCCTGGCTGACTGGATCTCAGCATTCAGTCCACGTTGGGGTGTCCGCCCGGGGCGCGAGGCCTCCCCAGCGCCCCCTGCGAAGCGGTGCTTCGATCTCGTGGTGTCGAATCCCCCGTATGTCGCCCGCACGGACATGGATGGGCCCTCCGAAAAAGGGCTGCTCCACGAACCCCGGGAGGCCCTCCTCGGGGGCGAGGACGGACTGAAGCACGTGCGCCTTCTCGTCTCCCACGTCCCCGAGGTTCTCCGATCGAAAGGATGGTTTCTCTGCGAAATCGGATGGGACCAAGGCGAGAGGGTCCTCCGGCATGCCTCCGAAACCCGGGCCTACCGAGAACTTGACGTGATACAGGACCTGGCTGGCCGGGACCGCGTGCTCAAGGCACGGGCGAAGTGATGACAGGGGTATCTCGATGGAATTCGCGGCCCGGCTGGACACCTGATGCGACGATCCGCCGGGCACACCAGTACATCTCGCGTCAACAGCTGCAGCCGCAACCTCCCGAACTTGAGGAGGGGCTACAGGGGCTACAGGTGCTGGAACAGCTGCAGCCGCAAGAAGCGGCATCCTTGATGTCCACCACCTTGACCTTGAAGGTGAGGGTCTGACCGGCCAGGGGTGGATTGAGATCCACATCGAAGGATTCCGCCGTGACCTCGGAAATCGTGCCCGGCACCCTGGAGCCGTCCTCGAGTTGAATGCCTATGGTCATGCCCTCCTTCGGTTCAAACTGCCCGCCGATCATGCTCTTGGGGAGGGTCCTGACGAGACCTTCGTCCCGGTGGCCGTACGCCAGCTCGGGCGGAAGCGAAAACTCCTTCTCCTCGCCCAGTTCCATGCCCATGATCTCGTCGTTAAACCCTTTGATGATGTGATCGGATCCGACCTTGAACTGCAAAGGTTCCCTGCCTTCGCTGCTGTCGAAGGTCTCTCCGGTGTCCAGGGTTCCCGTATAGTGCACATGTACGACGTCTCCGTTGGTTACTGTCCTCATAATGAGTACCTCCTTCATATTCGATCACCAAAGACCAGCGGAGCCGAGGACTATCTCGTTCTCCATGGGTGACTGACCCTCCGTCTCCGGGGATCTTGTACGAAACTGATTGCGTGTTCGGCAGGGCGGAGGAACGGGCTTTCCCCTCGTTCCTCCGGATTTGCGATCTGAACCTAGCCCCGTCTGCGACGGGCCTTGCGGCGCCGGCGTTCTGCATCCTGCATTTTGCGGCGCCGTTTCACACTGGGCTTTTCATAAAAACGCCGGTTCTTCAGCTCCCTTTGGAGCCCGTCAAGCTGCATCTTCTTCTTGAGGGTCCTCAGGGCCCGCTCCAGGTTGTCGTCCTGGACATCGACAACAATCGCCAAGGGTATCCCCCCTTCCGTTGTAGAATGAACGCCTTCACTATAGCTTCCCGTTTGCAGGAATGTCAACGCACATCCGTATTTTCCGCATTCCTGACACAGGGGACGGCGTTCACCGGCGACTGCCTGCCGTCTTCCGGCGTCATAGCCGACGAATACCAGCGCCCAAGGATTGAATCCCGAAACGCCGGAGGGTACTGTTATGAAATTCTCGAATACGGAAGGGATTCACATGACTCCAGACGATGTGGCCCGCAGGGCACAGGAACTGTTCCAGGAAGGATATCATTGCAGCCAGGCCGTTTTCGCGGCCGGCGCCGAAATGCTAGGGAAAGAGGTTCCCGACGCGGTGGTGGCGGCCCTCTCCCCCTTCGGCGGAGGCCTTGGAAGCACCGGCGCCGTGTGCGGATCCCTGCCCGGGGCACTTGCGGTCATCGGACTCACTACCGGAAAAACCAATCCCAGGGCCAGGGACAACAAGGCCATGTGGCGGCTCAGCCACCGCATGGTCAAAGAGTTCGCCGAGATGACCTCTCCCTACGGGGGGACGAACTGCGCCGACATCGCCCGGGTGGACTGGAGGGACAGGGAACAAACTGCAGCATTTCACAAAAGGGTGGACGGCCGCCGGCAGGAGTGTCTCAAGGTGATCGGGGCGACGGCGAAGGCCCTGGGAAACATCCTGGAAGAACTCCGGAAGCACCCCTAACCCCCCACACTCAGACCGAAAGGACCTCCAGCCCCGCCGCCGGATCCATCCGGCGTTTGAGGTCGACCTCCAGGAGTTCCAGAACAACCACCTCTGCGACCTTCCAGACCTGGATCCCTGGGCGAACGCAGCCGGTCGTGCTCGAACCCTCCCGCCCAAGGCATGCATGCATGTGGAGCCGCGGAGCGCCGTCCTCGCCGGGAAAAATGGTCCCAACGGCGGCCGCCTCGTGGGGGGCATCGATCAGACGGTGCAGGGGGGTCACGGGAAGGGCGTCCCCCCGTTCAGGACCAACGACAAGCCTCCCTGACCCTACCCCTCCAAGTAAGGCGCAAAAGGCAGCCTGGACGCCTCTTTCCCGCGCAAAATTTTCGATGCATGAGGGGATCGCATCCCCGTCCTCAAGCCTCAGGACGAACAGCCGCCCCACACGGCCCTCAACCGCTTTCATGGCGCATGCCTCCTCCGTTGCTGCCCTCTCCGACTTCCAGCCCCCTCGCGCAGGCGGCGTACAACAGCAAATGGTCTCTGTACACCCCGAAACGGGGACTGAGCCCTGCGGCCCGAAACGTTTCGGCGTGCCGCCGGTACAGTGACGCCGCCGTCTCGGGATCGAGCCCCCGGGAAACCCGGTACTTGTGGACCACCGAGAGGGGATCCCGCTGATCGGGCTCTTGCCAAATCTCTTCAATGCCGAATTCAGCCGGGCATCTGAAAACGGCGGATCCCCCAGTCAATACAAAATGGCTCTTCGACAGGGCCTGAATGTGCTGGCGATTCCGATTTAGAAATTGGACGGTGTCTGCGAACTCGCTCTCCGTTTCGGAGGGAAATCCGAAAAGGATGAAGACCATATTCCAGATTCCGGCCAGGTGCGCTTCCTGCAACACCCCCTCCATGGTCTCCACCCGGGTGCCCTTGCGCATGAGATCGAGGACCCTCTGATTCCCTGATTCCACCCCCCACATCAAGAGGCGGCAGCCGCCCCGAAAGGCCAAACGCAGGTGTTCCCGGTCGAAATCCGTAGTGGGTTTGGCATAGGCAGCGAAGTGAAACCCCAGGCCGCGCACCCTGATCCCTTCTGCCAGGCGGACAAGGCGTCTTGGATACAGCATCTCGTCGTAGAGGTGAAAATCCAGGACGCCGTGCCTGGTGCCCAGCCAGGCGAGATCGTCGAGACACCGCTCCACGGAACGCTCCCGGTACGACGCATAGGAATGATGGTGGGTGCAAAAGGCGCATTTCCGCCAGAAACAACCCCGGGATGTCAGATAGGGGAGAACCGGCCGCGGGCTCCAGTAGGCATGAGGGGAAAGCTCCTCAAAATCAGGAAGGGGCAGGCTGTCGAGGGAAGAAACGGCATCAGCGCGGGTCACATCGATCCTCCTGTGGATGGCTTGGGACATGACATCCGGCGCCCCACCGCCGCAGTACCTCTCCGCGCTCAAAAGAGACACCAGGGCAGTCTCGCCCTCCCCCCGGATCACGGAATCCACATACCGCCAGGGCTCGAAATCGAACCATTGCTCACCGATCCGGACCTTCGACGTCCTCCGGATAAGCACATCAAGGCCTTCCTCGACCCCGAGCGAAGCGCCCCCGAAGACTGTCTTCACGCCGGGCAGCCTGTGCTTGAGTGTCTTGGCAAGGACCAGCGCAGGGTACAACTGCTGTCGAAAAAGCAGGGACAATCCCACCCATTCCGGTCGAAACTCCACAACGGGCTCCACAAGCTCGGCCCAGAAACCCGAAAGTGCCTCCGGCCTCGATTGTCCAAACAGTTCGCGGCGACCCATCTCTGCCAGGAAGCCGTTCAGAATCTGCTCAAAGCTCAGCAGAAGATTTGCGTGGTGCTGGTAAACCTTGAGATCAAAGAATCCTGTGGAAACTGGATCCCCCTTGAAAAAGGCCGCCGTCCGCGCCACCTGCTCCCAGGTCCGTTCGGAGCTCCAGCCGTAGAGACTCAGCTTGAGCCGACCGGATTTCATCCACGCGAGCGCCTGCCCGTAACAGGCCAGATTGAGATCAAAACAGCGAGGATCGAGGTATGGAAGCCTCTCTGCAAGGAAGGCCTTGATGCATGCTATCCCCAGGGGCGGACTCGTGGGGTGGCAGCAGGGGGGGAAGACAAGGGCGATCCTGCGCCGGCACTCGTCCTCATCAATGGAGACGGATTCGACTGCAGTGAGCCCCACGAACGTCCCCGCCGTCGAAGCTACTGGCCCGATTCGGACAGCTGTACGGCCTTCCCTCCCCTGTTCGAGGAACGGTAACTCCTGGGATCGAGTCCGTATTTCTGGAAAAGCTTGTAAAAATCCGCCCGGTAGTACCCGGCGTGCTTTGCCGCCTGGCTGATATTCCCTTTCGTCAGCCTGAAGAGTTCGTCCAGATATCTCGCAATGAACTGGTCCTTGGCCTCCTTCAGGGACTTCAGCTTGGTGTTGTCAAGGGTGCTGCCGAGGTGAGTCCCGTCGAGCATCCCGACCTCGATAGTCTCACCGGTGGCCATGGCTACGAGATACTCCACCAGATTTTCCATTTCCCTGACATTTCCGGGCCATGCGTGAGCCATGAACCTGTCGATCACCTCCCCCTCGATCCTTCTGATTTGCCGCCCCATCCTTTCTCCGTGTTTCCTGAAGAAATGCTGCATGAGGAGGAAGATGTCCTCCGGCCGTTCCCGGAGCGGGGGAAGGTGGATGGGGACGACGTGGATCCGGTAGAAGAGGTCTTCCCGGAATTTTCCGGCCTCGACCTGCTCCCGGAGGTCGCGCTTGGTGGCCACCAGCAGGCGGATATTCACCTGTTTCTCCCTGTCCGTCCCCAAGGGTCTCACCACGCCGGTCTCGATCACCCTCAAGAGCTTCGCCTGCATGGATTCGCTCATCTCGCCCACCTCGTCGAGAAAGAGGGTACCGAGGTGGGCCTGGACGAAAAGGCCGCTCTTCTGGTTAATTGCGTTGGTATATGCCCCTTTTACATGGCCGAACAGCTCGTCCTCAAGGAGGGTCTCCGGTATGGCGGCGCAGTTGACCGCGACAAACGGCCCCCTCGTCCTCGTGCTGTGAAAGTGGATGGCCCGGGCCACGAGTTCCTTACCCGTGCCGGATTCGCCATAGATGCTGATAGTGGCGTCGGTGGGCGCCACCTGAACGATCTGCCTGAACACCGCTTTCATTCTCGGGCTGTTTCCGATCATATCTGCAAACCGGAACTGTCCATCCACCAGACGTTCGAGCTGGGCCACCCGGCTCAGGAGCTGGCGTTTCTCCAGGGCCTTCTCGATCTTCAAGGCCAGGTCCTGGTGATCCACGGGCTTGGTCACATATGAAAACGCCCCGGCCTTCACGGCTTCGACTGCCAGATCAATGGTGCCATAGGCGGTGAAGATGATACTCTGAAGATTCCCGTCCATCTTCATGCACTCTTCCATGAGTTCCTTGCCGGTCATCCCGGGCATTCTCTGGTCCGAGAGCAGAAGGTCGAAACGCCCGTCCTGTCGGAACAGGCTCAGAGCCTCGACAGAATCGGACGCTGCGATCACCTGGTACCCCAGGAGTTCGAGCCTCATCTTCATGACCTCCAGGATGCTTTCATCATCATCCACAAGGAGAATCCTGGCTCCCGCAGCCGGCGCTTCCTGTATCGGTTCGTCCTTTATATCTTCTGTGACACTGTCTGGGGCTTGCATTTTCCTTCTTTACCGTTGGGGTTTTCTGGTTTAGAGATCAGGGAATTCAAGGTATGGGTGAGCCGTGAAATCCATCATCACGCACCTCGGACTGTACCACAAGCTTCTCATAGGCTATCTGCTGCTCCTGGCCATCATGATACTGCCTTGCGCCGTATCGATCTACTCCCTCTCGGAGCTGGAGATCTTTGCCAACACCATTGCCAGAGAAGATGTGGACCTGTCCACAACCATAGAATACCTTAAAGGACTGCCTCCTTCCATGGAGGCAGAAGGCCGGAGGCTTTTGACCCTTTACAAGACCGACGCATACGACTCCCTGCTGTCTCTTGTAGAAGATTTCCGGGAGAGACTGGATGCCATACAGCGTGGCGGCCCCCGCGAGCTTGTGCCGATTTCAAGGAATATTGAACAGAATCTGGACATGCTCACAAGACTGGCCGACACGGCTGTGGCCAGCGCACCGCAGATCCAGCCTTCGGAAATCACGCCCCTTGAGGCCCGGAGGGAAGAGGAAGTCAAAATTCTGATCTCCGACGTCATGATCGACCTTGAGAAACTTGACAGGGGTGTCAAAAAGGCCCTGCGGGAAAAATCGGTGCTCATCTCTCTGCTCACCGCCAACGCCAAACAGATCACGCTCATAGTGCTGGTCGGCGCTGTTGCCTTCGCTCTCGTCGCGCCGTGGCTGCTGTTCAAATACATCAAGCAACCCATCGACCTCCTTCGCCGGGGCACGGAGACCATCGGCAAGGGACAGTTCGATCAGACCATCCCGGTGATATCGAAGGATGAACTCGGACAGTTGGCCGCAGCTTTCAACAAGATGGCGATCAGGTTGAAGGAGCTGGACGAGCTCAAATCCGACTTCATAGCCGTGGCCAGCCATGAACTCAAGACCCCGCTTGCCGCCATGGTAGAGGCGGCCAGGCTCCTCTCCGAGCCTCAAATCGGAGTGCTCAACGAAAAACAGACCAGGCTTGTCCATGTACTCAATGAGAGTATGGACCGCTTCCGGCGGCTCATCGACGAACTCCTCCAGCTCTCCAGGCTCCGGGCGAGGCTCGTCCCCATCAACAAACGCCCCTGGAATCTCGACCGGCTCATGGCCCAGGTGATCGAGACCCTCTCCCCTTTGATCCGTGAGAACGACGTGAAAATCGATCTCGAATTGAAACCGGGAACGGAGCAGGTGCCCGTTGACGAGGAACGAATTTTCCGCGCCTTCATGAACGTAGTGCACAACGCTGTGAAATTCAGTCCGAGGGGCGGGAGGGTAAAAATTATCATGGAGAATGTTGATGAGAAAAGTGGAAAATGGGTTAGACTTGGGGTAATCGATGGCGGCCCTGGAGTCATTGAGGCCGAGCGTGATAAGATATTCGACAAATTCTATCAGATCCAGGCAATGCGCCGGAAGGAAGGATCTGGCCTGGGACTTGCTATAGCCAGAGAGATCGTGCTTGCCCATGGAGGAAAGATTTGGGTAGAAAGTCCACCGCAAGACACTGCTGCGGTTGCCCACGGAAAGGGTGCGGCCTTCTGGGTTTTGCTTCCCTGTTCCTGATATCCCTTCTGTCGGGGTGCACACCGCGGATACATCCTGAAACGGCCCGGCCGGACCCGCTGGATTCCGCCCTCCTCACCCTGCTGCAGGGCAAGGAGTATGAGGCGGTCTCGCAACTTGGGCCCCTGCTCACGCAAACTGCATATCAGTGCCAGGCCGCCTTCTATCTCTTCGCCTTGAACGGATCCGAAGACGAATATCTCGAAATACTTCGAACCGAGCGGTGCCGGAAACATACGCCGGCGCACGCCAGACTTGTGGAAAGGCTGGTGAATTCCGAGGAAGAACTGGGCCAGTGCCTAGGCAGGCTCAAGGGCCTCGAGAAGGAGTTGAACGGTCTCAAGCAAGAAAAGGCGGCCCTCACCAGAGATACAGTAGTCCTGGAAAAGGAACTCGCCCGCCTCAGGTTCGAAGTGGAAAAGATGGAGGAAATACGCAGGGAAACCGAACAGTGGCGGGTGAAATAGGCCAGAGAGAGTGCCGACCTTGGGGTCTTTCGCCATATTCACGATTGTGAAGCCCTTCGCGCCCAAGCGAACCCCCACGTCTCCAAAAATTTATATATAGCGCCATAAATACTTGCGCATCCACCTGATGTCTGGACTCGATCAGATCGGTTCTGCTGGCCGATTTATTCATTTCTCATTCCATTGCCAGATCGAAACAGCGATTGCATGCAAATATTCCTTGACGAGGTTTCCCGCCGGCATCCGGGTTACAGAATCGGATGGTGCTTGACGGGGCCGGCTGGCACAAGGCAGGTGATCTGGTGCTGTCGAACAAGATAAAACGTAAGCCTTTACAGGGTACCGCATCTGCTGTGTTGGCAGGCACTTGAAGTACAGGGAGTACGTCTGCGCGCCCGCCGCCTTGCATCTGCAGCACCCTGTGAAGGCTTCCAGTTCGGGGAATTGCAGCATTGGGGCTGTGCCGAACCCTGTGGTCAGTTACGATAAAACTGCCGTCCTTACCACCGTATGCGCCGGAACTCAATCCGGTCGAGCACTGGTGGGACGAACTCGGAGAGAAAGCATTCGGCAATTTTGTCTCAGACAGTCTGAACGCCCTTGAGGACCAGTTGGAAGGCTCATCACCCGTCTTCAGCCCCCCCGTGTCTGAAAAACAGAGGAATGATAATTACCGGTCAGTCAAACCACGATTCCGTATCTGAAACAGAATGGGCCGCAGGCACGACGAGCGGCGCGATGCGCGCATAAAAGCCAGATTGGATGTTTTCATGCGTTCTCCTGCCTCTGTTTCAGAATATTCTCCAGATCTCCTGGCTTCCAGCCGTCACTCCCCGCCGGCGCCAGCGGTGCGTATCGCCCCGGCGACCCGGCGGCTCAGTTCTGCCAGGGAACGGCTCATGGAATCGGAGATGGCCGCATAGCCGCCGCCGTGGACCGCCTCGACAAGGGCCTCGTCACCCGAGGCGAGCAGCGGATCCCCTTCCCTGCCGAAAAGCAGCCAGGCGGCGTTCAGGACCACCAGCCCCTCGTGGGTCTTCTCGAAACGGGTGATGTCGAACTGCACCCGGTAATCAATGGCTGTTGTCTCCAGCCACGGCAGGATGAGGTAGCGCCCGCCGGGGAGCAGTTGTCGCATGTTCTCCACGAGCACCCGGCTCACCTCGTCGCCCAGGGGCCCGCCCCACCGGTCGAGTTCCGCTCGGGTCACGGTGTTGGAACCGCTCCGGGTGGTAATAGCGGGATGGTCCAGATATTTCGCAAGGGCAACGGGACCGATACCGACCACCTGCCGCGCCTGTCCGGAGGGAAAACTTTCTGTTTCACCCTGCCCGGAAAGGGAAGAGAGGGTGTAAAAACGGGTCGCGGGCGTTCCGCCGCAGGCAGCGAGCAGGAGGGCAACGAGGAGCGGCAGCGCGACGCCTCCCAGAGAACGAAGCCTTTTCATCATTTCCCCTCCACATTGGTTTTACCGCGCAGCAGGGCCTCTGGGTGCCGATTCAGATACTCAACCAGGGCACCGAGCGAACGAGATACCTCCCCTAGTTCCTTGAGGGCGTGCCGGAGCTGGTACTTCGATCTCTCGTCCGCAGCGGCGTTCCTGACCACATCGAGGGTTTCATCGAATTTCCGCAGTGAATTCCGGGCATCGGCCAGCGTCATATTGAGGTTGTTCACAACCTCGGCCGGCGCCCCCTCATCGAAGGCCAGAACCCGGTCAGCGTGGGAAATGGCTGCGGTCGCCGCGCCGATTGTCTTCCGGACCTCGGCCGACAGGAGCCCTGTCTCGCGGTCGACCCTCGCGATCAGCCTCCGTGCATCGGCCACTGCCAAATTTAGGGCACGGGGCGCATCCTGCGTATCCGGGGAATTCACCAGCCGCTCCAATCCTCCCACCAGCCCGTTGGCCCGTTCCAGGAGCTGCTGCAGGGGGAGTTCCTCGATCTTCTGGGTGAGTTCGTCGGCGGTGGACTGGATGGTGGGGATCTGGGGAAGGCCCGTGCTATCCGGGACGAAACGGGCCGGTTTGTCCGGGCGGAAATCGATGTCGATCATGAGTTGGCCGGTGACCAGGCTCTGGGTCTGCAGCTGGGCCCGCAACCCGCCGTCAATGAGGGCCTTGTGGTAGTCAACCGATTCAGGCGGCCCGTTGGATATCTGAAACTTGCTCAGATCAATCTCCGTAATGACCGGCACCGTGAACGTCATGTCCCGCAAGTTCCCTTGGAGGACGATATCGACCACGGAGCCGATCTTGACCCCCCGGAATACCACGGGCGCGCCCCCCGACAGCCCCTTGACGGAGCCATCGAAGTACATGACGAATTTCTTTGTCGGAGAAAAGAATTCCCCCGACCCGAAAAGCGCCACGCCAACTATCGCCAGGCAGACGGCGCCAAGGACAAAGGCGCCGATGGCCGCCTTGTTGGCTCTGATGCTCATGAGGCCACACCTCCTTTCGAGATACGCCTTTGCCCGGAGCGGCCGTCGCCACCCCGGCTGAGAAACCGCCGGACCAGGGGATTGCCGGACTCGGCCAGTAACCGCCTGGGGTCGCCCCCTGCAATCATGGTCTTTGCGCCGGCATCGAGAAAAACGGAATTGGTGCCGATGGCGAAGATGCTCGCCAGCTCGTGGGTCACAACCACCACCGTTGCCCCGAGGCTGTCCCGCAGCTCAATGATCAAGTCGTCCAGCATCCGTGAGCTGATGGGATCGAGCCCGGCGGATGGCTCGTCGAAAAAGAGAATGTCCGGGTCCAGGGCTATGGCCCGGGCCAGGCCGGCCCGCTTCTTCATTCCGCCGCTCATCTCGCTGGGGTAGTACTCCTCGAAACCGGACAGCCCCACCAGGGCCAGCTTCAGGGAAACCAGATCTGCGATCTCGGCCTTCCCCAAGCTGGTGTTCTCCTCCAGTGGCAGGGCCACGTTCTCCGCTAAGGTCATTGAACTCCACAAAGCGCCGCTCTGGTAAAGGACGCCGAAGCGGCGCATGATGCGCTGCCGCTCATCGGGCGGCAGGCTCCAGAAATCGACTCCATCGTAGAGCACCTCGCCCGCCGCTGGCTGCCGGAGGCCGATAAGATGCCGCAGCAAGGTGCTCTTGCCGCAGCCGCTTCCCCCCATGATGATGAAGATGTCCCCCCGGTTGACGGTGAAGGCGAGGTCCTGCTGGATTACCCGGTCGCCGTAGGCCATGGTCAGATCGGTCACAACGATGGCCGGCTGGCAAGGCGCGCAGGAAATCATCATAGCTCAGATCCCCAGAATGTTGCAGATGACCGTGATCACCGCAGTGGCCACGATGATGCTGACAGTGCCGGTCACCACCGCCGAGGTGGCGGCCTCCCCCACGGCCGAGGCGCTCCTGCCGCACTGCATCCCGCGCAGGCATCCCGCCAGGGCCACCAGCACCCCGAACACCGCGCTGTGAAACAGTCCGATCCAGAAATCCTGCAGCTTCACCGACTGTTGCGTCATAGTGATATATTCCATCACGTTCAGATCCAGCATGAACACCCCCACAATGAGTCCCCCCAGGATCCCCATCAAATCGGCGTACAGGCAAAGCAGCGGCATCATGACCACCAGCGCCAGTATCCTGGGGAGCACGAGGAAGTCCACTGGGGGGATTCCAAGGGTTACCAGGGCGTCGATTTCCTCGTTCACCTGCATGGTCCCGAGCCGGGCCGCAAAGGCGGCGCCTGTGCGTCCCGCCATGATGATGCCGGTCATGATGGCCCCCATGACCCGCACGATAGCGATGCCCACCAGGCTGGCCACATAGATCTGAGCGCCGAACATGGACAGTTGCACCGCCCCCACGAAAGCGAGGATCAATCCCACCAACAGGCTGATGAGCGAGACGATGGGCAGGGCCTGGGCGCCGCACTCCTGCATGATCATGAAGAGGTCCGCTCGGCGGCAGCGGGCCCGGCCGGTCAGCAGCCGGCCGCAGGCAACTGTCGCTTCGCCGAGGAACGCCGTCATCTCCACCGTGTTCCGCCAGGCAGCGATGGCGCGGTCGGCAACCCGCTCCAGAAAGGGCGACCTGGTCTCCCCGCCATGCTTGGCCGCCCGCCTGGAGGAAGCAGCGGCCAGGACAAGCAACCGCCGCGCCCCTGAGGGGAGGTTTCCGTCGTCGAAGGCCACGCCCCTTGCGTCGCAGAATTCTCGAAGCTTGGCCAGAAAGGTGAGCAGCCCGCTGTCCCAACGCCCCAGATTCCCGGTCTCGAAAATGAGCCGGACCGCGGGCGCGGCAGCCAGTTCCGCCTCCACCGCCCGCAGCGACAGGGGCATGCTGCCCGCCCGCCAGTCGCCGTCAAGCCGCAATTGGAGCGTCCCGTCTTCTGATCGAGTGAAGAAGTCGCTGTCAACAGCCGATCCTTCCTTTTGCGGCATAATGGACTCCTCCTCCCCTGGCCCACGGATTGATTCGTGAAGAATCACCCCACTGGGCATCCTGGCGCCTTCCGGCGCACGGGCAGAATGCCGTCCCACTCCTCCGGGGACGCCAGCCCTACAAGGCGCCTCCCCCCAGCGCCTCGTAGAAGGTCACATGATTGGTCAGCCGGGTGAGGCGCATGCCGATCAGGTCCTGCTGGGCGCCGTAGAGGGAACGCTGGGCGTCGAGGACATTCAGGAAGCTGTCGATCCCCTTGTCGAAACGCATCTCTGCAAGGCGAAGGGTTTGCGCCGTGGCCTCGACCAGCGACTGCTGGGCGGCGAGCTGTTCGTCAATGGTGCCGAGCCGGGCAAGCGCGTCGGCTACCTCCCGGAAGGCGGTTTGGATTGCCTTCTCATACCGGGCCACGGCGATGTCGCAGTCCACATCCGCCAGCAGGAGCCTGGCCCGGTTACTGCCGGCGTCGAAGATCGGGAGAACGATCTGCGGCGCAAAGTTCCAGGCCAGGGAACCGTCCTGGAAGAGTCCGTCCAGCTCGGCGCTGGCAGTCCCCAAGCGGCCGGTAAGGGTGATACGCGGAAAGAACGCTGCCAGTGCCGCACCGATTTTAGCGTTGTATCCGCTGAGCAGATGTTCGGCCTGCAGGATGTCGGGGCGGGCAAGCAGCACATCCGAGGACAGACCAGCCGCGATTTCCCGTAGCGCGCCGACGCTGTCCATGGGGGAATCTATCGGCAGCCCGCCGGGGAGGTCGGCGCCGACCAGCAGGCGCAGGGCGTTTTCATCCTGAGCCGCAATGGTGGTGTAGCGGGCGATATCCACCCGCGACGCATCCATTCTGGTCTGGGCCTGGCGCAGGTCCAGCTCGGAAGAAGCGCCTACTTCAAAACGGCGTTGGATCAGCCGGTAGCTGGCCTGCTGGCTCGCCAGGGTCTGCCGGGCCAACTGCAGGCGCTCGCGGTCGGCGGCCAGGCTGAAGGAGCTGACGGCTACCTCAGCCACCAGGCTGATCTGGGCGCTGCGCCGCGCCTGTTCGGTGGCGAGAAATTGTTCCAGGGCCTGGTCCTTCAGGCTGCGCAACCGGCCGAACAGATCCAGTTCATAGGAGCTTGCGCCGAGGCCGGTGCTGTACTGCTCGAGGGTTTCGGCATCTCCAGTGCGGGAGAGGGCTCCAGGGACGCGCTGGCCGCTGCCGGCTGCGGTGGCATTGATCTGCGGGAAGAGATCGGCACGGCTGATCCGGTACTGGGCGCGTGATCTCTCGATATTGAGGGCCGCAACGCGCAAGTCCCGGTTGTTATCCAAGGCGAGGGCGATCAGTTCCCGAAGTCGAGGGTCGAGAAAAAACTCCTGCCAGGCGATGTCGACCGCGGCTTTACCGGTGAGGGGCGTTCCATCCTGGTACGCCGGGCCTTCCGGCCAGCTGTCCGGCACCGGCGCCTCCGGCCGGCTGTAGGACGGGGCGAGGCTCGTGCAGCCGCTCAGCAAAAGGGCAGCGAGGAGCACCAGGAATCGCCACCCGCCTGCGCCATCTCTCGCCGGGGCGTCCCTGATGGACGCCCCCCTCACATGCGTGATCGCATCTGCGCTGACCAAGCATGCGAGTTTTAAGAGCGAGCCGGTCTTCATCTCAATGCGCCTCCTTGGCCGTGGTGGCGCCCACAGCTGCAGAATACCGTTTTTCGCCGAAAAGTCGGGAAACAAACACAAAGAAAAAGGGAATAAAGAGCAGGTCGATAAAGGTGGCCGAGAGCAATCCGCCAGTGACTGCCGTGCCGATGGCATTCTGGGCAGCGGCCCCAGCCCCGCGGGTCAAGGCCAGCGGCAGGGTGCCGAAGAAGAAGGCCAGCGAGGTCATGATAACCGGCCGCAGCCGGATCTTGATCGCGGTGAGCGTTGCTTCCACAAGCTCATGGCCCTGCTGCAGCTGTGCCTTGATGAACTGGATGATCAGGATGGCATTCTTCGTGGACAGCCCCACGGTGGTCAGCAGGCCAATCTGGAGATAAACATCGTTGGGCAGCACCCGCAGGGTAACGGCCGTAACCGCCCCCACAAGGCCCAACGGCAGCATGAGCAGATTGACAAAGGGAATGGTCCAGCTCTCATACAGGGCCGCCACGCTGAGAAATACCACAAGCAGCGAAATGGCGTACAGGGCCGGGGCCTGTTTCCCTGCCTGTTTTTCCTCATAGGAGAGGCCGGTCCACTCGTAACCGATTCCCGCAGGCAGCAGGGCGGCCATCTTTTCCATCTCGGCCATGGCCTCGCCGGTGCTCACTCCAGGCGCAGCCTGACCCATGATCTCCACCGAGGGAATGCCGTTATAGCGCTCGAGCCGGGGCGATCCGTACTCCCAGTGAGCGGTGGAAAAGGCGGAAAACGGCACCATCTGCCTGTGGTTATTGCTGACATACCAGGAGTTGATATCTTCGGGCAGCATCCGGTACCTGGCGTCGGCCTGGACGTAGACCTTCTTGACCCTGCCGTTCTGGATGAAGTCGTTGACGTAGGTGCTCCCCCAGGCGATGGAGAGCACATTGTTGATATCGGCATGAGCGACACCCAAAGCCCCGGCCCGCACATCATCGATATCCAGCTTGAACTGGGGAGAGTCGTCCTGACCGTTGGGCCGCACCGCAATCAGCTTGGGGTTTTGCATGGCCATGCCAAGCAACTGGTTTCGGGCCTCCATCAGCTTCTCGTGTCCCAGGCCGCTGCGGTCCTGTAACTGGAGGTCGAAGCCGTTGGCATGTCCCAGTTCCACCACCGCTGGCGGGGAGAAGGCAAAGGCCAGTCCGTCGCGGATCTGCGAAAAGGCCGTCATTGCCCGGCCCGCAACGGCCGGGGCCTTAAGGTCAGAGGACTTGCGCAACTTCCAGTCCTTGAGCTTCACGAAGGCGACCGCCATGTTCTGGCCGCGGCCGGCAAAGCTGAAGCCTGCAACCGTGATGATCGCGCCCACCGCCTGCTTTTCGTTTTCCAGGAAATGGTGCTCGATCTGCCGTATCACCTGGATGGTCCGCTCCTGGGTGGCGCCAGCGGGGAGCTGCAGCTGGCAGATGATGAATCCTTGATCCTCATCGGGCAGAAAGGCGGTAGGGAGGCGAAGGAAAAGGAAGGCCATGGCGGCGACAATGGCGCCGTACACTACAAGATAGCGCACCGGCTTGCCGAAAGAGCGGCCGACGATCCGCTCATAGCGCCCCCTGGCCCGGTTGAAACATGTGTTGAACCAGCGGAAAAAAACGCGGAACAAGCCTCTCCCACAGGTATCATGTCCCTTTTCCAGGGGTTTGAGCAGGGTGGCGCAGAGGGCTGGGGTCAGGATCATGGCCACCATCACAGACAGGATCATGGCGGAGATGATGGTGATGGAGAACTGGCGATATATAACACCGGTGGAGCCGCCGAAGAAGGCCATGGGCAGGAAGACCGCCGTCAGCACGGTTGCGATGCCCCACAGGGCGCTGGTGATCTGGCCCATGGACTTGATGGTGGCGTCACGCGGCGACAGCCCCTCCTCGCTCATGATCCGCTCTACGTTCTCCACAACAACGATGGCATCGTCCACAAGCAGACCGATAACGATCACCAGGGCGAACATGGTGAGCGTGTTGATGGAAAAACCGGCGGCAGCCAGCACGCCCATGGTGCCGAGGAGCACCACCGGCACGGCAATGGTGGGGATCAGGGTGGCCCGGAAATTCTGCAGGAACAGGAACATGATGATAAAGACCAGGCAAACCGCCTCGATCAGGGTATACACCACCCCTTCGATGGAGATCTTGACGAACGGGGTGGTGTCGTAGGGGTAGACCACCTTCATGCCGTGGGGGAAGTACCTTGCAAGTTCCTCCATCTTCGCCTTGACCCGGTCCCCCGTGTCGAGCGCGTTGGCACCGGCGGCAAGCCGGAGTGCCATCCCGGCAACAGGTTTCCCCTTGTAGAAAGACTGAATATCGTAATTCTCGGTGCCGATCTTGCTCTCGGCCACGTCCTTGAGCCTCACCGTGGAGCCGTCGCTGTTGGTGCGCAGGACGATGGCATCGAACTGTTCCGGGGTCTCGAGCAGGGTGCGGGCCGTGACGGTGGCGTTGAGCTGCTGTCTCGGGACCGCCGGAGTCCCCCCGAACTGGCCGGCCGAGACCTGGGCGTTCTGCGCCTGCAGGGCCGTGATGACATCGCTTGTGGTCAGATGAAAGTTGTTCAGTCTGGCTGGATCAAGCCAGATGCGCATGGCGTTCTGGGAACCGAACAGCTGCAGTTCCCCCACCCCTTCCACCCGGCTGATGATGTCCTGGATGTTGGAAACCATGTAGTCGGCAAGGGCGTTGCGGTCCATGGAGCCGTCTTCCGACACGAGCCCGATGATCAACAGGAAGTTTCGCGTGGACTTGACAACCGAGATGCCCTGCCTCTGCACGACCTGCGGCAGCAGAGGCGTGGCAAGCTGCAACTTGTTCTGCACCTGCACCTGGGCGATGTTCGGGTCGGTGCCGGCCTTGAAGGTGAGGTTGATCGCCACGGCGCCGGAAGAATCGCTGGCGGAGGACATGTAGATCAGGTTGTCGATTCCGGTCAGCTTCTGTTCGATGACCTGAGTGACCGTATCCTGCGCGGTCTGGGCTGAGGCGCCTGGGTACACGGCGTTGATCGTAATCTGCGGCGGGGCGATGGGAGGATACTGGGATACCGGTAGGGTCTTGATGGCCAGCAGGCCGGCCAGCATGACCAAAATGGCGATTACCCAGGCAAAGATGGGACGGTTGATGAAAAAACCCGGCATGAAGAAGTCCCTTTCTCTGTTTCAGAAAGTCCCCACTTGAAAAAAGGGAGCAGGGGCAAGTGTCTATGATGGAAAAATCTCTCCACCCCTCTGCCAGGAGGGGCGAAAGACCCTGCGGTCGTCTATGTTCCCCCGGAAGGGGACGCTTCAGGCTGCTGGGCTGGCGCGGAATTCGCTGCGGGCTTGCTGCCGAAGGGCACCGCCTTGACCTGCATCCCTGGACGGGCCCGCTGGATCCCCTCTACAATGACCCGGTCGCCTGCCTGCAGGCCTTCGCTGACCAGCCAGGTGTCGCCGGCGGTCCGGGCAACCTTGATGATCCGAGGTTCTACCGTCTCTTCCTCCCCTACCAGCATGACCACGGCGTTGCCGGCCGGGTCGCGGGTGACCCCGCGCTGTGGCACAAGAACCGCCTCTTCGTTCACTCCTTCCGTCACGACGGCGCGGACGAACATACCGGGTAGCAACTCCTGCTGCGGATTGGGGAAGACGGCCCGCAGGATGACGGAGCCGGTGCTCGGGTCCACAGTGACCTCAGAGAATTTCAGCTCCCCAGGCAGGGGGTACGGAGTGCCGTCCTCCAGCAGCAGCCTGACCGTGTTCCGCGCTTCCCCCTTATCCTGCAGCAGGCCGCTGGCCAGGCTTCGCTTCATGCGCAGCAGTTCGCTGGTGGACTGGGTCACATCCACGTAAATAGTGTCGAGCTGATGGATGGTTGCCAAAGGTTCGTTCTGGCTTGCGGTGACCAGCGCGCCGGTAGTGACCGACGAGCGGCCGATGCGCCCGGAGATGGGCGCCCTGACGCTGGTGTAGTCCAGATTGATGCGCGCGGTCTCCAGCGCCGCCCGGGCGGCTTCAACTTCCGCCTCGGCCTGTTTGAACGCCGCCTGGACATCGTCAAAGTCCTGCCGGCTGACCGCATTGATTTTTACCAGACCCCCATAGCGCTCTGCTTTGAGGCGGAGCGGCGCGACATTGGCCTCGGCCCTGGCAAGGGCCGCCCTGGCGCTGGAGTAGGCGGCCTGGTAGAGAGCGGGGTCGATCTGGTAAAGCATCTCCCCGGCCTCCACGTCGGAGCCCTCGGTGAACAGACGCTGCCGAATGATGCCGCCCACCTGCGGCCGCACTTCGGCAATCAGGCAAGGGGCGGTGCGGCCTGGCAGTTCCGTGGTCAGCTCCAAAGGATGCGGCTGCACCACCACGATCCCGACCTCCGGGGGACTGCCTGCCGCCTGCGCCGGCCCGCCCACGGAGGACTGCTGTCCGCAGCCGATCGCCGCCAGAAGCATGCCGGCCAAAAATCCCGACAGAGATATCAGTTTGACTGTATCAATGACTCCCATCAATATGCCCCTCAACACGTTGTAAGGTTCCTCACGCAATCCTTCCCATCATCGACCGGTATGCCGATGCGGGGGAATCTGCATTCAAACCGAAAAAACGAAAGTGTCTTCCGTGATGGGGCACAGCGGTCCCCTGTTGTGCATCGAGTGCCCTTACCTTTTGATACCGTCCCAGCAGGCCTGCACGGTCTGCGTGATCAACATAGTATCCAGCCTGACAAAACCGAGAGTATGGTCTCGCGCCACGGCAAGCAGAGGTCCAAAGGCCAAGGCAAAGAGCACGATGAGCGGGAGATCCTTCACCATCTTCCGGGCCACCCCCTCCTCAAGAAGCCTGCGGTACAGATCTCCGTCGTCCCCCTTCCCCAGTAGCCTCCCCCTGCGAAACGCCACGCCGTATGGGGAATTGAAATACTGTTCCAGAAAACGGAAATCCAGGGGATTGGCAATAAAATAACGGAGCAGCGCTATGCTCAGGTGAAGAAAACGTTCTCTGAGCGGTTTGACCGAATCATATCCCTCCAAGAGCTCTGAACAGATCTTGTCATGCAGCTCCTGGAATAGCCCGTTGATGAGAACGTCCTTGTTCGTGAAATAACGGTAGATGGTTCCCGCCCCCACACCGGCCCGTTCGGCTATGGCGGCGATAGGCGCGCCATGAAAGCCGTTTTCGGCAATCAGCTCCAATGCCGCGCGCAGTATTTCCTGCCTTTTTTCGGAATTTCCCATACCGGTCTCACCATCTCAGGAATGAATATTCACTCCCAGGAAACCCTTCCTCTCACTGCCTGTCAAGCTCCTTTTTCCGGTGTAAACAAACGGGCGGGAAGGCCGGGGCGGACTGCTTCGCGCAGCCGCCGCCCTTGGTGCTGCAGTTCCACCGGCCCGGCCAATCGTGGAAAACGGGGAACCTGTCTCAGGATGCCTGATGGCAAAAGCCGGAATGGGGCTGTGGTTCCTGAACGGAAAAAGCAAGCGGCTGCCGCATGGCGCGCCGGGCGGACGGCAAAAAAAACCCAGGTATCATGACTCTCCCGCCGGATGTTGTCACGGTGGATGCCTCGATGGATGCTTCAGGCTTCCCTGTGTCCCGGGCGTGCGCACCGCATCCAAGACCTGGCTTCCCGATTCAGACGGTTTCCTGGGGCGAATCCCTGTCCTGGGTCTTTCTTTCAGTTTTCCCATCGGCAGACCGCGCTCAAGACTTGAATTCTTCCTGGCAGACGCTGGCATTTACACCTCCACAATGACAGAAAAACCTGTTATTCCAGCCATAAAGCTAGAGTTCTCTTGACACCGCGATCCGGAAATGCTACTGAAACCACGATGCGTCCATTGAGGTCGATTGCGCACGAGGTCGCCTGTGATTCGCCTTGTAAGCCCAGTAACCCCGCCCGGAGCCAGAAATTCCGACGCAGTCTTGATGCGGAGCAACGGCGGCGAGACCCGTACACCGGTGCGCCAAAACCCTCGGACCCCGCTCCGGCATATCCCCTCCTGTATGGCCGCGGTCACCGCCGGACCTGGCTTCGGCCGGAGTGCTGCGGCCTATTTCTCCTCGCCAACGCCCTCCCTGAGACCGGGCCAGCTCATCGACCTCTACGCGTGACATCCCTTGCCCCGGGGGAGCGGACCCGCGTGCCTGCCGTGCACGGGTGCGAGGTCCGGCATTCGCTGGCAGTTGCGTAGAAACGATGTTGTGTTAGTTTCCGACGCAATAAAAAATTGTATGTCCGGCGAAACTCTCCGAAAGGGGGAATCCTCCCCTTTTGAACGTCGTCGACTGCACCGGGTCCTTCGCCGGCCATCTCGAAAACCCGGGCCCGGAAAGAGCACCCGCCGCCCGGATTGGACATTGACACACCAAAAAACATGTTCGCGAGGAACGTATGCAGTTCACGGCGAGGTGCTCGATCGCACTTCAATCTGTCATCCTCAGTCTCGTTGCCGCAGGGGGCGTGCTGGCCGACGTCGCGGAACTCACAAATGGGGATCGAATCAGTGGCGAGGTGCTCCGAATGGAGGAGGGCGTGCTCTTTTTGAGGACATCGTACGCTGGAGACCTCTCCATTCAATGGAAACACGTCGGGCATCTTTGGACGGACGCACCGATGCGGGTGATGCTGCGCGACGGCACGTTGCTCAACGGGAAGGCATTGCGCGCGGAACCGGGCAGTATGAGGATCCGGCTGGAGAATGTGGTCCAGACCCTGTCCTTTGGCAACGAACAGGTGGCCACTATAAATCCCACTCCACCGGTCGCGGAACAACCGGTGAAGGTCGCGGGAAAATTCAACGTGGGCCTGAGCAGCACTACTGGAAACACCAAAACCAGTGACTTCCACGGGGACGGCGAGATCGTCGCACGGACAGCCCAAAACCGGTACACCCTTGGGGGCGAGGTGAACCGGGCAAAGGAGGAAGGCGACAAAACTGTTGACAACGCCCTAGCATACCTGAAATACGACCATTTTCTGGACGGGAAATGGTATCTCTTCAACAATGCAACCTTTGAAACCGACGATTTCAAGGATCTCGATCTCCGGAGCACCATCGGCGCCGGAATCGGATATCAGTTCCAGGAGACCGAACGGTCGAATCTTTCCTTCGAACTGGGCGTAAACTACGTGAACGAAGACTACGAAAAAGGCGGGGACGAACGGTATGGATCGGGCAGATGGTCTGTGAACTGGGACAGATATTTCCTGCGCAATACTCTTCAGTTGTTCCATTTCCACGAGGGACTCGTGAGTATCGAGGACACCAAGGACGTCTTCGTCCGCAGCCGCACAGGGCTGCGCCTCCCCCTCTTACACAGCTTCCTGGCCACGGCGCAGTTGAACTGCGACTGGGACAACAGCCCGGCTTCAGACCGGAGACGAACAGACACGGAATACCTCTTCAGCCTGGGATACACGTGGTGATGAATCGACGCAGCCGGGGAACGTCCGGATCCGACCGCGGCAGGGAAGGTCCATCACGGCCGGATGCACCCCCCGCCCCTAATTCCCGGGGCGGGCCTCCGCCCCTCCGGTCCCTGGGGACAGGGCCGTGCTGGGGTACTCCTTGATGTGCAGATCCCTCTGAGGAAAAGGAATCTGGATGCCGTGTTCCCTGAAGGCAGCATCTATAGCGAAGTTGATCTCACTGAGGACCCTGAACCGGCTGTCCGCCTGCTTGAGAAAGCACCACAGGGCGAAATCGAGGGAACTCTCTCCGAACGTAAGAAACATGACCCTGGGTTCGGGCACCGTCCCGTCCTTGATCACATCGGGGTGGGCGTAGGCGATGTCCAGCAGAAGCCTTTTCACCAGGGCCGTATCGCTTCCGTAGGCGACCCCCACCGGCACCTTCAAGCGCCCCCCCGGATCTTCGAGCATCCAGTTGATCACCTGGCTTGATATCAACTCAGAGTTCGGCACAATGACATCCGCCCGGTCGAACGTCTGAATCACGGTGGACCGGACACTGATCTTCTTGACGTAGCCCTCGGTCTGGCCCACCACGATCCAGTCGCCTCTCTTTATGGGTCGCTCAAAAAGAAGGATGAGACCGGAGACAAAATTATTCACGATATTCTGAAGGCCGAAACCTATGCCCACGGACAGGGCACCAGCCACGATGGCGAGACCGGAAAAATCCACTCCGGCAACAGACAGACCGAGGAGTATCGCCAGGGCAAACCCAGCGTACCCCGTCACCGTGCCCAGCATTTCCCTCGAACCCGGAGCGACTTGGGCCCGTACCAGCCAGGTGTCCTCCAGTCTTCCCTTGAACCAGGTGGCGAGGGTCCAGAGCATGCTGAAGATCGCCAGGGCCAGAAGGACCTTGCCGGGAACCAGACGGAACTGGCCGATCTGGAAGCCATCGATGAGGGAGCTGAAGATCAGACGGAAAAAGGCGGAAGGCGCGCCCCAGAGCATGAGAAAGACCGCGGTGAAACCCACCCAGGTCACCACCGCTGCTATGAACCGCATCCACACGAAACTCGAAACGAATGCGCCCTCCTCGATCCCGACCGCATGCCGTACCCGCTTCTGCCAGGGATGCCGGCCATGGGCCAGGCCGTCAAAGAGCTCGCGGAGCAGGACATCGACGGCCCAGAGCACCAGTCCAAGGCCCATTGTCCCTATGAGCCCGCGCAGCACGTGCACGGCGAGGTTCCCATACCCTGCCAACTCGGCGGCCACGGCGAAAAACAACGCCAGCGCCACCGCCGGAGTCAGGGTCCGAAGGATACGGGGAACATCCGGAAACCTCCGGACGTACCAGAGCAGCGCCATGACCGATGCACACAGAGAGACAACCATCACACCGTGGATCAAGCGGAAAAAGGGGGGAGGGAGACTCTGTTCCAGCGGGGCAACGAGGACGAAGGCGGCGATGCAGATGAGGGAGGCAAGGACGTTGAGGCGTCTCGCCATCGGACGGGCCGCGGGCTGGAACTCTCCCGCAACCCCTTCATCTCCTGAGGGCCTCCTCAAAAACGTGCCGGTGAGCACCCGCAGGACCAGATAGAGCAGCAGGCTTCCCAAAGCATAAGGGCCCCAGGGTCTGGGGTCCAGGCCGGCGGAGGCTGGGATCACAAGGCACAGAAGGAAAACGAGCGCCGCCGCGAGGGGGGCATGCCGGGCCGCGCTGAAAAAAAACGTCTGGGCAAGGGTAGACAGACCGACCGAGGCCTTGATCGAACGGGCTATCCGCAACAGCGCCCTTCGGACCCAAAATCCGAAGCCCGTTCCTAGGGCTGCGAGCCCGGCCAAGAGACCCAACTGCAGGTTGGACAAACGTTCCAGGCCGCTCTGGCGCAGGAGGACTTCGCGCCCGGCCCGCAGCCATTCCGGGAAGTGGATCGGGCTCTGCCCTATCAGATCGAGAAGGTCCGGGTACCTGTGGAGGAGGCGCCGGGCAAAGAGATTGCGCTGCATGCTGTTGATGGCGCGGCTGACCTCGTTCGCCTTCAGCGCCAGAAGGCGGCATTGCGCCATCTGCCCTTCCAGGACTGCGCGGCTGGTGAGCAGGGATTCCCTCTCCCGGGCGATGGCCCTGTCTTCTCCCTTGATCTCCGGTCCGAGGGCCGCCAGCGACTGGTCAATCCGTCCCGATTCCTTCGAGGCGAATTCGATGCATTCGTTCGCCTGGGCGAGGAAAGTATTGACTGTTTCCTGGGCCTTCTGCGCGTCCCTGACTGTGACCTCCGGCCCTCGGAGGCGCTGTTCGGTCTTGTCGAGATCGGCCAAAACCTTCCACGGGTCGAAGGCCGGCTGCTCTTGGGCAGCACCCTGTGAGCAGGGAGAGACAAGGATCACGAGAAAAAGGGAAAGAGAGATCAGGAGCACCCGCAATCCGACTGTCGGCCAACCCTTGCCCAACGCGCGGTCACGCATGCTCACGTCCTCCTCCGGCAGGACCCACCGGCGGCACCGACCGGTCTTCAAAATACCGGCACCTCCCCGCTGTCGCTGTTCCCTGCTCGAGCTTCAGAAAGAAGCCCGCACCGCGACCCTGCGGGGGCAAGGTCCACAGGCATGCCTTCCCTCCTTCCCGAAAGGGAGCCTTCCTGCGGTTCCGGCTGTCTCGTATCTCCCAGGATACAAGCCAGCGCTGCAGGAGCATCCGACGTCCGCCTGGGGTTCCATGGACCTCATCTTTCGACTGAATCCGCTGGAGACCATACCATCTTCCCGGTGAGACTTCCATCGCATCGGTCCGTCCCATCGCCCGTCTCCTGAAGCCTTAAAACATACAGCCAGACGGGCCTGGTACCCATGGAGTCGACGACTCCACAGCGGCCAAAGCCCGCAGGCAGAGACGGATTCCTGCGGGCAGTCGAGAGGAATCGACGTCCCGGTGACGACCCGGGACTCCTGCCCTCGCCTCTCCACCGCAAAGATTTCACACCCGCAGCCAGCTGAAAAATCACTTTCTTACAGGGGGAAAAACGTATAAGATTATAATATACGCTTTCAGCGTCGCAACGGCCAAAACAGCGGCTCATGTCGAATCCCGCCTGCGGGAAGCGCCGCATCGGCGGCGAAGAGGCCGGCAAGGAAATCCGCCACGCCGCGAGCCCCTGCACCCCTGTCATTGATACGCGAAAAACCGGATGAGGAGTAAAAAAAACCCATGTCGTCAGTAAAACGGATCGTGCTCGACGTCCTGAAACCGCACAAGCCCAATGCGCTCCACTTCGCCCAGGAGTTGGCCGATCAGGGCAGAGACTACCGCATCAAGATCAAGGTGACCGAAGTGGATAAAAAGACAGAGAGCACCATCGTGAGCGTGGAAGGGGAATCGATAGACTTCGATCGCATCGTGGATACCATCTCTCGACTCGGAGGGGCGATCCACAGTATCGACGAGGTGGAGGTTCTCAGTCCCTCAGCACACGCCAGGTAAATCGCGCCGCGTCACTCCCTTGAAAGGCAGCTATGCATCTCCTCAGGCAGATCAGCTTCTCCCTCCGCCTCACGCGGTCTCACGGCATCGCCAGGCGCTACTTCATCACCAATGGTTTCGACGGGGCCCTCACCATGCTGGGATTGACCACGGGATTTTATGCAGCCGGCGGAGTTGCGCCGTCCGTGGCGGTGACTGCCTGTCTCGGGACCGCCATCGCCCTTGCGGTCAGCGGCGTGAGCAGCGCGTACATCAGCGAGACCGCGGAAAGGAAAAAAGAACTGCTGGAACTGGAGCATGCCATGTTGGCCGAACTCGAGGAGACCGCCCACGGGGACGCGGCCCGGATCGTCCCCATCATGATCGCCATGGTGAACGGGATCGCCCCCTTCTCCATAGCACTGGGCATCATGCTCCCGCTGTGGCTGGCCCAACACGGCGTCGGCCTGCCCTTTGGCCCTTTTGAAACCTCAATATTCACGGCCTTCTTGATCATCTTCGGCCTCGGGGTCTACCTTGGCCGAATCAGCGGCACATTCTGGCTGTGGGCAGCGGTGCGCACCGTCCTGATCGCGTTGGTGGTCGTCTCGTTGATCATGGCCCTGGAACTCAACGGTGTATGAAACGCCCGGCACCCGAATTGATCGCGGTTCTCGTTTTCGTGCCCATGCGTGCACGATGGTATTCATTTTCTCCGCCCCAGCGTGGAGCCATTGAACCACATCCAGAGGAACAGGGGGGATGAGAATCCCTCGAAACTCCTCCAGGCCGCCGAGGGAGGCTGGCTGGCATCCTGGAAAAAAAGGGCTTGAGGATCCGTCAGATCCCTGCGCACGCTGAATCAGCAGCGAGAAAAGGCCCAGCTCCATGTCACGGACGGGGAAGTTCCGGGCCGTTCCCCTCGCGTTCCTGCAAGGCAGGCATGATGGTGCTACAACAACTCCTGAAAACAGATGCCGCTCAAAATGCCTCGTATACAAGGCGCGAGATTTTCGAGAAATCAAGCGGGTGTGGAGGTGCGCGGCCATGACGAAGAAATCGAGGCAACGCCGCATATGGCGTATTTTTAGCGACATCGGGCATCTCATTGCCGCAGCTCCCGTGTTGGCCGGCGCTGCGGCCGTCATCCCCGCCTCCTTCGCCTGGGCCGAGCTTCCGTCGGGGATCGACGGGATCGCGCGGGCGCTCGACATGTCCGCATCCGGCTGGAGCCGCTACGCATGGACGGCGGCACTGTTCGCGGGATTTGTCCTAGCCGCGGCCCTGGCATACGGGATCCTGTTTCGCCTCATACGGATCTGGGCAGGAAGACTCGCCCCCACCCTCGAGGCGGCGATCGTGCGCTACGGCAGGCGGCCCCTTGCCATCCTCATCCTCCTGCTGGCAGCGGGTTTTATCCTTCCCCTCGTCTCCTTCCCGCCCGAACTCTTTGCGACCGTCAAACGGCTTCACAGCATCCTCCTGACCGCCGTCATGGCCTGGCTTCTCGTCGGAGGCATCCGGGCCGTAGAGGCGGTTGTCCTCGCCCATTACGACGTAACTGCAAGGGACAACTTCAAGGCCCGGGCGATCCATACCCAAATCAATGTTTTTAAAAACGTGGCCACATTCGTGATCCTGTTGCTCGCCCTCGCCATGGTGCTCATGAGCTTCGACCAGGTCCGACAGCTCGGGGTCAGCCTTCTCGCCTCGGCCGGAGTTGCGGGGATCATCATCGGCTTTGCCGCCCAGAGGAGCATCGCCACCGTGTTTGCGGGCATCCAGCTTGCCATCACCCAGCCGATCCGGCTCGGGGATGTTGTGATCGTCGAAAACGAATGGGGCTGGATCGAGGAAATCACCCTGACCTACGTCGTGGTGCGGATTTGGGATCTTCGCAGACTTGTAGTCCCCATCACCCATTTCATCGAAAAGCCCTTCCAGAACTGGACGCGGATCTCCGCAGACATCCTCGGGACGGTATTCCTTTACGTGGACTACACTGTGCCGGTGGAAGAGGTCCGCAAGGAACTGCGGAGGCTCCTGGAAAACTCTCCCAAATGGGACGGAAAAGTCTGCGTCCTCCAGGTCACGAACGCAAGCGAGAGGACCGTGGAACTCCGGGCCTTGATGAGCGCCTCGGATTCGCCGGCGGCATGGGATCTTCGCTGTGAAATCAGGGAGAAGCTGATCGCCTTCCTGAAAGAGAACTATCCCGAGAGCCTGCCGAGGATACGGGCGCACCTGGAAGGGGATGAACTCGCCTCCGGACCACGGGCCTGATCCCACAGAGCGCCCGACCGTTCCTGTCCCACGCCCCGGCAGGCCAGCGAACCAGGTGAGGCGCGCCCGGTCAGACCGGATCGGCCATATCGAGGGCCCTGGCGATGCTCCGCCAGGCCTCTTCGGCGGTTTCGACGAACTCGAAGAGTTCCAGGTCCTCCGGAGAGACCAGCCCCTCCTCCACAAGATAATTGAAGTCAATAAGCCTGGTCCAGAAAGCTCGGCCGAAGAGCAGAATCGGAAACGGGCTCACCTTCCCGGTCTGGACCAAAGTCAGGGTCTCAAAGAGCTCATCCAACGTTCCGAAACCTCCGGGGAAGGCGACGAGGGCCCTGGCCCGCATGAGAAAGTGCATCTTGCGGACGGCAAAGTAGTGAAACTGGAAACTCAGCTCCGGCGAGACGTATTCGTTTGGGCTCTGTTCAAAGGGGAGCACGATATTCAGACCTATGCTCTTCGCCCCGGCGTCGTGAGCGCCCCTGTTCGCCGCCTCCATGATCCCAGGTCCCCCACCGGTGATCACCACCGGCCTGATGGCAGGGGAATTGGAACCGGCCTCCGAGAGGAGCTGCGCCAGGGCCCTTGCCTCACGGTAGTACGACGCCCGCTCCACCTCCCTCGCAGCGGCCCGGACCCGGGCTTCAGCCTCATGCATTCCGGGCTCCCGGGCGGCCAGGGCCTCGGCTTCCCTCAGGCGGGTGGCCGCCGTGTCAGGATCCGGAATTCGGGTGCTTCCGAAGATCACCACAGTAGCCTCGATGCCATGCTCCTGCTGGATGAGCTCCGGTTTCATGAGCTCGAGCTGCAGCCGGACCGGCCTGAGCTCGTCCCGCACGATGAAATCCGGGTCGGTATACGCGAGCCTGTAGCTCGGTGAAAGGGTCTGGGGAGACCGGAGGCAGATCTCCGCAGCCCGAGCGTCTTGCTGCGCCGAAGGGAACACCGGGCGCCGTACCTTCTTCGCTCCGCCAGTCATTTTCTCCTCTCTGGATTCTCTGGATGGACCCGGTCCATCGCTCATGTTGATAACGCATTCGAATCTGGTCAAGCCTGGGAGGCTATGGTATAGCCCTTCCAGGGCAATCCGGCGGGCCGACGGGCCGCGCCCTTACAATTCTGCCCTGCGGCTAAGGGCCATGCAACCACTTCCCACAGCGCATTCATGAAAAAGATCACGATTATGTCTTGAACTCCCTCGAAAAACAGGGATTCGGATTCCCGTGAAGCCGGAGGACATGCCATGAACAGACACATACTCATCGCCACCGACGGTTCGCCCAACGCGAAGAAGGCCATTCAGTATGCTGCGGACCTCTATGCGGACGTCGCCGACGTCGACGTGACACTCCTCACGGTCGCCGAGCCGCTTCCTGCGCTCTTGACCCAGGGCGGCACCACCTTCCAAGGCGAAAGCAAGCGGCTCCGGCGGCTCGAGGAAATAGACCGCCAGCGCGAGCGGGAATGCAACGACATTCTGGAGAGAGGGAAGGCCCTCCTCGAAAGGAGCGGCTTCCCAGCCGGACGGGTTCATACGAAAGCCGTGCCGAAAAGCAGCGGTGTGGTGAGCGAAATCCTCCGCGAGGCCCGCAACGGTCTCTATGACGCCCTGGTGGTGGGCCGCCGTGGTCTCGGCCGATTGGCCTCGTACTTCATCGGGAGCATCTCAGGCGGCGTGCTTCAGCAGGTCAAAAATCTGCCCGTATGGATCGTGGATGAAATCACCAGATCGAAAAGGGTCCTGGTGGCTGTAGACGCTTGCGAGGAATGCCTGAAAGTGGTCGATCACGCAAGCTTCGCCCTAGCCGGAATCAAAGACATACAGATCACCATCTTCCACGTCATCCCGAAATTCAGACCCTTTCTGGCCAGTGAAGACGCCGCCTCCTACACGGATGTGGAGACCGCGCTGAGTTCCTATTCGGAGGAACGGATCAAGACGCTGCTCTCCGGGGTCCACGAGCTGTTCGGGAACGCCGGATTCACAAAAGAATCGGTCGAAGTCAAGATCAAACACGGCAGCACAGGCGTGGCCAGGGATATCCTGGACCGGTACCAGAAGGGCGAGTACGGCACCCTCGTCGTCGGCCGGCGCGGCATTGGCGGCTGGGAGGCGATATTTCCGGGCAGCGTCTCGGGAAAACTACTCACCAACGTGCCGGACGGCGCCGTCTGGGTCGTTTCGTAAATGACCCATGCCCGCAGCGGCACAGGCGCCCTGCGGGATGCGCCCGTCCGCGTCCTCCGCCCCTGCTTTTCCGGGATCGGCCCTCGCTCCTGGACGAGCAAGGCCCATTTGAACCGCCGGGAGGACAACGAATCGGAAACCGTTTTTCACATATGTCCCAGGCAGAGGATTTTTACGAGATCGTCGCCGAGCGTCATCTGCGCGGCTCGATCATCGTCACCTCCAACCGGCCACCGGCCGACTGGCTCGCCCTGTTCCCCGATCCGGTCATGGCCAATTCGGCCCTCGACCGGCTGGCCCACAACGCTCATCACGTCGTCATGAAAGGAGAGTCGTACCGCAAGAAAATGCGTCCAAATTCACCGGCACCGGTAACCACCCAAACCGAGCACACCAAAGGTCAAAGTGCTCAATAACCGTGACCCAATGGGTGCTCAATAACGCTGACCCTTGACACCATACTAGACTTTATTGCGAATTTTAGACTAAACGTATGCGGATTCAGATACCACTGATTCATGAAATATGGCTGGTCGAATTTCCTCACCTAATGCCGGATCAAAGTGAGAGGGACCACGAGAGGAACGTATTTCATGAGGTACTGCTCTATGGTTCCCAGTAGATCCTCTTTCTCTCCGGCGGACAGTTCCTTCTTGAAGTATCCCATCATGTGCTGCAGGTCTCTGGGAGTCCCGAGGCCGCATTCAACTTCGGGACACACGGCAACGAACCCACAGTACTGACCCAGTGTATCGATGATAAACCGGCCGTGCCTGTGCCCCCCGTCGTAACGGACTCTCTCGCCGAGCAACCAGGCGCTGATCCCCAGCCTGATCTTCACGGGCACCGCCTCCTTCTGCCGGACCGGCCGAAGACGCGAAAGCCTCCTGGGCCGTACCAACGTCGGCCTCGGCTGAACCGGATGCGGGCGGGAACGCCCTCTCTCAGGTCTTGGTCCTGCCGTAGTGGCCGTAGATGGAAAAGAGCGCCCACCATTCGAGATCGTTCTCGAACTGGATGCCGAGTCCGGTTTCGTCCTCTCGAGTGACTTTTCCTTTGACGATCACCTGGAGTTTGCTCGTCCTACCTTTCAACACGATGGCGATTTCACATGGTGTACCTATCGGCACCCGTGAAACCGTATCGATGAAAAGCCCGTTGATGCTTATGTCCCGCAACCGGGCATCGGATATGGTCCCCAATGGGCTACTGAGGATCGCGGGGGTCGAAAACGGAATCCGGGTCCGGCTTCTCTTCTCGTCGCTCATCGCCCAAATTCATCCGCTGACCGACCTGGAAAGACTCCTGAAAGCTGATGTCGTTCAAAATGCCTCAGATGTACGGCGCGAGCTTTTCGAAGAACGAAGAGTACTTGGATGTACGCTGCCGCGATCAGGAAATCGAAGCAACGTCGCAGATGGGGTATTTTCAGTGGCACCATCTCTCCCTCCGGTCCCTTCCGCACCCGGGGTGCGACCGCCCCAGACCAGGGAGACTACGAAAGAAATCCGCCCGGGGCGTGAAGGACATATTAGACCAGATCGGCAACGTCTGCTAGAAACCGAAATGGGGATCAGCTCTGAAGTATAGTGGTCCCCAATTTCGAGACAGCAGTTTAAGCTGTCGTCCAGGGAGGGCGATGGCATGAGCGAAGGCTAGAAGCGCAAGGTACACAGCGGAGAGTTCAAGGCGAAGGTGGGTCTGGAAGCGATTCGAGGGGTGAACGATCAACGAGATCGGCCAGCAGTACGGTGTGCATCCGGTGGTAGTGGAGCAATGGAAGAAGGAGATACTTGAGCGGGCTGGGACGCTGTTCGAGGGCAAGCGTGGTCCGAAGCCGGCGGCGTATGCTGATGAAGATCGCCTGTAGGGAGAAATTGGGCGGCTGAAGGTTGAGCTGGACTGGCTCAAAAAAAAGTCCGGACTCTGAGCGCTGAGACGAGAGTGGGTTGGATAGATCGTGGGGAGGGGCTTTCGTTGTTGCGGCAGTGCGAGCTGGCGGGTGTGCCGCGAGCGACCTACTACGGCCGGCAAGCGCATCGGGAAGAGTCCGAGGAGGATCTGTTGCTGTGCCGGCTGATCGACGAGGAGTACACGCGGCGGCCGTTTTACGGGAGCCGGAGGATGGTGGTGCATCTGGCTCGCCAGGGTTACGTTGTCAATCGCAAGCGGGTGCAGCGGCTGATGCGCCTGATGGGGCTCTCCGGCATGGCGCCTGGTCCGGAGACAAGCGTCAAGCACCCGGATCACCAGATTTATCCCTACTTGCTGCGGGGTGTGGCGATAACCAGGCCCGACCAGGTGTGGAGCACGGACATCACCTACATCCGGCTTGCGCGCAGTTTTTTGTATATTGTGGCGACCATCGACTGGTACTCGCGCCTGGTACTCGCCTGGCGGATCAGCAACAGCATGGATACGTCGTTTTGCGTTGATTGTCTGGAGGATGCGTTGAGTACGCATGGCAGGCCGGAGATCTTCAACAGCGATCAGGGCTCGCAGTTCACGAGCAACGTCTTCACCGGAGTACTCAAGCGTGAAGACATAGACATCAGCATGGACGGGCGTGGCGTGCTCTGGACAACATCGCGTTTGTGGAGCGGTTGTGGCGCACTGTCAAGCACGAAGTCGTGTATCTGAAAGGATACGGCACGCTCCCTGAGCTGACGAATGGGCTGGGAGAGTACTTCTCGTACTACAATGGCGAGCGGCCCCACCAGTCGCTCGGCAACCGGACACCCAAGGAAGTGTATGCCGATGGCAACGGCGGCGGGGCAAGCATCCCTGACCACTATGGCTGGATACCGGGAGGATCCTCTCTCAAGCAAAGCCATGAAGGGGATTCTTCCCACCCAAAGACGGGGGCAGCCCTCAGGCTGCTCCCATTGAAGAGAGGGACACAGCTTAAACTCCCCGGGAATCTGTCTTGACAAAGGGGTCCACTTTAGTTGTAAGAAAAATATTCAGTTGTGTACTTTTCCTCCCGTCCCAGAATAATTATCTATTCCGATCCCGTGACGCTTTTCAATCTGCCGGCAGCGTCGTACTCGTAGTGCACCGTGTTTCCGGTCAACACGTCGATATCCACCCATTCCGCAGTTCCCCAGTTTTCTGCTCGATCCATCAGTTGGACCTGGAACGTGTTTACTCCTGGATCGAGCGCTAACTGTACGGACCAGGCATTGTCTCCTACCTCGACCCGTTGGATGCCGTTGATCCAGACACTGGTCGATGGCTCGCGGATCCCTTCCAAAGTCACCAAAAACTGATCGGCTGAATTGAGCGTCGGGCGGGGTTGTAGGAGGCCGCTGGCCACCATGCCTCCCGTGATGACGGGCCCCCCCGGCGGTTCCGTGTCGATGGTGAACGAAAAGCCATAGCTCTCGGTATTTCCATGGGAATCCGCGGTCGAAAAGGTCACCTGGTAGGGGCCGTCCACAAGCGGGATGCCTGACGGTATAAAGGTGAATGTGTCCGCGGCTTCGGTGATAGTGCCTGGGACCTGTTGCTGGGTTGGATCCCTGACCGTGAAGCTTGTGGTAACAACCGTATCGTTTATGGGGCTTTGCGTGTCGGCCAGGGTCACGAGGATCTCCTGGATTGCCTGGACGAAGGCGCCGTCTGACGGCGTATGCCAAACCAGAAGCGGAGCGTCATTGTCGGCTACAGACGAAAACCAGGCGGTGTAGCTGTTGTTTGTCTCGTCTGGCTCGCTCACGGCAAAGGTTCTGTCGACAATGACATTGAGGGAGGGATCGCCACCCGAGTAGTTCCAAGCCAGAGTCAACTCAATGTCTGTGGCCGCCAAAAGCACCTGTTCCACTGACACGGTTCCGATCGAAATGCCGTTCACCAGGAAATCGACCAGGAAAGGATCCACCACCGGCCCGGTGCTGATGTTTTCGATTGTGGCAACGAGAGTGACGTTCTGGCCTGATGAGATGTTTCCAGGTGGGTCTATGACCAACCCGGTTACGGTCAAATCCGGAGGGTCGCCTGTGGTGGTGAAGCGCCATACCGGACCGGGAGTCTCTCCCCCCTGGTCATCTTTTGCTACCACTTGCCAATAGTACGTTACCCCCCGGTCAGCCGAAGTTCTGGTGTAGGAGGGGGAGGTGAGTCCGGCGATCTCGGCCTCCAGGGAATCGGGTCCCGTCCCCCAGTGGAGGTCGTAGGTCACGGTATCTGCTGGATCAGGATCGCCTCCCGTCCAGCTCAAATTCACTCCGCTCGATACCGGAACTCGCACTGCCCCCTCCTGTGGAAGAGGTGAAGTCGGCTGGAGGGGAGGTTGGTTCTCTCCTCCTGCGCTGCAACTGTTTTCCTCTGCGGACCAGGGCTCCACATCCACGTTTCCGTAAACACTGTCTCCTCCCTCCCCCGGGCCCAGAGGATCTCCCCACCAGTTGTCCTCGGCGTTCACCTGACCTCCACTGGCGTTATAAATACCGTATTGTGCGTTGTTGACGAAGTTGTTGAAATGAAGAACCGGCAGGGAACTGTTGATAAATACCCCCTGCTGGTTGTTACCGATGTCGTTGCAGGAAATAGTTATTGCGTCACTACCGGTTCCGTAGACAGAGATCCCGTAAGTTTTGCTCTTGAGGACGGCACTGTTGAGGATCCGAGGAGAGGCCGAGTTGGCATAAACTGCTCCGTTGCTATAACCGGCGTACTCGACAGTGCAATGTTCCAGGAGGCATGTGGCGTCGTCACTCGTGTCGTACAAGCGAATGCCCGTCCAGTCGCCGGGAACCGGAACTGGCTGATTGGCCGTGAAGAGAATGGGGGCTTCCGCTGTTCCCCCGGCGACAAGGGCCCCGGGATTCCCGGAGCTTCCACCCACGATGAGCTGCGTGGAGCGGTTGAAGCGGATTTCCGCTCCTGGCTCTATGGTTACGGTGGTGATGCCGTCAGGGCCGTCCACGCCCTGGATGGTGATGCTGCCGAGGATGTGGTAGGGCATGACAGCGGGCCACGTGGCGTCCTCTGAAATGGTGCCTCCAATCACCTCCATGAAGGAATCCGCCCCGACGTTGTGGAAGGTATTCTCGCGGACCCAGCGCACATCGTTCGCGGCCAAGTGCAGAGGATAGCGGGGATTGTCGAGGAATGCGTTTTCGGAAAACCGCTCGACGCCGGGGCCGGTGAAAAAGAGGCCGTTCTCGAATGTGTTGCCGTTGATGGTGCCCCCTCCGGGGGTAGAAAAGTACAGATCGTAGTTGCCGCTTCCAGTGAAGGTGTTTCCGGTGACCTCGGGGGCCCCGAAGTAGAGGAAGAGGCCGTAGGTTTTGCTGTTGCTGATCGTGCAGTTCCGAAGGGATGGAGAGGCGGAGTTCGCGCAGACCGCCGCCTGGATGTAGCCTGCGTACTCCACCGTGCAATGCTCCAAAACGCATGTGGCGTCGTCGCTCGTGTTGTAGAAGCGGATGCCGATCCAGTCTCCTGGCACGGGCGTCGGCTGGTCGGCCGTGAAGAGAATGGGGGCCGCCTCCGTCCCCGGGGCGATGAGGGCGCCCGGATCGCCGGCGCTCCCGCCCACAATGAGCTGTGTCGAGCGGTTGAAGCGGACCTCGGCCCCTGGCTGGATGGTGAGGGTGGTTATCCCGTCCGGACCGTCCGCCCCCTGCACGATGATGCTGGAGGTGACCGTATAGGGACTTTCTGCAGCAGTCCAGAGGGTATCGGTTGCAATGAGGCCGCCGACTGCAGTATCGGCGGCGGCCTGGTTCGGCGAAATTGCGAGGCTCCAAGCGGATATTCCCAGCAGAATCAGAACGCTGCAAGAAAAACCGAGACGGTGAGCGGAGGATTGATGATCATCGGGACGCATGCCTTTCATCAGCATCTCCTCATGGTGACCACAGGCCTTCAAAAAGCCCACAAACCGACCAGGGATGCGCCCCGGAAACCGCGCGTAGCCGACCAGGGCGGAACCGGACGAGAGCAGCGTTGAAACGCTGCCCCAGCCGATCCTCTCCCTCCACGAGCACCGGGCGATCACCCGCTCAGGAGCGGACCGATACGGCACACGGCCGAGCCGAACAATCTTTCGGTCCTCCGCTCCGAGACGAAAGGATCGCGACCGGGATCCCGAAATACCCTGGAGCACCCACAGCCGGAGAATCCTTCACCAACACTCCGGGCAGGCTTGCCTGTGCATACTGAGATTCAGCTACCCACCTTGAAAACGTCCTTGCGCCAACGCACAAATCGTGCCCTTCGTGAATCCGCCCTCGGAAAGGATGCGGAATCCCCCTCTCCCCACGTCATCAACTACGTTTGCCTCCGGCCGAGGATGAAACCGAGGGCACGGTTCAAAGGGATAATCGAAAAATTTTCATTGGGATGGTCAATTTTTTGCCTCCCCTCCCGCACGAAACCGACAACCCAAAACCTGCTTGAGTTTCTGCCCTGAATTGACGAAACTCATTGCAGGCGTACGTCTTCCGCCGGAAAGATGAAGACAGGACGCAGGCGGCAAGGGGACCCTCCCTCCAGCCTTCAAAGACAGGTGGAAGGGCCGGCCGCTGGGTTGAAAGATGCCATGAACAGAACGGGCAAAGATCGGAAGCGTTCATTGCGGCGGAGTCTGTATGCCCCTCTGCTGGGGGCAGCGTGCATCCTCTGCGGCGCTGTCCTCGCGTTTGCGGAAATCCCCTCCCCTTCTGCGTTGAAGCCGGTCCGTATCGGAATCCTGGCCACGCGGGGAGTGGAAGAGTGCATCGAGAGGTGGGGTCCCACCGCGGAGTATCTAACCCGTCGTGTCCCCGGTCACTCGTTCTCCATAGTCCCGCTCAAGTTCGACGAGTTCCATTCCGCCGCCATCGGGGGTCTGGTCGACTTTTTCCTAACCAATCCCTCCATGTATATCGAAATCGAAGCATGCCACGACGCCATTCGGATTGCGACCCTGAAAAACCGCACAGCCGCGGGCAGCGTGAGCACCGTCTCGGCCGGTCTCGTCTTCTGCCGGGCCGATAGGGAGGACATCCGGGACGCAGGCGACCTCAAGGGCAAGAGATTCATGGCGCCGGACGACTGGTGCACAGCCGCATGGCTCGCCGTGTGGCACGAGTTGAAGGCGAAGGGGGTGAATCCCGACCGCGACTTTGCGCGCCTTCGCTTCAGCGGCACTCACGACGCGGTGGTCTACGCGGTCCGCGACGGAGAGGCGGACGCAGGGAGCGTTCGAGACAACACCCTCGAGCGGATGGCCATCGAGGGCAAGATCAGGCTGGCGGACTTCAAACCCCTCATGGTCCATGGAAACGAAACCCAGGAAAAGGACTACTTCTGGCACTCCACCCCCCACTATCCGGAATGGCCTTTCGCCAAGGCGGGGCACACGGCCGACGCGCTGGCGGAACAGGTCGCTGTGGCCCTGATGCAGATGCCCGCAGACGCACCCGCCGCCCGGGCGGCCCACTGCGCCGGCTGGACCATCCCGCATAACTATCAGCCCGTGAACAGACTCCTGCAGGATCTCCGGTTGCCGCCGTACGAGGACTACGGGAAGGTCACCCTGCCGAATGTCCTCAGGCAGTACCGGTTCTGGCTCCTCGGCATCTTGGTGCTCGGGCTTCTCATCTGCCTGTTCGCGGTTCGATCCTCACGCCTGAACGCGAGACTCGGGCAATCCGTCCGGGCGGTGAAGGACGAAATGGCCCGGAGGGAGCGGGCCCAAGAGGAACTGCGAAAAAGCGAGGAGAGGTTCAGCGGTTTTGCCAGGGCCTCGGGGTACGGTTTCGCCATGGGCGAGCTGGACGGCCGGCTGGTGTTCGGCAACTCGGCGGTTCTTAAAATCGTGGAAGAGGAGCGGGAATCGGACTTCCTTGCCCGGACCTTTTTTGAGTACTACACCGAGGAGGACAAGGAACGGTTGCGGTGGGAGATCCTGCCGGCCGTCATGAAGGAGGGCCAGTGGAAAGGGGAGATCCGGATCCTTTCGTCCAGGGGCCTGCTCACACCAACCGAGCAAAACATCTTTGTTATCCGTGACGAGCACGGCACTCCGAGGATGGTGGGGAACATCATCACGGACATCACCGAGCGCCTCAGGGTCGAAGCAGAGAAGGCCCGGATCGAAGAACAGTACCGCCAGGCCCAGAAGGTGGAGGCCATCGGCCGCCTGGCTGGAGGAGTGGCCCACGACCTGAACAACCTCCTAACACCCATCCTCGGATACGGCGAGATGCTGTTAAACGATCTCACTCCTGATGACCGGCACAAAACGGCCTTGGAGCAGATCGTTCTCGCCGGGTCCCGAGCCCGGGACCTGGTGCACCAGCTCCTGGCCTTCGGCCGGAAACAGACCCTGAAATATCGGCCGGTGGACTTAAACCTGACCATCGAGAGGTTTGAAGGATTTCTGCGGCGGACCATCCGCGAGGACATCGAGATCGAGATTCACCCCGCCCCCTCTGTTCGGCCCGTCATGGCGGATATCGGTCAGATCGAGCAAATTCTGATGAACCTCTCGGTGAATGCCCAGGATGCCATGCCTGAAGGGGGTAATTTGACCCTGGAGACCGACTTGGCAGACCTCGACGCGAACTACGCGGCGCGCCATCCCGGGGTGAAGCCCGGGGAGTACGTCGTACTCGCCGTCAGCGACACGGGATGCGGCATGAATGCCGAAACGCAAAAACACATCTTCGAGCCGTTCTTTTCCACCAAGGGCGAGGGCGGCACGGGTATGGGACTGGCGACGGTCTACGGCATTGTGAAGCAGCACGGCGGCAATATCTGGGTGTACAGCGAAGCCGGCAAGGGGACGACCTTCAGGATCTACCTGCCTGTTTCAGGAGAGACCGGCAAGGCGGAGCAGGACGGGGGAATGAAGCCCGGAGATGTGAGGGGCTCCGAGACCATCCTGCTTGTGGAAGACAACGAACAGGTCCTCGCCACCACCCGGGAAATCCTCGAACAGCTCGGCTACACCGTTCTTGTCTCCGGAAACGGGGCCGATGCGTTGAGCATACTCGCTGACCACGAGGGCCCGATTCACCTGCTGCTGACCGACGTGGTTATGCCCGAGATGAACGGCAGGGCTCTCTTCGCCAGGGCCGCGGAGCGACACCCGGGCATGAAGGCAGTCTATATGTCCGGCTACTCGGAAAACGTCATTGCACACCGCGGCGTGATCGAGGAAGGCGTCGTCTTCCTGCAGAAACCCTTCACCGTGCATGGCTTGGGAACGAAAATACGGGAGGCGCTGGAAACACCGTGACGAGACGATCCGGGGATTGAAAAGTGGACTCATCGGCCACCACTCATCAATATGAGCAATTCGCGTTCTCACCATCCTCTTTCCATCCTTCCCCATGGAAAAAACTTAACGGCTCTCCCCTCCGAGACCCTGCTGCGCCTCTCCGACCCCCTCCCTTGATCCGGGAAAAGGCTATTCTGTCGCTCACCACCCGGAATCCGGCGATATAAGGCCGCCTGATGGCCGCATCGCCCCGATTTCCCTTTTTTGGGGCTTTTCAGCGCATGCGAGAAGGCATAGAATATGCTGTAAATACAGGTGCCCCTGGTCTACCTGGCCTGAACGGGGTGGGAGGGGTCTTGCGGGATATGCCCGTCTCGGCGGAGAGCGATTCGCCGTGATAGACGGACTGCAGTAGAAATCCGGTGGCAGCGGTGTGGAGGCGCCCTACACCGCAAGGGGCTTGGCGGAGAAACCGGGCGTGGGACCTCCCTCCGCCGGTGCCCGAGGGCCTTCTGGCATGCGGGGACCCTGGGAGGGAATATGGACCTCCACCGCTGGACCTCGTCGCAACACCTCTCATTCCGCTTCATACTGGCGGGCGCCGGGCTCGGGGCACTGTACTGGGTCATCGAGGCCGTCGCCCATGCCTACCTCTTCGGAATAGAGCCCTTTCTGCAGGCCCTTCTGAAGCCGGACACGCACGAGCTCGCCATGCGCTCCACGGTCGTGGGCCTCCTGTTCTGCCTCGGCGTAGCTGCGGAATTCGCCTTGGGGGCCTGGAGGAGGGGTGTGAGAGTCGCGGAGGAGAAGGAACGGTTCCTTCAGAACATCTTCGACGGGATACAGGACGGGGTGAGCGTGCTCGACACCGATTTCAACATCCTGCGGGTGAACGCCTGGATGGAAAAGGCCCACAGCGATGAAGTCCCGCTGGAAGGGAAAAAGTGTTACCGTGCCTATCAAAAAAGGGAATCGATCTGCGACTGGTGCCCGTGCGCCCCCACCATTGAGACCGGGCGATCCCACACGCGCGTGGTGCCGGTCCCGCATGCGACAGCCGGGGCCCACTGGGTGGAACTCTCGGCCTTCCCCCTCAGAGAGGCGGACTCGCGGGTGTGCGGGGTCATCGAGCACGTGAAAGACGTCACGGAGAGGGTACGGGCCGAGGAGTCATTGCGGGAGAGCGAGAGACGGCTCAGGGACCTCTTCGAGAACGCCACAGACCTCATCCACGGCATGAGGCCCGACGGCCGGATCCTGTACGCAAACCACGCCTTGCGGCAGCTCCTCGCTTACGAAAGCGACGCCTTGGGAGAAATTTCCTTCCCCGACGTGATCCATCCCTCCACCAGGCCGGCCTGCGAGCAGGCCCTTGCGCGTCTCGCCTCAGGCGGCCAGGCGGCCGATGTGGAGTTCGTTTTAGTCTCGAAGGCAGGTGAGGAAACCCTCGTTCAAGGGACCTGGGTCGGCACCCTGGCCGATGGAAAGGTCGTCTCCATCCAATCCATGCTCCACGACGTCAGCGAGGAGAGACGGAAGGAGGGAGAACGTCTGCAGGCGCAGAAGCTCGAATCCGTCGGGATCCTTGCCGGAGGGATCGCCCATGATTTCAACAACCTCTTGACGGGCATCCTCGGCAACATCTCGCTTGCCAAGCTGTACGCCGAGGCCGGCGGCAAGGTCCACCAGCGGCTGGGCTCCGCCGAGGAGGCGTGCCGGCGGGCAAGGGACCTCACCCAGCAGCTGCTCACCTTCTCGAAGGGCGGGACACCGGTGAAAGGGATCGTGAGTGTCCCCGAGCTCGTGATGGAGGCTGCGGAATTCGCCCTGAGAGGCTCCCGCTCCCGGGCCGATTATTCCTTTCCCGAGGATTTGTGGCCGGTAGAGGTGGACCAGGGCCAGATCGCCCAAGTGATCGACAATATCGTCATCAACGCGGATCAGTCCATGCCCGACGGCGGAACGATCCAGATCGTTGCAGAAAACTTCATGCCTCCCGAGGGCTCGGCGGGCTGGGAGGAAGGGCGGAGATACGTACGCCTTTCCGTTCAAGACCACGGAATAGGCATCCCCAGGGAACACTTCCAAAAGGTGTTCGATCCCTATTTTTCCACAAAACAGAAGGGGAGCGGACTTGGCCTCGCCGTTGCCTATTCCGTGATCAAGAGCCACGGCGGGACAATAGAGGTCGACTCGACACCCGGCGATGGAAGCACGTTCCATGTTACCCTTCCGGCCGCGGCGCCAGGCACCGTCCAGAGGCAGCAGGCCGCCCCAGGGGAAGTCACACAGGGACATGGCCGGATCCTCCTGATGGACGACGAGGAAATGGTCAGGGAAACGGCTGGCGAAATGCTCCGCTTTCTGGGATACGAAACGGATTTTGCCCGCGACGGGGCCGAGGCGGTGGAGATGTACCGGAGGGCGATGGCCGACGGGAACCCTTACGGTGCCGTGATCATGGACCTCACGATCCCGGGCGGCATGGGGGGCGAGAAGGCGGTGGGAAAGATCCTCGAAATCGATCCCCGTGCCAGGGCCGTCGTGTCGAGCGGATACGCGACCGACCCGATCATGGCCGATTTCCGGCGCTGGGGTTTCAGCGGGGTGGTGCCGAAACCTTACAAAATGGAGGAATTGAGCAGGGTCCTCCAAGAGGTCTTCCCCGAAAGGGAAAAGGCGCCGTGAACCCGGAACCCTCAAGTCGGATCGGATCCGGGGAGAGTCCCCTTCCCGACCTCCGCTCTTGACAGCTCTGGCCGAGCGACCCGGCGCACAGGTGGTCCTCGTCCATGGTCTCTGGATGAGGGGCGTGGAGATGTCCCTGCTCGGAAGGAGACTCGGCAGGATGGGGATGCGGTGCGTCACGTTCCATTATCCCAGTACGCGGCTCGGCCTTGCGGAGACCGCACAGCGGCTCCGCCGGTTCCTGGCCAGCATCCCCTCCCCCTTGGTCCATTTCGTTGGTCACAGCCTTGGAGGCCTCGTAATCATCAGATTCTGCCGGGACTTCCCCGACCATCATCGCCCCGGGCGCATCGTGCTCCTCGGATCGCCTTGCGGCGGAAGCCGCGCGGGCAGGTGGCTCCTCGGACGACCCTGGGGAAAACGGTTGGCCGGTCCGGCCCTGGAGGAGGCCGCTGCCGAGAGCAGGGATGTCTGGCGGGGACCACAGCCTCTCGGGATCGTGGCCGGCACCCTGAATATCGGACTCGCGGGCATACTCGGCCTGACCAAGCCTCCGGCCGACGGGGTGGTGAGCCTTGACGAGGCGAGCCTCCCCGGCGCAGACGCCCTTCTCACCCGGCCAGTAAGCCACCTGGGCCTCTTGCTCTCAAAGACAGTGGCCGAGGACGTCGGCCGCTTCCTGAAATCAGGAGAATTCTTGCCGGACAGACGGTAGGGTGCCCCAGGCGCCTAGCCCGCTCCGGTGCGCGCATCCGCCCGGGCGGATGCAGGCAGGGGAGGACCAGTCCCGGGACCGGTAGTCCCTACGGCCAGGCCTGGACGGGCATTCCGGGGCACCAGACGCAATGCGGGCTCACGCCGGACCGGGCCGGCCTCGGTCTCTCGCTCCGGAACGAGGACGGGGTTTCCACGCACCGGACCCACGAAGGACATGAATATTGCTCCGCAGATACAGAGTAGGCCGCAGATCGTGAACGCCATGGCGAAATTGCCCGCATCCCCGAGCATTCCCCCGAGCATCGGGCCGAAGACCCCCCCGGCGCCGTAGCTCAGAAAGACGTAGGGATAATTCTCCCCGATTCTGCGGCTGCCGAAGGTCTCTGCGGTAATGGTCGGGAAAAGTGCAAAGTTCCCCCCAAAATTAAAACCGATGAGGGCGGCCCCGAGATACAGCATGTATTCGTTACCCGCCATGGCGGTGAAAATTATCACAATAAAGCCCTGGGTGCTGGTCATGATGAGTATGGAGCGCCTCGAGCCGATCCTGTCGCTGAGCGCGCCCCACGCGATCCTTCCCACCCCGTTCGCCAGGCTGAAAAACACTGCCATGGCGGTGCCGGCGATGCCGCTTGCCGCGGCCTGGTTGAATCCTGAGGTCTGGAGGGCCTCCATGGGATAGAGCTTCATGAGGCCGATGGTCATGAGGCCGGCCCCAGCGCTGATGGCAAAGGTGAGGAAGATCATATAAAAATGCACCGTCCGCAGCATCTCTGAACAGCCGAAATCAACCGCCCCGGTGGCGGTCTTTCCCGCATTGCCGCCTGTCACGGAGGGGGTGGAACCAAGAGGCATCCAACCCTCCGGGGGATACACCATCCAGATCGCCCCGGTGACGATCAGGGCAGCGAACACAACTCCATAGACGGTAAAGGTGGCGGAGAGCCCCAGCCCCTGAATGAGCCCCCCCCAGGAACCGGCGATTTTCACCCACGCCATGGCTCCGAATCCGAAACCCGCCACAGCAAGGCCTGTGATCATCCCCTTCCTGTCTGGGAACCAGCGCATGCCCACGGCGATGGGGACGACATAGCCAAGACCGATGCCGGTTCCGCCGATCACCCCGATGAAGAACACCAGTGCCCAGAAATCGGTGCCTCCAAGCAGACCCGCCAGGACGTAACCCAGGCCAAGGACGACGCCGCTGCAGACGGCCAGTCTGCGCGGCCCCCAGGTCTCGATCCTCCTCCCGGCCCAAACCATCACCACAGCAAAGGTGACCAGGCCGACGGAAAAGACCGCCTGGGTGTCAAGCTTCGACCAGCCTGCTGCCTTGAGAGCGGGCGTGAACACGGACCAGGCATAGACGGCGCCGAGACACATCTGTATGAGGATTGCTCCAAGGACGACGAACCAGCGGTTCATGACTCTCTGTCCGGTCATTGCAATCGGCCCTCCATTCCATTCAGAACTCGATCTGTTTGGCGCTGCCCGGGAGACGGTGGGGCGCTGGAAACCTGTGAGACCAGGCCCGGCTCAGACCGCCGCGAACGCCGCCGCGCACCGAGGAGGCGCCCTCCCGATCAGGAGGCCGGCGGAGCATGAATCACCGGCACGGAGGCCCTACAGCCCTTTTCGGAACATCTCTGTGAAACCTTGTTCTTTGTCCCCTGTTTCCGGTAGGACCGGCTCCGGAGGGGGAGAGATCCTCCTCCGGAAGACGCCGCGGGGCCGACTCCGCAGCCCCAAACTCCGAAAAACGGCCCGGCTGGCCGGTTTCAGGGGCCTGAGGGATCGAGAACCCGCCCCATGAAGAGGACGGTCCCGGTGGCGCGGTCCCTGATGAGAAAGAGGAAGGGCCGGTCGGCGGAGAACTCCACCGGAGGCGTTGGGAGGGCGGTGAGTCCCACGATGACCGCCGTCGCCGCCGCCGCCTCGGTGCCTGCCTCATCGACCGCCACAAACGCCTTGTGGATACAGTCCATGACGAAGAGATCCCTGGAACCGTCCATCCCGGAGAAATCCGCAAGTCCGGGGACAAAGGCGTCCGTCATGCCCATGGCCGCCAGAACATCCTTGAGGCCGACCGGCGAGAGAAAATCGAATCTGGGCATTGCAAGCCTGACGTTCTGTACCTGGAGTCCCAGAATAACCGTCTCCAGCATCTCCGGGGTGAGCGAGGTCTCGATCTCTCCGAAACGGCCCGCCTCAGGGAGGAGCACAAGCATGGAGAGCTCGCCGCCGTCGTAAGGGATCTCCACCGCCTGGTACCCGTCCCCGGCGCAGTACGGAAGCATTTCGGTTCCGGACATCATGGGCACGGAGACCTCTCCGTCCCCCGGCAGGCGGAATGCCCCGTCCTTGGTGTCGGCCCGGTCGAAGGGATATTGCCAGGCGGCGTTGAAGTAGATCGCGTTGGTGAGAACGAGTCTCGTTGCGGCATTAATGGTGCCCTCTGGGATGAGGTCCTGGATCTTTCCCTCGGTCTCGGCGCTGACCCATTCATTGATGGTGATTCTTCCGGCCTCCGGCGCGCTTTCGAAGTCCAAAAGCCTGAGTCCCGCGCCGTAATTCCCTGCCAGGGTATCGAGGAAGTCCGGCAGGAACGGGTAGCCGCGCTGCCCCCAGATGGAATTCGCGATGTTGAGCCTGAAGCCTTCCCCGTCCTGACCCGAGGCCCCCTGCCCGCGGGTGGCGAGTGCCTGATCCAGGGCATTGAAGGCCCGGTGCATATCACCCTGGGCCAGGGTGAACCCGAGGGTTCCGGCCATCTGTGTCGCCGTCTCTCCCCGGGCGCCGGCATACGTCATGGCCAGGGCCAGGGAAATGCTGTATGGGGAGAAAAAGAGGTTCCCTTCAGCGGAGGCCAGCTCCTTATAAAGGCCCAGGGCGAATCGGGTGTTGCCGGCGACCAGGGCGGTGAGATGATCTGCGCTCACCTCCGGATCGGACTCTCGCTGCATCCGGGACTGGACCACTTCGAATTCGCCCACCACCGCCGAGGCCGCATCGCTCCCCAGCCACATGCCGGACGCGACGGGGTCCGAACCCGGAGGGCAGAGTGCCAGGTACCAGGTGTAGGTGCCCGGCGAAACCACGGCCGGGAGAGTGACGCCCACCACCCTCGTTTCCGGGACCGTCGTCACTGCCCACTCTCGAAGGGCCGGGCTGATTGAATCCGCCTCTCCAAGGGATCCGTCTGCCAGAACTGAGTAGAGATGCCCGTCGGGGGTCCCCAGAACCAAATACAAATCGGCCTCGGCTGCAGGGATCTCGCTCGCCTGGACGCCCACCGAGACCTCCATCAGGTCCCCTGGGGCGAACGAGGCCTTATTCAGCCGCACTGTGACACCAGAGGCAAAAACCTCCCCAGACAAAACCGCCAGCAGGAAAAACATTATCCCAAGCCTCTTCGGTGCCGTGCCGTGCATCTCCAGTATCCTCCATGGGCAAAAAAATCCTCAAGCCGGGACGCTGGGGGAACGCCAGCGTCCCCCATGCATGCTTTTTACGTAATGACAGCCCACGGAAATGTCAACGCAGAACGGAATGCAATGCAGGCAGCCTGGGAAAAAAACTTTTGGGTCTAGAGAAACACGACTCCACGGTTTACCCTGGGAGGACCAAGGTGCATGGACTCCGGCTGAAGTTTCGAAACGGAAAGGGAGGAAATCGCGGCGGCGATGGGCGTCACCTGGAATTACCGCAAAGAAAGGGTCGGGCTGGAGACCTCGGTGCAGTCAGGGACCCTGGACTTTCCTGGGAGATACATGGCAGCCGCTGAGCTCCACAGGTTCGTGCGCAAGAGACCCGAACTGGCGGCGATGGAGACCGTGAGGGCCATGAAGTCGGTCCTGAAGGAGGGAGGGATCACCCGAAACCGCCAGTGTCTCGCCCTCTATCGGGAGGCGGCACAGACCCTGCGTACCGTGATTCTCCTGCGGCCGGGGGAAAGCCTTGCCCTTCAGGCGATGTCGGTGCTCAGGGGGACCCTGGCCTCGATCTCCGGGTACGCGCATCAGGCCGCCGCCGAGGCTCTGGGCGCCCTCCCGCTGGAAATCGAAGGACCTGGAGAGACGAACGACCATGCCGGGCCTCCTCCGTCTGTCTCCTGGGCCGCCCTCGCCAGAAGGCTCTCCGTTGACGAGACCGCCCCTGGGGTGCTTCTCGGCAGGAGCCTCGTGACCGAAGACGGGGCCGGAGGTCTCGCCGTGGTGAAGTTCGCACGCACGGAAGATGACGCGAAAAACCTCCGCCGGGAGGTGGGATGGATGCGTTTCCTGGGTGGAGAGGCGTGCTCTTTTCCCATGCGGTTCGACGTCCCGGTGCCAAAAAGCTTTCAGGGAAAGGCCGTTTTCCTGCTCCGGGATCTCCCGTGCCCCTCTCCGTTTCCACGAGATCTCCGCCAAGCGGGGCACTTGGCCATCTGCTTCTCCGCCCACCGGGAATACTTCGCGTACCCGAACCAGCCTGATCCCGCAGGCGCGCTCCCGTCCGAGACATTCATCGAGGTCATGGGCCGAAACGCCTGGCTGCTCGGGCGCCTCACCTCCTTGGGGATCGTGCACACCGCCCTGATTCCCCTGTTCCACAATCGTGTCCAGGGCGATCGGCGGGCCGACCGGGGCGTCTACGACTGGTCCATGGGTGGAAGGCTCGACCGCTGGCTCGAATCGTGCGCCCATCCGAATTTCAGTCTGACAGGACTCCGGGACTTCGAACACATGCACGCGCTCAAAAGCTCCGGCCTCACCCTGTACCGGCACATGGGTGCACATTTCCTGAGCCTCTTGCTGGTCGCGGCGAGTTATTTCCGGAACCGGGACCCGGCCAGGAGAGGATTCGACCTGGAGGGACACCCAAAGGACTGCCGGGATCTCTTCGATCCGGAAACGCTGCGAACAGCGATAACGAAGATCTTTCTCGCGTATTATGAAGGATTCGCCGGAGAGGCGTTCCCCGGGGCTCTCCCTCTGGATCCCTCAGCCCTCGCAGCCCGAATGATCGAAGAGATGGGAGTGGACCGGCACATGGAGGAGGTGCTCCGCCAGCGAGATCAGGTGCCCATGACGGATGGCGAATTTTCCAGATTTCTCGAGGAATGCGGGCACCCGCCGGAACGGGCGGCCTCCTTCATCCGCGGAGAGGCAGACATCGTTCTCCGCACCGGTCCCCATCTCGGGGGCTTCAACGACGTGATATCGCTCCCTGAACTCATCGAAGCAGCTGCCACCATGTCGGGGCTCTGCGCTGCGGGAAGGTTCGAAGCCCGCGCTCGGTCTGGCTAAAGGAGGGCCTGAGTCTCGGCAGACACCATCCGGACCGCGAGATCGACCCCCACGTCGAGACCCGGCGAGAGGCCGGAGCCGGGTGTGAAGGTCCCCCCCTCGATCCCATACACCACGAGCCGGTCCGGGGCAATGCCCAATCCGATGGCGACTCCGATCACCTCGGCCACTCCAAGGGCATGGGTGGAGGTGCGGAAGATTCCGGAGGGAAGGGACCGCTCGAGGGGAAGGAAACGGTGCAGGGTGCCGGGCCGGGCGCCGCAGACGCAGGCATCCAGGAGAAACACCGCCTCCGCCTCCTGGAAAATCTCCAGCAATTCGGAGAGGTCACCCTCCACAGACTGGACGGAGACAGCCTCTGGTATCCGGCGCCGGAGGCGGTCGGCCGCCAGCAGACCGGCCGCATCGTCCCCCCGCCACCGGTTTCCGATCCCCACGACGGTCACCCTCCTGGTCATTCCCTTTCGATCCTGAGGTCCAAATGGTGTGTGGCGCATGAGATGCACGGGTCGTAATTCCTGATGGCCTGTTCGCAATGCCACTTCAGGCTCTCGTCACACATCCCGAGCGACTGGGCGGCGAAGCGGAACAGGTCCCTCTCCACGGCCTTCTGGTTCTGCGAGGTGGGGGGGACGATGTTCGCGTCTGTCACGAACCCGGCACGATCCAGAGTGTACCGGTGATACAGGATCCCCCTGGGGGCCTCGGTGCATCCGTAGCCTGTGCCCTCCCTTGGAGACACAGAAATGCAAGGGACCTCGGGCATCTCGTACCCGGCAATCAGCCGCAGGGCCTCCTCGCACGCGTGGAGCATCTCCACGCTCCTGACCACGATGCTCCTAAACGGATTCGAGACGACCCGGTCCAGACCGGCCTCCCGGGCTGCGGTCCTGGCGGCCGGGGAGAGCTTTTCGAAATTAAGGTTGTAACGCGCCAGAGGACCGGTCACGTAGACCCTCCCTTCCAGTGTGGAGTGGAGGGCGGTGGAGTGGGGCAGATGCTGCTCGGAGAAGTGGGCTTCATACCGATCCGGCGAGACATCCAGACCTTTGCTGGAGACCAGACGGCCCTCGTTCATCGGATACTCCTCGGGATGGCACAGGGAGACGAACTCGTAGCCCTGATCGAAACTGGGGAAGTCAAAGGCGCCGGTCCAGTGCACCGTCTCCAGAGCGGCATCCCTGGCCCACTCCAGTTCTCCCGCAAGCCCCTTCAGGTCTTTCGGGTCTGGAACCCTGTAGAACCCGCCCACGCGGACGTTCACCGGGTGCACCGCTCGTCCTCCCAGAAGGGCCAGCAGGCTGTTGCCGGCCTTCTTCAAACGGAGGCCCCGGTTCACTGCGTCGGGATAGTCGGCGGCCATGTGGAAGGAGCTCTGATAGCCGAGAAAATCCGGGGCGTGGAGCATAAAGATGTGCAGGGCGTGACTCTGGATCCACTCGCCACAGTAGAGGAGCCTTCGCAGATCCCGGAGCACGCCCTCCACCCTGACCCCGCATGCGGACTCAATGGCATGGCAGGCGCTCATCTGATAGGCCACGGGACATATGCCGCAGATCCTGGCTGTGATGTCCGGTGGCTCGGTATAGGATCGGCCCCGAAGGAGGGCCTCAAAAAACCGGGGCGGCTCGAAGATCCCGAACTTGGCCTCGGCCACTTTCCCTTCCCTGATCTTGACGACCATGGCCCCCTCCCCCTCCACTCGGGCGAGGGCGTTCACTTTGACCGTTCTGCTCTTCCCCGGCCTCCCGCAGACCTCAGCCTTTTTCATGCCTCTCACTCTCCTTGCGGAAGGGGCCGGCACCGGCGTTAAAATTCCGGAACGCCCGGAGGATGCCGCCCTCGGAGACGCCCAGCTCGCGGCGCCACCACCGGCTGAGGGAATCGGTGTTGGCCGTCTCCCTGGGCCCGAAGCAGCCATAACACCCTCGCCGGTAAGTCGGGCAGAGGGATCCGCAGCCCGCCTGAGTCACAGGACCGAGGCATGGAATCCCCTGCGCCACCATGACGCAGGGCACGCCCAGGATCTTGCATTCGACACAGAGGCTGTGTGCGGGGACGGCGGGTCTGCGGCCGTTCAGCATGGAGGAGAGGACCTCGCGTATCTGGGCCTTGTCCACGGGACACCCCCGGAGCTCGAAATCCACTGGCACGTAGTCCGAGACGGGGGAGGACTGTTCCAGGGTGCGGATGTAGTCGGGTCGCGCGTACACCAGGGTGAGGAACTCCTCGATACGGCAAAAGTTTCTGAGGGCCTGGATGCCGCCCGACGTTGCGCAGGCCCCGATGGCGATCAGGGACTTCGAGATCCGGCGCACGCGCCTGATCCGCCCCGCATCATCCGGGGTGGTGATGGAGCCCTCCACCAGCGAGACGTCGTAGGGCCCCCTTGAAATCTCCCTGGAGGCCTCAAGAAAATGCGCGATCTCCACTTCCCCGCTGAGGGCCATCAGCTCGTCTTCGAGATCCAGAATGCCCATCTGGCAGCCGTCACAGGAGGCGAATTTCCAGACCGCTATCTTCGGCCTGCGACTTCGGGCCATGGTCTCACACCTCTCGCACCTTGAGGAGCCGTTCCACGTCGGCGTATCGGAAGACAGGACCGTCCGTGCAGACGAATACCGGGCCGAACTGACAGTGGCCGCACAAGCCGATCCCGCACTTCATGTTCCGCTCCATTGAGATATACACACCCTCTGCCGGAACCCCCCGCTTGGCGAGTTCGGCCACGGAAAACCGCATCATGATCTCAGGCCCGCAGACCAGGGCCACGGTCTCTTGGGGATCGAACGAGGCCCGGGGGATCAGGGTCGTGACCACACCGACGTTGCCGAACCATCCTGCAGAGGCGTGGTCCACGATGATGTCGACTTCCAGATCGAAACGGCCCCGCCACCTTTCCAGCTCCGGTCTGAACACGAGGTCCTCCGGAGTTCTGGCCCCGTAAATCAGCACCACGTTGCCGTACTTTCCGCGGTTCGAAAGGATATGGTAGACGGCGGACCGCAAGGGCGCGAGTCCAAGCCCGCCGGCCACGATCACCACGTCGCTGCCCTCGGCCTCCGCCATGGGCCAGGGGTTGCCGAAGGGTCCCCGCACCCCTATGACCTCCCCCCGTTTGGCAGCACACAGTGCCCTGGTCACCGCCCCCACCGCCCGAACCGTGTGGACGAGGCTTTCGGGGCGGGATGGGTCCCCGCTGACCGAAATCGGGACCTCTCCTGCGCCGAAAGCGTAGAGCATGTTGAACTGCCCCGGATGGAAAACCATGCCCTGCCCGCGAAAAGACTTGAGCTCCAGGGTGAAGGTATCCCTCGTCTCACACCGAACCCTGCGGACCCGGTACGGCACAGGTTGCATAGGTTCCGCAAGGCAACTCCCCCTGGCACCCTCAATTTCAGGAGCCATGGCAGTACACATCGAGAAGCTGGAGTCTCGTTGCCTGAAGCCGCTGTCCCAGAACGGACGCGAAGCGCTTCAGAAGCTCATAACCGAGGCTGGGATCCTTTTCACATTTTTCCCGGAGGCATCCGGCATAGACAGCGGTGGTGCGGGTGAGGTCCACCGCACGTACATCGAACACCGCCCTGTATGGGGCCACGAGCCAAGAAATCCCCAGCACGTCTCCCTCGCCCAGGGTCTGAATCGTCACCGGTCCCCGGTCCGCAACATGGATCTCCAGTGCCACCCTACCCCGGCGAATGATATAGAACTCGTTGACTTCGTCGCCTTCGCGGTAGACATACTGCCCTGCCTGGAAATTCACCGCAGCCCCGCAACCGGCCAGGAGTTTCACATAACGGTTGTCGAGACCTTCGAAGAACGGATGGCGGGCCAGGGCCTGCTCGATCTGATCAGTCTTCTGCAGCACCGACATACTCCCTCCCCTGCATTGCCTCGTTGTGCCCGGTGATTCCGTTGTCCTGGAGCGCCCGGAGTTCCTCGGTGATGTCGATCCCGACAGGACACCAGGTGATACATCTCCCGCATCCCACGCAGCCGATGCACTCGAACTGATCCTGCCAGTTTGCCAACTTGTGGGTCATCCAGTGGCGGTACCTGGCCTTGATGCTTGTTCGGACGCTGCCTCCGTGGATGTACGAAAAATCCAGATTGAAACAGGAATCCCACCTCCGGACCCGTTCCGCCCTGTCTCCGGTAATGTCTGTTCCATCCTCGACAGTGGTGCAGAAACACGTCGGGCACACCAGGGTACAGTTGCCGCAGGCGAGGCACCGCCGCGCCACCTGCTCCCACCTCGGGTGCTCCAGGTTTGACTGGAGCAACTCCCGAACCCCAGCGACGGCCATGGACCGCTTCATGCTTGCAGCCGCGGCCTCCACCCCGTCCTCAGCGGCCTGGATCTCCTCCGGCATGGCCTGTCTCCTGGGGAGCGTCTTCAGCAAGGCCATCCCCGGCGGACTGCCGCCCTCCACGATAAAGAAGTGCCGCTTGTTCCCGATGACCTCGGTCAGGAGGAGATCGAAACCGAAGCGCACCGTGGGCCCTGTCCCCAGGGACGCACAGAAGCACGTGTCGGCCGCCCTCCCGCAATTCACGGCAACCACGAAGACGTTCCGGCGCGCAGCGGCGTAGTAGGGATCCGGATATTTTCCTCCGAGCAAGACCCGGTCAAGGACCGAAACGGCCTGAATGTCGCACGCCCGGACCCCAATAAAGGCGTAGCGCGGAGGGGTGAAACTCTTCCCTCCACCCTCTTGGAAGTCAAATGTCCCGTCCACCCGTCGGCCTGCCCAGAGCCTTTCCACCGGGGGAGAGAGAAACTTCTTCCAGGACTGCGGCCCGACCACATGGCTGAAAAAGCCGGCTCCGGGGTCCTGCACCAGCCTGTAAGAGCCCGCTTCCTGCCGGTCGATCCAGCCGAGAGGCAATTCCTCCGGCCGGGAGACCCGATCGTACACCACAGCTCCATCTCGAATCCTCGGTCCAGCGACCTCAAATCCGGCCCTTGCCAAACCCTCGAAGAGCTTTTCAAAACCCCGGAGATCCAGCGTCTGCAAACTCACGCGCCACCTCTCGCTTCCACAACCTGTGCACGCCCGCCTCTGCCCGGATAGCCCGCAACTCCAAAGCGATCTTTCCTCCGCCGCTAGGGGACCACATCGGTGTACCTGGAGAGAAGGGCGAAACGGTCATAGAGGTCCTGGGCCGTGACGCCCATGCGCGACAGGCCGGCTTCGATCTCGTCGATCCGCTCCTTGACGATTCCCACGTGGAGCCGCATCAACTGGCAGTACTGCAGCGTCCTCAGCGGGGAGCCGGCAAGGGCTTGGACAGGACATCGCCCGCCGCAGTAAGCATGGACGCCGCATTCGTAGCAGCCGAGGTGGTCCTTGTACAGAACGAGTGCCCCGAGATCACCGGCGCACAGATCCGGCCCGCCCTCCGGTCCGTGCTCGCCCAGAACGAGGCATGCGGGCAGATCCGCACAGGCATGCACCCGGCCCGCCACGATGTCAAAATTCCGGGCGAGCTCCACGCCGCAGGCGGTGTGCCCGCGTTTGGTTCCCGTGAGCAGGAAGAGGACCAATTCATTCAAATGGGCGATGGGGAGCACCTCTCCGCGAAAGAGTCTTTCCGTGTACTCCCCCACCACCTGTTCCAGTTCCGAGCCGTATCCCGCTGCATACGCGGGAAAATCGGCGAAGGGCTCCCGCGTCTCCGACCAGTGCCAGAAAAAGTGATTCACCAGGCCTCGGCCGTACAGCTCGAGAAAAGTCTCGAAACAGGTGCCCAGGGACTGACTCTCCCGCAAGGTGGACCATTGGAGGACATTGCCGCTGTAAACCTCACGAAGGAACCGGAGATTCTCGATGATCCGCCCGTAGCGGGTACCGACCCTTACCCTGTTGTGCTGTGCTTCGTCTCCATCGATGGAAACCGAGTACAGCCACATGCCCCGGACGAGATCCGGATTTCTCCGGTACGCCTCGATCAGCAGTTCCCCGTTGGTATAGACCATGTAACGCAACCGTCCGGCCAGGCGCGAGCCCTCCAACCCCCGCCGCACCGCGTCCATAATATCTGGGACCAAAAAGGGCTCGCCCCCGTAAAAACAGAGGACGCACTCCCTGTCCGGCGTCCCCGATACGAGATCTTGGATGATGGAGACGTCCCGTTCAGGCCGGGATTCCAAATCGAGGACGATGTGGTTGCGGGGCTGATCGCAGCCTAGGGTGACGGCGCTGTTGATGCAGCCCTGGCACTGGGCATAGCAGCGGCCGGTCACCGTCAGATGGATCATGATCCGGTCGTCCTCCGCAAAGTTCCCGAAGGAGGCCTCGGGCCGAAAGCCGTTTTCCATGGTGACGCACCGTCCCCGGGCGAGGTCTCCGAACCGCGAATGCACAACCCCCGGACCGTCGATCAGGCTGGAGAACATGTCACCCCCGTCACGCCGGGATCCCCGCACTTCAACCCAAAACGGTTCGCACCCCGTCGAGGACGTACTGTACGGCGATGAACGCAAGTACGAGCCCCATGATCCGGGTGACTATGGTCATTCCCAGGGTCCCAACCCAGCGAAAAATATGATCTGCGCGGCACAAAAACACGTATGAGGTGCCGAAAATGAGGGCGGTGGCCAGGAGGAGGGCCAAATATCCTCCGGCGGTCCCGGTGCGGCCTGCGAAGATCAGAGTTGTGGTAATGGCCCCCGGTCCCGCCAGGAGGGGGATCGCCAGCGGGGTTATAGATATGTCTTCCTTGGCCTGGGCGATCCTCTCCTCCCGCAGACTCGTCCCTGTCCGAGTAGGGCGCCCGTAGAGCATCTCCAGAGCGATCACGAAGAGGAGAATCCCGCCGCAGATGCGGACGGAAGGGGTCTCGACACCGAAATAACCGAGGAGAAAGGGGCCTGCGAAAAGGAAAAAAACCGTGACGAGGAAGGCCACGAAACAGCCCCGCCAAGCCATCCGGCACCGCTCCTCGTGTGTGTTCCCAGGCGTGATGGCAAGAAAGATGGGTATCCCGGCCAGGGGATCCACGATGATGAAGAGCTGGAAGGCAAAACTCACAAACAGGTCCAGCTGGCCTTTCATGGCGCACAGCCCCTTCCCTCCCGGCTGCTCCAAGGAATGCCGCCCGACAGGCAACACTTCGCTACGCACTCCCCACCGCGGCCGAAACACGTCCTCTTCCCGTGAACATAGAGGTCCGATCCACGCTGCCGGCGTCCCCTCTCGGGCGTGAGCATACCACAACGATGCGGGCATTTGAATGCGAACGAAACCGGAGGCAAGGCCGCCGGGTTGTCCTGGAGAAAAGATCGGGTATTTTCTGACAGTCGGGTGTACAGAACCCGCGCCGGATGGGAGCCGCCGAAAGCACCCTGATCGAGCTGGAAAAACCCCTGAAAGCTGATGCCGCCACAAATGCCCCAGATGCACGGAGCAAAATTTTCAAGGAATGAAGCTAGTTAGACGTATGCTGCCTTGACGAGGGAATCGGGGCAACGCCGCAGATAGAGTATTCCGGCGGCATCCGCCCTGATTTTTTAACAGCGTGAAGCGAGCCCGCCGGGCTGCCCGGACACGGAGACAGCACATCATGAAAACTGACACCGCGACGGAACACCCGCCGGTCCGCCTCCACGAACACGAAGTCATTCACGGCTGCCGCGTGGAGGACGTCACCCGGCTCCCCGACATGAGGGCGGTAGCGTACCGCCTGCTGCACGATCGATCCGGGGCGCGCATCCTCCACCTCCACACCGAGGACCGGGAAAATCTCTTCGCAGCTGCCTTCCGCACCCCGCCTACGGACGACACCGGCCTCCCTCATATCGTTGAACACACTGTGCTCTGCGGATCGAGAAGATATCCGGTGAAAGACCCCTTTGTGGCCCTCCTCAAGACCAGCCTCGCGACCTTCCTCAACGCCATGACATATCCGGACCGGACGGTGTATCCCTGCGCAAGCGTCGTTGAAAAAGACTTCTTCCACCTCGCCGGGGTCTACTGCGACGCGGTGTTCCATCCCCTGCTCACCGAGGCCCATTTCAAGCAGGAGGGTTACCACTACGATTTCGAGACCCCCGGGGTCACTGCTTCCCCTCTGGTGATAAAGGGGATCGTGTTCAACGAGATGAAAGGGGCTTACTCCGACCTGGACGGGATCATCGGCCGCCGGACCGCGAAGAGCGTGTGCCCGGACAACGCGTACGGGAAGGACTCCGGGGGGGACCCTGAAGCCATACCCGCACTCACCTACCCCCGCTTTCTCGAGTTCCACAGGACATACTATCACCCCTCCAACGCCTTCATCTTCCTGTACGGGAACATACCCACGGAGCGCCATCTCGCCTTTCTTGATTCCGAATACCTCTCCGGTTTCCGGAGGGCGGAGATTGATACGGCCATCAAACCCCAGCCGCGCTGGAGAAAACCCATGTACCGCTCCGTGCCCTATCCCATCGCAGCCCACGAGGAACCGTCCAGAAAGGCGGCTGTGGCGCTCACCTTCCTCACCAACGACGTCACCGAGGCCATACGATCCCTCTCCATGAACGTGCTCGAATACTATCTGATCGGAAACGCCGCCTCTCCCCTCAGGAAGGCCCTGATCGACTCGAAGCTCGGGGAGGAACTCACTCCGTCGGGGTACGGCGACCACCAGCGCGACACCTTCTTCACAGTGGGTCTGAAGGGGACCGACCCCGAGGCGGAGGAGGAGATCGAAGGCCTGATCCGCACCACATGCGCGCGGCTCGTTGAGGAAGGACTGGAGAGGGGCAAGGTCGAGGCGGCCTTTCACCGGCTGGAACTCTCGGCCAGCGAGATATCCGGCCAGTACCCGCTCCAGTGCATGGATCGGGTTTACCGTTCCTGGATATACGACGGAGACCCCCTGCAGAATCTCCGGATGAACCGGCAGCTTGAAGAACTCCGCTGGCGCTCCGCGGAGACGGAGGGCTTTTTCGAGGGCCAGCTCAGGGAGCTCATCGTCGAAAATCCGCACTACAGCCGCCTCACCTTCGTGCCCGACCCCGGATTTGCGACCCGGAGCCGCAGGGCTTTCCGGCACGCCATGGAAAGGCGCAAGGCCGACATGTCTGCGGAGGATCTGGAAAGGATCGCCCGAGAGGCGGCGGAGCTCGAGGCCACGCAAAACGCGCCGGCCGCTGCTGAGGCCCTGGCCACCCTGCCGCGTCTCGCCCTGACGGACATACCTGCCGAACCGCAGGAGATCGACACCGAGGTCATGGAGGTGGCGGACGTTCCGCTCCTTCGGACCCGCATCTACGCAAACGGGCTCGCCACGCTCCGACTCGCCTTCGACCTCCGCGACCTCGATCAGGATCTCGTGGATTTTGTGCCCCTCTATGGCGAGGTCTTGAGAAAGATGGGAGCGGGGGCGTACGACTTCGCCGCCATGGCGGAGCGGGAGGCCGCCTGTACCGGGGGGGTGAGCGTGGGCCTGTCGATCGCAGGCCGGGTGGACGACCCCGCAAGGGAGCAACCCCAGCTCCTCGTCCAATCCAAGGCCCTGGACCGGAACGTCAGGGACATGCTGGGAATCCTCTCGGACCGGATCCTCGCCCCGGACCTGACCGATATGGACCGGCTCAAGGATGTGATCCTCCAGGGCCGAGTGCGCCGGAAGAGCGCGGTCATCCCCGGGGGGAATCGGCACGCGGTGCTCCGTGCGGCCCGCAACCTCTCGCAAAACGCGGCCACGGCGGAGCGGGTCGGGGGCATCAGTCAAGTGCGCCTGTACGACCGTCTGGTGCGGGGCTTCGACGAAAACCGTGACGAAATCGTGGGCCGACTGGCCCGCATCAGGTCCTTCCTGCTGCAGCGGGCCAGGCTCGCCGCGAGTTTTGTCGGCTCTGACCCGGCCTTCGACGCGGTGAAGACCTTTCTCTCCGAAATAGGCGGCACGATGGGCTGTTCGGCACCCGCCTCCTTCCCGCCCCGGCCCCGCGCACCGCAGCCCAGCCTCCGGGAGGGTATCGCCACCCCGGCCGACGTGGCCTTTGTGGCCACTGCCCTGCCCGCGGTGGGAGCGGCCCATCCTCACGCCCCGGCCCTGGCGCTCCTGGGGGTCCAACTCAGTCTGGGATACCTGTGGGAGCAGGTCAGGATGAAGGGAGGGGCCTATGGAGCGAGGGCGCACTACAGCCCCTTCACCGGCATCTTCAGCGTTTCGAGCTACCGCGACCCCCATATCAGGGAGACCCTGGAGGTGTTCGCGCATGTCCCGGCCCACGTCGCCGCAGAGATGGCACTCGCCCGGGAAGAGATGGAGCAGGCCGTCATCGGGACCATCAAGGGGCTGGACCGCCCCGTGAGGCCGGCACAGGCAGCGGAAGTGGCCCTGAGCCGCTATATCACCGGGGAGACGGCGGAATTCAGGAGGTCCTTCAGAGAAAAGATTCTCGGCCTCACGGCGGAAGCCGTCCGCAGAGCCGCCGCGGAGATCCTCGCACCCGGCCTCGAGTGCGCCTCGGTCTGCGTCATCGCAGCCAGAGAGAAGCTGGACGAGGCCAATCTGGCCCTGGGTCAGGCGGCCCTGGACGTTGCGGATCTCTAGCGGCCCTCCGGAGGGAGGCCCGCAGCCTCGCCTCCCCCGACCGGAGACTTGCCTGCCGCGGGGAAAAGGCCTCTGCCCGCGGCGCCTTCGTTTACAAAGAGCCACCCTGAGCTGTGGCAGCCGCTCGCTCCTCCTGGGACATGGCGGCAAGCCGTTCCACCTCCCGGGCATCGAGACCGAGGCCCTGGGCCACCCGCTCGCCGTATTCACGGTCGGCCTTGTGAAACAGCGCCGCCTGCCGGTACTGGATCCTCTTCTTGGCATTCCGTAGGTGAGAGACGATGTTCTCCACGAGGTGTGCACGGTCCTGGTCCGTCATCACCTTCCGGTAAAGATCGCCGGCCTGGACAAAATCGTCGTTGGGATGGTTGTAAGGCCGCCGGTCCGCCTGTCCGGTCGTCGCGAAGGTGGGTTCGCCCCCACGCGCATCCGGCGCCGGGCCGTCGAAGCTGTTCGGAAAGTAGTTTGGGCCGCCGCCGCCGTTTCCGTCGAAGCGCATGGACCCGTCCCGCTGGTAGTTCCGCATGGGACAGGCCCTGGGCGCGTTGACCGGAAGCAGATGGTAGTTCGCTCCCAAACGGTGGCGGTGGGTGTCATGATAGCTGAAGAGACGCCCTTGGAGCAGCTTGTCCGGGGAAGGCCCGATGCCGGGAACGAAGTTCGCGGGAGAGAAGGCGGACTGCTCCACCTCGGAGAAATAGTTCTCTGGGTTCCGGTCCAGCACGAGACGGCCCACGGTGATTGGGGGGAAATCGCCGTGGGGCCAGACCTTGGTGATGTCGAAGGGATCGAACCGGTACCGCCCGGCCTGCTCCGGCGTCATAATCTGCACCTCGAGCCGCCAAGAGGGAAACTCCCCGCGGGCGATGGCCTCATACAGGTCCCGGGTTGCGTGATCCGGATCCTCGCCCCGCATGCGCTCGGCCTCGGGCCCGGTCAGGTTCTGGATGCCCTGTTCGGTCTTGAAATGGTACTGCACCCAGACGAAATCGCCCGTCTCGGTATACCACTTGAAAGTATGGCTGCTGTATCCGTTCATGTGCCGGTATGTCTTGGGCGTGCCCCGGTCGGAGAAGAGGATGCTCACCTGGTGGATCGACTCGGGAGTGAGGGAGAGAAAGTCCCAAAACATGTCGGCGTTCTTGAGATTCGTCCCGGGATGGCGTTTCTGGGTATGGATGAAATCGGGGAACTTGAGAGGATCCCGGATGAAGAATACCGGCGTATTGTTCCCTACCAGGTCGTAGTTTCCTTCCTCGGTATAGAACTTTACCGCGAAGCCGCGCGGGTCCCGTTCGGCGTCCGCCGATCCCTTTTCTCCGCCCACCGTGGAAAAACGGACGAAAACCTCGGTCTTCTTGCCGATCTGCGAAAGGAATTTCGCCTTTGTGTACCGTGTGACGTCTGCAGTACATTCAAAATGGCCGAAGGCCCCCGCACCCTTGGCATGGACGACCCGTTCCGGGATCCTCTCCCTGTCGAAATGGGCGAGCTTTTCCAGGAGATGGACGTCCTGCATGAGGATGGGACCCGGATGGCCCGCGGTGAGCGAATTCTGGTCATCGCCCACGGGCGCACCAAAGTTTGACGTGAGTATCTCTTTTTTCTCTGCCATGGTTCTCCTCCTTGGTGCTCTGTGAAATCCATAGTCTTCTTCTGGCAGTCGGCACCCGATTTCCCCCCGGTGCCTCCGCCCCTTCCCCGCTGCTCTAAGTCAGCCGTGCCCGGCTGAAGGCCCCCGAGTGTCTCCCCCAGTCGAAGACCCGCCAGGCGGTATGGTTGGACGCATGTTCTGGGGCGTGCCCTGGGGTGGGATCAGGAGATACGCACCACTCCCTGCCGATTCCGTAGATCCGGCCGAGGCGAAGGCGTTCCGGAACCATCCGCACCTTCCTGTGTGAGAAAATTCACGACCTAAGAATTATTCTTAATATACGCTGTAAAGAAACAACAGGCAACCTTTAAAGCTCGCCTCCGCGTTGGCTCTTCCTTTCGAGACAGTCCGCACACACGCCCCGGACCTCGACCTGACAGAACGTCGCCCGCCCGAATTCCTTGAGTTCCGCGGGGAGGGACATCCTGTCAAAGTCAGGCCAGGTGAAGTCCACCAGCCGCCTGCATTCTGTACACACAAAATGGTGATGCCGCCCGGTGTTCATGTCGAAACGGCTGTGATCGTCAAGAATATGGACCCGGGAGATTAAACCCAGCCGCTCGAAGACGGCCAGGGTCCGATAGACGGTGTCCAGGGACATGGTGGGCATCTTCTTCTTGAGCTTGCGGTAAAGGGTCTCGGCCGAAGGGTGATTGTCCCCGATCGAGAGTTCGCGGAAGATCTCGAGCCGCTGAGGCGTGAGCTTGATCCCTTCACCCTCGACGAGGCGCCTGAGGCGCTCCACCTGATCGAAAAGGGCCGAGGAATCGCTGTGTTTCTTAATCGTTTTCACTGAAACAGATACTCACTAAGAATTTTTCTTATTCCCAAGCTACTCCAGTTGCGGATGCCTGTCCACCCCTGCCGTCACATCTCCCTCCCGCAGGGCCAGTCGAGGCTCCCGGCCGCCCGCGGCAAGCGGGTCTCTCGGGTCTCTGGGAACTGACAATGCCGATCCCTGGCCGGCGTAAAGCCGGGGCCAGACAGGCGGAGTGCATTCTGAACGGCGTCGGGGAACGGGCGGGGAACGTTGCGCTCGATGAGGACCTTTCGCCATCGTAGGCGACGAGATCCGGACGGCAGCCTCGGTCTATCGGCCGGAACACCTCAAGGTGGAGACCGAGACCGGACGGCAGCCGAAGGCCCGGGTTCGCATCCGCGGACCGGAGGGGGCCAGAGAATGCACAAGCTCGGGCAGCGGCCCTGTGGATTCGGTCTACCGGGCCGCCGGTACCGCCTCAGGAATACGCCCAAACCTCCTGCGTTACGAAATCCAGGCGGTCACGGAGGGCACCGACGCCATGGGACAGGTGTCGGTCCAGATTGAAGCCTAGGATCCAAAGGTAGACGGACGGGGAGCCTCCACGAACATCATCGAGGTCAGCGCCAGGGCCTTGGTCGACGGTCTGGACAGGCTCGCACTCCGCCGTGGCGCCGACGAAACCGGAATGCCGGCCGGAAAGCCGACGTGACGGCGCGAACCTAGAATCTCCGCCCGAACTCGCATGCGTCTTTCCACAGTCCGTTCTGTGTGCTAAGAGCACTCCATAAAGGACGGCGGGAACGATGGCCAGGGAGGGAATTCCGTGTAACGGCCCCCGGTGTTCCCTGGCCGAGAGCCCGGAGCACCGGAGCCTGGTCCGAAACGGACGCCGCCGACGGCACTCGATTTCAGTGGGCAAGGAGGGGCCATGCCAAAGAACATCGTTCTCTGCTCGGATGGAACCGGAAACTCGGGAATCAAGGGGAGAGGCACCAACGTCTTCAAGGTATATGAAACCGTCGATCTCAACGGCCACCGTCATGACGGCTCACTCCGCCTCCAGGTCGCCTTCTATGACGACGGCGTGGGGACGGAAAAGCTCAAACCATTGAGGCTGCTGGGCGGGATTTTCGGCTGGGGGCTGAGCCGCAACGTCCAGCAGCTCTACTGCGACCTGTGCCGTTGTTATGAACCGGGCGATGAAATCTTCATGTTCGGCTTCAGCCGCGGGGCCTTCACGATACGCACGCTGGCGGGGCTCGTGGCGAACTGCGGCATCATCGACAGGCGCAAATGGACCACCGACGGCGAACTCCTGCGTCTCGTCGGAGTGGCGTACAGGACCTACCGCAAACGCTACCAGGCAGCGCTGGCCCGGCAGCTTCGAAGGGCCGCCGGCATCGAAGACGCCTTGGATGGGACCGAGACCTTCCGGAGGAGATACGGGGTCGAGGACTGGCGGCACGCCCCGGGCGGAAAGGTCTCCATCCGCTTCGTCGGCGTCTGGGACACGGTGGATGCCCTGGGATTTCCCGTGGATCATATCGCCGACTTCTGGAATCGATTCATTCACAACTTCAAATTCCCGGATCGAAAGCTGAGCAGCCAGGTGAAAAGGGGCTGCCACGCCCTGTCCATCGATGACGAGCGGCACACGTTCCATCCTGTGATGTGGGATGAGGAAGGCGAGGCGGCGGGCCGCATCGAACAGGTCTGGTTCGCGGGCGTCCATTCCAACGTGGGCGGGGGATACCCCAGGCAGGGCATGTCCCTGGTGGCCCTGGACTGGATAATGACCAAGGCCGAGGAGGAGGGCCTCCGGTTTCTTCCGGAGGCCAGAAACGCATATCGAACAGGGCAGAATGTGGACGACAAGCTCTACGACTCCCGTAGCGGCCCGGCAGTCTACTACCGGTACAAGCCCCGCGACATCGGTAAGATCTGCCGGGAGAACCACACAAGGCCCTCAATCCACGTGAGCGCCGTCTCCCGCATCGCCCAAGCCACCGGCGGCTACGCGCCGGGGAATCTCCCGCAGGGCCTCTGCATCGTTCCAACCGACCCGTCGGCCCCCGCCGCCGGCGAAGACCAAAAAAACCTCCAGCGCCTGGCGGCCAGGATCGACGCCGGGTTCAGGTCGAACGAGACCATGCTGGGCAAGGCGGAACGGTGGGTATGCCTTCGCCGGGGTCTCCACTCCCTGCTCCTCACCTCGTCCCTGCTCCTCCTGCTGGTCGGGTGGTATGCATCGGGCGACCCGGGCGGCCGGCAAGGTCCGGAGTCTGTCATCGAAAAGGCCGTCGGGGCATTGGTCCCGGTGGCGGGGGACTGGATTGCGGCAAACATCGTCAGGCCCCTGGTCGAGTTCCCGACCCTCAGTGCCGGGTTCCTGGGACTCTTTGCCGGGATCTATCTCCTCGGGTACCTCGCGAGGTCCGGGCTTGCCGGCATCCATACCCTGTTCTGGCGTCGCACGTTGCCCGGGCCCTGGTAGGAGCTTCGCCAGTGGCCGGCCTGGAGGCGTACCCCGCAGTGTTCGCGGCAGGAACACGGTAATCAAAACCGGCAAGGGTGCGCCGCTCGATCCTCCTCCCCAGGGAACGTTCGATGGCCCCGACAAGGGGGAGGTCTTCCCGTCCCACGAGACTGAAGGCCTCGCCGGTCCTTGATGCCCGCCCGGTCCGTCCCACCCGGTGAGTATACGCCTCGGCGGTCGCCGGCATGTCGTAATTGATGACGTGCGAGATCCGGTCGACATCAATGCCCCGGGCTGCGATGTCGGTGGCCACGAGGATCGAGAAGGTGCCGTTGCGGAAACCGTCGAGGGCCTTGCGCCTCTGCGTCTGCGACAGATTGCCCTGCAGATCCGCGGCCCGGAGCCCTGCCTTCGCCAGGCGCTTCGCCAGGCTCCGGGCGCCGTATTTTGTGCGGGTGAAGACCAGGGTTGCCTCGCCCCCGGAATCCCGGAGGAGGTCCAACAGAAGGGCGGCCTTTCTGGGGGGCTCCACCTCGTACAAGGCCTGGACGATGGTGGATGGAGGCTGCTCGGCATCAGGCCGGACCAGGACGGGCCTCTGGAGGATTTCCCCAGCCAGCCTTCGGATGTCCGCAGGCATGGTGGCGGAGAAGAGCAATGTCTGGCGTTTGCCGGGGAGATGGGTGAGGATGCGGCGGATGTCGGGAAGAAAACCCATGTCGAACATCTGATCTGCCTCGTCCAGAACCAGCGTCTCGACTTTATCGAGCCGGCAGTCTCCGGCTCCGAGATGATCCAACAACCGGCCCGGGCATGCGATGACCACCTCGGCGCCGGCCCTGAGCCGTCTCAACTGGCCGTCTTTACTCACCCCCCCGTATATGGTCACGCTGCGGAGCCCTGTGCGCCCGGCAAGCAGGCGGAAAGCCTCGTCGGTCTGTTCCGCCAGTTCCCGGGTGGGCGCCACGACCAGGGCCCGGATCTGCCGACGCGGCCCGGAAGACAGGCGCTGGATCACAGGCAGAAGGAAGGCGGCCGTCTTCCCGGTGCCTGTCTGGGCAAGGCCCATGAGATCACGGCCGGCCAAGACCGCAGGGATCGCCTGCTGCTGGATGAGTGTGGGTGACGTGAAGCCACAGTGTTTGATGCCGGCCTCTATCGCCGGCTGGAAATTGAATGCTGCAAAACTCATGATTTACCCTTTCTGAGACAGTTGCGGGTGTCCGTCCGTTCACCACGGACAAACCCGATTGATCAGGGCCTGCCGCCGCCAACCGGGCGTATCAGGCGTATTTTCCTTACAGGTGTTGGCTGGAAATCGAGCACTCTCCCATCCAGGCCGGAAGGCCGAAGATGAATGCTCTGCGGTGAGGAAAGACCCGGAAAGGCCGCGGGCCCTTGGCTCGAGCGTTTCCGGAACCTAAGATGCTGCTACCAGCGACGGCCGCTGCTGCGCTTTTTCTCCTGCCTGGCCTCGTTGACCACAAGGCTCCGGTCCTGGAACGGCTTGCCGTTCAAGCTCTCCATGGCCTTGTGCCCTTCAGGACGGGAGGACATTTCAACGAACCCGAACCCCCTAGAACGCTCAGTGTAGCGGTCCATGACCACCTTGGCGCTCATCACGGTGCCGTAAGGCGCAAAAAGCTCGTTCAGCTCGGTGTCGGACAGCTGGTACGGAAGGTTTCCCACATAGAGTTTCATGCCGTTCCTCCTGACAAGTGGTGAGCAGAAACTTATGCGGCAACAGACATGTCGGCTGGTGAAATGCGCGGCAGGTGTGTCGGTGCGATAAGTACAGTGCCTGGCACTTGACGATAAATGCCCCTCGATCCTGAGAAGGATTTTATCCTACCCCGAGCGGACCCATCTCGCAACTTTTCTTTCGTATTTCGCCTGCCAGCTTGTCACGAAATGCCGTATGATGCAGAATGAACGCGCCCGGCCCACAGCATGCAGGCGGAACCTCAAGTCTCGCTCCGCTGCATGCGGTCCAGTGGCCCTGGTGAACAAGAGGAGGATTGACCGCGGCGTTCCTGACGTACCCAAGATCCCCCGTGGCAATGTCCATTGCATCCAGCAAGGTCGCCGCTCAACCCCGACTCAAAATTCGAAAGGCTAACCGTCCATGACTACTCAGGTTCACAAGATTTCCGGCCTCGTGGAGGAATTCAATCTCGGCAAACTCCGGGTCTCCCTCCTCCGGGCGGGAGCGACAAAAAACGAGGCGGAAGAGATCGTTGCACGGGTCGTTCGGAACGTCGGACCCGAGACCAGTACCAAAGACATCTCGAGGCTCGCCAGAAAATATCTGTACCGAAAGCACCGGCCGGCCGGCCTCCGCTACGCCTTGAAGCGGGCCCTTTTCCGGTTGGGCCCCACGGGATATCCCTTCGAACGGTATACCGCCGAACTGCTGAGGCACGATGGCTACCGTGTGGATGTGGGGGTCGTGCTCGATGGAAAATGCGTGACCCACGAGGTGGATGTCATCGCTGTCTCAGACTCGCGCCTCTCCGTAATTGAATGCAAATACCACAACACCCAGGCGGCGACCACGGATGTGAAGGTCGCGATGTACGTCCATTCCAGATTCCGGGATCTGGAACAAAACTTGACCACGGCGCACCCAGGAAAACGCTTTTCCCCATGGCTGGTGACCAACACCCGGGGCACCGCCGATGCCGTCAAGTACGCTGAATGCGCCGGCATCAAGATGGTGAGCTGGAGGTATCCGCCTGAGAGCGGCCTCGAACGGATGATCGAGGCCAACCGTCTCTACCCCGTGACCATCATCCCCGGCATCCATTCCGGTCTTGCGACCCAGATGATAGCCCGGGGGATCATTCTCGCAAAAGACCTCCTGGACATGGATTCCGGGGCCCTGTGCGCAACCTTCTCACTGGATGAGAGGAGGGCAAGGAACATTCTCAGACGGGCCGAGGAGCTCTGCCGGTACTGAACTCCCAGCACTCTGCACCCCGGTGGAAAGCGGAAAGTACGGGAAGACCACTATCCCCGCCGCCTCCTCTTCGCAGGGGGGCGTCCCTCTTCACAGTCGCGGAGAGGCTCAACCGCTGATGCCGACCCCCTTGAACCAGTTGTAGAAAAAGACGCCGTGGGGAGGCAGGGCCGCCAGGTGCAGATCGGCCATGCCCTTTTCCCAGCCTTCCAGCTCGATGAGTCCAGAGCGAAGGGCGGAGACCCTGGCTGTCTCGACCATGGGGCAGATGATCCTGTTGACCACGCCGTCCATCCCTTCGGGGTCGTTTGCATCGGTGTAGACCCAGCGCGGAGCGACCTTGATATCGGTGAATCCGGCCTGAAGGAGTAAAGGGAAGAGCTGCCGGCCGATAAGCGGATCGTGTCCCAGGCGCCGTTGGACCTCGATGAGACATTCCCACACCCGGCGGGACGCCTCGGTGAAGGGATGCCACAGACAGGAGCCGTGATCTCCCTCTATCACCGTCACGTTACCGCCCGTACGGAGAATCCGCTGGATTTCCCGGAGCGCTCTCCCGGGCTCAGGCAGATGCTCGAGCACGAAGCACACATAGGCGTGATCGAAACTCCCCGCCGGGAATGGCAGATTCAGGGCATCCGCCTGGAGGAACTCGACGTTCGCGCCGCCAGCACCCTGAATGAGGCCGGACGCCTGGGAGAGCGACCCCGCCGAGATGTCAATAGAGACGATTGCCGCCCCTGGGTTTCTCCGGGCAAGGACGAGGGTCTGGGCCCCGACCCCGCAACCCACCTCCAAGACTCTGCGGCCGGGGGGATACTCCGTTCCCCTGTGCAGCAGCCTCTCCAGGATGCCTGACTGATCGCACAGCCTCTCGGTTTCCCGTGAAGAATAGCCGTGGACGTATCGCGCCATGTCTCGCGCACCCCCCATCCTCGGGCGAAAGGATTCTGCCCGAAGACCCTTCCTCCCTGGAACCGTCCGAGCAGTTCCCCGCCCTGGAAAGTCGTACCCATCCGCAATGGGTCATCCCGCCGCCGCAGGACTTTCTCATGCCGGGAGCGGCCGCCCCGGAGCAGAATCATACCGAACAAACGACCGCAATGCACCCTTACGTCGCCTCGCCCCCCTGCACCACGGAACGCCAAGGGTCTCCCATGGTTCTGGAGGCCCGCCGGTCGCCATCTTGAACTGTTCAGGTCACACGCGTATGATGACCGGGGGAAAAACGGGAGAGAGCGTTCCTATGGAAGAGGGACAGGAGAGTTCGGAGCACGTTGTCCGTGAGAACACGGGTCTACCTCGAATCCGGATACCATTGCTCTTCCTCTGTGTCCAATTGCTCGTTTCAGTCGGATTCGCCCGGGGACAATCGGAGGAGGAGATGGACATGCTCCTCCTTCTGTATGATCCGGAGCAACTCGTGGTGGCCGCCACAAGGGCGGAGAAGCCCCTTTCCGCGGTCCCGGAGAACATGACCGTGATCACCGCGGATGAAATCGAGAGGATGAACGCCCACAGCCTCTCCGACGTCCTCTGGCATGTGACCGGAGTCCATGTGGACCCCCGCGGAGGGCCCGGAAGCACCACATGCCCCCTCATCCAGGGGGCCATTCCGTCCCATCTCCTCATACTCCTGGACGGTGTGGCACTCAACATTCTCGGTTCGAACTTCCCTGAAACTGGAAGTATCTTCGTCCAGAACATCGAACGGGTGGAGGTCATCAAGGGACCCGCCTCTTCCGTCTGGGGTTCCGCCCTGGGCGGTGTAATCAATATCGTCACGAAGCCTGCCGGGACTCCCTCCGGCATGGTCTCCGCCTCGTGCGGCGAGCGGGGTACGGCGGACCTGCGCGGGGAGGTGTCCGGGTGGGCTGGCAGGACGGGTTTCTACGTATCGGCGACCCGACTCTACGCAGGAGAACTCCTGCCGAACAACTCGAACTCGGCCGCCGACGTCTTTGCCAAGCTCCGATGGGACGTGACCCCGGCCCTCACTTCCACCTTGACACTGGAAACGGCCGAGAGCAAACGGGAAAACGGCCGTCTCCTCTCCGAAGGGCTGGATTTCGGTGATGAATTCGACCGCCTCCTGGCGAACATGCAGGTGCGGTATGCCCTCAAGGAAAAGACGTCCCTCGAATTTTCCCTGCACCACCTCAACTATGACTTTGTGAAGGAACTCTCGGTTTCGGACGGATTCCTCATCGAAAGGTCGACCACCGGTGAGACGAGGCAAGGTGTTGGCATCACCCTCTCCGCCGGTATGGGGGACCACTCCGTCGTCGCAGGGATCGACTTCGAACACGAAACGGTGGACGCCGACTATCTGAAAGACGGTTCAGCAAGGAGGGACCGGTGGGGGGTATTTCTCAACGACACCTTTCGCCTCGGAAGGGCCGCCGTGACCCCGGGCATCCGTTACGACGCGACCGGCAGCAACGGGGACTTTCTGAGCCCAAGCATCGGGATCGCCTACCGCCTCTCCGCAAAAACCGTCCTCAGGGCATCGGTGGCCAAAGGCTTCAACATCCTCGGTTTCTACGATACCTTCATCGATCTCGATGGTTATGCTCCAAACCCGGATATGGAGGTGGAAGAGGTCTGGTCGGCCCAGTTCGGGGTGGAGTCGTGGGCACTTGACCCCCTCTGGTTCAAGGCCACCTTCTTCCGCCACGCCGTCAGCAACGGACTCGACACCAACGTGCTGGATGACGGGTCCCTGCAGCCGGTGAATAGAGGGAGACAGCGCATCCACGGTATCGAGGTGGAGGCCAAAACCGCCCCTGTTTTGGGGACGTCGCTCTTCGCCGGTTTCACACTGCTTGACGCATACGATGTCCGCCTGGAAGAGACTGTGCAAAACAGCCCCCGCCACATCTGGGATTTCGGTGCATGGTACGCAGGCCGCGGCGGCTTTTCCACCACCGTCACAGGCCACTACGTCTGGTGGAACGGCAGACCTGAAAACAATGGCGACTACGACGACGTCATCTGGGAAATCAATCTCCAAAAGCGGATCGCGCAGCAGGGCCGGAGGACGCTCGACCTCTTCGCCACGGTGCACAACGTCTTTGACGGATCTCAATACGTGTTCGAGCCGTTCCGCAATACGAACCGCTGGGTGGAATGCGGATTGAGGGTCCGGTTCTGATCCCTTGCCGCAAGCGATAGAAGGCGCATTGCATGCAAATCCCGCAATTCCCGCATTCCCGCATCAATGCTTGACGCCAGTCCTGTTCTGTGGTAGGCGCCGTATATACAGATTTTGAGCACGTGCGCGATTCAATGGGGGGCGGACGGAAGGAGGTGAACGTTGGACAGACACGGCATGATTGTCCTTGACGAGGGATTGAGGGTCGAACACATTGACGGAGGCGTGAAACTTCCCCTGGCCGACCTCGGCATGCTCTGCTGCCCTGGGTCTTTTGCCTGGTTCCGCGGATAGCACGGAGGCATCGGTTTCAGAGATTGGAGCATTGAGACAAAAGGAGAACGGCGCCCGCGGGTCGCCGGATTCCTGGACCGACTATGGAATGAGGCGAGGAGATTCACTCATGGAACACAGCCGGATGATTGTTCTTTCGGACGGACGGGAAATCGACAACCAACCTGACGGAGCCTTTTGCTGTGCGGGCTTTTGGACCTACTACAGATAGCAAGCAACGTTTCGCCGCAGACAGCTGAGAGAAAATCAGAGTGCGCCCCCCTTCTCCCTCTCCGGCTGAGGAACCACATCGGCCCGTGCGTCTGTCTACATACACGAAGATCTTCCCGTGCAAGGAGCGGCCCGGAATCTGTCTTCTCTACTCCACCGCCAGGGCATCCCTGATCCAGGTGGAGGAATCCCTCCTCTCCGCCCTTGAAAACAATACCCTTTCTTCCGAGGAACAGGCCACCCTGGAGCGGCTCGGATTTCTTGTCCAGGACCCCGTGTTGGAAAGGGATGCCATGCTCCGTTTCCCCGGGGAGGTAAACAGGCGAAGCACCATGGCGAAGGCCATGGCGGTGATGAACCTGGACTGCAATCTTGCATGTCCTTATTGCTTCGAGGAGGGGATCAAGGGCAAACATTACATGAGCCGGGAGACAGCCGGGTTGCTCACCGGCTTCATCTCACACCTCCGCGGCCCGCACAAGAACCTGCTCGTGGATTTCTACGGGGGGGAGCCCCTCCTCAGCCTCGGGCTGATCAAGGACATCGCCCAATCCTTGAAAACCGACACCGAGGCCGCAGGAAAATCCTTCCACTTCAACTTAGTGACCAACGGCACTCTCCTGACCGGCAAGGTGGCGCGGGAACTGGCAGAGATCGGGCTCAAGAGCGCCAAGGTGACCCTGGACGGCCCCAGGGAAAACCACGACCGTTTCCGGCCTTTCAAGTCCGGTGCGGGGAGCTTTGACACCATAGTGAGAAATATCAAGGACGCCTGCAGTGTGACCGAGATCGCCATCGGAGGCAACTGCACCCGGGAGAATTACCGTGAATTCCCGAGACTCCTGGACTTTCTGCTGAAAGAAGGACTCACGCCGGACAGGATCCACTTGATCAAGTTCGATCCGATAGTCAGGACGGCGATCGGCATGACCCTTCCGGACTTCAGCAGTGGATGCGAATCCATCAACGACCCCTGGCTCTTCGAAGCGGGCCTGTTTCTCAGAGAGGAGGTCCTAAAGCGGGGCTTTCACACGCCGAAGATGCGGCCTTCCCTGTGCAGCGTGGAGCAGGACGACAACATCGTGGTCAACTACGACGGCGGCCTGTACAAATGCCCCGCCCTGATGGGATGGAAGGAGCTGGAGGTCGGGGATCTTCAGACCGGAATCAAGGATTACAGCCGTTCCCATCGTCTGGACATCTGGAGGCGCAGGGAATGCCTGGAGTGCTCCTACTTGCCCCTGTGCTTCGGCGGCTGCCGGTATTCCACCATGCTCCGCAACGGCAAGATCGACGAGGTCGACTGCAAGAAACCCAACCTCGACGCCACGCTCGAGGCCCTCATCCTGCAAGACCTGAGGTACGGGCCGAAGGGTGGCCCGGCCTGAGCACTTCCGTCTGCAGGAATCTCCTGCTCTTCACCCTGGCCAGTTCCATCTGGGCTGTCATCTTCGGGATGATCGGACCCTTCTTCGTGGTACACGTGGAGCACCTGAGCGGCGGGATGGAAAAACTGGGCATCGCCTTCGGCATCATGATCCTGGTCCAGAGTCTCACCACGTATGTGGTGGGCCGCTTCTCGGACAGACTCGGACGGAAACCCTTCCTCTTCTTCACCGCCTATGCCGACGCCGTGATCCTGTATCTCTACACGCTCATCGAAAGCACCTCCCAGGTGTACATCCTCCAAGGCTGTTTCGGTTTCACCAACGGCATCTCCGGCACCATGACCACCTCGCTCCTCGGCGACCTCACGGTGAAGGGGAGGAGGGGTCGGGCCATCGGGCAATACAGCGCCATCGTGAGCCTCTGCTCCGCGTTCGGCATCGCCCTTGGAGGCTACATGGTCAAGGCCTACGGCATGCACACTCTCCTCTATACCGCAGCGGTGGTCGTGGCGCTGTCAACGGGTCTTTTGATCCCCCTTGACGAGAACCCCACAGATCCCTGAGACGCGGATCCATCACCGGTCGTTGCAATGGGGCGGAGAAGGGAACCGCGCGCCCGGCAGAAGGGCCCGGGCAACCGCCCTTGAAACAGCGGGGATGTCGCAGGGTTTTCTCAGAATTTCCCTGGGCCGCAGGGTCGACACCCGTTCCTCGATCCGCTGATCGAGGTGGCCTGTGAGCACCAAGACCGGGACCTCCCCGTCCTGGTCACGGATCCGCTGAAGGACGTCTGCTCCGTTCATCTTGGGCATCACTATGTCCAGAAGGACGAGATCGAGCCTGTCCTGCAATTCCAGATACACACGCCACCCCTCCTCGCCATCCCTCGCCTGGAACACCTCATAGCCCAGGTGACTCAGAGCGGCCTGGAGACCTTCCTGAATGCTCGCCTCGTCCTCGATCACCAGAATGGTGCCGCTGCCTCGTGCCGCTTCAGACTCCAGGCGATGGGGCTGAAACTCGATGCACTGCGCCGGGAGGTAGACATCGAAGCAGCTCCCCTTGCCGACTGCGGATCTCACATCCATGAGCCCGCCGTGGCTCTGGACGATGCCATAGACCACCGCGAGCCCCAAACCGGTTCCCTTGCCCACCTCCTTGGTGGTGAAAAACGGATCGAATATGCGGCGTTGCACCTCGGGCGACATGCCGTCGCCCGTATCCTCCACCCTGAGACGGACGTATCGGCCGGGGCCGAGACCAGAAACCGAAGCCGTTTCGAGCCCGGTGACGTGCTCGTTGGTGGCCGCGACCAGAAGCCGGCCCCCTTCGGGCATTGCATCCCTGGCGTTCAAACACAGATTCAGCAACACCTGGTGAATCTGATGGATGTCTCCCCTGACCGGCCAGAGATTGCCATGAATTTCCGCAGCCACCTCGATCCTGCGATCGAATGTCTGGCAGCCCAGAGCAACGATCTCTTTGACCAGGGGTGTGAGGTGAACTGCCGCCTTTTCCGCTTCGTGCGAGCGGGCGAAGGACAGCAAACCCTTGGTGAGGGAGGCAGCCCGCCGGACGCAATCCTGGATTCGCGCGATCTTCTCGGCGTTTGCGTCCTCCTCTCGGTCCCACGCGTTCTCCATCTGGAGTAGTCCGGTATACGCCGAGATGGCCATGAGGAGGTTGTTGAATTCGTGGGCGGTCCCCCCGGCCAGGGTCCCTATGGCCTCGAGCTTCTGGGCCTGCAACAGCTGATGATGCAGGCGTTCCTGCTCCGTGATGTCCCGC
>Ga0209270_1000103_pt1 | contig 214340 bp, 185 predicted proteins | sample MTBAKSrepl1MetaG_FD_187456 | JGI IMG/M metagenome (GOLD analysis project Ga0209270, IMG submission 187456) | Enrichment culture microbial communities from Arthur Kill intertidal strait, New Jersey, USA, that are MTBE-degrading - MTBE-AKS1... | ecosystem: Environmental > Aquatic > Marine >...
CACTGTTGCCTTTCTGATGATAGCCGGTTTTGGAAGCAAGGCAGGTATCTTCTTTCTCCACATCTGGCTTCCCGAAGCTCATCCAATTGCACCCACCCCCGCTTCGGCATTGCTTTCCGGGTTGATGGTAAAGGTGGGAGTATACGGGATCATAAGAACTACCAACACCCTTTTCGCCCCTATTGGCTCTCCCGGACACGGGCCTTCAACTTTAACAAATATAGGTTATATACTAATTTGGGCCGGCGTTATCACCATGTTCGGAGGAATGGTTAACGCGCTGCTATCTGCCAACTGCAAAAGACTCCTTGCCTACTCAACAGTTTCCCAGATAGGATATATTATCTTAGGCATAGGTTGTGCCGCTTATCTTGGAACCCATGGAGCTATGGGAATGGCCGGTACCCTTTATCATGTCATTAACCACGCTGTATTTAAGTCTGCTCTCTTTCTGTCAATCGGTGCAGTATATATGCAAACAAGGGAGTTGGATATGAACAAGCTGGGAGGACTGTGGAGGAATATGCCTCTTACCGCCGTGGTTTGCCTGATCGCGGTCTTCAGCATTGCCGGCATACCGGGTTTTGGCGGCTTTGCCAGTAAAACAATCCTACATCATGCCATCCTTGAAGCAGCGGAGCAAAATGCCGTTCTTAAGTACGCTGAGATACTGTTTATGGTGACCGCTTTCGGAACATTCTGTTATACTTCCAAAATGTTTATCCAGGTATTTTTGGGCAAACGGCCGGATGTATATAAAGACGTCTCTCCCGAGCCAATGCCAGTGAAGCTGGCCTTAATTCCGCTCGCCCTAGTCATATTAATCGTAGGACTTCGGCCTAATTTCTTGATAGAGCAAATCATCGGACCGGCTTTGGCTTTCTTTGGATACGATCCGGCAAGCCATCCCTATCACATTCTGTATAATATACATGCGGCAGCAGGAACTCTTAAGTCCACAATTCCGCTCCTGTACGACCCTAAGACATTCGCTGTCTTTTCCAACGCAGAAGTGATAAAAAACCTCATGGGAACAGCTACGGTCGTTCTGGGTGGCTCATCGGTTTTTGTTCTGGGATATAGGTTCAATCTATTCAATATCCACTCACCGGCATGGACTTCGGTGAAGTTCTGGATCACTAATTTTTCGAGAGCATTTGTCTTTCTTATTTCAAGATCGGCAAAGATTTTCAATTCGCTCATTGACGCTTTCATTGTTCTGGTAATGGTAAAGATTTGGCTACCTAAGACCTATGTTGAAAAAGTACGCGGATTCAGCTTGACTCTTATAGACAAGATAACTCAATTGCTGGATCTGCTGGTCATGATGATTCACTCTGCCAATAGCCTTCTTGATCGAGCTATCACAGTTAGTCTTGTCGACTTGTGGGTATCAAGAATAGGGATCAGTTTCATGCCGCCTTCTTCTCACGGAGGACCGACCCCGGCAGTTGCCACCGCGGGGGTATCCGGACAAGCAACAATTCGACCGGAGGGTGATCATCTTACTCCAAAATCAACATATGAAGAGCTTAGCTTTTCCTTTGTAGATATATGTTGCTGGATTAAAAGCGCAAACGATTGTCTCGATCGATGGGCAACTAAGCTTTTTGTGGATAGTCTTCTAGCCGGATCGGCGGCAACAATAATTGAGACAGTCGCACCGGCTCCGGAGAAACCGGCAGTCGGCAAGGGCGAAGACGCAAAATCCATGGCGGCAGCCGATAAAACAGTAGATGTTTTCCAACGGTTAAAAGATATGAATTTAAATAACGTATGTAGGTTGATTAGAGGTTTTAACGATCGCTTGGACAAGGCAGCCACTACTGTGTTTGTGGATACCTGGTTGGCCAGCTCCTCTTCTGAAATCCTAGAGCCGACTCCCTCTCCCGAAGAGGCACCCCTAACCGATACGGAAAGCGCCAAACTGCTCGACACTATTTTGGTTAAAATCTTTCAGAGATTGAAACAACAGAATTTCGCCCATATCTATAACCAAATAAAATATTTGAACCGACGCTTCGATGAAATTATGGCCAGTATTTCGGTTGACAGTCCAGCCGAAGGTTCTAAAAAAACAGTAAGAAGGAATAAAAAGGATAAAAAATAACCATATCCACACAAGCATTGGCCAATAATAGTAGATACCACACATTATCAGGAGGACCAAGCAGGTTGACCTTACAGGAAGAACGCAAAAATGCCCTAAGAGGACTACTCAAAGAAAGAGCTGTTCGTTTTGGGGATTTCACACTCGCCTCAGGCGCCAAGAGCTCATACTATGTTGACGCAAAACTGGCAACTCTCATTCCCGAAGGATATGTTCTCATCGGGCAAGTCATTGCAGACGCTTTAGCTGACATCCAATATGACGCAATAGGAGGACTAGAGACCGGAGCTATTCCGATTGCCTGCTCGGTCGCTAGCGCCAGGCCTTCCGCGATCTTTTTCGTCAGAAGAAACAAGAAAGAACACGGCACCCAGAAATGGATTGAAGGTCCTCTTGAAAAAAATCAGAAAGTAGTAATTGTTGAAGATGTTGTGACCACGGGAGGCTCGGTTATTAAGGCAATAAACCGGACAAAAGATTTTGGAGCGGATATAGTCAAAGTAATTGTTCTTATAGACAGACTACAAGGCGCAAAAGAGAATATTATAGAAGGATGTGGCTCGGATTATAATTTCGAGTCAATATTTACCTTATCCGATCTCGGCATAGAAACATAACACAAATATAAAGCAGGAAAATTGTCTTTCTCGTCGAATTAAATAGGTATAAGAATGCCACTTAAGGTTAGATTGCTTGGGACTTCGCTTAGGTGGCTTTCTGCTTTATATTAAGCTCCGTCCGTTTAATACGTGGTTATATATCAAGAGAAACAGTTTTTTCTAATAAGAGGTGCTAAGCCCTCCATCCTCTGCCTGCCCAGAAATTTGACCATTTTGCCCTGAAGCCATCGTTTTTTTGATCGTCATAATAAACATCCTGGCCATCTTCTTCCCAATCTTCATTCTCTTCTTCGCTGGTTTCACTATCCGTAGCTAAACGGATTTCTTCCTCAACTTCAGAGGGTGCCAGTTCATCAAAAGCCCGATCTTGTCCAAGATATCGCGATAAAAGATCGTTTTGTCGATCTATCTGGGCAGCAAGAAGACGCAAATCTTCCCTTAATCCTTCAAATCCAGCCGCAATGCCTCGCGATAAAGCTTCGGAAATACGTGGCGAGAGTTGGGCGACAACGGTGTTTTCCGTAATTTCGTTTTGCTCGCTTTTTGTAATCTGAGGGGCGACATGCGCTTCATCTCTTATCATTTTGTAGGTAAGTCCTTCTTCTTTAGTCAATCTTCGTATTTCGGCTATTTTGTCCAATGCGTCGCGGGGAAAAAGAATCTTCCTGCCTATACGTTTGTGTGGAATGAAATCGCCCATCTCATGAAACATGCGATATACGGTCGGCTTTGGCAATCCTGATTTCTCGGCTACATCCTTAATAGTTAGAAATTCCATCTTTCACCCTCTATCTCAATAAGTACTATCACGAATGTTTTTCATATTACAAGAAGATCAACCGTTAGAAGAGTTGGTTGCTTCCCCTTTTACCCAAGTTTTCATGCCTGTGAGAAAACAACGATAGAGAATCTTGATTTGAATTATATCATAAAACACTGACCGTTCAATTATTTTCTAATCCGATTTTTCGGTAAATATCATGATAAAAGAGCCCGAATTAAGGTAATCAACATTTGGCCTTACGCAGATCATTTGCGGCATCTTCAGGAGAGACAACGTTAATATATATGCCGGTTCCCCACTCAAATCCAGCTGGCATAGTAAGTCTTGGAATAATCTCAATATGCCAATGATAATAAAGTAGTCCGGGCGTTCTCAGGGGCGCCGTATGAATCATTAAATTATAGGGAGGATCACCGAGAACAGTTTCAATACGCTTAAAAACATGCGATAACATCCGGGCAAGATCTTTTATCTCCGCATCGGATAAATCATCAAAAGCTGCCGCGTGAACCCTAGGAAGCATTAAGACCTCACAGGGAAATCTGGAAGCGAAGGGGCAAAGCGCAAACATCGTCTCGTTTTCCCAAATTATTCTGCTTTTCTTATTCTTACCCTCTGTCTTGATAATCTCGCAATAAACACACTTCTGTTCTTGCTCATAGAATCCCTTTGCCTCTTCAAGTTCTTGTGAGATTCTGGTAGGAATTAGGGGCATTGCCACAAGCTGGGAGTGGGGGTGAGCCAAAGATGCTCCCGCTTCAAGACCATAATTCCTGAAAATAAGAACATAGGCTACCCGGGGATCATTTCGCCAGTAATTGTAACGCTGGCAGTAGGTCTTGATAACCGCTTGTAGTTGGTTTTTTTCCATGCTCGAAAGGGTGTCTTTATGTCTTCTGCTGTCAACTATCACTTCGTGACCGCCGGCACCGCCCAAAAAGTGATAGAAATCATCCACCTCCCCCTGCGCCAATTCAATCCCCGGACTTAAAGCAGGGAATTTGTTTGGCAATACTCTGGTGCGCCAGTCCATTGTTTCTTTGTCTATCTCTCCCGGCCAGATGGAAAAAGCCTTAATTGGCGCTTCTATCTCCTCGCCCCTGCAAAAAGGGCACGTTTTGCTTTTTCCGCCGGTTTTCTCCTCCTTGCTTTCATCTTTCTCGATAAAGTCACACGGCCGCTTGCCTCTTTCCGTAGATACAATTACCCAGGTTGCGCTACAAGGATCTTTCCTTATCTCCGACATAACAGCCCCCAAACAAATTAACTAATAGATTCTGCATCTTGCCAGTTTATCCTCTTGGTTTTAGGCTCTCTTGCTTAAAAATGTACCATCGTTTAACATTTACATAGTCTCGGCTGCAGAAATTGACCATGACTTTCATGAGGTGAGATAGTATGGAATTTTCCCAATGGTTACGAGAGCGCACCTTTGATCACAGAGATTTTATGAATATATCCGAGCTAGTAAAACTAAAAGAGCAGCAAGACTGCACAATAAGTCTTTGCCTTCCCACTCTCAACGAAGTTAAAACGGTTCCCCAAATACTAACCACTATTAGGTCGTCCCTGGTAGATGAATATCCTTTACTGGATGAAATTGTCTTAATTGATAGCAGATCTGAAGACGGTACCGTAGAGGTTGCGCAAGAACTGGGGATCAAGGTCTTTTTCGATGACGAGATACTCCCATCGCAAAAGCAAGGAAAAGGAAAAGGAGAAGCCCTCTGGAAGAGCCTATTTGTACTCAAGGGAGACATTATCATTTGGATCGACTCAGATATCAAGAATATCCATCCTCGCTTCGTATACGGCCTTGTGGGGCCCCTGCTAGCCAATCCCCAAATAGGATTTGTCAAAGGCTTCTACCAGAGACCCATCACCTTTAAAAAAGCGGTTAAAGAAACCGGCGGCGGAAGGGTAACCGAAATACTTGTCCGGCCTTTTCTTAACATGTTCTATCCGGAACTTGCAGGATTTATTCAGCCGCTAGCCGGTGAATACGGTGGACGGCGCGAAGTGTTGGATAGCGTTCCTTTTTTTACCGGCTATGGAGTAGAAACCGGACTGCTGGTTGATATCTGGAAAAAGTACGGTCTTTCCAGAATGGCCCAATCTGACCTGGAAAAGCGCGTTCATCACAACCAGTCCCTGGGAGCTTTGGGCAAAATGTCTTTCGGCATAATGCAGACAATATACTCCCTGCTGGAAGAAAATAAAAAAGTGGAGATTAAGGATGATTTGAATAAGATATTTCAAACTGTAAGATATGAGAATCATAATTATTCCTTGCTTTCCGAAAAGATTGAAGTAATAAAGAGACCCCCTATGGCAAGTCTTGAGGAATATATCTCCCACCGCCAAAGATTGGAGAAATCATAAAGTTGAAATCGGGATCAACAAAACCGCTTACAAGCACCAAGGGCATAGTGCTTGACCAGTTGGCGGCCTCAGTCAAAGTGATTTATACCGATGTAGACGGGACCTTGGTCGGACCGGGAGGCTGTTTTTTCAAGAATAGTGATTCTGCTTATACACTTGAACCGGCTAAAGCTCTCATTCTTGCACACCAGAAAAATCTGGATGTAGTAATGGTCTCCGGAAGAAATCGCCTACAGTTGCGGGAAGACGCCCGCCTTTTGGGAACCAGCAACTATATTGGCGAGCTGGGCTGTCAAATCATTTACGATCTAGGCAAGGAAGTTATCTTAACCGCAGATGAAAGCCACTATTTTAATCAAGAGCCATGCAAGCGTATTTATGATGACATTAAAGATTCCGGCGCAGTCGAGTTGCTTTTTGAGGCTTTCCCTGGATATCTGGAATATCATACCCCCTGGTCCGGACAAAGGGAATGCACCCACCTCTTCCGGGGATTTATTAATACCGATGAGGCAAACAAAGCTCTTAAAAATAGCAACTACCAGCATCTTAAAGTTGTTGATAATGGTGTCATCAGGAGACAAGGTGCTCTTAAGAATCTGCCGGAGATACATGCTTATCACCTTTTGCCCGCCTTTTGCGGTAAATCTGAAGCGGTCAAGAAAGATCGTGAAATAAGGGATATCCCGAAGGAGTCAGCTATTGCCATCGGTGATGCTGCTTCTGATCTTGTCCTTGCCCAGCAAGTTAGTGCTTTTTTTCTGGTAGGAAATGCTTTGGCCAATGATACGGCCGTAGGCAAAGAGCTTACGCGATTTGATAATATTTTCCTGGTCGAACAGGAAATGGGTTTAGGATTTGCAGAGGTAATAAATTATATTCTTCTACATTTCCCCGGGTAAAGGGTTCGTCCACTAAGAGCTTACCTTACATGTTTCCACATTGTTTTTAACCTGGTTTTTACCGGATGATTTAGCCTGCAACAATGCTTGGTCGGCATAATCAAGAACCGTAGTCCATTTGCTATCTCCAGATCCCGGATCAAACACTGAGACGCCGCAACTGACCGTTATGATGCCGCTCTCTGATCCTTCGTGCTCGATTTTGAGCAACTCAACAGCTTTCCTTAATCTCTCAGCAACTTTTGAAGTAGTATCCAATTTCTGATTCGGCACAATAACCACAATCTCTTCTCCCCCATAACGGAAAACTTCGTCGCTTTCCCGGAGCGAACCATTTATGGCATCCGCTACTTTCTTGAGGATAACGTCGCCTGAAAGATGTCCGTAATTGTCATTGTATGACTTAAAACTATCTATATCGCACATTATCATACCGTAGTTCTCCTTATACCTCAGAGCACGGCTATGCATCTTTTCTATTATCTCGTGAAAACTCCGTCTGTTACCTATGCCCATAAGAGGGTCTATGCGTATCAATTCCTCCAGTCTTATATTCAGACTTTTGAGTTTTTCGTTTTTCTCCTTAAGCTCCTTTTCCAGGTTCAAAATACGCTCTCCCGCTCTTACTCTTACTCGAAGCTCTTCCCGATCGAAGGGTTTTGTTAAATAGTCATCAGCGCCAGCGGCGAGACCTTTGACTATGTCTTCCTTTTTGTCCTTTCCGGTTAAAAGGATAAAATAGACATATCCCGAGTTCTCCGTTGAGCGAATACGCGTACATAATGTCACACCATCCACAACAGGCATTATCCAGTCCGCAACAACAAATCTAATATTTTCCTTCTGGAAAATGTCCCAGGCCTGCTGCCCGTTTTCAGCCAGAAGAACCGTGTGCCCCCAGGTTTCAAGGGTCCGTTTTAAAATCCTCCTGGATACAAGATCGTCTTCAGCAATAAGAATCTCCATGCTTGCCTCCTCTGAATATCAAACAGCCTATTTCTTCGATAAGGCCATTACATAATCCTCAAGCCGCGAAATTTCAGCTTCAAGCTCTTTGATTAGCGATGAAGCTTCAGTGCTTTTCCCGTCATGTCCTTTGTCTTCGATGCTTCGGGCAATTGAAAATACTCGTTTGGCGCTCAAGTTTCCCGCAGCTCCTTTTATGCTATGAGCACTTTTTTCAAGCACATCTTTGTCCTTTGATTTTGCTGCTTTTTTAAGGGTGCTTATCTCTTTTACAGCATGTTTCAGGAATTCCTCAACAGTTTCAACATAGAAATCCATGTCATCGTCAAATCTAGACATTGCCGTTTTCAAGTCAACCGGATCTTCTGCCAAGCCACTTTCTCTTTCAGTGCTATTTTCCTGTACATCAACTACTTCCGATTTTTTAGAACAACCCGATTCATCCAGATTCAACCACTTTTTGATAACATTAAACATCTCTTCCGGATCAATCGGTTTTGAAATGTAGTCATCCATGCCAGCCTTAAGACAACGCTCCCGGTCACCTTTGAGTGAATGCGCGGTCATGGCGATTATGATGTTATGCCGCCTTTCGGCTTCGCTCTTTCTAATCGCTTCAGTTGCTTCAAATCCGTCCATTTCTGGCATCTGCACATCCATAAGAACCAGATCATAGTAATTATTAAGAACCATATCGACCGCGAGTTTCCCGTTTCCCGCAATCTCTACTTGATAGCCTGCTTTTTTAAGCATGGTTACCGCCATTTTTTGGTTTGTTGGATTGTCTTCCACCAACAGGATAAGCTTGTCCTTTGGTTCTGAATTGCCTATTGTTTGCGTATCCCGTTGATACAGGCCCTCCTCCCTGCCAGCCTTTCTGTTACTCATAGCCGTAACCATCGTATCTAATAGAAAGGATTGCCGGATTGGTTTGGTAAGATAACCCTCGCATCCAAGTTCTTGAAGGTGCGCAACATCTCCGCGATTCCCCAATGATGTCAGAATTATTATCACTACGTTCTTAATAGAATCGGTGTTTTTAACTATAGTGGTTGTATGCTCTCCATCCATTCCCGGCATTTGCATATCCAGCAATAATACATTGAATGGATCTCCTAGACGCGCGGCATCCTTTAGCGCGTTTACAGCTTCAGCCCCGCTTGCCACTGCTTCGGCTTTACAGCCAAAGCTCTCGATCATTTTAGTAACAATGGTTCTATTGGTTTCATTATCATCGGCGATAAGCACTTTCATTCCTCTTATATCCGATGGAATCTGATTTTCCGAAGTATCTTTGTTTTTTTGCTTTTTAAATGTGACTGAGTACCAAAATCTACTGCCTTTTCCTTGCTTGCTTTCAACTCCGATCTCGCCCCCCATTAACTCCACCATTCTTTTGGTAATCGATAAACCCAATCCTGTACCGCCATAATTACGAGTTGTAGAACCGTCTGCCTGTATAAACTCCTCAAATACTTCTTCCTTCTTTGCTTCCGGTATTCCAATCCCGGTATCGGATACGGAGAAACGCAAGGTTGCTTCATCTTCCATTTCTTTCAATAGGTCAACGCTGATTATTACTTCTCCCTCCCGGGTAAATTTAATAGCGTTGCTACCCAAATTCAGCAGAATTTGTCTGACCTTACCGGAATCCCCGTGTAAGAGGGACGGAATGTCATATGGGATCAGACAAGCCAATTCCAAATTCTTTTGAGCAGCCTGAGCAGCTAAAGCATCGATTACTCCTTCAACTGTCAGTCTCAAGTTGAAATCAACGGTATCGATTGTCATCTTGCCCGCTTCTATTTTAGAAAAATCGAGAATATCGTTTATTACATCCAGCAATGCGTACGCGCTTGATTGTACGGCATTTAAGTAATCAAGCTGCTCATCGGTTAAATCCGTATTTAATGCCAGGGATGTCATTCCAATAATCCCATTCATCGGGGTACGAATCTCATGGCTCATATTGGCCAGGAATTCCGACTTCAATCTGTTCGCTTCTTCCGCCGCGCATCTTGCTTCTATTAGCTCGTTATGTGTATGTTCAAGAATGTGCATCATATTATTGAACATTTCCCTTACCTCATATACCTGGTCCGGAATAGCTCGATTGTAGACTTCGCACTTTTTACAATCAGTAAGTTTTTGCGCAATCTGTCCTTTGTGGTCCTCCTCACATCGCGTTCCGGCTATTTGCCAACAACGCTCATTCTTCATTCCGTAAGCAGGGCACTCTACTGATTCGCAGTTGTTAATTTCCCAACATATAGGTATGTGCGGATTATTAAGAGGTCTGTAAAGATAGGTTTCTATTCTCTCATTGCCAACTACTTCCTCAACCACCTGGGAAAATATATCGAGAGTAGCCCGCAACTTATCCCTATCTGCTTCAACCCGACGTTTGTCTTCACTAAGTTCGTATTGCATCTCAAGTTCTTTTATCGTGCTCCTATTGCTCATGACTCTCCACAAGAAAGCTGTTCCGAACATAGCTGCCAGGAAAGCGTTGTCGCTGGCAAACAAGGCGGGATGGGTAACTTTAGTAAAAATAAGTATGGGAAATAGATAAATTGAGTAGACCAAGCAGATGGCGGCTATCGACCATATTGCATCAAAGGGGATAAAGCCAAGGGAGGCAATTATAATTACGGTTATTCCCCCATAATAAGGAGACACATCACCTCCGAAGGATAGTATCATCAGCTCAAGAGCTGCTGTAGACAAAACAGTCGCGATCATACCGATGGTGTATTGATAGCGCCTATTTTCCTTAAGTCTGGTTAGAAAAATAAGGCCGAACAACAAAGTAGCCGTCACTACCCGGTAAATTAAGAATTTAAAGAAATTTTCGGGAATAACATAATAGTCCAATATCCCCAGAAGAAGAAAAGTGACAGCGCTTAGAAAACAGATGATCCCAGTCCATGATCTTGCAATCCTCGCTAGACTTGCCTCAACATACTCTCTTTTGCTCATTTTCCCCACCTATCTCGCCGGTTATCAAATTCAGTGCAACAAATCTGATGCACTAAGGAAAGACATTAATATAGTTTGAAATGCCTTGGTTTCCTTTTTCGGCAAGATAGGAAAAATCTTAAGCTTTCTGATATTATCGGGTGAGATTTAATTGTGAGGCTATTATTTCCCCTGCTTCTTCAAGGTAGGCGGCCGGCTTTTCGCAGGCGGCCTTTATCGATCCGGCTATATCGGATAAAACAAATATGCGATCAATCCCCAGTTTATAGACAGTTACGGCGCCGTTGCTCTTTTGGCCGCACACTGCATATACAGGTATGCCTTCTTGTTTTGCAATGCCGGCAACGCCAACAGGAACTTTACCGAATGCGGTCTGAGCATCAATCCTGCCCTCCCCGGTTATGACTAAATCTGCCTCCCTAATCTTATCAGCAATATTTGTAGCCTTAATAACAAGACCCACACCTGCCTCAAGCTTCGCTCCAAAAAAAGCGATCAAGCCTGCTCCTAAGCCACCAGCAGCGCCGGCGCCTGCGACTTTGCTAATATCTTTTTTTAAATCCCTTTTTATTACATGAGCGTAATTGCGAAGCCCCTTATCCAGTCTCTTTACCATATCCGGAGTCGCGCCTTTCTGAGGGCCATAAACATAAGCTGCCCCGGAGGGCCCGTATAGAGGATTGCTGACATCGCTTGCTACCAGTATTTTCGTTCTTTTCACTCGTGGATCAAGACAGGACGTGTCAATTCTATTGATTCGCTCCAGCTCTTGCCCTCCGCGACCCAGCTCAGTATCATTATCGGCGTAAAACCTGACTCCAAGCGCCTGAGCCGCGCCCATGCCTCCATCAACAGTGGCACTCCCTCCAATCCCCACTATTATCCTTCCGGGATCATAATCAAGAACCGCTTTAATCAGTTCTCCCGTGCCATAGGTTGTTGTGTGTAATGGATTACGTGCCTTTGGAGGCACCAAATGAAGACCGGAAGCGGCAGACATCTCAATAACCGCCGTTGAAAAGCCTTGTAGTGGGGATGGGGAGATAAGACCAAAAAAGGCTGCTGTTTTTTCTCCCAGCGGGCCGGTCACTTCATGTTCTATAATCCGGCCTCTGGTCGCCCTTACCAACGCGTCAACAGTTCCTTCGCCGCCATCAGCCATAGGAAATATCATAATCCGACTACCGGGCATTTTCTTCTTTATGCCCTTTGCGATAGCCGAGGCAACCTCGCGGGATTCCAGCGTGCCCTTAAATTTATCCGGAGCAATCAATATGTTCATTTAAGCCTTTTCCAAAGCTTCCTTTGGTTCGGCCATTTCGTCTTCTTCCAGCTCAGCCAACATTACGGAAATAGGAACTATGTCATATCCTCTTTTATCTATTAAATAATCAATTATTAACGGCAGAGCTCTAACCGTGTTTTCACGGGAAGCACCTTCTTTTCTAATCAAGGCGCCGCTGTCATGAAAAAGAAGTATTCCCCCGTTCCTAGTGAATAATTTGATCCTTGAAAGCATAGCTTTCGGGCTTGCTCCACTCCAGTCAATGCTGCTCGTCGTCCAAAGGACCAACTTATACCCTTCAGCTACTACAACCTTCCTGACCGCATTGCTGAAGATCCCCCTTGGCGGCCTGAACAATCTGGTCCGTGTGCCGGTGGCTTTCTCAATCGCCAAATCGGTCTTTCTTAATTGGTTAAGAACAACATTCCGGGTAGATGGCACCAAGTCGCGGTGGGAATACGTGTGGTTTCCGATATCATGGCCTTCGGCAACAATTCTTCTGGCAATATCAGGGTATTTTTCCACACTCTGGCCAACAACAAAGAAAGATGCTTTTACGCCCTTTTCTTTTAATATATCAAGAATCAAAGGTGTATATACCGGACTAGGCCCATCATCGAAGGTCAAGCTGACCAATTTCCGATGAGGGCCTCTTCGAATCACTCCGTCCTGAGGACCTACTCCATGATATTCGTAGTAGCTTATGGCGCTTGCTCCAACTGCAACTAACACTATAAAACTCAGCAGCAGTGATGGCTCAAGCAGTCTCCATATCGTACGCAGGCTACCGCTAACAGCAAGATAACGAAAACAGATAATGGTGATCAGGCCTAGTAGGCAGAGAACTAGTAACTTCCTTATTGTCTGATCTTTTCCCTGCTCCAATTGATGCCACTCTCCTATTATTCTACCGGTTCAAACCGGCTTTCGAGCTTATCCATTACCGCCGGCATGGTAGTATATTCCATCTCTTCAAGCGGTAATCTGTGTGGCTCAAACGGTCCGTGCCTTCTTAAATAATCCGCCGCAGCTAGTGCTATCTTTCTTGATCGATCATAGCTCGGATCGGCAAACATATCCCTTGGCCCTACTAGGCGGCCATTGGTTACCTGAAAACCGTTTGCCACAACCCGTGGAGGTCCGTCAAATCTGGTTGGCGTATCCTCTTTGAAAGAAACCGGCATTAGCGGTCCGTGATGAGAACCTCTCATCCAGCCGGCAACTATATGAGGAAACGCAAATGGCTCAAGAACCTCTCCAACTGCCGGGAGTCCTGATTGGCACCTTACTATCATTACCGGATCATCTTTGCCTATATATTTTCCGGCTATCAATGCCAGTCTTTGAGTTGAAGTCGCCGCGGCAACTTCTCCGTCTTTTCTAAAGACATTCTTTATGACATATCGTCCGGGGGCACCTATGAAAATGAGCATGTCATAGATTTCTTCCGGACATGAAAAAAGCACTTTCTTCTTCTCGATCAAGTCATCGACCTCAAAGTCAAAACCTTCATGCATATTAGGATCGATAACCAGACCGGCCGTATTAAAAGGATCGGCAAACATTTTATACAAGGGGAAGTTCCAAGCACCAGGTTCGGTTTTATCGGCAAGAAACACGATTACAGGTTCGCTTTTTCTTTCCTCAAACTCCATTTCAGCCACACCGGGGCCCATTCCCGTTACGTTTCCAGCAAATGCGTCGGCCAATAGGTCCTGGCCTGCGCCATACTGACCGTATTCCTTAGCCACTTCAGTTACCGTTTCAAAGGTCTCCCAAGCAAAACGGTGTATGTCCTCATCGTTCGACCCTTTTTGATGAGTCATGATCAGGGCTATATCGTCACCGACCTTACTGCGACAGTAATCGATCAATAGCCCTTTCTTCTTTGCCGCTTCAAGGCACTCCTCTGTTTTTTCTAGAAGAGCCGGGTGCACGCTTGAATGCCCCACATAGCCGCCTACGTCAGCCTTGATAACGCTTAACGTTATCTTTTTTCCCATAAAAACAACCTCCTTTAAAATTTCTTTACTTTATCACATTGAGGGGCTTTAAAATCCACCAAGTATCTTATCACAACTTTGATCGTTTGGGCTTAACTTCTTTAAAAAACTTGCTTTTCCTTCTCTTTCCGATAAAAACACCTTCCTCTAAACTCAAAACTTGTCCTCATTTCTTTTTTATCTAGTTAAATTGAATATGATAATATATACTTTTAAAACCAAGAATAACATTTGCCCTCAGACCATAACAAAGAGTATAAAAATGCAATCTCCTCAAAAATGGCATAATCTATCTGTTGCCGAAGCAGTACAACAATTGGGCACAAATCCCGAGAAAGGTCTTTCCGCCGAAGAGGCGCAAAGGCGAATGGAAAAATGGGGCCCAAACGAACTTGAGGCAAAAAAGCGCACTTCTCCGATGCGAATATTTGTCTCTCAGTTCAATGATTTTATGATTTGGATACTCATTGCCGCCGCTCTTATATCAGGTGTAGTCTTAAAAGAACTTATTGACGCTGTAGCCATAATTGTCATTCTCGTCCTAAACGCTGTTCTTGGCTTCATACAAGAATTCCGGGCAGAAAAAGCAATGGAAGCCCTTAAAAGAATGACCGCTCCCACCGCAAAGACGATACGGGACGGTAAAGAAGAAGTAATAGCTGCCAGAGAAATTGTCCCCGGCGATCTTATCCGGTTGGAAGTCGGCGATAGTGTTCCGGCTGATGCCCGTATTGCCAATTGTCAGGCGTTCTCAACCCAGGAGGCAGCGTTAACCGGAGAATCCCTATCGATCAATAAAAGTTGCGGAGAAATAGCGGGTGATGTTGCCCTGGGAGATAGAAGAAACATGGTTTACGCCGGTACAACTGTTTCATCAGGACGAGCATTGGCGCTGGTTGCCGCTACCGGTTCTCATTCCCAGATGGGGCAAATCGCTCAACTTCTTGAAATAAAAGAAGAAAAAACTCCCCTTCAGTATAAGTTAAGGGATGTTGGGAAAAAGATAACCATTCTCTGCCTTAGTGTCGCCGCAATTGTTGTTGCTGCCGGGATTTTACGCGGCCATTCCGCTGCCGTTATGTTCCTAGCCGGGGTTAGTCTAGCCGTCGCCGCTATTCCTGAAGGCCTGCCAGCAGTGATAACTGTTTCGCTAGCGCTGGGGGTCCAGAATATGGCCAAGAAACATGCCGTGGTAAGAAAATTACATGCAGTTGAAACGCTGGGAGCGACTACTGTCATATGTAGCGATAAAACAGGGACTCTCACCCAAAACAAAATGGCGGTCAGGCGGATTTACTTCCAAAACCATTTGTGGAAACACAGCAGCGATGGCAGAATCACGGATCTCGACACGAAAGAAGAAATATGTCTCGATATTAGCCCTATTCTTCGCATCGCAGTCCTCTGCAACGACGCCCGGAAAGGACAAAACGGTGGCATGCTGGGAGATCCGACCGAAACCGCTCTCATCTTGGCTGGAGAGACATCCGGCATGATTAAGGATGTTCTGGAAGATAAACATCCTAGAATCTCGGAGGTTCCTTTCGATTCGGATCGAAAACGAATGTCTACTATCCACAAGCACAATGAGTCTTTTGTTGTGCTTGCCAAAGGAGCTCCGGAAGAAATCCTCTCCCGTTGCAAGTCAGTACTTGTAGCAGACGTAAAGCAACTAACCCCGGATGAACGAAACAAAATTCTTACGACTAATGCCAATTTAGCCAAAGAGGGCTTCCGTAATTTGGCTTTCGCCTATCGGGAGCTTGACGATCTGCCGCAAGAAATCAACGCTGAAATAGTTGAAAAAGACCTTGTTTTTGTCGGGCTCTTGGGATTAACCGATCCACCGAGACCGGAAGTTTACGCAGCCATTGAAACCTGCAAGAAAGCCCATATAAGGGTGACGATGATAACCGGCGATCATAAATTGACTGCGGAGGCCATCGCTAAGGAGATCGGGCTAATGGACGGGCGGAAAGTTGTGACCGGCCTGGAGATTGACGCAATGAGCCTAGAGGAATTAGAAAGAGACCTGCCTCAAATTGGTGTCTTTGCCCGTGTTGATCCAAAAGATAAGATTAAGATAGTAAAAGCTTTCCGTGAGACCGGCAATATTGTAGGAATGACCGGAGACGGCATCAATGATGCTCCTGCGGTTAAGATGGCCGATATTGGTATTTCCATGGGCAAAGTAGGAACCGACGTTACCAGGGAAGCATCCGATCTTGTGCTTACAGACGATAACTTTGCCACAATAGTGTCAGCGGTAAAAGAAGGACGTATTATCTTTGATAATATAAAAAAGTTTATCCTTTTTCTGCTCTCGTGTAATATAAGCGAGGTTGCCACGGTCTTCTTTGCCATGATTGCCGGCTTTCCTCTTCCTCTTCTACCGGTGCAAATTCTTTGGATCAATTTGATAACCGACGGGCTACCGGCTCTTGCTCTAGGTGTTGATCCACCCGATCCAGGGCTTATGGAAAGACCGCCCCGGGCAAAAGAAGAAGACATTCTGTCTCCATCAAAGCAGAAGCAGGTATTATGGCAAGGATTACTTCTTACCGCAGGCGCACTTTCTTCATTCTTCGTTTCCTATCTCTGGCTGAAGACTTCTTTAGATACGGCCAGAACCATCGCATTTTCTACCCTGGTTTTTATCCAGCTTCTACATTCGCTGAGTTTTCGCTCTGAGAAGCGTTCCATACTTTCTCCCGCCTCTTTTGCCAACAAATACCTACTAATGGCGATCTTCGGCTCCGTTTTCCTACAATTATGTGTTTTGTATCTGCCTTTTCTGCAGCCGATCTTTCGCACTATATCAATAGGACCGCGTGAGTGGTTGATTGTCGGATTATCCTGTATAGCACCCACTATAATTATTGATCTGGTGAAACAATTGATTGCTAAAAAAGCGACATCTGCCTAGATCAATCATTATGGCTTTCTAACGCTAGTCCAATCAAGGTAGATAGGAGTTGGGGAAAGTTTATTCCGGCTGCTTGTGCTTCTCGGGGAAAGAGACTGTTTTCGGTCATGCCCGGAATCGTGTTTATCTCAGAAACAAAGACCTGCCCGTCTTCCTGTAGAAATGTATCAACTCTGGCAAAACCACGGCAGCCGAATGCCTTATACGCTTGAAGTGATATTTTCTCAACCTTTTCGGCTTCCTTTTCTCCTATGGGAGCAGGAACTATCTCCCTGGCCAGTTCGGGAGTATATTTTGCCTCGTAATCAAAAAACTCATTCTCTGAAATAATTTCAATTAAGGGGAGTGCTTTTAGCTCAGTGTTTCCCAGGATACCACACTGTACCTCTCGAGCATCAAGATATTTCTCAACCAGCACATCCCGGCCGTAAGTAAATGCTCTGTCTAAAGCTTTTTCTACCGCCTTCTTATCCCTGGCAATACTTATGCCCACGCTTGACCCCTCGCAAGCCGGTTTGATAACTGCCGGTATTCCTAGCCTTTCAATAATCTCTCTAAGTACGCGTTCTTTCTGATTTTGACCTTCAGACCAGTAACGATAGTCAACTTCTATAAATTTATTGGTGGGGATCTTTTCCTGCAAGAAAATCTTTTTGGATAACAGCTTATTAATAGCCAGCGCACTGGCCAACACTCCGGAGCCGGTATAGGGAACACCTATCATATCTAAGAGACCTTGCACCGTTCCGTCTTCACCGAATTTGCCATGAAGAGCTATGAATACCACATCGATTTCACAACCATTGACTCGCAGACAGGTTGGCTCAAGCTCAACATAAGAATGTTTTGCATATTCCAGATCCCAGGCAAGCCATTTCCCTTCCTCGGTAATCTCCATGGGAATAGCATTATACTCTGCGGGATTCAGGAATTTGGCAATATTCTTGCCAGAGGCTAGAGAAACCTCTCGCTCCGAGGACCGTCCGCCCATAAGTACCGCGATGTTTAATTTCCTCATATCTTCCTCGTACGCTTTTTCTAGCCCTCTTTTAGGTCATACTTTTCTAAATCGTCTTTGATTTCATCAAGCTTTTTCTTAACGCTCCACTCTTCAAGTCCTAGGGCGCCCTCTACTTTGGACGCGGCAAGGTCTATATTCTCCCTTGCCTGAGCCACCAGCTCGGCCGCTGACTCTTTTAGGGACATTGCTGACTGGGCTATTTCCTTCCTGGTAGCAACACCTGACTGGGGAGCAAGAAGGATACCGGTTATTGCTCCCAGAGCACTCCCAACCAGTAGACCCAACCCAAATTCTAAATAACCAAATCTCTCATTTTCCATTTAAGTTCACCTTCTTAGTTTTATTCTTTACTATACTTTGACCAATTAATATTTGCAAAGACTTCCACCGCTTTTTGGCAAACCAGCACCAATAAAGAAGTACCACTAATCCGATTTGCCAGATTAACCCTATGCTCGGATCTCAAGCACTCCCTTTTAATTTTTTAATTTAGTTGTGTTCGCTTGCTAATTGAGCGATTGCTTTAACTGCAGTGTCTATGTCCTGCTCGGAATTAAAAAAGCCTAAGCTCAATCTAACCGTACCTGTTTCGATTGTGCCAATGGTCCTATGAGCATCAGGTGCGCAATGCAAGCCGGGGCGGGCGGCTATTCCAAAGGCTTCATCCAATATGAACGCGACTTCGTGGCAGCCGATGTCATTAATATTAAGCGAAAGCACCGGGGCTCTCGGTTCTTCAGCTTGCGGACCGTATAGCTGTACGCCATCTATTTCCTTTAGGCTCCCGTAGAGATGGTGAAAAAGTTTGTCTTCTTTTTTCCTTATCACATCAATTCCCGTAGCCTGAATAAAATCAATTCCCGCTCCTAGCCCAGCAATTCCCGGAGTGTTTGGAGTCCCACTTTCGTACCTGTCCGGTCTCGTGCGCGGCTGAAGCGGTTCTTCGGAGTGCCCCCCTGTTCCCCCTTGCCGTAGTTCTTCCAATTCCACATCAGGAGAAATATATAACATCCCTGTTCCCTGTGGTCCAAGTAGTGCTTTGTGTCCCGCGCAGGCCAACATGTCTATCCCGATTTCCTGAACATCAATAGGAAAGCTGCCTGCTGTTTGCGCGGCGTCAACCATATACAGGAGTCCGTTTTTCTGCACGATATCAGCGATCTCAATAATAGGCATTAGTGTTCCGGTTAGATTGGATGCGTGCGTGGTCACAATAAGTTTCGTTTTATCATTTATGGCCTTCTCTAACTCGTTTAAATCCGGATAACCCTTTATGTCACATTTCACTTTCGTCACCAAGACGCCCTGTTCGGCAAGAGTGTTTAACGGCCGGGAAACAGAGTTGTGCTCCATGCTGGTTGTTATTACATGATCTCCTGATTTCAATATTCCTTTTATCCCCAGATTTAACGCGTCGGTCGCATTTAAAGTAAATATAATATTTGATGAATCCTCCACTCCAAACAACTGAGCTAGCTTTTCCCTGGTTTCAAATATTATTCTGCTTGCTTCCAATGCTCCTTGATGCGAACTTCTCCCAGGATTAGCGCCCTTGTTCTTAAGACAATCGACGACTGCATCAATTACCTGCTGTGGTTTGGGGAAAGACGTAGCAGCATTATCTAAATAAATCATATATTCACCTCTAATAATTATTAAGAATTATACCACTATACCCCGCCAAACAGGCAGGGTATAAGTAATTTGAATAATTGGATTATAGTAAATAGGATATTTTAATACTGCTTTACTGTGTTCTTGTTGGGCGATCCTCCATAAGCAGTCGCTCAACAACCTGGTTCAATTGATCCAGGGGAAAGCTAATCTCTATCTTACCTTTCTTTCCCACCATTTTCACATTAACCTTGGCCGAAAAAGCCTGGCTAAGGCGTTCGGAAATATCCCTGAATGCTTTCGGTTGTGCCTTTGCCTCTCTCTTTCGGGGCTCATCATTCGTTAATCGGATCGCGCTTTCAACCTGTCTAACTGTCAGTCCTTGCCCGACTATTTTTTGGGCAATTTTCAGCTGCTGTTCCTTGTTCTCAATCGATAGAAGCGCTCTCGCGTGCCCGGACGAAATCAATCCGTCCACTATCATCTGCTGGACATCCGGATTTAATCTTAGAAGCCTGACCGTGTTGGCAACAGTGGCTCTGTTCTTACCAACCTTTGTAGCAATATCTTCTTGTTTCATGTCAAAAACGTCAGCCAGATAAGTATATGCATTTGCCTCTTCTATGGCATTGAGATCCTCTCTTTGTAGATTTTCCACCAGTGCGATCTCTAGAGATTCCAGGTCTGAGGACTCTTTTATTATCGCCGGTATTTCGGTCAACCCAGCCTCCTGAGCTGCTCTCCACCTTCTCTCACCGGCAATTAACTCATAGCCTCTCTCCTTTGGCCGCACAACAACCGGCTGCAGCAATCCCACTTCTTTAATGGATGCCACAAGCTCATCAAAAGCCACTTCATCAAAATTCTTGCGAGGTTGATTGGGATTAGGGGCGATTTCCATAATTCCCAGCTGTTGCACAAATCCCCCATCAACTGGGCTTATTTCCGGTATTAGAGCGCTCAGTCCCTTTCCTAGTCCACGCTTAGTCATCTTTTATCACTTCCTTTGTCAAATCCACATAAGCCTTTGAACCTTTAGAGTTGTAATCATAAAGAGTTATGGGCAAACCGAAGCTCGGCGCCTCACTTAGTCTGACAGTACGGGGGATTATGGTCTTATATACTCTTTCCTGAAAGAAGGATTTTACCTCATCTATCACTTGCTGTGAGAGATTTGTCCTGGCGTCATGCATGGTCATAAGAACTCCGGCGATGCTTAGATCGGGGTTTAGGCTTGCCTTAATTAAGCGAATGCTTTCCAGCAATTTAGAGAGACCCTCCAGCGCATAATATTCGCATTGTATGGGAATTATTATTTCATTCGCTGCGGTGAGGGCATTGACCGTAAGCAACCCCAGAGAAGGGGGACAGTCAATTATTATGAAATCGTATCGATCACGCAATGGTTCCAGCGCTTTCTTGAGCCTTGTTTCCCTTGCCAATACCGGAACCAGCTCTATTTCAGCGCCGGCCAGATTGAGAGAAGCGGGAACGGCAAACAGTTGTTCTATAGCGGTTGGCTCAATTAGCTCTTCAACCGGTTTATCTTCAACCAAAGCGTTATACACACAGAGCTTCTGGGGTTTCTCCAGTCCTACACCACTGGTTGCGTTTCCTTGAGGATCAATGTCGACCAGAAGCACTTTTTTTCCTTCCTGGGCTAAACAGGCACTTAGATTAACGGCGGTCGTGCTTTTTCCTACCCCGCCCTTTTGATTAGCTATGGCGATTATCCTAGCGCCTCTCCTGCTAATTCCAACGTCTTTGATCTTTCCTTCAGTTTCAATCCCAATTGAACTTGGATCAACCAACTCTTTTTCGTCTCCTGGTTCAGTCTGTCGCTTAAATACTTTGTCTAATAACATTATTCTTTCTCCGAAAACTTGTTTTTTCCTCTAGTTTCTCCTAGTGGTCTCTTGGATGGAATACCGGTCCGTCTTGGATAATCAAGCGGCGATACCTGCTGTTTTTCCACTACTACTAGGTGTCTTTGCTCATCGAGAAACGGAACCTCAATCCTTTTTACCTCCAAGACCGTCCCGCCCAGCAAGGTTGCTGCCCTTGTTCCCTTCTCGTATTCTACCTCATCAAATTTGCCTTTCTGAGCAATTAGCGCCCCTCCCGATTTGAGCAAGGGCAAGCTGTACTCTATGATTACCGGTAACTCGGAGACTGCTCTAGCAACAACTATATCATAGGTTTCCCGGTTTGAGGACTCCCGGGCATACTCTTCCGCCCTCTGTCTGACTATCAGCGTATCGGCCAAGCCTAGCTTTTTAACCAGGCATCTCAAGAAATCCGTCTTTTTTTTGGCCGAATCAACGAGGGTCAAACAAATTGAGGGACACACTATTTTAATGGGAGCGCCGGGAAATCCTGCCCCCGCCCCTAAGTCAATCAATTTTGAAGAAGAAACTATTCTCTTGCTCAACAAACAACTAAGCGAATCTAAAAAATGGCGTATAACAATATTGTCGGCCCCTTCAACCGACGTCAGGTTTATCTTGTTGTTCCAGGCCAGCAGCTCTTCCAAATATATTTGAAAAAGCTCTTTTTGCTTACCGCTAATTCTTAGGCCGAGTTGTTTAGCCCCTTCTTCAAGTATGCTTTCGGGATGCATTAGCAGACCTTTTCTTCTTTGTCCCCATTCTGTTCCATATATATATAGTCAAAACGGTTATGTCTGCAGGCGAAATTCCGGGAATCCGCGAAGCTTGCCCCACTGAATGAGGTTTCAATTTTGATAGTTTCTGTCTTGCTTCAAATGAAAGCCCTTTTAATTCCATATAGTTAAAAGCCTCCGGAATCTTTTTTTGTTCCATTCTCTTATGGTGGCCTATTTGTCCTAACTGTCTTTTAATATATCCTTCATACTTTATCTGAAACTCAATCTCTTGTTGGGCAAGAGCGGGCACTTTTTGCATTTGCCTATCTATCTCACCCAATATCCTATAATTTATCTCCGGCCGCCTAAGAAGGTCTGCCAAGCTTGTTCCGCTTTTTACCGTCGTGCTGCCAGCATCGAGAAGTCTTGCGTTTATTTCAGCGGTTGCCGGAGCCTTGCTTTCTTTTAGCCTCTTGGTTTCCCTTTCTACCAGGTCATTGCGTTTCTTCACCTGTTCGTAGTACTCACCCGATATCAATCCCAGTCGATATCCATAAGGAGATAGTCGCAGATCGGCATTATCCGATCGTAGTAAGAGCCGGTATTCAGCTCTTGAGGTAAACATTCTATAAGGTTCGTCTACTCCTTTGGTAACCAAGTCATCGATTAATACTCCTATATATGCCTCGGACCGATCAAGAGTAAAGGGTTCTTTGTTTTGTACTTTCAGTGCCGCATTTATCCCGGCAATCAATCCCTGGGCGGCTGCTTCTTCGTAGCCGGATGTTCCATTGATTTGACCGGCAGCATATAGGCCATCAATAATTTTTGTTTCCAGTGTGGGCTTAAGTTGGTGAGGAAGAATATAATCATATTCCACCGCATAACCGGGGCGGACTATTTCAGCATTTTCCAGACCGGGAACTGTTTGGAGGATCTTCCTCTGAACATTTACGGGAAGACTCGTCGTGAGTCCCTGCAGGTACATTTCTGTAGTTGTCCATCCCTCGGGTTCAACAAAGACAGGGTGACGGTCTTTTTCAGGAAAATTAATGATTTTTCTATCAATAGAGGGGCAAAACCGGGGGCCGTGGCTCTGAATCGCTCCGGTCTTTATAGGAGAAAGATGCAAGTTGTCTGCCACCACTTCATGCGTTTCCCGGTTAGTGTAAGTAAGGTAGCAGGACTTTTGGTCTATTCTCTTAGGAAGAGTTCGAAAAGAAAATGAGAGCGGTTCGTTATCGCCTGGTTGATGAATCAGTCTGGTAAAATCGATAGTTTGACAATTAACCCTAGGCGGAGTAGCGGATTGAAACCGATCCAACTCTAATCCGGCATTCGCCAATGAAGCGGAAAGGTTCATTGCCGGAAACTCTCCCATGCGCCCGGCAGGAAACGATCGATCGCCTATAACAACCCTGCCCCGCATGAATGTACCAGATGTAACAATAACCGTTTTGGCCTGGAAAAAGAGCCCCGAAGTAGTCTTGACCCCTCTGACGCAGCCCTTATCAACTAGTATTTGCGATACAAGCCCCTCTCGCAACCACAAGTTTTCACAAGTCTCCAAGACTTTTTTCATACACGCCTCATAGTCCTTTTTATCTGCTTGTGCCCGTAAGGCTTGGACGGCCAGCCCCTTGCTTCTATTGAGGATCTTTATTTGAATCATGGTTTTATCTATTGCTTTGGCCATTTCTCCGCCAATCGCATCGATTTCTCTTACCAGGTGGCCTTTCCCTATTCCTCCGACCGCAGGATTGCAGGGCATAAGGGCTATTTTGTCCAGATTTATGGTTAGCAAGAGGGTTCTGCATCCCATTCTGGCTGAAGCAAGGGCTGCCTCACAGCCGGCGTGGCCGGCCCCTATAACAATCACGTCCAATTGGCTATCATGCTTTGAACTTGGTTTTTCCGCCGAATGTTTCACGTGAAACATTTTCCTTCTTCCTCTTTATCTTTGCGGCCTCTCAAAATATAGGCGAGAATTATGGATACATCTTCACTTGTCATCCCGGGCATTCTCGCCGCATCCCCCAGAGTAGCCGGTTTATATTTTGCCAGCTTTTCCCGGGCTTCGCTTGACAGCCCGATTATGTCCTTATAATCAAGCTCAGGCGGTATTTTTCTTCCTTCTTGCTCCCGGAGCTTTTTTCTTCGGTCCAGCTGCCTTTTTACATATCCTTCGTATTTTATCTCAGTTTCTATTTCCCTTACGATTTGTGCTTCCAGGCCGCTTATTCCACCGATATCGCTATATCCGATGTCCTTCTGCCTTAATACTTCTAGCAGAGTTCTTCCTTCCTTGTCTTTTTCGCTCTTGATACGCTCTAACTCCATGCTTATCAACTTGCCCTTGTTTTTTACTTCTTCTATGCGTCTTTCTGATATCAATCCCAGTCGATATCCATAAGGAGATAGTCGCAGATCGGCATTATCCGATCGTAGTAAGAGCCGGTATTCAGCTCTTGAGGTAAACATTCTATAAGGTTCGTCTACTCCTTTGGTAACCAAGTCATCGATTAATACTCCTATATATGCCTCGGACCGATCAAGAGTAAAGGGTTCTTTGTTTTGTACTTTCAGTGCCGCATTTATCCCGGCAATCAATCCCTGGGCGGCTGCTTCTTCGTAGCCGGATGTTCCATTGATTTGACCGGCAGCATATAGGCCATCAATAATTTTTGTTTCCAGTGTGGGCTTAAGTTGGTGAGGAAGAATATAATCATATTCCACCGCATAACCGGGGCGGACTATTTCAGCATTTTCCAGACCGGGAACTGTTTGGAGGATTACACACTGTACGTCTTCGGGAAGACTTGTAGACATACCATTAACAAGAACCTCTTCTGTGTCCACACCTTCTGGTTGTAAGAAAAGGGGGTGTCTCTTTCTTTCCCGGAAGCGCATAGCTTTGATTTCGATGGATGGACAATAGCGCGGCGCACTCTCTTCTGCCCATATTTGCCCTTTCTTTTCATCTTCAAAAAAGTCGCGAATACCCTTGTGAGTCTCTTCATTGGTGTATGTTATAAAACATGGCATTTGTTTTCTGTCCATGTTATTGGTCTCATAAGAAAATGGTTCAGGATTACCGTCAGGCTCTTGTTTGGAAAGAATAGCAGTATTTATTGTTGTTTTTCTAATCCTTGGGGCCGTATCGGTGCGAAAACGACTTAGCTCGAAGCTCAGTCCCCTAAGGCTTTCGGAGAGTTCGGTTGCCGCGATTTCCCCGTGTCGTCCAGCCGCTATTTTGTTTTCTCCCCTATATATCATGCCACCAACGAAGGTTCCCGCGGTTAAGATAACGCTTTGTCCTTTATGCTCCTGGTTGTACTGATCCCTGACAACTATGTTGTCATCCTCTTTATTTATATCCGTCACCAAAGTTTGCAGAAGATGGAGGTTTTTTTCTTTCTCCAGAACACCCTTCATCTTCAATTGGTATTCTCTGCGATCAACTAACGCCCAATTTGCCTGAACAGCCGAGCCTTTCCCGGTATTCGCCCGTCTTGCATGGATGTAGGTTCTATCAATATTTTTGCCCATCTCTCCGCCCAGAGCATCTATTTCCTTTACCAGCTGCCCGCGTCCTGGTCCCCCAAATGAGGCACTACAAGGCAACACGGCTATCGAGTCTAGGCTTATGGTTAGAAGCAGGGTGTTGCAGCCCATCCTAGCTGAAGCAAGGGCTGCCTCACAGCCGGCATGGCCGGCCCCTATAACAATTACTTCATATTCTTTGCTTGATTTCATAAGTTATTATCTTCAGAATTTCTGTTCTTTACCGCTTCATTAAAGAGAGCCTGGGTTGTTTAATAATTTTAAGCGGAGACTAACGATAATGCCAATTTTTCTTGTTGTAAGTATTTTTGGCATTCATTTCCCGATACAGAATTGACTGAATATTCTCTCCACTATGTTTTCTTGAACTGTTTCGCCGCTTATTTCCCCAAGATCGTCGAGCATATCCCTAAGAATCGCGCATATGAATTCCTCGGGCACATCCTGGTTCATGCCTTTCAGTGCTTCGTCCAGATTTGCCTTTGCCTTTTCCAGCGCTTTCTGGTGTCTTACGTTCGCCACGATCACGTCCGTCCCTCGATTTACCTGTCCAGACAGCACCATATCAAGCATAGCCCTTTCCAGTTCTTCTAGACCGGTTCCTTTGGTGGCAGATACAGCTATTTGCTTTGAATCAGAAACACCTGCAATTCTTTCTTTGTCTATCTTTTGTGGGAGATCAATCTTGTTTATCGCTATTATTGTTCGCCGGTCATTTGTCCTATTTAATATCTCCACATCTTCAGTCAAAAGAGCTTCGCTGCCATCAAAGACAGTCAATACAATTTCGGCGTCCTCTATTGCTTTATGGCTAAGCTCAACTCCGATTTTTTCAACTTCATCGTGGGACCGCCTGATTCCGGCAGTATCTCTAAGCTTAAAGGGGGCTCCCCCCAGATTTATTATTTCTTCCACTATATCGCGTGTCGTTCCGGGAACAGGGGTGACGATTGCTCTGGCTTCCCTAAGAAGAGCGTTCATCAGACTCGACTTGCCTACATTCGGCCGACCGGCGATTACTACGTCCACTCCGTCTCTATATATCTTTCCGGTTTCAGAACTAGCGATTAACGCCTTTAGCTCTTCGCTTAGAGACCGCATCTGCGATCCCATCTCGTCCCGCGGCAATATTTCCAGGTCCTCATCACTGAAATCAATTGAAGCTTCCATCTGTACTAACAAGTTCGTGACTTGTTGGTGGATCTCGTTTATCTTCTTGGACAACCCGCCCTCTAGCTGTTTCATTGCCACATCAAGACCTTCTTTTGTTTTGCTGCGGATAACGTCAATAACCGCCTCTGCCTGTGCGAGATCGATTCGCCCATTTAAAAAAGCTCGTTTAGTAAACTCCCCCGGCTTTGCCAGTCGTGCTCCAGCTTCAATGGCAACCTTGAGCGTTTCCTGTAAAGCAACTATCCCGCCGTGACAATTTATCTCCACAACATCCTCTCTGGTATAGGTCTTGGGGGCTCTCATAACGCTTACCAGAGCTTCATCTAAAGTCTCATTTGTCCTAGGGTTCACAATGTGGGCTAGCTTCATTTGGTGAGAATGTGTTTGTATAAGCTTTTCGCCTCCGGGAAGTTCAATTATTTTATCAGCGATCTTTATAGATACACTGCCGCTTAGGCGCAAAATGCCTATACCGCCTTCTCCTAAGGGGGTGGAAATAGCGGCGATTGTGTCTATTGAATCCACTTTTTGCTCCTTAAGCTAGTACTAGAATATTCTAATACTATAATAAATAAGCCCAGCGGCATTGGCTGGGCTAGGACTTTATTATGTTTCTTTTTAGCTTTTAGGCACAATCAATACTCTTCGATCGGGTTCTTCGCCCTCGCTTACTGTTTCAACTTCATCGTTGCCCTGAAGCGCCATATGTACTATCCTTCTCTCATAAGCACTCATCGGTCTAAGAGCTATGCTTGATTTGCTTTGTACTGCGCGCTCAGCCGTCCTGCTTGCCAGCTCCTGAAGTTCGGTCATTCTTCTGGCGCGATACTCCTCTATATCCAAAACAATTCTTTTTGGTTCAGCGATCCCCCGGTTTACCATTACATTAAGCAGGTATTGAAGGGCGTCCAGGGTTTGCCCCCTCCTGCCTATTAGAATTCCTGAGTCCTCACCTTCTATTTCAATCTCCACAGCTTCATCTTTTTCGGTTATTGACTTGATTTCTGCTGATACCTGCATTAAATTAAGTGTCTTTCTCAGGGTCTTTTCGGCCTCTTGTTTGATGTCTTGCGGTTCCTCTTTGTCTGCACTGTCCTTTTTGTCAATGTTTTTATTTTTTATTTTTACAATATACTTTTGCTCTTTTGAACCGACCAGTCCAAGTATTCGCTTATTGTTCTTTTCAAGAGTCTCTACTTCCACTTCTGCCTGGCTCGCTTCCAATCCCAGTTCGTCCAAGGCTTTTTTAATCGCCTCTTTCTCGCTCTTTGCGCTTATCTCAAGCCTCTCGTCCATTCCATCCTCCTGCCCCTTTAAGATTTCTCTGCCGGTAAAGCTTTAGAATCATCAAGGGTTTTTAGCTGGTAGTATTGTTGAACCATTGTTAGTGCGTTTGTGGTAACCCAATATATAAGAACACCCGCAGGGAACTGCAAGGCAATAAAGGCCATGAATATCGACATAAAGATCATCATTTTCTCCTGCTGGCCGTCGCCACCCATCATTTTGGATGGCAAATATGTAGTTAATACCATTAAAACAATCAGAATAAAATACGGGAGCCCCGGTAGCAGCATTTGGCCTATCGGGTCAGTTCCGCTACCTAATGGTTTTGGGAGATATTTGCCAGGTTTTTCAATCAACCGCATTCCTAAAAATACAGCCTTCATAAACCCGTCGCTGTACGCAGCCGGCAAATAAGTGCTGGGTTTTCTCAGCATTTCAAATAGGGCAAAGAAGACAGGAAGCTGTAAGATCAAAGGTAAACACCCGCCAAAGGGATTTACTTTATGCTCGGAATAGAATTTCATCATCTCTTCTTGCAGCTTCTCTTTGTTGTCTTTATATTTTTCCTGTAACTCCTTCATTTTCGGTTGCAGTTTTTGCATCTCGTGCATGGACTTCGTTTGTTTAAGCGTGAGGGGAAGCAATATTATTCGCATCAGAATAGTCAATAAAATAATGGCAAACCCATAACTGTGTACCAAATTATAGAAAAATATCAGAATTTGAACGAATATTTCAATTAGTGGTTTTAGTGCTGTCAACATTGGTTTAAGTCCTCCTATTTTACCGGATCATATCCACCGCTGGAAAATGGGTGGCATCGCAAGACTCGTATTAAAGCATATGCCAGACCTTTGACTGCGCCGTGTTTTTTTACAGCCTCCTGACAATATCGAGAGCAGCTGGGGTAGAACCGGCAAGATGCCGGCCTTAAAGGTGATATATACTTAATATATCCCTCAACTATAAAAAATACTACTTTGGCGGGCTTGTCCTTGAAACCAAGCCTCCGGCCCTTAGCACTTCTAACAGGCTCTTTTCCGTTTCCCAATATGTCCTGTCCTTTAGAGAAGATCTAGCAATAATTACAATATCATATCCTCTGGCAACTTTGTTTACGTTTCTCCTGTAACTCTCTCGCAGCAATCTCTTTATTCGATTCCTTGATACCGCATTCCCTATTCGTTTCCCGGTCAAAAAGGCGACTCTGTTTTTTTCTGACTCGCCGCGCGTTAAATAGCGCACTACAATATACCTATTTGAGACTTTTAGTCCTGATTGGAAAACTTTTTCAAAATCACTCGGCGAGGTGAGTGAGGAGATTTTGTCCATAAAAGACCGCCAAAAGGAAAGGGTTTATGCAGAAAGGACTTTTCTTCCTTTCTTGCGTCTATGAGCAATTATTTTTCTTCCTGCTCTTGTGCTCATGCGTGCTCTAAAGCCGTGTGTTTTTTTTCGTTTTCTATTATTGGGCTGATATGTGCGCTTCATTTCCCCGTCCTCTCTTAAAAAAACAGGATAAATTATAGCTTGCCCTATGAGAGGTGTCAAGGATACTGTATATTTGAGCTTTTATTTTACGCTTATTTTTCTTTTTATATTTTTTTTCATTTTTTTAGATTGTCGTATTGATACGTAAAAGTTGCTTTGTTATAATTTAGATGCCTTCCGCTCCTCGAGCCATCTTTGTAAAACGTACTAGTCTATCTGCAGAAATAAAACCTCTTTTTATATGGCTTGAAATATCTGGAAAACACTCTAAGGATTTGGTAGCTAATGTCTGTTTCTCTTTTTTACCAAAAATTGCTTTCTTTTCATTTTCCACAGATGTGGAAACATTTGTGGATAAAAATACGTTGGGGCACCTCAGGGGCTCTCAATGGAGCAAGCAGAAAAATATTGATTCATCCAAAAATGGCCTTTTTTAACGGCAAATAGGAATGTGGAGAAATCCACAGCTTTTTTAAAAAACGAACCGACAAACTTTTTTATTTCAAGAAGGACCAATTAATGAAAAGCTACTTACAAAAGGTGCTTGAAGAACAAGAAATGCAGGAAAACGGGCAAGTGCGGCCTGATAACAACAAAGAGCCATCCGTTAGACTGGCTATATATGATTCGCTTTCTGCTGCACCCAGGGTAATTGATTTGTCCGGCCAGAGCTACGAGGAACTAATTGACCTTTTGGCGACAAAAACATATCAATTTTCACATGAAAAGGGCGGCATGGTTCCTTTCACTGTTATAAAAGAGGTTGTTGAAAACTTAATTCACGCGTATTTTCAAGAAGCTGTGATAACTATTCTTGATGATGGCAACACCATCAGGATATCCGACCAAGGACCTGGGATTAATGAAAAAGAAAAGGCCTTTTTGCCGGGTTTCTCAACCGCGACTTCCTCCATGAAAAAAATTATAAAAGGTGTGGGGTCTGGCCTTCCCATTGTTAAAGAAGCACTTGGTTGCTCCGGCGGAGAGATTTCCATTGAAGACAATCTCTCTCGGGGGACAGTAATTACTTTAACGATGCCTGCCCGAACGGCTTCCGATTCCCAGAACAGCCCTGTAGATGAAAAAATACAAAGAACAACTACCGCAGAGGTGCCAGTTCTTAATAAAAGGCAAAAGCGAGCGCTTTTCCTGGTAACAGAGCTAGGGGAGGCAGGTCCTTCAAAAATCGCTGCTGAGATCGACATATCCTTAAGCACCGCGTATCGCGACCTAACCTTATTGGAAGAATTAGATTTAATTCAATCAGACGAACACGGGAAAAGAAGCTTAACCACAAAAGGCGTTCAGCAATTAGACAAGATATTAAATTCTTAGATTCAGGAGGACTATTGCAAGCCCAACTTGACGTAATATGGCAGGAAACATTAAACATAGTTAAAAACCAGTTAAACATGCCTACCTTTAAGACGTGGTTTGAAAATACATCTCCAGTATCCATATACCAGGACACACTGATAATCGCCACCCCCAACGCTTTCGCTAAGGAGTGGCTGGAGTCTCGTTACTCGGCTTTACTAAAACAGGCGCTCCATGATGTGATGGGAGAGAGCACTGAAATCAAATTTGTGATCCAATCCGACCCAAAGGATACATCTGTTCCAGATGCTCCCATACAGCCTATCCCTGTTGATGCGGTTGCCCCCGTTCAGCCGGTAGTGCCACACGGAACCCTTAATCCTAAATACACTTTTGATTCCTTTGTAATAGGAGCTTGTAATCGGTTTGCTCATGCCGCTGCTCTAGCCGTGGCTGAGAAGCCGGCAAAGGCATATAACCCTCTTTTTATATATGGGGGTGTCGGCTTGGGTAAGACCCATCTTCTCCAGGCGATAGCTCACTATGTAAACAAGCACTTCTCTTCTCTTCAGGCGAGTTATGTCTCATCGGAAAAGTTTACTAATGATTTTATTACCTCCATCAGGGAAAAAGATAAAATTGTCGGTTTTCAAAAGAAATATAGGAATAAAGACATACTTCTAGTCGACGACATTCAATTCCTTGAGAATAAAGAAGCCACCCAAGAGGAGTTTTTTCATACATTTAATACCCTATATGAAGCAGGAAAGCAAATCGTAATCTCCAGCGACCGCCCCCCTAAAGACATTGCGACCCTTGAGGATAGACTAAGATCCCGATTCGAGTGGGGCCTTATAACTGATATTCAACCCCCTGATCTAGAAACGAGAATTGCTATACTTCATAAAAAGGCACAGTTTGATAACCTAAGTGTTCCAGATGATGTAATGGAATTTATCGCCTCAAGGATACAGTCAAATATTCGTGAATTAGAGGGAGCATTAATAAGAGTTGTCGCTTTTTCCTCTATAACAAGAAGTAGTGTTTCTTTAGATTTAGCTGAGGAGGTTCTTAAAGATATTTTCCCGGAAAGAGAAGCAAGACCTATTTCAATATCTTTAATACAAAGGGAGGTATCAAATTACTTTAATATATCCAGAGGAGAACTGCTAAGCAATAAGAGAACGCAATCAATTGTTTACCCCAGGCAAGTAGCCATGTACCTTGCTAGAGAATTAACAGATCTTTCCCTTCCAAAGATCGGATCTGAATTCGGCAATAAAGATCATACAACTGTTATGCACGCGAATACTAAAATAGAGAAGCTCTTAAACGAAAAGAGAGAGGTTTACAATCATATACAAGAACTTACAAATAAAATTAAACAAAAAGTCCGCAACTCTTAATATATTTGTTAGTAAATTATTGAAAAGTGTCGGTTTTCTATCAAGTTTAAATTTTATCATTGTTTTTAACAAAAGTTACACATAGGTTATTAACATTTTTGTTATATGTTTTATCAGCACAATCGACTATAATTTAACAAATTAACAAAGATTATTATTACGACTTAATCAATAAATATATAGTTAAATAATAAGGAGGAGAACAAATGCACTTTGAATGCACACGTGACAGCTTATTAGAGCAAATACAAATTGTTCAAAAAGCCGTCTCAGCAAGAAGCACCTTACCGATTCTTACAGGAATATTATTTAATATTAAGGATAATAAACTGGTGCTTAGCTCAACAGATTTAGAAATGTCTATAAGGTGCGAGTTAGATGTGACCGGGAAATCATCAGGATCTATAGTAATTCCGGCAAGATTAATATCGGATGTTTTAAGGAATCTACCTGAGTCGATCGTGAAATTCAATTCAGACACATCTAATAATCAAATAATCCTTCAGTGCGAAAAATCGAATTTTAATATAAAAGTCCTACCACCTGAAGACTTTCCTAAAATACCGGAATTAGAAGAAGGAAGCTTGTTAAAAGTAGACAGGAAAGAGTTTGTTGAAGCGATAAAGCAAATAATAAAAGCGGTTTCAAGAGACGAAACAAGGCCCGTGTTAACAGGAGTCTTAATTAATATTAATGAAGGCAAGTTAAAAATGGTTGCCACTGATAGCTATAGGCTTGCGATAAAAGAAATAAACGCCAAAACAGGCAGAGACGAAAAGCTTAGAGCAGTAGTTCCGGCGAGAGCGCTTGATGAGATTATTAAGGTAATACCGCAAGAAGAGGGAGAAGTAAAAATTAGGCTTACCGAGAACCAGATAGCGTTTAATTTTAACAACACAACAATGATATCTCGCCTGATTGAGGGAGAGTTCCCGAAATACCAACAACTGCTACCGGAAAATTATCAAATAAGAATAGATTTAGAAAAAGACGTTATGGCCGGAGCAGCAAAAAGGGTAGCGTTGCTTGCTTTAAATAACTCACCAATTAAGGTAAATATTGGTGATAGGAAAATAAAGATATCAGCAGAAACATCTGAAGTAGGCGAAGCAGCTGAGGAAATAGATGTTAATGAAAAAATGGAACAAATGACGATAGCTTTCAATCCTCAGTACTTTATAGATGGCCTAATGAGCGTAAAGGGAGAAAAATTTATATTTGAAGCTATAGGCCCCTTAAACCCCGCCCTTATTCGGTCACAAGAAGAGGAAGATTTTATATATTTAGTGATGCCTGTAAGGATAGGCGCATAAACCCCGCCCACAAAAAGCTTAATAGTTGTGTATAGCTCTGTGGAATGTGTGTGGAGTCGTCGCATAACTCAAGGATAGACGCTTAATCTAAGAGATCCACACCTAATTTTGCTGTGGATGAACAGCAAAAAGATGGATTAAACCACTCTATTATAAAACCGAGAAGGAAAAGACGACTTTTGCTTGAATAATTACCACGGTAATCACATTAATGCCTAAAAAACGATAAGAGGAAAAACCTAATTGGAAAATGTAAAAAATGTCATACATAATACTCTTAATATCCTGGGATTAGACAAAGGCATCCATAAAGCAAAAGCGATAACCGGCTGGGCGCAAGTGGTAGGAAAAGAGATTGCCGAGCACGCCCAAGCAGTAAGAATAAGAAACGGAACAATTTTTGTGGTAACATCAAGCCCAGCCTGGGCGCAAGAGATGTCGCTGATGAAAAAGAGATTGATAAAGCAAATCAACTGCTATCTTGGTTCGGATGATGTTAAAGATATAAGGTTCTCTCCTAAAGGAACAATTCGATCCGTAAAATCCAACGGAGCCAATAACAAAAACAAAGCGAGCTGCATAGAGCTAACCAAAGAGGACAACCAAAAAATTAAAGAAGTCGTTGAGAGCCTGTGTGATGAAGAACTTGAAAAAAGAATCAGAAAATTAATGGTGTGCGATATAAAACTGAAAAAATTTAAAGAACAAAAAAATAAACGTAGTGGGTCAGAATGAAGAGGTTTAAAGAGTACGCGAGTAGGCCAAATATGGTATAATAATCTGGTGTTCCCGAGCAGACTACCTCTTGTTTTATGCTGTCAAAATCGATCTTAAAGGAAGGATTTTTGTGAAAAAAACCACCTACACCGCAAAAGACATTACTGTATTGGAAGGACTAGAAGCCGTACGCAAAAGACCGAGCATGTATATAGGAAGCACCGGGCCGAAAGGCTTACATCATCTTGTATATGAAGTGGTGGATAATTCTATTGATGAGGCTCTTGCAGGTTACTGCGACAAGATAAAGGTTACAATTCACCCGGATAACTCGGTAACAGTTGAAGACAATGGAAGAGGAATACCGGTTGAGAACATATCTAAATACAAGAAACCGGCAGTGGAAATAGTTCTAACGATGCTACATGCCGGGGGAAAGTTCGGCGGTGAGGGCTATAAGGTTTCAGGAGGACTTCACGGTGTGGGGCTGTCTGTTGTGAACGCTCTTTCAGCCTGGCTAAAAGTGCAAGTGAAGCGCGACGGGATTATTTACGAGCAGCAATACAAAAAAGGCAAGCCTACTTCAGGTTTGCAAAAAACCGGAGAAGCTAAAACTTCGGGAACCACGATTAGCTACTTTCCTGATGCTTCTATATTTGAAGAGATAGAGCTTAGGTTTGAGACGCTAGCCCAAAGGATGAAAGAGACAGCATTTTTAAACAGGGGTTTAGAGATTTCGCTAATAGATGAACGAGAAGCCCCCCATGAAAAAGAAGTGTTTAGGTACTCAGGGGGGATAATAGATTTTGTTAAGTACCTCAACGCCAACAAGGACATAATACATAGGAAAGTTGTTTATTTTGAGAAAGAGGAAGCCGGATCTCATGTAGAAGTGGCAATGCAGTATAATGCCGGCTACGCAGAGAGCATTTTTTCATTTGCCAATAACATAAATACGCATGAGGGCGGAACACACCTGGTAGGATTCAAGAATGCCTTAACCAGGACTGTAAACGACTATGCCAGAAAAAAAGGACTATTAAAAGAAAAGGATCCTAATTTAACCGGTGAGGATATCAGAGAAGGCCTCACGGCCATAATTAGCGTCAAACTAAGAGAGCCGCAATTTGAGGGACAAACCAAGACAAAGCTGGGAAACACCGAGACCAGAGGGTTGGTCGAGAACGCCGTTTCTTTAAAGTTGGGGGAGTTCTTAGAGGAGACCCCTCAAGAAGCGAAGCAGATTGTTGCGAAGGCTATTTCCGCATCAAGGGCTAGAGAAGCGGCGAGAAAAGCGCGCGAGCTTACTAGAAGAAAAGGCATTCTTGAGAACACCTCGCTTCCCGGCAAGCTGGCTGATTGTTCTTCAACGGATCCTTCTCTGTGCGAGATATATTTAGTTGAGGGTGACTCGGCGGGAGGTTCGGCCAAACAGGCCAGAGACCGTGCGTTCCAGGCAATACTGCCCCTAAAGGGAAAGATTTTAAATGTGGAGAAAGCGCGGCTTAATAAGATACTAAATAGTGAGGAGATACAGGCGATTATAACTGCTCTTGGAACGAGCGTTGCCGAGGACTTTAATCTAGACTCTGCCCGATACCACAGAGTTATTATTATGACTGATGCCGATGTTGACGGAGCACACATCCGCACCCTTATACTTACTTTTTTCTATCGTTATATGCTTCCCATGATAGAAGCAGGTTATGTATATATTGCACAACCACCTCTGTATAAAGTCACCTGGGACAAGTCTACAAAATACGCGTTTAGTGACAAAGAGCTGGAAGAACAACTTCAAGAAATCGAAAAGAAGACTAATATCCAGAGATACAAAGGTCTTGGAGAGATGAATCCCGATCAGCTTTGGGAGACAACGATGAATCCGGACACTCGTACGCTGCTACAGGTTAGTCTCGATGATGCTATTCTTGCCGATGAAATATTTGCCACCCTGATGGGCAACAAAGTTGAGCCAAGACGCGAATTTATCCAAAAGCACGCAAAGAACGTAAAGTTCCTGGATATATAACCAAAGGGCAGGCCGAACCGGATCGACGGCCGGCTTAGACAATGTTTGTGCTGCTAAAAAGTAGAAAGGAAAAACATAAATGGAACAAGCGGTACCGACCGGGAAGATCGAAGTTGTAGATATAGAAGAGCAAATGCAAAGCTCCTATATTGATTATGCGATGAGCGTTATAGTAGGAAGAGCTCTTCCCGATGTAAAAGATGGCTTAAAGCCGGTGCACAGAAGAATTCTCTATGCAATGTTTGATATGAACATGTATCCTGGACGGCCATATAAAAAATGTGCCCGAATTGTTGGAGAAGTCCTTGGTAAGTATCATCCTCATGGAGATGTCGCCGTGTATGACACCCTGGTCAGAATGGCTCAGGACTTTTCTTCTCGCTATGAGCTGGTAGACGGACACGGCAATTTCGGGTCGGTGGACGGGGACAGCCCAGCGGCAATGCGATATACCGAAGCGCGCTTATCCAAGCTTTCAATGGAGCTTTTGAGGGATATCGATAAGGAAACAGTAAATTTTGTACCAAACTTTGATGAATCACTGGAAGAGCCTGCAGTCCTTCCCTCAAGATACCCCAACCTTCTAGTCAACGGCTCGACCGGGATAGCGGTTGGTATGGCCACCAATATTCCCCCTCATAATCTTGGAGAGGTAATAGATGCGGTTGCTTTGATTATCGATAATCCGGATGCTGAAACCAAGGACATAATGAAAATATTAAAAGGGCCGGATTTCCCTACCGGTGGAATTATCTCCGGCAGAAGCGGCATTAAGGAAGCGTACGAGACCGGCCGTGGTGGAATAAGGGTTAGAGGGCAAGCGGAGATTGAAGAAACAAGACCGGGCAAATCGAGCATTGTTGTTAGCGAATTACCATTTCAGGTAAATAAAGCAAGGTTAGCAGAGAAGATTGCGGAACTAGTCAGGGAGAAGAAATTGCCCGAGGTTTCCGATCTGCGTGATGAGTCAGATAGAAGCGGAATGCGCCTGGTAATTGAGTTAAAGAGAGACGCTGTTCCTCAGATTGTATTGAACAAACTATATAAGCACACCCAGCTGGAAACAACATTCGGCATAATTATGATAGCGCTTGTTGATGGCATACCCCACACCCTTAATTTGAAACAAGTGTTGCAGGAGTACATAAGCTTCCAAAAGGAAGTGGTAATACGCCGTACAAAATATTTGTTGAAGAAGGCCGAGGAAAGAGCTCACATTCTTGAAGGCCTGCTGGTTGCTTTAAAAAATCTTGACGCGGTTATTAAAACCATTAGGAAGTCCAAAGATGCAGAGGCTGCCAGAGAGCAATTGGTTGCCCGGTTTGATTTGGATGAGATCCAGGCTCAGGCTATTTTAGACATGCGGCTCCACCGGCTTACCCAGCTGGAACAAGTCAAAATTGAAGAAGAGCACAAAGAGCTGTTGAAAAAGATATCCGAATATAACGCGATACTTGCCGACGAGAAACTGGTGCTTAAGATAATCAAGGAAGAACTGTTGGAAGTAAAAGAAAAATATGCCGACAAAAGGCGTACTAAAATAATCGCCTCTCAAGCCGAGCTTAGCGTAGAAGATCTAATTGCCGAAGAAGAGATGGTTGTAACTATTACTCACTCTGGTTACATAAAAAGACTTCCTCTCGAGACCTATCGGCGTCAGAGAAGGGGAGGCAAGGGCATACTGGGGATGAATCTAAAGGATGAAGATTTTGTCGAAAAACTTTTTATTTCTTCCACTCACCACTATGTCCTATTCTTTTCCAATATAGGAAAAGTATATCGTTTGAAGGTTCATGAGCTGCCGTTGGGCAGTCGTATTGCCAAAGGGCAAGCCGTAGTCAACATACTTCCGTTTAGACAAGACGAGAAAATTGCCGCGGTTATCGCCGTTCCCGACTTTACCGAAGAGAAATATTTGGTAATGGCAACAAAAAACGGATTAGTAAAGAAGACGCCGCTAATGGATTACTTCACCTCGAGAAGAGAGGGAATTATAGCTATAAACTTACGTGAGAGCGATGAACTAATTGGTGTGAGGATGACTGACGGCAGCGAAGAGGTAATCTTGGTCAGCAAGAACGGTCAGTCAATCCGCTTCCGCGAGGAAGAAGCGCGGGCAATGGGACGCGCCGCATCAGGAGTTAAAGGAATCAGGCTGGACAAAGGCGATGAAGTGTTGGGAATGGAAGTTATTCGTGATGAGGCCGGTTGTGTGTTTGTGATTACCGAGAAAGGATACGGTAAGAGAACACCCATAGACAAATATCCTTTGCAGGGAAGAGGCGGCAAAGGAGTTCGGACCATCCGCAGTACCGAGGATAAGGGGCGGCTGGCAGGAGTAAAAGTTGTCAAAAAAGACCAGGAGCTAATAGCCGTATCTACGGAAGGAATAGTGATTAGGATATCGGTAAAAGGCATCCCGGTTGTTGGCCGAAACACACAGGGATTTCGGATTATGGGCATGAAGGGAGAAGATAGGGTCAGCTCAATTGCCCGTGTTGTTATAGCGAAAGACGATGAAAAAAATCAAGAAGCAGGAAAAAAATCCAAAAAAGGCAGAAGCAGGAAAGCAAAAAAGGGTAAAAAGTGATCCCTTCGAAGTACTGGAACACACTGCTGATATTGGACTCAAAGCATACGGCAAGACCCTGAAAGAAGCATTTGAGAATGCTGCCAGGGGAATGTTTAGCATAATCGTCGATCTCTCGACTGTTGAAAATAAAGAGAAGAGAGTTATCAAAGTCGAGGGTGATGACCGGGAAAGTCTTTTGGTGGCATGGCTTAATGAGCTGCTTTTTTTGGTCGATGCCCAAGGCCTTGTTTTTGGTAGCTTCCATATTGAGAAATGGGATGAGCGAAGCCACCTGGAAGCAAGCGCTTACGGTGAGCCCATAGACCTCAAGAAGCATCAGCTTGAAAGTGAAATTAAAGCGTGCACTTACCACAGGCTAGAGATTGCCCACAACAGCCTATATGTGTGCCAGGTAGTCTTTGATGTTTAGGATGTTGCTAAAGCCTCATGCAAGATCAGCCAAAGGAGTAGGCGATGGCACCGGATAAAACTCAAACCGAAATAAAGAAAATTAGCCCCTTTTGCTTTCAAATACCCCAAACAGCGCGTAAGGGAATGCGAGTTCCGGGCATTGTCTTCGCGGACGAAATACTGCTGGAGAAGGCAAGACAGGACGGAGCACTCGAACAGGTAATTAATGTCGCGTTCTTGCCGGGAATTGTCAAGGCTTCTTATGCGATGCCGGATATACATTGGGGATACGGATTTTCTATAGGTGGAGTAGCGGCCATCGATCCGGAGGAAGGAGTCATATCGCCGGGCGGCGTAGGTTTTGATATAAGCTGCGGCGTTAGGCTCCACAGGTCCAATTTGTTATCAGATGAAATCAAGCCGGTGTTAAAAGAGTTAGCACACGAGCTTGCCCGAAATGTGCCCAAAGGAGTAGGAAGCAGAGGGATCATCAAGGCAAATCGCAGCGAAATGAGCCGGTTAATGGTTGAGGGAGCAGGCTGGGCTATCAAGAAAGGCTATGGCTGGAGCGAGGATCTGTTAAATATCGAGGAGGAAGGTTGTTATCTTGGTGCTGACCCGGAGAAAGTGAGCGATAAAGCTTTTAAGCGGGGGACAGATCAAGCCGGGACGCTGGGCGCGGGCAATCACTTCATTGAGATTCAAGAGGTTTCTGAAATATATGAGCCGGAGATAGCGTCGGTTTTGGGGCTGGAAGAGAAGCAAGTTGCCATAATGATTCATTCCGGTTCCAGGGGTGTAGGACATCAGATATGTACGGATTATGTTAAGGTAATGGATAGAGTGACCAGGGAGATGGGAATAAATCTTCCCGATAGACAACTGGCGTGCGCTCCGATTAACTCTCGGGAAGGCCAGGATTATTACAAGGCTATGGCCGGTGCGGCAAACTATGCACTGGTTAATAGGCAGTGCTTGGGGCACTGGGTTAGGGTGTCTTTCGAGAGGATTCTTAAAAAGAGTGCCGAGAGTCTCGGCTTAAGCTTGGTATATGATATTTCACACAATACTGCCAAGTTTGAGAAACATGTAGTTGATGGCAAAGAGAGAGAATTGTGTGTTCACCGCAAGGGAGCAACCAGGGCTTTTGGCCCAAATAGCCCCGATTTGCCGGAAAGATACAAACAAGTTGGTCAGCCGGTTATCATTCCAGGAGACATGGGCAGTTGTTCTTACATCTTGGTCGGAACCGAAACCGCCATGAAGAGTTGTTTTGGCTCAACATGCCACGGCGCAGGCAGGGTGATGAGCCGAAGCAAAGCCAAGAAGACGATAAGGGGAGACCAGCTGAAGAGAGAATTGGAAGGCAGAGGCATAGTAATCATGGCCGGGCACATGGCTCTATTGGCCGAGGAAGCACCGCAAGCTTATAAGGATGTCAGCGAGGTTGTTGATGTATGCCAGGGAGCAGGTCTGTCGCGCAAGGTGGCAAAGCTTACACCAATGGCTGTGTTAAAAGGGTAGGTCATAGATCGGGAAACGGAATACCCCCCGATTCTAATTACTGGAGCGTAATTTGTTCGAGATCAAATGAGCCTGGCGGGTTGGCTCGGGTAAGCGATAGCAGCTACAGCAAGCCAGAGCTATCTCCTCCGCTGTTTCTGTATCAATCAAATGGCCAACGGAAACAAAAACCGGCTTCACCTTATTTCTTGTTCGCAAGACTCTTCCGATCTCTGTTCCGTTCTTGGTCAGAGAAGAAGACGAGCCTTTACATTGTCCCGGTTGTTTGTAGTTTCCCCATAGATTATTTTTGGCGATCCCAATCGATGGTTTTTCAAGGAATAGCCCCATATGCGATGCAATTCCCATTTGGCGCGGATGAGCAACTCCATGTCCGTCAAATAGAAAAACATCAGGGTCAAGTGTTAGTTGCTTACAAGCTTTTAACAGCGGAAACTCTTCTCTAAAAGCTAAAAGCCCGGGAATATAAGGAAAAACTGAGGTAGAGATAAAATGTTTTTCTTCCACAAGTTCCAGGCGGGGAAATGTAAGAACAACGACTATTGCAAAGAGTATGTTTGTTTTTTTGGAGTAGGAAACATCACATCCTGCGACATGAGAAATATCGGCAAGTTTTATCGTGCTTTGGTCGCTACATATTTTCATCCGCAGCTTATTTTGGATGCACAAGGCATCCTTTGGTGAAACATTCCATGAATGCAAGTTATTAACGCGCACGCTTTACCGCCTATCATCACGATAAAAGTGTAGGTGTAAAGAGCTATTGGAATAGTTGCTTTCGGCTGGGAAATACAAACAACGGGGATGGTTGCTAGGACCTGGCGTTGAAATCGTCAGGCTGCACATGCTCGAGAAACTTGCGAAATCTTTCTACTTCTTCCTCTTCGCCTTCCTGGCTAACAATAGAGGCTTTTTCTACAACTGCTTCTTCCGCAAAGATGGGAACCTTCGTTCTCACAGCCAACGCGATTGCGTCACTTGGCCGGGCGTCGATTATTAACCTTCCGCTCTTCTTGGTCAGGTGGATCTTGGCAAAAAAGGTGCCGTCTCTTAAGTCGTTTATGACTATTCTTTGTACGGTTGCTTCCAGTTTTTTTATGATTGTGGTTAGTAGATCGTGAGTTAGAGGCCTCGAGGGCTTGATCCCCTGGATTTCCATAAGAATGGAAGTGGCTTCAAATTGTCCGATCCAAATGGGCAGAAAGCGATGAGAGTCAGAATCCTTTAGAATTATTACCGGCTGATTTGTCATAAGATCCAGATTTACGCCATGGACCTCCATCTCCATCATTTTTGACCACCCTTATGCTTGCGAGAAATTGTTGTCTTATAGTGGAAGCATAGCAGAAAACGGAATAGAATGAAACCCTGATTGCGTTGGAGGCAAAAGAAGAAAATTGAAAGACATAGGCATTAAGCCTGCTTATAGCTGAGATTGTCTTGACAACAATTTAAGTTGTTGATATCTTTTCATCTGCTTAGTAAAATCATGGTAGCTTGTTTTTACAAGCTTTTGTTTTTCTTTAGTGCTACACACTAGAGAGCCATGGTTTTACATTACGAATTTTCCATTTGAAATGGGCCTATAGCTCAGTTGGTTAGAGCGCACGCCTGATAAGCGTGAGGTCAGTGGTTCGAATCCACTTAGGCCCACTTGTTTGCAGTTTCTACTATTTTGGGTGTATTTAGGAGTATGTTGAAGGGTTCTTTCAGCTGGTAAGAGGCTATATGTCTATCCTTGAGAACCATGTTCGAAGATATCATGGTGAGCAGTTTCCTCTTTGTCTCGTAATCTCCGGTTAAGAATAGATCATTGCAGGCATTGGCCACTTTTACCACTTTCTCTATTTGTTCGAAGATTTCTCCATGGGCTCGATTGTTTTGAGCAATTCTTGACTCCAAGGAACGTCTTTGGTTCTCCAGTTCTTGCTTCTTTGAGCCGTAAAGCTTCTCGGGAACCTTTCCTTCAAGATAAACATCCAGTAGTTTGTTGATCTTTGCTTCAGCTTGCTTAAGCTGTTTTTGAAGTGCGTCTACTGCTTCAGTGTGATAGCGGTACTCCTCATTCTTTGCTTCCTTGGTGGCTACAAGCATCAAGTCAATCAATTCCGGTCCCAACTTTAGATCATCTAGGATATCACTTATCTGTTCATTGAGGGCTTCCTCTCGAACATATTTCTGGCTGCAATTGCCTTTTGACTTGGTGCAACGATAGTAAGTGTGACCTCTTTGGATCTCGGCTGTGATCTTGCAGCCACATTCTCCACAGGTCAAGAATCCCCGCAGGGCGAATTTGTGCTTGTTGCCCTTGTCTTGCGGATGGTCGTTAAGCATCTTCTGTACCTTATCGAATAGATCCCTCTCAACTATGGGCTGATGCTTCCCTTGATAGATTTGACCATTGTAGCGGATCAGTCCGATGTAGAATGGATTGGTAAGGATTATGTGAATAACACTTGGATATGTTCTTGTGCCCTTCTTGGTCCTTAAGCCCTCATCATACATTTGTTTGGCGATATCCTTGCAGCTGTGGGAGCCACTGGCATACATCTCAAACGTCTTTTTGATGAGGTGCTGTGTCTGTGGATCGAGGATGATATCGCCATTGGAGTTTAGATAACCAACGGGTGCCCGAAGAGGATAGCCTCCCTGGGCAACTTTCTCTTGCATGCCTTTCTTAACCTCATCAGAGAGATTGTTGACGTAGTTTCTGGCAAGAGCTACGTGGATATCAAAGATCAGCTTTTCACTAGACCTGGAATCCTTTGACATTACAAGATTCTGTTTTACTAGGTGCAGCTCCTTGTTGTAGCTCTTGACTAGTTCATCCAGCTCAACATAGTCCGAGAAGTTCCGGGTTAGCCGATCAACTTTCTCACAAAGTATTCCCTTGATCTCTGAGTTCTTCTTGAGTTCTGAGATCATTGAAGTAAAGGATGTTCTGCCAGAGGTTTTTGCAGTCTCAGCATCGGTGAACTCTTGGGCAATTTTAAGATTATTTTTGTCAGCATATTCTCTTATTGCTTTTATTTGAGCTGGAATTGAATATCCTTCTCTTTCTTGTTCCTTGCTAGATACACGAGCATAAAGATAATACTGATCCATGTCTGCTCCTTTCATGACTCCTTTTATATTCTACAAGATACACATACCGAAGTCTGGCAAATTATGAAGTATTTTTGATTATTTATCTAATAGCCTGAGCTGTCCCTCAATAGGCTCTAAAACAATAGAGATCAGTCTTGAGTCCTTAAGCTGAGATCTCTTTAGTTTAGCTTTAAGAAGATTCTTATAAGAGTTAACAAAGGGACATTCTGGACAGACTCTTACTCTCTCAGCAATCTTGTCTTTATTATTCATCTGGATCAACTCCCTTAATTAAGGTATCTGCTGTAAAACTGTAGAAGTGTTTGCTAGCAAATATGAGATGATCTAGCACCTCAATTCCAAGTAGCTTTCCTGCTTCTGTTAACCTCTTTGTGAGTTGTCTGTCATCCTGGCTGGGATTCGGATCATCTGAGGGGTGGTTATGAGCAAGGATAATTGAAGCTGCATTAGAAAGAAGAGCTGCTTTAAAGACTTCTCTGGGATGCACAATGGATACGTTCAGGGATCCTACAGATACTACCTCATAACTGATAAGTCGATTCTTGGTGTTTAAATGAAGAACAATAAACTTCTCTCTATCGCAAGTGCGAAACTCTGCTTGCAGCTGCTGATTTAGGAATACATCAGCCGGTTGACTAAATACTTGCTCACCCTTGTCGTAGTTCTCTTGTCTTTCCTGTACTACCTCAATGCGTAACATCACAAGCTCCTCCCATAAAGTCGGCCTGCTAACAAACCAGCTGCAACTGGTAACTGCCCAATTTGAGGGCAAGGAAGGAATTGGCAAGATGGATACCCAAATCGGGACGATTTGCATGCATTCGTTTCATGCTTTCATTGGGAGGCTCCGTCTTGCCAAGGGAGGAATTGCCATTACAATCCTTAACCAGTTGCAGCCTTGGTTTTAACTGTTTCTATTGTGTTAGTTTTGGTTAGCAAGTATGTGGCATTGATTGCTGGAATAGAGTATGAGGATTATTTGTTCTCTAAGTTGCGCTACAGCAGGATTGAGTTTTTCTAACAGGTTTTTATGGTTAATTAATAGTCAGATAGGGAAGAGGGGGTAAAATAAATTCTGATAAGTATTTGTGGCTGTAGCGCAGGCAAGAGAGAATGAATGCTGTTCAAGAGGTGTGTTTAATTAATGTTTCTAGGGTGGATTCGTATAACGGTCTAATGTGATGGCAGTAATGTGACGGGGGTGTGGTAGTGTGGGTAGTGGATAAGGCGATAGACTTACGTATCAAAAATTTTATTAAAAATATTTTATGAAACACAGAAGGCTTATTTACCAGGATTTACCAAGAAGGAATTGAGATGCTTTTGTCAAATGAATGAAAAATAAAGTAATATACTACGGGCTGAGTTTATGCAGTCTGTATAAACCGATGGATTTTAGATAAGCTAAGGTATGAAACAGCTGGCAAGAGAGGTATTTGTTGCATAGCAAGAAAGAAAGCTTGATGTCTTATACAGAAGGAAGAAGTCTGTATTCGCTTTATTATACAGACTGTATAATCGTTGATGGCACGGACGCTTCGCGCCGTGCCATCAGGCTGCGAATTGCCATCCGCTTTCTGTCCGGCGCTTCGCGCCTGGCCATCAAGCGGCTGCAGCGGACAGCCGTCCCCGCGAGCAAGCTCGCGAGTACGTCAGCCGCTGATCCGCAGCCTGTTATCGTGCCAGACGTTTGAACACCCGACTGGGACTTAATAGATGCGAAACCTACTTATTGGAAATGGAGTAATAATACAGTACGGCGGAGTTGCATATCTCAATTCCAGTATTGTGAATCGCGCTCTCGAAAACATCCGCAGCGAGCGATTCCCCGCTCACCTTTATCCGAAGGAATGCGCGGATTTCGTGGTGGCTTTACAGAAGGAGCATGCGCGAGCTTTGCGTGGCGAGTACGACAAGTATGTTTTCACGTCCTACGATCGTTCCTCGCTGAAAGACTTCAAGCGAAGGTACTCCACTGCGCGTTCCTACTCCGTTGACGAGATTGGATTCGAGGACTACTTCCTGCTCTTTGAACTTGTCCACAACAAGCAAAGCGTTGGCAATCCCGATCGATTCAACAACCGCGGCGTGCTGAAACGGATGTTCCTTGATGCAGTTTACAACGGCGGGGAAATAGAGAATGTTCACCGGAACTTTCCCCCACGTTTCGTGGCGTGGCTAAAGGAACACGATCAATTATTTACAACAAACTACGATAGTAACCTGGACACAGCGTACGGCAAGGACGTGGCTCATCTTCACGGTTCGTTTTGCACTTTGAGTGAAACGTACGATCCAAACAGTTTTAGGAATCAACTGAAGGATGATCTCCTCGATGGTGAGCAGGTTGATCCCAATTACCTGTATCTTTACTCAAATTGCCTGGTGTCCTACATCGGTGATCTCAAGTTAGGCTCGATGACTCAATCATCTCTCGCGAACAGAGGCATGAAAAAGTTTGCAACCGCGTACGAAAACGATCCTTCAATTCGGAAACAAATCGACGAATGGGATGACAGCAACGAATTAGTCAAGAGACTGAAGGAAGCAATAAAACTGAAGGTTAAACAACCAGAACTCAAACACAGTGAGCAGTACCCCCACAACATGCTTAAACAGATAACAGATTCCTTGGAGATTGTTGGTTTGTCCCCGAACAATGATGGACACCTTTTTGCTCAGATACTTGCCAACGACCAAATCTCCGAAATAAGATTTAATTATTTTGGCGAACAAGAGGCTGCCGACGCAAAAAGATTGTTTCAGTCAAAGTCACTCAAGACGAAAGACGTCCGAGAGCTTTGGGCGGCAATGCAAGCATCGTGAGCCAAAGAGCACGATAACAAGCGGATGCAGTCGGACCTCGCTGACGCTCGGCCACTGATCCGCAACGTTGGGCAGCACGCGATCGCTCGGACTGATACGTAGTTCGAAGGAGGAATAGTATGGTATCGAAACCAGATAATCAAAAGGCGGTTCAAACAGTGTCCCCTCGCCAGTGGGTCGGTTTAGTTGGGGTGTATCTCTCCATACCACTAGTTCTATTGGTGTGCGGAGGAGATTTCGGTTGGTGGCAGGCGTGGGTCTATTCCCTGCTGATCGTTGCCGCCGGTGTGGGAGGACGCATTTTGGGGGAACGGCGGCATCCGGGGTTAACGGCCGAACGACAAAATACTGAGAAAATGCAAAGCGCGAAGGCTTGGGACAAAGTGCTTGCTCCGCTGATGGCGGTGAGTCTATCCTTCCCACTGGTCATAGTGGCGGGGCTGGATCACCGCTTTGGCTGGTCACCTGTATTCCCACTATGGCTCATCGTGCTCGGCTTCATCTTGATCTCGCTCGGATACGCTTTCGGTGTGTGGGCATTGGTAGAGAATCGCTTTTTCTCCACCACGGTACGTATTCAGACGGATAGAGGGCATGTGGTGTGTGACAGTGGCCCATACCGAATCGTGCGGCATCCGGGCTATGCTGGAAATATTCTGCCACTGCTGGGCATTGTGCTGGCCTTAAGCTCCTTGTGGACAATCATTCCAGCAGCTGTGGCGCTGGTCATAGCAGTGATCAGAACCGCACTGGAAGACCAAACGCTGCAGGAAGAGTTGCCAGGGTATCAGGAATATGCACGGCGCGTACGGTATCGTTTGATTCCGGGAATCTACTGAGCATCAGGGCGCTGCCTAACCACTCGCTGGAGCCGACAGGGCTATCGTGGAGCCTTGCGGGGTTTGAGCGGGTAGCCGCGCCGAGGTTGGTGGAGAGTTGGGGGGTACATTCTACTAACGCTTGTGGTCATTGTCGTTACCGCGACAATCCTGATTCCAGTGGCCCGGCCGGTTGGATTTGTCGTGTGGCTCGCCATATTCGTCAGTGGCAGTCTGTTTCTGTTAGTAAGATGGCACGCGAACAGCACTGCATATCGTTGCCCAGCGTGCGGCTACGAATTCGAGATCTCAGTGTTCACCGACTTCGCCAGTCTTCAAGTCCCAGACAAGAAGTATCTGAAATGTCCGCAGTGTGGCAAGAGGAATTGGGCGACGGTGCTAATGAAGAAGGACTAGCAGAGAGGCCATTCCATCCATTCCAAGAAGGCGGCCTAACTAGCGCATGCAGCCGACCGCCTGATCGAGTGTTCTCAAGCTGCCGGGTTTTGTGTTTGTTGCGTTTTGCGTCGCGGTTCATGATTCTCAACCGGTAGTTAGACTAAAGTCCATGACAACAAGACAACTATGGCATTGTAGAAGACCTCACCTCTCGTGGAGTCTTTTTCTATTTATGAAGGTCCCAAAGTACAGTCCAATCCTGGTCCACAAAAATCCCTAGCTTCAACTCAAATAAGAGACCAAATCAAGCATAGGTATATAATATTAAAGAGCCTATGAAAATCGCTTAGAATTTCTGTAGCTTGCCGTAGAGCCGACTAGAAGGGAAAAGAAGTGGGGGGTTAGAGTGCCCAGTTATTAAGCGGGCTGCATATTCGTAGAAAACATGCTTTTGGTTTCATGGGGAAATGTGACGGGGGTGTAGGTAGTGAGAGTGGTGGGTATAGTGATAGACTTACCTCTTAAAAAATATTATAAAAAATTGGAATTTGAGAAGTAGAAATTGAGATATGAAAGTGGGGTTGTTGGTTCTTGGCCATTTACCAGTATTTACCAAGAAGAAATCGTGAAACTTTTGTCAAAATTGATCATGACCAAAATAATGTTTTTTCGCAGATGTCTTATAAGGCAACCATAACAGTATTTGGGTTGTTATGTGGATCAATATAAACAATTTTGTGCGGGGTCGCCGAGAGCCCGCGAGAATGTCTTTCCTGCCCGTGGAGGTTGGTCTTGGGACGACTCATTCGACTACAGGACGTGGATCAGTTCTTCGATGTCGTTCGTGTTCCGGAATCTGCCGTCACGCAGGAGCTCCTGACAGGGCTCCGCGACCTGGATGAGCGGCGAGAGCTGGAGCCCTTGCTGCGAGAGATTCTATGGGATCCCAACGAAACACCTCACGGTCCAACAGAGATTGCCGACATCCTCACCAGCAAGGTGTGCGTTCGTGGTCGCAAGGCACTTGGTGCGTTCGTGCTGAAAGGCAAGGGCACTCCGAAGGTGCGGTCCGTCGACATTGCCCACCAGGTCCTTCGTCTGCGCGAACTCCCTGATCTGGGTCTAATGGCACTCGTCTGTGTCGGCGACATCCATGATGACGCACAACGAGACTTCATCCGAGTAGCCCTCGACGCCGACTGTGACTACCTGATCATCGATGCTGTTGACTGCTCTCGCCTCCTGGTCGCCTACGAGAAGATTTGTCCGAATGACGGCACTCCGTTCGGACAGGATGGACTGTGCAGACACGGTCACGAGCAGAGTCCGAGCGTGGAGCTGCGTGTGAGTGTGCGGGACAGTCTGCGATATGAGGTTGTCGAGCTCCAGGACGTGAGCCATGGTGGAGCCCGTCGACTGAGCGCCAAGCTGTTGGTGAATCGACACTACGGCCGGGATGTTCTTCGAGAGATCATTCGTGACGCAACCAGCGCGGTCCGAGAATCGACCTACTACCGGAACGATCGCGTTGCCGAACGCTGGAGGAATCGCCCCGCGCACGTTGTCTGGCTCTACCTGGCGACTGACTTGCAGGACCTACGGACCTGCAATTGGGTTGCCAGGACTGAGAGGATCGACCAGGGCCTCGACCCACGCATGCGACCGCTGCCCATGAAGGCTGCAGAGAACATCGACGACATCGCTGTGGTGTGGAACGAGTCATACGACAGCATGCGAGCGTTCTACGATCAGAATAGCTCTGACAAGGGAGAGTATCTTGGATGTCTCGAGCCGGTGCTACAGAAGGCTAGGGCGGTCGGGCTGAGAATCTGTGACCAGTTCGAGGCGCTCGAGCAGCAGCGAATCTCCGAAGATGAGATGGTGGCATTCATTCGAGGAGTCGAGTCCGAAGTCGACTCGATTACCAGCGAATCCGGGAACTTGCCGTTCCCGCCACCTGACGCAAGAAGCTACGACTCGCGGGCGCAGAGCCTCTTCGGGTGGTTGTGGAACATGGCTCTCGTATACTCCGAGCGGGGCCTTGAAACGTGGCCCCAGCACAACAGGACCGTTCTCATGCGCGACACCGTGAGGGACTTCCGCTCCGATCTGGACGAATTGGCGGCTGAGCGGAAGAGGCTGCACCAGGGAGCCTAAGTCGGCGCCTGCACAACCAGCGGATGGAGCAGACGCGCCATAGCGTGCGGCTACACTGATCACGGAGCGGCGCGCCGCTCATCCGCTCAATGTTAGGTGACAACATGATCGAAGCCATGCTGGAAAATAGATCCTGGTTGCAGCGGTCATTCACTGTGAATACTGCTGAGTGTCAGTACAAGCTCGAGTATCGAGGGCGAGGTATTGGCTGGGAGGGTATTGCAGTTGATGATGTAGTCGTCGCCCGTGGGCGAAGCATCGTATGGTTCGTTCCGCGGTTCGACTTCCAGTTTGGAGAGCATTTCGGAACGGTGGAGGTCCGCGTCTGGCCGTGGCTTGCGATCCGATCGTTCAGACTGAGTGTTGATAGTGTACTGCTGTATGAGGAGTGAGGCCCCGGTTGGGCGCAGGGTTACCCAACACGCGCTTCCAGCGGACGGTCAAGAGTGCTAGGGTGAAGTGAGACGCTCAGCTACCACTGAAGTGCTAAAGTTAGACTAAAGTCCATGACAACAAGATAGTTATGATGTTGTAAAAGACCTCACTTTCCGTGGAGTCTTTTTCTATTTATGAAGCTCCCAAAGCACAGTCCAATCCTGGTCTTACAAAACCCCTAGCTCCAACTCAAATAAGAGACCAAAATCAAGCATAGGCTGTGTAACCATTAAAAAGCCAAGAAAGTCGCTTAGAATTTCTGTAACTTGCCGTAGAGCCGACTAGAAGGGAAAAGAAGTGGGTAGTTAGGGTATCCAGTCATTAGGCGAGCTACATATTCGTAGAAAATATGCTTTTTGGTTTTTGTGGGTGAAATGTGACGGGGCATGGTAGTGTGGGTAGTGGATATGGTGATAGACTTACCTCTTAAAAATTTATATACAAGAAGTTAAGTGTGGAAATAATTGATAAAAATATTTTATTGAAAGCTTTTTATTTAAGAAGGATTTCTTGGATTAATGTCGAAACCCACATTTGTACTTTTACAAAAGGGGAAACACTAGGGGCAGCAAGGGGATAATCTAATAGGTTAACCTACAATCAGCAATATTAGCCAGCTCATATATTTTGAGATATTTTGGGCTGGTTTTTTTGTGTTTAAGTACTTCTCTATATGAAAAGGGAGTCTGGTAATGGGCTATCTAAATCTTAAAAAAAAGAGAAATTTAATAATGCTTATATTTATACTGGCATTTACTTTTTTACTATTTTTACCAACTATTGCTAACGCACAGGTAACTGAGGCATGGATACAAAGGTACAATAGCCCAAATAATCAGTACGACATAGGAAAAGATATAGAAGTGGATTCTAATAGAAATGTATATGTTGCAGGTGATGCCTCTGGATTCGGAACTCTTCAAGATTATGCAACGATTAAATACGATGAGAATGGAAACCAGCTTTGGATGAAGAGGTATAACGGACCATCTGATGATCTCGACTCAATAAATGATCTTGCCATTGATGCCAGTGGTAACGTCTATGTTACTGGAAATAGTTGGGATACAAACTCTGATTATTTAACTATAAAGTATGACACTAATGGAAATGAACTTTGGGTAAAAAGATATAACGGTCCCGGTAATAGTTTCGATATGGCAATGGCCGTTATTGTTGATATGTCTGGAAATGTATATGTTGCAGGATATAGTTACGGAGGCGGGGGTACAAATGACTATGCAACCATTAAATATGATTCTGCAGGAAATGAGGTCTGGGTTAGAAGATATGACGGGCCTGCAAGTGGTACAGATGAGGCTCGTTGTATGGTTGTTGATACTGGCGGAAATGTAATTGTATCTGGTTCCAGTACTGATTTCTCTGGTAAGGAGGATATAGCTACTATTAAATATGACACTAATGGGAATCAGTTATGGATTGAGAGGTATAACAGTCCGGCAAACGAAGCAGATATTGTCCAAGATATTACAATAGACTCCTCTGATAATTTGTATTTAACAGGATGTAGTGACATCGTTGGTGGGGGTGCAATGTATGATTATACCACGGTCAAATATGACTCGGCGGGCAATATGCTTTGGGCAAGACAATATGATGCAGTAAACGGCTGGGACATGGCTCGGGCTATTGACGTTGATTCAATGGGAAATGCTTATGTAACTGGCGGAAGTGAAGCAACTCCCTTAACCAATGACAAAGATTGTGCAACTATCAAATATGATTCTGCAGGTAATGTAGTCTGGATTAGAAGATATGATGGGCCAGTCAATGGATGGGATGAAGCTTGTTGTATTACTGTTAGCTCAATTGGAAATATCTATATTGTTGGTAAAAGCGGACTTATAAGTGGGGAGCCGGGACCCAACTATGTCACAATTGGTTATGACGTAAACGGCAACATGTTGTGGTCTAAAGAATATAATGGTCCGGGTAATGGGGGAGATTTTGCAAACTGCATTGTACTTGATACGGATGAAAACATATATATAACAGGCGAAAGTTGGGGTGGGGCTACTGGTATGGATTTTGCTACCATAAAGTATATTCCAACAAGCGATTCTCAACCACCAGATAGTTTTACCCTAAATCTTCCAGCTAATGGAGCAACAGTTAATAAACCCTATCCCTATTTCTCTTGGAATCCTAGCTCTGATAGTGGTTCAGGTTTAGCCAAATACCAACTTTATATTGATGGATCATTAGCAAGGGACAATATTGTAGATTGGACAGCAGCTGTTCCTGTAAATGCTCTTTCCAATGGTTCTCATACTTGGTTTGTAAGAGCCTGGGATAATGCAGGCAACTACACAGATACAGCAACAAGGAGCTTTACTGTAAATGCTGGAGCAGGAAAGATTGTATTTACATCTAACCGTGATGGAAACTACGAAGTCTATGTTATGAATGCTGATGGTAGCAACCAGACAAGCTTAACTAATAATTCAGCCTATGATTGGCAACCAGCGCTGTCTCCTGATGGGAATAAGATAGCATTTGTTTCTTATCGTGATGGGAATGACGAAATCTACACTATGAATACAGACGGCACAAATCTTATTCGGGTTACCAATCACTCATCTGCAGACTGGGAACCAATCTGGTCCCCCGATGGGAGCAAAATAGCTTTTTCTTCAGAACGCGATGGAAATCTGGAAATTTATGTTATGAATTCTGATGGTACAGGCCTAATGAGGTTAACGTCTAACACAGATGAAGATAGAGGTCCGGTTTTTTCTCCTGACGGCAGAAAAATAGTTTTCCAATCCGATTCTGTTGGCAATAGAGAAATATTTATGATGAATACAGATGGTAGTAATCAGATCAATCTAACGAATAATTTAGATTTTGATAGTGATCCCTCCTGGTCGCCAAGTGGAAGTATGATTGCTTTCTATTCAAATCGTGATTTAAACACAGAGATATACCTCATGAATCAAGATGGCACAGGACAATCACGCCTTACGAATGATCTCTTTTACGACACGCATCCAAGCTTTTCTAATGATGGGACAAGAATTGCTTTCCAACGTAACATGAATGAGAATAACGAAATCTATATTATGGACCTAGATGGTAGCGGCCAAACTAATTTGACGAATAATTCGGCGGATGACTCATGGCCAAAATGTGGCTCTGGCTTATTGACTGGTGATACAGCTCCACCATCAACACCAACTCTATCCGGTTCAGCTTCAAGCTCAACTCAAATTAATCTCTCATGGACTGCTTCTACAGATAACGTAGGTGTTGCAGGCTATCGCATCTATAATGCTGATACTCATGCTCTTCTAGCAACTACTACAAGTACATCTCGTAGCTTTTCTGGACTTAGTCCTAATACAACTTATAGGTATTACGTAAAAGCTTATGATGCAGCTAATAATTATTCCGATGCAAGTAATACTGTAGCAATCACAACTCCATCTGCTACTCCAGGAGGACCTACAGGAATAGTCGCCAAAGTCGGGGATATGAAAAACACTCTATCCTGGAATCCGGTATCTAATGCCACTTATAACGTCTACAGAAGTACTTCTTCTACCGGCATGTACTTTCTTATTACCTCTAGTCCGATTTCAAGTACTTCCTATACAGATGAACCTGGAACTAAAGGTATTTATTATTACAAGATATCTTCAGTTGTAAGCGGGGTAGAAAGCTCTCTATCAGCAGCAGTAGAAGCAAACTTTGTTGATATGACCAAATCAGTCAGCACATCCGGAGGAACTTTGGATGCTCTAAACGGAGCAGTAAAGACCGAAGTTCCATCTGATGCTCTTTCCGAAAGCAAAGACATAGCTGTTGTTCAAATATCTGCTCCTGCTTCTGCTCCTACTGGACTTCGATTTGTCAGCAATGCCTATGACTTCGGTCCATCGGGAACATCATTTGATTCCAATCATCCGGTTACCATTACGCTTAAATACAATGAAACCATGACAGATCCAAGCAAAATCGATGTTTATTGGCATGACGGATCCAGTTGGCAAAAGATTGCTGATGGAAGAACAGTTAATACAACCAACAATACTATCTCAGTTGATACCACGCATTTTACTCCCTTTGTAGTAATGTCGTCCGGTTACGGTGTATCAACGGGCTATAATACTAATATATTTATTCTTACCGCGCTTTCTGCCATTGCCGGTGGCATACTTCTTATTGGAAAACTGAAATTCATAATGATATAAAAAACAAGTGCTACCAAAAATTAGATATTTTGATACCAATTGGATATCTTGCATGGGCGGAGAATGCTTCTTTGAAAGAGCTAGACAAGCACAATAAATTAATTAATAAAATCTATGAAGTCATTTCTCCTCATTTTGAGCATATCTTCATTGAAAAGAGAAGGGGAACAGGCTTAATTCAGATATTTGATGAAAGTGAATTGGTCAAAGGAAAACAGAGCAGATACAAAGTAGCAAATGCAGATATGTTGGTTCTGGATGAAGAAGAGAAACCACTGCTTGTTATCGAGCCTGAAACCTCAGCATCTCCCAAGACATTTGGAAGATCCATTCCAATTTATGCTATTGCCAAAAAGGTAAGAATAGGGAAAAAAGAATACCTGATTTCATCTCCATTGCTTCTCTTGATAGTAATTCCAGATCAGAGCCAAACAAGTCAAAAGACCGAACAGTTATTTGATCTAGAGAAGAAGCTAAAGGAGGCAATTGATTTCGAGGGCTCAAGTTTAAAGGATTTTGCTATTTGTCAGGTAGGTGGTTTAAAGGAAGCACTAGGAAGACTTAAAATAATTATTAATGACAGCATGGTGTGTTAGTTTGAGAGGAATAGTAATATTTAGACTTGGCATATACCCGGTGGGGGTATGGCAGAAGGTTTATCTCAACATTCCTTTGCTGGTAAAGATTTTAAGACATGCTTGCAGGTTAAGGATTAGATATTATTAAAATAACATTCTAAACTTAAAAACTGCTAACATTAATAGACTTACCAATCTCTTTGTTTGAATAACTATGATACTAACGGTATAGAGAACTAAGGTTCCCGTGGGGAACTATAGCTTGTTCCCAATGGGAACTATTTTCTTAAAAAGACAGGTTTTAGCTTAAGCCTTTTTGGATCAGGAACTGGGTGCACAATTCTAAGCTTTGTTCTTTTTTTCTCTTCGCCCCATTTAGAGCCAATTTCTAAATCAGAAATCAAACCAAGTTCTAAAAGATCTGCAAGTTTTGATGTTAAATTCCTTCTCCTGATTCCGCTCTCTCTTTCAAGCCGTTCATACTTAAAAGAGAATATAGCACCCGGGGCATATCCTTTTAACATTCGTAGTCTTTGTAGACCAATATAGATTTGAGTTAGATAGGGATCAGAGATGTAAGAAGTCCATCCTAGCTTGATGAAAGCAGACAATACGGACTTTTGAATAATTTTTCCATTAAGACCTCTTGCTTTTTTCCAGGGACAGATATCACCAATGCAAAAATAGCTAAGGCGATAATGTTTGCAGCCATAAGGTTTGTCATAACGATCTGAAGTTACACGCCGTAAAATACCATGGATTTCATTTTCGCGTAGACGGCGAGAGAGGTGTGAGTTAAAATCCCTAAGCATTTCATGTAGTTTATTCTCTGAGCAGCCAATACAGTGCATTTCAAGTGCCAATACGAATGCATAGGGATTTCTCTCTGTTGTAACTCCTTGATAGAAAATGGAGGCAATACAAGGCCGTACATCTTCATGCTCAACATCAAATCTTTCTGCAAAACTATTTGCATATTCTAGGGCTTCTATTTCCTCAACTGCACCAGATACATTGCATTGGTCCAAGCCTCCATATAAGCTATCCATTTTTTGAATGCGAGACAGTTCTTGCATGTCTGTCTTGGACAAGTCTGGCATTTCTTCCACTGGCACATCTTTGATGTTGACTTTTGATTCACCTTCATGCCTCCCAGTATTCTTTTGTATTACAGTCCCATCTTGTAATCGACAGTCCTTCTTAGCATTCATTATTCCTCTTTTTGCAAGAAAGTGACGATGCTCATTTATTTGTAAGTATTTTTTAGATTGGAGTACTGCATAAGCCAAATCCCTTAGCAGTACTCCCAAATCCTCTTAGAATTTCTATAAAGGGCGGTAGCGCATTACTGAGAACAGAATTTATTAGGATTCCTGAAGAACTTGTTCTCTTTCAACTTTTCAATTATCAATGGCCAATTTGCTTTAGAGTCCTCATTCCCTAGACGAAATGGCCACAAGGGACAATCCTTAGCTGTGCATTTTCTTACGATTTGCTGGTAGCTATTACACTCATAACAAAATGCTCTTATTGCGTTTCCTCTTGTAAGTCTGCTTCTTTTCATAATTCCTCCTTAGATAGTGTTGTAAATTAGTGATTTTAAATTCTTTAACTGGTTTTGGTATACAAGGGGATTGACCATTGCTTGACCCGAATAGAAAGCAGAAACAAGCTCTTTTCTTTCGGGAGTGTCTTCCAAGATAAAAAGGATTTTCTTTGGTCCAACTTGTCTGGTGGAGATGAGTTGTAAACCTTTTGATAAGAGAAAGGCGGTGAGGTAGAAATCAGCGGTTTCATATGTTTTATTTATATTCTTATTCATCTTCATTGTCCTTTTCTTCTTGACTTATTTTTCTTTTAGTAACTTGTCAGCATTTTTAAGAAATAGGTTTCCGAGGTCTGCAAGCTGCTGCAAGTATCTTTGTGTCTCCTCATCACTAAGATCTTTGTCAAACTTTTGCTTAAAGTAATCTTTCATTTTTTCTGTGAGTTCTGTGCTGAATTTAATCATCATGATCCCAGGATAATGGAAGGTGGAGGTGCTTGCTAAGAAACGGTGTCACGCGGTGTCAAAACTAAAACAGTGAAGGTAAACACGGTTGTTTGCAAACTATCAATTGTGGAGTGTTAAAATTTTTTAAATGAAAACTATGTGAAAGAAGAAATAAAAAAGTTCACTCTGCTGTTACTTGGATTGTTGTGATTTTGGCTTGCCCCTTCTCTTCCAGTTTTTAACTGCATTAATACAAGAAGTTTCTTGACAATGGAACCATTTGGAATCATGCTGCTGGCCTACGTATGCATATTTATTGCACGCCACACAACGTGCAAGACAGTGGGAGGATGTTATTTGTTTGTCCTCTATTATTTTGATAATAAGTGAAACTAAGCGGGTAAAAGGAAAATGCGGTTGTAGAGTGCTATATCTTATCTTTGGGCGTTTTGGTGGTAAAAAATCTTGCTGAAGATTTACATCCAAGCGAAACCAATCTTTAACTATTAAGTACTCTTCGTAGGAAAGGTCAGCACCGTATTTAATTCGTAGTTCATCATCTACTAGACTTACAAACTGTGAGTGGCATTCTCTAAACCATTCAAAATAGTTGGAACGTGGTTTATTTTTAAGAGTTTCGTTATTGACTTGATAGGGTACAAAAGGGAAGCTGTATTTCTTTGTAAAATCAATAATGATTTCAATGTCTTTTCCAGATAAAGGAACATTTTTTTCAGACTTCCTGGTTGCTTTTCTAGGTACTGGATCGCCTGGATATGTTGCTAAACCAGCTTCGATTTCTATTGTGGGCCTTGAAAGAGGAAGGTTTATAAACTTAACTAAAAGACCCTCAGATAAGTGTTTTGTTTGGCCACATAGCTTAACTACTGTTTTGAATTGTTTAAAATTAAGATGTTCAGGTTCCCGGGATAGTCTAGGATCTTCAAATAATAGAATTTTGTGTCGATTGCGGTCGAAAACAATGGGATATTCGATCTCAGAGGAAAGACGGGGAACGATATATTGTTGGTGTAGCTGCTCATCGTACTTACAGTAGGGATAATCGATTTCTCTTAGCTTGCATTGTTGCAAAGATAATTTTTCATCATAACTCATATTTTCATCCTTATAAATGTTTCTTTGCCAAATTTTAACATTTCTCTTGCTGTAATGGGGAAAAAGAAACATTTGTATTCTTGATGTTCTTTAATTTGCCGTTTTGTTATTTTAAATAGTTGTATATATGAACTTAGTTTGTTTAGAATAGCAGATAGAGAATCCGGGGACTTTATAGCTACAGAAACGAGGGGAATAAATGGCTGTTTCTCAAGAAATAGTTAATCTTGTTGAACGGTTTGATCGTGATCGAGACATTTACCAATCAGACAAATACAACGAAGCACAACTTCGCAAAGAGTTTATTGATCCTTTCTTTAAAGCTCTAGGCTGGGATATGGATAATACCAAAGGTTATGCACCAGCCTATAGAGAAGTAATCCACGAAGATGCAATAAAGGTTGGTGGATTTACCAAAGCTCCTGATTATTGCTTTCGTATCGGTGGCGCTAGAAAATTCTTCCTTGAAGCAAAGAAACCATCGGTTAATCTAAAAGATGATATAAATCCTTCCTTTCAGCTTCGCCGTTATGCTTGGTCAGCAAAACTACCCTTATCTATTCTTACAGACTTTGAAGAATTTGCTGTCTATGACTGCCGAATAAAACCAATTAAGAATGACAAATCATCTACTGCTCGTACTATCTACATGAAGTTTGACAAATATGTAGATAGATGGGATGAGATTGCTTTCATTTTTGCTCGTGAGGCAATACTTAAAGGATCGTTTGACCGCTATGTTGAGTCAACCAAGAAAAAGAGAGGTACAGCAGAAGTAGATGCGGCTTTTCTAAAAGAGATTGAATCCTGGCGAGAGATACTTGCCCGAAATATTGCCCTAAGAAATCCAGTCCTTACTACCCGCGAACTTAACTATGCCGTTCAGCAGACAATTGATCGCATCATTTTCTTAAGGATTTGTGAAGATAGGGGAATAGAAGAATACGGCAAACTTTTAAGTAACCTCAACGGCAATCAAGTATATAAACGCTTGATAAAGCTCTTCCGTGACGCTGATGCTCGGTACAACTCCGGTCTTTTCCACTTTGAGAAAGAAAAGGACCGTCCTGAAGATCCCGATGAACTCACATTAAAATTAAACATTGATGACAAACCTCTAAAAGCAATAATCAAAGACCTTTATTACCCGGATAGCCCTTATGAGTTCTCAGTACTTCCGGCAGATATTTTGGGCCAAGTTTATGAACAGTTCTTAGGAAAAGTCATTCGCCTTACTGCTGGCCATCATGCAGTTATTGATGATAAACCGGAAGTTAAAAAAGCCGGTGGGGTCTACTATACTCCAACATATATTGTTGATTATATTGTTGAAAATACCGTGGGTAAACTTCTGGAAGATAAAAAACCGCAACAAGCAGCAAAGCTTAAAATCCTTGATCCTGCCTGCGGCTCCGGATCATTTCTCATCGGAGCCTATCAATATCTGCTTGATTGGCACCGCAATTGGTATGTAGATAATGATACTAAAAAATATGCTAAAAAAGGTATCTTATATGAAGGACCGGGAGGAGATTGGCGTCTATCTACTACTGAAAAGAAACGCATCCTACTCAATAATATTCATGGCGTTGATATTGACTCTCAAGCAGTTGAGGTAACTAAGCTATCTCTACTACTAAAAGTCCTAGAAGATGAAACACAGTTAAGTTTATTTAAAGAACGTGCCTTACCCGACTTGGGCAATAACATAAAATGTGGTAATTCACTTATCGGACCTGATTTCTATGAAGACCAACAAATAGGAATGTTTGATGAAGAAGAGAGATATCGTATTAATGCATTTGATTGGAAAACTGAATTTCCTGAAATAATGAAATCCGGCGGTTTTGATGTTGTGATTGGTAATCCACCATATGTGCGAATGGAAGCATTTAAAAACATAAAGGATTATCTGCGATGTCACTATGCTAGCCACAGTGCACGGAGCGACATTTACACATACTTTGTGGAGAAAAGTCATTTGCTTCTTCGCGAGGGAGGCCGTTATGGAATGATTCTGTCGAATAAGTTTATCAAAGCTGGATATGGCAAGCACCTTCGCACCTTTCTTGCAAAGACGGTTAATATTGAAGCTATTGCCGATTTTGCAGGACTCAAGGTATTTCCCGGTGCTACTGTTCGAACAATTGTCTTACTCACGAGAAAAGCCCCATTAAATGAGGGGGCCATACAACCGACAACATATCTTGCGCCTGTTAATACAAGCACATTTGAAAGCATAGTAGGGGGCGGCAAAACGGTATCGGACGTGGTAGACGCTCAAGCAATCTTCTTGCCACCTGGATCACTAACGGGTACCAGGTGGCTACTTGTGCCGATGGCACATCAGTCTCTCCTGGCAAAACTTGAGAAGCACTCTGTTCCACTGCGATATCTGGTCAATGATCAGGTACTCTGGGGAGTGAAGACGGGGCTCAACGAAGCGTTTGTAATTGATGAGGAGGTACGTGATCACATCTTGCGTCGGGATCCTCAAGCGGCTGAAATCATAAAGCCCTTTCTCTTCGGAGAAGACGTCAGAAGATATCACATCTGTTTCGGGCGTAGATACCTATTGTACATGTACCACGGCATCGATATCTCAAGATACCCCAGCGTACAAGAGTATCTCTCGGCTTATCGACAGCGTCTACAAGCAAGAGCCACAAAACAAGCATGGTATGAACTGCAACAACCGTCGGTTGCACTGGTGTCAGTCTTTCAAACCGCCAAGATTTTGTATCCCGAGATAGCTCCTGAATGCCGTTTCACTCTCGACACACAAGGCTACTTTGCTAACAACAAGACTTTCATTCTACCGATTGATGATCGCTATCTTCTTGGAATTCTCAACTCCCGAATAAGTTTCTTTTACTTCAATACGCTCTGCGCTTCGCTTGAAGGTGGAGATGGACGCTACCTTGAGTTCCGCGCTCAGTACGTACGAGAGTTTCCGGTCCGCGAAGTCGGTGCTGATAACTCCGATGGACGCGCAATAAAGGTACATATTGTCGAGTTGGTCAATCAAATGCTAGAACTCCAAAAACAGCTGGCAGCAACTAAAACACCAACCGAAAAAACCGCTATCCAACGCCAAACCAATGCAACCGACCATCAAATAGATCAACTAGTTTATAAGTTATATGGATTGACTAAAGAAGAAATCAAGATCGTGGAAAAATCAACCAGAAGGTAAGAGTTAAATGCTATTAAATAAATATAAAGCTGAATTGCGGTATATGTTTTAAGGAGGAAAACATATGATTTTAGATAAAAAGAAGATAGAAGAGCTTCTCGAGGTTGTCCGCAAGAGGTATCCTAATTGGGCTGGTTTTGCTGATCCTTCTTTCAATAAAGACGAGGTTAATTATAAGCAATCTACAGTTACTAAAGCACATGAATTATTAAGTAAGGATCAACTACAAGACTTACTAGATAAAGGTAAGTTTGATGAGATAGTAAGAAGACTTGAAAAAATAGGTAGTGACAATAATTTACTCTGGCGAAGCGTGCCTATGTCGGGTGATCTAGGTATACTCTATCAGCCAAATTTTGATACACAAGGGTTCTGTAAAATTGTGTTCGATTTGCTTTATGGTCCAGGAAAGGCACATGAACGGTTAAATAGATATGCAGATTATGTGAAAACAAATAATTTACCAAATAAATGGACCTTTCCCACCTATTTCCTATTTATGTGTCATCCAGAAACAGAGATTTTCATCAAGCCAAGAGCAATAAAATGGTTTGTTCAATTTGTTGGCGGACCAAAGACATTTTCATCTGTACCAACACCACCAACATATGTGACTGTCAAGCAGATAGCGGGACAGCTTAAAGAAGGCTTGAATGAATATGGGCCAAGGGACATGGTTGATATCCAGAGTTTTATTTATGTGTGTGCTGATGTAGCTAGGGGTAGCACAGAAAGACTATTGTCTAAAGAAAAGAAAGACGAATTTAGTGAGCTTTTCCATGAATTTTCAGAGTCCTATTTGCTTACTTCGGGGGAAGAGCATCATGCGGCTTATACAGATGGCAGAGAGAGAGGGCGTAAAAACTATGCGGTCATAACTGCTAATGAGAAAGTCGGAACAGATGTAACCAAAGATGTGCTTCTTAAACTGCTTCCATATGTAAATTCGCCTTCCAATCAGGAGAAGGGTGTATGGATACACATTGCACCTGCTATTAATGGAGACATTAGGCTCTGGTTTCAAAATATTGGATGGACAAAACCTGAAGATTGGCCGCAAATTGCAGAAGCAATCTTACGGTTAATAAATCGCTGTAATGATAATCCAAATGATTTGCAGACCGCAATTAATGGTTTTACACAACTGCCATACGCAAAAGGCTTTCAATCAGGAATTTTAACTCCAATCCTAAATGCTCTAAGGCCAGATGATTTTATCCTAATAAATAATAAATCAAGACGAGTTATAAACTACTTTGCCAACACTTCTTATAAGCAGGGCCTGGTCGAATATCCAGCAATAAACGAAACCGCGAAAGAATTGATTCATGAGCTTTCAGAGGAATTTACAAAACATGATTCATTAGGAATTCGACACGCTGACTTGTTTGATATGTTTTCGCACTGGTTAGTGGCTATTAAGAAATTTGATTTTAATGGCGTTTGTTACTGGAAAATTGCCCCTGGCCAGGATGCCTGGAAATGGGAAGCATGTAGAGAAGGTGGTTTTATTGCTATAGGGTGGGATGAACTCGACGATCTTTCAAATGTAACACGAACTGAATTCAATGAACGAAGAGACAATCTTTTAGCTAAACACAAAGGTGAGCCGGGTTGGACAAAAGCAGGATTAGAACAAGTGTGGAAATTTAGAAACATAAAAGAAGGCGATTGTATAGTAGCAAACAAAGGAACAAATATGGTCCTTGGTATTGGAACAGTAGTAGGCAAATACGAATTTGTTCCAAATACAAGCCATGGTCATTATTTACCTGTTGAATGGGAGGACCTTACAAAAAGGCGAATTGACGAACAAGGCTGGAAAAGAACAATCGTTAAGCTTAACAAAGAAAAGTTTGATAGCATAAGTAAAGCTCAACTAATTCAAGATGAACCAGAAGTGAATCCTCGGTGCCCTTTCTCTATCAAAACCTTTGAGCTACTAAAAGAATTGCACAAGAATTCAACACGCGAATTCTACAAACAGCATCAGAATGAATTAGAGGAACACGTTGAAGAACCATTTCAAGCACTTTTTCGGGAGGTGGCTACAAAATTACCACCTGCGATTTCTGATTTTATGGAAACTGAGCGTGGGCTATTTTCCCGAATCCCGAAAAATGATTTTGGTCGTGGTGGAGCATGGGATTTCTATTGGGGAGCTTTCTATCCGAAGGATGGGAAGCGAATTGAAGACGCACAGTTGTTTATGTGGATAAACCGTGATCGTTTAGAGTTTGGTTTCTATATAGGAGAATATGCTGGTGAAAAGCGTAAACGTTTTTTACGTAACTGTCAGGAGAATCTAGATTCCCTAATTACTATATTAAAAGGAAATATGGATGAGGTTTTTGTTTATGGGGAGAGAGAAGATTTTGTAGGGAGTCTGGGTGGTGAAACAAAGTCTACAACTACCTCCTGGCTTGATTGGTTGAGAAATCCTGGTGAGGTTGGTATCCATGCTGCTATCCTTCTTTCTCGTAATGAAGTATTGCGAAGTTCTGCAGAGCAACTGATTCAGCAAATCAGTGATAGCTTTGAGCAACTCTTTCCTTTGGTGCTTTTAGCTGTCTCAGATAATCCTTTGCCGATGATTGGTGAGTATCTTAGCCCAGTTGAAATAGACCATATATGGCCAGGATACACGTTAGCTGATTGTGCTGAAGAAACCTATTTTAGTGAAGAAATACTTAGGCGCTGGAAGCGTGCGATTGAACGTAAGCGCCAAGCCATAATTTATGGACCGCCCGGGACTGGAAAAACATACATTGCCGAAAAATTAGCTAAACACCTGATAGCAGGTGGCAATGGGATTATCGAAGTAATCCAGTTTCATCCTGCGTATGCATACGAGGATTTCATTCAGGGCATTCGTCCTCAGCTTAGAGGAGACGGAAGACTGGACTACTCATTAGTACCTGGCCGCTTTCTTGAATTTTGCCAAAATGCCCAATCATGTCAAGGATGTTGTGTTCTTATTTTAGATGAGATTAATCGTGCAAATCTAGCACGGGTATTTGGTGAGCTTATGTATCTACTCGAGTATCGTGATCAAGAAGTTCCACTTGCTGGCGGTGGCATCTTCCGAATTCCGGGTAATATACGGATTATTGGCACAATGAATACAGCTGATCGCTCTATTGCTCTCGTAGATCATGCGCTACGTCGAAGGTTTGCATTCTTAGCACTCTATCCAGAATATGAAATACTGCGTTGTTATCACAAAAAAACAGATTTTAAAGTTGAGGGATTAATTGGTGTTTTACAGCAATTAAATAACCAAATAGGTGAGAAACATTACGCAGTTGGCATTTCATTCTTTCTTCGAGATGATCTTGCTGAACAGCTTGAAGATGTGTGGAGAATGGAGATCGAACCATATATTGAAGAGTATTTTTTTGATCAACAAGATAAGGCAAAAGAATTTTATTGGGATAGAATTAAGCAAAAGGCACTATCATGAACATGACAAATACAAGGATTATTGAGCTAAAAGAGTATGATCCGGCTTTTTTTGGGAAAGACGAGATTCCGGAATCCATTGGTGGTATCCTGTGGCCTAAATATAAGAATCAAGTAGCTATTGAATTCCCATCATTGAAAACTGATTGGCGATGGCAGCTGACAGCGCAGGGTTGGATAGGTTACATACCTTTATCACAAGATCTAGGAATAGCATTACTACCGAAGGTTCCATTGAGAAATCTTTTCGGGATGCTTGAATATGCATATCGGCTAAAAAGCCTTGAATTTCTTGATAGTGTTTATGAATGTCAATCTCTTGAAGAATACTACGAACACTTAGCAAAAGTCTTAGCTTTACGAGTTTTGGACCGTGGCAGAAAAGGTTTCTATCGTACTTATTTATCTATGGCAGACACCTTACCGTACATTCGTGGACGTTTAGACATGCGCCAATTACTTAGAAAACCATGGGATGTAAGTCCTAGATGTAGTTATCACGAGCACACATCAGATATTGAAGAGAATCAAATTCTTGCTTGGACTTTGTTTTGTATTGCACGAAGCGGTATGTGCACAGAACACTCGTTACCCACAATTCGCAAGGCGTATCGAGGCATCCAAGGATTTGCTAAACCTCTTCCCTTTGGCTCAGATGCATGTATTGGTCGACTATATAACCGGTTGAATGAAGATTATAAACCATTACATGCTTTATGCCGTTTTTTTCTGGAACATAGTGGGCCACAACACAAAGTAGGAGATCGGACAATGCTGCCTTTTCTAGTTGATATGGCACGCTTGTATGAACTGTTTGTTGCAGAATGGCTTAAGGTTCATCTTCCCAAAGGCATTGAGATGAAAGCGCAGGAGAAGGTAAATATTGGGGAAGAAGGCACTCTCAGTTTTAATATTGATCTTGTATTATATGAATTGGATACTAGTAAACCAATCTTTGTGTTAGATTCGAAATACAAAGCTCCTGATTCACCATCAATGGATGACATTGCACAAGTTGTAGCATATGCTGAAGTAAAAGATTGCACTGAAGCGGTCTTAATATATCCAACTTCGTTGGTTCATGCGATTGATGAAACCATTGGACGAATCAAGGTACGCAGCTTAGCTTTTACTATTGACGGAGATCTTGAATTGGCAGGAGAAGCATTTCTGTCTGATTTGCTCAAGCTCAATAAGTAAGAGAGGAAGATGGACAATTTTTACCCTCAGTAGAATAGGTTTATTAGCACAACTGCATCTTGAAATACTTACTAGCTCTTTTGGAAATATATTACCTTAAGTGGTAGTTTAAAATGCAAGAAGGATTAAAGTGCAATTTAAAGAAGATAGCATAAAACAAGGAAGGCAACCATACAAGAAATATTTGTAATTTAATGTTTAGCTCTTTTAAAAATCTGAGCATAAATGCACTACTCAGGTGTACTATTCTTGCTTGGTGGGAGCGATAAAGGTTGCAAAAAAGAGATCTTGCAACATACAGGGCATCAAAAGATGCTCTCCAGCTGATATGCGGAAGAGATTTGCTACTTCGATTCTTGGTTACTCGTATGTCACCTTTATGGATTGGTGTAGCTATTTTTGTAATTGGCTTTGGTGCTTTGTCGATTTGGTATCTAATTCTGATCCTGGCTGGCAGTCCTTTAATGCAATTAAGGGGCCTTTTCGATTACTATGCGTCAACAATTGGTGATAGCATATTGATACCAATAGCAGCAGCTTTGGTATGTAGTAGTTACATAGAAATTGCTTATATTGTCAGCCACGCACTAGAATCCACTGAAAAGAAGGTTCACATAGAGGCAGAGCGAGTAAGCAACCGGCTGCAAAACTATTCTTTGGTTGTTACTTCATATTTAATCTCTTTGCTTGTAGTTTTTATTATCCATCTAGGTTGGCTTAGGGATCCTAATACGCAACTTAATTGGACCATTCCAATACCTCATATTTTGAACGCACCAGGAATTTATCACGCCCTTTTTTTCTTCATTGTATTATGGTGGTTTATTGCTTTTGTTTTACGTCTATCGGTTGCTTTGCCAGTATTGCTAGCATATGCAAAAAAGAAGGCTTGCCCCTATAGCATGATTAAACAAGCATATAGCTTATGGGAAAAATTAAACATATCGTGGTTTGTTTTAATCGTTTTTGCAGTTCTCCTATATGTAGATAGTTTTGGTACTAAATTTACTTGGAAGGTATTCTTTTCTGCATCTGGCTATAGCACCATTGCGATGTGGGCCACCCTCTTATTAATCTTAATTCTCGTCAATCTCTTTTTCGAAATGAAGGTCTTTTATCCATTTTCCAAACATTGCGCAGTGGACTATAGGCAACAGGTTAAACTCATGCATTTACGTAATTTGCTAACTTTCTTTATTGGTATAATATTTGTTTTCAGTTCAATCGGTATCCTTTTACTATCAAGGATCATTTTTCTTTGGCCATTGCCTTCTTTTTTTTGGGGAATCGGAATCTCGATACTAATTGTCGAGACAACTTGGGCTGACTTATTTGCTAATCAGGGACGAGGCTGCACTGCTACCGGTTGGTTGGCTATAGCAGCAATAGGAGCAGTAGCTCTATTCGGTTTCTTACTTAGTCTGAGTTTCGCACTTGAGTTCAAGCACTCTGTTCAAGATCTAAGCAGTCTTTCAGGTCCTTGGTGGAAGAGTGCAGTAAGTGCTTTCATGGGTATTTTTCTTTCTTTTGCCACTGTAGCCTGTCCTCTTGATTATCTAGAAGAAAAACTTGCAGTTTTACGTAATTCAAAAAGCTACATAACTGATGAACCACCTGCGCAATGCCTCTTTCAGAACTTTTGTCAATACTGGGCTATTCACCAATTCGTCGGGATACCATCTGCACTCTTTGTCTACAAGCTGCAATATTTAATGGAGTCCTCATTGAGCGCCGAGGCTATCATAGCTCTTCTGTACGGTTATTCAGCAACTGTCGCAGCTGGAGTTGCAATTCCTTTGCGAAACAACTATCTCCATAAACGTGATCTAGAAAAGAGGAAAGAAAAGTATTCCACATTTGCAACTATTGCAAATCATATAACTTTTCAGACAATTTGGACGGCTGCCCTAGTTGCTGGTACAGCGGTATGGCTCTGGTTTCAGACTATAGATGGGCTTTTAAGGCATTAATCCAACTAGTGTAAAGTCGGCGCAGAATCGTAGAAAAAGGAGGCATCTATAAAATAACGTCCTACGTCAAGCAGCTTATCTTAATTTCACTTATAGGTGTCAGAATCAATACAAATTTACATTTGCGTACAAAACCATTAGTGCTACTCAAAAGTCGCTTAGAATTTCTGTAAACTGCGGTACGTCAATTTACAGAAATAATTTTTGCTTATGATAGAGATTCATTTTTCAAAACGTAGTAGAAACAGATTGTCATATCTGAGGCAAAAGAATTCATAGTAAAATCGGTACTGGTAGAATCGCCGACCGATTATCCAATAATAAGGCTAGACTTGTTGTAAAAGAAAATCTATCTCTTTCGTATCTAGTTGATTGTGACTAAAGAACGCTCGAAGGTCGTCCAGCAAAGTCCACCGGGACAGAGAGGCAGAGAAGAGTTCGAGAGGCTCTTCTCTTTCTCATTTTCTAACACTTTTCTAACAGAATCCCCAAAAAGAGCCTCCTGAAGTCGTTCTCCAGCGCCGTGTTGAGCTTGCGATACGAAGTTCATAATGATTGAGAAGGGTTTTGGTAGAGCGTAGAGAAGGTATGATGGCAAATGAAGCAAAAATATCATTAGGATTACAAAAACACAGCAGCAATAATAGCAATTCATGGAAGGAGGCAAGTGCATGAGCAATCAAGCAACGATTCAAACTAAGGACCTCACTAAACACTACGGCAAGGTGCGTGCCTTAGAGGACTTGGATCTGGAAATCCAGGTGGGTGAGGTGTTTGGGTATCTCGGCCCAAACGGTGCAGGCAAAACAACTACGATCCGAACTATGCTCGATGAAATCAGGCCGACTAAAGGGCGAGCCTCTATACTGGGGATGGATACCCACGACAAGTCTGTGGAAATTCGTAAGCACATCGGCTATGTGCCCGGGGATCTAGCAATGTATCCTAGTCTCACCGGCATGGACACTCTTACCTACTTTGCCAATTTGCGGGGTGGAGTCGACTGGTCATATGTCGATGAGCTTGCTGACAGGCTCGACGCGGAATTGGAGAAGAAAGTAGGAGATCTTTCATCGGGCAATCGCCAGAAAGTGGGGCTTATCCAGGCGTTCATGAATAAGCCGGAGGTACTCATCCTCGACGAACCCAGCCTCGGTCTCGATCCGCTCATCCAACGCGAGCTCCAGAAGATGATGCGGGAGGTAACCGATAGGGGCTGCACGATTTTCTTATCCAGCCACTCTCTTTCAGAGGTTCAGCGTGTCGCAGATCGGGTGGGCATTATTCGCCATGGTCACCTTGTTGCCGTAGAGTCTGTAGTCGAGCTCAGGTCTAAGGCAATACGCCGTGTGGAGCTCGAGCTAGACGGGCAAGCCAAGAGCTCAGTCTTCGAGGCTGTTCCGGGCGTCCGCGATATGGCTGTTGAGAATCACCACGTTGTTCTATCCTTTGACGGCGAAATGGGCGAGCTGATCAAGGCTGCAGCTGAGCACTACAGCATTATTGACATCCACACCCAAGAAGCCGATCTTGAAGAGATATTCCTCACCTACTATCGCGACGAGGTGGTGACTAAATGATGCTTGCCAATGTCTTTACCAAAACAATTAAAGAACACTGGCTAGGATGGTTGATTGCTTTTTTTAGTCTTGTTGTTCTACTGCTCATGGCTATGGGTGTCTATCGGGAGATGGATGTTAGCCTCTACAGCGAGCTACCCGATGTCTATCGCTCAATGATCGGCATATCGGAATCTGCGGATGTGGCAAGTCTCTCCATCAACGCGCTTGTGGGCACATACGGTGCGCTGACTATCGCAGCGATGACACTTGCTATGGGAGCAGGCTTAATTGCAGGGGAAGAGCGCAGGGGGACACTCGGGCTTTTACTTAGCAGTCCCAAGAGTAGGACCTATGTGCTTGTGTCCAAGACAGCAGCCATGGTGTTGCTGACAATCCTGTGTGTCATTGCGATATGGGGCGCAGTCGTTGCTTCAGCCGCAGTACTGGACATTTCTATTGAGGGCATGGATGTGGGAGCGCTAAGCTTCCACATGCTTTTAAACTCCCTCTTCTATGGCTTTCTAGCGCTGGCAATAAGTACATGGACGGGGAACCGAGGAGCAGCGCTTGGGGTGTCCATCGGTGTAATGGTCATGTCCTTTGTGGCTGTGGGCGTCTTGCCTCTCATTGAGAAGGCTGAGGACTATGCGAAGGCTTTTCCATGGCACTACTTCACCGGCAGCAAGCCGTTGCTAAACGGTGTGAACTGGGGTGACATCGGCATATTGTCAGCTGGCTGCGCGATCTTAGCAGCAATTGCCCTCATTGGAGTCAATCGCCGGGATCTTAAGACCCAATCTGTGGGCATTACTATGATTGACAGGCTCCGCAGTAATCCCCTGACCGAGAAGCTCATCGGTCGGCTTGCCGGGTCTGCTCGCATTTCCAGCATCTGGGCAAAGACTGCGTCTGAGTATCAGGTGCACTTCGTTATAACGGCTGCCTATATGTTTACTGTGCAAGGATTAATGATGGGGCCGCTGTATGCTGCAATCCCGGAGAGGACGCGCACCGCGGCGGACGCCGCTTTCAAGGTTATGCCTGAGGCGATGCTTGCTCTGTTTGGGGGCGGCGGATTGGCTACCCCCGAGGCCTTTTATCAGATAGAAACGTTCGGCATGATGATGCCAATAGGGATAATGGTTGTAGCCATTGCCATAGGCGCGGGAGCACTGGCTGGCGAGGAAGAAAAACGTACCATTGGCCTTCTTCTTGCTAATCCGATCAAGCGCTCTCGAGTTGTGCGCGCAAAGGCATTGACGATGGTGCTCTTCGCGTTTGCAGTTGGGATTGTGACCTTTGCCGGTGTTGCGCTTGGTGCGACATTGGGTGATCTGGGGATGAGCATAGGCAATATTGCCTCAGCGTGTCTGCTGGGCACACTTGTTGGGCTTGTGTTCGGCTCCCTTTCGCTCGCCCTTAGTGCGGGGACCGGACGGAGGAAGATTGCCATTTGGGGTGCTGTCGGAGCGGGGCTCGCATTCCATGTATTTAATTCGCTCACTGAGATAAGTGATGTTTTGACCGATTGGGCTTGGCTGACACCATTTCACTACTATATAGGCAACGATCCTCTCAACAATGGCATGGATTGGGTTAATGCAGCGATTCTGGCTGCTATGTCGATAATCTTAATAACGTTATCGGTAGCACTCTTCCAACGACGGGATATCCGGCAAACAGGCTAGTTCCAAAGTTCACCCTGAAGCACTTTGTTTCTTTTTTGTTGAGAAGAAGCAATCTTGAAGAGGAAATTTCTAAAAAGATATTGTTGAACAAAAGAAAGCAATCGTGTTCACAATGAATAAATGCTTATAGTGCAAGCATTAATTTGCCATGGTACCAAGGTGTTTAATGTAGGCTTGCTTTCTCTATTGCTTGAGAATAAATTTCTGTAACATAATGTATTTGAATTCTTATTATTTAATGCTTGTTTACATATTAATTATTAGTAATGAGGATAAATGTGTTTTAGACTCTCGGTAATCTTGGCGTCCAAACAGAGTCATTTAAGAGAGGGCAAAGAAAAAAGCACTCTCTGTGGGTGCTTTGTGTTTTTTGTGGGATCGATATCGGGTCAAGCGATTATTGTACAAAAGTTAAAGCGACACCTTGTTTGTTTGCCCGGCCGGTTCTTCCTATTCTGTGAATATAATCATCATAGTTTTCGGGTAAGTCGTAATTGATTACGTGAGTGACCGTGTCGATGTCCAGGCCCCTGGCAGCTACATCGGTAGCCACTAGAATGTTCAAGTGGTTTTGTTTAAAGAGTTGTAGTGCTTTTTCTCTCTTGGATTGAGATTTGTCGCCATGAATAGAGGTATTTTTAAAACCCCTCTCTTGTAGCTGTTTGGATAGACGCTCAACCCCTCTTCTGGTTCTACCGAAAATAAGGACTTTTCTAAAATCATCTTGGATTAAAAGGTTATGCAGGGTCTCTATTTTGTCCTGTTTTCTCTTCACCCTAATGATGTCTTGCTCGATATTGTCTGAAGTCACTGTCGATTCTATCGAAACGGTGACGGGATCTTTGGAGAAAGTCTTAATAAGATTGCTGATTTTTGGAGAAACGGTAGCGGAGAAGAACATTGATTGTCTGTTTTGTGGAAGAAAAGAAAGAATTTTACTAATATCATTTATAAAACCCATGTCTAACATTCTATCCACCTCATCTAAAACAATGTTTTGAACATTGCCCAATCTTAGTTTGCCTCTTTTGATCAGGTCATAGATTCTTCCCGGAGTGCCAATTACAAACTGGGGATTTCGTCTCAGCCTCGCAAATTGTCTTTCTATGTTGGCTCCGCCGATACATTGAACGGAAAAAATGTTCATGCCTTTTGAGAAGCATCGAAGTTCGGTATCAATTTGTACCGCAAGTTCTCTGGTGGGAGTAATGACTAAGACTTTTTGATTGCGGTTTTTTAGGACCTTGTTGATTAAGGGAACGATAAAAGCAGCAGTCTTGCCGGTTCCTGTATCGGCTACCCCGATGATGTCTCGTCCTTCAAGGGCGAAAGGGATAACTTTATCTTGAATGGGTGTTGGGGATTTATAGCCCCTTGCTTCAACGTTCCTTATTAGATTACCGATCAAAGCAAAATCGGAAAACCTATGCTTTGGAACATACTTTTCCGCTTTACAAGCCGAAGGGGTTTTATTGATAAACCTTGAATGGTCGATAGCTTTTTGATTACTTCTTCTGGATCTGGATGTTCTGTTTTTTCCGGAGTTGTGCCTGGAAAAAGAATTGGTCCGGTCGGAGCTCTTAAAAGGTACGTGTACTACTTGTGACTTTTTCGAAGCACCGGACTGGCCTTTCTTAGAGGGATTTTTTGAGGCGGGCTTACGCTTACCGCTAGATTTTGCAAACGATTTGCCATTGCCTTTTTTTCTACCATTGGTAGACTTACGAGATTCTTGATACATAACACTCTTCCTTTCATACTTTCACATTTGTCGCTAGTATGAAATTCCGAGTATTTGATGTTACAAATAATCCCTTTTATATAAAAGGCTCGCATCCATAAGAACAACCTGGTTACTGTACCATATCTGAATAATACAATCAAGCGCGAGAGCTTCTGTGGTCCCGAAATGTGGGCGAATGTGATATAATAAAAAAGCAGAATACATTTAGATAATGGATATAGCAACTCATCCGTTAGGTCTTCTATAAGGTCTTCTGGATGGGTTTTTCTTTTGGAGAAGAAAGGGAAGGGGAGCAGCGAAATGGGCGAAACATTTGCCATGAGCGGGATTAAGGATTGGCTTGAGACAGTAAAACTTAGAAAAGCGAGTATAAGTATAGAAGAAAAGATTAAGACTTTTAAGAAAGCAAGCAAAGAGACTTTAAAGGGGTCTAAAGCAGAGAAGAGATCACAAACAAACAAGAGGATACAAGAACCCTTAAAGCATTAAGGAGAGCTTAGAAATCGATATACTAAAAGTCTCATCAAAATCTAATCCTAATTCAGTGGCAGGAGCGATAGCCGGAGTACTACGGGAAAACGGATCCGCGGAGGTCCAGGCAATTGGTGCTGGGGCTCTAAACCAGGCGATTAAAGCAATTGCCATTGCGCGGGGGTTTGTTGCTCCCAGTGGCCTCAACCTAATGTTTGTACCGGCTTTTGTTGACGTTTCAATAGGCGGAGAAGAGCGCACGGCCATTAAGTTACTGATCCAGTCTCGATAGGATTGGGGTAAAAAATTGAAAAAATTCCGTATTATTAAGGATTAGGAGGGATGTTGTTGAGCAAAGTGCACAAATTAGCAAAGAACTGGAAGGACAGACAATTTGATAATGGATTTATCGAGGACAAATCGGGCAATCTTATAAAAAAAGGTAAAAGATTTAAGATTGATGACGATTACGTAAGATTTCAGATAATGACAGATGCAGATGGATGGATAACCAAAGATATGTTTGAACTGTAAGCCCTCCTGTGAGTGACTTAAACCCCCGGCCACGATTTCATTAACAAGATAAACCGAAGTATCTAAAGTAAGAAAAATATTGTAGCAATCGGCTGCCTCCTAATTGCATTACTTGATGGTGCTGTTATTCCTTATGTCCAAAAGTATCTTTATAGATTATGTAGCTGGCAAATCTCTTAAGGCAGCCTCTTGCTAAGTCAAGAAACTGCTTGAAGCATTTTAGACAAGATTGGAAGTTGACAGTAAAAAGCAGCCAGTATAGTATGATGGCAGATAAAAGGTTATGGCATAATTATTGTTTGGTTAGTGCCTTCAAGGACTTTCTATGATCTTGAAGGCAATTTTTTTTGGGAGGTGTAAATTGGACGAGAAAAAGAAACTGTATGTAGGCAGCCTCTCCTTCGAGGTTACCGAAGGAGACTTAATCGAGTTATTTAACAAGATGGGGAGCGTAGAATCTGTAAATATATTTAAAGACCTTCATTCAGGTCAATCTAAGGGATTTGCTTTTGTTGAAATGGCTTCAGAAGAAGAAGCTAAAAAGGCGATGGATGAGCTGAACGGACGCTCTCTTAGAAACCGCGATATAGTCGTAAAAGAAGCAAGGCCGCGCCGATATAGGCGAGGACTTAGTAAGCAGGGACGGTTTAACCGTTTCTAACAGTTCCCTCGTTGCCAAAAAATGCGGAGAGGGAATGTGTTAACAGAGCAAGCAGCTAAGTTGAATGCCAGAAAGAATGTGGTTTCATTGCTAAGAGAAATATAGAAGGAGTTTCTTGTTCACCGGACCATCATTCGAGGCTCTGGTTAAGGAGCTTTTATCAGGGCATAAAAACCAATAAGAAATGGTATGGTAAGTTTAGGGCAAGAAACCAATTTGATTAGGCAGGAGGTTATTGACCGCAGAGCTCCTGACGGGGGTGTTTTTATTTCATCAGTGGACGAATATAGAATCCAGGAATATAATATAATGAAATAAACATAATAGAATATTTATTGCAGCAGATCAACGTTGCAAGAAAGGCACCAATTCATATATTGCTAAATGGATTGGCCTTTTTAATGAGTGCTATTAAGGGGAGGCTCTTTTTATTATCTGTGTTAAAATAGCTCAATTTCCAATATCGCATATTTTGGATATTTAACTTAGATGAATTTCATCTTTTTCCTCAGATCACCGGGAGATTAGCGCAAGCGGTGAAGAGTATGAACCGGAAGCAATTGGTGAACGTAAGGTTTGGCTATGGTTAAAAAACCGAAACTTGTCGCACCAGCCGCCGCCGCACGTTTTTCATCATCAAGATCACCCGGAATCATAAAGAAACCGAATATATTATTTTCGCAATATTTTAAAATTCGTCGGTAGTCTCCCGGATTTACCTTACCTAATATAATTGCTATCCGTACAACAAAGCCCAAAACATGAACCTGACTGCAAGACATTGCGCCGAGTGGAATTAGTTGACTGTCCCAACCAAACTCCACTCTTTGCTCGTCAAGCTGTTGAGCCATTGACACATTGCCGTTTGAGCCTACCAAAAACACGTAAAGATTTTCCGCTGCCAGTCCCAAAGCCAATTCTTCCGCTATTTTGTTGGAAGGAGCAGCACCTATAAAGGTGACAAAGCCGGCAACCCTTTTTTTGATTATTTTGTTTCCTTGCTCTGATACCATCCGATCGGAAGGTGCTCCTAACCAGGGCTTTTTTGGAGGCTTCGGTTCAATGAGGGGAACAAGTGCTTCAATAACTTCTTGGGCAAACAAGGCGGCAACTCCAGCATCAAGGGCGCTACCGAGGTAGGGGAGATATAGTTCATCGGCAGGAACATCTCTTAGCAGTGATTTGGCCTCCTCTATTGCCTTTTTTAGATGGCCAAGTTTTAATATTTTTTCTCCGGTAAGCCCGTAATAAACCGGAAGAAAATATTTTGTGCCGGGGGAGCCTACAACCTCATTAGAGTCCTTCATATCCAGGACTTTTTGGAGTCTTTGGTCGGCTGTACTCACTATTGCGTGCGCACCGTTTATGGCTCCCGCAGCAAATTCCTTAGCCTCATTTGCCACTGCCTCAACATCCTCCTTTTTTCCATTTCAGAAGGTGTTTCCTCTCCCCCGCCGGTCCCATAAATCCCTAGTGCCTTGCGCTTCTTTCCAATATGGTCGAGGACTTTTCTTAAAATTTCTTTAGGATCGGGCTCAAACTCAAGCTTGCCACCTAGTGTTTCTTCCCAGTTTGTGCTGATCAGGCTGGCCACATCTTTGCTGGCACTAACAGGAGAACAATGACCAAAAGTTACTGACACCCCGGAAGCAGCGAAGTAGGTGCCGATGCTCAAGGCCTTTTCGCTCATCCATTCGGGCACAACTGCGGCAACCGGCAAATCGCAGATATCCTCTCCCAGACCTCCTTCGTTTACGATCTCGGTTAACATAGTAAGGATTCTGGAGTTATCCACACATGATCCTACATGCAGAATAGGAGGAATTCCCACCGCCTTGCAAACTGCTTCCAGGTACGGTCCGGCTAAATGATCCGCGTGTGGGAGCAGCAAGCCATATTTTGCATTTGACAATGCTCCGCAGCCGGTTTGTATTACCAGTATGTTATTTCTGATAAGCTCTTTGGCGATTGTGTTGTGGTTTTCGTCCTGGATAACTCTCGGATTGTTGCAGCCGACAATAGCGACGATGCCTTGAACGCACCCGGTAATTATAGCGTCGCTTAATGGTCGGAAGGACGATTTGTATTTCCCCCCAAGCATATATTTGATGTATTCTTTGGAGAATCCGGCTACCAGATTGCTGGTCGGCTCAGGGATTGATACTTTTTTTCTTTTTGGGAAGTTATCGATGGCCATTTTTACGATCTTTTTCGCTGTGCTCAGTTCGTTCCCCGGGTCAAGTTGGATGTGGGTTGCCCCGGTTATCTCCGCCTTTGGTGAAGTGGTTATGATTTTAGTGTGATAATTTTTGGCCAGTGCGGTAAGGGATTGGAAGATACACTGGATATCAACGACCATTGCGTCAACTGCCCCGGTAATGATAGCCAGCTCTTGCTGTAGAACATTTCCTGCCGAGGGGATGCCATGTCGCATCAGTATTTCGTTTGAAGTGCAACATATCCCGGCTAGGTTTATTCCATTTGCCCCTTTGGATTTAGCATGTTTTAAGAGTTCTTTGTCGGAGACAGTGCTGATAATTGCCTCTGAGACGATGGGTTCATGACCGTGCATAACTATGTTTACCTGGTCTTCCTGGAGAACACCTAAATTAATTTGAGAAAGGCGGGGGTGAGGTGTGCCGAACAAAATGTCGGATAGTTCAGTTGCCAACATAGAGCCGCCCCAACCATCGGCCAGGGATGCTTTAAGAGATTGCGTTAGTATATGTTCTGCTTTCTGACTTACTCCGATGCTGGTTTGATGCATAGTTTCCACAATTTCCTGGTCGATTCCGGCGGGAGCAAGATTGTTGTTTTTCCAGATTTTTTGCCTTTTCTTGGGGGCGCACTTGATTAAATCCACACCTGCTTGTTGCGCGCCGAAGTTCGATAAGGCTTTCTTGGCAACTTTGGCAGCAGTTTCTTTTTTTGAAAGCGGTGTTTTTTTTGTTCCCGTCTTGATTCTCAGTTCTTTTGCTACTTGATATAATTTGTTTTCATCTTTTATCTTAAAAAAAGAATTATCTTCTTGGGATGAGGCGAGAAGCGCCAGAGCTAAGGACCGCCCATGGGCAGCATGAGCAGCGCATCCTGCGGCAATGGATCTAGCCAGGTTTCTTGCCACTATTGTCTCAAGGGTCGCACCACAGATTCCAGTCCTATCGCGGTCTTCTATGTCAGGAAAACGGCAAGGTCCCATAAAGCAAACCCTGCAGCAGGCCCCGGTTTTGCCGATTGAGCAAACAGGATATTTTTCCGCCCGACTGAAACAAGTGGAAACATTATCTTTATCTGCCTTTTTAAGTATCTCTATTGTAGAGGGATCTATGCTCTTTTTCTGATCGGCCAAAACGATCCTTTCACCACGGTCAGCTTTCCTGAATAAAGCTTTAATTGTTGATAACATAAAAGCATGAATAACTATTTCTTTCAATCTTATTTATTTAGAAGGTAGTGGTGTAGTATAAACAATATGGTTAGATTGACTATGGAAAGAAAATATTAAATGTTGAATAATTGAATAGCGCTGCAATGTTGAGCAAAGAATTAACAGGACTTACTTGATTAAGGAGCAAAAAAGATGAGTGCCTATAGTTATTGTCCCAAGTGCGGCGGTCGCCTGGAGAAGAGAGAAGTAGAAGAAATAGAGCGATTGGTTTGCAGTAAGTGCGAATATGTTTTATACGATAATCCTAAACCGACTGCCAGTGCGATTATAGTCGAAGGAGATAAGGTATTGCTGGCAAAAAGAGCAATTGAGCCGCAGAAAGGTTTCTGGGATCTACCTGGGGGCTTTCTGGAAAAGGACGAGCACCCAGAAGACGGCTTGAGGCGGGAGATAAGGGAAGAGCTGGGTGTGGAAATTGAGATTCGAGAATTTTTGGGAATTTATATGGACCAATATGGATATGACGAGGCCGGGGGCAGCACTTTAAATGTATATTATGTAGTCAGCATAGCCTCGGGGGAGCCAAGGCCTGGGAGCGATGTCGAAGACTTGCGCTGGTTTGCGGTTGCCGATCTTCCTTCTGATATGGCGTTTAACAATTGTATGGAAGCACTGAGAGTATGGCAGACAAGGTTTAGCGTAGAAGAAGATTTGTTTTTCTAAGATTTATTGATAGGATTTTAAGATTGCATGGTCTTGCTTGTAAAATATTGCGTATGCTTGTAAAATATGAGGGTTGCTGCAAGTTGCCAATTGAGCGCTAGCTTCGGAACAATAGTGGTTGAAAGATAATGTGTCAAAGTATATCCAAGGCTGCTGCTCAGATTTGCAATCACCCAGCCTCAAAGGTTTTAGTTTTACGTTTTTCATTTTGATTTTTTCATTTGAAATGGGGATGTAGCTCAGATGGGAGAGCGCCGCCCTTGCAAGGCGGAGGCCGTCGGTTCGAATCCGATCATCTCCACCAGTACATGACAGGTGTCGATTAGTCCGATACCTGTTTTTTATGTCTTTTGCTAATATTTTGCTAAGGTAATATTTCAAAATACTATTGAATGGCAAAACAAATAGGCTTTTCAATTCCTAGCAAATCATAAGTAAACATGACAGAGATAATTCACACGGGGGCAACTACTAAAAGAAATACGTGTTTAGTTAACTATCGAAACCCTGCAATAATTGCGCTACTTGAGGTCGATGGGAAGAAGCTGAAATCCAACACTCAACTTGAAGACATTCTTTTTGAAAAGGAGATCGGGGATTCTGTTGAACTAAGTATCGACCGATTTGGTGAAAGCAAAACAATTAACCTGGTTGTTGAGGAGATTCCCCCTGGTGTATTGGAATAATTGAATGCCGGTTTTCCGCTAAAAGCCAAACAGTATTTAGAGATCTCCCAATCCCACTTTTATCGTAACCGTGGAATTTTTATTTGCTTTGGACCCGCTGGAAGGATCCTGCTCAAGTACTTTATCTTTGTCCGCGAGGGTGGAAGACTCATAGATAACCTGGGCTTTGAGTCCACTTGCTTCTATTTGGGCAACTGCATCATCTTTGGTTTTGCCAACCACACCGGGCACGGTTACCGTTTCCGGCCCACTGCTAATAACCACTTTAACCGTAGAACCTTTGGTTACCGAGGTCCCTCCGGACGGGGATTGTCTTATAACTTCTCCTTTGGGAACAGAAGAACTGTAATCTTGGCTTTCACTCATTTTTAAGCCTGCCTGCCCGAGCAGGGTCGCAGCCTGTTGAGAGGTTTTGCCTACCACGTCCGGGACTTCTACTTTGGTTTCGCCCTTGCTAACGACTATATTGACCGCGGAGCCTCTTTTAACTCTTTTGCCTGCTTCCGGATCCTGGCCGACGACTGTGTCTTCAGGAGCATCGCTATACTCCCGGGTAACCTCGCCAAGCTCCAGGTTCACCTTGGCTAAGAGGTAAGTCGCTTGTGCTTCGGTTTTGCCGACCAAGTCGGGTACTTCTATTTCACCGGCTCCTTTACTAACAACAACTTTCACCGTACTTCCGGTCTTAACTTTCTGTCCCCATTCAGGGTCTTGAGATATGATATCTCCAGATGGTACTTTGTCATCGTATTCTTTGCTCTTGACCTCAAGCTTAAGTCCCTTGTCTTTTAATATCTGACGTGCTTCGTCCTGGCTCTTTCCCTTGATATTAGGAACTGCTACGGTTTTGGCTCCAAAAGAGAAAATGTCAGTAGTCGCCAGCAGCAGCAGCAAAGTCAAAAGGATTATGATCGGCGATATGATAAGCAATGCCAAAAGGAATTTCTTTTTTCTCTTATCACGGCGCTTTGCCTTGATTCTTTGTTCGGCCGGAACAGCGGGTTTTGCCGTTGCTGCTTCCGTCGGCGGCATCGGTGCCGGCATAATTAAAGTCTTTTCTTCAGAAGGAAGAGCAGCTTGCACCGGAAGGCCCTCAGCGCATCGGGCTAGGTCATCTTTCATTTCCTTGGCTGAAGAGTATCTTTGCTCCGGATCTTTGGACATTGCTTTTAAGACAATCTGCTCCAGAGATTTTGGGATATCAGGATTTATTGATCGCGGATTTGGCGGCGGTTCATGCACTTGCTTGAATGCCACGGCTACCGGGCTTTCTCCTTCAAAAGGCACGCTACCAGTTAGAGCCTCATAAAGAACTATGCCTGCGGAGTAAACATCCGAACTTTTACCAACGGATACTCCCTGGGCTTGTTCCGGAGAAATATAGGTAGCCGTTCCCAGGATTGATCCGGTTTGGGTCATTGTCGAAGCACCGGCTCTGGCAATGCCAAAATCCGTGACTTTAACGGTTCCGTCATCGGTTATGATGATATTGTGAGGCTTGATATCACGATGAACAATCTGATTATTATGGGCGAATTCCAACGCGTCGCAAATCCGGCTGGTAACGTTAATGGCAATTTCGGGCGGAAGAGCCCCTTTCTTGCTTATTATCTGCTTAAGGTTCTCTCCTTCTATATATTCCATCACTATAAAATAAGCATCATCGTGCCTTCCCCAATCGTAAATGTTAACAATATTGGGATGATTCAAACGGGCTGCCGATTGGGCTTCCCGGCGAAATCGGGCCACAAAATTTTCGTCATGGGCATATTGGGGATGGAGCATTTTAATGGCGACAAGGCGGTTTAGGATGGTGTCTTCTGCCTTGAAGACATCGGCCATCCCTCCGGTGCCGATTTTTTTGATTATTTTATATCTTCCTCCAAAAAGCTCTTCCATCCCGCTTGTTATCCTCCAATTGATTTGGTGAAATACCCTAGCTTTCTAATATACCAAAATATGCTTTCAATTCCTATTAAAACGATTTGGCAGCTAAGGATTGACTCCCAATGCTTCTACTATAAGCTCCCTGGCAACTGGAGCTGCGATCCTTCCGCCGGTAGCGTCATTACCCATACTGCCTCCATTTTCAATTACTACTGCTATAGCGATCTCCGGATTGCCTACGGGAGCAAAGCAAGTAAACCAGGCGTGTGGCGCGCCGTTAGGGACCTGAGCAGTACCGGTCTTGCCGGCAACTTCTATGCTGGGAACCGCAGCTGCTTTTCCGGTACCGGCATCGACAACATTCTTTAACATTTCCTTCATGGTCAGAGATGTGTCGAGCGAAACGGCTTTTTGCCATTTTTCGGATCCGAAATCTTTGATTGTCTTGCCACTGTAATCACGAATCTCTTTAACAATGTAAGGTTTCATTATCTCTCCGTCATTGGCGATTGCGGCTGATATCAAGGCCATTTGTAGCGGCGTTACCCGGACATCCTTTTGACCGATGGCACTAAGAGCCGTGCTTGGTTCGTCCATATCTTCCGGTATGATGCTTTTAGTAACAGGGAGCTCGAATGGTATTTCCTTGTTCATGCCGAATCGCTCGGCATAATAAACCAGCTTTTCCGGTCCAAGCTCAAGCCCTAATGCGCCGAAAGTGTTGTTGCAGGAGACTTTTAGAGCATCTTCAAGAGTTATTTCTCCGTGAGATTTTCCTCCAAAATCCTTTATCACATGCGTTGTTAGAGGTAGTTTTAATTGCCCGTTGCAGCGGAACGCGGTTATAGGTTCGGCAATGCCGCTTTCAAGCGCGGCTGAAGCTGTTACGATTTTAAAAGTTGATCCGGGAGGATACCACTCCTGAGTTGCCCGGCTGATCAACGGTTTTTCCGGGTCTTTATTAAGAGCCTCCCAGGTTCGGTCAACAACGGATGAATTCAAACTGGCAAGCTGGTTTGGATCAAACGAAGGATTGGAAACCATGGCCAACACTTCTCCGGTTTTAGGATTAAGTGCCACAACGGCTCCTTTTTGGTCGCCGAGGGCTTGTGAAGCCGCTTCCTGAAGACGGGAGTCGATGGTAAGAACAATACTGTGTCCTTTGGTTGTCCCTTCGACCAGGCTTTGGTAATACTGATCGGCAGAAGATATTTCTTTTTTTCCGAGGAGCTCGTCATTAAAGACCCGTTCCAATCCGCTTCTTCCGTAGCGAAGGCTGTAGTAGCCTGTAATGGGCGCATAGAGATTCTTGTATGGATAAGATCGTTCGTAATTGCGGTCGACTTCCTTGCTCAAGGCAACTATCTGCCCATCGCTTGTTAGTATTTGTCCTCTTTCTATGGTAAGTTCTTGGGCCATTCCCCGGGTGTTGCTGGGGCTAGAGACAGTTCTTGGCGCTGCCCATATCTGAAGATAGGTAAGATTGAAACAAAGTATTGCAAAGGCAGAGGCGAACAATATTCCCAGACGAGAGATTTGTTTGTTCATAGTGCCTCCCCTAAGTTTGCTCTTTCGGATACGGCTAGAAGAAGAGCGAGCAGAATAAAGTTAGCTAGAATAGAGCTCCCGCCATAACTCATGAAGGGCAGAGTGATGCCGGTTAAGGGAATTAATTTGGTCACTCCGCCGATGATAATAAAGGTCTGTAGTGCAAAAGCCGAAGTTAGGCCAACGGCCAACAGCTTTCCAAATTCATCTTTACTAGTAAGAGCAATTCTAAAGCCCCGGCAAACAAAAATAAGATAAGCAATAATTACGGCAAATCCTCCTATTAGACCAAGTTCTTCAGCCAGAGCCGAAAAAATAAAGTCAGTATGAACGGCTGGAATATAAGTGGGAAACCCTTGGCCCAGACCGGTTCCGCCTAATCCGCCACTGGCGATAGCAAAAAGGGATTGGGCGATCTGATAACCTTTTCCGGCCACATCCTGCCAGGGATTAAGCCATATATCGATTCGCGTCTGGACGTGTGGAAAGAGAAAATAGCAGGAAGTAGCCCCAATGAGAAATAATATAGAACCGGAAATAACATAAATCTTTCTACCCGTAGCCACGTAAAGCATGCTCAGGAATATGCCAAAAAAGAGGAGAGATGATCCTAAATCCTTTTCAAAAACCAAAACAGCCAGCGAAATCAGCCACATCAGCAGAAGGGGTCCAAAATGTTTGAAAGGAGGAAGCCAGATATTGAGAAACTTCTTGTTAGCGATGGCTAGAAGTTCTCGCTTCTCCTCAAGATAAGCCGCCAGGAAAATTACCATACATATTTTTGCTATCTCAGAAGGTTGAAATGATACCCCCGCGATGTTTAACCAAAGTTTTGCGCCGTATTTTTCCGTTCCGATAAAGGTGGGAGCGAGTAGCAAAACTAGGGCAAGCAGGGCAAACATATATTTGTAATCTTTTAATCTGATGTAATTTTTTGCCAGAAAAAGAGAAATTACCAGAAAAAATATTCCTATCAAAATCCACAGCGCTTGCAAATTAAACAAACCCGGCTTGAGCCGATATATCATAACTAAGCTCAAGGAGCTTAAGAAAGCGGTTACCGGAATGAGAAGGGGATCACTTTGGGATACAAAAAAACGCTCGGTGATATGGACAAGAAAAAAGGGACCGACAATCATCGCGGCCAGAAGACCGGTTTCGCCGGTTATTTTTGATTCTTGAAGCAGGCAGAGAAGAACAAAGCCCAGAAAGGCAGTAAGAAAAACTATCAGCAATGTTCCTAGCTCTTGATTTCTTCTACCTGATGAACGGCTCATCTTTCCACCTTATCTAACACCAACGTAAACTATAACGATTACTTAACATAAAAGAACCGGCTTATAAATTGAGATTTTTTCTGTATGATGCGCATTGTTTAGAGGGCTCCTCTGCATGATATCCTTCAAACAATCATTAACAGCTTCTTGATCAAGACATGCGACTCCTTAGAAGAAAAAAAGGCGTCTCCACCATGATTTCCTGCATTTACCTGCGGGCAAGCTGTCAATATCAAGAAGAATGACAGTTGTGTTGTCTGTGCCGCCATGCTGGTTTGCCATATCGATTAGTTTCGCGCATATTAGTTTTGGCTCTTCAGGTTGGTTTAATATTTGTACAATCTCAGCATCGCTTAGCATGGCCGTAAGGCCATCCGTGCAAAGCAAAATTCTGTCTTTTGGCTGGATTTTGGATGTTGAAGTATCTATTTGGACAGAAGGTTCAATACCGACTGCTCTGGTCAGAACGCTACGCTGAGGATGAGCTTCAGCCTCTCCGGGACTAAGCACACCCTCTTTAACCATTTCCGCTACCAAAGAGTGGTCTTCGGTTATCTGGGAGAGCTTTTTATCTCTTAAGAGATAGGCTCTACTATCGCCGATGTGCCCGATATAGCAAGTGTCTTCACAGAGAACGGCAACCGTTAGGGTTGTTCCCATACCGCGCTGTTCCGCCTTTTGTGAAGATTTTTGAAAAACCGCGGTGTTGGCCTCACGAATGCTTTGGATGAGAAGTTCAGGGATGCCTTTTTCTTCATCTAATTTGCGGAGTTTCTTTCGAACTGCCTGTAAAGCCACGGCACTGGCAATTTCTCCCGCGGAATGCCCTCCCATGCCGTCGGCAACCGCGAATATGGGCTCATCTACCAAGTAACTATCCTCATTTATCTGTCGATGTTTTCCAACGTCCGAAGCAACAGCAAAACGCATGATCACTCCATAAATTCCAGAACAGTCTTTCCAATTTTGATTAAGTCACCCGGTTTTAATGAAGCAGGCCTGGTAATCTTTATATTGTTTAAAAAAGTGCCATTTTTGCTTTCAAGATCTTCCAATCGATAGCCCTTCTTGCTCCTGGAGACAAGGGCATGCTGATGGGAAACAGAAACATCCGATATTATGATGTCACATTCCGCGGATCTTCCGATGAGCGTTTGGCCATTGATTGAATACGTCTCACCGGTTTTCATTCCCGGTCCTTCCAATACTACCAGTCTTGAAGGAGTCTCGGTTTCTGTGCCGCTTTCCGCCGTATCTTCTGGCGCGCTTTTTAGATCCTTATACACAATGATTAGAGTGAATACTAAAAATATATAGAGAAGACCCAGAAAGAACCATTTTAAAAGGAGTAAGACTACGTTTATCATTTATCTCACCCCTTAAAGCGGAGTTCGGTTTCTCCGAGAGTGATGATATCTCCGTCCTGCAAAACCCATTTTTTCTGAGGCTTTCCGTTAACATAAGTTCCGTTTGTGCTGCCAAGATCATGTACGAAAAATTTATCGTCTTCCTTTTTAACCTCTGCGTGCACACGGGAGATATTTGGATCCTCAAGGACAATATCATTTGTATGGAGCCGTCCCAGAACGGTTGCTTTTTTAATTAAGGGAAATGTAAGTGTTTCACCTTGACCCTGCATTATTAGACAGGGTTGATGCAAATAAAGCCCTTGCTCTTTTGCTTCCTCCGGTGGGATCAATTGGGTTTGATCCTTTTTGTCTTCTACCTCTTCGGTAGCGGTTAGGCGGCTAGTGACTTTGACTTCGCCCAACGATAAATCCTCGTCCGCTTCAACTTCGATTGTAGGAGGTCCCGTCAAGATATATTTTTGTTGTTTTGCGTGAGATGTCACATAATCTGCAAGGTCGGAGACGAGAACACTTTCAAACGATTTCAAGCTTTTAATGTCCTCCATGCTAATATAGACGGTGTACTCGTTTGGAGCATAGACTTTGCCAACACTTATAGTCTTGTGGCTGTCCATTTCTTTAGTCAGCTTTTTAGCAACCTCAACCGGCTGAACACTTGCCTTGAAGCCTTTGGCAAATAATCCTTCAAAGAAGCTTTCCAGTTTTTTTTCAATCTTCCTAAGGCTCATGCGCTCTCCTTGATATTATCGCCGCGAGCCTCCTCGCTGTCGCCTTGGATTATGCTCCTTCCAAACCCCTCGGTCCGTAGATGCTCATAGGGAATGAAAAGCAGTAAGATAAGCAATATTATAAGCGAAAAAGAAAGCTGTTGCATTAGTTGGTCGAAAGGCACTGCTGAAGCGCCCACCTTCTCTAGCAGCCAGGTATAACCTAATGTTAATAAAGTAGAGCCGGCAATCAATCCAAAAATATCTCTCCCCAAATTCTTTTTATAGGTGATAATACTAACAAAAAAAGCTACCGCAATCCACAAAATGAGCTGAATTATAAGAGCCGGATGGTCCATGAATGGCTTGGCTGCCAGGGAAATAATCTGTATGCTTTTCGCGCCACTGGCCTCAAGAACCCGGTAGGTATTTGCAATATGAAGAAAATGTAGCTGACCGGAGGAGGTGCCGAATATATCGGCAAGTTCCAGGCTCAGGCACCCGGCTCCGGCAAGCAGTGTTGCCCATACAGGCGGAAAGAAGATACCTAATACTACTGGAAACACAATACCCAGATTTATTTTAGCCAGGAAAGGAACTATAAAAGGCACCAATGAAAGATGTGGGCGCCGCCGTGAAAAAAGAAACCAATATGCGGAAGCCGCAATCAGAAAGAAGAAGCCCAGAAGAAAGGAAAAACTAAAGATAGGAAGAACCAGAGATAGAAAGAAGAGACCAATCCCGGTTGCCGGGAAAAGAAAGACTGCAAATAAGAGGAAAAGCGGCAAAAAAATATCCATTGACCCCGGGTAGAAGGGAAATGCTTGAAAAAGCGATATGCTTAGCATGCTGATTATGGCGGATGAGAAGAATCTTTTTAGAATCTCCTGGTATTCTTGTATAAATACAAACATCCGACTCTTGAATCCCTCAAGATCGTTAGAGAAAGACCTTTCCTCCGTCCAACTATCGCTCGATGTAGTCAAAAAGAAGGGACTTAGGAGCTTTCTTGGGGAGGCAGTTGAGCTCTTATAACGCGCTGTTCTTGATCGCATTTCAGCGGCAGTTTGAAATCTCTTGTCAGGATCTTTTTCAAGTGCTTTAAGAATAGCATTGTTCAGCCCTCTTGGTATCTTCGTATTAACCTTAGTTGGCAAAACAGGGTCAACGTTTAATATTTTAAAAAGCGCGGCTCCGGTTGTTTCAGCCTCAAAAGGAGCGACACCGGTAAGCATTTGGTAAAGGACTGTGCCGAGAGAAAAGATATCGGTTCTTTCATCTACGTATTCTGCGTTACATTGTTCCGGGGACATGTAAGGAAGTGTGCCGACTATATCTCCTTCTCTGGTGATTGAAGAATCTTTGAGTCTGGCTATCCCAAAGTCCATAACTTTGATCCTGCCATCAGGAAGAAGCATTAAATTCTCGGGCTTAATGTCCCGATGGACAATACCATTTAGGTGAGCGCATTCCAAAGCCTGGCAGATTTGAGAAGTAATTACTATGCTTTGGTCAATTGACAACAGACCTTCTTTTGTCAGTATCTCCTGGAGCGTTATTCCTTCAATGAACTCCATTATCAGGTAGCAGTAGTCCTCGGTTTCCTCAAATTCATAGAGGGTGACAATATTGGGATGATTTAAAAGCGCTACAGTACGAGCTTCGCGGAGAGCACGGGGAGCGGTTTTAGGACTAGGAGAAATTCTCTTAATTGCTACTATCCGTTCCATTCTGGTATCAAAAGCTTTATAAACCTCAGAAAATCCACCGCTTCCAAGTTTGTTAAGAACTCTATAGCGAGATAGGAGCAATTCTTCGGTCATCGCAGTTACCTCTAGTCGTGTTTTCTATATTTACAGTAAATCTCCTGCGTTTCATTAAGCGGTTATTTGCTAATTACAATAAAAGTAGTATATTTATTAAAACCAAAAGATAGTTTATCATTTTGCACAGACAATTGATATTCAGATCAAGGTTCCGTGCCTTCTTGCCCTTGCTAAGCAGGCGAGAAGACTTGGCGGTTATGGTTGTTTATATGCAGGCATAGGAGGAATCGGCAGACCTGCCCGCCATAGCCTGTGCCAATAAAAGTGAAGCTTTGGTATAACTTGTTGCCGGGATGGTAGAGTTGCCAAGCTTACTGGATGCGTTGGTATCGGGCTAATCGGTTTTATTTGCCGAGGTGGCGGAATTGGTAGACGCGCTAGGTTCAGGGTCTAGTGAGTGAATGCTCATACGGGTTCGACTCCCGTCCTCGGCACCAGAGGTTCGGCAAATTTGAAAACCGGGCGAAAGCGGGCGTGTTATGAGGGGTTCAAGACACCGCGGAATATAGCCGTGTGGGCCTAAATCCCACCGCCTGCACCATGTGAACGTCCTGAGCTGAGAGGAATAGCCTTGGACAAAAGAGCATATTCAACCAGAAAAATGAGATTTCCAAAACAAAAACCCCGTGGGAAATCTCCAACCAGATTGCTTGTCCTCCTGATAGCTCTGTTAATACTTTTCTATCTTATTGGTTTACTGGGTCGAAGCTTCGGTGGCGGAAATACAAATGCTTTGGAAGAATATGCCGACAAGGCAACCAAGATTGTAGAGAAATCGAATCGAGTTGCAAAAGGATTTGAGGCACTGAAAACCAACGTGGGAGAGATATCTCGCGAAGAGCTTAAAAGCAGGCTTTCTGACTATGAAAAAACAAGCAAAGAAACACTTGATGATTGTAAGGAATTAGAAGCACCAAATGAGTTGGAGCAGGCACATCTGTATTTGATACTTTGTATGGAGCTTAGGGCAAAAGGATTGGAAACATACAGACCTGCGCTTTTTAATGCTTTGAAGGATATTGATCTCGAGGTTGCTAGCGGCCAGATAGCATTGTCCCTAAAGGACATCGCTCTTAGCGATAGGGCGTACCTGCAATTTTCGTCTGATCTAAAAAAAGTTCTGAAGGAAAAGGGTGTTAAGAAGACCGTTCCGGACAGCAAGTTCCTTTCAGACAATTCTGTTTATGAAAAAACAACTATTATAAAATATGTTCAGGAACTTAAAGGAGCCAAAGGGCTGGAGGCAATCCATGGGCTTGGCGTATCCGAGCTTACCACCGATCCCAAACAGATAAAAGTTACCGCAAAGAAAGTCGCCGTCTTGCCCAGTGCTGATTCTATATCGGTTACCGTCACGGTAGAAAACCAAGGAAATCAAATTGAGACCAATGTTCCGGTAGTGGCAACGATAAAATCGGTAACCGAACCGAAAGAACAAAAGAAGGAAGCCTACCTAGAAACTATTTCTCCGGGGCAGAAGAAGAGTATAACCATATCTGGACTAAAGCCGACCCAGGACCCTGATGTAACAAATCTTATAACCATAACAGCGGGACCGGTGCCCAATGAGAAGTTTACCGGCAATAATGTAATCGAATATAAATTTATTATGACGTAATTTCTTTCTCCGCGGCTTTTTTAACCGCTTCATAGATAGTCTTTATGGGTACATCAGCATCTTTTGCCAGTTTGGCGCAATCTTCATATTCGGGCGAGATAGTAACAGCTCTTCCTTCCAGGAAGCCGATTTTTGCCTTTGCTTTTCCAAACTTTGTTTTTACTTCTATTTCTTTCCTTATTACTGTTCTTCTGAATTGCCTGGAAATCCGTACCCCCAGAGTATTGGTCTCTTCGAAGAGTACTTTCATTACCCTGTCTTCAGCTCCCTTTGGCGAAAGCACGGAAAGCTTGAGACCTAAACGGCTCTTTTTCATATAAATGGGTGTAAGCCATACATCCGCGGCACCAACTTCCAGCAGTTTATCCATAATATAGGCTGAGAACTCAGGATTTGAATCATCTATATTTGTCTCAATTACCGATTTTTCATCGTATTCTTCGGTTGACAGGGACTCACCAATGGCAACTCTTAGAACATTTGGAATATCCAGGTCTTGCCAGCCTGCTCCATAGCCTATGGATGTTAGCTTCATCGGAGGCATCTCGCCAAAGCTTTTAGCAAAGGTTTTAATAATAGCAGCGCCGGTAGGGGTTACCAGCTCAGCGGTGATACCTCGACTGTAAAGAGGGACGTCTTTTAGTATTTCAAGTGTGGCCGGGGCGGGAAGGGGAATCATTCCATGTTCTGTTTTTTTACATCCCATTCCGGTGGGCAAAGATGAAGAATATACGGCGTCTATATTCAAAAGAGAAAGACCGACAACAGCGCCGACAATGTCGAGAATAGAATCCATCGCCCCTATCTCGTGAAAGTGAACCTGATCGATATCGCGGCGGTGAATCTTGGCTTCAGCTGAAGCTATTTTAAGGAAAACCTCGGTACACTTCTTTTTTTGATGAGCGGAGAGCTTACTGTCCTCAATTAGATTTCGCACATTGGTCCAGGTTCTGACAACACCTTTTTCTTCGGCTTGAATGTCAACTTTAATCGCGCCTATGCCTACTTTTTGAACTGCCTCTGCCTGGATTTGATAATTTTTTAAGGGCAGCTTTTTAAGCTCCTTTTTTAGGCTTTCTAGCTCAAGGCCGGCATCGAGAAAAGCCCCAAGCACCATATCGCCGCTTATTCCGGAAAAACAATCAAAATAGGCAATTTTCATAGGTCCCCGCTCTGTCTATTTGTCCTTCTCACCGATTTGATTGATTAAGCTGGCCATAAATCCCGCCCCAAAACCATTGTCAATATTTACTACTGCTACTCCCGGCGCGCAACTGTTTAACATGGTAAGAAGAGGAGCAATTCCATTAAAGCTCGCGCCGTATCCAATACTTGTAGGAACCGCGATGACGGGAGCTGCAGTTAGGCCTCCTATTATGCTGGGAAGAGCTCCCTCCATACCGGCAACCGCAATGATTACTTTTGCTTCCGACAGTAGATCGTGATAAGCGAAAAGGCGGTGAATTCCTGCTACCCCGACGTCATATACACGGCTAACCCGGTTGCTCATTGCTTCACAGGTGATAGCGGCCTCTTCGGCTACCGGCAGGTCGGATGTGCCCCCGCTGACAATTGCGATATGCCCGACCCGGGCTTTTGGTTCATCTTGAATCAGGATAATCTTTGCCTCCTGAAAATAGCGGCTGGCCGGATCAACTTTTTTAATTTCGAGGAAGATATCCTTTTCAACCCTGGTTATAAGGACATCTTGTTCCTTCTGCCGAAGCTCGGAAACAATCTTTGCTATTTGCCCGGCTGTTTTTCCCGGAGCAAATACGACTTCCGGGAAACCTTTTCTGAGCGTGCGATGATGATCGACTTTGGCAAATTCAAGATCGGTAAAGGGTAGGGATTTGAGCTGGTTAAAAGCCTCGTCCCAACCGACACTTCCTTCTCCTACTTTCTGGAGAAGATTTTTTAGTTTTGATTCGAAATCATTGTCCTTCTTTGAGCTGTTCATTCATTCTTCCTTTTTGATAACCCTTAAGGTCGATAGCGGTATATATAAATCCCAGCTTTTGGAGTTCGTTTACTATTATGGCTCGTTTTTCTCCTTCCACCAGTGTATCAATTTGATCTTCTGTTACCTCTATACGAGCTGTCCTATTATCGTGAAGGCGAACCCTAACTTGTTTTGCTCCCAGGCCGGAGATTATCTCTTCAGCTTTCTCTACCCTTTTAAGCTTTTTAGCAGTGATCTTTTCTCCATAGGGGAAACGGGAAGCCAGACAAGCCATATCCGGTTTATCCCAGGTCGGTAGATCGTCTAGCTTGGACAGGAAACGGATATCGTCTTTAGTAAATCCGGCTTCCAAAAGTGGGCTTCGGATTCCTTGTTCGATTGCCGCTTTTTGACCAGGCCGAAAATCACTCTCATCGTCTCTATTTGTACCCTCTACTACCAGGAAATCTCCGTATGTTTTGGCCAGCTTGGTGAGGAGTCGATACAAATCATTTTTGCAGTAGTAGCATCTTAAGGGTGAATTTTCAGTGAAATGGGGGTTTTGCAATGGATAGAAGGGGATTGTATGATGGGTGGCACCAATCATTCCGGCTATTTCTTTTGCCTGTTCAACTTCCCTTTTTGGGATGATTTCGGATGAAGCTGTTACCGCAATCACTCGGTCTCTAGATAGTCTATCGTGACAAAATTTTAGAAGAAAGGTGCTGTCAGTGCCTCCGGAGAAGGCAATCAATACTTTTTTAAGCGAGGTGATAATATCTTCCAATTTCTCGATTTTTGTATTTAAATGTTGTTTGACTTGCTTTGTTTTTTGATGGTTAGTGCTATTCATTGGGCACTCTTTCCAAAAGCCGGCAGGTTAATAAAGATTGTAAAGAAGACTAATCAATCCTGCAAATTTTAATGTAAAAAATCTTTTAATGGGTTATAATCTAATCAATCACTGCTTGCTTACGTATCTCTTTTACACGTTGAAGGAAAGGGGCATCTTCGATTGGGCGCCACATCTGCTAATATATATTCTAGTGCTATAACCTTTGTGCTGATACCTATTGTATTAATCCTTATCATTGCTGTTATATGGCTTTACCTGGTCATTAAAAAGATAAAATTGAGATACGAAAATATTAGCGGCATAGCCGAGGCGGGCAATCTGCCGGGTATTATTATGCAGCAATCGGAGGAGATAGGATCGCTGAAGAATGAGTTGATAAGGCTTGATAAGGCTAGAAGCCAACTAGGAAAAGAATTGGTAGCCGCAGTTCAGAAGATAGGCCTGGTTCGCTTCGATGCTTTTGATGATGTGGGGGGAAAACTTAGTTTTGCCGCCGCGCTACTTAATGATCGAGGAGACGGAATTGTAATCAGCTCCATCAATGGCAGGCAAGAAAGTCGGGTCTATGCCAAGCCGGTCAAAGAGGGAGAATCTGTCTACAACCTCTCTGTTGAGGAAAAAGAAGCTATCGGACAGGCTTTAAGATAAATTGTTATGGGAAATGGATTTGGTAAATAAATAAGTTTTTAGGGGAGGTAATTTTAAGAAATTGATGTTCGTTCCGTGTTTATATTATCCGGGTCTTTGTTATTGCTTACCTTTTATATAGGAGTTAAAGGGGATTCAATGCAAAGCTGTTTTGGGTGGGTGAGAGCTTAAATGAATAAAAGAAAAGAAAGACCAATTATAAAAGCAAAGATGGCAGAGAAGCTGATGACGGCAATAGCTTCCGGGCTTGCCGAAGAAAAAACCGAAGACGCAATGAAAGAAATTTTTGACATCGATTGCTATTTAGTGCTTGTCATTGATAAGCAAAGAGAAAAACTATCTTTTGTTAGCGAGAATATTTCTGCTTCTTTATTGGAAGAAATGGCTGCTGCTTGTTACGGAAATGAAATGCCGGGATTATTTGAAGAAAAATCCTTATCGATAAAGGGCAAGGCTATATTTGAGATGGAAGAAGCGCGGGGAGTCTTTTTTGCCGAGGAGGAGATAGTTGACAATCTCTCATCGGAAGATCTCTCTTGGCTTAATTTAATTGCCGCCAATCTTATATTGGCCGGCAAGAAAAGGGAACTGGATGCTAGAGCGGAACAAATAGCTGTAGCTGAAGGAGAGACATTGAATTTTGATTATCAGTTCTTCCAGAAGCGGTTGGAGATTGAATGGGAACGTGCCCAGCGATATAATCGGCGGCTTTCGTTGATTTTACTGGACATAGACGATTTTAATCGTTACGGGCAGGAATTTGGACAACAGTGGAAGCGGACTGTTCTGGCAGAGACCTCGCAATTAATCAAAGAACTGTGTCGGCGCTGCGACATAATAGCGCAGTATGTTGCAGATGAGATTGCCATAATCCTACCTGAAACGGATATTAGCGGCGCTTTTGTTGTTGCCGAAAGGGTACGTGAAGCCATATGTCAGTACAGCTTTGGCGGTAAAGATGAAAAACCACAAACAAAGCTCACGGCTAGCCTGGGGGTCGCCAGCTATCCTCTAAATACGGCTGACATGGAAAGCTTGACCAGAGAAGTTGAAGGCGCTTTATATAAGGCAAAGGTAACAGGCCGAAATAGGGTCTGCGGTCCGGAGCTTCCCGCTTAAACTCCTGCTTCTTGACTCTATTCAGGTATTCTGATAACTTCAAGAAAGTTCTAGATAAGAGGTGTATATATGTCTAATAAAGTAGGATTCTTAGGCCCACGGGGAACTTTTACCGAGGAGGCCTTGCTTTCGGTTATGCAAGTTGAACTGGATGATCTAGTTCCTTTTCCAACTGAAAGGGACGTTATTCGGGCAGTTGATGAAAGTAAGGTAGAAAAGGGGATTGTTCCTATTGAGAACTCGATAGAGGGATCGGTTAATAGTACATTGGACACCCTGGCCTTTGAGGCCAATTCTACAATTGAAAAAGAAGTGATAATTTCAACCAAGCACAATCTTATTGGAAGAAAGGGCACAAATATTGCCGATATATCTACTGTTATCTCTCATCCTCAGGCTACTGCCCAATGTCGAAGGTACTTGTCAAAAGTCTTGCCGGGAGCGACTATCATGGCTGCCAACAGCACCGCGGAAGCAGTGAAAAAAGTTACCGAAGGTTCTCCTGATACGGCGGCCATTGGAACCAGCCTGGCCGCTCGTTTGTATGATTTGGAGGTTCTAGAATCGGACATAGAGGATTTCAAGGACAACAAGACCAGGTTTGTTATCGTAGGAAAAGAGCCGCCGCCTCGTTCCGGAAGTGATAAAACCTCCCTTGTTTGTTTTATATATGAGGATAGGCCGGGTAGCCTGCTTCAAATATTGCAGGAATTTTCCTATCGATATATCAATTTGACCAAGATACAATCAAGACCGACCAAGAAAGGCTTGGGCGATTACTGTTTTTGGATCGATATGGAAGGCCATCTGGATGACGAGCCAATCGCTTCGGCAATTAAATGCCTAAAATGTAAAATTAGAGACGTTAAAGTCCTTGGCTCCTATCCCCGGGCTGATTAGGATTTTAAAAGAGTATTAAGATAAAATCACATACACCAGGAGCAATTATGCTTGATTTAAAATATCTACGCAATAATCTGGACGCAGTAAAAGAAGCAATTAAGAACCGCGGCAATAAGATAGATTTGGGATTATTTTCAAAGCTGGAAGAAGAGCGAAGAAAACTGCTCTTTGAGGTGGAGCAACACAAGTTTACCCGCAACCGGGTCTCCGAAGAGATTGCAGAGATGAAAAGAAGAGGCGAAAGCGGGGAAGAGAAAATTCTGGAGATGCGGAAGCTGTCACAGGAAATTAAGGAGCTTGATGCAAGGGTCTCCCAAGTAGAGCAAGACCTGCAGGATTTCTTGCTAAATATACCCAACATTCCGCATAATTCCGTGCCTGTGGGGAAAGATGAAACGGATAATCCGGTAGAAAGATCGTGGGGAGAATCCCCTTTGATTAATTATAGCCCTAGAGCTCACTGGGATCTGGGGGAAGATTTAAAGATCCTTGATTTTCAGAGGGCTGGTAAGATTTCAGGAGCTCGCTTTGCTCTTTATTGGGGATTGGGCGCCGCTTTGGAGCGAGCTTTAATCAGTTTCATGCTTGATTTACACACAAACGATCATGGCTACACCGAGGTTCTGCCACCGGTACTGGTAAATACGGAAACAATGACCGGAACAGGTCAGCTTCCCAAGTTCTCCGAGGAGCTTTATAAGTGTCAGGATGACGATCTCTATTTGATACCCACAGCCGAGGTTCCGGTAACCAATATCCACAGGGACGAAATATTGGACGGTTCCGATCTGACCCTGAGATATGTTGCCTATACTCCTTGCTTCAGAAGGGAAGCCGGCGCGGCGGGGAGAGAAACCAGAGGCCTTATCAGGCAGCATGAGTTCAACAAGGTCGAGTTGGTTAAATTCTCCAAGCCGGAAAACTCTTACGATGAGCTTGAAAAACTGACAGCTGACGCTGAGGACGTACTGAAGAAACTTAACCTTCACTATCGGGTTATTTCGCTTTGTACAGGCGATCTGGGATTCTCGGCTGCTAAAACCTATGATCTGGAAGTATGGATGCCCAGCTATGAGGGCTACAAAGAAATATCATCATGCAGTAATTTTGAAAATTTTCAGGCAAGGCGGGCCAATATCAGATATCGTGAGAGTGCCGGGGCAAAAGTAAAATATGTCCATACCCTGAATGGGTCGGGGCTGGCGGTCGGCCGGACTGTAGCAGCGATCTTGGAAAATTATCAGCAGGAAGACGGAAGTGTAATTATTCCCGAGGTTCTCCAGGAATACATGGGTGGAATCGAGCGAATAGAAAAGAAAAAGTAGCCAATGACCAGGCATTGGGCGGTTTATGAAAATTGATTTAACCTGATTGCTATGCTAAACTCTATGAGGCGCTCTTATGAGCGCCACTGTTACTCTAAGAGGGATTTGGCAGTACAGGACTTTAAATAGTTGATTGATTTAATGCTTGTGTAGGTGCTTCAATATTTACGTTTTAAGTTTGAAATTTGAATTTTTTATTTGTCCTGGTGGGGTGGCAGAGTCTGGTTTAATGCACCGGTCTTGAAAACCGGCAGGGTTTCGGCCCTCGTGAGTTCGAATCTCACCCCCACCGCCATGGTTCGACTGTGCTCACCATATATTTGGTATAATTATGCGTGCAGATAACCGGCGATAAATGCCAGCTGGCAACAGGTGGTTAATTTTGGAGAGGTCGCATAGTTGGCCTAGTGCGGCGGATTGCTAATCCGTTAAGGGGCTTAAAGTTCCTTCGAGGGTTCGAATCCCTCCCTCTCCGCCAATTCGCTGAAAGCGAATTGTCCTGAGCGACCCATTCGACTTTGCTCAGGGTGAGTCGAAGGACAAGTGATAGTGAACGGGACCTAAAGCAAAAAATTTGCGCTCGTAGCTCAGTTGGATAGAGCGACGGACTACGAATCCGTAGGTTGGAGGTTCGAATCCTCTCGAGCGCGCCAAGATGCTTTTAACTTGCCATGATATTGATTTCTGCAAAAACTTCAAATGCATTCCCCGGAATCAACCAAAAGATTTATATTGTCATTTTTTAAGGAACCAAAAACACCGCAATAGAATCCATATAATCTTCCATCACTAATTGAATAGCCCTACAAACAGGCTTTAGCAATATAAATAGGTTAAGTATAAGTTAAAAACAGCCGATATCGGACTTAATATTAATGATTGTGGTAATTGTAGACAAAAAAGGGGAGGAAGATGTTTGGAAGGCCAAGCAAACTTGCCTTAATAAGCTGGTTGCTGGCGATTTCTTTGGTTTTTATAAGTTGCTCAAAGAAAAAAGAGAACACCGTAACTCGGCGCCAGAAGGAAAATAATAAGGGGAATGTTAAAATAGCTGTTCTTTCCTGCTATGATCCCCTTGAAGAATTCAAAGATCTTCAGCCTCTGAAGAAGTATTTATCGGAAAAGACCGGTTATCGGATCGAATTGATCATCCCCAAATCCGACGAAGATTTCAATGAAATTGTTAATAGCAAAGAGGCAGACTTCTTTTATCAAAGTTCATATAGTTATGTGCTTAATGCGGGGAATCTAAATTCCCACTCTCTTCTCAAAACCCTGAACTTAGAAGAAAATTCTTATAGTATCCGGGGAGCAGTTATAGTACAGGAAGATAGCGGCCTGAAAAGTATATCTGATTTACGCGGAAAAACGATTGCCTTTGGTTCCCAAAGCTCCGCAAACAGGTATTTAGCTGCAAGGGTACTGCTTAAGGAAAACGGGATAGAAGTAAGCGATTTAAAAGAGTGTCTACATGGGCAAAGCTGCGAGGATATTATGCTTAATGTTTATCTTAAGCAAGCTGATGCCGGCATAATTTGCGAGCAGACCTATATGGATTTACTGAATAAAGAGAAAGACCCTGAAGATATTATCGATATAAGCAAAATAGTAGTGATTGGCAAGACCCAGCCGGTTCCAGGATGGGTCTTTTGTGCCTCAGAAAACACCGGAGATACGACTATTGCCAAAGTTAATGGTGCTTTGCTTGGGTTAAATGCAAATGATCCCGAGCAGAAGGAAGTACTTGAGGGGATGAAGATAGCAGGTTTTACGGAAGCAAGCGATGATGATTATAAAATTATAAAAGATATGGTAAAAACCATAGGCGAATAAGGGATGGTAAATAGGCGGAGTCAATAGAAATCCATCAGACGCCAAGAAGGAAAAGAAATGAGAACTTCTTTTAAGAAGATCAGAATTAGCTTAAGAATAAAACTTGCTCTAACCATCGGGGTGCTAATTATTGTATTAGTTACTGCGACCGGGATGGCAATGATCGGGCAGGAAGAAGAGGCTCTTCACCGTGAATTTCACGAAAGAGGGCGCGCCCTGGCAACCGATCTTGCCACATATTGCGCTAGCGCCTTTATTGCCAATGACCTAAGCACCCTTCGATATTATGTGAACAATGTGGCCAAACAGGATCATGTTAAGTATGTCATTATTTTTGATGAGGATCGCAATGTGGTAATGCATAGCGATCTTGATGAAGTAGGCAAAGTGTATAGTGACTCAGAAAGCGTAGAAGCGGTTAACTCCGAAAAGGTAATAACCAGAGAATATCCTGGAGAAGATGGGGAGTCTAATATTTGCGACATCGTCGCGCCCATCGAAGCCTCAGGAGTAAGAGTGGGCACTATTCGTATTGGCTATGCTCAGACAGGCATAGATAGCGAGATCGGTTATGCCGAACGGAGATTGCTACTTATTTTGATTGGAATGATAATCGCCGGATTATCTCTTGCCTTGTTGCTGGCCAATTTTATTTCCAAGCCGGTAGAACAACTGACCAAAGCAACCAAGAGAATCTCAAGTGGCGATTTAAATGTTGAGATTAAAGCCAATACCCGAGATGAGATTGGGGAATTGGCAAATTCCTTTAATAAGATGACCATTAACTTAAATCAGCTGATTTCTCAACTACAGGAGCTTTTTGTGGATACGGTTAAAGCATTTGTCGAAGCAATTGAAGCTAAAGATCCTTATACCCGTGGTCACTCTGAAAATGTTACCAAATACGCGATGGCAATTGCCGATAGGATTAATTTGTCGGAAACAGAAAAAGAAGCTCTCAAGACGGCTTCTCTCCTTCATGATATTGGCAAAATCGGTATAAGAGAGGACATTCTAAACAAATCTTCGGGATTAACCAATGAAGATTACAATTCAATCAAGCAGCACCCGCATATAGCAGTTCAGATTATGGGGCAAATTCCGCTTTTAAATGATGTGGTTGCTATCGTGTTTCATCATCACGAAAGATTTGACGGCAAAGGTTATCCTCGGGGCATAAAGGGAACAGCAATCCCTTTGGGTTCCAGGATACTTGCAGTGGCTGATGCTTTTGATGCCATGACTTCGACCCGGCCTTATCGTCCTGCCGCTGATTGGGAGTCGGCGACTAAGGAACTGAGGAAGAATGCCGGAAAGCAATTTGATCCTGAGATTGTCTCGATATTTATAGAAATCCTGGCGTCACAAAAAATGCAGGTCTTATCATAAGATAGCTTTGCCATACTTAACTGTTTGTTCCCAATCCAGCCTATAATTACTAGTTTTCAATTAAAATTAGTAATTTATCTTTAAGTCAGCAGACAAAGTTGGCTAATCTTCTTCCTGGTTCATTGGTTGGCCACAGCAAACGAGTTCGCCGCCGCCTACTTCAATTACTTCGACTACGTTCCCGCATATCTCACATCTGTATACTTCTCCAACACTTCTTACATTGGTCATTTTTACCCCCTCCTTTTTTCTACGGTGTTTGGGCAAAGCTTAGCATTTTTTTGGTTTTTCCTCCAGGCTTGATAAGGGTCAATAAATTGTGTAAGAAAAATAGAATGGATATGCAATAAATATCTGAGAAAGCCAGCAAATGATTATGGAAGTTACAGAAATAATCAAACCAACTTTGTCCAGCCACAGAATGTCTTTTCCAATAGGTCCCAAAACTCAAAATAGATTATGCCGAGGAAGGCCATGGCGACAATGCCGCAAAACATACCTACCTGATCGAATCGTCCCCAGAAATTCATGATGGCGTAACCGATTCCTGCCTGAGTAGCGAATGATTCGGCAAAAAAGAGAACAGCGATCGCGGTACCCGTGGTTATTCTTAAAGCGGTAAATACTTTTGGCAAAGTAGCCGGGATAACCGTATGACGATAGATATCCCAGTTACCGGCATTAAGTGAATGCATGGCTATAATCATCTGTTGACTAACAGCTTTGGCACCGTCTCTTGTGGTTACTACTATTTGAAAGAAAATTATAAAAGATATTAACGCGATCTTGGATAAGTCACCGAATCCAAACAAAAGAATAAAGATGGGCAAGAACACAATTTTGGGAATTGGATATAAAAGTGAAATAAACGGAGAGACAATTTTGTTTAAACGATCACTGCGACCGGCTATCAATCCTATGGGCAGAGCAAGAGTGGTGCCAAGCAATATACTTGCCGCTACTCTGTAAAAACTGACCAAAAAGTGCCACCAAAGTCCCTCTTTTATAACTTTGGGAAAAGAAATTGCTACTTGCAAAGGAGTCGGAAGGTTTAAGTTGGGAAGAATATACGAGAATCCCCACCATATTACCAGTATAGCTATTGTCGCGCTTCCATAACTCTTCCATTTATTAGTTGCGTTCAATTTGGTTTCCCTCTAGTAGAAGCCGGATCTTTATACATAAATTGTAAAAATCTTGATTGTCCCGCAAGCCTTCTTGGCTGAACAGAGGATTATCTACCGAGCCCCTTATCTTTCCGGGCGGTCCCTCCAATACGATAATTTTGCTTCCCATACAAACGGCTTCTTCGATGTTATGAGTAACAATCAGAGTGGTTATCGAATGCTTTTTCCAGATTTCCAGGTATAAATCCTGCAGTTTTTCCCGGGTAAGCGCATCTAAAGAAGAAAAGGGCTCGTCCATTAAAAGAACACCTGGATTGAGAGCAAGCGACCTGGCCATTGAGGCTCGTTGTCTTTGGCCGCCGCTGATTTGAGAGGGATATCTGTTTTCTAGCCCCGTCAGCCCAAGATCATCCAGAACCGGGGATAATCTTTTTTGGATTTTATCATCTTTGAGTTTGCCTATTTTTAGACCGAGGGAGACGTTTTCAAACACGGTTTTCCAGGGGAGCAGAGTATGTTCCTGAAATACGGTTCCAATACGAGGCTCACCATTCCAAATGATTTTTCCGTCAACGACTGTAGGTGTGGAATTGTAGCGGACGAGATTGGCCAAAGCATGGATGAGGGTGCTTTTTCCGCAGCCTGAGGGGCCGACTATCGCACAAGTTTCGCCTGGTCCCAAAGAGAAGCTAATATCTTCCAGAGCCGTGACATCATTGCCGTCCGGTTGATATGAGACTTTTAATTTATCTACTTCTAGTCCTATGGCCATATCTTACCTAAGGCAAGACTTTAGACGGAGCCACCAAACTTTGATAGGTTATGTCTTTATCCAAGAGATCTTTGCTATCCATCCATTCAAGCACTCGGTCTATGTCCTCTTGCTTGGGGAGCTGCGGCTGGGGAAATTTATTGACTTTGTAAGATTCCTTTATTGGCTCGGGTAGCTTTGCTTTTTCAACCAAAAGATCCTTGAATGATTCGGGATCTTCGTTTATATCGTCAACTGCCTTGGATAATGCCTTAAGCAACTCTCTGACACTTTCTTCATGTTCTTTGAGATATTTTTGATCAAAAGCCAGAATTGTCTGGGTTAGATTCTGTCCCTGGGTATCGTCAATTATAAGTTTAGCTCCTTTAAACTCGGCCAGCGAAGCTAGGGGGTCCGGCAACGCCGCCGCTTTTGCCTGATTGCTTAGGAGCATATCCAGCCTTACAGGTATCTTGGCGATTTCAATTTTCCTTATTTCCGATTTATCAAAACCCTTGGACAAAAGCAACTCATCGACAAAATATTCAATTATGGAATTGTTAGAAACAGCTATCTCCGTGCCTTTTAGTTGCTCCACGCTTGAAATATTTGATTCAGGGGCGGCAAATATCGCGAATCTACCCTCCTCCGGCGTGGCACCTAATACGATTGTGGCGATTGAGATATCCTTGCCGGCATTTTCAAATGACGCGGCAGCGATTGGATCGCCCAGGAACGCGTCTATTTTCCCGGCTTGAAAAGCCGCATCTCTTTCATGGGCGGAATCAAAAGTCACCATCTCTATTTCAAGATCGTCACTTTCAAAATAGCCTTTTTCTTCTGCCACAAAAAATGGAAGAGTATCTTCAATGGGAAGAACTCCGATAGTCATCTTGGTTTTTTTCGTTTCCTTCTGGCTTGTTTCTTTCTTACTGCAGCCAGCTATGACACACAAAAGAGCAAGCATAAGTAGCGCCGAGGTTATTTTTTTCAACTTGGCCTCCTTTTTGGTTGCCCCTATCTTATTTGATAATTTTATTTGGATGTTGAAAGCTTATCGCTTCTTCCAATTTCTGTAAAGCTTACCTTGCTAGACCGTTTTTAAGCGTGCGACCAAGCTCAAGAAATCTCTAATTCTAAGAAGCACTGAGCTTGTTGGTCGATAATCGATAGGAGGTCAGGAAATATCCGGTCTTTTCATGGAGGATTCAAGAATTCTCGCGATAAGCTCCTTTTCGTTGGTAATCCCTGTTAGGTCCACATTTTTCTTTTCCAATAAAAAGGCGGTGAGTGTTGCTCTAATGAATTCGGCTAGCTCGATGTCCTTTCCGCCTGTCGCTTTGGCCTCGGTTGATAAACGGTTAAGGTAAGCAAGTGTTTCCTGAGGTATTTCGATTATCATACCAAAATCTTTCTCCCCTGATTTTTCCGGCATTTATTTCCCCCTAAGTTATATGGTGATATTGATTCTTTAATAATTATGGCCTGTTTCCTAAAGTTGAAACAGGGAAAGCACCGATAGTAAATTGTGGATGTCCAGGAACCCAATGGGCCAGTAAGAAGTTCACGACGGAACTTCAAAAGACCAAAAGGATCAGACCGAACAATTTAAACACTAAAGCTGGTTTGTTGGGTTCCTAGCTATTTAGAACAACTCTTCCTAATACTTGCTTTATACAGCTTTGATTAGTCTATTCTGTAAACATCGATTGCTTTTGGTTTGCCCTTTTCTTTTTCTACGAGCTCGAATTCGACCCTATCTCCTTCGTCCAGGATAACGTAATCGCCGCCTTCAACGGCAGAAGCATGAAAAAAAACGTCAGTGCCGTCTTTGGTCAGAATAAACCCGAAACCTCTCTCCGGGTCAAACCATTTCACTACTCCTTTTGGCACAAGCTCACCCCCAAGAAGGCCTTTTGGTTTTTTTCATAATTCGTTTTTACTTCTCTTTTTCCTTTTACAATTTAAGTGGATGTTGGAAAAAGCGGCTTTACAAAACAAATTTGGATTGGGGCTAATGTTTTCAAAAATTATTTCCGATAAGAATCCTAGAAAGCAAAACCGTGTAGGGTCGTCGGAGCCAAGAATATTTTAGGACTTAGTAAGCAAAAACTAAGTCCTAAAATATTTTTAGGGAGCGCAATCGATTTTAACAGACAAAATTGTGTAATTAATAAAGCAATAAAAAACCCCCTATTTGTCAAAGGGGGTTTTTTATGTAGAGATGTTAACTAGAAAAATCTTTTGGCGAGCATAGTTCGATACGACAAAAACCTAAACTGACTGCTTAAAGTGGTTGTAAAATATGATAAATCCAGTAGGGGATAGTTTCAAAAACGTGGTAGAATAAAGGTCACTTTAAGGCTGAAAGGATTAGAAAGTATAAGGCAAGATAGAATAATTTGGGGGCAGAAATGGACCAAGAAGACGATAGACAATTTATGAATACGGCAATAGAAGAAGCAAAGAAGGCTGCATTTATTGGAGAGGTGCCGGTCGGAGCAGTTATTGTTTGTGATGGAAAAATCATTTCCAAAGCCCACAATCAAAGGGAAAATTTAGCTGATCCAACTGCGCACGCTGAAGTTCTGGCAATTCAACAAGCTGCGGGAAAGCTAAGCCGTTGGCGTCTTAGTGGATGTACAATCTACGTGACCAAAGAACCATGTCCAATGTGTGCTGGTGCTATTTATCAGGCAAGATTAGACCGGCTTGTCTATGGAGTTTCCGATAATAAAGCAGGAGCTGCCGGGACCCTTTATAACATAGCAAATGATGAGCGCTTGAATCATCAGGTTGAAGTAGCAGCTGGGATTTGTCAGGAAGACTGCAGGCAGCTTATACAAAAATTCTTTGCCGGAAAAAGATGATCGGTTGATACTTAAGTTGGTTGTTATGGAATGTGGTGGGGTGCCAGAGCGGCTTATTGGGCTGGTCTCGAAAACCAGTGTCCGTTTTTGCGGACCGTGGGTTCAAATCCCACCCCCACCGCCATTAGTGTAAGTTTTGTGGTATAAGATAGCTTGTGTTAGAATATCCAGCTAAAGTAGATACAGCAAATCGGTAAAGTTGAATATGTTTTATATATTTAAAATTCGTACTAGATAAGCGATAAAACAGGCAGACTATGACAAATATCATTGAAGTTACAGACCTAAAAAAATATTTTTCTTCCCTTGGTGTTAGAAACAGGGAATCCATAAAAGCGGTCGACGGCATCTCTTTTGAGGTTAAGAAAGGAGAGGTCTTTGGCTTCCTGGGTCCCAATGGAGCAGGCAAGACAACCACAATACGCTGCATGATGGATTTTATCAGACCTTCCGCCGGTGGTATTAAGATATTCGGAGAAGACGCCTACCACGACTCGGTGTCCCTTAAGCAAAGAATTGGTTATCTGCCCGGCAATGTTCAGCTTTATGATAAATGGACAGGGCAAGAGCATATCAATTTTGTCGAAAGCTTAATGGGTAAGTCAAAATACGCAAAAGATATGATCAAACGGTTTAGTTTTGACCCGCGCAAAAAGTTTAAGCAATACTCCTCGGGAAATAAACAAAAACTTGGCCTAATTCTAGCGTTGATGAACGATCCGGAGCTGATAGTTATGGACGAGCCAACTATCGGTCTCGATCCGCTTCTTCAAAATGAGATTTATGAAATTTTTGATGAATTGCAGAACAAGGGTCATACAATTTTTGTCTCGTCACACAACTTGCCGGAAGTAGAGCGGATTTGTGATCGGGTAGGTATTATCAGAGAAGGAAAGCTGGTTGCAATTGAAAGTGTAGGTAAGCTCGGAGAGAAACGCCTGCGAAGAATTGTAGTCAGATTCGAAGATAGATACGAGAAAGATGATTTCAAGTTTGATGGTGTTGAAAGAATCGAAGAGCTTTCAGATGGCTTGATCTTAACGGTTAGGGGAGACATTAATCCGATCGTAAACAAGCTAGCCGGCTATAAACTGCACGATCTGGAAGTTTCTCACGCAACATTGGAAGACGTGTTTCTGGAATTCTACAAAGGGCAATAAAATGCTAAGTCTTATTTGGAGAACAATAAAAGACCGAAAGATATCACTGATTGCCTATTCACTGGGTTCAGCTGTTTTTCTGTGGATGTATGTTGCCATGTTTCCGATGTTTGCTGAAAAACAGGCGGAATTCGATAAGCTTTTTAAGGCTTATCCAAAAGAGGTTTTCCAGGCGATAGGTATGGATCCCGCCCAATTTACCTTATCGAGGTTTGAATCGTTTGTGGCGGTAGAGCATTTTAGTCTAGTGTGGCCGATATTGGTCATTATTCTGGTGATTGCCTTTGGCGGAGCCATGATCGCGGGGGAAATAGAAAAAGGTACGATCGAGACCATACTTGCTCAACCGATCTCACGGCTTAAGATATATTTTAGCAAGTACATGGCGGGCATTATAAATATTGTTGTTTTTATTATAGTGTCGGTTTTTACAGTTGTTCCGCTGGCAGCGCTTCATGATGTGAAATATGACTTGAAGAATTTCGCCGTTATGGCGGTTTTGGGATTTCTGTTCGCTCTGGCTATTTTCAGTCTTTCCATGCTGGCAACCAGCATATTCTCGGAAAAGGGCAAAGCGAATTTCAGTGTGGGCGGATTAATTCTCCTAATGTATGTCATAAACGTGATCTCCGATTTTAAAGAAAGCCTAAAAGACATAAGATATGCCTCATTTTTCCATTACTATGATTTCACCAAGGCAATGTTGGATGCTAAAATAGACAATCTGTCAATTTGGGTATTTTTAGGGGTCTCGGTTGTGGCTACTGTCTTGGGAGCGATTTGGTTTATGCGAAGAGATATAGCAGTCTAGATTGAGCCCTGCAACCTACTCTTTTTCACTTCATAGAAATAAACTATTTATTAACAAATCATCAATCTTACTTTTGTCTTACTTGTTGGTTGGAGACAAATAATCAATTGCATATGGGTTAAGACATTTAGTAATTTCCGGGGATTATTTTTTAATTTGTCTGTTATAATTGTTGAAGCTTTATTGTTGGAAAATATTATCCCTTTGGGATTAAGAGATATCATTTGGAGAGGTCGCATAGCCTGGCCTAGTGCGCGCGACTGGAAATCGTGTTGGCGGTCACAAGCCGCCTCGAGGGTTCGAATCCCTCCCTCTCCGCCAACCTGCGCCAAGGCTTCGGTCGGCAGGCCAAATCTGCGCCAAGGCTTCGGTCGGCAGGCCAAATCTGCGCCAAGGCTTCGGTCGGCAGGCAATGTTTGTGCCAAGTTTTGCATCAGGGCTTTGATGAACTTAAGGTTCAACAGGGGAATAATTTCATGTGGTATGTCTATGGGCTAAAATGCCAAGATAAATCATTATATATAGGATCAACAAATAACCTAAAAAGACGATTGTTCGAGCATAATTATGGCAAAAGCAAGGGCATCAAGGGAAGAAGTCCGTTTGTATTGGAGTTTTATGTTGCTGTAAAAAGTGAAACTCAGGCAAGAAATCTTGAGAAATACTTCAAAACAGGATCAGGAAAAGCAATTGTCAGAAAAAGAATTTTAACTGACGAAATCTTGATGTAGTCAGTCCCTCCCTCCCCGCCAATTCACCAAAGGTGGATTGTCCTGAGCGACCCATTCGACTTTGCTCAGGGTGAGTCGAAGGACAAAAAGCTTCTTCATGCTTGCATCGCTCTTGTCTGTAATTTTGAAATCATCCCCATTTTGATAGAATATTTATATCCCCTCAATCTGTTTAGTTTGAAAAGCCGGTATTCCAAAGCAATTATTAATATCAGTTATTTCTTAAAAAAAGATATATTGCTATCCAACGGGGAAGATATGACTGAAGATAAAAAACGAATCAGCAGGGTAACTAGGTCAAAAGAAAAAGCAAAAAGCAGTTACGATAAAATGAGCAAGTATTATGACACCCTGAGCGGCCGCTTTGAAAAGAAGTACAGGGATATTGGTCTTCATATGCTGGACGTAAAAGAGGGCGAGAAGGTGCTGGAAATCGGATTCGGTACCGGACACTGTATTTTGGCGTTAACCCAAGCGGTTGGCGATACCGGCAAAGTCTGTGGAATTGATATTTCAGGAGGAATGCTCGAGATTGCTCAGTCAAGGATCGAAGATGCCGGACTATCGCATAGGGCTGAGCTTAAATGTGGCGATGCGGTTAATCTCCCGTATGAGGATAACTGTTTTGATGCAATTTTTATAAGTTTCACCCTAGAGCTTTTCGATACTCCTGAGATCCCCAAGGTGCTTGGGGAATGTCGCAGAACTTTAAAAACAAAGGGACGGATAGGCGTTGTTTCAATGGCAAAGGGAGAGAAATCGGCTTTTATAATTAGGGTTTATGAATGGGCACACAAGAAATTTCCAAACTATGTTGATTGCCGGCCGATTTATGTAAAAGAGATGATAGCCGAAGCCGGATTCGATCAGCTTGAGGTTAAAAATATGATGATGTGGGGTTTGCCCCTGGAGATAGTGCGAGGACAAAGCTCATAGATGGAGAAATAAGAAATTGACGGGGAAAGCGGGGAAAAATGAACTTAAAAAATAATACAGAAACCAGCAAGATAAGATTGGTAGCGTTAGGTTTGGCTCTAGTCTGGGCACTTTTTTGGACGCTTTTTGGCCTATTGTCCGGTATTGGTGAAGGCATCGGTTTTATAGGGACGGTCATCCATGCTGCGGTACCTGGATTGATCTTTTTGTTTGCCGCGCTTATCGCCTGGCGGTGGACCTTTGCCGGAAGCATTCTGCTGCTTATCGAGGGTTTTATAGTTCTTATAGGGTATCCTATAATGACCTTTGATAACATGCCAGGTGCCACTATCATCTTCATAATATTTACCATGGCCTCTCCTCCTTTGATAGCCGGTTTGTTATTGATTTTGCACTGGCGGAAGGGCAAAGAGCAAAGCAAGTAAACGTCGCCCTCGGATTTTTAAAACCGGTTATAAATTATTGCAGCCGGGTGTTGACTTAATCAACGCGTTTTGCTTTATATATTGCTTTGTAAGTTGTATACTCAAGTTTGATCGCGCTAGGCGGGGAGGTAGCGGTGCCCTGTACCTGCAATCCGCTATAGCAGGGCTTAATTCCTGCCTAAGGCGTCATGCTGTAAAGTCAGTTCCTGTATAAGTGGTGTTGAAGGTTGGGTCCTGTGCAACGAGAGCTTGTGAATCCCGTCAGGTCCGGAAGGAAGCAGCGGTAAGCGAATACTTGCGTGTGCCGCAGATTAACCTAGCTGGAGCTAACTATACAGGGGACGTTTGTAGTGTGTTGTCGAGGGTGGGTGCGCGATCGTTCCTTATATTTCCGCAGGCAATGGTTCTGCTCCGGGGTACATAATGTTTCAATTCAAGAGTCTGCAAATTGCCGATTTTTCTAGAGACATACGCACAATCTCTGATATCATAAGGATTTATAAATATAGTAGAATGGAGAAGGAATGGAACAAGTTTTGGGAGGAGAAGTGCAGGTAAAGGGTCTAATACCTGTTTTCATTAAAGCGACTAGTATTGATGACGCTTGGTTTCAATGTATAAGAGCCGTAGTTGTGGATCCCGGTGGATATGAATATAAGATAACTCGGGGAAGCTATGAAGGACAGAGAAGAAAAGAACTTGATTTGGTCACCATTCAAATCACCCATCCGGGCACTACGCCCCTGGCGCCTCAGATTCCTCCCGGCTGTGGATTTGCGCCGCCTACGGATGATAAGACAATTGAGATGTACTGCATGCGCTATCTTATGAGTGATATCAAAGAGGAAAACGAACAATATACCTATGGGGAATACCTCGCACCTCAAATCCCCAAGGTCATTGAGCTGTTTAAAAAGAACGGAGAAGGGACGAATCAAGCTTGTATGAATGTTGGAGATAAACACTCAATCGATCTCGAAGACCCTCCTTGTCTAAGAGTAGTTGACGTGCGCCAAAGGTACGGAAAGCTCCATTTCATCCTCTACTTTCGTAGCTGGGATCTTTTTGCCGGTTTTCCCCAAAACCTGGGTGGCCTCCAGCTTCTGAAGCAGTATATGGCTGAAGAGATCGGAATTGAAGACGGCGAGATGATTGCTATTAGCAAGGGTTTGCATCTCTACGATCATTTTTGGCCTCTGGCCGACCTGAGACTGGGGAAAACCAAAGAATAATTCGGTATATCTTCGTGTTTAATCCAATAATTCTTTTTCTTTCATATTTTTCTGCCATTAAACATCGGGCAAATCCAAAAAGATAAAAATTATTTATTTCTTTGTAATTTTTATCACAGTTTTGAGGCCTTAAACCGTTGTATAGATAAGTTGAAAATCTATGCAAGATTAGCGGAGGTGAGCTTGGTGGGAAAAAGAAAAATAAATTTAACCAGAGAATCTTATGAAAAGTTACAGAAAGAGTATAAGTTTTTAACGACTACTAAGCGAAAGGAAATTGCCCTTAGATTTAAAGAGGCTTTTGAGTTGGAAGGTTTTCCCGATGGCAGCATGGTTGATGAAGATTTGTTTATAGAAAACCGAATCCGCCAGATAAACGATATATTGAACCGGGCTAAGATAATAGAACAGGAAGAGATAAAAGGAGACAAAATAAGAATTGGCTCCTGTGTGGCATTAAAAGATCTGGAAACACAGGAAGAAATGGAATTTGTTTTAGTAAGTTCGGCGGAAGCGGATTTGTTTAAAAGAAGATTATCTGAAGAATCTCCTGTTGGTAAAGCAATTAAAGGTAAGCGTGTAGGTCAAGTTGTGAGAGCAAAAGCCCCGCAAGGGGATATCAGATACAAGGTGTTAGGTGTTGGACGGAAATCCCGGCCATCGTTGCCTACGGTAAAAACGCAATTGGCTACCGGCGTGATTTAGGAACTATTTGAACACTTGATTTGTGGTAGGAATGGGACCGGCTGAGCTAGATGTTGCTTTCTTTTGAAGATGAGAGAGCCATTTTTATTGTATTAAAGTGGATTTCTACCGTATCCTCTGTCTCTTGGGCGTAGCCTCCAGCCAGGACAATGGAAATGGGAATACTATTTTGCCTGGATTCGGAAATTACAATTTTGTCCCTTTCCCTCAACCCTTCTTTGCTTATGTTTAAAGGGCTTAAAACATCATCCATATAAGGATCGGCTCCGGCTAGATATAGGACTAAATCGGGATTAAAATCGGCAAGAATTGTGGGTACGGATTTCTTTAAGTGTCTAATGTAGTTTTGATCATCGGTGTGATCCGGCAGCCCTATGTCTCTGTCTGATTTTTCCTTGGCCGGATAAATGTTTTGAGCGTGGATGGAAAAAGTGTAAACCGCTGAATCATTTCGGAAGATATAAGCAGTACCATTTCCCTGGTGCAGGTCACAGTCAATGACGCCAACCTTTTTTACTTTATTTTCTTGTTGAAGCTTGCGGATGGCGATAGCAACATCGTTTACCACACAAAATCCTTCCCCGTGATCGGGATAGGCATGATGGAAACCGCCTCCCAGGTGAATGCCTATGCCGTTTTCCAACGCCAGGCATGAGGACAAATAAGTACCGCCGACGCAGTAAAGGCTGGCTTCTATTAACTGTTTCGGAGTTGTACAGAAAGGCATCTCTAACTGCGACATTAATCGAAGCCAGTTACCTTTACGTTCCCGGGCTTTGTTGAGCTGATTAAAATATGATTTGGTGTGAACTAGAAGAACATCTTCATCTGAAGCCATCAGCGCCTCGATAAAATCATTTTCATTTGCTAATTTTTTGTCCAGCATCTTTTTACGTATCAGATCGTATTTCTTTACCGGGAAAACATGAGCGCCCAAATTAACTTTGCCGTAATGCGGGGAATAAACAATCTTATGCTCGCTTTGTTTAGGAATAACAGAAATCATTGAACTTGTCCCTTGATAAGACTTAACCGAGTTAAGTATCTATATTTTTCCAAATAAATGGCAAAACACCTTCTTCTACGATAGCCTGATAGCTGTTTTTCTTTCTGCATTGGCCGCAAGATTTTATTTTTTTAAGCTCCGATTTCCTCTATAATGAAACAGTGTTGCTTTTGGCTGCCCCTCTTATCAATACACCTGGACGGCTTGGATATATCACTGATAATATAGGCTTAATCTATTGCGCAAGGAGTTGTGAGAGAATTGGCATATATTTCACTTTATCGTAAATGGCGTCCTCAGACCTTTGAAGAAGTCGTCGGTCAGGATCATGTAACCCGTACTCTTACCAATGCCATAAAACATGACAGAATTGCCCATGCTTATCTTTTTTCGGGGCCTCGGGGAACAGGAAAAACCACAGTGGCCAAAATCCTGGCAAAAGCGCTTAATTGCGAGAAAGGGCCTAGTTCCACTCCCTGCAATGAGTGTTCTATTTGCAATGAAATCACCAACGGTTCGTCGGTCGATATTTTGGAAATTGATGCTGCCTCCAACCGGGGAATCGATGAAATCAGAGACCTAAAAGAAAAAGTTCATTTTGCTCCGACCAGGACAAAGGTAAAAGTTTATATTATCGATGAAGTTCATATGCTAACCTCGGAAGCCTTTAACGCTCTTCTGAAGACACTGGAAGAACCACCTTCTCATGTAATCTTTGTGCTGGCGACAACCGAGCCTCATAAAGTAATTCCCACGATTATTTCGCGATGCCAGCAGTTCGATTTTAGGCGCATTATGGTCTCGGATGTGAAAAACCGCTTGGCCGAAATTGCAGAAACCGAGAAGATTCAGGTTGATGAACCCAGTCTTTATCTGATCGCTAAAAGCGCCCAGGGGAGCCTGAGGGATGCTATTGGCACTATGGACCAACTTTCTTCTTTTACCGGGGGCAAGATTGAGCTGGATGATGTTATTTCTCTCTTGGGAGCAATCGATTTGGAGCTGCTTTTTGATATAACCGACAATATTTCTTCCAAAGACGCTTCGGCATGCATACAGTTTGTTAACAATCTGATCGATGAGGGACGGGACGCAAGACAGTTTGCCAAGGAGCTTTTAGAGCATCTGCATAATCTTTTTGTAATAAAAAATGTTGATCGACCGGAAGAGATAATCAATACCACACCGGAAAACTTAAATCGTATGCAAAAGCAGGCCGAGCAGATGAGTGCCTCCGATTTAGTGAGGGCAACGGATATTCTTACCAGGACTATAAATGACATGCGATGGGACCCGGATGCACGGCTTCACTTGGAGATGGCTCTTATAAAAACAGTAAGACCGGAAGTGGACATGTCACTGGAAGCTCTTTTAGCCCGGGTAGAGCAGTTAGAGAACAGGTTGAATGGTTCTGCCACACATAGCACAGTTGCAGCGGAGAAACCGAAAGTGACTGAAATAAAAAATCAAAAGACTCAATCTGAAAAGAAAGATGATGTAAGGACAGAAGTAAAAGGGGTAAAAAAAGAATCCACAAGAGAAGCTAAAGAAGCGAAAAACACTCAACCGGACAAAAAACAACCGGAGGAGATCAAGGACAAGAAAGAAAATTTGAAATCCAGCGATGAGGGTGAAAATAGCAAAGCTGCAAGCTCAATACCCGAAGCAGAGAAGAGCGCGTCCACAAAAAAAGATGATAAACCTGATGATAGAGCAGAAAAAACCGTAAAAAGGGCAAAAGAAGCAAAAGACGGAAGTGAAAAGAAAGCAGCAGGAGAAACAAAGAGTAATGAATCCGAGCTATCTGCGGTTGATGTGGCAAAAATTAAAAGAGTTTGGCCGATTGTACTGGACCAGGTGAAGAAGAAGAAAATATCAACTTATGCTTTACTTCTGGAGTGCCAGCCTGTTAAAGTGGTGGGCAAGCAAATAACCTTGGCGTTTAATGACGGTGCTTCTTTTCATCGCGGCGAGATAGAAAAACCGCAGAATCTGAAATTGATTAAAGACACACTGAAGGAAATTTTAAACAGTAATTTTGGGATTTCCTGTGCTCTAAACGGCGACGTAGATATAGAAAAGCATGATGAGAAGGCTCAGGACAAAAAGAAAGAAGAAAATGATATCGAAGAGATTGTGGAAAAATCCCATATTGTAAAGCTGGTGCAAGATAGTTTTGGAGCTGAAGTGATTGATGAGATCGATTTTGAGTAAAAGGAGGATTTAGGTTGAAGGGAAATTATGGTAAGATGATGAAACAAGTTCAGCAGATGCAACAGGAAATGGCCAAGATTCAGGAAGAATTGGCCCAGGAGAGAATCGAGGCAACCGCCGGTGGCGGAATGGTTTCCGTGGCGGTTAACGGAGAGCAAGAAGTGCTGGAAGTGGCCATTGAAAAAGAGGCTGTTGACCCTGACGATGTTGAAATGCTTCAGGATATGATACTGGCAGCAGCAAACGAAGCTCTGCGTAAATCAAAAGATCTTGCAACAACAAAGCTGGGTCAAGTAACCGGCGGATTGAGTATCCCAGGTCTTTTCTAACTTGTAATACAGCCAAAGGAATGCAGCAAGCATAAGCCTTCATCAAGCAAGTATTAGTCCATTCTGCATTTGAACACAAGAGTTTGTAAAAACAATATCATCATCAACAAAGGTGATTAACTTGTATTATGCCGGTCCGGTCCAAAATTTAATAGAAGAATTGTCAAAACTTCCGGGGATTGGTCCCAAGTCAGCTCAAAGATTAGCTTTTCATATTCTTAAGACTCCTCCGGAAGAAGCTAAAAGGTTGGCAAGCGCACTTGTGGCAGTTAAGGAGCAAATCAAGTTTTGCACTGTTTGCTATAATGTGACCGATCAGGAGCTTTGTGAATACTGCCGGGACCCGCGTCGGGACGATTCGACTCTCTGTGTAGTGGAAGAATCCAAAGATGTGATAGCCATGGAAAAAACGGGAGAATTTAAAGGGAGATATCATGTTCTTCAAGGAGCGGTTTCTCCGATTGACGGAATAGGTCCGGAAGATATTAAAGTAAGAGAGCTTCTGGCGCGTCTTCAAAGCGGAAAAATTGAAGAAGTCGTGGTGGCAACCAATCCCAATATAGAGGGTGAGGCGACTGCCATGTATCTGGCTAAATTAATAAAACCGCTGGGGATAAAAGTAACCAGAATAGCAAGCGGGCTGCCGGTTGGCGGAGATTTGGAATACGCTGATGAAGTAACTTTGGGGAGAGCTCTGCAAGGAAGAACAGAAATTTAAGGAAATTGAACCAGGTTATAATTACCCAGATAGCGAAGACCGTGGATTTGGGTAACCAAAAAACATAATCCCTGGTCAGACTACGGAAGAGGGGTGAGAAATGGAGAAAGTAACAGAAGTTCGTTGGCATGGAAGGGGCGGCCAAGGTGTGGTAACGGCAGCAAAACTTCTGGCTGAAAGTGCCCTGGAGCAAGACAAATTTTTTCAGGCGATGCCTGAGTACGGCGCCGAACGAATGGGTGCTCCCATTCAAGCTTTTACTCGCATTGGTGATAGGCCCATTGAGCTTCACTGCAATATCACCAATCCGGATATTGTTGTAGTGCTTGATCAGACATTATTGGGGGTAATAGATGTAGCAGACGGCCTGGCAGATGGCGGAGTGATTATCGTAAACAGCAGCAAAGAGCCAAAAGAAATAAGAGGAACCCTTAACATCAAAGGGGGAAAAATCTATACAGTCGATGCAAGCAAGATTGCCAAGGAAACAATAGGAAAGCCAATTCCTAATACCCCGATGTTAGGAGCACTAATTAAAGTCACCGGCATTATTGACTTAGACAATGTTCTGCAGCATCTAGAAAAATCTTTTGGCAAAAAGTTTGCTCAAGAGATAATCGATGCGAATATAAATGCGGTAAAGAGAGCGTATGAGGAGGTGGCTGCCGGATGAAATGGGATATTAGCAAAATTAATCAATGGAAAGCGGAAGATCATCCCCTCGGAGCAACCATTCCTACAGCTGGTAATGCTAGAGAATATAATACCGGAGCGTGGAGAAGCTCACGGCCGATACGCGATAACGAGAAATGTACCCAGTGTCTTATCTGCTTTATGTATTGTCCGGACTCCTCAATCCTGGTTAAGGATGACAAGGTGACAGACTTCGATCTGAAACACTGCAAAGGCTGCGGTATTTGTGCCCGCGAGTGTCCTTTTGAGGCAATTGAGATGATCGATGAAAGATCCGCAAGCAAGAAGGGAGGTAAATAGGATGGCAAAGACGGCAAAGAAAGTTGCTATGACCGGCAATTCCGCTTGCGCGGAAGCCATGCGCCAGATAAATCCCGACGTTGTGGCTGCCTATCCCATTACTCCTCAGACAGCGGTGGTGGAGGACTTTTCAACTTTTGTTGCCAGCGGTAGGGTCACAACTGAATTTGTTTGCGTTGATTCAGAACACTCAGCTATGAGTGCCTGCATAGGTGCATCAGCTGCGGGAGCTCGGGTAATGACGGCAACAGCATCTCAGGGATTGGCTTTAATGTGGGAAATGCTCCATATTGCTTCTGCTTTAAGACTTCCTATAGTGATGCATAATATAAACAGAGCTCTTTCCGCACCTATAAATATCCATTGCGATCATTCTGATTCAATGGGAGCAAGGGATACGGGCTGGATACAGTTATTTTCGGAAAACGCTCAAGAGGCATATGATAATACAATCCAAGCAGTCCGTATTGCTGAAGACCCATCTGTTTACCTGCCGATTATGGTTTTACTGGATGGTTTTATTATCTCTCATGCCATAGATAGGCTGGAAATCCTGGAAGATAAGCAGGTGAAGGATTTTGTGGGAGAAATCAAACCACCATATTCTCTTCTTGATCCGGATAATCCCATAGCTGTCGGTCCTTTTGACGGTCTTCGTGGATACTTCTTAGAGTTCAAGAAGGTTCAAAACGACGCGCTGGAATCGGCCAAGGAAGTTGTGCTGGATGTTGCCAGGGAGTACGAAAAATTATCGGGTCGCAGCTACGGGCTTTTTGAAGAGTATAAGCTTGATGATGCCGAAGTTGGAATCGTGGTTATGGGTTCTACTGCAGGAACGGCGAAAACTGTTGTTGATGATTTAAGAAACGCTGGCAAAAAGGTCGGTCTTTTAAAACTACGTCTTTTTAGGCCATTTCCGGTTAAGGAAATAGCAGAGGCATTGAGTCACCTTAAAGCCATTGCGGTTTTGGATAGGTCGTGCTCTTTTGGAGCTCAGGGTGGACCGGTCTTTTTAGAGATCCGGACCGCTATGTATGGTAAGAACGGGCAAACCCCCGTTAGCGATTACATCTATGGGCTGGGAGGCCGAGATGTAGGTAAAGATCAGATAATGAAAGCCTATGAGGACTTATTTGAGGCGGCAAAGACCGGGAAAGCTAAAGACACACCAACCTTTTTAGGTATAAGAGAATAGAAGAACTCGCAGTATGAAGGCCGGTACCTTATTGGCTAAGCTAATAGGATTTGTTGTTTTGTAAGTATCGGCATATCGCGGATGAAAGGAGTAATCCCGTATGGCATCAATAAAAGAATTAGCTCGAAAAGAAGAATTGCTTACTGGCGGACATAGATTGTGTGCCGGTTGTGCTGCTCCTATCGCAGTTCGACAGATATTAATGGGAGCAAAGACACCGGTAGTTGCCGGATGTGCCACCTGTTGCCTGGAAGTTTCAACTACTCCATATCCTTATACTTCCTGGATGACTTCCTATATTCATTCGGCTTTTGAGAATGTCGCCGCAACGGTAACGGGCGCGGAGGCTGCCTATAAAGCTTTGAAAAGAGCAGGAAAGGTAAAAGGAGATTTTACCTTTGTAGCTTTTGGCGGGGACGGCGGTACTTATGATATCGGTATCCAGGCACTATCAGGAGCGCTGGAAAGAGGTCATTCTTTTACCTATGTTTGTTATAACAACGAAGCTTATATGAACACGGGAACGCAAAGATCGGGCGCCACGCCTCTTGGCGCGTGGACATCTACCACACCGGCTGGCAGTGTTGTACCGGGCAAACCCAACAATCGCAAGGACTTAACGGCTATCGCGGCGGCGCACAATGTTCCTTATGTTGCTCAGTCGACACCCGCTCTATGGAAGGATTTGACCAGAAAAGCGGAAAAAGCTCTCAATACCGAAGGACCGGCTTTCTTGAATGTGCTGGCGCCATGTCCGAGAGGATGGAGATTTCCGTCGGATATGTCGATTGAAATGGCCAAACTTGCAGTGGATACTTGTGTTTGGCCGGTTTATGAAGTGATAGACGGAGAATGGAAGTTAAATCGTAAGCCCAAGGAGAAAAAACCGGTCACGGAATGGTTGAAGCCCCAGGGCAGGTTTAGACATCTATTCAAGCCGGAGAATGAGCATCTATTGCAGGCCATTCAGGAAAAAGTAGATCAAGACTGGCAAAGGCTGCTTAAGAGATGCGGCGAAGAGGAATAAATAATACTTAAGCGGTTAAACAATAAACAGGAACTGCACCGATGGCGATCATTGTTCAAAAATACGGAGGATCTTCTCTGGCAACAATGGAACGGATAAAAAATGTTGCCGGGAGGGTGGTCCAGGCTAAGGAAGAGGGAAACTCGGTTGTTGTAGTAGTGTCAGCGCTGGGGGATACCACTGATGAGCTAATCAAAAAAGCGTATGAAATTACGCCTGATCCCCCCGAGCGGGAAATGGATATGTTGCTGGCAACCGGCGAACAGATGTCAACGGCTCTTCTGGCTATGGCGGTCCAGGCACTCGGGCACGAGGCAATCTCCTTTACCGGGCTACAGGTAGGAATAGTAACGGATACGGTTCACACTAAAGCAAAAATCGTTGACGTAAAGTCCCAGCGCATCCATGAAGAGATCAAAAAAGGGAAGATCGTTATCGTAGCAGGATTTCAGGGTGTTACTGTTGATCAGGATATTACCACCTTAGGCCGTGGGGGATCTGATTTAACCGCGGTGGCCTTAGCCGCCAAACTCAAAGCTGATTTGTGTGAAATCTATACCGATGTGGATGGTGTATATACAACCGATCCCCGGTTGGTTCAAGAAGCGCGCAAGCTCCCGGTCGTTTCTTACGATGAGATGCTGGAAATGGCTGCTACCGGGGCAAAGGTTATGCAGTCTAGATCGGTTGAATATGGCAAGAATTTTGGCGTGATAATTCATGTAAGGTCCAGTTTATCCGAAGAGCCAGGGACTCTTATTAAGGAGGCCGACCAGATGATGGAAAAAGCAATCATAAGTGGTATCACTTATGATGTGGGCGAGGCTAAGATCACTATTTTAGGTGTTCCCGATAAGCCGGGGATTGCGGCAAGGGTTTTTAAAGCGCTGGCGGATGCAAACATTAACGTAGATATGATCCTTCAGAATGTAAGCGAGAAAGGATCCACGGATATCTCATTTACGGTTAATAAAGAGGATCTAAAAAGAGCGGAAAGCGTAGTGGATAAAGTGGTAAAAGAGCTTGAAGCAAAGGGTTTTTCTTGTGATGAGGGAATTGCCAAAATTTCGTTGATTGGGGCGGGAATGCGCACCCATCCGGGTGTTGCCGCGGATATGTTCGGCACTCTGGCAGAGAACAGTATTAATATTGAAATGATTAGCACTTCAGCTATTAAGATATCCTGCGTTATTCGCAGTGAGTGTGTCAAAGAAGCGGTAGGAGCGTTGCATAAAAAGTTTGAGCTGGAAAAAGATAAAGTTCGTGAGGTTAAAGGGGAAGATTAGGAATAGATGCAGGATAGGGAAAAGAGAGAAGGTAAGAGAGAAGAGATAAAGCCTTGACAAAAGATACATGATACAGGATACAGGATTGTTGGAAGATGATAGAAGAAAGTAAAAATAATTTGAATCTAGCGGGTGAGAAGAGATGAGCGAATACAATGTAGCCGTGGTTGGGGCTACAGGGGCTGTTGGAGAAGAGATGAGGAGAGTTCTCGAACAAAGAGACTTTCCGGTTAAGGATATAAGACTGCTTGCCTCGGAAAGATCGGCGGGAAGAAGGCTTACTTTTAAGAGAGTAGGCATAGCCGTAAAAGAGCTTACCAAGGACTCTTTTAAGGGTATTGATATTGCCCTCTTTTCAGCCGGCGGATCAATAAGCAAGGAATTTGCGCCTATTGCGGCGGAAGCTGGAGCTGTTGTGATTGATAACAGCAGCGCTTTTCGCATGGATAAAAACGTTCCTTTGGTGGTACCGGAAGTTAATCCAGAGGATGTTCAAGAACACAGCGGGATTATCGCTAATCCCAATTGCTCGACAATTCAGATGGTTGTAGCCTTGAAGCCCATCCATGATATTTCCCCGATAAAAAGAATTGTGGTTTCCACCTATCAGGCTGTTTCCGGTACCGGAAAGAAAGCGACTGAAGAGCTCCGGGAACAAAGCAGGGCAGTTGTAGCCGACGGGAGTATGAAAGTTGAGGTCTACCCGCATCAAATAGCATTTAATCTATTGCCTCACATAGATATCTTCCTGGATAACGGTTACACCAGGGAAGAAATGAAGATGGTAAGCGAGACCCGCAAAATAATGCATGCTCCGGAAATGAAAATTACCGCTACTTGCGTGAGAGTGCCTGTCTTTGTAAGTCATTCGGAAGCAGTCAATATCGAAACCGAAAAGAAGATACCACTTTCTAGGGTCAGAGAAGCTTTGGAGAAAGCACCCGGCGTGGAAGTAATTGATAACCTTGAGGAAAATCTATACCCACTCCCTATTGAAGCGGAAGGGCAAGATGAATGTTATGTCGGCCGCATCAGGGAAGATGAAAGTATAGAAAATGGCATTAATCTCTGGGTTGTTAGCGACAATCTACGTAAAGGTGCTGCGCTAAACGCTGTCCAAATTGCGGAACTGCTGGTTTCCTAAGTTGGGAGCTCGTTTAACTTTTCATGAGACTAATAAAAGAATATGCCTCTTGAGCGGGGCACAACCCCACATCATCTAACTTACAGTATCCCAAATCAAAAGGAAAAAACTATGGATAAAAGGAAAAAGCTTGTAAATGAATATAAAGAACGCAAACTCCATGGCGGGATATACACCATAACCAATAAGGTTAACGGAAAGTACTTTTTAGGTCACGCTGTTGATCTTAAAGCAGCGCGAAACCGTTTTGAGTTCGCGGTTGTTAACGGTTCCGGTACGCCTCTTAAGTTGCAAGATGATTTGAACGAATTCGGGGGAGAAGCATTTGCTTTTAAGGTATTAGAGGAGCTCGAGCCAAAGAAAAACCAGAGCCGAAGCGATTTTATAGATGACCTGAAGACATTGGAACAGCTTTGGCGTGAAAAACTCGATTCAGCAAACGAGTACTAGAATATCAGTCTGACCTTATCGCGCCCACGATAACTCCCCAGCCTTAAAATCCTGACTTTCTCCTCTGTTGTTTAGACTATAATAGGAAGGAAGAATTCAGTCTTTTTATCTTTAGCCGAGATGTGTTTACTTAAGAATCAACAAACATCAAGGTATCTAAAACACAACGCCAATTGAAATTTCAAGGTAAAAATTGTAGGGCATATGGATATCGCGGATTTTATTGAGGATTTAAGACAAGATGAAGATTATGAAGGCCAGATAGTATCGGTCAAGGAAATTCCCCGGCGAAGTGCTGTCTACGGGAGCCCCACTGAACCAATCCCACCCAAACTGCAGGAAGAGCTGTCTCGACTGGGCATCGACAAACTTTACTCCCACCAGGCTGAGGCGATTGATAATATACGAAATAATAAAAATATTGTGGTGGTAACCGGAACGGCAAGCGGAAAAACCCTTTGCTATAATGTTCCGGTTCTGGAGTCCGTTCTTGAAGATAGAAAGAACTGCTCGCTCTACCTGTTTCCCACTAAAGCTTTAGCTCAAGACCAGTTGAGGATGCTGGGACAATATAAAATATCCCAATTAAAACCGGCGACTTATGACGGGGATACGCCGACTGATGAACGCTATTGGGTAAGAACCAATGCCAACGTCATACTCAGCAATCCCGATATGCTTCATTTCGGGATACTTCCCCAGCACCAAAAGTGGGGCAATTTCTTTTTAAATCTTAGATTCGTGATAATTGACGAGATGCATTCCCTGAGAGGCGTTTTTGGGTCCAATGTGGCCAATGTGATAAGACGCTTGCGCCGGATTTGCGCCCATTACGGCTCTTGTCCGCAGTTCATATTGGCATCCGCCACTATTGCCAATCCTAAAGAACTAGCGGAAAAACTTATCGGATTGCCGGTCGAGCTGGTGGATAATGACGGTTCGCCGCGGGGAAGAAAGCTTTTTGTTTTTTGGAATCCTCCTTATCTTGATCCGACCTGCGAAAAGAGAAAAAGCTCCAACATGGAAACCACTTATCTCTTTTCCCGGTTAGTGCGATTCGGTTTTAAGAACATTACTTTTAGTAAATCAAGAAAGACCTCTGAGCTGGTTTTTAGGTACGCGCGGGAGGAATTAAGAGATGAAGGCAAACTAAAGGACAAGATAAGCTCCTACCGAGCCGGATATATGGCTCCCGAGCGCCGGAAGATCGAACAGGAGCTTTTTTCCGGTCAACTATTGGGAGTAAGCTCGACTAACGCACTGGAATTGGGCATTGATGTAGGCTCTTTGGACGCTTGCGTGATAAACGGTTTTCCGGGAACGATTGCCTCTACCTGGCAGCAAGCCGGACGTGCCGGAAGAACTCGAAAAAGTTCCCTGGCAGTACTAGTGGGACAGGATAATCCTTTGGACCAATATTATATGGCAAATCCCCGGAGTTTTTTCGGAAAGCCGCACGAGGAAGCCATAATTGACTCTGCAATTCCTTCGATTTTTAAGAAACACTTAATGTGCGCCTCGTATGAGATTCCTCTTGAGGAAAAAGACGCGCAGTTTTATGGAAAAAAGGGAATGGAGATAGTAAAAGAGATGGTTAAAGAGGGGGAACTCATCGAGAGGAAGAATCGGTGGTTTTTCACCCGGCATACCCCTCCTTCCCATTCATTGAATATCCGCTCGGCTTCCCAGGATACATATTCAATTGTAGAGATTGAAAGCGGCCTGCTGCTGGGTACAATCGATACCGCCATGGCTTTTATCTATATACATCCGGGAGCGGTATATCTGCATCGGGGGGATTCTTATCTTGTCTCTCACCTGGACATGGAGGGAAAAGTTGCTTTTGTGGAGCAAATCAGAGGGGAATACTACACGCAGCCCCGCGAAAATACCACCATAAGGATTTTGCAGGAAAAAAAGAAGAGAACTATAAACAAAACCATTATGCTATGGGGCGACGTGGAGACAACTACCCAGGTAACTGCGTTCCAAAAGAAAAAAGTGTACAGTGGAGAAGTTCTGGGTGTCGAGGATCTGGACCTGCCGGAGCAGAAGTTTGAAACGGAAGCTTTCTGGTTTGCTCTGTCCGATGGACTATTAAATAAATTGCAGCTTAAGGAACGTGAGCTTGCCGGGGGTATTCATGCCGCCGAGCATGCTACTATTGCTCTTCTTCCTGTATATGCAATGTGCGATCGCTGGGATATCGGTGGTGTGTCTACTCCGTTTCATTCCCAAACCGGATCGCCTACAGTATTTATCTATGATGGATTTGAGGGAGGTATCGGGATTACGTCTAGAGGGTTCGATCTGGCGGAAAAACTTCTTGCTTCAGCTCTTTCCCAGGTAAAAAGATGTAACTGTAAAGAGGGGTGTCCTTCTTGCGTCCATTCGCCCAAATGCGGCAATTGGAATGAACCGTTAGATAAAAAAGCGGCAGTAAAAATATTGCAGGAGATACTGAAGAAGTGAAGAGTTGAAAAGACTAAGGATGCATGATGCAGGTGAGGGAGATGGGAGAAGAGAAGAGGAAAGTAAAACCATGGGATACAGGATGCATGACAGGGATTAGCGAGAAGAGATGAGGGAAGAGAGAAGAGATAAAACCTTGATGCAAGATACGGGATGAGTATAGATTTAAGAATCATTATAGACCTAGAATGTTATTGATGAGCTAAGTTGACATAATAAAGTTGTTTAACTGAAGGCAAGAGCAAGTTGTATAGTAAAATAGCTCATAAGAGATTCTAAGGAGGAAATGATGATATATATAGGGGTAGTTGGTGACGCTGTTTGTGACGAAAAAACGTATCAGGTTGCTTTTGAAGTAGGTCAACTTGTAGCCGAGAGAGGAGCTACTCTGGTTTGCGGAGGATTGGGCGGGGTCATGGAAGGAGCGTGCAAAGGGGCAAAGTCCAAAAGCGGTTTGACCGTAGGTATCTTGCCCTCAGAGGATCGGGAATGGGCAAATCCATATGTTGATGTGGCAATCCCCACCGGTCTAGGAGAAGCACGAAATACATTGGTCGCCAGATGCGCGGACGCGGTAATTGCGATAAGCGGACAATTCGGAACTTTATCCGAAATTGCCCTGGCACTTAAGATGAAAAAACCGGTCGTCGGTATTGATACCTGGGAGCTTGTTAAACAAAACAAAAAAGATGAATCAATTAAATCGGTGGTGAATCCACAAGCGGCTTTAGCTGCGGTTTATCAAGCGCTAGGAGCTTGATATGCCATTGTTATTGGTCCTAGGTAGTGGTATAGTAAACTTGGGTTATCGGTGTTATTGTTCCTTGATAAGGGGAGAGGAGGGGTTTGGTGAAGACTAGTGTCGATGTCCACAATTATTTGCAGACTGAAGAAGTGCCACACGAAATATTTTTGCTAAAAAGCCCTACTAAAACTGCCGAAAGAACGGCGGCATTGCTTGGTTTGAATTTAGATGAAGTAATAAAATCAGTTATATTGATTGCGGATGATAAGCCAATCCTTGCGATTGTACCGGGAGACAGAAAGGTTAGTTACAAAAAGATGAAAGATACGCTGCGAGTCTTAAGAGTGAGGCTAGCAGAACCGCAGGAAGTTATAGATTTAACCGGTTATGTGTTGGGGGCAACTCCACCGCTTGCCCATCAAAAGAAATTCTATACGCTAATTGACAGGACTGCTATTGATAAGCAGATTCTATACACCGGTTGTGGGGAGGTTAACGCTTTACTTAAAATACGGCCAGAGGATCTTATTGAAGTAACAGAGGCACAGGTTGCAGATATAACCGATCCAATAGATGAAGCCTAGGTCTCAATTGATATAGTTATATCGTAAGAGCTCGACTCTTTGGACGCAATTATTCCTGAACTTTTCGAGTTTGAGATGAACAATGCAAGTCAGATAATAAGAACAGAAGAAAGCCTATGCCGAGAATGTTTTGCTTGTGTTAGGATTTGCCCGGTAAAGGCAATCAAGGTGGTAAAAGGCCACACCGAGGTTGTCGATGAAAAGTGCATTTTCTGCGGGCTTTGTGTTGTTGCGTGCTCTCAAAATGCAAAGAGAATCGAGAGCGAGAAACAAAAAGTTCTCGATCTACTCTCAAAGAGACGAGCTGTGGCTATTTTGGCTTCGGAAGCCGCAGCTTCTTTTCACCCCCTACCCCTTTCTCAAGTAAGAACAAACCTATTAAAATTAGGCTTTATTGCGGTCGAGGATACTGTTTTGGCCGAAGAAATAGTTGCCGAACAGTATCTTAGGCTATGCCGCGAAAGCAATAATCTGCCTATTATTCGATCCTCATGTCCCGTGGTGGTTGAATTCTTGCTTAAATACCATCCTAGATATATTTCCCACCTGGCTCCTATTGCTTCTCCTAAGTTGATGCAAAGCAGATTGGTAAAAGCAATGTATCCAGGAAATGTGGCAACAGTATGCATTACAGCCTGTCCGGGACGAAAGGCTGAAGCCCGGGATCAGACAGTCAATGGAACAATTGATGCTGTGCTCACTTTTGGAGAAGCAAAAGAACTTTTTGTCGAATCCCAATTAAGTTTGAATAACTCCAATAAGGAGCATAAGCAGGAAGGAAAACCATTTCTTGCCAGGACTGTTTCGGTAACCGGGGGATTTCCCCGGGAAATTGTTGCCAGTAGAACATTGATGGATAAAGACACCTGGATTGTCAGAGGTATCAATTCTTTAGAAAAGCTGATAAGAGCTATCTCAGAAGAAGAAGTACAACCTCGCCTTATTGACGCGTTAGCTTGTAATAGTTGTATTGAGGGACCGGAAATAGACACAGACTTAAGCGTTTTTGCTCGGAAAAAAATAATTGAAAACTCTTATAGGGAGCAAGCCGATAACTCAGCAACTCGCATTTCATTCAATGATATTTATCGTTCGATTCCACAGGTAGATAGAGGAAGGACGTTTACTAGCCGCAAGCTGGAATTGCCTTTTCCTTCCGAGCCGGAACTGGAGGGAATCCTGGCTTCCGCTGAGAAAAACTGCAAAGAAGAAATGCTGGATTGTGGAGCTTGCGGATATGAAAGTTGCCGGGACACCGCTATTGCCGTATACCAAGGCTTTAATGAATGGAGCAGCTGTCTGTTCTTTCAGCGAAAACTATTTTTAAAAGTAATTAATCGGCTTAAAGAAACAGCCATAACCGACGGTCTTACCCAACTGGCTAATCATAGGCATTTCTCCGAGAGGTTATCACTTGAATTTAAGAGAGCTAAGCGCTATAATTCTCCCCTTTCTGTGGTAATGATAGATATAGATTTTTTCAAGCTAATAAACGATAACTACGGACACCAGAAAGGCGATGAAGTTCTAAGGAATATCGCCCGCATTATTAAAGAGAATGTGCGGGAAACGGACTTGCCTGCCCGATATGGTGGAGATGAGTTCTCATTGATTTTGCCTGAAACCGGCAGAATGCAAGCCTATTCGGTAGCGGAAAAACTAAGGAAAAAGGTTGAGGATTATATCCTTACAGTTGAGAATCTAGGTGATTTGACCAGGCCGACAATAAGTGTGGGAGTTGCCGCTCTCGATCATGATATAAATGATTTTGAAGGGCTGGTAGAAAAGGCGGATAAAGCTCTATACATAGCCAAGCAAGGTGGCCGCAACAAGACCTACGCAGCAGCTGATAGCAGTAGTTTAGGGGAACTCTAAGCGGATAGTTTATGAAGCGGGGCCGGGCGTTGTGTCAGTAGAGCTATGTGAGGTTCGAGGAGAAGATTTTGAAAGAAGCAATTCTTTACGAAAAATTGGAAGAAGGCAAAGTAAAGTGCAATGTGTGCACCAGAAGATGCATTATTCATGATGGCAAAAGAGGCCACTGTGGTACCCGAATAAATCAAAACGGTACACTTTATACGTTGATCTATTCCAAGTGCTGCTCGGTTGCCGCCGATCCCATTGAAAAAAAGCCGGTATTTCACTATGAACCGGGAAGTCTCGTTCTCTCTTTTGGCACTTTAGGCTGTAATCTGCGCTGTCGGCATTGTCAGAACTGGCAGATCGCTCATGTCGATCCTGATCTGGAAGGAAGTGGGCTTAATGAAATAAGTCCGGACGAAGCGGTTCGCCTTGCCAAAACTTATGATTGTCAGGGAATTGCCTGGACATACAATGAGCCCTCGATTTGGCTAGAGTATTCATTAGATACTGCCAAACTATGCAAAGAGAACGATCTTTATACGGTTTATGTTACCAACGGTTTTACCTCATTCGAATCTCTTGATATGATCGGCCCTTATTTGGATGTTTATCGTGTGGACCTGAAGGGTTTTACCAATGATTTCTACCGCAAAGTCTGTAGAATTAATGATTTTTCACCGGTTTTACAGTCGACTGAACGGGCTCTTCGCAAATGGAACATGCACATTGAGGTAGTTACTAATATAATCCCCACACTCAATGACGATGAAGACCAGCTTAGGGATATTGCCAATTGGATAAAGAAAGAGTTGGGCGAAAACACTCCATGGCATGTGACTAGATTTGTCCCCTATCTGAATTTTTCCCACCTCCCCGCCACTCCGATAGCAACTCTTGAGAGAGCGAGAAAGATCGGCTTATCGGCAGGATTGCACTTTGTATATATTGGAAACGTGCCCGGTCATCCGGGCGAGAATACCTATTGTTATAACTGCGAAAAGCTTGTTATTTCAAGATCGGGTTATTCCATTTCCGAATATGAAGTAAATAATGGAAAGTGTGCTTTTTGTGGAGCATCTTTAAATATTATAGATAATCGTACACCCGTCTGCTAGAACAGCATCACTAATGTCTCCTACCGTAGAATGAATAGGAATTTGTTTTCAAATTATTCTTTCACGGTTTGATTATTCAAGCTAACTATTTGTTTATTTGGTAGTGCTTGCTTTGGCCTGAGTAAATAAATAGAATGAGCAGAGATTTGTATCAAAACGGAAGCTGTCTCAGGGCAGGGATAAGAAGTTGAATACAAAAATAGCCATATCCGCAGGGGGAGTAGTTTTTAGAAAAAATAATGATGAAGTCCAGGTGATTGCAGCCATCCGGGCTGGCGGGAAAGTGTGGTGTCTTCCTAAGGGAATTGTTGAACAGGGAGAGGGTGTGGAAGAAGCTGCGCTAAGAGAAGTCAAAGAAGAGACCGGACTGGTTGGAAAGATAATTGATAAAATAGACAAAATAGAATATTGGTTCTATTGGAAGCCTGATGATACCAGATATCATAAATTTGTTCACTTTTTTCTTATGGAATTTGTGGGTGGCGACACGTCAAGACATGATTCTGAATTAGATGAAGTGAAATGGCTGCCAATCGATATTGCCATAAATAAGTTGTCGTACAAAGGTGAACGTCACATAATGGAGAAGGCTAAACGGATAATTGAAAATATGGGCGTTGATGGATGAAGGGGTGTTAAAATTCAACAAAGGTACTGTGTACATAGTTTTCCCAGTCTAATCCAAATAGTATGAACCTATTTTAGCAAGGAGTGACAGGAGATAATATGCCGTACGTCTTTAAAGCGATTATGGTAGGATTGGCGGCCGGATATCTCTCCGGACAGTTTGGTGTGGGTGGAGGTATTATTACTACACCCGGCGTCCGTCTAATCCTTGGGAAGTCCGAATTTATTGCTTTGGGGACACCCCTTGTAGTGATGATTCCCACTGTGCTATCCGGTGCGCATATATATCGTAAAAATGGATTAATCAATTCAGAGCTGATTTTGCCCCTATCCATATCGGGTATTATCGGAATTATAGTGGGATCTTTGGCTACCGCGTTTGTTTCTGTTCACTTCCTGATGCTGATAACTGCTTTTATCATTCTGGTTGTTGGATTGAGGTTTATGTCTGTTCAAATAGAAGGAGCAGAGGCTCCGGTTTCCGGAGATAAAAACCTTGACCGAGACAAACTGAAAAACCGAAGCTTATTGGTTGGTCTTGCCTGTGGTTTTTTCTCAGGTTTTTTAGGATTGGGTGGGGGGGTCCTGTTGGTGCCAGCTTTAACTGTGCTTCTCCAGCAGGATATTAAAGAAGCATTTGGAACATCACTAATAGTGATTTTGTTCTATGCTCTACCCGGTTCCATCGTCCACTTCCTGTTGGGACATATCGATCTACGGTTAGCTTTGTTTATGATTATTGGCACTATTCCGGGCGCTTTCATAGGGGCGAAAATGACGATAAAGCTTCCGGCCTCTTTCCTTAAGACATTGTTTGGCCTTTTTCTAATAGCCGTGGCTGTATATTTTGCTTACTACGAGATACTAGCCATGATGATTTGAGCAAATTGAAATTGTCTGTCAATAATATGCAAAAGCGGGTGCTAAATGCCCGATAAAGTAAAGTTTCGTGCAGCAGAACAAGATGAATTGCCCCTGGTTTGGCAGATTCTTAGAAGCAAAGCAATATTTGCTGATTTGGCGGCTTTAAGCTCTTTCTGGCACAAAAATCCCACATCCATACAGATATCGGAAGGCTCCCTGAACTGTCTGGGCATAGTCAGCAGTTGGCGTTCACACCTGGAAATCGGTACTATCAGACATCTTGTTGCTCCTGAGGTCTATAAGAACGCATTTTTAGACCATTTAATAAATGTGCTCGCGAATGAAGGTTACAAAGAGATAATATCACCGCCTTTAAGACGGGCCGAATTGCCCGGATACCATATAAAAGGTTTTAAGGAAAAAGAATGTATTATTGTGATGAGGAGGGCTAATGTGTCCAAAATAGCTTCAGCTACAGGCGTGCTTGAGGTATGCAAATTCAAATCAGAACACCTTAATCACCTGGTTAAAGTAGATGAAGCTGCGTTTCCTAAGTTTTGGCGGTGGGATAGGAAGGAAATGCTCTCCGCTGTTGAGGAAGGGGACTGTTTCGTTGCTTTTCTCAAAGGTAGAATAATCGGTTATAATGTTAACGCGGTTAAAGGTAAGGATGGAACCATAGCAAGGCTGGCCATACTCCCCGAATTACAAGGCAGGGGCTTTGGTTCGGAGCTTCTTGGTTATGCTTTACATTGGTTTCGAAAGATGAAGGCAGTAACAGTATTTGTTATCACTCAGTCCGATAACGAAAATTCCAGGCATCTATATACGAAGTTTGGATTCAAGCCTTACGGTGAAAAATATTATTTGCTAGTTTTGGAGTTATAGAAGATGGTAAATTCACAAGCGAGATTGTCTTTTAGAACATATGCCGCTTTTGCTTTTGTAAGCTTCATGGCGGGACTTATTATTGCTACTTTTATCAGGTTCTTAGGTGAGCCAATGGGTCTTGCCTTAAAGAACATATACTCCTACCTTGCCTTTATTAGTGTTATTGCTATTGGTGCTTTTATGGTGCTGTTCTTTTTTTATAAAGCCGAGCGTAAATTCGAGCAGGAAGAGGCAATTCACACTCAACAGATTCTTGAGATAGCCAATAAAACACTTCCTTATTTAAGAACCGGACTAAACATTGAGTCCGCCGGCCATGTGGCACAAATAATCTATGAAAGAACGGATGCTATCGCAGTCGCGCTTACCGATGTTTCTAAGGTCCTTGCTATTAGTGGGATGGGTGCGGATCACCATAAGCCTGGCGAGTCGATTCTTACCCGGGCGACCAAGGACGCGCTCAAGTATAATGAGGTGCGAGTCTTGCGCTCTCAGAGGGAAATCGGCTGTCCTTATAAAGAATGCCCTCTACAATCAGCAATTGTTGCGCCTCTGGAATTTAAAAAAGAAGTAGTGGGCACTCTGAAGTTTTATTATGCGTCTGGCGATAAGCTAACCGAGGGTAGAATGACAATTGCGGAGGGACTGGCTCGCTTACTGAGTACTCAGCTGGAGCTTTCCGATCTTGAGCGGAAAGAAGAGTTAGCGGCACGGGCAGAACTTAAAGCCTTGCAAGCTCAGATTAATCCCCATTTTCTTTTTAATACTTTAAATACGATCGGTATGTTCTGCCGTACTCGTCCCGATAAAGCACGGGAGTTAATAATCCAATTCGCCGATTTTTTTAGAAAAACTTTGGAAAGAGGCACTGATTTGGTAACTTTGGAAGAAGAGCTCGATTATATGAACTCCTATCTTGCCCTGGAGAGAGCTCGCTTTGGTGAGAAACTTAAAATAAATAAAGACATCGATGAAAGATATCTTTCCTGCATGATGCCTGCGTTTATTCTTCAACCGCTTGTAGAGAACTGCGTCAAGCATGGCATTACTCCTGACGGATCTCTCAATATCGGCATTGAAGCGAGAATGGAAAACTCAACTTTGGTTATTAATGTGGTAGATGATGGTGTCGGAATTACCAGCAGTGACATGAAAAAGATACTACAGCCGGGATTCGGAAAAGGGCTAGGGATCGGCTTGCATAACGTTAATGAAAGGTTAATCTGTCTCTATGGCGAAAAATATGGACTAGATGTTTCGAGCACTGTTGGCCGGGGGACAAAAGTTGCGGTTAGAATACCGTTAATGGAGGATTCGAGTGAAGTTAAGAGCGCTGATTGTGGATGATGAAGCTCCAGCAAGATCGGAACTGCGTTATCTGTTGGAAAAAGCCGATAATGTTGAAGTCGTGGGCGAGGCATCGAACGCCAGAGAGGCAATAGAACTTATTCGTGCGTTAAATCATGATGTTGTTTTCCTCGATATTGAGATGCCCGGGCTTACCGGGATTAATGTCGCTGAGATTATATTGGAACTTCCTCGTTCGCCGGCAGTTGTGTTCGTTACTGCTTATGGAGAACATGCGGTAAAAGCGTTCGAGCTTAATGCCACAGACTACCTGGTCAAACCTTTCGATGGCGATAGATTGCGCAAGACCATTAATAAAGTTATGGAAAGCAGGACCGAGCGTCAAGGAACAAATGTAGATATGAGCAGCAACGGGATTTTAAATATTGGCCGTATTCCGGTTGAGAAAAAAGGAAAAACGATTTTGCTGTCCACTCAAGATATCATTTTCGTTGATACCAAAGACGATTACACCTTTATCCATACCTACGATGACAACTATATTACTTCTTTCACTTTGAAGGAGCTTGAGGGAAGGCTTCATGACGATGCCTTTTTCCGGGCGCATCGAGGATTCATAGTCAATTTGCATGAAGTAAAGGAGATTGTCCCCATGTTCGGTGGTAGTTTTCTTCTCCGGGTTAAGGACTCAAAGGAAAGTGAAATCCCTGTAAGCCGCCGCAATGCTAAAAAACTCCGCTCAATCCTTGGCCTGTAAACGGGCAATTGAGATTGTGCTTACAGGAGGCTACCTAATTTGAATGAATTTACACAGAGAGAAAGCTACCCGGAAAGCTCCTTAGGGTAACTCGAGGAATAAATAGTCAATCGGAATTAGGGCTTTGCTCGAAGACTTGCCGCCGGTATTTTTCTGGTAGCCCGAACCGTAATTGCCGACTGGTATGAAACCGGGCAATTGAACTGGCAGATACCGCAACCAATACATCTCTCCGAAATGACCTGAGGTCTCTTTATTGTTATTTTCTTGCCTTCCGGATTTTTCACTTTCACTTCTTCAAAAAAAATTGCTTTATCGGGGATAGGACATAATTCTTCGCAAACCAGGCAGTTTTTAAAATCTGTCCAGGGGATGCAACGATTGCGGTCAATATAAGCCCTTCCGATTTGAGCTTCGCGTTTCTTTATAAGCGGCAAATATTCTATTGCTCCGGTAGGACAAACTTTGCCGCATTCATTGCAGCTCCAATCACAGTATCCATAGTCATAGTTCATTTGAGGTGTAAGAATGCCTTCCAGGCCTGCAGCTAAAAGAGATGGTTGTAGCACATTGGTTGGGCAGACCTTCATGCACTGTCCGCATCGACAGCACAATGCCAGGAACATATTTTCGTCTTGTCCGCCAGGCGGCCTTATCAGATTGAAATCCTGTTCCTTTCGAGAAATGGAGGTACTAAGAAAAAAACCGCTTAAAATAGTAATTCCGGTAACGGTTAAAAAAGCGCGCCGGCTTGGATTGTAAATCGCTTTTCTTGGCTTTAATCCAAAGCTAATGGCATTTTCAGGACAGACTTCGGCGCATTCGAAGCTTAGCTGACAGCGTGACTTATCGGTGCCCAAGCCATCTTCGCGAATAGAATCAAGAGGACAGACACTTTCGCATTTCAAGCATTTTATGCACCTGCTTTCATCAACTACTCTCCCGAACAGGCTGAAGCGTGAAAGGAATCCTAAAAGTGCACCCAGGGGACAAAGATGCCGGCACCAAAGCCGCCGAGTCCAAAAAGAAAGCCCCAGCACTATCAAAAACATAATAAGGACTAGAAATTGTAATTGATATGATAATGGCTTCTGAAAGATAAAAACCCCGCTTAGGATGTTGGTGACAGCGTCAACCATGCCTTGAAGCGGTCTGATTAGGTATAGGATATCGCCGGCAAGCCGGGTCGCAATATCCAGAAAAGGATAGACTACAACAGTCGACGTCCTGGTAAATAAGGAGAGAGGATCGAAGATTAAATATAAAGCGCTTCCAAAGAGCATTAATCCTATACAGGCAATTAGTATGTATATCGGCAGTTTTATTAAGAATTCGCGGGATCTGGTTTTAGATAGATTCTGCCTTTTGGGACCCAGGAGATCGATAATAAATCCCATTGGACATACGTATCCGCAAAACGCTCTTCCTAGAAAAAGGGGAAGAATTAAAAAAAATAGAGCTAGCAGCATTTCCCACTTCCATACTCCATTAATTAGCGAATTCATAGCAATTAGCGGATTTGCCAGGAGAAAAGCTCCCAAATATACCTGGCCAAGTGGCCAAACCGTAAGAGTAAGGAAAACAAAGAAAAGCAGTAAAAAGAATATTTGGAAATACGTGCGATAACGATAAATTTTCACCATATCCCCTCAGTTTGCCCTTTCTATAAATCTAACTGCCCTATTAAAACATTGGCATAAATTATTAAGAGCCTTCTTTGACAATGCTGACTTTGTCCAAATCGATTTCTCCGATTTCTTGTTCATTTGCCTTTACTAAATATGGTAATTCGGATGGTTCCATATTAAAGAGAGTTGCGCCATATGCATCTACAGTTACTTGATTGGTACCTACAACTACTGTTTTTGCCAGCTTGACATCGGAAAGATTTCCTCCCGTAGGACCGTTTCTAACCAGCATACGGTAGGCATCCAATACGACCAGATGAGGACGAACAAGGGAATTCAAATCTACAATTTTTTGATCAAAATCAACATGCATCATTGACCTTGCTCCGCCCATTATTCCCATCAAATTTTTCATAGCCATTGTAAGGGTGGCCAGGCCGTGGGTTTTGGCAATAGGAACGTTGATAAGAACATCTGCCTCAAAGATGTCCTTGACCAGCGGCCACTCTTTCAATAAACGTCCTTGAGGAATCAGTGTGTTTTCGAAGTTACGGTCGGTTAGTATTTTAATTTTTCCCCCCGCTTTTTGGGTGGCCTCGGCAATGCCGGAAACTTCAAAGGCTGATGTTGCCGATGATGTCGGTCTATCCAAAACAATTACTTCTGATGCGCCAGCCTGATAGCATAGACTGATCAAGGAACCTATAACAAGAGGATTTGTTGTCACCGCGTACTGCGGTTCGCGGGCTGTCAGTAGGTTAGGCTTAATAACTACCCGGGTTCCCTTCTTCACAAAACGCCCCATTCCCCCCATTATTTCAAGGGCACGGTCTACGTTCTTTTCGGGGTCTTCTCCCTTAACGACTGCTAGATCCGGATAGGTCGAGTCATCTTTTGGGGTTTTGTCCGCATCTTTTTGTTTGCTTTGTTCTGTTGGGAGTTCTTTGATTTCCTTTTCTTTGGCTTGCTCTTCTTTTGATGACCACTCTATAAGTCTAGCGCAGCCGCCTGAGGCAGCACTTGCCGCCGCAATAATTGATTTTCCCAGCGCGGATAGAAATTGCCTCCGTCCGATTCTATTTTCTTTTAACATAATATGTTACCCCTAATAGCTTTTCTTTTTGGGCAACAAACAGTGAAGCAGGTTGCTTATAAACATGTACCTAATCATAAGATTTATGTTCTACAGAACAGCAAGCCTATTCTAATATTCTACAAGAAATTATATTTGCTTTTTTTGATACCAAAGGGTGATTGTTTTTATCGTGGCAGTGCCCAAACAATACAAGCGTTAAACAGCCAAATACGGATTATTTTTTATTGACCACTTGTTTTTTCCTTTTTACCTGGTTATTATATTGCATACTAATTAGTAATATCGCGGTTATCATGGACTACCATAATAATGGCTTTCAAATAGCTTTTATCCAGTTGAGAACCTTCCTTTATTGTAAAAGAATCTGTTAGCTGACAATGTAAGCCGAGCACAATAAAATAACCATAAAACGAGCATAGCCGTTCTTTTGGTTTAGAGTATTGCACCCTTTTATCGGAGGAGGAAAAAGTGAACCCGCTAGCCAAGGAGCTAAACGAGATTATTGGGAAAGAGAATCCCTATGTTTTTGATATGCTGTCCGAGTTGGGCAAAGAATTCTTCTTCCCTAAAGGAATACTTACACAGACAGCGGAGGCAAAAGAGAAAGCGGATCGGCATGACGCAACTATAGGAATTGCCAAAGAGGGTCCGGAAGCAATGTATCTCAAGTGTTTTATGGAGAGCATAAAAGACCTGGGAGTTGATGATATCTTTCCCTATGCTCCTACAACCGGCAGACCTGAGCTTCGGCGGGCATGGTTTCAAGAAATGTTAAAAAAGAACCCCGGTCTTAAAGGAAAAGCAATTAGTCTTCCTATTGTTACCAGTGGATTAACTCACGGACTGGGATTGGTTGGAGATCTATTTGTTGATCCCGGAGATACGGTCATCCTTCCCGATAAAAACTGGAGCAATTATAAAATGATGCTTTCAACCTGCCGAAAAGCTCTTATTAATCAGCATACTTTTTTTAATGATAGTGGCGGATTTAACCTGGAGGCATTTCAGGCAGCAGTTGATGAGGTTGCTTCCGAGAAGGGGAAAGTGGTTACAATTCTCAATTTTCCCAATAATCCTACCGGCTACACACTAACCGAAAGAGAAAGCATGGCAGTTAGGGATATTCTGATTGGTGCAGCCGATAGCGGAGCAAATGTTGTTGCTGTTGTCGATGACGCCTATTTTGGACTTTTCTTTGATGACAGCGCTATGAAGGAATCAGTTTTTGTGCATCTTGCCGATTCTCACCAGCGCATTCTAGCTATTAAACTAGACGGCGCAACAAAAGAGGATTATGTGTGGGGATTCAGAGTAGGATTTATCAGTTATAGCGTTGGCGGCACGGGAGACAGGGACGCTCTTTTCAATGCTTTGGAAAAAAAGACCGGCGGTGCGATAAGAGCGCAAATCTCCAACTGCCCCCACCTCTCCCAATCAATTGTTTTGAAGGCAATGAGCCTGCCCGATTATAACCAACAGAAAAGGGAAAAATATGAAATCATGAAAGCAAGGGCCCAAAAAGTAAAGCAAGTGCTTTCAGATGAGAAATATAATTCTGCCTGGGAGCCGTATCCTTTTAACTCAGGCTATTTCATGTGCTTACGCTTAAAAGGAATCGATGCCGAGGAATTAAGAAAGCACCTGCTTGATAAATATGGAGTAGGGGTAATCGCGTTGGATGAGTCCGATATACGAATAGCATTTTCTTGTTTGGAGGTTGAGGATATCGAGGATTTATTTGACACGATGCTACAAGCGGTAAAAGATCTGGAGTCTTAACCAATAACATTGGAAGGTGATGGATATGTCAAAAAACAAGATATACATTCTAGATGTTACTAACAGAGATGGGGTTCAGACATCGCGCTTAGGGTTGGCAAAGCTTGAGAAAACGATGATAAATATTTACCTCAACAAAATGGGTATATTTCAAAGCGAGTTTGGCTTTCCCACAACTCATCATGAAACCAACTATCTTAATGCGAATCTTGAACTGGCTGAAATTGGTGCCATAAGCCCCATGAGACTTGAAGGCTGGTTGCGGGCCTTAGTTGGAGATGTTGAATTAGCATTGGAGCTTGTTCCGGGATTACGTCATATCAATGTGTCTATTTCCACTTCAGATCAGATGATTAGCGGGAAATTCCAAGGGAGAATAGGACGCAAAGACGTAATTAATAAAATGATTGAAGCAGTGGATAGAGCCAAGTCACTTGGTTTGGAAACAGTAGGAGTTAATTCGGAGGATGCGTCAAGGACTGATATTGATTATTTGATTGAGTTCGCAGCTGCGGCCAAGGAGCACGGCGCGGAAAGAATTCGCTACTGTGATACTTTGGGATACGATGATCCATTTACTATCTATGATAGGATATATAAATTGGCAAAAGAAGTGGGATTACCTGTTGAGATGCATTGCCATAATGATTTGGGTATGGCTGTTGCTTGCTCGGTCGCTGGAGCCAAAGGAGCTGTTGATGCCGGGGTCGATGCGTACATTAACACTACGGTAAACGGTATCGGTGAAAGAGCGGGCAATGCCGATTTATTGTCAACGGTATTGGCTATACGGAAGTCTACCGGTTTCGAGAACAAGTATGTGCTGGATGAACGGGTCGATCTTGCCAAATCCTGGGAAATTGCCAAGTACGCAGCCTATGCATTTGGGATACCTATACCGGTTAACCAGGTTGGTGTTGGCGACAATGCTTTTGCCCATGAGTCGGGGATTCACGCGGACGGAGCACTAAAAGACAGGCGCAATTATGAGCTTTTTGACTATGAGGAATTAGGCAGGGGCGAACCGGAAATAATTGAGACCGGAAGAACCATAACTACCGGCGCGTATGGAGGAATTAAAGGTTTTCGTAACGTTTATGAAAAACTTGAGATTGAGTTTCGAAGTGATGAGGAAGCACGGGAAATACTTGACTTGGTAAGGTGTGCTAATGTGTCCACCCAGAAGCCTCTGGTTGCCGCGGAGTTGAAATTTATAGCAAAATACCCCGATCAAGCAAGAAAAATACTCACTCTTGCTCCCTGGGATGGATTGATTTCTAAATAGATTGATAAGGAGAAGAAGGTATTTTAAAAGACCATAAGAGTGAAGGGTAAGAGTTGTTAAGCGGCACGGATATTGAAATATAGAGCGCCTTATTGATCGTTCAACGGGAAGGAGCAAAATATGTCAACACCTCTTGAGAAGTGGGTTGAGGAACAAGCCAGATTGACTAAGCCTGACGAGATTTATTGGTGTGATGGCTCTGAGGAAGAAGCACATAAGTTAATGGAAATCGGGCTGAATAAGGAAAAGATTGAAGGTAGCCCGGTTTTTCAGAACTTGAATCAAGAGCTCTGGCCGACTTCCTATTTTCATAGAAGTCATCCCACAGACGTTGCCCGTACGGAGCATCTAACTTTTGTTTGCCAGGAAGACAAGGAAACAGCGGGACCAAATAACAACTGGATGGATCCTCAAGAAGCGAAAGATAAGGTTAGAAAACTATTTGACGGATGCATGCGGGGGAAAACAATGTACGTTCTCCCTTATACGATGGGGCATCCTGACTCGCCATATGCCAAAGCGTGTGTGCAGATTACCGATATTTCTTATGTTGCTGTCAGCATGAGGATAATGACTCGTATGGACAAGAAAGTGATTGACAAGATTGGCAGCTCAGAGGACTTTGTCAAAGGTCTTCATTCGGTTGGGGACTTCGATCCCAATAAGCGGTTCATTATGCATTTTCCCGATGAGCATTTGGTATGGAGCATTGGTTCCGGTTATGGAGGCAACGCCTTGCTAGGCAAGAAGTGTTTTTCCCTTCGAATTGCCTCCTGGTTAGGTTATCAAGAGGGATGGCTGGCGGAGCACATGGTGATCATTGGCATTGAAGATCCCGAGGGGAATGTAACGTATGTTACAGCAGCGATGCCTTCTGCCTGCGGCAAGACTAATCTGGCAATGCTTGAATCGGCTCTGCCCGGATATAAGGTGTGGACTCTAGGAGATGATATTGCTTGGTTGAACATTGGTGAAGACGGACGGCTTTATGCAATTAATCCTGAAACGGGCATGTTTGGTGTAGCCCCCGGAACTTCACTTAAAACCAATCCAAATATGATTCAAACACTGAAAAAAGGATCATTCTATCCCACATTGTTTACCAATACAGCTTTAAATACGGATACCGATGAACCTTGGTGGGAAGGGTTGGATGGACCTGTGCCCGAGCATTTAATCGATTGGCAGGCAAAACCTTGGGACAGCACAAAAGGAACCCCGGCAGCCCATCCAAATTCACGGTTTACGGTATCCATATACAATTCGCCGACTCTTTCCGATGAGTTTGATAATCCGAAGGGAGTGCCCATCTCGGCCATAATTCTAGGCGGGAGAAGGACCCAACTTGTGCCGCTGGTCGTTGAGGCATTTGATTGGCAGAACGGGGTATTTCTAGGGGCAAGAACTGGGTCGGAAACTACCGCTGCCGCGGCGCACCAGGTAGGCAAGTTGCGAAGAGATCCTATGGCAATGCTTCCTTTCTGTGGGTATAACATGGGCGACTACTTTCAGCATTGGCTAAATATTGGAAATAGGATGACAAATCCTCCCAAGATATTTTCGGTCAACTGGTTCAGAGTTGATGAGGAAGGTGAATTTATTTGGCCAGGATTTGGTGATAACATACGTGTTTTGAAATGGATAATTGATAGGACAAACAATCGTGTATCGGCGAAAAAGACCCCGATTGGATTTGTTCCTCATTTGGATGATATGGACCTCAGTGGATTGGATATTTCCCAAGATGAAATGCAAAAAATACTAAATGTAGACCTTGGGGAATGGGATGCCGAACTTGTTGATATCAAAGCTTTTCTTAACCAATTCGCTAGCCGAATGCCGGCTGAAATCTGGCAGGAATATAATAACCTAGCTGGAGAATAACTGTAAGCGGTCGCATTGGCTGCTGTTTATCATTTTCTTAGTATTCCGGAGTCGTTATATAAAAATCCTACATTTTAGAAACAAGATGCCGATAATATCTTTACGGGTAGACTTGCAATAGGCATAAGTCTATCTTCGGGGGAGAACTCTCAAACATATTGGCATTGTTGAGGAAAAAATGAGGGATGAGAGAGCTTTTACTCTGATTGAACTTATGGTTGTTATTATGATTATTGCTGTCCTGGTTTCAATTGCCATAGCAACTAGTAGCATGGCAAAAGCGACAGCTTATCGTCGGGCATGTCAGTCTAATTTGAGGATTTTGGATGGGGCTGTACATACTTATCAAGCCAGCGAAGATAGATGGCCGGGCGGAATGACAGATCTGGTTCCCGACTATGTGAAAGAAGAACCTAAAGCCCCAATTAATAATGCTGATTATTTCTATAATACTGCTACGCATGAATTTGCTTGTCCCAATAATGGCCAGGTAGTGGAAGGCATTGAGGTTACCGGTCACCAATATCCCTAAAAAGCATAAAAACAAAATTTTATAGGCAGTCTGTATTCAGACAGACTGCTTTTTGTGTTAGATGTGATTCAGTAGCTGTATTATAGCTGTCTCCTAAGCACTTTTGCTGCCTTGAACCAAGCTTGACAAATGACTGGCTATATAGCCTCTCAGTCCTTTATTTTGCCCTCTGAGGCGTATTTTATTACAAATTTAGCCCTCCCATTAACACTTGTCAAAAACCGCTTAATCAGAGATTTTGCCATTTGCGAGTTGATTGTTGCTTTTGTTTACGTCAAATCTTAAGAATAGTTTTACAAAGAATTTAAAAATCCAAAATAATTTAAGATAGAGGTGTTATTTGCCCAATGATGTGAAATTTTGCACAGGCAAATAATATTTTGGCGATACGGGAAATTTGAAAGGTTTTTCTTAAATTAAAGGAGGGTGTAATGAATAGTGATTTAGAGATTGCCCAAGCGGCGAAATTGAAACCGATTCTGGAGATTGCGGAAAGCTGTGGTCTTACCGAAGACAATCTGGATATGTATGGCAAATACAAAGCAAAAGTTCATCTTGATGTGAGAGAAAGACTAAGAGATCGTCCTAATGCCAAGTATGTGGATGTAACGGCAATTACTCCTACCCCGTTGGGTGAAGGAAAGACAACTGCTTCAGTTGGTCTTTCCATGGGATTGAATAGAATCGGCAAACGCACGATTCTTGCTATCAGGCAGCCTTCAATGGGTCCTACTTTTGGAATAAAGGGAGGAGCGGCTGGTGGCGGACATGCTCAGGTTGTTCCTATGGAGGATTTTAATCTACACCTTACCGGCGATATCCATGCTGTTGGAGTAGCTCACAACCTCCTGGCCGCTTATCTTGATAATCATCTTTTAAAAGGCAACAAACTTAACATCGATCCGTTCACTATCTCCTGGCGACGGGTAGTTGATGTTAGCGACAGGGCGCTGAGAAATATTGTAGTCGGACTCGGGGGTAAGAATGACGGAGTTCCTCGGGAAAGCGGATTTGATATCACCGTTGCCTCCGAAGTAATGGCAATCCTTGCTTTAACCACTGATCTAAAGGACATCAGAGAACGTTTGGGCAGGATAGTTGTCGGACTTAATTATGACGGAAGACCGGTTACCGCTGAGGACTTGAAAGTGGCCGGAGCGATGACGGTTCTAATGAAAGACGCTATCATGCCTACTCTGATGCAGACTCTTGAAAACACCCCTGCTTTTGTCCACGCGGGTCCATTTGCCAATATAGCCCATGGCAATAGCTCGATTATTGCTGATGAAATAGGTATTAAGATGGGCGAATTTTTGGTAACCGAAAGCGGATTCGGCGCGGATATCGGCGCTGAGAAGTTTATGGATATAAAGTGCAGATATAGCGGATTAAGACCTGATGTCGCCGTTGTTGTTTGTACTATCCGTGCTCTTAAGATGCATAGCGGAGACTTCACTGTTGTCGCCGGAAGACCACTTGACCCGGGATTGTTGGAAGAAAATGTCAGTGCGGTAGAAAGAGGCTGTGCAAATCTGGAAAAACACATTGAGAATATGAAACTTTTTGGTATCCCGGTTGTTGTGGCTATCAACTCTTTTCCCACAGACTCGGAGAGAGAAATCCAGGTTATAACGGAAAAATCAAAAGCGGCCGGGGCATTTGCGGTTGCCAAATATGATGGTTGGGCTAATGGCGGAGCTGGTTCCGAAGAACTAGCCCAGGCGGTTGTTGATGCATCTGAACAGTCAAGTGACTTCAAATTTCTATATCCTTTGGATATGTCAATTAAAGAGAAAATCGAGCGAATTGGTACAATGATCTATGGAGCAAGCTCAGTAAGCTATACTCCGCTTGCTGATAAGCAAATCGAGCAATTTACCAAAGCTGGCTTTGACAAGCTGCCAATATGTATGGCTAAGACTCATCTTTCTCTGTCTCACGATCCGGCGCTTAAGGGAAGACCCACAGGATTTGATTTGCCGATCCGTGAGGTCAGAGCATCAGTTGGTGCCGGATTCCTATATCCGCTTTGCGGTGAAATGAGAACTATGCCGGGTCTTCCGACAACTCCGGTGGGAGAAAAAGTGGATATTGATGACGAAGGAAGAGTTGTTGGATTATTCTAATTGAAATGCTGCCGGTTAGCAGTGGCAGCTTATAAAAAATTTGGTTGAAAAGTAGGCGCACTGATCTTTGAAACGATTTAAAGTACGTTTTTATCCTGAAAATAGAGAGATTGAAGTCGAAGAAGGCGAAAACCTCTTGCGGGCGGCTATGGCCGCTGAGGTGCGAATTAATGCTTCTTGCGGAGGCGATGGGACCTGCGGTAAGTGTCGTGTCATAATTGACAAAGGTTCAGCCAAGCGAGAGCCTTCCCCGGCTTTGAGCCAAAAAGAAATTGCCGAGGGTCATGCCTTGGCTTGTCGTACATTGATAACTGAAGATTTAGAAGTAAGGATTCCCCCTGAATCCCGATTGGGCAAAATTGCCGATAAAGAAAGACCTCAACCCTCTTGCGGACATCTTGTATCATCGGCTGAATGGGAAGAGCGCCTGGCAAATTTTGCCGCGGATTCCCCTTTCAAGAAGGTCTGTCTGAGTCTTCCCGAGCCTACACTGGATGACAATATAGGTGATTGGCAGAGACTGAAGAGAGAGCTGGGAAAGAACGGCATTAAGAATAGCAAGATTGACCTACCCGTTCTGAAGTCTTTGCCGGAAACACTTCGTAAGGGTAATTGGCAGGTAACAGTAACTGTTCTGCAGCAAGGGAACGAATGTAAGGTTATAAAAGTAGAGCCTTCCGATACGACCAAAACGCACTATGCCGTTGCCGTTGATGTCGGCACGACGACGGTGGTAGCGCAACTTATCGATATAGTTACCGGCAAAACCATAGGCAAGAGATCAAATTTCAATGCCCAGGCGAGTTGCGGCGAGGATGTTATTTCCCGAATTATTTTTTCTACAAAAGACAAAGGACTAAAGAAACTTCAATCGCTGATTGTCGGAACTATCAATAAGCTGATTGCGGAGTTGGTTGAAGAATCAGGTATTGATCCTGATCATATTTGTGGGATATTGGCTGCCGGAAATACTACTATGACACAGTTATTATTTGGTTTTGATCCTCGCTACATAAGAGAAGAGCCCTACATACCGACCACAACCTTATTTCCCTGGATAAAGGCAAGCGATATCGGGGTTGAAGTGGCAAATCATACCTATCTTTATTGTTTTCCCTGTGTTGCCAGCTATATCGGAGGCGATATAACTTCGGGAGTAATAGTTTCCCGAATGGCAGAGAGTGACAGGCTTACTCTTTTCATAGATATTGGCACCAACGGAGAAATAGTTCTAGGTAACAAAGATTGGTTGGTTTCCTGTTCGTGTTCGGCTGGTCCGGCATTTGAAGGTGGCGGTGTCAAGCACGGGATGCAGGCTACCAAAGGAGCCATCGAGCAAGTTAGAATTGATAGAGATACCTGGGAGCCAATGATCATTACAGTTGGTCGGGTGAAGCCGACCGGTATTTGCGGGACTGGAATCATCGACATTATTGCCGAGCTTTTCTTAAGCAAGGTAATTAATCAAAAAGGGAAATTCGATTTGGAGATTGACAGTCCACGAGTAAGGAAAGGTGAATTTGGCCCGGAATATGTGCTTGTTTGGGCAAAAGATTCCGCTCTAGATGTTGACATTGTTTTGAGTGAAGCGGATGTAGAGAATTTAATCCGGGCAAAAGCAGCAGTTTATGCGGGAATAAACATACTAATAGAAAGTGTTAGTCTGAATCTTTCGGATATCGAAGAAATAATTATAGCCGGCGCGTTTGGCAATTACCTGGAAATTGAGAAGGTTGTGACTATAGGTCTTCTGCCGGAGCTTCCGTGCGAGAAGTTCACTTTTATCGGAAACGGGTCGATTCTGGGCGCGCACGCAGCGATTCAATCTCAAGGCGTGCTCAAAGAAGCTGAAACAGTAGCTAAGAAAATGACGTATTTGGAATTAAGTACAAATACAAAATTCATGGATCAATATATTTCAGCACTTTTTCTTCCTCATACAAACATTGAGAAGTTTCCCAAGGTCATAGATCAACTAGAGAAATAGAAGTTTTCGATCCGTAGTACTTATATGGACTGATAATACCCGGACTACTACCCAATATCATGAGAGGAAATAATTGTGAGCGTGACTATTGCAGTTGCCGGTAAAGGTGGAACCGGTAAAACGACCACAAGTGGCTTGATTATAAGCAGCTTAAGAAAAATGAATAAGACACCTGTTTTGGCCATAGACGCAGATCCTAATGTTAATCTTAATCAGGTTTTGGGCATTGAGATTGAGGGCACAATAGGGCAAGCTCGCGAAGAAGTGTTAAAGAACATCGATAAATTGCCGGCAGGCGTTCCCAAGGAATCATATTTGGAGCTTAAAATCCAGGAATCCGTTTCGGAAGGAGAGGGTTTTGATCTTTTGGTAATGGGCAGGCCGGAAGGACAAGGTTGTTATTGCTATACCAATAGTGTTTTACGCAAATATACGGATATTCTTTCGGAGAACTATGAGTATGTGGTGATTGATAGTGAAGCCGGTATGGAGCATCTCAGTCGGCGGACAACCCAGAATGTGGACCATCTCTTGCTTATCTCGGATGCGGCCATTAGAGGCATCCAGACAGCAGGAAGAATCAGAGATTTAGCTCTCGAGCTGGAATTGAAAATAGGAAAAATGTGGTTTGTAGTAACAAGAGTTCCACCATCAGGACTAGATGAAATTCTGAAGAGTGAGATTAAAAAACAAAAATTGGATTTACTGGCGGCGATTCCAGAGGATCCATTAATCCACGAGTTTGATCTAAACCAAAGAACCGTTTTTGAATTACCCAAGGAAAGTCCTGCTTTGAAAGCAGCTCTTACGATGACAGAGCAGTTAAAAAGATAGATTTTGAATAAGTTATTTTAGGATGATAAGGAGTGTTGGTATGGCAGCAAAGATAATTGATGGAAAGATGATATCCGAGCAGATCAAGGAAGAGTTGACCCGGGAAATTGCTGAATTGAAGAAGCAAGGAATAGTCCCCGGGCTTGCAGTGGTTATAGTGGGAGAAGACCCGGCGTCAAAAGTCTATGTCGGACAAAAAGAAAAGGCTTGTGACGCTTTGGGAATTTATTCGGAAAAGCATGCAATGCCTGAAGACACAAGCCAGGAAGAACTGCTCGAAATGGTACGCAGACTTAATAATGACAACAAAATCAATGGAATCTTAGTTCAGATGCCACTTCCCCGACACCTGGACGAAAAAGAAGTAATAAATGCAATTTTGCCGGTAAAAGATGTTGACGGCTACCATCCGCAGAGCGTGGGAAAGCTGGTTGTGGGAGAAGACACTTTTCTTTCGTGCACACCTCAAGGCGTACACGAATTGTTAATAAGATCGGATATAGAAGTAAACGGCAAAGACGCGGTTGTAGTAGGCAGGAGCGCTGTTGTAGGCAAGCCTATGGCCATGATTCTTGTACAGAAGGCAAAGGGTGCCAATGCAACAGTTACCATCTGCCATACCGGAACAAAAGATATTGCCGCTCATACTCGGCGAGCTGACATACTGGTCGTAGCTGCTGGAAGGCCGAAGATGATTACGGCGGATATGGTAAAAGAAGGAGCAGTAGTTATTGACGTGGGTATTCACCGAACCGATCAGGGTCTGGTCGGGGACGTTGATTTTGACGCGGTTAAAGAGAAAGCTTCAGCTATCACGCCGGTTCCGGGAGGAGTCGGACCGATGACAGTAGCTATGCTGATGAAAAATACAGTTAAGGCAGCCAAACAACAAGCCTAAACATAGAATTGTTTATTAGGTTGACGATTTAAGGATTTTTTAGTAATAGGGATTGTTCGTGAAAGAGAATGGAGGTCATATATGGCATTTACAGAACCGCTTGAGAAATACAATGGAACAATAAGGGAGGTAACCATTGGGAAAGATGGTTCCCAGATCAAAGTAGGTGGAGAAACAGCGCTTCCCTTTTGCTTCTATGAAGGAGAGTTGCCTAATGAGCCGGTTATCGCTATGGAAGTTTTTGATAGCGCTCCGAGCGATTGGCCCCAAGCTCTATTGGATGATCTATCGGATGTGATCGGTGATCCAGTAGCCTGGGCAAAGAAATGTCAGGATGAGTACAAGGCTGATGCGATATGTATACAGTTGGCGGGGACTGATCCAAACGGTGAGGATAAAAGTCCTGAGGATGCTGCTTCAGTAGTAAAAGCGGTAAAGGACGCGATTTCTATTCCCTTGATCGTTTATGGTTCGGGTAATGCGGATAAGGATGCTGAAGTTATGAAGAAAGTTTCCGGAGCCGTAGGTGACGACAGCATTCTTATTGGGCCTGCGGTTGAAGAAAATTATAAGCCGGTAACTGCGGCTGCCATGGGATACAACCATATTGTTTCTGGAAATACACCAATCGATGTCAATATGGCAAAACAATTAAATATTCTCATGACGCAGTTGGGTTTGGATGCTAACAGCATCATAATCGATCCTACAACGGGAGCTTTAGGATACGGATTAGAGTATTCCTATTCAGTTATGGAAAGATTGAGACTGGCCGCGCTGCAGCAGGATGACAAAATGACGCAGATGCCAATGCTCAGCAATGTCGGGAAAGAGGCATGGCGGGCGAGAGAAGCAAAGATTGATGAGGATGAAGAACCCACCTGGGGAGATGCTAGAAAGAGAGGCATTTTGTGGGAAGCTATAACCGCTATGAGTTTGCTTCTTGCTGGCTCCGACATTTTAATTATGAGGCATCCCGAAGCAGTAAAATTAATCAGAGGAGCTTTTGAGAAGATTTCATAGGATTACAGTACTGTCTTTTTACTTGGATAGAGACAAGCCGATCCGGCTGAACCGGATATAAGGAGGAATAAGATGGCAGATTCTGACAAGAAAGATAAAAAGAAAGAAGAACAAGAAAAAGCAAATATTTGCAAAACGACTCTTAAGATGGCCCAGAAAGCAGCAGACGCAAATGCTAAGACTGCTTTTGAAAGGCGGGAGGAAAGCAAGCCTTGTCCCATAGGTGGGTCTGGACTGTGCTGCCGTAACTGCTCTATGGGACCATGCAGAATTACTTCAAAGAGTCCGCAAGGAGTATGCGGAGCGACGGGAGATACTATCGCTGCTCGTAATTTTGCCCGAATGGTTGCAGCCGGGGCTGCTGCCCATTCGGATCATGGACGTGAGATTGCTCATACATTCCTAGAGGCGGTGACAGGAGAAGCTCCTGACTATGCGATAAAAGATGAAGTAAAATTGCTTACTCTTGCACTTGACCTGGGCGTGAAGATTGAAGATCGGCCGGTCAAGGAAATAGCTGAAGAAGTTGGCAAAATTTGTCTCTCCCAATTTGACCAGAGAGATGAAGGTGTTGTCTTCGTTAAAAGAGCGCCGGAAAAAAGGCAGCAAATTTGGAAAGACCTTAACATTATTCCCCGGGGCATAGACCGAGAGATTGTTGATATTATGCACCGTACTCATGCGGGGGTCGATCAAGACTATAAAAATATTATAAAGCAAAGTTTAAGAACTTCCCTGGCAGATGGTTGGGGAGGCTCTATGATTGCGACGGAGCTTTCAGACATTATGTTTGGAACACCGGTACCGGTACGTTCACAAGTAAACCTCGGAGTTTTAAAGGATGATCAGGTCAATATTCTTGTCCATGGACATAATCCATTAGTATCGGAAATGATAGTCGCTGTCGCGCAAGATCCGGCAATGATAAAGAAAGCTCAGAGCAAGGGAGCGAAAGGAATCAATATCGCCGGTATTTGTTGCACGGCAAACGAAGTTTTAATGCGTCACGGAATTCCTATTGCGGGCAGTTTTATTCAACAGGAATTAGCTTTATCCACTGGCGCTGTAGAAGCTATGGCAGTTGACGTTCAATGTATAATGAGCTCTCTTCCGGAGATAGCCAAATGCTTCCACACAAAACTAGTGACAACATCGTCTCAGGCTAAGATTCCAGGAGCGGTTCATATTGAGTTTGAACCGCACAAAGCTAAAGAAGTTGCCACTAAGATTGTAGAACTAGCAGTTGATAACTACCCAAATCGCAAGAGTTCCTTTATACCGGAGAAACCGGTGGATCTTGTGGCGGGCTTTTCCCACGAAACTATCAACTACATGCTTGGCGGAAGCTTTCGTGGTTCCTATCATCCGTTAAATGACAATATTATAAATGGTCGGATACGGGGTTTGTGCGGAGTTGTTGGTTGTGGTCGTCCGGGTAGTAGTCCTGAATCATATCACCGCACATTAGTACGCGAACTTATCGCCAATGATATCTTGGTAATTCAGAGCGGTTGTGCCGCAATTTCTTGTGCTAAGGATGGACTATTAATACCGGAAGCGGCGCAGTACGCGGGTAAAGGCTTAGCGGAGGTTTGCGAGACGGTAGGTATCCCGCCGGTGCTTCATACCGGTTCGTGTGTCGATAACAGCCGAATCCTAATTGAAGCAACTAATGTGGTAAAAGATGGCGGACTCGGGGATGATTTATGCGATGTCCCGGCTGCTGGTGCTTGTCCTGAGTGGATGAGCGAAAAGGCAATTGCCATTGGCCAGTATTTTGTGGCTTCGGGTGTATATACCGTCTTCGGGTTGCCTTTCCCTATAACGGGCAGTGAAGCGGTTAAAGATTTCCTTTTCGATGGAATAGAGAAATGGGTAAAAGGAAAATGGGCAACAGTAGAGGATGATCCCTCAAAGATGGTTGGAATGATAATTGATCACATAGATAACAAAAGAAAAGCTTTAGGGATCGACAAGAAGAAAGAGAGAGTTCTCTATGATATGGCAATGCGACGAGAGCTCAAGTTCTAGCCATTGGACAGGCAATGAATGATAAGTAACGTCTCAAAGGAGGGACAATGTCTAAGATAATTGCTTCAGCTGCTATTAGAGGAGCGCATAAAGTTTATGAGCGGGCAGAGAAAAGTTTTAATCAAGCGTTGAAAAAATATGGTCCGGACAAAAAAGTGGAGTTTCCGAACACCGGTTACTTTCTTCCGGTCATCTATGCTATGACCGGGATAAGAGTGTCTACAATCGGTGATATGAAGCAGGTGCTGGATAGAGCAAAGAGCCTGCTTCCGCAGATTCCCGATGAAAACGTATGGCTGCCTTATCTGGGTTCGGCTCTAGATGCCGGAATGGCCACTCTTTTTTCGGATGAGATTATTGAATCGTTGAAGTATTTGGAGGATAAAATTCCTTATACCATGACGCTCTCGCCGACCGAAGATAATATTTGGCTTGGTGCCGCGGACGATGTAATTATGAGAGAGCGAGGGATTGAATTTGTTGATGGTTCGGCACCGGGTTTTGCGGCCTGCGTCGGAGTTGCGCCCAACAACAAAACCGCGGTAAAAATTGCCCGGGAGCTCCAGGAAAAAAGCTTATATGTCTTTATGTCGGCTTCGTCGCCGGATGGAAGAAGTATGGCTGAGCAGTTGGAAGAAGAAGGAGTTCAGATGGGTTGGGAAACCCGCCTAATTCCTTTTGGAAAAGATGTAACCGCAACTGTTTTTGCTCTTGGATTTGCGTCAAGAGCTGCCATGTCTTTTGGTGGAGTAAAGCCGGGAGATTACAGAAGGAACCTTTTGTATAATCAAAATCGCGTATTTGCGTTTGTTTTAGCCTTAGGTGAGGTTGATGATGAAAAATACGCTCAAGCAGCCGGAGCGATTAACTACGGTTTCCCGGTAATTGCTGACACTGATATTCCAGAGATATTACCCACCGGTATTTGTATGTACGAACACGTTGTGTCCAATGTTAAACATGATGAGATGGTGGAAAGGGCTCTGGAGGTAAGGGGCTTAAAAATTGCCATAACCAAAATAGATATACCGGTTGCTTACGGCCCTGCCTTTGAAGGTGAAAGAGTAAGAAGAGAAGATTGCTATCTGGAAATGGGGGGCGGAAAGACTCATGCCTTCGAGCTTCTCCGGAAAAAGGAGGCCAAAGAAGTTGAAGATGGCAAGATCGAAGTAATTGGACAGGAAATAGATGATGTTGAATTTGGTTCCCGACTGCCGTTAGGTATTATGGTTAATGTTGCCGGCAGCAAGATGCAGGAAGATTTCGAACCGATCCTGGAAAGACAGATTCACAATTTTATCAATGGCGCGGAAGGCATACTTCATATGGGCTCACGGGATGTCAACTGGATTCGTATTAGCAAAGCGGCAAGAGAAAAAGGGTTTAAGCTGAGTAACCTCGGCGAGATTATCAGGTCTAAACTTCTGGCTGATTACTCTGCCATCGTTGATAAAGTACAGGTGGCAATATATACGGATCAGGCAAAAGTAGATGAGCTTAGAGAAGGTGCGAGAGAGATTTACTCTCATAGAGATGAGAGGGTCGCCGGTATGACTGATGAAAGTGTGGATATTTTTTATTCCTGCACACTTTGCCAGTCGTTTGCCCCTAATCATATTTGTATAATCAGCCCGGAAAGACTGGGATTATGCGGGGCATATAACTGGCTGGACGGTAAAGCTGCTTTTGAAATCGATCCCAATGGTCCGAATCAGCCGGTGGAAAAAGGATCTACTATAGATGAATTTAAAGGTCAGTGGGAAGGTGTCAATAAGGTGGTTTTTGAAAAATCCAACCAGGCATTGGAAAGATTTAACGCTTATTCAATGATGGAAGATCCTATGACCAGCTGCGGCTGTTTTGAATGTATTGTTGCTCTACTTCCTACTTGCAATGGGGTTATGGTAGTAAACAGAGAGTATCCTGAGATGACACCCTGCGGTATGAAATTCTCCACTCTGGCCGGATCGGTTGGCGGGGGAGTTCAGATGCCTGGCTTTATGGGAGTCGGAAAGCAGTACTTGGTAAGCAAAAAGTTCATACAAGCTGATGGTGGGTTTACCAGGATTGTATGGATGCCCAAGGAGCTAAAAGAGCTCATGATGGATGCTCTTAAGAAGAGAGCGGAAGAGATCGGCTCGCCGGATTTTGTAGACAAGATTGCTGATGAGACTATTGCCACTACTGAGGAAGAAGTTATGGAATATATGCAGAAAGTGGAACATCCGGCATTGGAAATGGATCCCATGCTTTAATTCCTGGATACAGGATACAAGATGCATAATACAGGATAGGGGTTAGGGAGAAGAGATGAGGGAAGAGATAAATTCAAATTTTAAAGTGAAAAGATAAAGGGTGCAAGATACATGATGCAGGATTAAGAATGTCGAGGATAAGAGATTCTTTGTCTTTATCGTTGGTTTTGTATCTTGATTCATAGATCTAATTTGAAATAACTGAAAGGAGATATTAATGGCGTTAACAGGGCTTGATATTTATAAGAAATTACCCCAAACCAACTGTGGGGAATGTGGCGTGCCCACCTGTTTGGCGTTTGCCATGAAACTTGCTGGGGGCCAAGCAGAGCTTACTGCTTGTCCTCATGTAAGCGATGAGGCAATAGCGGAACTGGAAGAGGCTTCAGCACCGCCGGTAAGAATTGTAATCGTTGGTAAGGGCGATAAAGAATTCAAAGTTGGCGGAGAAACCGTACTTTACCGCCATGAGAAAACTTTTGTAAACCAACCTGGCTTCGGTGTTCTGATCGAAACAGATTCAGACGATGGAGAAATTGAGGCCAAAGTAAAGCAGGCAAACGAACTGAGTTTCGAGCGCGTAGGGCAAGTTTTGCGGGCGGATTTGATTGCTATTAAAGGCGGTTCCGATGGCGCTAGGTTTACTGAAGTGGCTAAAAAAGTAAGCGAAATGTCCGATCTGCCTGTAATTCTAATGAGTGATGATGTTGGTGTGATGAAAGGTGCCCTGGAACACGTTGCTGATAAACGACCTTTGATTTGCTCGGCAACTAAAGATAATTACGAAGCTATGGCCAATCTGGCCAAGGAAAGAGGATGTCCTCTGGTTGTCAGTGAACCTTCGGGCTTGGACGCATTGGCCGAATTAACGGAGAAGGTAGCGGCTTTAGGGATCAAAGACATTGTTTTGGATCCCGGCGGCGATAACGGCAAAGATACTCTAAAGAACCTGACCTTCATACGAAGGGCTGCTTTAAAACAGAAGTTTCGGCCACTAGGGTATCCTGTAATAACCTGGCCTTTTAAAGAAGAAGATGAAATGATGGAAGCAGTTCTTGCCTCGGTACAGGTTGCGAAATACGGCGGAATTATTATCCTAAAAGATCTGGAGCCGTGGAAAATACTTCCCCTATTGGTATTGCGGCAGAATATATATACCGATCCGCAACGCCCGCTTACCGTGGAACAAGGAATCTATGAAATCGGAAGTCCGGATGAAAATTCACCGGTTCTGGTTACTACTAATTTCTCTCTAACCTATTTTATCGTTTCATCTGAGGTTGAGACTAGCAAGGTTCCAGCCTGGCTTTGCATTATGGATTCGGAAGGCTTGTCAGTTCTTACCGCTTGGGCGGCTGGCAAGTTCGTTCCGGAGAGAATAGCCTCCTTCATAGGCAAGTGTGGGATTTCCGATAAGGTAAAACATAGTAAATTGGTTATCCCGGGTTTTGTTGCACAAATAAAAGGCGAACTCGAAGAAGAGCTTCCGGATTGGAACATTATTGTCGGACCACGTGAAGCAACAGACATTCCTGCTTATCTAAAGAAGTGGAGCGCCTAGACCAATAGGACACAAATAAAGAGGCGGCAATTATACTTAACGGGGGAACGGAAATTATTTTTTAGGTTATATTCCCCGCAGCCTGCCTTAATTGTAGGATGTTTTAATCCTTTTAGCTATTTTGAGTTCTTGGCGGAAAATTGGAAATGCCATATAACTCTGGAGTTCTCAATGGAGACAATAGAAAGAAACCAACAATCTAATAATATAAATATTGGCAAAACAGTAGGGGCTGTGCTTGTGGTTGGTGGAGGTATAGCCGGCATTCAAGCTTCACTTGACATGGCGGAATCGGGATTCAGGGTGTATTTGGTTGAATCCTCCCCTGCCATTGGCGGAACCATGGCTCAACTTGATAAAACCTTTCCTACCAACGATTGCTCTATGTGTATACTATCTCCCAAACTGGTTGAATGCGGCAGACATTTGAATATTGAGATACTTGCCAACGCTGAAGTTACGGGGATAGAAGGCATTCCCGGCAATATGAAGGTTTCCATTAAGACTAAGCCCCGCTATATTGATGTGAATAAATGTACTGGTTGCGGAGATTGCGCTGAAAAATGTCCGGTCGAGGTCTTTGACCAATTTAACGCGGATTTGGCCAAGAGAAAAGCAATTTACAAGCTTTATCCACAGGCTATACCTAATGCTTTCATCATCGAGAAAAAGGGCATAGCTCCGTGTCGCGATGCTTGTCCGGCTGGCGTAAATGCCCAGGGGTATGTAGCACTAACAGCACAAGGTAGATTTGAGGAAGCCCTGGAGCTTGTTAGAAAGACTATTCCTTTTCCCGCTGTTTGCGGTCGTATATGCACTCATCCTTGTGAGCAAGCCTGCAATAGAAAAGAGATTGATAAATCAATAGCGATTGCTTCTCTTAAACGTTTTCTGACTGATTATCAATTTCAAGAGACTGGGCCTAAGCTTTCTTCGCAAGAGAAGAGACCGGAGAAATTCAAAGAAGCAAAAATTGCAGTTGTTGGGGCAGGTCCGGCCGGGCTAACGGCTGCAAGGGACCTGGCGCTAATGGGATATCCGGTGACTGTTTTTGAAGCTTTGCCTGTAGCGGGCGGCATGTTGCGGGTTGGAGTTCCTGAGTATCGTTTGCCCAAGGACATACTGCAGAAAGAGATTGATTTAATAGGTGATTTGGGTGTGGAAATACAAACCAGTACACCCCTAGGAGCTGATTTTACGGTCGATGATATTTTCAAAAAGGGATATAAAGCGGTTTTTCTTGCCGTTGGTGCTCATAAATCAGGGAAAATGGGAATTGAAGGCGAGGAGTTGGAAGGAGTTCTTGGCGGAATAGCTTTCTTAAAAGACGTGAATCTGGGTGAGCTAAAAGAATTGTCTGGTAAAGTAGTGATAATAGGCGGCGGAAATACGGCAATTGATGCGGCAAGGTCGGCCAAGCGATTGGGAGCTGAAGAAGTTACTATCATATACAGAAGATCAAGGAGTGAAATGCCTGCTAGTGAAGAGGAAATCGAGGCTGCCGAGGAAGAAAGAATAGTGATTAAATATCTGGCTTGTCCTACCCGGATATTAGGTAATAACGGTAAGGTATCAGGAGCCGAGTGTGTTGAAATGAGGCTTGGTGAACCTGATGAGAGTGGGAGAAGAAGACCTGTTCCGATAGAAGGTTCGGAATTCACAATAGATGCGGATTCTGTAATCATGGCAGTTAGCCAATCCCCGGATACGACTTTTTTACCTGATGAGAAATTTGAGAAGGACAGAAGAGGATTAATCAAAATCAATGATAGTACTTTGATGACAAGCTGTGAAGGAGTTTTTGCCGGTGGAGACGTAGTAAGCGGACCGGCTTCAGCGATTGAAGCCATGGCTGCCGGTAGAAAAGCAGCTTTATCCATTGATACTTTTATTAAGAACGAAGCATGTGAAGTCAACATCAAACCGGAAGAACCAGAAGTTGTGGAGCTTACTGAAGAAGAAATAATTAAAGCCGGTTATGAGCGGAAAGAAAGAGTTAAAATGCCGGCTTCTGCTGCGGATACAAGAGTTACAGATTTTTCCGAAGTTGAACTGGGACTTACCGCAGAAATGGCAATGGAAGAAGCTAAAAGATGTTTGAACTGCGGGATATGTTCAGAATGTCTTCAATGTGAAGTAGCCTGCCAAGCGAAGGCAATTAATCATTTGGATCAGGAAATCTTGCAGGAATTGAATGTGGGCGCTGTAATTCTGGCTCCCGGTTTTAGGTCTTATGATCCTAAAGAGAGCGAGGAATACGGTTATGGACGATATCCTAATGTCGTATCCGGTATACAGTTTGAGCGTATTTTAAGTGCTTCTGGTCCTTTTGAAGGTCATGTTAAACGCCCGTCTGATGGAAAGGAACCGAGAAACATCGCTTTTCTCCAGTGCATAGGCTCCAGAGACAAGGATCACAATTACTGCTCTTCCATTTGCTGTATGTCAGCAACCAAGGAGGCTATTATTGCCAAGGATCATATGGGAAAGGTGGATTGCAGTATTTTCATCATGGATATGAGAGCATTCGGTAAAGGCTTTGATGATTACTATGCGCGCGCTAAAGAGCAATACGGTATCAGATATGTTCGATCGAGGATATCTTCTGTTATAGAGGACCCCTTGTCTAAAAATCTTATTCTTAAATATCAGGGTGAAGATGGAAAAATTGAATATGAAGAGTTCGATCTGATAGTATTGTCAGCCGGAGTCGAGGTCTCAGAAAATGTCATAAGACTTGCGAATGATATTGAGATCGAGTTGGATGAGAATAATTTCTGTTTGACTAAGGAGTTCAAGCCTATAGAAACCAGCAGACCGGGAGTTTTTGTCTGCGGTCCCTTCTCCGAGCCTAAGGATATTCCGGAAAGTGTTACTCAGGCTAGCGGAGCAGCAGCCGGTGCCATGGAGCTTTTAAGTGATTCCAGGGGAACTCTAACTGAAGAGAGAAGATATCCTCAAGAGAGAGATATAGTATCCGAGGAACCCCGTATCGGCGTGTTTATTTGCCACTGTGGTTCAAATATTGCTGGTGTGATTGATGTAGAGGAAGTAGAAAAGTTTACTTCCGGTTTGCCCGGTGTTGTTCACAGCGAAAGAATGCTCTATACCTGTTCTGATGATTCCCAGGATTTAATCAAGGAAAAAATAGATGAATTCAATCTTAATCGGGTGATTGTCGCCTCATGTACTCCTCGAACTCACGCGCCGCTCTTTCAGGAAACTATGCGGCAAGGAAAACTCAATCCTTATCTTTTTGAAATGGCCAATATCAGGGATCAGTGTTCATGGATTCACGGTAAGCAGCCTGAAGCGGCAACAATTAAAGCAAAAGATCTGATTAAGATGGCTGTATCTAAGTCACGATTGCTGGAACCGCTTTATGAGTCAACTCTTCCTTTAGTACAAGAAGCTCTGGTAATCGGAGGAGGAGTTGCCGGCATAACTGTAGCCAATTCTCTTTCATCTCAAGGTTTTAAGGTTTATTTGATAGAGAAAGAAGATAATCTGGGCGGTAACTTAAGAAGCATTCACTATACTATTCAAGGAATAGATCCACAGCGATTTCTGAGAGAAATAGTCGACCAGGTAGAAAGTGATCCAAATATTGAGGTAATCAAGACTGCCCAACTTGAGAAATCATCCGGATTTATCGGTAATTTCATAAGTACAATAGCCATAAGAGAAGACAATAAAATAGAGCATCGAGAAGTTAAACATGGTGTGACTATTGTGGCTACCGGAGGAGTGGAATATCGGGGCAATCAGTATCTATTGGGAGAAGATAGTAGGGTTATTACCCAGCATGATCTGGAGGAAAAGATTACTAGCAATCCACAAGATATTGCCGGAATTGATAATATTGCCATGATACAATGCGTTGTGCCTCCGGAACAAGAGTTCTACTGCAGCCGTTTCTGTTGTACGAAGGCAATAAAGAACGCCCTTAAGATCAAAGAACTAAATCCCGATGCGCAAGTTGTTATTTTATATCGGGATATCCGTACCTTTGGATTCAGGGAAAAATACTACAGTGAAGCTCTAAAGAAAGGGATTATATTCGTACGCTTTGATGATGGTCACCATCCGCGGGTTGAGCGAGTTAATGACCATCTTGAAGTGGCTTTAAGAGACCCCGATATTGATCGGGATGTGGTGTTTAAACCTGATTTGCTTGCCCTGAGCACCGCTGTTGTGCCTTCTGAAGCGAATAAACAACTATCCAATATACTGAAGGTTCCCCTGAGCAAGGAAGGATTTTTCCTGGAGGCCCATGTCAAACTACGTCCGGTTGATTTTGCCTCCGATGGTATTTTTCTTTGCGGGCTGGCACATTACCCCAAGTTCTTAGAAGAAAGTGTTACTCAAGCAAAAGCTGCTGCTGCCAGGGCTGCGACAATTCTTTCTCAGAAGGAACTTAGGGTAGGCGGCGTCGCGGCGAGAGTGGACCAAGCAAAATGCGTGGCCTGTCTTACCTGTGTGCGGGCATGTCCCTATGAAGCCCCACACATTGCCAGCGAGGGTGTGGCGGAAATAGAGCTTGCCAAATGTAGGGGATGTGGCATTTGTGTGTCGGAATGTCCTGCCAAAGCTATAGATCTTCTAAATTATCGGGACAGGCAAATAATCTGCAAGACAGGCGCACTCTTTAATGAGGTGAATGAATGAGCACGGAAAACGGACGGCAGGAAAATAAATTTGAGCCGCAAATAGTTGCTTTTTGCTGTCGATACTGAGCGTATGCAGCGGCAGACCTGGCCGGGTCTATGCGAGTTGAATGTCCGCCAAATGTGAAGGTTGTTGAAGTGCCTTGTACGGGCAGGGTGGATATTATACATATCCTTAATGCGCTTGAAAAGGGCGCAGACGGAGTCTTTGTAATTGGCTGTTTGGAAGGAGAATGTCATTTCCTTGAAGGTAATTTGAGGGCAAAAAAGAGGGTTGCGTATGTTAAAGGCATTCTCAATAGCCTGGGAATAGAAGAAGAAAGAGTTGACATGTACAATCTCTCGGCGGCAATGGGACAGCGATTCGCGGAGATTGTAAAGGATGGAACCGAAAAGATTAAAAAACTTGGGCCAAGTCCGATGAAGGACGGCCAGAAAGCCTAGATGACAGATAAAAAACTAACTGGCACAAGGAGCATTTAAGTATGTTTGGAGGCAGGTAAAATGATTATTGCGGAGCAAAAGTCATTAGAAGAATTAAGCAAAATGATTATTGGATGCAAGAAAGTTATGGTTGCTGGTTGTAACACCTGTGTCGCTATTTGTTTTGCCGGTGGAGAAAAGGAAGCAGGAATCTTAGCATCGGTTCTTCGGATTGCAGCCAAGAAAGACGGAACTGGCCAGGAAATAATAGAACAAACAGTTCAGCGACAGTGTGAATGGGAGTTCCTGGATGAGTTTGAAGATAAAATAAAAGACTGCGATGTGGTAATCTCTCTTGCTTGCGGAATTGGGATTCAGGGATTAGCGGAAAGGTACCCGAACAAGAAAATAATGCCGGGAGTCAATACAACATTTTTGGGATTTCCGGTTGAAACAGGAGTTTGGGAGGAAAGATGCGCTGCTTGCGGAGAGTGCATTTTAGGAACAACGGCAGGCATTTGCCCCATTGCCCGCTGCGCGAAGGGTCTTTTAAATGGTCCTTGCGGTGGCTCTCAAGGAGGCAAATGCGAGATATCTTCAGATACTCCCTGTGCTTGGCAGTTAATATATGATCGATTAAAAGAACAGGGATTATTGGAAGTTATGGAGGAAATAAAAGCTCCTAAGAATTGGTCAAAAAGCAGCGGTCCCCGAAAGATAATCAGAGAAGATTTGACTATCGGGGATAGCGATAAAGCGGATAAGGGTAAGAAGGAAAGCTAAACGGGACGCAGCTAATAGGTTTGGAGTGGAAGATTATGAAATCAGATAGCAATTTGGAAAAGGTTCTTGAGGCAGAAGAATTTGCTGTAACCTCTGAACTTGGTCCGCCAAAAAGCGCGGACGGGAATGTTGTTCGCCAAAAAGCGAAAATACTAAATGGTTACGCGGATGCAGTAAATATTACCGATTGTCAAACCGCTATTGTAAGAATGTCCAGTATAGCCTCATCCGTTATTGTGCTTCAGGAAGGATTAGAACCGGTAGTTCAGATGACTACTCGAGATCGTAATCGCATTGCTATCCAGAGCGATCTTTTAGGCGCGGCGGCGCTTGGTGCCAAAAATCTTCTATGCCTAACCGGAGATCATCCAAAATTTGGCAATCACCCGGAGGCAAAAGGAGTTTTTGATCTGGACTCTATACAACTTCTACAGATGGCAAAGGACATGCGTGACAATAAGCAGTTTCAATCGGGAGATGAAATAGAAGTAGAACCCCGTTTTTTCTTAGGAGCTGCGGAAAATCCTTTCGCCGATCCCTTTGAGCATAGAGCAATCCGTTTAGCCAAGAAGATTAAAGCGGGTGCTGACTTTATTCAAACTCAAATAATTTACAATGTTGATAAATTTGAGAAATGGATGGAAGCGGTTAGAGAAAGAGGTCTGGAAAAGGAAGTCTATATTTTAGGTGGTGTTACGCCCATAAAGTCAGTTGGTATGGCTAAGTATATGAAAAGGAGCGTTCCGGGGCTGGATGTTCCTGACGAAATCATCAGCAGAATGGAAAACGCTCAAAATGCAAAAGAAGAGGGCATAAACATTTGTGTTGAGATTATCAATAAGCTAAAAACAATTAAGGGTGTGGCCGGTGTGCATATTATGGCGATTGAGTGGGAAGAAGCCGTGCCTGAAATAGTCCAAAAAGCCAATCTCTATCCCAGACCAAAAGTGTAGGGGTTACAATGGCACAAAGAGCGCTTTATATAAGCCAAGAACTGGGAAATTTAATGAACGATAAATACGGGCACAATGTATTTTCTTGCTATCAATGCAAGAAATGCACTAACGGTTGTCCCGTTTCCGAGGAAATGGATATTGCTCCTAATGAGATAATTCGGTCTCTTCAGTTTGGTTTAAAAGAAGAGGTATTAAGGAGCAAGACTATTTGGCTTTGCGCGTCTTGTGAAACCTGCACAACCCGGTGTCCTCAGGAAATTGACATTGCCCGGATCATGGATATTTTACGGGAAATATGCTTAAAGGAGGGCATCAAACCGGCAGTTCCTGAAGTTCCTCTCTTTGATGAATTAACTGCGAAGAGCATAGAAAAGTATGGAAGGGTTCATGAATTAAGCACGATGCTGAAGTTCAATCTTAGCTCAAAACAACCCTTTAAGGATGCGGGAATGGGAGCAAAGATGGTTTTGAAGGGTAAATTTAAATTATTGCCAGAGGTGGTAAGATATCCGGCTGACTTGAACGTGATTGCTCCTCAGAAGGAAACCGATGGGAAGAAAGTCGCCTACTACTCTGGTTGCTCGCTTCATTCAATGGGAAAGGAATTTGAAGTCTCAACCCAGGCTGTCTGCAAGCATCTCGGTATCGAGCTGATTGAACCTATGAACTGGATTTGTTGCGGAGCATCTTCGGTTCATAAAAGGTCGCATTTTGTAGCGACACTTCTGCCAATGAAAAATTTAGTCCTGGTAGAAAAGAGCGGATTGTCTCATCTCTCTCTTCCTTGTGCTGCTTGTTACGCGATGTTTAAACGGGCGGTGGCTGATGTGGAAACAGACACCCAACTCAAAGACAAAATAGACGAAGAAATTGGATATTCTTATAAGGGTACGGTCAGAATCAACAGTCTTCTAGATACATTGTTGGAAGTAATTGGGTATGAAGAGATTGCCAAAGAGGTCAGCAAGTCACTGAAAGGATTAAAAGTAGTTTGCTATTATGGATGTTTGCTTACCAGGCCTTCAAATATAACTAAAGCTGAACACCCAGAATATCCGGTTAGCATGGATAGACTAGTGGAGACACTTGGCGCAGAATCTCTTAACTGGTCTTACAAAACTGCTTGTTGTGGCGCTTCCATGGTAGCTTCTCAAACACCTATTGCTTTGCGTCTAATAGAAGGTATCTTAGCTAATGCTAAGGCAGTTGGTGCTGACGCCATAGTTGTCGCCTGCCCTATGTGCCAAAGCAACCTGGACACGCGACAAGCTCAAATCTCGGCTAGAGGAACAACATATTCTTTACCGGTGCTCTACTTCACGCAGCTAATGGGTCTGGCAATGGGTATTAATTCTAATAATCTGAGCCTAAGATCACATTTGGTAATGCCGTTGCCACTGCTGAGAAGAAAAGGGATTTTGGAATAGAAGTCTGGTTATTTTGATCATAATAAGTTTTTGTGTTAACCGAGTTGTCTGTTAAAAAAGGGAAAGAAAATGTGTAGCATTTTAGTCTTTAATTCTTATCAATCTCAAGAGTTACCGCGTTGGCTGGTAGATCAAATACTGCCAACGGAAGAAATACAAAATTTAAGAACCAAGCTGGCTCGGTCGGAAGCAAAGATTCTTTGTGATGCCATAAATTGTCCAAATCTGCCGGAATGCTATTCTAAGAAAATTGCCGCTTTCCAGATACTGGGCAATACGTGTTCTCGCAAATGCCGCTTTTGTTCGGTGCCGGACGGTCTTCCTTTAAAAATAGATGAATTGGAAGTAAAAAGGATTGCTCGGTCCTGCAAAGAATTAGGATTGCAAAAAATTGTTCTGACTTCCGCTCCCCGGGATGATCTTGTTTTTGGCGGCGCGGGATTCTTTAGCCGGGCGATTGAATTTTTGAAAGAAGATATTGGTGTGGAAATCGAGGCTTGCGTACCCGATTTCCGGGGATCAAAAGAGGCTTTGCAAAAAGTAATTGATGTAAAACCTGATGTGATCACCCATAGCTTGGAGACTGTGGAAAAATTATATCCAAAGGTCTGTTCTAAAGCAGACTATAATCGTTCGCTTGAGCTTCTAGCGGGAGCAAAAGAGATGGACGCCAGCGTAATTACTAAATCAGGTTTTATGCTGGGTTTGGGAGAGACGGATGATGATATTCTAAAAGCAATGGAGGATCTAAGGAAAGTTGACTGCGATCTATTAACAATAGGTCAATACATGAGTCCGTCAGAAAACCATTTTCCTGTACACGGTTATGTTTTGCCCAAACAGTTTAGGGATTGGGAGGCAGTTGGTAGAGGGATGGGTTTTATAGGAATTGCCTCCGCTCCTTTAGTCAGGAATTCGTATCATGTGGATATTAAGAATAGTTGCCAGGTTAAAGGATAAGCCGGCAGTGTGCTATACTTAAGCACCGGCCTCATGTGGTCTTGAAATCTGGGCAGAAGAAGTATTGTATCGGGAATACGAGAAGTTTGATAAAGTTGGGTATAAAGCCGCTAACTGCATGTTTGGGGCAATAACAAAGCAAATAAAGAAGGAGAGAGGTAGCATGATCATTATTGGGGAAAAAATTAATGTAATGTCCAAAACAATAGGGCCGGCTATGAGAGCTAGAGACGCCAAGCCGATCCAAGATTTAGCCAAAGCTCAGGTAGCAGCTGGCGCAGATTATCTTGACATTAACATTGGTCCGGCAACTAAAGACGGTCCGGAACTCATGGAATGGTTGGTTCAAACGGTTCAGGAGGTTGTGGATATACCGTTATCGCTTGATACGACCAACGCCGAGGCAATGGAAGCGGGATTACAAGTTCATAAAGGAACAGCACTTATTAATTCAATATCGGCTGAAAAAAATCGGATGGAAAAGATGCTTCCACTGGTTACAAAGTACAATGCAAATGTTATCGGACTTGCTTTAAGTGATGCTGGAATTCCGCGGGATGCTAATGAACGGGTTGCGGTAGCTGTCGATGTGCTTACGGCAGTTACGGCCGAAGGAATATCTATGGACAGATTATTTCTAGATCCGATCGCCATGCCGGTGTGCGTTGCTCAAAAGGATGCCATGGAGGTTGTGGAAGCTATTAAGTTATTCAAGCAGCTTAGCGATCCGGCGCCTAAAACAGTAGTGGGTTTGAGTAATGTGTATAACGGTTGTCCAGAGGAAGTGAAAAGTCTACTGGGCCGAACATTCTTTACTATTCTGACCTCAATCGGTCTCGATGCAGCCATTTCAGATCCGCTCGATAAAGAATTTATGGACGTGGTGAAAACTATAAAGGTTTTTAACAACGATATTTTATACTGTCACTCATATTTGGAGCAATAAGCATTTATGTATTGAAATGTGTTAAAAAGTAAGAAAATGAAAAAATAGATAAAGGTTAGTTTAATGAAAGCATGTGAAAGATCATCCAAGGAGCCAAGAGATTCAGAAAAATTGGATTTATCCAACCTTGGGGACATACTGGAAAAACATAAGGACCATACTGGCGCTCTTATTCCGGTCCTACAGGCAGCACAGAAGGAATTTGGCTATCTGTCAGAAGAAATACTGGAGAGGATATCCGAAGGAATGGCGCTGCCCTTAAGCCAAGTTTATGGTGTTGTGACGTTTTACTCCCAATTCCGCCTCAAACCGCATGGAAAGCATACGATTAAAGTTTGTATGGGAACGGCATGCCATGTAAGCGGGGCGCAGGATATTACGGAAGCTATCGCTACTAAAATTGGTGTTGAGACCGGCGGTACTACTAAAGATGGAAAATTCACTCTGGAATCTGTGGCTTGTTTGGGTTGCTGCGGTCTCGCTCCGGTAATGATGATAGACGACGAGACTTATGGCCGGCTTACTTCTCAGAAAGCGTTAAAAGCGGTAAGAATATATAAGAAAAAAGATGAAAAAGAAGGAGACTAAAAATTACTGCTAAAGCGCGATCCGCAAAGGATAAGAAACAAGTATTAGTTTGTAAGGGAACAGGTTGCCTTCTTTCAGGATCGCAGAAGGTCATAGATGCTTTCCGTAAAGAGTTCAAGAAAGCGAACCTCGGAGACATTTCGATTATCGAAAGTGGTTGTCACGGTTTTTGCAGTCAAGGACCGATTGTAGTTATCGAACCGGAGGAAATTTTTTATCCGCAGGTTGAGCCGGAGCAAGTTGAGCGTATTGTTCAAGAACATCTGGTAAAAGGTAAGATTGTCCAAGATTTTCTCTTCTTTGATCCAGTAACAAAAAAGAAAATCCCTCACTATAAAGATATAAATTTCTATAAGAAGCAGATGCGTATTGTTCTTCGTAATTGTGGTTCCATTGATCCGGAAAAAATTGAGGAGTACATAGAAAATGACGGTTATTCCGCTCTGAAAAGCGTGCTTTCAACTGACCCGGAAGAAGTGATCGAGGAAATTAAAAAGTCAGGATTGCGAGGACGCGGGGGAGCAGGTTTTGGTACCGGGATGAAATGGGAGTTCGCCAGGAAAGCACCGGGAGAGAAAAAACATATCATCTGTAACGCTGACGAGGGTGATCCGGGGGCTTTCATGGACAGAAGTGTGCTGGAAGGCGATCCTCATAGTGTCTTGGAAGGTATGACAATCGCCGCCTATGCGATCGGAGCGAATGAAGGATATATCTATGTTAGAGCTGAATACCCGTTGGCTGTAAAGCGGCTTAATATTGCCATTAATCAGGCCAGAAAAAACGGATTTTTAGGGAAAGGCATTTATAATAGCTCATTTGATTTTGACGTACACATAAAGGAAGGCGCAGGGGCTTTTGTCTGCGGGGAAGAGACTGCTCTGATGGCTTCCATTGAAGGCGAAAGAGGAATGCCGCGGCTTCGACCTCCTTACCCGGCTACATCGGGGCTTTGGGGAAAACCAACAAACATAAATAATGTGGAAACGCTTGCTAATGTGCCCTGGATTATTAGGAATGGTGCTAAGAAATACAGCTCAATCGGAACGGAAGAGAGCAAAGGAACTAAGATATTTGCAGTTACCGGAAAGGTTAAAAATAGCGGGCTTGTTGAAGTACCAATGGGCATGAGTTTAAGAGAAATCATATTTGGCATATGTGGGGGAATAAAAGATGATGGGAAGTTCAAGGCAGTTCAGATTGGAGGGCCTTCAGGTGGTTGTTTACCGGAAGAACTCCTGGATATCCCTATTGCTTATGAATCGATAGCTAAAACCGGTGCAATCGTTGGATCGGGAGGCATGGTAGTAGCGGATGATAGAACATGCATGGTAGACTTAGCTAAATATTTTCTTTCTTTTACCTGCGCCGAGTCATGCGGCAAATGTGTTCCTTGTCGTCTTGGTACTAAAGAAATGTTAGGAATATTAACCCGCATAACTCAGGGGCAAGGTAGCGAGAAAGACATAGAGCTGCTAAAGACATTAGCTCGTGATGTTAGTGTGGCTTCCCTATGTGCATTGGGCGGTACCGCGCCAAATCCGGTTCTGACTACTCTAGAATACTTTAGTGATGAATATGAGCAGCACGTTAAAGAGCATAGATGCGTTGCTGGTGTATGTGAGGATTTGACCTTAATCGCCATTAAAGAAAGCGTGTGTCAGGGTTGTGGTATTTGCATAAAACATTGTCCGGTCGGAGCAATAACTGGTGAAAAGAAACAACTCCACATTATAGATATAGAAAAATGCGTGAAGTGCGGAGTATGCATCACCAATTGTCCTTTTGACGCGATTTATAGGGTATAGGAGCCAGCAAAAAATTCAAAACGAAAAATTGAAAAGATACGGGATGCAGGATACAAGAGAATGAAGAGAGAGAAGTGATGAGAGAGGAGTAAAATCCTGTATGTATGATGCGAGACTCTGTAAGGGTGTGGCAAACTCGGTTGGGCAGTAGCTATAAAGTATTTAGAATTCACAATTTGAATTTTGAACTTTGCAATGAGGGGTGAGCGCTGTGAAAGTAAAAGATGTTATGACCAAAGACGTTGTTTCGATTTCGCCGGATATTTCCATATACGAAGCAGCTAGGAAAATGAGGGATGAAAATATTGGTTCACTCCTGGTTTTGGACCGCAAAAAGCTGGTGGGAATTATAACCGATCGGCTTATCGCATTATCGGTTGTTGCTGAAGGGAATGATCCCAAAAGAGCAATGGTCAAGGATTTTATGCTTGAAAGTGAAGTTTCGCTTGTCCCTGATATGGATCTTAGAAAAGCGGCGATGGTGTTGCAGGAGTTGCAGATTCGATATCTCCCGGTTATTAGCAATGATGAAGTAATAGGTATTCTTTCCGTTTCCGATATTGCCAACTTCGTCGAGCATTTTATTGATTGCATATTTGTTGAACTGGGAGTAAGAGCAAGAAAGCGTAAAGGAACATAGTATAAATGCAAAATTTTAGAAGGATACAAGATTCAGGATGCAGGATGTAAGAGAAGTTCTAAATGCAAATCGCAAAATGGAAAATTAAAGGATAGAAGATCTGGGATAAACGTAAAATTAAGAATCGAAGTTTCAAGGTCAGGGTAGTTGTCAATGCAAGTACATCCAAGACAGATGCGGCAATCTCAGTTTTGGCTTGACGGAAGGTTTAAAAATTTAGAATTTGTAATTTTTAAAATCAAAGTAAGTTAGCTGGAGAGGAAATGTCAAAGATCAGTTTAACTATTAATAACTTAAAAGTAGAGGCAGAAGAAGGAGCTACAATTCTTGAAGTCGCTCAAGAAAATGATATTTTTATTCCCACTCTTTGTCACGATCCCAGAATCAAGCCTTACGGTGCCTGCAGGGTATGTCTTGTTGAAGTTGAGGGAGCAAGAGCGCCTGTACCTTCGTGCGCTACCAAAGTCGCGGAAGGTATGGTTGTTCAAACTGACAGTTTCACACTCGAGGAGATTAGAAAAACTATAGTCGAACTTCTTTTGGCAAATCATCCTCTGGAATGCCTAACTTGTCAGAATGCAGGTAATTGCGCGCTTCAAGATCTTGCCTATATGTATGGAATTGAAGATCTTCGTTTCCGGGGGGAGCGAAGGGAATATGCGGTGGAGGACTATAATCCGGTAATAGAACGGGATCATCGTAAGTGTATCCTTTGCGGGCGGTGTGTTCGTATCTGTGATGAAGTTGTGGGACAGAGAATATGGGGATTTACCAACCGCGGATATCAGGCGATTGTCACTACTCCTTATGAGCGCTCGCTTTTTGATACAAAATGTGTTTTCTGCGGTCAATGTGTTTCCACTTGTCCGACCGGAGCTCTAACTGAAAAGCTAAGTAAATATAAAGGAAGAATATGGGAGACCGAACAGACTATATCCATATGTCCCTACTGCGGAGTTGGCTGTCAGATAAAGTTGCACACCAAGAACAATGAGGTTGTTGGTGTCACCGCTGATATCAATAGCGGAGTGAATAAAGGCAACTTATGTGTTAAGGGACGGTTTGGTTTCGGTTTTATAAATCATCCCGATCGGTTAAGAAAACCTCTTATCCGAAGGAGGGGCAAGCTTGTTGAAGCAACTTGGGAAGAGGCACTGCAAAAGGTGGCTAAAAGCCTATTGAAAATAAAGGATAAATATGGTGCCGATGCGGTGGCATCTTTAAGCTCCGCAAAATGCAGTAATGAGGAGAATTACCTGCTTCAGAAACTGATAAGAGGGGTTATCGGAACAAATAACATCGACCATTGCGCCCGGTTGTGACACTCATCTACTGTGGCCGGTTTGGCCGCATCGTTTGGAAGTGGAGCTATGACCAATTCACTGGGCGACATTGGCGATGCTCAAACTATTTTTGTGATCGGCTCTAATACAACTGAAGCACACCCGGTCATAGGGTATCAGTTGATTCAGGCAGCGCGCGACGGAACCAATCTTATTGTAGCTGATCCAAGAGAAATAGACTTGGTCGAATATGCCGATGTTTGGTTAAGGCAAAGACCGGGAACAGATATCCTGCTTCTGAACGGAATCATGAACGTAATAATCAAAGAGAATCTTATCGACAAAGAGTTTATTAAGAAGAGAACTGAAGATTTTGACCAGGTGAAGAAAGCTGTTGCTTCTTATACTCCAGACAAGGTTGAAAAAATTACCGGAGTTCCGGCACAGGATATACGTAAAGCTGCCAGATTATACGCAAAAGCAAAGCCTGCTTCCATCTATTACACCATGGGGATTACGCAGCACATCAAGGGGACCGATAATGTTTTGAGTATCGCCAACCTGGCTATGATGACGGGGAATATTGGAAAGGCCGGAGCTGGAGTTAATCCGCTGAGAGGCCAGAATAATGTCCAGGGAGCCTGTGACATGGGAGCTTTACCCAATGTTTATCCTGGCTATCAAAGTGTAGCCGATCCCCAAATCAAGAGTAAGTTTGAGGATGCTTGGAAGGCTAAGCTATCGGAAAAACCAGGCCTTACAGTTGTGGAAATGATGAATGCGGTCTGTAAAGATAAGGTGAAAGCGTTTTATATAATGGGTGAGAATCCGGTTTTAACGGATCCCGATGCCAATCATGTAAAAGAAGCTCTCACCTCTCTGGAATTTTTAGTAGTACAAGATATCTTTCTAACGGAGACAGCTGAGTTTGCTGATGTTGTATTGCCAGGTACATCCTTTGCCGAGAAAGACGGGACTTTCACTAATACCGAACGGAGAGTACAGCGAATTAGAAAGGCAATTTCCCCTATTGGGAACTCAAGGCCTGATTGGAAGATTATTTGTGAGATCGCCCAAGCTATGGGCTTTGATATGGATTATACTTCACCTTCAAAGATAATGGCAGAAATTGCCTCCCTGGCTCCGATTTATAGTGGTATTACTTATGATCGATTAGGAGAAGAAGGTTTGCAATGGCCTTGTCCTCATCTGGGACATTTGGGAACTCCCATTTTGCATGTTGGTAAATTTTCTAAAGGTAAAGGTAAATTTCACGCCGTTAAGTACAGAGAAGCGGCAGAAGTTCCGGACAAGAAATATCCCCTTGTGCTTTTAACCGGCAGATGGCTTTATCAGTATCATGGAGGATCTATGAGTAGGAGATCCAGTCTTGAGGACATAAGCCATCATCCGGTTGTTGAGGTCAATCCCCGGGATGCAAAGAAATATAAAGTGTCTCATGGTGAAAAAGTCGAGCTAGCATCGCGCAGAGGCAAGATTGAAATTGATGTTTGTGTAACAGAGCGGTCTCCGGTGGGAACAGTTTTTGTTCCGTTTCATTTTGCCGAGTCGCCGGTTAATCAGCTTACAATCGCGGCATTGGATCCAAAAGCTAAAATACCTGAGCTAAAGGTTTGCGCAGTAAGAATTAGTAAAATTGCCAAGTAGTATCTTTTCAAGGATATTGTTAGTGTAGGTAGAATAAAATACCGGGATAATGAATTGACTGCCATACATAGGAACTTGAGGGGTGTTGAGGTGATGCAAAGCGAGTACATTTGCCAGAGTTGCGGTATGCCGATTGACAAGCCGGAAGATCTGGGCACCAATTCTGATCTTACTAAAAGTGAAGATTATTGTATTTTTTGCTTTCATAATGGTATATTCAGCGAGCCGGAGATTTCAAAAGCGGAAATGGTCAGCAGAATCACTCAAGCTATGATAGAAAAAACCGACCTCCCCAAAGAACAGGCGCATATACTTGTGGATCAGACAGTTTCTTCTTTAAAGAGATGGCAGTAAATATTTTTATTGTTAGACAACAAAGGCGAGGCAAAGGCCTCGCCTTTTAATTTTACACAACCATCTTTATCCAGTAGCAGTTATTTCTTTTCTTCCTTTTTTTCCTTTGCGTTTTTGATTTTTTCTACTAGATCGGGGATTGCATCGACAATTCTTTCAACATTAGCTCCGGTTTTTGAAATAGGAAGTAACATAACTTTGCCTTCATGGACGGTAACAAAAGCGACCGGGTCTATTTTAATACCACCTCCGCCGCCTTGTCCGTAACCACTGCCTTTTCCGGTTTTACTTTCTTTGGATGTTGGGCTCTCACCGGTACCCTCTCCACCACCGGCGCCAAATCCCACAGAGAACTTAATTACCGGGACAACGGTTTTATCCTCGATTTTAACTGGCTGGCCGACGATGGTCTCAGTTGTTGCCATCGCCCGGAGTTGATCGAGCATACTTTTAACAAAAGCTTCCATTTTGCTTTGTGAATCAGCCATTTTTACACCTCCTCTCTTGTTGTCAAACTGTTTGGGGCTTCTTGACTCTACCCGAAATCCTCAATTTTTCTTTTAACAGAGGCCACCAGATTCTTCTGATTGGTGATGAAAATACGGTTTTTATTGTAATTCTGAGGATATCAACTAACCAAGCCCGGCCATAGAAAGTGGTCTCACCAACAAATGTCATTTCCTCCCAGTTAGGATAGAGCTTAAAACTTTCAATTTTAAGGGCTCCACAGGTCGCGTAAAAAGCTCCTAATAGCATTCCTGTGTCGGCAGGATCGGCCAGGCCTACTTCAGCCTCACCCGTTATTTTTAATTTTAAAGAGGATAGCATTTCTTGAAAAAATCGCAATATTGGTTTAATTATATCCAGAGAGAACGTTTGCATTGATGATGTAAATTTATCCAATATATTCGATGGAGCAGGCTTTTTTTTCTCGGCAACAACCTCTTTCTCAGCTTTCTTTTTAGTTTTCTTATCAGGTTGTGACTTTATTGTGTGGGTAAATAAATTTATGCCGAACATTCTAAAGATGACAAGTTTTTTCTCCGTACCAATAATGGATTTTACGCCAATTATGCTCCAAAGCCAGCCAATGTTTATTTCAGCTTCAGAGCCATTATTATTTTTTGCTCTGCCGGTAAAATGAAAAGGGACAAGCAAGAGCAATAGGAAAACAGCAAGAAGTAGTAATAAGATAAGGATAATTATCAGGGCTATTATTTTTAAGATCATCAATAACATAATAATCTGCCCCCAAAGAATGTGATCTCGGGAAGTTATGATTGTAGGAAGAAAGTGTATTAGTTATACGAATAAAGATCAAATAGCTGGTTTAAACTTACGCTATCTTAAGTCGCTATATCTGTCAAACAGATGAGCAATATGATTTAGGTTTGTAGTGGTTAAATATCTTGTACTATTGTGCTTAAAGGCTTCTTATGATAATTTAGGAAAACAAATTAGATATTTATTTTGGCAAGGCCGCAGGTCTGCTTGGATCTTATCGGGAATGTAATTAAACCTGGAGACTGAGACGGAAGAAGGCAAGCTCAATTAATCGAGTGTATAAATCTTCTGTCTAACGGAAGATTTTTTTATTGCTGAGATTTTAATATCGCAGAGATATTGCAGTGATTTATTGTTGAGAAACAAGAATATAAAATATTGCAAACTCACAATCGTGCGAAAGCGAGATTAAGCTGGTAAGTATATTTTTATATTTACAATTGAAGGATTGTATCTAAATGAAAACAACTTTACCCGGTAAGAAAATTGCCATAATTGGAGCAGGTAAAGTAGGCATGGCCATCGGTCACATTCTTCAAAGGAAGGGCTTGGATATTTCAGCTGTTGCCAGCCGGAGCCGGGAATCGCTTGATCGGGCAAACCAATATATCTCTTCACCCAAGTTCCTTGATATAAATAAGGCGGCAGAATCGGCAGACATCATATTTTTAACAACAAACGATGATCAAATTGAACCGGCGTGTCAGCAGATCGCCCGCAGCGGAGGATTTAGAGAAGGAAGTTTTATTTTCCATATGAGCGGAGCACTTTCAATCGGCGTTCTTGAAGTGGCTGATAAATGCGGTGCTTTAACAGGATGTATTCATCCACTCCAATCGTTTGCCACTATTAAAGGAGCTATTGAACAGCTTCCAAACTCGGTTTTTGGAATTACCGGGGATGAGAGAGTAAAACTTCTGGCAAAGGAAATAGTAAATACTCTGGGCGGAACAGCGATTGTGGTAAGAAACGAGGATAAACCCCTTTATCATGCGGCGGCATGTGTTGCGTCCAATTATTTTGTAGGGCTGATTCACTACGCACAAAGCATATATAAAAGCATGGGAATCTCTGATGAGATGGCTCTGCAGGCTATGCTTCCCCTCATAAAAGGGACTCTGGCTAACTTTGAGTCCCAGGGTACAACCAAAGCTTTGACCGGGCCTATTGCCAGGGGGGATATGGAGCCATTGGAAGAACATCTAAATGCCTTTGAGCAGAGGATGCCTGATAAAAAGAAACTATACTGTGAACTTGGAAAATATGTAACCCAAGTAGCTCTGGAAAAGGGCACAGTTAATGAAGATAAGCAGAAAGAACTTTTTCAATTATTTCAAGGAGGCAGCCATGAACAAGAAAGTGACAGTAAATACCTTGGTTGAAATGAAACAGAACAATGAGAAAATTACCATGCTTACAGCGTATGATTACATCACTTCCAGTCTTATTGATGAACTGGGAGTGGATATTATTCTAGTGGGAGATTCCCTGGGAATGGTTGTTCTCGGGTATGATACGACTTTGCCGGTCACCATGGAGGAAATGCTTCATCATACTAAAGCGGTTGTCAGAGGAACCAGGCGAAGTATGATCATAGGGGATATGCCTTTTATGTCCTATCAGTTGTCGGCGACTGAGGCAGTATATAATGCCGGGCGTTTTTTAAAGGAAGCTAATGCTCATGGTGTCAAGCTTGAAGGAGGAAATGAAGTTACACCCGTTGTTTCCAAAATAGTGGAAGCGGGGATTCCGGTTATGGGTCATCTGGGTGTTACTCCCCAGTCAGTTCATCAATTGGGCGGATACGGGGTTCAGGGAAAAGAAACAAAAGCAGCCAAAAAAATGATATCAGATGCTAAGGCACTGGAGGATGCAGGTGTCTTTGCCATTGTTTTAGAGAAAATCCCGGCGGAATTAGCCGCCAGGATTACCGAGATAATATCAGTACCTACAATTGGCATCGGTGCCGGGCTTTATTGCGACGGACAGGTTTTGGTGACCCAGGACATGCTGGGTATGTTTGAAAAATTTGTCCCTAAATTTGTAAAGCAATATGCAAATTTGAGCGGCGATATCAGAGCTGCTATTGATAACTATGTTAAGGAAGTAAAATCCGGCGCGTTTCCGGGAGAAGAACACTCATTTTAAATGCGATCTTTGGACAAGAAAAGCAAATGATCTTACTTTAGATGTTTGAATAATTTGCATTTTATAAATGGATAGCATTCTTGTAAGGTGTGAGAAGCGATGAAAACTATAACAGCAGTCGACGATTTGCGTGGAAAACTGAAGAAAGAAAGGCAAATGGGAAAAATTATTGGCCTTGTGCCCACTATGGGATATTTTCATCAAGGGCACCTTGAGCTCATGCGTCGAGCTCGGGAGGATTGTGATGTAGTTGTAGTGAGCCTGTATGTAAATCCGACCCAATTTGCTCCTTCGGAGGACCTGGAGTCATATCCCCGGAATTTTGAAAGGGATAAGAAACTTGCCAAGTCAGCCGGAGTGGATTTTCTTTTTTATCCGTCCGATGAGGAGATGTATCCGAATAGTCATCTTACCTTTGTTGAAGTGAAGGAAATGACAAATAGGCTATGCGGGATATCCCGCCCTCATCATTTTCAAGGAGTTACTACCATTGTTGCCAAGCTCTTTAATATAGTTCAGCCGGATAGGGCATATTTCGGACAGAAGGATGCTCAGCAGGCAGCAGTTATTAAAAAAATGGTAGAAGATTTGAATTTTCCCCTGCATGTTATTGTTATTCCTACGGTTAGGGAAGAAGACGGATTGGCGATGAGTTCAAGGAACACGTATCTTTCAAAACCGGAACAGGAAGAAGCATTAGTGCTTAGTCAATCTCTTGAACACGCAGCGGAAATGATAAACGGGGGCTGTCGGATCGCTTCTCAAATAAAAAGTGAAATGCAAGAAATGATTGAAAAAAAATCCCTGGTTGATTTGGAATATATATCAATATGTGACAATAATGAACTGGAGGAACTTGCTTTTGTAGAGGGAGAAACACTTATAGCCGTAGCGGCCAGGGTAGGAAAAGCAAGATTGATCGATAATATGGTGATAAAGGCATAGAAAGTCCAATGTCTGAGGTCCAAAGTCCGAAGTTGAAAGGCTGGGAATGAACGACGTGGAACAAAAAGCCGACGAATAAGGAATGAAGAAAGGTATATAGTCGGATGCTAAACGACGAATGACGAAGGACGAACGATCTACAAAAAACTTGATGGTTGACATACGATCTTCGACATTCGGCAATGTTTTCGTTTATCGCTTTTCGAAAGTCGCTTATCGCTCGTCCAGATTTATCGAAAATAAAGGAGGTCGAAATGTTTCGGCAAATGCTTAAGAGTAAGATTCACAGGGCAACGGTAACCGAGGCTAATATTAATTATGAGGGAAGCATTACAATTGACAGCAAATTGATGAAAACGGCGGATATTCTTCCCTATGAAAAAGTCCAGGTGGTTGATCTGTCAAACGGAGAACGTCTGGAAACTTATGCAATTGAGGCCGATTCTGACTCAGGTATTATATGTTTAAATGGAGCGGCAGCCAGGCTGGTGCAAAAAGGAGATAAGATAATAATAATGTCTTATCTGACCATGGATGAACAGCAAGTTGAAAAGCATTCTCCTAAAGTAGTCTATGTTGATGAGGATAACCGAATCGTTCAGACAACCCGAAAAATACCCCTTGTTGAAAGTTGCTAGATCCCCAGTTTTAACTTGATGTTTTTTATCTTCCTGCGGCTTACCGGAAGCTGGGTATGGTTTTCGTCTTTGAGCTCTATTTTGTAACTTCCTTTTGATGGGGAAATAACCGCTCTTACTTGATGTAGATTTACAATGTAGCTTCGATGGGTACGCATGAAATATCCCGTTAGTTTCTTTTCCAGTTCCGATAAACTGAAATGAGTGAGATATTTCTTATCCTTAGTATGAAGATAGGAATAATTCTGAATAGGGGTAGCATATAATATGTCTTCTTGATCTAGCAGCAGGATATCCGATTTTCCCCTTACTACCGGTATCTTGTGAACATCCTCCGCCTTTACGGTTTCTTTTCTTTTTAACAAAGCCCGCACCCTGGCGATCAGTTCTTTTGTACTGAAAGGCTTGGTTACGTAATCCTCCGCGCCTAATCCAAAAGCCAGTAGCTTGGAACTTTCTTCAATTTTAGCGGAAAGTATTAATACCGGTGTATTATTAAATTCAGGAGAAGAGCGAAGCTGGTGTAGTACTTCCCATCCGTCTACCTTCGTCATCATTATATCCAGGATTATTAGGTCGGGCTTGCTTAGTGGCAGCTTCTTCAATGCCTCACCGCCATCATAAGCTATATCAACATCGTAACCTTCAAATTCAAGGTTGATCTTGATAACATCTACCAATTCTTTTTCATCGTCAACCAAAAGAACCTTGTCTTTCATGTGTTAAAATCTCCAATAGTATTAGATATTTCATTATGTGATATTAATATCCCTATTTTAACGGGAAAATGCAAGTAAAGGTAGACCCTTTCCCCAATTCACTCTTTACAGTGATGTTTCCTCTATGAGCTTCAATAATTCTTTCACTAATAGCTAGCCCTAATCCGGCGCCTTTGAATTTTCTTTTTGATGATCTTTCAAGTTGTTGGAAAGGGAGAAATATCTGATCAATTTTTTGTTTAGCGATGCCGATTCCCGTATCGGCAAATGATACTTTCACCGTTTTTCGGTCACTTTCTGCTTTTATGACAATATTTCCTCCATCCGGGGTAAACTTAATCGCATTTGCCAGGAGATTTCCAAATAATTGATGTATGCGATTCTTGTCTCCAGCTATGTCCGGAATGTCTTTTTGTATCCGGGTTTCCAATTTAATCCGATGCTCTTCGGTTATAATTGCAAACTCTTCAACCGTTTCGCTAATTACTTTTTCCAGGGAGATTTCTTCTTTTTCCAGTTTAAGTTCGCCTTTTTCCAGGAGGGTGTAGTCGACGAAGTCATCCACGATTCGGGAAAGGCGGATAGCGACATTCTCAATAATCTCAATAGTCTTTTCTTGCTCTTTTTTCAAGGGGCCGAATCTTTCGGAAAGGAGGGTTTCCGCGTACGCCCTGATTGTGCTTATGGGAGTGAGAAGCTCATGGGAAGAAATTGCCATAAACTCTGACTTCATTTCATCAAGTTGTTTAAGTTTTTGGTGGGCATTCTCTAGTTCTTCATAGTTTGCTTTTAACTGTTCATGTGCTTTTCCCAGTTGTTTGCCCCGTTCCTTTAGACTTTGAGCCATTGCGGTAAAAGTATTGGCCAATTCCCCGATCTCATCAGCCGATGTGATGTCCAGCTCAATATCCAGATTGCCTTCTGAAACCTCTTCTGCTGCGCCCGCAAGTTTGGATACCGGATTGATCATCCAATAGTAAGCCCAGAACATTGTCCACGGGGTAGTAATTAAAATAGACAGGACAGCCAGAAAAAGCATTATCTTTTCCATTTCAAACATATCTTGGACCATCTGGCTTTTTGTCGAGTAAATATCAATTCTTCCCAGATGCTGTCCTCTGTAAGTAACCGGCTCAGAAACAAAAATAGTATTTGTGTCTTCTTTTATTTGCTTGAATGTCATATTAGGAGAAGGAGACATGCTATCGCTGATTATGAGCGATCCGCCGCCATCATAAACACCTACGTATATGGTGTCTGTTCGCGCTTCAGTGGTGGCAAAGCTTTGTAAGGTTCTTCTTAAGCTTCCAAAATCATTCTGGGCAAAATTTGTCTTGGACGCTTCCGCAATCCTGGCGCACCTTGATTCCAAAGCTCTTTGTGCCTGCAGCGTTAATGAACTTCTCATCATTAGCACAGTGGTGATAAAAAAGGGAGTACCAATAACTATTTGAATGATAACAAACAGAATTATGAACTTAATACCAACGCTTAAGTTGGAAGGAATAGGTTCGCGAAAAAAATTCTTTATTTTAGTTCCCTTTCTTGTTGACATTGTTTTCCTATCAGTTAATTGCCCGGACTCGCCGATGACGGTGGTTCTACGAATTTTTCAATTCCCAGGCTGTATAGCACTTTCTTGCCCTGTTCGTCGACATTCATGTTTAGGAGTATCTTCTTTAATTCTAGTTTCATTTCTTCGTCGGTGCCTTTTCTGATAGAGATTGGAGCAAGTGATATTGAGTCATCTTGAACCACAGGCACAACAAGGGGCTCAATATAATCATCGTCTTTTGCGGTTACAAAAGTTTCCAGATCGGTAAAGGCAAGATCGAATGTTTTCTCAGACAATATTATTTTTGCTTCATCCGGAGTTAACCGCTGAACTGGAACGACTTGTTCGCGCAGCTTTTTTGACAAATATTCCAATAGACCGGCTTCGATGGGACTTTTATTATTACTGCCTAATCCTGAGATTATTAATGCGCGCACGGCATCTTTGCTACCGGATTCAATATCTGTTTGTCTTGATATTGTTTTTTCAGCTTGGAAGAAAGTGACTGAGAAGTATACAAATGCTGAAGTAACCATAATGGCAGCCAGGATCGAAAGGAACATAATTGTATTGTATGAAGGTAGCCATTTATATTTTTTCTCTCTCATACCTGTCTCCGGATTCTGTTTTATTGCCGGGATTAAGACACTTTTAGCTATGTACTATTTATTGAAAACAGCTCGCCATAATAGAAAATAATTAAGTTTATATTTTAACATGTTTTATAAGACCAAATAAGTTGAGCCAAAAATATTACTTCTCCTTGTCTGACAACGCAGGTTTTGGTAGGATTAAATGCACAAACCAGTAAAATGAAGCAAGGGCTATATATTAGCCGACAAGGGATCGATTTATGGAACATTGGCAAGAGGAAACCTCTTCGGAAGGATCAGTTCTTTCCAAATTAATGGCATCTCCCTGGACGAGGATATCCAAACCATTCAAGCATCAAACAATGCTCTACCCCTTTCTCTTGGGGACCGTTTTAGCTTGGTTTGAAATTCGTACCTTGAATTGGGCGGTTTTTCTGATATCCTTAATTGCTATAGTTTTAATGGTGGAGTCTTCGTACGTTTCAAATGACTATTTTGACTACGATACGGATAAGAAAAACATCAGCGATATAACCGGAGGCAGCAAAGTCTTGGTCGAAGGATTGCTGAATAAGAGGCAAGTTCGTAATCTCGCGCTTATAAGCTTCTTATTGGCGTTGCCGTTGGGGGTTATTCTGCAATTCTACTTCAAGACTGGTATCTGGACACTGCCGCTGGGACTTGCCGGGATGCTTCTGGCATACGCGTATTCCGGCAAACCTTTCAGGCTTTCGTATCGGGGCTTGGGTGAGTTATCATTGGCGATAAATAATAGTTGGACTCCGATATTTGCGGGATATTACTTGCAGACACATCATTTGAGCTGGCTTCCGACTATTGTTAGTCTGCCCTATTTGGTAGGAGTAATGAGTCAAAAACTACTTCGGGAATTCCCGGATGAAGAAGCGGATAGAATAGCAAACCGAAGAAATCTGGTAGTTATTTTTGGTCGAAAGAGAATGGCGCCAATATATAGTGGCTTGCTCCTTTTAATGGTCTTACTATATATTCCTTTTCTGTCTTTTGATATCCGGAAAGCAAGTTTATTGCTTCTCCTTATTCCCATATTCTTCTTTGCCAAGAATTTTTGGGCGATACAAAATGGTGCTTGGAAAAATGAGGAGGGCATAAGATTTCTCAATGCGAACGGATTTTTAGCGATGTTCATGGTCCCTGTGTCTATGATGGGAGTTTTTATATTAGGAGGTCTATAGGATGGAGAATAGTGTGTTAATAAAAGAAGCAAGAATGTTTCAAAATGACGCAGTGGGAACAGGTTGTTTCAGTTATCTGCCCGGAGAGGTTGTATGGGCGGTTACTAATGCTTGCAATCTTAAATGCAAACACTGCATGCTGGATTCGGGATTAGAAGTCCCTGATGAATTAACTACCGAAGAAGGGAAGAGACTTATTGATGATGCAGCAAAACTAGGTGGTGTGAAGTTTGCTTTTACCGGCGGTGAGCCGTTGATGAGAGAGGATATTTTTGAGCTCATAGAGTATGCAAATCAAACGGATGTGCAGGTTTGTATGGCAACTAACGGTACTTTGCTAGACGATGAGATGGCTAAACGTCTGAAAGAAACCGGCTTGTATAGCTATGGTATGAGCATTGATGGTGTTGGGAAAAAACACGATGATTTCAGAGGGCAGGATGGCACCTTCGAATTAGCTATGAGGGGGTTTGAGGCAGGTCGTAAGGCCGGTCTTAGATTTCAATTTCATACTACTGTTGGTAAATACAATATTGATGATATGGCCAAAATCATCGATTTGGCTGAAGAACTGGATGTATATCGTATATATCTGGTGCATCTTATTACAATCGGAAGAGGAACAAACGAACCCGATATTGATAAGGAAGAATGCCGTGAGCTTTTTGATTTCCTGATTGACAGGCAAAAAAATACTGATGTTTGGTTGAAACCCATTTGCAATCCTCAATTCTGGGTTTATCTTAAATCGAGAATGGATTTGGATTTTGAGATAACCGGCTGCACCGCGGGAATTACCCGGTTTCATATTTTTCCCAATGGAGATGTCACGCCCTGTGCGTATTTGCCGGTTGTAGCGGGAAATCTTCGAGAGCAAAGCTTCTATGAGATTTATAAGAATTCGGAAGTATTTAAAAACTTGCGGGAACGGAATCTCTCCGGCAAGTGCGGCTCTTGCGATCACAAAATGATTTGTGGCGGCTGTAGATCAAGAGCGAATGCCAAATTCGGTGATTATCTAGCCGAAGACCCTCTTTGTATTATTGAATAGCTGCGATAGAAAGCAAGAAAGATAATCCTGAAGAATATTAAATAGGAACAAGTGGAGAAGAGGATAAATGGATGTTAAGTTTGCCATAACTAAAAAGTGCAACTTGAGGTGCAAGCATTGTCACTACAGTGCGGGAGTGCCGGCAGCGGATGAGTTTTCGACCGAAGAAGCAAAGGATGCAATAGATCAAATCTCCGAACTGTGGGATGAGGTTAAACTGACTTTGACCGGAGGAGAAGCCCTTTTAAGAGCAGATTTATTCGAGCTTGCCTCTTATGCTTCTGCCAGGGTCGGCCATGTCGATCTGGCGTCAAACGGTGTACTAATTGATGATACTGTGGTTCAAAAACTAAAAGACAGTGGTGTCAAACAAGTAATCATAGGTATTGACGGCGTCGGAGATGCCCATGACATGATTAGAGGAGGAGGCTCGTTTGTAAAAGCGGTGGAAGGAGCAAAATCGGTAAAGGCCGGAGGTCTCGATCTATTGATTAGCCACTGCATTACAACGGAAAATCCTCATGATTTCAGGGATGTTTTTTCATTGGCTAATGATTTGGGAGCAAAGACCTGTATTACCTTCCATTATATTCCGCTTGGTAGAGGTACGGAGGATCTTCCCAATGCCGGACCCGATGAATTCTTTGGCGAGAATTTAATGGAGCTTTATAAAGAACAACAAAAGTATAGAAACATAGAAATTTGTACTACAACCGGCTCACAATACTGGGTAGTTCTAAGGAGAATGCGCGAGCAAGGACTGGATGTGCCGGACTTTTTTGATGAAGTGTTACCAGGATGCCGTGCGGGAAAGGGCCTTATAAGCATTCGGGACAACGGAGACGTATTGCCCTGCCCGCTTCTTCAGTTGGTTGTCGGTAACTTGAGAGAGACAAGTCTCTCCGATATTATGGAGACAAGGGTAATGCGTGAGATTTGCGATCACCAGAATTACAAGGGCAAGTGCAAAGAGTGTGTTCATAACGATATATGCGGTGGTTGCAGGGTCAGAGCATATGAATACTTCAATGATTACCTCGCCGAAGACCCTTTATGTAGCAATTTTTTCTTTGAAAAAGTATGATAATTGTAGACTATCTAAGGTATAGGGATCATTAGTTAGATAATCCGGGGTTTACCAGTTCAAAGGAGCCATCCTAGAATCTTGCAAGTATCTGCCGAAGCGGGTAAAGCTTTATATGAAGCACTAATAAAGAATGGAGTTAATTTCGTCGTTACTTTTCCCTGCAATTGGACAAGTTGCCTAATAGAACTTGTAGCAGACGATCAAAGTATTACCCATGTTCCGGTAACCAGAGAGGAAGAAGGAATAGGTGTGGCGGCTGGGGCTTTCCTAGGGGGAAGAAAACCGGCCGTTATTATGCAGTCATCGGGAGTCGGCAATTCCCTTAATGCTCTAGCTTCTCTAAATCTTACTTATAAGATCCCATTGCTGATTTTAATAAGTCACCGTGGTGATGAAAGAGAAAAAATCATTGCTCAGAGAGGAATGGGCCAGGCGTTAAAGAAATTGTTAGAAGGAATTGGAATCGGATATTTTGATCTTGTAGATATAGAAGGGACAGATAAAGTAATAACAAATGCAGTTAATGCTAGCTATGCGGAAAATAAGCCTGTTGCCGCAATACTTAGTCCTTTTCTTCTATTGGAGGAATAAAAGGGGCAGGAAAACAACTTAGGGAGTTTTAATTGAAAAGGGCAGAAGCAATAAAGTGTATTGCGGAAGAATTGGAAAATGAATTAGTGGTGTGTAATTTGGGTTTTCCTTCTCAAGAACTATATTCTGTTAAGGATGAGCCGACCCATTTCTATATGCTTGGTTCAATTGGTTTGGTAAGTTCAATTGGCTTAGGATTGGCTCTTTCAACAGAACGAAAAGTGGTTGTTCTGGACGGCGACGGATCTTTATTCTATAATCTAGGCTCGTTGATTACGATAGCTACTCAAAAGCCGGAAAATTTATATTGGATTATATTGGATAATCAGTCGCATGGATCTACCGGTTTTCAACAGACATATGATCCAGAAGTAACAAGTATCGAGCAATTGTCTTTAGCTGCTGGTTTCAAAAGGTTGGTAACAGCAAGCAATCAAGAACAAATAAAAAAAGCGACGGAGCTATTCAAACAAAAAGGCCCCCTTTTTATGATTGTTAAGATAGATAAAGGTAACGCTAAAGTCAGCCCTATTCCTTTTACGCCGGAGAAGATAAAACTTAGATTTATGGAGGAGGTTAAGAAAGGTTGAGATTTCACCAGAATTGTTTGAACTGCGGCAAGCTGTTTCCTCCTGATGCCCATGTTACTAGATGCGAGTGCGGTGGATTAATAGAGTTCCAATATGATTTATCGCAAATAGATAGTTATATAGATGAAAGTTACGATAATATTTGGAGATATTGGAAACTTCTTCCCATTGAAGATCTCAGTCAAGTTGAAGATATCGGTGAAGGGATGACGCCGCTTTTTAGAAGTGGAAACCTTGGCAAGCTTCTCGGCATGTCCAATTTGTGGATCAAAGATGAAAGCAAGAATCCAACTGCTACTTTTAAAGATAGAGAAGCCGGGCTTACTATATCCCGTTTCAAAGAGCTGGGGATAAATGAATTCGTAATTTGTTCAACGGGTAATACGGCTGCCAGTTTTAGCAGAGCGGTATCTCTAATGGAATCATTTAAAATGCACCTTTTTATACCTAAAGCAGCCCAGGAGAGAGTAGATTTTGAGATTCCGGAGTCGGTTCTGGTCAAACTCGTTAAGGGCAACTACTGGGATGCCATTGATTATTCATCCAAGTACGCAAGAGATAGAAAACTTGTTTCTGAAGGCGGATTCAGTAATCCTTGTCGCATAGAGGGAGTTAAGACCCTGGCTTTTGAAACCGCGGAACGAGGTATCCAGCCTGATTATTATATACAGGCTATAGGAAGTGGTGTCGGTCCCTGTGCTTTTTATAAGGGATATGAGGAGTTGGTCAGGATCGGCGCCGCTAAGAAGATCCCCAAGATAGTCTGTATCCAGCCGGAACTCTGCGCGCCGATAGTAAGAGCGTATGAAGATCAAAAAGAAGTATTTGAATCCGCGTATATAGTTTCTGATCCCCGCACATACGTAACCACGTTAGCTAATGGAAATCCCGCTTTTAGTTACCCTTATGTGAGAAGAGTGATGAAGGAAACAGGAGGAATGGTAGAAGCAGTTTCCGAAGAAGAAGTGAGAAAAGCCGTTGAATTAGTAGAAAAAGAAGAGAATCTTTCTTGCGAGCCGGCGGCAGCCACGGCTCTTGCCGGATTGATTAAATGTGTAGAGAGAGGAAGAATTGAAAAGGATGCAGTCGTTCTTCTTAATCACTCCGGTGGAGTTAGAACAAGGGTAAAAGTTGGATCCTAATCGTATCAAATTGATTGCTTTATATTCTTCCAATAATCCCACTTCAAGACAACATAATATTTGAGCGTTTGTTAAAAACCAAGCTATATTTGTTGTCACTAAAATTATATTCACAAAGTTAATTAATATACATCCCCAGCTTTTGATAGTAAATCTTCAAAAATTCACAAATTTTCCTTCCATATCTTGCCAAAAAACGCTAGAATAGGGACGGATGTTATTTTACATGTGAATTAGTGCACTTATCATATAGTAATGTACCCTGCAAGCTGGGTTTTATTAATAGCGAAGGACCTTTCATTCTACTTATTGTCTATACCTCATCCTTCAACAGGTAAGCATTTTTGTAGAATTTGCTTGTAAGGCTGATATTTTTTTGGTATTATTTTGGCTGCTTTTATTCCAGCGGTTTGATAAAAACTAAGTGGAAAGGGGATGAAACTTGCAAATGGGACAAGACATCCCAGAAGAAAAAAAGGATGCTGACAATCTACAGCTCTTCAAAGAAGCGGTAGATGAATTGGACAAGTCAGGTAATAAAAAGGAAGACTCAGCGGAAGCAGATACTAAGGAAGCTGAGTCTCGTATTGAGGACATCAAAGCTCATCAGGAAGTTTTAGAAAAAGAAACTGATGACGAACCTTCGCCATTGCGTTTTTTAAGGAGAAAAGAGCTAGAGTTAAGAGGAGAACTCCTTGAAGCTGAAAAGAAAGCAGAGATAACCATTGCCGATGCGAGGAGAAAAGCGGCAAAGATAAGATCGGATGCTGATGTAATAGCAGCTGATGAAGCAAAGAAATTTTTTGATCAGGAGATTAAGAAAGCTGAGAAGAACGCAACTGAAGTAAAAGAATCTGTAGGAGATGAGATAAAAGAAGTTACTGCAGTTGGTGAAAAAAATAGAGATAAGGCTACAAAAGTTATTATAAAAGCTGTTACTCTGGCTGAGTAAGGATAGGTTAGACTCTCAACTGTAATGTTGAGGAGGAGGTTGCCATGTTAGTCAAAATGTCAAAAGTAGAGATAATCGGACCAAAGAAATACTTCTTCGATACCGTGAGTCTCTTACACAGAATGGGAAACCTGCATGTTGAAGACGTTGCAAGGGGAGCCGAAAAGGGCGATATGGGAGTGTCACCCGTAAAAGCGGACACCGAACATTCCGAGCAGGTTGCAAACTTAAATAAGCTGGTGGCAAGAGTAAGCACTATAGTTGATACTCTAAGCTTGGAGGCAAAAGAGCCTTCTGTGGAAGAGAGAGAAAAAGCTTACGCGGAAATCTGGAGAGAAGATATTAATGAATTAACCAGAGAAGTAAACAAACTTATCGCTGAGGTTGAAACTAAAACTAGAGAATTAGCTGATACTAAAAGCGAGTTACAGATTGAAAGTTCCTTACTGGCCAAGTATGAACCGGTTGTAGAAAGAATACAGCCACTGACTAAGCATATTTGTACTACTGAGGGATTTGAATCAGTAGCACTTCTGGTAGATAAGAAATATAGAGCCGGTTTAGATGAACTTAGAAAAGAACTGGAAAAGATTTCTAAAAACCAATGCGAAATTGTAACCGAAGATGTTGACGAGAATACCACCGCGGCTATTGTTGTTTTCAATAAAATCTACAGCAAGCAGATTCATGAATTTCTAGCATTTGAGAATGTAAACCAGGTGCGCCTCCCCGATGAAATGGCCGGAAAGCCTTTTGATGTTGTTTATGAACAGATGAAAAAAAGGCGCAAAGAAATTCCAACCGAACGGAAAGAGATAAACGAAGAACTGAAAAAATTATCCCAGAGCTGGTATATCAGACTGGTTGCCATAGGCGATGTATTAAGAGACCGCCTGGAGCAGTTAAAGATAATGCCTCAGTTGGGAGAGACGGATTATACTTTTCTTATGACCGGATGGTTGCCAAAAGAGGATCTTGATAAAACCAGAGAAGCTTTGGATTCAGAGTTTATGGGTAATGTTGTTATCAACGAACTGGTTGTAACCCATCATGATTTAGAGGATGCTCCGGTTGCTTTGAGTAACAAACCTTGGGCAAAACCATTCCAGTTGTTCTACCGGTTTTCCAAACCGCCCAAGTACGGAACAATTGATCCCACCCCTTTTGTAGCTCTGTTTTTCCCCATTATTTTTGGAATGATTGTCGGAGATACCGGTTACGGCCTATCAATGATGCTGTTGGCACTTATAGTTAAAAAGAAATTCAAAGATAGCATCTTTGCTCAGTCGCTTGCGGATATCTTGGGAATTGCTGCAACTTCGGCTGTTGTATGGGGGATCATTTACTTTGAATTCTTTGGTGACATTCCACTAAGGATTCTGACAGCTGTCGGTTTCCTCAAGCACCCCAGCTTTCACGAATTTATTACAAAGGTGCCCCATATTAGCTTTGGTGAATTAATGGGCCAACCTTTTGGGTTTCCTATGGACCGAATTGAGTCCCCTGTTCCCTTGCTAATTATGGCGTTGGTGCTTGGTATTATTCATATCGGCATAGGGCTTATCTTTGGCATGATAAACTCCTATCGAGAGAATGAAATGAAGCACCTTTATGAGAGACTAGGCTTGTTCTTAATTTTTTGTGCTGCTCCCTTGTTTGGCCTGTTAAGTGCTGTTGCCAGTCCGTTTGGATGGATGGCGGGGCTTGTGATAGGACTGGGGATCGGCTTTGCCGCGTACGGCGGCAGTATAAAAGGTGTTATTGAGATCTTTGGTACTCTGAGTAATATTTGTTCTTATGCTCGAGTTATGGCCATTGGTCTCGCGGGAGTGGGACTAGCTCTTGCTGCTAATGAGCTGGCTGCCGGAATGGGAGAAGTAGGAGGAGTTGTTGCTCTCATCCCAGGTGTTATGCTCGCCATTGTACTGCATACAGTGAATATAATAATTGCCGCTTTTAGTCCGTCGATTCATTCCTTGCGTCTACATTTGGTGGAGTCATTCGGTAAGTTTCATGAACCCGCCAAAGTCGAATATGCACCTTTTCATCAGAAAACCGGAAGTAAGTAATTTAACAGGAGGTGAGTGGGTTTGAGTGGAGCTTCAATGGTAGCTATTGTTAAGGCATTGAGCGCTATGCTGGCAATTGCTCTTAGTGCATGGGCTACAGCTTTTGCTCAGTCTAAGATTGGAGCAGCGGGCGCTGGCGCAATGGCCGAGAAACCGGAGGTGGCAGGTACAGTCTTTATTCTTGTTGCTATTCCTGAAACTATGGTTGTTCTTGGATTTGCTATTGCATTGATGATTATGATTTTAATTAAGTAAAGTATTGGGCAAGATGAAAGGCGTGAGCCAATAAGTATGGCAATAGAAGATATTCTTGAGACTTTAGATAGTGAAGGTGCACAAGAGCGGAAACAAGTTGCTTTGGTGGCTAAAGAGGAAGCTAAGCGTATAATAGATGTAGCTAACGAGGACGCGGAGCGAATCAAACAGAAAGAGCTTGAAAGAATGTCTCTTTCTGTGAAAGCCGAGACCGCCAGGATTTTAAATCAGGCTATGCTTTTTAAGAAAGAAAAAATTGCAGAGGCCAAAGAGAAAATCATTGGTGAGGTCTTTGAAAGCAACAAAGTTCAGCTAAACAGTCTTCGTAAGAGTGCAAGCTATGAGAAGGTTTTTGAGAACTTAGCACGTGAAGCATTAGGACGTGCATCGGGTGATATCGTTGTTCTCATTGATAAAAGAGATGAAGCAATAGCCCGAAAAGTTCTTGATAAGCTTTGTAAGAATTATGAGCTACGCACCGATCTCGATTGTCTCGGTGGCTTGATGGTTAAAACCTCAAATGAAAAAGTCACTTACCTCAACACAATTGATGCGCGATTGGATAAAGCCGCGCAGGTTTTAAAATCTGAAATCACCGAAGCTCTTTTTGGCTCCTAAGGTGTGTGGTGCTTAGGGTATGGAATCTAACATGTCAGATTATGGTTATATTAATGCTCGAATCCGAGGGATGAGGAGTTACCTCCTGCGCCGCGATTTCTATGAGCAGCTTATTAAGCTTGATGATCTTAATTCCATGATCAGTGAATTAGAAAAAACACCTTATAAAAAAGAGCTTGATGAGTGTGTTGCCCGGGAACAGGTAGGGGCAGGAGATATTGACGAAGCTTTAAAGAGAAACCTGGCCAGAACTTTTCGAAAGATACTTTCGTTTATGGCTGGCGAGCCGAGGAAGCTTACGGGCATTCTTCTGGCCAGGTGGGACCTTCATAATCTTAAAAGTATTCTTAGAGGAAAACATATCGGGGCAACGGAAGAAGAAATATATAAAAGTTTAATCCCCGGTGGCGAAATAGATATCCCTTTTCTTGCTGAATTGGCAAGGCAGCCTGATGTGAAAAGTGCGATTGATCTCATGGTTACCTGGGATCTTCCTTATGCCAAACCTCTTCGCAAGAAATTACCTCTTTATCTGAAAGCCATGAAGAAAAAGAGGCTCATTGAAGCAGAGAGTGCTGAGGATTCTCTTCAGGAAGAAATGAGTGAAATAGAGAGCTTTGAAAAGGATCTCTCAATACTGGAAACGGCTTTGGAGAAATTTTACTACTCTTTCGCCTTGAAGAACACTAGAGGTAACTCTCTCAATTCCAAGATAGTCAGGGAATTAATTATCTCTCAGATTGATATTACTAATATCATTTCTCTGTTACAGATTCAGGGGATCGATTTTCAGCGGGAATACATCCTAATCAAAGATGATGCCAAGAGAGCTGAGAAAATTAGGGAAAAAAAGGAGGAGCTTTTTATTCCGAGAGGTAAAGAGCTCAGTCTTGAAAAGTTTATCGCCCTTTCTGATTTAGGCAAGATCGAAGATGTAGTAACAAGATTGGCTGATACTTCCTATGGCAGGGCACTTGCGGAAGTAATGCCAAGATTCTATGATTCGGGCAGTATAGCTATCTTACAAAGAAAAATGGAAGAAATCGCGTTGGAAAAGGGCGTACATATGGATAAAAAAGGCCCGCTTTGCATGGGGGTTATTGCCAGTTATATTTGGGCAAAATTCAACGAAGTGGTTAATTTGAGAATTATTGTCCGCGGGAAAGCAATAGGCATGCTGGAGAGAAGAGTTCGAGAGGAGTTGCTTTTTGTATAAGTTAGTTGTGCTCACCGATCCGGATAACGCATTGGGCTTCAGACTGGCAGGTGTCGATGTGGTAGAGGCATCTTCCGAGAGTGAAGCAAGAGAAAAGCTTGTTGCTTTAATTAATGATGATACCAGTGGGATAATTGCTATAAATGAAGGTTTTATGGGAGCTATTGACGAGCGAACGAGACAACGAATTGATACTTTGTATCGCCCGATTGTAGTTCCTTTGCCGTTTAAAGAGAAGTTGATTGAAGGCGGGGAAGGGCGTCGTAAGTACCTTTCCAGGCTGGTAAGAAGGGCAGTTGGGTTTGACATTACCTTAAAGAGATAGATTACGGAGGTTGTTGGGCGATGATAGAAGGAAAAATTAGTAAAGTCTCTGGACCGGTTGTTATTGCGGCAGGAATGAGTGGTTCCAAGATGTATGACGTGGTGAAAGTTGGCGATCTTGGGCTTATCGGAGAAATAATTAGGTTAGAGGAAGACGAAGCGGTTCTCCAGGTATACGAGGACACATCGGGTCTGAAAATCGGGGAGAAGGTTGTTTCAACTGGTGAACCTTTGCTTATGGAGCTAGGACCAGGGCTTCTATCCTCTATTTATGATGGTGTTCAAAGAAGACTCCCTGAACTATCAGAAGAATACGGGGAATTTATCCCTCGTGGCGTAACAGGATTATCATTGTCTCGTGATAAGAAATGGAAATTTGAGCCCAAGGTAAAGGTCGGAGATGCAGTAGAAGGTGGAGATGTAGTCGGTATTGTAATGGAAACCGAGCATATTGAGCATAGAATAATGGTTCCACCGAATATGAGCGGCAAGGTTACTAAGATTGAAAAAGGCGAGTTTACTATTGACGATCCTATAGCGGTTCTTGATGGAGATAAAAAGGTTTACATGAAACAAATCTGGCCAGCCAGGGAACCGCGTCCATATAAAAAGAAACTTGATCCGGAAGTTCCGTTTATTACCGGCATGAGGGTTTTAGATACCTTCTTTCCTATTGCCCAGGGAGGAAATGCGATTATTCCGGGAGGGTTCGGAACAGGAAAAACAGTTACCGAACAGTCTTTGGCTAAGTGGGCTGACGCGGACATTATTGTTTACGTGGGATGCGGAGAACGAGGGAATGAAATGACCGAGGTTTTGGTAGAGTTTCCTGAACTTATAGATCCCCGAACTGACGTTCCTCTGATGCAGAGGACCGTATTGGTTGCCAATACATCGAATATGCCGGTTGCCGCCCGTGAAGCTTCTATTTACACCGGAATTACATTAGCCGAGTATTATCGAGATATGGGATACAACGTGGCCATGATGGCTGACTCCACTTCCCGATGGGGCGAGGCTTTGCGTGAGGTTTCAGGTCGATTGGAAGAGATGCCGGGAGAAGAAGGTTATCCCGCATATCTTGCTACCAGATTGGCAAATTTTTACGAGAGAAGCGGAAGAGTTGTTTGCATGGGTAAAGAAGAGAAAGTCGGATCGATTACCGTAGTTGGTGCGGTATCACCGCCAGGCGGTGACTTTTCCGAACCGATGACCCAGAACTCGCTGCGAATAACAGGTGCTTTTTGGGCGCTTGATACCGACCTAGCCCATAGAAGACATTTTCCCGCCATTAGCTGGATTAAGAGCTACACCCTTTATCTGGATCAGATAGAAAATTGGTATGTTGCCCAAGTCGGATTTGATTGGAAGCAGCTGAGAGATAGGGCGGTTTTTCTTTTACAGAAAGAAGCGGAACTTCAGGAAATCGTTCAGCTGGTCGGACCGGATGCTTTGCCGGAATCAGAGAAAGTTATTCTTGAAGTTACCAGAATGATTAGAGAGGATTATTTGCAGCAATTTGCTTTCCATGAAATAGATGCTTTTTGTCCTCCTAAAAAGCAATATCTGATGCTAAAAGCAATTCTTACTTTCTATAATGCTACAGCAGAAGCATTTGAGCGAGGAGTGGTTCTAAGACAGATTATGGAACTTCCCATTAAAGAGGAAGTTGCCAGAATGAAAGAGATTCCGTTGGAGGAATCGGAAGAAAGATTAAATGATTTGATTGATAGAATTGAAAAGGAAATTGTTTCATTGGAGGTTGTATAAATGGCTGATACAACAAAGGAGAAAAAAGCTCCGCTACTAAGTGTAAATTACGAAACCATTAATTATGTTACCGGTCCACTTGTCTTTGTGGAGAATGTTCACGGGGTTTCATATGGCGAAATGGTTGAGATTATCTCCCCCAACGGGCAGGTAAGAAACGGTCAGGTTCTGGAGATTGCAGGCAACATCGCTGTTGTTCAGGTTTTTGAGGGGACTCAAGGAATCGATGCTGATAAAACGGCGGTTAGGTTTAAAGAAGAAGTTGCTAAGATCGATGTCTCGGTCGAGCTATTAGGTAGAGTGTTAAATGGATTGGGCCAGCCGATTGATGGCGGTCCGGCGATCTTACCGGAAGCACACCTGGACATTCAGGGTTCGCCGATAAATCCGTTTGCCCGGGCGGAACCGCAAGATTTTATCCAAACCGGAATATCAAGCATCGATGGTTTGAATACATTAGTTAGAGGTCAAAAGCTCCCTATATTTTCCGGAGCTGGCTTGCCGGCAAATGAGCTTATCGCTCAGATTGTTAGACAGGCTAAAGTAAAAAGCGGAGAAGAATTTGCCATTGTTTTTGGTGCCATGGGTATTACTCATCGAGAAGCTTCTTTCTTCGAGCAAAGTTTTAGCCGCACAGGCGCCCTGGAAAGAGTTGCTTTCTTTTTGAACCTGGCAGACGATCCGACGATTGAGAGAATCGTTACTCCGCGCTGTGCTTTGACTGCTGCCGAGTTCCTGGCTTTTGAGCATGATATGCAGGTATTGGTTATCTTGACTGATATGACCAATTACTGCGAAGCTCTTCGTGAGGTTTCAACTGCACGAGAAGAGGTTCCGGGAAGGCGAGGATACCCTGGATATATGTATACTGACTTGGCTACGATATATGAGAGAGCAGGAAGAGTAAAAGGGAAAAATGGTTCGATTACTCAGTTGGTCATATTGACTATGCCTGACGATGATATGACCCATCCGATTCCTGACTTGACCGGATATATTACCGAGGGACAGATAGTACTAAGTAGGCAGATGCACAGAAGAGGATTATTCCCTCCAATTGATGTGCTTCCCTGTCTCTCAAGACTAATGAATTCAGGTATCGGAGAAGGAAAGACGAGAGAGGACCACCGTGGAGTAGCTAATCAGCTTTATGCCGCTTATGCTCAGGGTCGTGACTTGAGAAGATTGGTAGCCATTGTCGGTGAGGAAGCTCTTTCCGAGCTTGATAGAAAGTATCTAAAATTTGCCGATGATTTTGAGCAGAACTTTGTCTCTCAAGGCGATGAAGATCGAAGCATCGAACGCACGCTGGAGATTAGCTGGGAACTTCTTTCAGTATTGCCGAAGGAAGAACTCAAGCAGCTCAAGAAAGAGCATATTAAAGAGTATCTTCCGCAGCAGTAAAATGCAGAATCCCTGCCTGTCAATGCTTGCGGCACAGGTGCTTGCGAGCGAGCAAAACAGAAGGTGATCTCATCTTTGATGTTATATAATCTGCAATCTATAGTTTGAGATTTGCTGTTTGCAATTAAGGAGTATATAGATGGAACAAGTAAGTCCCACAAGGATGGAATTGCTCCAAAAAAAAGCACAAATAACACTGGCAGAGCAAGGCAAGGACTTGCTTAAGCAAAAACGTGATGCCTTGCTTATTGAGTTTATGTCCGTAATTGATGAAACACTTCGCCTAAGTTCTCTACTGGAGAAGGCAACCACCAATGCTCAGTACTCCCTTGCGGTTGCTGAAGCGGTTGATGGTGCGGTAATGGTAAAATCAGCTTCTTTTGCCACTAAAGGGGAAGTAACGGTAAATATTTCCGGAAGTCACATCATGGGAATCCCCATACCGGTAGTAAAAAAGAAGAAAAGCCATATCCGTTCCGCGTTGAGCAGAGGTTATAGTATTACCGGCGTAAGCAGCCGAATTGATGAGACCGCGGAGAACTTTGAAAAGATAGTCGATGTATTGATTGACAGTGCCGATATCGAAACCCGGCTAAAAAGACTAGGCGAAGAGATACAGAAGACTAATAGAAGAGTAAATGCCCTTGAGCATATAGTCGTTCCTGATCTCAAAGCTCAGGTTTCCTATATCAAAATGACCCTCGAAGAAAGAGCCAGGGAAGACCTTTTCCGCTTGAAGAAGGTTAAAAAGGCTCTTGAAAAGAAAAAAGCCGAGCGTATCTAATTCTAGTTCCCAGCCACTCGGCATTTACTACATCAAAGTTCATAACCAATCATCAAAATCTCAATAGGCTATGCGTACTACTCTGATGAAAGCTTCTTAATCATCTTGTTTATTTCGTTAAGTCCTATGGATCCGATTTTCTTATGGGCTATAATCTGACCGGCAATGTCGATTATTTTGCTCACATCAGCAAAGGTCAGTTCACTGAAGGCAATGTGTTCCCATTCACTTCGGGCAATAAATGCCCATATTTCGCCAAGTACCCACTCGAGCAATTCGATCTGTTCGCTATCTAAGTTACGCCATTCGCTTCCAAGGTTAAAGCGTATTTTCTCCAGGGCAAGCTCTGTGGCTTTTTGTTTCCTTAACTGGAAAGATCGCATACCAATTTCTTCATCGGATACATCTGGTCGCATTTAATCTCCTCCTCATTGATAACTCTAAAAGATTTTATCATGATAGGACCTAGAATAACAGGTAAAGTAAAAATAATTTATTCAGTTTGGAATTATATGTAAATAGGCATTCTTTTTAGGATATCTAGGCGTTTTCTATTCAGCAATTGTTCCAGATGTGATAGTATCAATTAATGTAAAAACTGGAGGTGAAAGCATGTTCGAAGATGAGAAAATGATGAAGCAATTCCAAAATGGGGAGACCATTATTAAAGAAGGAGATTCCGGAAAAGAACTATTTATTATTGTGAAAGGCAAGGTCAATATTGTAAAAGAGAGCGATGATGTTAAGACAACTTTAGCGACTTTGACCGAGGGTGATATTTTTGGCGAGATGGCTTTAGTCGACTCCAGACCCCGGTCAGCAACAGCTGAAGCTCTAGGGGATGTAACAGTTCGCGTATTGGATAGAGAATCATTCAAGGCCATGCTTACCGGAAATCCGAAGGTCGCCATGCTGGTCTTTGATAAACTATGTCAGCGCTTGCGTTCGGTAAATGATGAGTTGCAGAGAGAAATGGTGCGTGACGCAAATGTACATAAAGCGTTAGGGCATATTACTTTGCGTCGGGGCATGATCTAGAAAGTAAATTACATATTTTCAGTAATAAAGCGGCTATTGTCTTATAATTTGTGGGCCTAAATAGGTAAAGTTCGCCGGCACGCGGGCTATTTTTGGCCATATTTATATAGATGAAGTCGCTTTATCAGTTGTTAATTGATGTCACACTTCTTTTCGGAATCTAAACTCCTATTGCAGTTATGACAATAACTGGTTGGATTATTTGTACTCTTGGTTATTATTGAATCTTGCTTCTAACATGTATATACTGATTTTAATTTGCCCGTCAGCGATAGTTAATGCCTCTACAGGAGATATTTCAGTAAAATGCCTACCAGGACAATAGAAGATATTAATAAAAAGCTAAAAAGAAACGAAGCGGTTGTATTTACTGCTGATGAATTTAAGAAACTGGTTAGAAAAGGTAAAAAGGTAGATCACGTTGATGTGGTGACAACAGCTACCGTAGCTGTAATGTCAGGTACGACGGCAGTGTTGTCCATTCCTTTTGCGGAACGTGGAAAGGTTGAAAGGATAAAAAGGATATGGCTTAATGGAGTTCCCGCCCATCCTGGTCCCTGTCCCAATGAACGATTGGGTATAGCCGATGTTATTGTATATGGCACCGCTTGTGCAGATCGCAAGTATGGTGGCGGCCATCTGTTCAGAGAATTAGTTGAGGGAGAAGAAATTACATTAAAAGCTGAAACAGATAAAGGTGATTTTGTAGGGACTTCTTTTACTCTTGATAAACTGGATTTTGCCCGTATTATTGGTACACGTACCGCGTTTAAGAATTATATGGCTTTTACTAATTCAGAAGATGAGCCGATAAAGACTATTTTTTCTGTTTCTCCACTCAAAGGGAATTTACAGGAAGCAACGGTATGTGGTTGCGGAGAAATAAACCCGCTGCAGAACAACTCCAAGCTGGAAACCACTGGTATAGGAACCCGTATATTGGTAAATGGATCTCAGGGTTATGTGATTGGCACCGGCACGCGGAGCAGTTTCGATAAGCCCAACATATCCATCATCGCTGATATGAAAGATATGAAGCCGGAATATATGGGCGGATTCAATACATCTGTTGGACCTGAGTGCATTACCTCGGTTGCCATTCCCATTCCCGTACTTAATGATAATATACTGGATCAACTAAAAATATTGGATGAGCATATTAAGCTGCCTATCGCCGATATCAATACCCGTGAGCCTTTTAATGATAGTGACTATTCTAAGGTATGGCAAAACACCAGCCTGGCAGTACGATTCATATCCGCAAAGTGCGATAAGCTTAATAAGTTAAATGAGCCTTGTAGGGTCGAGAAGCTCTGTCCTTTAGGCGCATTTTCCCGAAAGGAAGGTATTGACCCTAAAAAGTGTTTTCATTGTGGTGCTTGTGCTACTATTTTATGTGACCGGAATGCATTTACAGCTACTCTTGGCTCAATAAAGGTTGGAGAGCAAAGGGTGCCGATTATACTAAGGCAATCGGATCGTTTAAGGGCGCTTGGGTTGGCGAAGCTTCTTAAACAAAAAATAGTTGAGGGAGAGTTTGAGCTTTCGTCTCCAGTACAATCAATTGTGTTTTAGTAGATAAAAAGGGATATTCAAGGTATAATGAGCGATAGTCTATATTGGGGGAACAAGCAATACATCAAAGCTTATTGGTAAGGAAGTGCAAGTAATTGACCAGAAAGATCACAATTCTCGGGGGTAAAGATAAGCCAGGGGGAGAAGAGTGTGTCCGGGAAGTATGTATTGAAAGAGGCGAAGTAGTAGGTGTTGTCGGACCTACCGGCAGCGGGAAAAGCTGTTTAATCGCTGATATCGAACAATTAGCTCAAAGGGATACCCTTTCTCATCGCAAAATATTAATAAATGGTGTTGAGCCTTCGTATGAAGATCGAACAAATCCCCGTAAAAAAATGGTAGCCCAGCTTTCTCAAAATATGAATTTCCTGGCTGACATGAGTGTTGAAGAATTTCTAATATTACATGCCAAATGCCGCGGAGTTAGTCCGGAGAGAGTAGATGAAGTATTGGAGTTTGCCAATAAGCTTACAGGTGAGCCGATAGGAAGAGAATATCACCTGACTATCCTTAGCGGCGGTCAATCCAGAGCTTTAATGATTGCGGATGTTGCTATAATCAGTGATTCTCCGATTGTTCTTATCGACGAGATTGAGAATGCCGGCATAAGAAAGCATGATGCTCTGGAATTCCTGGTAGGTCAGGGAAAGATAGTATTTGTTTCTACTCACGATCCGGTTCTGGCTTTAATGACGGATAAGAGAATAGTAATGAAAAACGGTGGTATGCAGAAAGTAATATATACTACTTCCAAGGAAAAAGAAGTTTCCGAAACCTCGAGTAAGATTGATGAACTCTTGCTGGGTTTAAGAGAGAGGGTAAGACACGGAGAGTTGGTTGAAAATATTCATACCGATCCAAGATACGACTTACCAGCTTAGAAGATTTCCCAGCCCAATAGTGTTATTTTGAATTTAGTATCATTTATCGCAGATAAAGACTACGGCTTTTTACGGGGTAAAAATATACCAGTAAAAGAAACAACTCTTTTGGTTGCCGCGTAAATTTACTACAAGCGTTTTAAAATCAAAAAAGGAAACCGGATAGATGAAATTTGCAGTTGTGGCAGGAACACCAGGTGCAGGGAAAACGGCTGTTTTGACCCACGCCCTACAGCACTTGAAAGAGAGTAACTTAAATCCATCTGTGGTTAAGATAGACTGTCTTTATACTGATGATGATGAAAGATATAAAAGAGCGGGTATTCCGGTAAAAATAGGTCTGTCTAAAGATATGTGTCCCGATCATTTTTCTATCTACAACGTGGAAGACATGATACAGTGGGCAAAAGAAAGCGGCTCCGATTACCTGGTGATTGAAACTGCCGGGCTTTGTCATCGGTGCTCTCCTTACACCAAGAATTGCCTCGGCATCTGTGTAATCGATGCAACCAGTGGACCAAATACGCCAAGAAAAGTCGGTCCCTTTTTGAGTACGGCAGATATTGTTGTAGTAACAAAAGGTGATATTATTTCTCAGGCGGAACGGGAGATATTTCGGGAGCGGGTTTTAGAGATGAACCCTACCTGTAAGGTGCTTGAAGTAAATGCTTTAAGTGGGCAGGGTTGCGCCGAACTTGCTGAAGAAATGCTGGCTACAGAGGAGGTCTGTGCGGACGGAGAAGAGTTGCGGCACTCGGCACCTCTGGCGGTTTGCACTCTTTGTGTTGGAGAGACAAGAGTGAGTAAAGAATACCATCGCGGTATCTTAAGAAAGATAGACGGTTTTCAGGATTATATGGGTGAGTAATATGTCCAAAGATATAAAAAGCGATGATTTACCTTCTACGAATATCTCTATCCATGTCTTAGAATTACTTCCGGGATTTAATTGTGATGCTTGCGGATACTCGCGTTGTGATGAGTTTGTCGAAGCTGTTCTTAAGAGGGAAATTGACTATGAAGCCTGTGTTTTTCTGGCGCAAGAGCAGTATAGAAAAAACGGGGAAAAAATCAAGAAAATCCTGGAAGAAAAAGAAATTATCCCGCCCAGAGAAAAGATTTACGGCAAGATTGACGGATACGAAGCTGATTTTATATTGGGACCGCTGCCTAATGAGAATTGCTGCCGGGAGATAATATACCCGTTTAACCAAAAATTGGTTGAATCGCTCAAAACCGGCGATATTATAAAGTATAGGCCTTTCGGGTGTCCCATAATTCATTTTGCCTCGGTTCTAAAAGTGGAAGACGGCCTAATAACGATTCATGTAATTGGCCCCCGTCATCGACTTGGAGAGAATCAACAATTTGTGGAATTGGGTATTTGTATGGTGTGCGGTTTTGAAGGCACTGCCCGGGGAAAAACACCGAATGTGGGTGAAACTGTACGGTTTTTACCTGATTATTGCATGATGCAGAAAGTGCACTCCGGAATTATCGTGCAGGCGGAAAACAATAGAGTTTATATAGAGGGCATTGATCTTAAAGTGTGGGCGCCGCCAATTTCCGGGAAGTAATAAACAAGACAGGTTATCGAGCAAATTGTGTATGTTCAGATTGACTCGTTGAATTTTACTAAGAGTTCTATGCGGAGGATTAGAAGGAAATATGCCATAGCAGTAGAATCTATTATCAAATTGCCGTTAGCAAATGCTAGCGGTTTACTTTAAATAAGATAAAGAAATACTTCGTAAAGCTATGCGGAGCTAGATGTGTAGAAGAATTGGATCGACCGGGGAGTACTATGACAGAAGAAAAAGATGATATGAACAAGAAAAATTCAGAAGAGAAATCCGCGCAAGATAAAGAAATCACCGAAATCAAAGAAGAAATATCAAAAGAACCTCCTTTAACTAAAGATGATGAAGATCATGCGGAGCCAACTGAAGAAGAAGTGCCGACTGAGGTGGAAATATCGTCTCCGCCTGGGCCAAAGAAAAAATTATCGAAGATAAGTAGCGCGGGTCCGCGAGAGGAAAAACCGGAAAAGGCATCTAAAAGAATCGAGCTAAAAGGGAAGGCGCGAAAAAAAAGAAAAAGCCCGAAAGCGGTAATTATAATCGGGCTGGTTATTGTTCTGGGATTGATTTTTTTCGGAGGATATTTTTTTGGAGCCAAAATGCCATCCCTTTTCGGTTTCCTGGATAAGAAGGAAGAAACCAAAGATGCTTCTGACAAGAAAAAAACCACTGAGAAGGAAGGCGAAGGGACAATAAAGATAGATAAAGGAGCCGTTAAAATCGATGTGCTTAATGGAAACGGAATGAAGGGCGAATCAGGAGTTGTGGCAAATGCACTTAAGGGATCGGGTTGGACAGTTCTCAACGCGACAAACGCCGATAATTATGAATATACTAAAACCATAATAAAATTCAGGCAGGGATATGAAGGCGCGGCTAAGCTTGTTGCCAAAGACTTATCATCGCTTTATCCGGCAAGTTTGGAGCAAACGGTGGGAGCGGATTCAAAAGCTGATATTGTAATAGTTTTGGGAAAAGATAAGAAAGTGACCAATGCCTCTGTGGGAATTAGAATATTGAATGGGAACGGCCAGAAAGGATCGGCTCAAGAAGTTGCCGAGATGATAAAGAAGAGCGGATTTCAAGCTAAAGAAATTAAGAATGCCGATAAGTTTGATTACCCGGAAACGGTTATAAGTTATAAGCCGGAAATGAAAGAAACCGCCGAGAGCATTGCTGAACTAATTGACAGCAAGTACGCGGCAAACCTTAAAGAAGATGCTTCTTTGGATATAGACATAGTGATACTTGTAGGACTGAAATAAAGAACCCCATGTAAAAAGTCAAATATAGTTATATTGTGCAACTCTCACATTCGTGAGAATGTGAGCTATCAGATTAGGTAACCTATCGCATTTTCCTTATATTTTCTACCAATAGATCAACTGCTGAGTCGATTTCTTCTTCCGAAGTATATTTGCCTAGACTAAATCTGATAGAGCCAAACCCATACTTTTCTTTAATCCCCATTGCTGCCAGCACCGGGGAAAGGCTCCTTGTATCTGCATGGCAGGCCGATCCGGTTGATGCGGCAATTTCACTTGTCCGGGAAAGAAGATCGTAGGCGTCAATATTTTCGAAACTGATATTTAATGTGTTGGGAAGTCTCTTTTCAGGATGTCCGTTAAGATAGACCCCTTCTATTTTTTCAAGCAGCTTTTTAAAGAGTCTTTCACGTAGAGTAATAACATGATTGGTGTTTTTGCTCATGTCTTTTGCCGCAATCTCGGATGATTTGCCCAATCCTACGATGCTGGCAACATTCTCCGTCCCAGCCCGCCGACCTCCCTCGTGACCTGCTCCATGAATAAATGGCTCAATATTAATGCCGTCTCGGATATAAAGAGCACCAACGCCTTTCGGAGCATAGAGTTTGTGGCCGGCTACGCTCAATAAATCTATGTTAAGTTGTTTTGTGTCCGTAGGTATCTTCCCAACTGATTGCGCCGCGTCAGTGTGGAATAAAACATGATTCTCTCGCGCTATTTTCCCGATAGATTCTATTTCCTGGATGGTTCCTACCTCATTATTGGCATGCATTATTGAAATCAAGATAGTAGTATTTCTCAAGGAGTCGACAACATCCCGGGGATTTACCAACCCGTATTCATCAACTGGCAGATAGCTGATTTCATAACCTTGTTTTTCCAGAAACCTGCAGGGATTAAGGATCGCCGGATGTTCGATCTGAGAAGTAATGATATGATTTCCTTTGTCATGGTAGGTGTATGCAACTTCCTTAATCGCATGGTTGTTTGACTCACTTCCCCCACTGGTAAAAACAACTTCGGAAGGACTGCAATTTAGTAAATTGGCAACTTCCTTCCTCGCTTTTTCAACTGCCTCTTTGGCCACTTTCCCAAACCAATGGCTGCTTGATGGATTGCCGAAATCAGTATTGATAAACGGGAGCATTTCCTTTGCTGCTTCGGAATCGATTGGAGTTGTAGCATTATAATCCAGATAGATCGGTTTCATGTTTTTATACCTCCGATTGTTTTATGTTTCTATTCTAATAATAAAGCATATATATCCTGTATGTAGTTTGCATTTTACATTTTATCTTCCATGATTAGCAATTTGTATTTTTAGTAATCCCAGTTTAGAAGGTACGTTTGTATTATATTGGCTAGTTGCCATTTTTATTATTCAAAAAACAGGAATTTGTTGGCAAGTAGCGAATTAAGATTCGACTTCATGCTACCACTACGGTACAGTCATATCCTTTTACTCGAGTGGAATTAATGCTGTTCGAGAATAGGGGTAAGCTAATAACAGGAGGTGAAGGGGTTAATTTCAAATAATTAATGTGCTTATATACAAGTATGAAAAATTCAAATTATTATTGATAATCTAAAAGGAGGTTTTGATGTTTAAGTCAGGCGGTTTGAAGGCGTGCTTGGTTTCCTTAATACTCATAATGATAGTAATGATCGCGGGATGCGTGACACCAGAAGGAGGTGCGGTATTGGAAGGCGAGAAAACAAGTAACATTTCGGCGACACCAATTACCACATGGTTTAAAGATCAAGCGGAGCCGAAAATTTCGGAAGAATCCTATATTAGCCCGAGCGCGACGGTCATCGGCGATGTAGAGATTGGAGAGAAAGTATATATTGCGCCGGCAGTTTCGATTAGGGGTGATGAAGGAACCCCAATTTTCATCGGCGACGAGACGAACGTTCAGGATGGCGTGATCATGCATGCGTTGCTTCACAAATACGTTAAAGTTGACAAGAAAGAATATGCTATTTATGTAGGTAACAAGGTTTGTTGCGCGCACGGCGCGATTATTCATGGTCCTTGTTATGTAGGGGATAATACTTTTATTGGCTTTAACGCGGTGATATTTAAAGCGGAAGTCGGGAAGAACTGCGCGGTACTTCATAATACTCTTGTTACCGGAGGAGTGAAAATACCGGATGGCAGGATGGTTCCTTCCGGTGCTATTATCGATACCCAGGAAAAAGCAGATAAACTTCCCCCGATTACAGAAGACTTGAAAGAGTTAAAGAAGGAAGTCGTCGAAGTGAATGTCGAATTCTCCAAGGGTTACAAAGAGGGTGGACCCTCAAGTGAAGAAGGCGAAGAAGAATCATCGCATTAGAATATAGCAAATAAAAAAAGAAAGAACCCTGGGTTTTAATCCGGGGTTCTTTTTATTATGTTCAAATAAGATGAACCGGTATCTGTTTTAACAGATTCGGGGAAGCTGTTCTCCGATTAACATGTCTAGGATACGGGTTGCGCCAACAGGCGTGGTAAGAATAACCTTGCCTATGGGTTCATCAATAATTTCCCCAATTATTTGGGATTCTTTACCATATTTATTCTTTCTCATGGCTGCTAATATTGCTTCAGCTTCTCCAGCTGGGACAATAGCAACCAATTTGCCTTCATTAGCAACGTGATACGGATCGTATCCAAGCATCTCACAAGCGCCCAGAACCTCTTCTCTAATAGGAACCTTGTCTTCTTCTATTGAAATTCCGACGTTTGATTGCTGGGCTAACTCATTTAAAGTACTTGCCAGACCGCCTCTGGTGGGATCTCGCAAAGCTCTAATATCTTTGCTGACATCGAGCATATCGGCTACCAGATGATTTAATGGCGCGCAATCGCTCTGCACAATAGTCTTAAATCTAAGTCCTTCCCGTTCACTTATTACCGCGATACCATGATCGCCTATTGACCCTGAAAGAATCACTTTATCGCCAACTTGAGCATTTGATCCGGAAATATATACTCCTTCGGGGATGCTTCCAACCCCGGCAGTATTGATAAATAGCTTATCCGCTCCTCCTGATTCAACAACTTTTGTATCGCCGGTAACTATTTGGACTCCGGCTTCTTCTGAAGCTTTGACCATTGAATCAAGAACCTTTTCTAAATCCGCAAAAGGCAGTCCCTCTTCTATTATAAAGCCGCTGCTTAGATATTTTGGAATAGCGCCACTCATTGCTAAATCATTTACTGTTCCGCAGATAGCAAGCTTTCCTATATCGCCACCCTGAAAGTAAATAGGATTTACCACATAACTATCGGTAGTAAAAGCTAGATTACCGGATCCCATGTTTAATGATGCCGTATCGTCAAGTTTATCGAGAATTGGATTGGATAATTTCTTAATAAAAAAATTATCCACCAAATCATGCATCAATTTTCCGCCGCTACCATGTCCCAACAATATCCTGTCTTTTTTCATCTCATCTTCCTTTACTGAATATCTTAAGAATTCACTATCTTGAACAAGTAGTTATATTAGGTGTAAGTCTAATTCAATATAACTATCTATGATTTCTTTTCGAATCCACGATATCTGAAGTAAGCTGCACAGGAACCTTCCGAAGAGACCATACATGGACCTACCGGGTGTTCCGGCGTACAAGCTTTGCCAAAGAGCTTGCAATCATAAGGAAATTTGATACCTCGTAAGATCTCTCCGCAACTGCATCCCGGAGGATCCGGTTTTGTCGGAGGGACATCCACTTCAAATAATCTTTCTGCGTCGAAATCAAAATATTCTTCCCTTACTTTTAGCCCGCTGCCTGGAATTACTCCAATTCCTCTCCAGTCGGCATCTCCTGTTTCAAATACTTTATTCATTATATCAAGAGCAATCTTATTTCCTTCCGGAGTAACACTCCTGGTATATTGAATTTCAACTTTAGCCTCTCCTTTTTCTGCTTGCTCTATGAGCATATATATCGTCTGAAGTACATCGAGAGGTTCAAATCCGGCTACTACGCAAGGCACACCATATTCATTTGCTATGAATTCATATGGATTGCTTCCAATAATAACACTTACGTGACCGGGACAGATGAATCCGTCAAGATTCAACTCGCCAAGGTTCAGAAGAGCTTTCATAGCCGGTGGGACAATCTTATGTACGCAATAGATAGAATAATTTTTTATTCCTCTTTTTTTGGCTTCCATAAGAGAAATAGCAATGGTTGGAGCAGTTGTTTCAAAACCAACTGCATAGAATATGACCTTGCGGTCGGGATTTTCTTCGGCGATTTGTAGAGCATCTAAAGTTGAGTAGACGACTCGTATATCAACACCATCGGCTTTTTCCTCGCCCAGACTGGAATAGGAACCGGGTACTTTTAACATATCCCCAAAGGTTGTAAAAATGGCGCCGGTTCTTGCCAAAGCGATAGCTTTGTCTAAGTCGCTATTGGCCGTAACGCATACCGGGCATCCCGGACCTGAAAGGAGGGTAACATGATCGGGCATAACTTGCCTGATGCCGCTTTTAGAAATGGCGACTGTATGGGTGCCGCACACTTCCATGAAATTTACTTTACGGTGAGATATTTGTTTAATACCTTCAATAAGCTTTTTGGCAAGGGCGGGGTCTCTGTACTCACTCAGGTACTTCAAAAAATTCCTCCAGTAGTTTCAATGTCTCTTTTGCTTCTTCTTCATTTAATATTCTGATAGCAAATCCGGCATGTACGATTACATAATCTCCGACCTTTGCTTCTGGTACAATATGAAGACCGGCAGTTCTGGTCGTACCTTCGAAATCAACCTCAGCCATCTGGGTTTCTTGGTCAATCTTTATAACTTTTCCGGGGACGCCTAAGCACATCTTTAAATTCCTCCTTTTGCCCCTTGGATTAACCGCGGATATAACATTAAGCAGGTCCGTCAGTTTAAAATTACCTGGTAATTAAAAGTTTATCATCTTAGACGGCTATTCACAAGCATTGGTCGTTCTTGTTGGGTGGTTCTAATTAAGATATCCATAAGAAGTATAAACCGATCATAACAAAGATAAAACCACCTACCTTCTCGATCAAAACTCTCCATCGCTCGGTTTTTGAAAACGCTGTTAGCGCTCCGGCAGATGTACCTACAATTATCAAGGGAATTCCATGGGCGATACTATAAACGAAAAGAAGCGATGCTCCGAAGAATACATTTCCTTTAGCTATGGCGTAACTTAAAATCGCAGCTACAACAGGTGTTGCACAGGGGGATAAAACCAGTCCAAGGAGAACTCCAAAAATAATAGCACCAATAATTCCTTTTCTTTTCGGCTTGTTGATTCCTATTTTGCTAAAGGGGGAAGGGAGATTGAGATGATAAATTTTCATGTAATGTAGACCTACGATAATACAGATAATACCAACTGCAATGTACCAGAAGCTGCTGAATCGGTTAAGATAACCACCAAATATAGAAGCGAAAGCCCCAACAATAGTAAAAACAAGAGCGAATCCTAAAACGAAAGCTATTGATAGGACAAGGCCCTGCAGTTTTGTATAATTATCATCCGTTGCTTGTTCTGCTACATAACCAATTACAACTGGAAAGAAAGGTAAAACGCAGGGGCTAAATCCTGTTAAAAGTCCTCCCAGAAATACAAGAAAGTATGCTAGAAGGGAAGTGTGCTGTACGGCTTGGCTTACACTCTGAGCAATGTTTTCGAGCATTATTCGTTCACCAATTTATCTAAAGTACTAATAAATTTATCTTTTTCAATAACACCAACTGTTTTTTCGGTATTTCCTTCTTTGTCAAAGATAAACGTTGTGGGAATAAGCTGAATTTCATATTCTTCAACCAGGGATTTCTCCTCGGGATCATTTACTATGACCGAGATAAAGACAACTCGATCTTTAAATTTTGGTTTGATTTCTTCAATATAAGCTTCCATGGTAAGACAGGGTTGACAGGTAGTAGAATGGAAGAATAGAACAGCAACCTTCTTATTGCCGAGAGCATCTTCCAGTTCTTGCTTCGATGATATGCTATCGGCATTACTGGAGTTGGAATTCACGGTTGATTGTGTATTATCGGAATCAGCATTCTTCCCCGAGCCTAACAGTTTGGGAATCAATATAATTAATGCTGCAATTAAAACCAAGGCAACAAAAGCGATTGAGTAATATTTTTTCCACATTTTAAGATTTTTAGTTTGTGGTCCCCCTTTGGGCATATCTTTCTTATCTTTGTTGGTTGAGCTCATTTTCAACATGCTCCTTTACTTGATCGTTTTTTGCCATTAAATCGGCTTCAAAAACGACGGAAAATGCAATCTACAAGTCTTTTTGTAAATCGTTTAGATTTAGGATGTCTCTTCCTTTAACCAGCTTATAATCTCTTCTTTTGTTGGAACTCTGCCTTGTACTTTTAAATTTCCGTTAATGACCAGTGCGGGGGTTATGAAGACATTGTAGTCAACGAACTTGCTAATTTCAGTAATCTTCTCTATAGTTGCCTCGATACCGATTTCCGAGAGAGCATCAGCTGCATGCTGAGCAAGGGTTTGACAATTAGTACAACCCGGTCCCAAGACTTTGATATCCATTTTTCCTCCTCTTTTCTGTCACCAATCTTTTTTACAGTTACAGATTGCCCTAAAGGCGAATAACCTCTATTTTATTTATAAGCCCAAGGCTCCAAAAGTGAAACCGCTAATGGTAGCGAACAAAACTACCAATGACACGTAAACTACTGTTTTTTTGGCTCCCATTACTCTTCCTATGGCCAGCATTGAAGGAAGTGAAAGGGCAGGGCCGGCTAAAAGCAGTGCTAAAACCGGACCTCTTCCCATACCCAGTTCCATGAGAGCTTTTATAATAGGTACTTCCGTTAGTGTTGCAAAATACATTAGAGCACCTGAAAATGAAGCAATGAAATTTCCAATTATAGTATTTCCTCCAACAAACCGGACTACCCAAGTAGTAGGAAGAAGAGCTTTGATAGCTCCGGCAAAGAAAACACCTACCAGGAGAATGGGTACAATCAATTTTGCTAATTTCCAGGTTTCATCCAACCAAAGTCGTATCTCGTCCTTTTCGAACCAGCGCCATAAGGCATAGAATACAAATAATAGTTCAATTACTACTCCCGGCCATTTGATTAAGGCACTTACTCTTGCTGTTGCTGTAAGCAAAATGGCAATTAAGAGAACGAGAAAAGCTAACCGATGCCAGTCGGATGTTTTTTCGCTGTCATTGACTGCAAATAAAGGAACATCGGATGTTGCTTCTTTTTCCTTTTCTTCTTTACGAAAAATAAAAGCCATTATTAGTCCTATAACAGCAGCAAATCCAACTGCTCCGATGGCTCTGGCAAGTCCAATATCAAATCCCAAAAGGCGGGCAGTATAAGTCACAGCCAATATATTGATTGCCGGTCCTGAGTAAAGGAAAGCAATTGCCGGGCCCAATCCGGCGCCCTTTCGGTGGATTCCAGCAAATAGAGGAAGGACTGTGCAAGAACAAACCGCTAAAATTGCGCCAGAGATTGATGCTACACTGTAAGCAAGGAACTTATTTGATTTTGGGCCAAAATATTTTAAAATGGCGTCTTTGGAAACAAAAGCAGAAATGGCACCGGCTATAAAAAAAGCTGGTACAAGGCAGGTTATTGTGTGGGCAACAACATACTCTATTAAAGCTTGGTAGCCGCTACCGATAACCGTGGTAATAGTCATTATGTTCTATTTCCTTTCAAGGTTTTAAGAGTAATTTCTGTTTCTCTGAGTTGGTCGAGGAGAATAGCATTGACTGATGTTATAATTTCAAAAACTCTCTTATTTTTAATGCTGTATATAACTTTTAGTCCCTCTTTGCGGCAATCAATAATCCCATATTTTTTAAGGATGGCAAGATGCTGAGATACATTTGATTGCTCCAAGCCAAGCTCGGGGACAAGTTCGCAGACGCATTTCTCTCTTTCTTTTAGGAGCTCCAAAATCTCAATTCTCGTAGGATGAGCAAGAGCCTTTATGATTAGAGCCTTGTTTTCATTAACGGAACTCACTTTCACACAACCTTCAATAAGTATATTATAATATACTAATATACTACTATTTTTATAATTACTCAAATTTTGGATGTTAACCAGGGTTCAAAGTTATCTGTTTGTAGCTTTTTGGGACTATTAGGAGCGGTTTAAACTGTGTTAGTTCTTAAAATTTTCATCAAGAACTTTATAAAATGCTGTGTCCAGAGCTGAATAAGCTTTATCGTTAGGATGAGAATCGTATTCATCTACGGCATATTCTTTTTTAAGGTTACCATCGGAATCGGCTAAAATACTATATTGATCGAAGATGTAGACTTCATTTGGGTGTTCTTGAGCAAATTGCTGCAGCCAGCTATTGTAAGATTGCTCATTCCAGACCAGTTGGGAGTCCGTAGCATCCTTTACTTTGGGAAGGGCATTGCCAATGATTAGTTTGAGACCGTGTTCTTTTACTACCAGGTCATAAACTCCCTGTATGTACTTCTTATTCCTTGTAAGATTTGCTTTGGCTTCGGTTTTGGAGCTTCCTTCAAAATCATCGAAGCAAAGTTTGAAAAAGACAATATAATTATCATCTTTTTCTTCTTCAAGAAAGTCTTTAGCACTGTCAACAATATCGGGGGGAACTTCCAGTGCTTTATAGTAAAAGGCAAATCCATCATGCTGAACCGGCTTGGAGTAGTCGAAATCGGAATCCCAATGCATGAACCAACCCTCCAAAACTGATCTTCCCATCATTAAGACTTTTCTCTTATCGGTGGCTGTCTCATCTGTGGTTTCGTCGGTTTGTTCTTCTTCCTCGGTTTTTTCAGTATCGGCTTTTTTGTCGCTTGTTTTGTTGCATCCAAAGGTTGGAAAGACGATTAATAATCCTAGCGATACACAGAATACTGCCAGTAGCAGTTTATGCTTTTTCATAATGCCTCCCCGAATACTTAAAGTCGTTAATGGATTATAGCTGAATTGTTCTATATGAGATTTATCATTCCTGCATAAATAGCGGGGTCAGACCTCCTCATGCAGGTTTACCTGCACTTTAAAATTCTTATTTTTAAATCTATCCTAAGATATCAAAGTTAATTACTCGTAGAAATTAACAAGGGACAACTTGGAGTTAAGAGTCTGTTCTACCTGTTAAATGGCGGTGTGGAGGTCTGACCCCGACGGGACTGAAGGGTTTGTTATTCAGGTATCTCAAAGCCCATTGCGCCGAGGGTGTCAAAAAGCATCAATCTTTTTTCTTTGAAATCGGGTTTGTTAAGATCGGTGCAGTTGATAATACTATTCTCACCGGAGAGCACTTGAACAGCAAAAGCCAGACAGGTCAATTGGCCACATTGCTTGCAGTTAGTCCTGGGAAGGAATTTATAGAGCTCTATTGGATTAAGACGAACTTTTTGCTCATAGCATGGTTCTATTTGCTCTTTATTTTCAAAGGTATCATTTACAATATTCCTGAGCCATTCAAGCATAACAACTGCTGTTTCTTCATCATTTACTTTTGCGGCGGCAATTCTATTCGGGTATATAGTAATAAGCATCGGTCCTTTCATAAAGGTAATTGTGGGACCGTCGCTATTATAGGTGACACCGGGCAAGATGCTATTTAAATAAGGCATTATCTTGCTGATATTGTTTGAAAAGTTAGCAAAAACCCTGATTTTGTCGGGATCGGCGATGCACATCTCAACCTTTTCCAGAAGGATTCTCTCCAGGAACATATCTTCTTGAGATGATTTCTCCAATTGTGTCTGGATAAGCATCTTGGTTTTTCGCAGCATCTCTGAGTCGAAGGGATGTATTCCTTTGATTTTGATTCGATTGTCCCGAAGTATTGATTCCACTTTCTTTTTAAATGAAGAAGGAAAAGTAATCGCAGTCGAACATAGCTCACGAAACTCCGGAGGTGAGGGATAAAGAGTTACAGGAATATTATTCATTCGAAGCTTGTGCTCAGCATGGATCATATGATGAGTCGAAGAAAAGATTATTATATTTAAATTGGCTTCGCCCATTAATGCCTCATTTTAGGTTTAATACCGGGATTATTTCTTCTTTGGTTTTAAACCTAGTGATTCCAATTCTTCAATAATCATGGAAGCTGAAATTGCTCCGCCTATTTTTGGTTCACCGTCGATTACGGTAACCGGAAGAGCAGCTTGTCCGTATACGACCAACTTCATAACCCCTTGTACCAACTCAAGGTCTGAAGGGCAGGCCACATCAACATACTCTACTTCTACTTGATCTCCGAATTTGCTTATGATCTCCGCTCCAGCAGCGTTAGCTTCTTCTTCAAGTGTTTGCGGTGCCTGGGTGGCTTGCTCGGGAGAGCATCCCGATGTCTCACACCCGTTTTGAGGTCCGCAGTCTTCAGTACCGCATCCAGCGGCGCTGCAGGACGAACCTCATCCTCCGCTATTCTCCATTCCCACAATCTGAATCAAATGTTTTTTTGTCTTCTCTTTTTGTGTCTTCTCGCTCACTTCTAAAGTCCTCCTTAAAAAATATTTTCAGCCAGAAAGTTGGCCGGCTTTTACGCCCTTGCGCTATATATAATTGAAAAAATATCTTATATATATATAATACATGCATCTAAGAATTATCACAAACGATATTGCTCCGGATTAGAGAATAGGAGCAGCGTTGAACTCATAATTACCGACAGACATCCTAATTCCTGATACAGAACGGCCGGTATGGGATTTAGGATTCCCATCGAACTTAAGGTAATACCGACTGCATTATAGATCATTGAGAGCAATATATTTATTTTTATTCGGCGGGAAACCTTCTTGCTGAAATCAATAGTATCGGCAACTCTGGTTAGTTCATCTTCCATCAAGCAAATATCCGCTGCCTCCATGGCAACATCAGTTCCGGCAGCACCCATAGCAATTCCAACATCGGCTTCAGCTAATGCCGGCGCGTCATTGATGCCATCCCCGACCATCGCTACCACTTCTCCGTTCTCACGGAATGATCTTAATTGAACTTGCTTGTCTTCCGGTAGAAGCTGGGCTCTTACCTCATCGACTCCGATTTCTTTTGCGGCTTGATCTCCTGCTCTTTCATTGTCTCCGGTAAAGAGCAGTAAATTTTTAACACCAACTTTGCGCAGCCAGCTAACTGCATCATGAACGTCACTTCGAATCTGGTCGCCTACTCCGATAATTCCCAACAACTGATTATCTGAAGTAACTGCTAGAACAGTGAGTCCCTGTTCTTCCATGTTCCCGGCTTTTGATATTACTGCCTGGTCCAGATTGGGGAGGGTTTCATCAGCATAGCGGAAATTGCTTACTTCAATCATCTTATCTTTAACTTTGCCGGTGACTCCCCGACCTGGAATAACCCGATGGTTTTCCGGGTGGATGGGTACGATGTCCATTTCTTTGGCTTTTTCCAGGATCGCGGAAGCAATGGGATGTTCCGAATATGTTTCCGTGGAAGCTGCTAAGCGCAACAATTCTTCTTTCTTTGTGGAATTAAATGTTTCTATCGAGCGCACCCGCGGTTTTCCTATGGTGGTAGTACCGGTTTTATCAAGCACGACTGTCTTTATCTTTCCGGCAATCTCAAATATGGAGCCGCCTTTAATGAGAACTCCCTTTCTGGCTAGATTGGCGATACCTGCAGTCACTGCCGAGGGAGTGGCAATAGCCAACGCGCAAGGGCATGCCACCAGAAGAACCGACACAGCCCTGGTGATCTCACCGGTAATTATGTAGGTAAGAATAGCAATAAGTGAAACTGCAGGTAAAAAGTAGGCAGTAAAGTGATCAGCAATAAGAGCGATAGGCGCCTTTCTTTCCTGGGCTTTCTCAACCAGGTGGATTATACGGGCAAGAGTGGTATCAGCTCCTACTTTTTCTACTTCGATTTTTATGTTCCCGGCCTCATTAAAGGTTCCGGCAAAAACCCTGTCTCCGACAAATTTATCTACCGGTATCGATTCACCGGTTATTGGTGCTTGATTGATTACTGCGGTACCGTCGAAAACACGGCCGTCAACCGGTATTCGTTCACTGGTAATAACTACAACCTGATCGCCTTCTTTGACTTGATCTAAGGGTATTTCCACCATTTCTCCATGGCGCAAGATGCGCGCTGTCTTAGGAGTAAGGTCGAGAAGGCCTTCAATTGCCTGGCGGGTCTTCTTAACCGTGAAAGCCTCAAGCGCACCGGCTACAGACATAATAAAAACAATGATGGCTGCTGATATGAATTGCCCGATAAGCAGTGAGGCCATAATAGCCACAGCAACAAAAACGTTCACCGTTATTTTGCCTCTGGTAACGTCTTTAAAGGCTTGCTTAAAGCGAATTCCTCCGCCCAGAAGGATTGCCACCAGCGAGATCGCATCGCTTACGATTTTTAAATCGGTAAACCTAAGGATAAACGATGCGATGATAATGAATAACAGGACTGTGATAGGTGCAAACGCAAGTATTGATATTTCGCTTATATTATTTCTCTTTATCGTTCTTTCCTGCATCTAAATCATCCTTATTGATACGTTGGGCGTCCTTGTCATCGCTGTCTTCCTGACAGCCGCATCCGGGGCCTCATCCGCTTGATGATTGCTCCACAGATTGCTTAAATAAAGAAACCATTTTAGCCAGTTTGCTCTCTTTTTTTTCTTTGCCCTCTTCAGCCATCACTAACTCCTCCTCGATAGCGATTAACATCTTTAGCTCTTTGCGGTTCTTTCTTTTTCAGTAGATTCGGGTGCTTCCGTTTGATGAGAATTTTCCTTGCAGCAAGCAAATTTGCAGGGAATCTTGGTGGTGCTTGCTTCCTGTATTCTTTGAAGAAACTCTAATTTATACTGATTGAGTTTTTCATGATCGACCGAATAAAAGATCCAGGTTCCTTCACGTCTCATTTTGACCAACCCGGCAACTTTTAGATGGTAGAGATGATGAGAGATTAGTGATTGAGAAAGCTGCAATTGATCTACAAGTTCACACACACACATTTCACGGGAGAGTAGAAGCATTAAAAGATCGAACCTTGTCTGGTCGGAAAGTATTTTAAAGAAATTGACCAATTCATTCATTATTAGATGCTCCTTTATAGAGACGTGTTATGAATTATCGGCAAACTCAATATATTTATGAATATATCAAAATATATTCATATATGCAATACTTGCTTTGCTTTTACCATTTTTATCCAGTTGAGTTTTTGTGAAGGCGGTAAAAAATTGTAGGTTAATAAGATCTATAGGTATTTTAGTAGAGCGGTTTTCGTTTCTTCTACCTTAGGAATTCTACGAATCCCGCCAAAGGAAGCTCTTCAGGAGCTGGAGGTAAGTTTGTCACTGATTTTATCTCCAAACAGGTCCTTCTCGTTTAATAGGATTGTAGGAGAGGAAAAATAACAGCCATATCTTTCTTTAGCTTCTTCTATGTTCAATTCAACAACAGTGATATCAACGAGCAATTCCGATAATGCCTTGGCAAGTGTTTCCCGCACTTTATTTTTCGATGGTCACCCTTTGTCCGAGACAAGTTCGATTCTCATTCCTTATCTCCTTCCAGCACTTCATTGGCCACAACCGCTTCGCCCAGGGAGATACCTCCATCATTAGTCGGTACTTTTTTGTGGTAATAAACATGAAATCCTTCTTCGCTTAGTTTGTCGATTGTTCTTTCCAGGAGATAGAGATTCTGAAACACACCGCCGCCCAAAGCAACTTTTTCTATTCCTTGAGTCTCTCGGATCTGTTTGCAAATTTGATAAATACATTCAACCATGGTGTTGTGGAATCTGGCTGCTATTGTGGACACCGGAACCTTATTTTCCAGGTCCGTGATTACCGATTCAATAATAGGCTGGGTATCGATGATTGCCGGTTCGTCTTCTTCGCTTGCCGGTTTGATTTGAAAGGGATAACTCTCGGTGTTATTCTCATCGGCTAGCATTTCCAAATCAATTGCCGCTTCTCCTTCGTAGAATACTTCATCCCGGATCCGGCATAGGGAGGAGACGGCATCAAACAATCTCCCGCAACTCGAGGTTAGAGGAGCATTTATGTTGTTATCAATTTGCTTCTTCATAATGTTCTTTTCGGTTTCATCCAGGTTTTTAAGGTACTCAATTTTAAAATTCTCATAACTGTCTCCGAAGAAAGAATAAAGATATCCGAAAGCCATTCGGTAAGGTTTCTTAATGGCTGCTGCGCCTCCTGGCATGGGAACGTATCTGAAATGAGCTGCACGGTTAAAATCTTTCCAATCCGCAATAAGGATCTCGCTGCCCCAAATGTTGCCGTCAGTCCCATAACCTAAGCCGTCAAAAGAGATACCGATGACTTTATCTTTTACTTGATTTTCGGCCATACAGCTTACGATGTGGGCAAAGTGATGCTGCACACCGACAAACTTCACATTTTTTAATGATTTGGCGTACTTGGTTGATAAATATTCCGGGTGAAGATCGTAAGCCACAATTTCCGGCTCGATTCTGAACAGCTGTTTATAAAGCTCGAGCGTAGTCTTAAAATGCTCTTCCGTTTCCAGATTTTCCATATCTCCAATATGCTGACTTATAAATGCATAATTATCTTTGGTCAGACAAAAAGTGTTTTTCAGTTCTGGTCCGGTAGCCAGAATGGGTTTTGCGTTAAAGGGAAGATGAATGGGGAAGGGAGCAAAGCTCCTGGCTCTTCTGATCATCATTAATTCGCCTCTGAACACACGGGCAACCGAGTCATCATATCGGGAGTAGATGTCGCGATTATGCATTAGGAAATAATCGACAATATGGCCTAGCCGCCGAATGGCTTCATCGTTCTCCATAGCGATAGGTTCTTCGCTGATATTTCCGCTGGTCATAACCAGGACCATTTTTGACTCTTTTAGTATTACATAGTGAAGGGGAGTATAAGGAATCATTACTCCCAGATATTTATTGTCCGGGGCAACCGAATAAGCAATGTTTGAAGCGGGCTTTCGTCGAAGGAGGATAATCGGCCTTTGCGGGCTCATTAGAAATTTTTCTTCATCTTTGGTTACTTCACAATGCTCTTTTATTTGATCTATGTCATGAATCATTACCGCCAGGGGTTTCCCGTAGCGCTTCTTCCTTTTTCTTAAAAGCT